>Ga0208958_1000005_pt1 | contig 503966 bp, 454 predicted proteins | sample RifOxyB1_FD_184032 | JGI IMG/M metagenome (GOLD analysis project Ga0208958, IMG submission 184032) | Soil microbial communities from Rifle, Colorado - Rifle Oxygen_injection B1 (SPAdes) | ecosystem: Environmental > Terrestrial > Deep subsurface > Rock core/Sediment | place: Rifle, Colorado...
GAGCAAGAAGATCCTCTGCCCTGCCAAGATATGCCAGCATTACAGGGCGAGGCTTCCCATTCACTCTGCGGGATTCCACAATGTACCAATAATTCTGGCCGTGACTTTTTCTTTTTTGCAAGGTTGCCATTTCAGAGTATATACTATCATGATAAAAAACGGATTTGCAAGTGAAATAATAGAAAAAAGTTAATTTTATTTCAGAGTATACATTTGAAAGTGCTAATTAGATTAATGATTCTAGATGGTTGTTGCGGTTTTGTGGTATTAATTTAGTAAACTTGCGCTAGATTAGCTATAAACGACAAGCACACAAACAAAGCTAGAACCAAATTTTTAAACATATATTTTCTCCTGATCCGATTTTGTTATTAGCATCTAGTCAACTTTCACCATAAAAGAAAGGCCCTTATTAAAACGAAAGGAGAATGGAATTTCCACGATTTTGTTTTTATGCACAAATGACATAAACACACCGTCATCATTACTTCTTACGGTGTAGTCGTAAATTTTGTTATTAACCGTCGCGCTGTATCGCTCCGCTCCTTCAGTGTACCACTTGGTTAAAACATCCTTTGTCTCCCAAATATTATCAACTTTTTGCTTGGCCGTGACCACCACCTCGCCACTGTAACCGCTAATCCAAGGAAGAACGATCTTGGATAATTCAACTGCACCGTTTTGTGTAGGATGTGCTGAGTAAGTTGTCATTATTAAACTACCGCGCCCCCTATCCATCTCTTGAGGTCGAATACATACAGTAATATCTTTTGCCATGGTCTCTGTTGAACCAGCACCTACGGCAATACCCAAAAATTCCTTTATAAAATCATTTATCAAATCGAGATCGTCACGCTCATAATCGTTAACTCCCTGCAATGGGAGGGAAGTGCAAGCCTCCTCTGTGTGGGCCACAAAACTTTGCAAAAGAAAAATTTTAGTTAAATGAAATCTTAAATTAGATGGAAGGTTGTAGATAGTAACCTCATTTTTTTTAAAGGGCCCTTGTGCGTTAATCCATCTATCGGCAACCTTTTCGGCCATGTCAGCTAACATTACAAAATTTTCGTTATGCAAAAAACCCATAACATGACCTAGTTCGTGTAGTAGAATATAGTAAGTAAACTGGCCATGAATCCAGGACGCTTTGTTGACTCCCTTATAACTATCAGATCCAATATCTGGAGCAATCCAAATGTAACCCCTGGACTGCATAGTCTCATTGTCAAAGCTTTCTCGTTTGGCAAATGCGACAAATCCATTTCCTGAATTATTGATTACCCCTCGTACACCATCATCCATCACACCTAATAATATTTTTAAATCAACGCTAACTGAACAGGTATCGATATATTTAAAACGCTTTACAAGTTTATGGCCGTCATCGTCTTCGGCCTGCTTATCAATTTTTGCTAAAGTTCTTTCCCAATCTTCTATGGCATACTTCACCTCAAACAATGCCTTTTCAAAACTTTGAGAATAGTTATCACTTTTTTGAACACAGTAAGTAACTTCATCTCTGTCTAAAAACCAGGGATTGTTTTGGTAGGTAGTTATTTCACCACCGCCAGTATCCATCGATCCGCCCCATGCCCAGGCCCAGTTAATTAGCAGTAATAAAATTCCAAGAACAAACATTTTAATCTTCATAGAGTCTCCGTTTTATAGTTTATATATGGCCTTGCCACTTGATTTACAATGCTGATTTCTACCGCATGTAAAAAGTAAAAAACAGGTTTATTTATTAAAGAATAAGCTATATTGTTGACCTGGGGGTAAATAATATGACCGTCTTTGACTACACCGACTACAAAAAATTCACTAATGATTTTATCAAGCTACGTGCTCATAATGGGAGAGGACAATATCTTAAACTTTCAAAGGTTTTGAGTGTCCACACTACAATGATCAGTCACATTTTCAAGGGAGACAAAGATCTAACCCCTGAACACGCAGTAAAAGTTTGCAGCTTTCTAGGACTAAATGAACTTGAGCGCGAATATTTTATGACACTGGTTCAACGTGCCAGGGCCGGAAGCAGTGAACTTCGAACCTTCTACAACAAACAGATAGACGGTCTGATGGAGAGATCTAAAAAGGTAGGGGAGCGACTACAGACAAAGCACAAGCTTAGTGAGAGTGACAAGGCCATGTTTTATTCGAGTTGGTTTTACTCTGCGATAAGAATTTTGACTTCCATTCCGGCCTATCAATCAAAGGATAAAATTTTAAATATTATCAATCTTCCCAACGAAACTACCTCCAACGCAATAGAATTTTTACTAAAGACTGGTCTCTGTGTAATGGATGGAGAAAAGCTTAAAAATGGCCCGACCCATACTCATGTGGATCAAAACTCACCTCTAGTATATAAACATCACCTTAATTGGAGGTTAAAAGCATTTGAAAGGCATGAGCGCTTGCTACCGGAAGAGTTAATGTTTACCGCCCCCCTCTCAATAGGCCAAAAGGATATTGAAAAGGTTAGGTCAAAAATATTAAATTTTATTCAAGAGGTAAAAGCTATTGTTGATGAAACAGATCCTGATAAGATGTGTTGCTTAAATATCGACTGGTTTAAAATTATATAGCTCACAAGAAGCTATCTCCCTGTTTAGTCTCTCTGCAATCCAAATAACATAGATATATATCATCAATCTGATATACTTGACCAATGAGTTGGGAAGTAAAATATCGAGGTCAAGCAAAGAAAGCTCTTAGGCCTGGCAGCAAGCAGTTGTCGCTAAATGCAAGAGATGCCATGGACGCTCTTCATCTTGACCTTGAGGAAGATGGGCCGATGCAGAGTGCTTGGCAAAACTACTCTAAGTTCAAAGGGCAGGGTAAACATGTTGATCGGCGGCACTGTCACTTATTACAGACCTCCTGACCTCACACGTAAGACTATTTCAATTATTTGCCACGCCAACTTGTTAGAAACGTTGTCATTTTTTTAGCCCCCATCTATCGCAAAGTACCTAAAGACACTTGTTTAATTCAATCACTTACGGATTTAAAATTAGATTTCCAGTCCCGACTTTTATCATTTTACAGACGTTATTTGATGCCTAGTCAGCACCTCCTTTTCGACAATCGTATTTGCATCCAGAATATCTAAAATATCTTTCATTTTTTGCGAAAGCGTTTTTAATAAAACAACATTTTGCATGCCATTTTTTAGACGACAGGTTGGACTAAGGCCCAACTTACAAAATAAAAATCAGCGCACTCATTAAAAATAATTATGGGTAGTATTTTGGGGAGTAATAGTGACATTTGATAAAGCCATGCGAACGAGATTTTTTCCATCAGTTCTTTTTTCTTGATATAATCAAAAATGATGTCCCCGCCACCAAGCGTTATAACTCATCACCAGAATCTTTTGAATCTTCGGCCACTGAATAGTAGATCTTGAAACTTCCAATGCTCAAATCACTCAAGAGGTCACAGGCCTTGTGACCTCTTGATAAAACTACAGATCCAACGCATTTTTGATAGCTTTTTAGATGCAAATTTTATGAAGAAGCTTTGCGACATTTTCCAGAGTCGGATTGCCATCATCTGATAGCATCCGAAATAAAGTTCTTTTTGAAAGGCCTGTTTCCTTTGAAATTTTGTCCTTTGATACTATCTCAAGGTGAGTTCGTAGAATTTCTTTAAATCCATCGACATCGAAGTCCACCAAACAGGCCCAAAGAGCTTTTGATATTCGTTTTTTGTTAGTCATTCTTTTGGTTGCAGAAAATTTTTTGGTGTGAACATTTTTTTTTAGCTCAAGTGTTGGCATATCTCGAAACGATTCTTTTTGCTTTTTTAATATCTTTGTCTTGCCCATTTTTACTACCCCCGTTAAGTAAAAGAATGATTTTTAGTCCTATTTTTGCAAAATAAACTCGCCGGCATTCTTCCGGCGTAGTTCCGCAACTCCATCATCAAGGTATTTCCAATCACCAAGATGGTCATATTCTTCTATTCTCGACACCCGAGCATCTATCTGTACTTGCTCTTTAATAGAGACTGTTTCATACCAATCATCAAACTCTTTTGTTGTATCTGCTTGCATTTATAGCTGTCCTTTATCAACATTTATATAGTGCCATATATGGCACTATTCAGTCAAGTAAAAGTATCATGTGGTTTTTTACTATACTGTTTGACTTTGTTGATACACCCTTGAAGCGAATCATCCCCCCCTTCATTCTAGCATGGGCACTATTGACGTGCTGAACATGGAAAATCTTTTTTACAACACGTTTGCCTTTACTGACATTTACTGGCCGATATTTAATCCTGTTAGTTTTTGCAAAAGCACGAAAACTAGGATGACTATCAGTGCAAAGAATCGCTTCATCGTCAATCCGATTACCAAGCACACCCTCGATATCTTTAAGTGAGACTCTTCCTTGTCCGGCCACTCCTAATATTAATTCCCCGTGGCGATCACATCCAAAAAGTACGGGGACTTGTTTAGATATCGTCAAAATTAAAGCTCCTCCACCGATTCTTCAGGCAGGAGAACCAATGAAATATCTCATGTAGTATACGAACATAAAAACATGGCCGTAAAATCAGCTGGTTGTGGCCCAACTGTCAAACTCGGGAGAGAATAGAATCCGCGCGTTGCTCACTATCCGCCAGCGATTTCGCGCACTGGCCTTGCAATCATAGAGGTTTGGGGTGAGCCAAGCCTAACTTAGTGATACTTCCCCTGGGATTTTGCCGGTCATATGAAGGGATTGATATATTTTCATTGGATGTTTGTGGGGATAAGGGCGGAAAAAAAGATTGATTATAGTTGAGAGAAAAAATTTATCTTTCCTCGTTACCGGCACTTGTTGTAGATCAACACAGATATTTGACAATTAATGGTAAAATAATCCATACAAAATAATCAATAGCTATAAAGAATAGACTCTTCGAGGACGACAAGTTTAGTGTCATTGTGTGACTAGTTAATTTCCTCAGAATTTTTTTGGAGATATCATTGATTAAACCAAAGTGGAAAGAACTGATAATCATATCCTTTTTATTATTGACTGTGAACGTCATGTCTGTGGAGCCTACCACCGTCATATCAAATACTGATTGCTTGCGGCAAGCCATTATGGCATTGATTGATCATCTGGGGTCTCGCAACACCAACATAATAAACCCATCAGAAGCTGTATTCAACCGTCTTATTTCCAATTCTAACGCATTTGGAGATTGGTTGATTACTCAAAAGCACATTGCACAGCTTAAGAATCTAACCATCTCCGAGAAACAAAATCTAATAAATGAGTATTTGGGCGTGTATTTTAAAAAAATCGATAGTCCGAAATTATTTCAACTTCAGGAAGAGTCCCTCCGACAATCTTTAATGGAGCGTGGTATCGAAACAAACCATTTGTCGCCATGGCAGGCATTGGATGAAGTCAGTTCGGCAAATAAGCAACGACTCTTGAAGCAAGAAGTAAATCAAGTGTCATTAGATGTTAATGTGGAAAATGCAGTAGATCAGGTTACAATATATTTTCAACACAACACGGTATCGAAAAGATCTCCTGAACTTGCACTTTTAAGTGCGCGAAGAATGGAAGAAGCAGGCCTTGGAGGTGGGGTAAATACTCAGCCTTTCAGTAAACAATTTCTCAAAACTGACGATAACGTCTATTTCTATGTTATGTTTAGATCTCGAGATAACGAACTAGCATATCGGCCATCTACTTATGGAAGGACTATGATTGCAGTTGAACACGACCCCGCAAGAAAAACTGGCGTTGTATCACCTTACCTCATGTACTCTAATGATTTGGCTGAAATTATGAAATTCCACGACCCAGCTCTTTCAAGGCGACTTGAAATGAACTATGGCTCAAGTGTCCCAATTGCGGAGAAGATTAAAAATCCTATTGATTGGGAGCACCCACCTGAGGAATGGACTTTGGCCAAAAAGCAGCTTTACTTTTTTGATTTTACCCCGAGCGATTTTGAAGAGCTAATTCGAACACAGCTCAAACGTTCTTTATATAATTTAAAATCAAGCACAAATCCTTCCGATCAAAAACTATTTTCGGAAACGATAGAAAAACTACACTCACACAATGATTCAGACCTCAATATTATTATGACAAATCTTGTGTTCAAACCATTGGGAATGCCAGAATTATGGGAAATGAAAGTCCCTGTTGCTGTACCAGAAAACTTGTACAAGGTTATTCACTGAGTAGTTGGCCCTAACTCACTAACTACAAAACAATCAATTATTTGGTAAAGCCCACTACTACAGATTAACAGTAGAAAAAATAGAAACTAGACTAATTGTTTCTGTGCGCCGATCGCCCACAAATTCCATGTGTTGATATTCTTGATCAAATCTTAGTGGAAAAATGAATTTTTATCAGTTTTTTTTATTTTGATTGTACAAAATACAGTAGTGTCTAAACATCAGCCGATGTATTACTTTTAGTCAAACCTCGTGATAAATTTCAATAGTTTACCACCGCCGGGTCGCTCCGAGTCAGTTTTTTTTTAATACAATATATAATATTTTTCTTTCGTGCCACTATTGACATCACTTCGATCGTTGCCATCTTGGCCTACAGGTAGGCACATAATACAAATCGAATAAACCAACAAATAAATGAGGGAATCGAAATGGATGAGGCACAAGCGTCTGGTAATGAATTAGCAGATGAAAAATTAAATTTGGATAACGAACAAAATGATGAACAGGCGGAAGAAGTTACGCCTATTCTCAAAGCGCCAACAAATGAGGCCCAAGAAAAAGATGATGGCTTTAAAAGCAAATATTATTACTTGGCCGCTGAAATGGATAATATGAAAAAACGCTTTGAACGCGAGAAGGATAATATAGTTAAATACGGTAATGAGCGTATTTTGAAGTCAATGATTGATATTGTAGATGATTTTGATCGAACCATTGATGTACTAAAAAAAGATAACGATGACAAAGTTAAAAACATCATAACTGGCATTGATATGGTTCGCAAAAAATTGACTGACTGCCTTGGAAAAAATGGACTAGAGGTGATTGAATCAATCGGTAAAATTTTTGATCCTAACTTCCATGAGGCGATGGCCATGCAACCGGCAGATGGCAAACAAGATCAAGAAGTAATAACCGAGTTTCAAAAAGGATATTTATTAAACGGAAGATTGCTTAGGGCCGCGAAAGTTATAATTGCAAAAAATTAGGTAGTAAGGTTTAGGAATTTAGGAATTTTAAATATTAGATTGTAAAATTATAAAAGGAGATTGTTATGGGAAAGATTGTTGGAATTGACTTAGGAACGACTAATTCATGTGTTGCCGTGCTAGAAAACGGAAAATACAAAGTAATTGCAAACTCAGAGGGGCACAATACTACTCCGTCAGTAGTTGGCTTCGCCAATAATGGTGAAAATTTAGTTGGCCAAGTTGCCAAACGCCAAGCAGTTACAAACCCCAAAAAAACCGTTTTTGGCATTAAGCGCCTAATTGGAAGAAAGGCCACTGATGCCGAAGTGAGCAAATTCAAAGCTGTTGCTCCTTTTGAAATATTCGCCAATAAAAATGGTGATGCCTGGTTAAAAATCGATGGCCAGGAGATGTCTCCGCAGGAAATTTCTGCCAAGGTTTTAGAGAAACTAAAAAAGGCCGCAGAAGATTACTTAGGAGAGAAGGTAACCGAAGCAGTTATCACCGTTCCCGCATATTTTAATGATGCGCAAAGACAAGCTACTAAGGATGCCGGCCGTATTGCCGGTTTAGATGTTAAGCGTATTATTAATGAACCAACTGCCGCCGCACTAGCTTATGGCCTAGATTCAAAAAAAGATCAAAACATTGCCGTATTTGACTTGGGTGGTGGAACCTTTGACATTTCCATCTTGGAAATCACTTCTGATGGTGTTTTCGAAGTTAAGGCCACCAACGGTGATACCTTTTTAGGTGGAGATGATTTTGATTATCGCATCATCAACTATCTGGCAGATGAATTTAAAAAAGAGCATAACGTTGATTTGCGCAAAGACCCGATGGCCTTACAGCGCTTGAAAGAAGCTGCTGAAAAAGCAAAGCACGAACTCTCCAACGTGACTCAAACCGATGTAAATCTACCTTTTATTACTGCTGATGCTTCTGGGCCCAAACACTTAAATCTCAACCTCTCTCGAGCAAAATTTGAATCATTGATTGCTGATCTGGTTGATAAATTAGTAGCGCCCTGCAAGACGGTCATCAAGGATTCGGGCCTTTCTCTTAACGAAATTCACGAAGTAATTCTTGTTGGTGGATCTATAAGAAGTCCAATAATTCAAACAAAAGTTAAAGAAATTTTTGGTAAAGAGCCAAACAAAAGTGTTAACCCTGATGAGATCGTTGCCGCTGGTGCCGCCATCCAGGGAGGAGTGTTGGCCGGTGATGTAAAAGATGTTCTACTTCTTGACGTTACCCCACTCTCTCTTGGTATTGAAACTTTGGGGGGCGTTTTTACTAAAATCATTGAGAAAAACACTACCATCCCAACAAAAAAATCACAGACTTTTTCCACTGCACAGGACAATCAGCCGGCGGTAAGTATTCACGTTTTGCAAGGCGAGCGCGAATTTGCTAACGACAATAAGACTCTTGGCCGTTTTGATCTTTCTGGAATTGCGCCGGCCCCTCGTGGTATTCCTCAAATTGAAGTAACTTTTGATATAGACGCCAACGGTATTGTTCACGTTTCGGCCCTCGATAAGGCCACTGGAAAATCACAAGAAATTCGCATCACCAGCGGTTCTGGATTGTCGGAAGAAGAGATCAAGAAAATGGTGCGCGAAGCAGAAGAAAATCGCGAAAGTGATAAAAAACGTCGCGAAGTTATTGATACTCGCAACAATTTAGATGCAATGATTCTTTCTTCTGAAAAAATGATTAAAGATGGTGGTGATAAAATCTCCGCTAACGCCAAATCAGATCTGGAAAACGCCATTAAGGAAGCAAAAGAAAAACTTTCTGCACAAGCCGTTGACGAACTCAAGGCCGCCATTGAAAGACTACAAAATGTGGCCCATAAGGTTGCAGAAGAAATGTATAAGGCCGGAGGAGGAGCTCCTCACGCTGATCCAAACGCTCAAGCAGCTGAAGGACACGGGCCGAGTGCTGGAAATACTAATGATGCCGGATCAGCAAAAAAAGATGATGATGTTGTTGATGCTGATTTTAAAGAAGTATAAGCAAAATAAATTTCGGAATAGACGTAATACAGATGTAGGATGAAAATATATGGCCAAGCGTGATTATTATGAGGTGCTAGGGGTTGGTAAAGGCGCAAACAAGGATGATATTAAAAAAGCTTATCGCAAGCTAGCGATGCAATACCACCCCGATCGCAATCCAGATAATAAGGAAGCAGAGGCAAAATTTAAAGAAGCTTCTGAGGCGGCAGAAATTCTTTTAGATGACAGCAAAAAAAGTCGTTACGATCAGTTTGGCCATGCCGGAGTAGATGGAAATAGCGGAGGCTTTAGCGGCTTTGGTGGAGCACAAGGTTTTAGTGGAGATTTTGGAGATATTTTCAACGAAATCTTTGGAGACTTTCTGGGAGGCGGAGGCGGAAGAGGCCGCCGCAGCAGTGGCCGTAGTCGTGGCCGTCCTGGCAATGATTTACAAATGTCGTTATCTATTGAATTCGAAGAAGCTGCTTTTGGTTGCACTAAAAAAGTTTCTGTTAACAAAAATGTTACCTGTCACACTTGCGGGGGAAGCGGGGCGGAGAAAGGTTCTGCTCCCACTACTTGTTCGCAATGTAATGGTTATGGCGAAGTTCGAAGACAGCAAGGTTTTTTTACAATGGCCAGTACTTGTCCGCGCTGCCATGGTTCGGGCCAAATGATTGCCAACCCCTGTACTACTTGTCGCGGAAGTGGAACTACTCGCAAAAAAGTTGAATTAGAGGTTAAAGTTCCGGCCGGGATTGATAAGGGCCAACGATTAAAATTATCAAACGAAGGTGATGCTGGATCAGAAGGGGGAGAGGCTGGCGATTTGTACGTAATTATAGATGTACAAAATCATCCATTTTTTGAACGAGATGGATTTGAAGTACACTGTACTATTCCAATCAGTTTTTCACAGGCAGCACTTGGAACAGACCTGGAGGTCCCAACACTTCATGGTAAAGTTTCCATGAACATTCCGGCAGGCACACAATCAGGAAAAAAGATGCGCCTTAAGGCCAAAGGTATTTCTCAATTAGGTGGCTACGGCATTGGTGATCAAATTGTAACCCTACACGTGGAAACCCCAACCAAGTTAAGTACTGAACAGAAAGAACTATTCCGCCAACTTTCCAAATTTGATTGTACTAGCTGCAATCCAATGGGCCGTAGTTTTTTTGAAAAAGTTAAAGATTTGTTTCAGTAGTTACAAAACATAAGTTATATTTTACTCTACATTTGTAATCTTCGGATTATTTATCAGCTTTTTCCACAAGGACCGTCGGCAATGAGCATTAAATCAATTATCTCCAACGTAATTATTATGGCCATGTTTTTGGCCGGTTGCGCCGGAATAAAACCACTTTCCGATAATACCGGAAATCCCGATCTCTACTCACCCCCATTTGTACAAAAAATAAATGAGATAAAGGAATTATATAGATCTGGAAAGAGTGGACAGGCCCTGGCCACTCTAAAAGGCATGGATGATTCTAGGTTTTTACCTTGTGAAAAGGCCATGCGTCGAAACTTAATGGGTGTTATACTCTATTCACAGCAACAATTCGAGCAGGCCATTTTTAATTTTGACTTGGCCCTTTCAACCTCTAAAGACGATGGGGCATTAACAGCTCAAATCAATCTCAACAATGCCAGCAGTTATTTCAAGCTTTCCCAAATACAAAAGTCCTTTGAAATCGCCAAAGCGATAGACTCCGCACAATTGGCCAATGAAGAGTTGACCAAATATCATCTGCTCTACTACGAATTGGCCAAAAGATCTGGCCAGGGAAGAGATGCTATGATTTCGCTAATGCGCTACCTGGGCGAAAAGCAATCCATTGCGGCCTTGCGTTCTGATAAAAATTTCGACTTTCTGCTTGCTGATTTTTCTAAATTATCTTACAGCGAGAAAATGAGAATCCTGGATGATTTTGAAGACAATAACTATCTATGCGTAGCATATCTTGGTTTTTTAGAAGTAGAAAAACTCTACTATGCCGGGGATAAAGATTCTGCGAGAGATCTTTTACAATGGGTGGACAAAAAATCTACAAGCTTTCCGGAAGTTAAAGAGATGGCCAATAGTTTTTTTCTAAAGGTGGCCGGCCATGCCCAAATTGATCCACTAGCAATTGGAGTAATCCTTCCTTTGTCTGGTGAGCGAGGGAAGTATGGTAAGCGGGCCATGACAGGTATCGATTACGCCTTGGCCAATTTAAATAAAAAAAACAACCAGTCGCAAGAAAAATATAAGCTATACATAGAAGACTCGAGAGAAAGTGGGGCGATCGGGAGCTTTAGCGTTAAAAATCTAATTGATAGATATCATGTTAGTGTAATTATCGGCGGCCTGTTTTCTAATGAGGCCATTAAAGAATATTTAGAAGCAAAAAAACATGGCGTGCTTTTTATCTCCTTATCCCAAATCTATCTTCCCAGGGAAATGAAAGATCATCTATTAATTGAAATACCTGGAAGTGTTGAATCTCAGATGGAATTGTTATTCTCTTCTCAAATCATTGATGAATTGGGCAAAAAAGGAGCAATAATCTATCCCAAAAACGATCGAGGGACTGCCTACGTAAATGAATTTTGGAATAAATCCCAGGCAGTTGGTGTTGAGATTGCTGGCGCAATAGCATACGATGAGAACGTAACAGACTATCGTGATTATGTAGCAAATATTTTGGGCCTCAAATTTAATCGCGAGCGTCAAGAAGAACTCGATATATATAAGGAAGTCTATTCTCAAGAAAAACACTCTTCGACAAAGCGTATTCAAACTCTCCCTCCTCAAATTGATTTTGATTGGATTTTTGTACCTTCTCTTCCTAACGAAGCACTACAAATTCTACCCTCTTTTAATTATTACGATGCCTTTAAGATTAACTTTATTGGCAATCCAAGCTGGAATAGTCCAATGTTGGCAAAAGAGAGTATTAAACTAGGGAAGCTCTACTTTATAGGAGATGGTGAAGAAACAAGCGATGATCAAGTATTCACCAATGGTTTTTTCAAGGCCTATAAAAAAGTTCCAAAGGTTGTAGAAATGCAATCTTATGATGCGATGAATATTGTAGAAAAAATAATAGGTAATGGACTGAAAATATCGACTAGGGATGAATTAGATATCCATATCCGCGAAATAAGTTCACTCGAAGGAATAACCGGAAAATGGACGCTGAAAGAAAAGGCCTGGATCAAAATAATGGATATTTTTAAGTTATATCGCGGGGAGGTTCGCCCTTTTGACAACAGCAACCCTCCCGCCTCTTCTGCTGAGACAACAACAAACTCATCAATTTGATTTGAGCTGTTACTGAAAAACTGTTTTTGACTATTTTTTAGCGACTATCTTTTTTTTGATTCTTGCCTTGTGTTTCGCCTGGGCCTTTTTACGTTTCATTTTTAATGCGGATTTTTTTCTTCCCATTCCCATTATCATCATCTCCGTTTTTATAAGGTTAGATTTTACAAAATGAGATAGTATGTAAATCGTGCTACTATGACAAGATTATTTTGCGAAGGCCTTTTGAAATTTGTTGTTGTCAATAAAACAGGCGCAGTGATAAATTTATGCTAAGTAGTTTTCTTGAAAAAAAATTGGCGAACGTGCGTGTGAAATACAATGACAAAAAAACCTAAATCTGACTCTCCATCAAAAAAAATTCCCTCTACAGCAATTACAACGCTGGCCGAATTAAACAAATTTGCGGCCTTCACTAATTTAGCCGAATTCTCCCCCGAAATTAAAAAATTTCTACTAAAATCAAGGCGCATTCACGGAAATGACTCTAAACGAAAAATTGCATTGGATATGTTGGAAAGATACACTGGCCACCCCATCCACATGTTTCAAAAACAGATCATTGTCACTAATTTCAACTACTACACCAAGCGCTTTAATGGCCTTCTCAAGGATTCTTATCACACCACTGGGTCAGCATTCCAGGCCTCTACCTCTAAAAAGGCCCAAGTAACTATTGTGGAGTTTGGCATTGGCTCAGCGATGGCCGCCCTAATCGGGGAGCTTTTGGCGGTAACTGAACCAAAGGCCGTGCTGTTTCTGGGAATGTGTGGTGCCGTACATCCTTCTCTAAACGTTGGCGACTTTATTCTTCCCATCGCCTCTATTCGAGGAGAGGGCGTATCTGGGCACTTTTTACCGCCACAAGTTCCGGCCCTTCCTACCTTCAAAATCCAAAAATTTGTTAGCCAAATCTTAGTTGAACACGGCTATGACTACAGAACTGGAACAATTCACTCAACTGATTTTCGCTTTTGGGAGTTCGATGACAAATTCAAAAGCAACTTGGTTGAAGAACGAGTTCTTGGCGTAGAAATGGAATCAGCAGCACTTTTCACCACTTGCTTTGTGAGTAAAGTAAATGTGGGGGCACTTCTTTTGGTTTCTGACTGTCCACTTAAAAAGGATGGGATCAAAACAAAAAAATCTGCCAAACTTGTATTTAAGAAGTATACTGATATACACATAGAGTTGGGTATTGAGGCCATGGCCGACATCGCCGAACGCGGTGAAACTATCCGGCACTACCAATGGTGATTTTGAATAAGAGGTTTATTTATGTTTACGAAGTTTATGGATTGGTTCTCGCATGATCTAGCGATTGATCTTGGCACTGCTAACACACTGGTTTACGCTAAAGATCGAGGAATAATTGTAAACGAACCCTCGGTAGTTGCTGTTCACCAAGGTCCTTCGGGGATAACAAAAGTATTAGCGGTGGGCCTAGAAGCAAAAAAAATGCTAGGAAAAACACCTGGATCCATAAAAGCAATTAGGCCAATGAAAGACGGTGTTATTGCAGATTTTGAAGTTACTCAAGAGATGCTTCACCATTTTATTCAAAAATCTCTATCCGGATCTAAATTGATCAAACCACGCATAATCATCTGTATCCCGTTTGGGATTACACAGGTAGAAAAGCGTGCGGTTAAGGAATCTGCAGAACAGGCCGGTGCGCGCGAAGTTTTCTTAGTAGAAGAACCGATGGCCGCCGCCATTGGGGCCGGACTACCCATTACGGATCCTTCAGGAAATATGATTGTAGATATTGGAGGAGGAACCACCGAAGTTGCAGTGATCTCATTGGGTGGTATCGTTTATTCTAAATCTGTTCGTGTGGCCGGAGATAAGTTTGATAATGCTATTTCCTCGTACATTAAGAAAAAATATTCTCTACTAATTGGTGATCGTACCGCTGAACTTATAAAAATTCATATTGGTAATGCATACCCGTTTGATGATGAAGTTAAGACTTACGAAGTAAAAGGAAGGGATTTGATCGCTGGTGCCCCCAAAATTATTGAGGTTACCTCTGATGAAATAAGAGATGCTCTCTCCGATGCTGTTAATGAGGTTGTCGAGGCAATCAAGGTATCGCTAGAAAAAACGCCACCTGAGCTTGCAGCAGATATTGTAGACAATGGAATCATTCTCTCTGGCGGAGGATCTCTGTTGGCCAATCTTGATGTTTTAATAAAGGAAAAAACTGGCCTACCAGTATCTTTGGCGGAAGATCCACTAACCTGTGTAGTTCGTGGATGTGGCAAATGTCTTGAATCCATCGCGTTACTCCGCCAAGTGGCAACACTATACTAGTTTAATAAATCTCCCATAACAGGGATCGTCCATGGCCAACGACATCTCGCATAAATTTATCAAGCTAAATAGTAAGGAGCAGGCCAGTAAATTTCAGCAGCTTCTACGCAACCGTTCACCGTTCTACATTTGGCAAAAAAATCAGCCAGCAATTTCATTAGAAATTGACAACGTTATCTTCACTGATAACAAAATATTAGTCCTTTTCCGAAAGAACACACCGCTTCCGTCAACTCTTTTAGGTCAAACCCTAAATTCTTTTTTTCAAGTTAGTAACATGAAATTTTTTTCCAAAGGAAGGGCAGTAATAAATGAGCAAAAAAATATTTTTTTTGAAATATTAGATGCTTCATATAAATACGAAAAAAGGGTGAGCGACAGAATAATTACATTTCCTCATCGCAGCGCCTACATTATTCTGCAAATTGTCAAAGAATCCGATGACAATGTCGTTTCTATTGCCAAAAAAAAATTTTCCGAAAATATTAAACATCAAGGGAACGTAATTTCTCAAATCACTAACAAGCTAGATGATACTTTTTCTACCACAAAACAGTTTCGCTGCCTGGATATCTCTTCAGTTGGAATTTCCATTATGGCCAATCGCATCGAACGTGATTTTTTAGAGCGCAACAGTACAATCCGCAACTTATCTCTACGTTTTGAAAACGAGACCTTTGTCATTGATAGTGCCAACGTTATATATATAGTTGACTATGTCGATCCCCGAGCAGCCTCTATAAAGATGTTCAAAATTGGACTAGAGACTAAATGGCAGGATAGTCGTCCAATAGAATTTTTTAAGAAAATAACCGAAGAGGATGCTTTTGAACGAACACAATTGGAAAATGAATTTAGTACCTTTATCTCTTAATTTATGAGGACATCATTATTTCCCATACTAACAAAACTTCTAGTGCTGACTCTTTTATCAGCTTGCTCTTTATTTAATTTTAATAAAAAAATAGAAACTACTTTTTCTGTGATTAGCGATAAAAAAGGTAGCGATACCTTTTCTCTATCTGATCGTTCTGGAAACTTCCTGGTATCTCGAGAGTTCGCTTTCAAAAAATCCACCAACGAATTTATTCTTAAAAAAAGCATCTCTCTTGATTCCAATCCTGAAAAAAAACAAAACAGTGCTAGCAAAAAAATTGTGGAGAAAAGTATTACTATCTCAACCTCTGGAGTTTTAAAGAAAACTATTCCGGCATTGCGGCCTAAAATTTCTCAATACACTGTTTGGTTTGATGGCCAAAAATATTTCACCGAAATGAAAACTAACACTAAGACGAAATCACTGGACATAACAATGCGAGGGCCTGAATTACAGTGGAATGGAAAAAAAAGTGTTCCTTTTCCTCCAGGAATGGGAATATATTGCTTTTTTAATCAACTAGTCGAATGTATCCAAGCAACCTCCTTTTTTACCAAGGCCGCCGCCGCAGATTCTGGAATGATGAATCTTCATATCATTTGGGACGGATATCCATATCTTCAAGAGCAGTACTTGGAAATGCCGGCAGAAGTCTTTACTGCTGCCGAGCTTAGTTTTGACGGTTATACTGAAAATGATGAGATTCGATTTTCTCTAACATTTGCGAATCAGGTTATCTTCTATGTTTTTGAACATAATGGAGCATTGGCAAAAATGTTTTGGGTTTCTCAAGGATTTTCTATGATAAAAAGGGATTCTTCTACAAAAGATATTGCTGATGATTCCGTTGATAAAAAAACTCCAACGCCATCTAAATTTACAGAGCAACCACTAGATGATCCCCTGGCCGATCCCTTTGAAGAATAGTTGTTGTGGTCTCCTCTGCCCTGACTTGAAAAGTAAACTGAACTATGTATAATTTAAAAACGTCATACTCCAACCGAAGGATTGCATATGTTAAGTAGTGGACAACTTATTTTTACTGGTATTTCAGATAAAGTTCTAACCAGTGTGGAAAAAAAATTCATTGAAGAACAAAACATTGGTGGAGTTATTCTGTTTACAAAAAATTATGAATCCCCTGCCCAGCTGGCCGAATTAGTTAATTCCATCCAGCAGCTAAGACAAAATTTCCCTCTCTTTATTGCAACAGACCACGAAGGTGGACGAGTAATTCGTTTCAAAAAACATTTTACTCAATTTCCACCTATGCAAGATATCGCGATGCTAGATTCTCCCAAAATTTGCTTTGAGGTTCATCAAATTATGGCGCAAGAATTGGCCGCCTGTGGAATAAACGTAAACTTGACTCCTTGTTGCGATGTTTTGACTAATCCGGCCAATAAGGCCATCGGCGATCGTGCCTTTTCTGATCGGCCAGATGTCGTAGAAAAATTTGTTTCCTCTGCCATTCGCGGCCTACAAACCAATAATATTCTGGCCTGTGCCAAACATTTCCCAGGACACGGGTCTGCCACCAAAGACACTCACACCAATTCAGTCATTGTGAAAACTTCACTAGAAGAATTAAAGAAAGTAGAATTTGTTCCCTTTGTTAAGGCAATAAAATCTCGAGTAGAATTTGTTATGGTATCTCATTTGACAGTAGATGCTATCGATGAAAAAAATCCTGCCACACTTTCTGAGACAATGTATAAAATTATTAGAAACGAAATGCGCTTCAAAAATATTATTGTCACCGATGATATGCAAATGGCGGCCATCACTGATAAATTTAGTGTCGGTGATGCAGCGGTAATGGCCATTAATGCTGGTACCGACATGCTTATTTATCGCGATATGGCCCAGGCAGAAATTGCTTTGAATGCAATAAATGAGGCCATCAAAATCAAAAAAATAAAAAATTCAACTATAACAGATAAACTTGATAGAATATCGAAACGAAAAGAAGAATATTTAAAAGAGTATCGCCCTATTTACATTCCAGAAATTGAAAGCAAGATCAATTCAAAACCAGCGCAAATTTTCTTAAAAGAAATAACTAGCAAAATCGAAGAGCAAAAAACTCGGCCAATAACTTAAATCGGCCCCAATAAGGATTTTATTTCCGCCGCTCAACCAACCTCAATATATCTGGTAAGATATTACTATTAGGAGGCATACTATGCTGTTTTGGTCGGCCGTCATACTTGTTGGTATCGCGGTATTTGTCGTAGCAAATAATATCTTCCAAGAAGAAGATCAATTTAAGGCCCAAGAGAAACTTGAGGATAGTGCCAAGGCGGATATTGGCCAATATGGAATAATTCTTAAATATTCTCGCCCATTTTTCAAACGCTACATAACACCAATTGTCAGCATGATGAAAAATAAAAAAAAGATAAAAGAGCGCTACCGACGAGTTATTGCTAGTGCGGGAATATCAAACTATTTAACACCTGAGGATTTCTACTCATTCAAGCTTTTTTTAATTATTGGTTTTCCCATTCTTTTCATGGCCATTAAATATTTTCTAGAGGCAGATTGGGAATTAAAAATGATGATTCCCATGGCCGTTATTGGTTACTATTATCCCAATATCTGGATAAATGGAAAAATAAAGCAACGACAAAAAGATATTATATACAACATGCCATTTGCTGTTGATATGTTGGCACTTTCCGTAGAGGCCGGACTTGATTTTATTGCCGCCATGGGAAAAGTTATTGAGAAAGCAACAAAAAATCCGCTTACTGAAGAATTTGGAATTGTAACTCGTGAAATTAAAATTGGCGCCAGCCGGGCAGAGGCCTTGCGCAATATGGCCTGGCGAGTTGATCTCATTCAGATGTCTTCTTTTTGTGCAACCCTTATTGCCGCCGATTCCGTTGGTGCTAATATCGGCCCTATTTTAAAATCACTTTCTGCAGAAATAAGACAAAAACGTTCCTCGGCCATTGAAAAAGCTGGCGCAACGGCCGCAACAAAAATATTACTGCCGACAATCTTTTTAATCGTACCTACGGTGTTTATTATTGCGGGTGTTCCATTGGCATTACAGGCATTTCTAGGACAAAAATAACATATGAAAAAAATAGTTACGGCCCCTCACCTAAAGTCACCTCTCTGTAAGTCCATGAAAGAAGCAACTACCCTCCAAGATAGAATTATTGGATTGATGTTTTCTAAGACAATGGAAACGTTTGATGGACTAATGATCACTCCCTGTAATTCCATTCACACCTTTTTTATGCGGTATCCTATTGATGTTATCTTTTTAGATAAAAATTTTATCGTAGTAAAGATAATTAGAAATTTGTCACCATGGCGAATCACATGGATCTATTTAAGAGCAGTACAGGTGTTAGAACTCCCGGCCAATACCATTCCGGATAATTTAAAAATTAACGATAAAATTGAGGTGCTATGTACAAACTAGTTACAATAAGTGGGCCCAAGCGTGGACAAGAATTTATACTCCATGATGGCACAAACACCATTGGGCGCTCTCCTGAATGCGACATCTCTATCGCGATTGAAGGAATTTCTAAAAAACATCTCTCTATCACTGTTACCAAAGACGTTGCTTATCTAGAAGACCTAAATAGCGCGAATGGAACTTTTGTAAATGAAAAGATGGTGAAAAAAATAACCGTAAAAAATGGTGATCGCATTGCCATTCCAGACATGGTTATGCAACTAGTACACGTCGAAGAAAGAAAGGTTATTATAAAAAAGAAAATATCCAACAGTTCCAGTGCAGAAGATGCTACAGATCTTGACTCTGTTTCTATGCCCTCAAGTCCCATTGGAAAAATATTATATCTTTTTAAACACAAAGCTATGCAGCTACTTTACGGTGTTAACGAAGAATACGAATGGCGATTGTTATTTTCCCTAATCTTAACAGCATTTGTTATTTTAACTGTTACTGCTACTATTTTTCCGGTACTAAGCGATAGCAAGCGTGTTCTACTAACTGAAACCAAGGCAAGAGTTCGCTCATATGCCAATCAAATTGCCGCAACTAATGCCTTGGCATTGGAAAAAAGAAGTTACGATCAAATTAACACCAACTTTTTAGATAGCGAAAGTGGTGTCGTCTCATACGAACTTTTTACACCGAAAGGTAAAATTATTCGTCCTATTGGTAAACTCAACGAAAATATAGCTGATATTTACTCCGTTGGGGCACTAGAAGAACTAACCGAAGGCCGTGCGGCCATGGATAATGACACTGAAGATGTTGATCTTTTTGAAAGAGAAATGAGTGATGGCGGAGTTGTCATTGGAAAAACGATAAAGGCCTTTAATCTGAAAACTCAATCTGCTGAGCCGGTGGGGATTATTGTAATTAAATTTGCACCACCAATTTTAACTTCGCTGGCCACTAAAAACTCCAAGTTATACCTAGAATCAATATCAATGTCGACACTACTGGCCATTGTATTTTTTGGAATTATCTATTATCTAACTTGCCGCCCACTAGAAGAATTGCGAATGCAGATTGAAGAGGCCCTACGCGGAAAAAGACGAGAAGTCGAGGGTAAATATTTTATGACTGAACTCTCCCCTCTGAAAAGTTCAATCAATAATATTTTACAAAAAATGCGCGAGCTTCAAGGACATAATGCCGAAGATCAATTCGGAGAAGTTGAAGACGATGCTCCTTACCTTAATACCCTTAAAGAATTAATGCTCGGATCTGCTGGCCCAGCACTTATTTTAAATAGTGAAAAAAATCTATCTAGCATAAACACCATGGCCGAAGACTTAACCGGCATGCGCGAGACTACTTCGATTGGAGAAAGCCTCCTAGATGTTGCTAAGGAAAAAGGCTTTGCCGCAATGCTAATTGAATTATGTGACCAGTCGGCCAACAATAACGGCACTTGCCAAAAAGGTACCTATGAACTTACCGGTAACGAATATACAATATTTGCGACGGCCTTGATCGGAAAAGATCATTTTGCTAAGGCCTTTTATATCTCTTTTGTTAGAGAAATGAACTAATGGAAAATAAAGTTTTGATAAAAAAAACATTTACTCCGCCAACCACCAAGGGTGTGCATTATAGAATTTTATGCATGACGGGTAAATACAAAGGTACGTCATACTATTTGCGTACTGGCAGAATTGTTATGGGCAGATCAGAGGATGCAGACATTCAGGTTATGGACAGTCAAAGCTCAAGAGAGCATGCCGAAATTATTAAAACCGGCGATAGATACATAATAACTGATCTGGCATCACACAACGGGATTGTGGTTAACGATTTAAAAATAACTCAACACGCCTTAAATGATGGAGATAAAATCATAATTGGCCATACTGTATTTAAATATAACATTATCACCATAGCAACAACTTTTGAAGAAAAGCAAAATGCCATTGTCGCAGCAACTAACGACGAAAATGACAATTTACCATCCAGCGAATTAAAAAATGAAATTCAAGACCAATCATCTAACCAAATGCCAATGAAGCGAAAGATAATCCTGGCAGTTGGAGTTGTTGGAGTAGTTGTTCTATTTATGGCAGAACCAGAAAAGAGTAACAGGCCAACAACAACCCCGACAAAAGCTAATAGATACGCTGGAGCAACAAGTGGAAACGATCAGTTTGGCCAAAATGCAAAAAACGAACTTTCTGAGGCAGACAAAGAAACCAATGAACGGATTGCTGTTATTATGGCCCGTGGCCAGCGAGAATTACGAGAAGGAAATTACTTTCGAGCAATAAGCGAATTTGAATTGGCCCAAGCACTGGACAACAATAATCGAGATGCCTCTGCCTATATAACCACTGCCAAAAATGATCTTAAAACAATGTTGGCCAAAGAGAGCGAAACTGGCCAAAAAAATATTGATGCTATTAGATATAAGCAAGCGATCGTTAATTTTTGTTTTATTATTCGCACTCTAGAAAGATATCCAGACATGGAAGAATATAAAAATGCTATTGCAAAATTAAATCACATAGAACAAAAAATGGGATTAGAAAAAGATGAGATTAAATGTTTTTCGTGGTAATGAACTGATTGCCAACATCGATTTAAAAAAAGATATTTTTGATAGCGAAGGCATAACTGTCTTTTATCTTGGCCGCTCCTCAAACAATCATATTGTCTTAGATGATGTTCAAATTTCTCGCGACTTTGGACGTATCGAGCATAAAAAAAATACCTGGAAGATATTTAATGAATCACCGTATGGATCTTTACTGATTAATGGAGCTCCATATATAGAAAAAATACTAGTCGATGGAGATATAATTACTATCGGGCCATTCATTTTACAGCCAGTTTTTTCACCAATGGCCAGCGAAGAAGAATCCCCTCCCACCTCCTCCAAAGTGCCATCAAAAGAAGCTTCTTCTGTCTCAACTTTTGCGGAATCATTAGAAGATAATGCTATTGATGCTGATCTAGGCCTTAACCCAAATACCACAAACAAAACTGAAAAAAATGGCCCACTTGGCGATACAGATAACAGCGAAATATCTCTCAGCAAAGATGCCGCTGAGCAGTCCTCCCCTACTACCAATTTCCCAACAGAGGCCAACGAGGATAACTTAGAGAGCGAGTTTAAGACAACTTCAACCGAAAACGGCATCCCGGAAGTTGGAGCAATAGAAAATGAAATAATTACTGATGGTGATAAGACTCAACTCTTTAAAACATTTGCTACTTTTGAATTGGAGATTTTTGGCGAATTTGCACCTTACGACAAATACGCTATTGAGGATGGAGAAACATTCATCGGGCGAAATCCTAACAAGTGCAAAATTGTCTTAAACGATGTCGAAGTTTCTGGAATACACTCTAAAATAGTAAAAAGCGGATCGACCTGTTTTTTAGTAGATCTACAATCTGCCAACGGAACATTGCTTAACGGAGAGAGAATTAACAAGGCTGAGCTGGCCAATGCTGACGAGTTTATAATTGGCAGTACCACTTTTACTTTTAAAGTTTCTTCTAAAATAATTTCTGAAGAAAAAAACAGATTCATGCCAGTAGAAGACAATCAATTTGTGGAAGTTGAAGAGATTGTTGAGGTTGGTACTGATTTTGCTGACGAACTCGCTGACACCGCAACTGCCAGTAACGAAAACAATGCCCTATCTTTTCTAAAAAAGATTGGCGTAAAACGTCTTGTAATGTACGGAAGCTTGCTGTTTTTAGTTTTATTACTTTTTATTCCAACTGAAGAGAAAAAAACACTTTCGGCCACGACCAAAGATGGTAAAAATATTTCTAACACAACTGCCGAATCTGACAGTAACGCTAATACCAATGAAAAAAAGTCCAAACAGCAAAAAGAATATTCTCGCCCAGAATTAGAAGAATTAGAGTCCAATTATCTTTTGGCCAAGGACTTGATTAATAGCGGCAAATATCAAGAAGCCCTAATGTATTTAGAGCGCATAAAAATCATAACCAACAATGAATCATACAAAGAATCTCGCATGCTCTTTGATACCGCCACACAAGGACTTGCACAACTAGAAGAACTGGAGAAAAAAAGACGTGAAGACGAGGCCCGACAAGCTCGACAGAAAAAAATTGACTCTTTAATCGAAAAGGCACAAGAGGCGGTTGAGAAAAAAGAGGTCAATTTGGCGGAAAGTATTTTCACTGAAGTAATGAGTCTTGATCCTGAAAATAGTGATATTCCTAGATTAAAAAATGAGCTTGAATACTGGAAAAGAGAGCAGGAACGAATTGCTATGGAGGAAGCCGCAAAAAAAGCAGAGCGCAACCGTAAAGAAAAACTTTTGGCCCCTGGCCGAGATTTCTTTTTAAAAAAAGAATGGTACAGTGCCATTATAAAGCTGCAACAATTTTTACGTCTGTCCGACATGGATCCAGATCTAACTGCCGAAGCGGCCAAAATGTTAAGCGAATCAGAAGAAAATTTAAACTCTATTGTTGCACCCTTAATTGGCAAAGCAAGATCTTTAAAAGAAGGCCAAGACCTAAAAGGTGCTTACGAGCACTATGCTAAAACACTGGCCTATGACAAATCAAATATAGAAGCACTTGATGCCATGAATGAAATATACGAAATATTAAGCAAGCGAGCAAAAAAGATTTATCAGGAGGCACTAGTTTCTGAGTCGCTCAGCTTATTTGATGATGCCAAGGATAAATTTAAAGAAGTTCAACAAATTTCTCCGACGGATAGTCCTTATTATAAAAAAGCAACAAATAAACTACAAAGCTATCCAGAGTAAATAAGGAAGAAAACATGTATCCTTTGAAAAAATTTTTTGCGCATACACATCAGGGGCCATTTCTCAATGTTAATGAAGATGACATAGATGTCGACTTGATTCATAACTTGGCCATAATATTTGATGGCCTTGGAGGTGCTGGGCTGGGAGATCGATGTGTCGCAGAGATAAAACAAATCATAAAAAATTATTTTACCAAAAACGGAACTGATCCAAATGCTACCTTCCCTTTTTTTTATGGCCCCAAATATTTACTAGAAGGAAATGCTATCATTAATGCAATGAAATATGCCCATAGTAAAATTTTTAAAAACAATCGCGACCTTCCAATGGATAAGCGAGCTGGCGCATCCGCAATATGCGCATATATTAAAGGGCCAATCCTAACTTTTGTTTCCACAGGAAACTGCATCTCGCTTCTACTTCGCAATGGTATTTTAGAAACAATTAATTATCCAGACTCTTTGGATATGATGTCCGTTGATGAGTTTAATAAACATTCTTTTACTTCTCCAATGAGTGGTTTCGGCCTCTTTGAAGATCTTAGTATTAATGTTCGAGAAGTTAAGCTATTTCCAGATGATCTCATCATAATGCTAACTGATGGGATATATTCTCGAATAACAAAAAAAGAGTTGAGATATGCTGCCCAGAAAAAAACTGATCAACTAGAGAACTTAGCACAAGAATTAATCTCACTGGCAAACTCACGGGACAACCTAGACAATCAATCGATTATTTTACTCAGGTTTTAAGCACAAATAGAGTGTTGCGAAGAGAGAGAGATAGGGTAAACTATTGATATACTTTTTGTGCATTTACCAAAAATGGAGTGCAACAGCGTATCGTGCGAGGAAGAAGCTTATATATGCAAAACAGCAAAATTTTATTAGCAAACAATAACCCAACAATTCAAAAAGTAGTAGAAATTACATTCAAAAGAGAGTCGGCATCTCTTTTTTTTGCTAAAGATTATGCAGAAATTTTTGAAAAAATAAAATCAGAAAATTTCGATCTTGTTATCATGGACAGCAAAATTGTTGCTTCCATCGAACGACTTCCTGAAATTGCTGCCAAAATTAAAAAGGAAATACCTACAACTAAAATTCTCCTTCTTACCGCCAGCTCTGAATCAATAACTCATCTTTTAGTCAATAATTCTGCGATTGACGGACATATTATTCGCCCTTTTGAAAGTAAGGATTTTATAAAAAAATGCAACACATTACTTTCCTCTACAAAATTGGCCAACGGTATAAATCAATCGCAAAATCAAGAAGCTGATTTACAACACGAAGGAAATGATATGCAAAACAATCTATTGGCAGAAGCATCTGAATGGACTATTCCCGTTCCCTCAATAATTGGACATAATAATGAAATCACAACTCCAATCCCGGAGATAATTGCCAGCGCATCTGCTTATGAGACAACGACCGACAAAAATATAGAGATCATTAAAGAAGAAGATGAGGAAAAAAGCAAAAACAAAACTGAAGCCGAAAATGAGAATGAAGAAGATGATGATCGCCCAACTAATCCAATTATAATGCGCCCAAGTATACAAGAGATTAAAACAGAAGACAGGCAAAGTGATATACTAAGCAAACTAACTCCTCTGGATGATTTACTCCTCGACGACACTGATGGCCCCAGTCCGGAACTAGAAGATATGGCGCCTAGTCATAAACATACCGCCCAAATAGATCTATCTGATGAAATATCCTCTCAAGAATTCTGGGAAAATGGCCCCAAGACGGCCAACAAATTGAATAACACAGATGAAAAAACTAACTCGACCACAACAGTAGAAACTAAAAAAAGTCCAACTCAAAACATTGAGGAAATAAGCGAAAAACTCAAAGCCGACTTAACGCCAATAATCGAGGCATACGTAAAACAATATTGCCAAGAAATTGTAGAGAAAGTTGCCTGGGAAGTAATTCCAGACCTAGCAGAAAATCTTATCAAAAAAGAGCTGTCTTCCTTGGCCGATTCCGTGGATTAGAGATTAGAGATTAGAGATTATAGCATAGATAAATGGCCGGCCACAAAGGAATGAATAGATTTGTCGGCCAAATCCTCAATTATTGCCTCTCCGCCTTCGCTAATACCAACAAATCGGCCAGCATATTCATAATTATCATCGTTAATTTGCACATTTTTTTTAATATGCAAACAATATTTTGACCAGCTATCCACCACGGCCTCTGCACTCAATCGATTTTTTAAAATAAAGTTGAAAATTTCTGCCGGCAAATCCTTGCGCAAATTGCTACGCCCCATAACCTCTTTTCCCAGATCAATAAAACCTACAGGAGTTTTATAATAAGACGTATCCTTACTCTCACTTGGTTTAGAAAGATTAATTCCAACACCAACGATTACCATATTCTGGGCCTGATAGTTACAAATAATCCCCCCACACTTTTTTCCTTCTCCGGTCAAAAGATCATTCGGCCATTTTAGGGATATCTCTTTTTTAAATGTATGCCTAAAATAATTAACTAAAATGCAACCAACCTCTAACGGTGTAATAGAAAAAGTTGCATTCGGTCGAAGAGAAAAAGAAAATGCTAGTGCTTGCTCTAAATCATCCCACTTATTTCCTGTTCTCCCCACTCCATCAGTTTGATGATTGGTGGTAACTAAAAAATCAGAAGATTTTGCCATTCCCATCATTTCATCGATGTTATCACTCAAATAGAGCTGTGTTGAAGCACAACTTTCAAGGTGTATATGTTCCATAAACATCCCTCTCGTCATCCTAGTTTTTTACTAGTCAATGGTCTGTTGTTATAGTATTAACTTCTGCTTACCACAAATTTAGTTTTTTTAGGAGCAAAAAATGTCTTTAATTGAGCGCGACACCCCAAGAAAAATTTCCTTCACACCATCGATAAACCCATATGCTGCTGGCAGCGTCATGGCCGAATTTGGAAACACAAAAGTTCACATTACTGCCGTAATTGAAGAATCTGTTCCTCCTTTTTTGAAAGGTAAGCAACAGGGGTGGGTAACTGCAGAATACTCTATGCTTCCCTCCGCAACTCATACCAGAGGCAAGCGTGAGAGAAACTCTGTGGGTGGGCGCACGATGGAAATTCAAAGACTAATTGGACGAAGTCTACGTTCTATTATTGATTTAAAGAAAATTGGTGAACGATCACTTACGATAGATTGTGATGTTTTGGTTGCCGATGGCGGGACACGCACTACTTCCATCTCCGGAGCATATGTAGCGCTGGCACTGGCAGTTAAAAAGCTAATGGGCGATGGTATTATTACAGAGAACCCGCTTCGCGAACCAGTGGCGGCCATCAGCATTGGAATCAACAACAACGGCAAAATCATTGCAGACCTCAATTACAATGAAGACTCCACATGCGATACCGACATGAATATAGTTATGACAAAAAATGGCCGTTTTATTGAGATTCAGGGAACTGCAGAAAAAGAACCATTTAATCGTGAGCAACTAAATGCTATTTTAGATTGTGCAAACAATGCCTTAAAATCTGTTTTTGACGCACAGGATTTGGCCCTACAATGATCGAGCTGATTTTAGCAACTGCTAACAAACACAAGGCCCACGAATTTTCATCGCTACTTGACCCAACTATTTTCTCTGTTCAAGTTGCAAGCGAAAATATCGACGTAGAAGAAACTGGTTTTACATACAGCGAGAATGCATTTATCAAGGCCCAGGCATATTACAACAAGTTTAAAACGCCAGTTTTAGCAGATGACTCCGGATTAAACGTCGATGCTCTTCCCGACGAATTGGGTATATATTCGGCCCGATTTGGAGGCGCCAGCCTACCACAATCAGAAAAAAACAAACTCCTACTAGAAAAGCTTAAAGGAATTAGCAATCGCAATGCCCATTTTTCCTGCGTACTATGCTTTTATCTATCACCCTCCGAGATCTTTTTTTTTGAAGGGAAGGTTGATGGAACTATTGCCTTCGCAGAAAGCGGCACTGGCGGTTTTGGCTATGATCCTCTTTTTCATCCAACTAATTTTGATGATCCCAAGCTTTCTCTGGCCATGATTGAAGATTGGAAAATGAAACACTCCCATCGCGCAGTTGCTTGTCAAAAGGCGACAAGTTTTTTTAAGAAAAGAAATTGTCATTCTTGATTTTTTAACTTATCTTATTTCCCTTACCATAGTCGACCGGAGCGTAGCGCAGTTTGGTAGCGCACTTGGTTTGGGACCAAGGGGTCGGAGGTTCAAATCCTCTCGCTCCGACCACTTCTTATGATGTCCGTTTTTTTAATTCTCCCCCTTCTCGGAAGCAAATCCCAAGGTTTTCTCCTCTTAGAATCAATCTTTCCTTCTTTCAGTGCCCTGCCCAGTAAGCTTTCGTGTGACTAATTTACACCACGACGCCACCCGGCCAATCACAACCTATCAAACCTTAAAGGAGGTGAGCTAAAAACAACTTGCCAAGACTTATTTTTTGAATTAAAAAAGCAAGATTATTATCAATAGATTTTTTGAATTTTAATTAGGAGTTGATGTGGCAAATCACAAATCTTCAGAGAAACGGGCCAAGCAAACCATTAAAAAAACTAATATTAACAAGCGACGCGAGTCAGAGGTTAAAACCTTTGTAAAAAAAATCCGAACTGCAATTGCCGAAAAAAACAAAAATGAGGCCCTAAAATTATATCCTGTCGTGCAAAAGCTAAACGATAAATTGGCCCAGAATGGTGTGACGAAGAAAGGTAATGCTGCCAGAATCAATTCGCGACTTGCCTCTCAAATAGCAAAACTCTAAAAAAGCATATTTTCAACGTATAGATTTTTAATTATTCGCCAATGTTCACTTTGGCCGTTTCTAATTTTTAAATACCCATCTGCAAATATGCGCAAATCTTTGGCCACCTCTTGTGCGGTCCATTGCTGAGACATCTGAGAAATTTCTCTATCATATTTACTCAAGCTTGATTTTTTTTCAAGATATGATGGATCACTTAGGCGAATAAGATGGCCCTGCATGAATGCAAAAAGAGTTTTTACCTGTTCCTCATCAAGTCCGCCATCAATTATTTTTTGATAAAATGCTCCTCGCTTCTTTTGTGTCCATAGCGATGCCATGGCAAATACGTCTAGCCGATTCCCTCCCAAGAGCTCCTTCAACTCCTCTGGCGATATTTTCTCTTTGTCCAACTCTTTTGTAGCATTAATTGCCCGAATAGTATCATCTGGGGTGTTTGGAACATTTGAAACAATGTAGTTACGAATTTCAGCAGAAAGCGAGACCTCCATTTCGGCCAAAAGATAACTTAAGTAACGACTCCATTCCCAAAAATTTGGAGCTTCGATAGAAAAAAAAGTACCACTTCCTTTGACTAATTCCTCAAATCCCTTAGTGCTTTTCTGAAAAAATAAAACGACATAGTTATCAAGTTTTTTAGCATTGGCCAAAAAAAAATCTTTAACCGCGGATGAAATTAATTCACTACCCAAAACAATGTGGCCATCATTACCCTTAAAAAAATTAAACTCCAACAACTGCTCTTCCAGCCAACTAACAGTTAACTGCGAACCAGTTGTCATCACCCAAGAAATATCCGAGTGGTGTTTTTTCACGCGGTCTATAACGAATTTTTCTACATAGCAATCAGCACTTTTTATAGCATAAAACTTATCACCATTTGTCGACAAAACTGAATCGTGTTCTCTTTTAAAATCCCACGGAGAATATTTAGAATACATACAAGACCATTTCCTTAAACATATTGGCCAAGGTCTGTGAAAGAGCTACAATTTCCTCATCCAGCAATTCTTTGTTTTTAGTATAATTAACTACGCCGCCTTCATCCGGAGACAAATTAGAAGAAATAAATCGCGAAAAATCTCCTGACAAATTAAAGGTATTATTGAAAATAATTTTAGGATTATCCCTAATTTGCGGCCCCCAATCTGAGGTTATTAACTGCCTCTCGGTATAACTTGGATTTTTTACCAGTGCCAATTGCACTGAAAGCCTTACATTTGTCGTATCTGGAACATAAAAGCTATTTCTCTCTCCAATTGATGATGTTGAAAAACCACCCTTAATAAAGGCCTGGGGAGATTTCGCCTTAATCGCACTGTTTACATGCTCTGCAGACGAAACTACCCCAATTAAAATTGCTGGGCAACTCTCCGTTTCACCAATTAAAACATCCAAACCGTCATATTGAGACAAGGTATGAATAATAGACCTTGTCATGTGAACATTGGCATTTGGAATAATCGACTTGTTTATAAACATGGGAATAGAAACACAATAAACCCCATACTGCGACAGGGGGTTAGACCTGGTTTTAGCGTAATAACCAGCACAAGAAACTAATGGCAAAGTCAATATCAAAATTTTGAAAAATAACATAGCAAAAATTCTCATTCAAATTTCAATAAATATATCATAGATTGCCTATGATACCAACTCGTATTAGCATATTAATGTAATGGCACAACATAACTTCAAACATCTGAACTCTATTTTTTCCTCGCTAGGAATTACCGCCCCATCTTATGAAAAAAGCGGCCGTGGCCGCTTGAAAAAAAATACCTCTGAAGAACTTTTTGATTTTTTGTCTCTTATAAAACACTGGGAAGAAATTGTTGGCCAGCGAATTGCCCAAAACTCAATTCCTCTTAAACTTACAAAAGGAACTCTAACTATTTTAACCGACCACTCTGCCTACTCATCAATGGTTAGTTTTTTAGATGAAAAAATCCGCACTAATATAACTGAAATGTTTCCAATGTTACGTGGGAAAATTGACAATATAAAATTTCAAGTAAATAGTGCTCATTTCTCCGAGCAGCAGGCCAAATTTATAAACATTTGTGCTAACAACCAGAAGCGACAATCCTCCTTTAAAATGCACTCACAATCACCAGAGTATAAGCGCTTAAAAAAAGAAGCCGATGCTCTTCTAGCACAAATAGAAGACTGCGATTTAAAAGAGACGCTAACCTCTATCTTTCTTCAAAACAGAGACAGTAAAAAATAATACATCTTTAAATTCAATGCACGACTCAATTTTTGATCCGAATGGCAAAATAGTCTGAATTTTCTCTTTTGATAAGCGACATGAAAAAAATATTTTTCCACCATCTCGCACTAAAAATGCGGCAGTTTCTAATAAATCTTGAAGGCCACCATATAAAAAGAAACGACAGATATTGCGCTCATCCAGGGCCGCAGGCAACCCTTCTCCCGGAAGAAAGTATGGTGGATTTGCCACAACATAATCGTAATGTCCCGAAGGCCTATTTTGCATAAGATTTCGATAATCTATATTAAAAACCTCCCCTCCTCTGGACAATATTTTTTCATATATTCTTAAATTCTTATCTATGAACGGAATAAATTGCGATTGCATCTCGCAAAAATCCATAACAAATTCATATCCAATGGTACTTGCCAATATTTCAATCCCAATAACTCCACAGCCGCAGCAAATATCTATCACCCGACAAGTCGATTTTAAATTCATTGAGCTTACTGCTATCTTTGACAATAAAATAGAATCTTCCGAAAACCTATAAAAACTTGGCTGAAAATAATCTACATGCCATTTTGATTTCATTAACCCGCTTCCCTTCGCGCACAAAGTGCAATCCATCAGTTCCTAATCGTATTATAGAAGAGGATTGGCCAGAACATTTCAAATCAGCATTATCTATAAAAATAATTTCAACCTCTTTGGCCGAAGCTCTTATCTTCGAATAAAACTTCTTAGCACCATCAAAATCCTTTATTGGAGGATCTCCAGAAAAATTTAAACTCGTGGTGCTAATTGGTGCCCCCGTATCTTCTATAATTTTTTTTAAAAAATCATATCCCAGACAACGAACAAACACACTTGATGATCCCTTGGATATCCAAGAAGGAATCGATATCTGCGCTAGTGATAAATCAATGACTAGCGTCACCTCCATCGCCATTATCGTTTTTATAAACTCTAAATTAAATAAGCTATCTAATAAAAAATCTTTTTGCATTCGCTCAACGTCTGAATACAAAATAGAAAGGGGTTTTTGTTCTGGAGATTTCTTAATACCATTAATTAACTCTGTCGCCTCTTCATCATAAATACTTGCGCCAATTCCCCAAACAGTATCGGTAGGATACACATAAATAGTTTTTTTCTTACCCATCTAGTACTCGATCCGCATAAGCACTTCGCTTGCTGGATTTTACTACCTCTTTTATCATACTAACTTCAGGAAATGGCCGTTTGATTACAGAGATATAATAATATGCGATGGCCAGCAAGGCCGAAATGAAAAGAAAAAAAAGAACATTCAAATATCCATCGCTTCTTTCTTTCTTTCTAATCCCTTTGCTGCCCGTGCCACTGGCCGGACGCTTTTTTCTGGCCGTTACTTCCCGGCCAATATTTCTAATGCGAATTTCCTGAGTATTAAATGCCTTCTGGGACTTAGAAATTTTCTCCCTTATTCGCTCTGCTCTTTTGGCGTGATCATCCTCTGGCCCTATTATTCCCGAATCTGGAGACTGGCCCGATGGCCCAGCAGAAGATTCCATATTTTGAAAATCAATTTCTATTGCCCCGGAATGTCGAGAGGGAACCTCACTTTCTTCTGATGAAATGGCCGAAATCGACGCTGGTAACTCCGATTGTGACAATGACGATTGTGGTATCTCTGTTGGTATTTTACCGCTGGCCCCTCCCAATAAATCTGGAAATTCTAAATCCTCACTCTTTGGCAAAACCATTTCCGATTTTGCAGGTACTTCACTACCTGGCAAGTCTGGATATTCCAAATCTTTTTCTGATGGCAATCTAACCATTCCATCTGCATCTGACTCCACCTTCTTTGATTCTACCGGCGCATCTTGCGAAGTATTTTCTGGGCCCTCTGCCACAACATCAAATTTCATCCCTTTAAGATTGGTCACTACCGTATTCTCTAAAACCTTAGATACTTTTTCTGATGATGATTTGATCTGTGCATCCGAAGGAGGAGAAGTTAAAACGGAGACTGATTCTGAAATGCGATTAAAATCCTGCAGGGCCGCACCAATTAAGTGCTTATCAATCATTTCGTTGTCTCTGACCTGAAACCAAAAGCCATTTCCAGAACAAAGCTCGTCCTCTTCTCCCAAGGCATTCTTCTCTACAAGTGAAACGATTTTATCTCGAGACACTGGCCCCAGAATCTGTTTACCCTTCGTTCGTATCAGCCAATTTCTCTCCATAGCAACCTTGAGCTAAAACATAAAACCAATCAAACCTTTTAAGTCTTCATCCAAAAAACGAATACCCATACTGAACGTATAGCTACGCTGTTTGTTGATCAAATCTTCCCCAGAAACTTTTCCATAAAAAACATTCCATAAGTGTATTTCCGTTCCTAGGCGCAGATTAAAATTATTGGCCTGCCCATAATCAAATGTTTCCACAAGAAACTTAGTTCCCCACTCTGGCCTTTCATAGTCAACTCCCAATCCTCCGGTGGAATCAATCAGGCCTCCTCTAAACGCAAAGTTTTGAATTTTTCTTCCTAATTGAATATTTAAACGATACGAATTTTTCTCCCGTACCTTTCTATTTTCAGTTCGAGAAACGCCACCATTAACCGTTGTGGTTATTTCTCTTTCTTTTTCTTGCCCGAACTCAGAAGTTAGAAGGCCCAAGTGATAAAATCGTTCTGGAGCTGGAAAAATTCTAAGGCCAAGTCCCGTTTCTCCTCCATACTCCGTATTAAGGCCAGTGTTAAGAGAGAGTTCGGTGCGGATAGTATCCGCCTTTTTTACAATTTTCTTTACACTGGATAACGTCTCACGAACCTCATCCGCAATTTGATCCTCTGACAACAACTTTCCAACCGTTCCCTTACCATTTTTGATATTATTGGCAACAACCCGAAGATCATCTGTAAGCTTTGATAGATTCTTCATCACCTGACGCGCTTCTGCCATTAAACTATCATCTTTTGTCTGATCAACTTGTTTTCTAAGTTGCTCAGTAAAAAAGGCGATATCATCAGCTGCTTGATTGAACTTTTCTTGGTTATCAACAAAGATGTGACGTAAGGTCTCACTAATTTCGCGAGCATTGGCCACCATGGCCCCCGTATCATCTAAAATCTGTTTCACTGGACGACTTCCATCTGCTGGGGCCAAGTCGTTGCGTAATTCTTCAGCAACGGCCTTAATCTCGCGAAGGGCCTCCGATGCATCTTTGGCCAACGCATCAAAGCCGGCCCCCAGATCTGATTCAATTAATCCCATCGACTCTATATCCTGATCACTCGCCTCATTTATCGCGATCTCCAAATATTTATCCCCTAAAAAACCAACTGTTTTTACTTTTAGCTTAGAGCCCACCGTCACTTTAACTTTATCTAAAACCTCAAACGTTATTAGGGCAGTATTTCCCTGCAATTCAATTTTTTGAATCCTCCCAGCAGAAATACCTGCCACTTTGATTGGCGTTTTAGGAAAAATACCTGAAGCATCTTTTACGATTGTTCGGTAGGGAATATAATCTCCAAAACCTGATTGATTAGAAGTTATTTTCAAAGACATCAAACCAATTGAAATAAGCGTGGCAATTGCCATCAAACCGACTTTAAATGCATCCATGCGTCCCTACTTTGTTTTGTCTGCGGCTATAAGTTTATGAATTCCTGCACAATCCGATTCTTAGATTGCGCAAATTCAGAGGCCGTAGAATATTCCACAATTCTACCATGTTCTAGGAATGCGATAAAGTCTGAAATTGCCAGGGAAGCTTTTACATCGTGAGAGATTATTATAGTGGTCATCTGCCGCTGTTTATTATTTTTGGCAGTTTGCACAATTAACTCGTTGACCATTTTTGTCGTGATTGGATCAAGGCCTGTAGTTGGTTCATCATAGAGCATAATATCAGGGTTTAACGCCAAACCTCGCGCTAATCCAACTCTTTTTCGCATCCCGCCTGAGAGCTCTGATGGTAGTTTATAAAAAGAGTTTTCTAATATATTAACCGATTCTAATAAGCTTTTTACTTTTCGCGAAATTTCAGCTTCAGAATCTTTAGTAAATTCTCTAAGTGGGAAGGCCACATTTTCAAAGGCGCTAAGGGAGTCAAAAAGTGCCGCATACTGAAAAAGCATCCCAAAATTTCGTCTAAACTCTCGCAGCGCAACTCCTCCTAGATTGGAGATATCTTGGCCATTTACAAAAACATGGCCTGAGGTTGGCCGTAGTAATCCCAAAATATGTTTTAAAAGTGTAGACTTACCCGCACCCGAAAAACCCAAAATCGTGGTTATGCTTCCACGCTTAATATCAAAATTCAGATCATTAATTATGCTATACTGTCCAAAACTTTTTTTTAAGTTTCGAATAGAGATAACCACATCTTTAGAATCAAGATTCATCGTCAAACTAACCTATAAAATTTTAATTAAAAAACTTGTTAAAAAATAATCGGAGATCAAAACAAAAATCATCCCCCAAACTACGGCCATATTCGTTCCTTTCCCAACCCCCTCCGCACCTCTCTTAACTTCAAAACCAAAATATGTTCCTATTACCGCAATACTAAAACCAAAAAAAATTGACTTTATCACTCCTTGGTAAATATCTGCTAAAAACATGAACTCCCCAAGTTTGGAAAAATACATAGTTTCGTCAATCATCAAGGCCTTAGTTCCCACCAGCCAACCTCCCAAATTACCTACTAGTAAAAAAATAATTGTCAGCATAGGGAGTGATAATGTCCCAGCAATAATTCTAGGTAGTGCCAAATATTGATAGCTATCGATGCCCATAACTTCCAATGCATCGACTTGTTCGGTGACCTTCATGGTTCCAATTTGTGCGGCCATTGCGGCCCCAGCCCGTCCGGCGACAATAAGTCCAGAGAGAACAGGGGCCAACTCGCGGGCCAAACTAATGGCCACCACGGGACCTACTAGTGAATCAACAGAAATTATCTTAAAGCCAAAATAGGTCTGATAGGCAAGCACCATCCCCGTAAACGCACCCGAAAGACATATAATAAAAAGACTTTTGTTCCCAATGAAGTAAAGCTGCGCAAAAAGCAATCTAAAGCGAAAAGGTGGCCTAAAAACCCAATAAAAAAACTGCCCAACAAAAAGAGTAACTTTTCCAGTCTCCTCTATCGCACGCAGTATTGAGTCACCAAACTTCTCAATAAGGCCAGCACCTGTCTTAATTGGCATCGTTCCTCACATGAAGTAGTTGGTTTTTTTCTGAACGTCTATCCGACGAAGAAACTGTTACTGTCGCATTGCTAGCACTTTTCATAGAAGTCACTTTGGCCATTTTAGAAAAACCCTCTTCTTGGTTATCCTCGAGATAACGCATATACGCTTCCGGAGAAAGTGGAATCATTTTAACCATCGGTTTTATATTTTTAGCTATTACTAAATCGACATCCTCAAAGTGACGCCAGTAGGGATAGCGGCCAACAAATGCCTTCAGCGCAACAAAAAAATCTCCCCCCATCTCTTTGTTGGCCAAAATGGCCAAATGGCCAACGCCCATACTCGTGGCAGTAAACTCTATTGAGCTATATTGTGTTTTGAGTTTATTTATAAATTCACCAAAAAAATTGCTCCAATAAAATCGCAACTTGGCACTGCTCCGTATAACATAAATTAAATTAGAAAAATCCACGTCAAACAAGTAAACATCGTCCATTACTTGAGGGGAGCCAAGATCATTCGCAACTGCGCCAAAAAAATATCTATCCAAAAGTGACATTAACTCCCACGGGCCAACAATTAGTTCTCTGTTATTGGCCAATGGCCGGTTTTTTGCGTCATAGAAATTATTAAGCCCAGACAGATAGCGCTCTAAATTTTCCCAATCAAACTTATCTAAAAAATCTTCATCGCTTGATTGCACAAATAAAATTTTCTCTGGCAACTCGTTAGTACCTCGAATCATGATGGATATAATATTTCCACCCAATAAATCTATGGCCACCTGGTTGGCCATATTTTGTGCAAATGGCTCAACCCCCCTATTACTCGTCTGCCCAAGCCATAATGTGGGGATTTTTTTATATTTAGCATTTAAAGAGTCTGGTGATATCAACTTTTGACAATTGTGGCTTAATTCTAAAAAAGAAAACCTTGTAACCTCTGTCCACTTTAAAAAAACATTATCGCAAGCATTAAAAACATCCACGGCCTTAACTCGTTGGCCATCAAATTCTTTCATCAAATCGTTTAGTTTATTTTGATAGAATTCATTCTCGCGATAACGCGAAGTCGCTTCCACTACCTTATTCAACTGCTTATCTAAATCGATTCTACTCTTGGAAAGCTCGCGACTCTTCTCTTCCGCGTCAACAAATTTATTAACTCTTCTTAAAATATTTTTGACTGGCCCAGCATAGTTATCAACTTTTTTTAAAAGACCAAAATTAAATATTTCGTAGGCCGAGACCAAAAGCGGTTGAGTCTCTTCTGTATAATAAAAAACTATCGGCAACTCCTCTTTTTTTACGCTGGGATGGTTTTTTAATGCCAACTCACCTTCACTCATTTTTAATACATCAATAATACAAATAGCGGGGATTTTATTAACAGTTTCATACCAGAAGGCCTTCAGATCTTTATAAAACGAAGGAACAACTCCAATTTTTCGAAAGATTTCAGAAATCTTTCTAATCTCCACCATATCGTCCATTAAAATGGCCACATCCAATTTCTCAATTGATTTGTTAGGATCAAGTTGTTCCACAAAAAGCTCCTGTTAATTTAGAGATTCAAATCATAATTACATTTTACGAAGTTCGATGTTTTAAGTCTATTGCTTATAAGGTTTAAAATATCATCAACCCCATTTATTTTTTCCTGATCTTCCACATTCAACCCTATATCGCACTGTTTGTATGTCTTAAGTCTGTTCTCGTACAAACGCTCCAACATTCCTGCATCCTCTTGGGCCAATGGTCTGTTATTTTTCTCGCTCAAAATTCTTGCTAGGCAAACATTAAAGGGAGTATTCAGCCAAATGATAACAATGTTGTTATTTGCGCGTAAATTTTGAATTTGAACCGCATCCAACGTCCCTCCACCTAGCGCCACAACCAAATTGCTACGAGAATTGCACAACTTATAAAATAAATTTTTCTCTATTTTACGAAAATATTCCCAACCATTTTTTTCAACCAGTTGAGATATACTCTTCCGACAATTTCTCTCAACTTCCTCATCTAGGTCCAAAAGAGAGAATTGATCGGCAGCAGAACTATTTCTTCTTAGTTTAGATAAGAGAGAACTCTTTCCTGCGCCCATAAAACCACTTAATAAAACAATCATGCTGGCCTCTTTGGTGTTAACCAGTATCGTAGCAATAAAGTCTAGTTTAATAGTTACCCCATGTAAATCTAGGCAAAAGTTGCATGTAAAAATCACACACCATATTTACAGAACTTATGGCCCGTTATATGTTGCCGACTTTAATAAACTTTTACTTGCGGATACGTTGTATGGCCATTGCAGATGAACAACACCACACCCCTCTTCCAGAGACATTAAAAATTACAAAGCTCACACTAAATGGAGAAAAGACCTTCTTGGGCAACATCGACATCCCGTGGATAAAAGAAATCTTGTCTGAACTGGAGAGAGAATATTTTGAAATAAACGCTGAAGAAAATGATAATTCTTCCAGCAATCTAATCATTGATTTAAGCGTAATTCGCAAAAAAAACGATGAGTTTGGAGATCATTTGATTATAAGGGGAACTCTCAGCGGTAATTACAAAGCTCCTTGTGTTCGCTGCCTAGACTCAACTACTCAAAATATTAATCATCAATTTCGGGCCCTTTTTATGAGTGAACTTTTTGAAAAGGCCCAAACTTATGAAGAAGAAACAGAGGTTTTTTGCGCAGAAGAGACTATGGATCTTTATTTTTACTCAAATAACAACGTAAACTTCAATGATTTGATTCATGAACAGCTGTTTTTAAATATCCCTCAATTTCCACTACACGACGAAAATTGTAGAGGACTCTGTCCAATATGCGGAACAAACCTTAACCACGATAGTTGTTCCTGCCAACGGCCTGAGGACTAAAGGCCATTCTAATGACCAGCTCCTGATCGTAAAAAATGGCTTGCATATTTACCGGTTGTATCGTATCTATTTGGGCTTTATAACAATACTGAATTATTATTTCCGGAGTTAATTATGGCAGTTCCAAAAAAGAAGACCAGCGTATCACGAAAAGGTAAAAGAAGATCTGGCCAACACCATAAATTATTTAAAAAACATACCATGACATGTCCCAAGTGCTCAGAAATAACACTACCTCATAAAATTTGCGCGGCCTGTGGAACTTATCGCGGCCATGAAATTATTGATGTTAAGGCCACTGTTGCTAATAATTCCCAAGACGACGCTCAAGCGTAGTTTGCCCGCACACCAATAAAAGATAATGCCTACTTTTCTAATTTTGGGATTTAGATTTGTTATTTTTTCATTAATAACTTAATCAAGGATTAGAATATGTTTAAATCAGTCACATTGCTCTTTCCAGGCCAGGGATCACAACACGTTGGAATGGGAAAGGAACTTGAAGGGCGGCCAAGCTTTAATCTATTTAAAAAAGCGGATGACATCTTAGGATACAACTTGTCTTCCATTTGTTTCAATGGCCCAGAGGAACAACTCACACTAACCGCCAACACTCAACCAGCACTTCTAACTCACTCAGTTGCTATCTGGCAAAATGTAAAAGAGCTTCTAGATAGTAAGGGCGTTGCAGTTAACCGCGTACTTGGCCACTCCATTGGTGAATACTCCGCCCTTGTAGCAGCTGGAGCGCTAAGTTTTGAAGATGCCGTTATGGCCGTTCATCTTCGAGGAAAATTCATGCAGGAGGCAGTACCTCAAGGCAAAGGAAAAATGTATGCCATTATGCGTGCAAGCGAAGAAAAAGTCGTTGAAGCATGTGAATTGGCCAGCGATAAGTCTAAGGGAGAAATCGTTACCGCGGCCAACTTCAATGAGCCTGGACAAACAGTTATTTCTGGCCATGCAGCAGCATGTGATCGTGCGGCGAAATGGATTGAGGCCAATGTTGATGGCCGAACAAAAGCTCTGGAACTAAAAGTTTCAGCTCCTTTTCACTCCCCGTTAATGGAGCCTGCTGCGAATAATTTGGCAGCGGCATTTTCTAAATTTAAATTTCTGCCTCTCAAGACTCCCTACATCGCTAATATAAATGCAACCGAATATCCTATTGAAACATCCGGGGATGTGATCAGACAAAATTTAATAGATCAGGTTTGTGGGAGTGTACAGTGGTCCAAAAGTATCGCCAAATTGGATTCAAATACACTCTGTCTAGAAATTGGCACTGGCCGAGTATTGGCCGGATTAGTTAGAAAAATTAATCGCGATATAAAGGTTTTATCAATGGAATTTGAAGATTCCTATACGGAATTAAAGGGGATGATTTAAAATGTTTGTACAATACCCTGACTTAAAAGATAAAATTATTCTCGTAACCGGAGCAACTAGAGGTATTGGCCGCTCCATTGCTACCGTTTTGGCCCGCCAGCAAGCACACGTAGTATTTAATTACCGCGGAGATGAAAGTATTGCCGAGGAATTAAAAAAGGAAATTACCAACCTAGGTGGGAAGGCCACTGCCTTAAAATTTGATATTACCGAAACTGCTAACTTCACCGATAAATTGGCAACTTTCATAAAAGAAATCGGCCCAATTACGGGATTAGTTAACAATGCCGGCATCTCAAAAGATCAAATAGTTTTGCGAATCAAGGAAGAAGATGTTGATAAAATAATCGATGTAAATTTGAAATCAGCAATTCTATTAACCTCTGCATTATCCCGATATTTTTTAAAAGCAGAGAATGTCTCCATAGTGAATGTTAGTTCGGTTGTTGGCCTAATGGGAAATCCTTCCCAAATTGCTTATGCCGCCTCCAAGGCTGGACTAATTGGATTCACAAAATCATACGCAAAGGAATTGGCCTCTCGAAATATTCGCTGCAATGTTATTTGTCCCGGTTTTATAAAGACGGACATGACTGAGTCGCTGAGTGCAGAAACCAAAGAGAGCTATCTTTCCAATATTCCACTAAAACGTTTTGGGGATTCGGAGGAGGTGGCGGGGTTAATTTGCTACTTGCTAAGTTGTGCATCATCATATATTACTGGTGAAATTATAAAGATTGATGGAGGTCTTTATATATAAAAACAATGCTCTTACGTTTTTATATTAATGAGTTAACTATTTATTTACTTTAAACAGGAGTCTGGAAAATGCAAGAAATGGAGCAAAAAGTTATTAAGTTAATCAGCGAAGCTACAAAAGTTGATCAATCAAAAATCACACTAGATACCAGCTTTAATGACGATTTGAATCTTGATTCTTTGGATATCGTTGAACTGATGATGAAAATGGAGGATGAGTTCAACATAGAAATTCCGGAAGAAGAGGCCGAAGGCCTAAAAAAAGTTCGCGATGTTGTTACCTACCTTACAAACAAACAATAGTAGAAAACAAACAATAATTTGATCCAAATAAAAGGGAAGCTTTCTTAGGAATCCTTCCCTTTTTGTCTATTTGAGTGTAAAAATAATCCGCTTTTCCATACTAATAAAATCGTAATAATAAACTCAAGGAGAGGTAAAAATGTCAACTTCCTTTAGAAGAGTCGCTGTAACTGGAATGGGTGCAATTTGTGGCCTGGGCCACACTCTGCCAGAGATTTGGCAAAAACTAATAAGTGGCCAATCCGGAGTATCAATACTTGAAAATATTAATACCGAAAAACTTCCTATTAAAATTGGTGGCGAAGTAAAAAAATTCAACATCGCAGAAAATTTGATGGACCCCAAAGAGGCAACTCGCATAGATCGCTTCAATCATTTTGCACTACATTCTGCTAATGAGGCCCTTGGACATGCTGGCCTTCTAGAGAAAAATCCATATGCACTCAACCGCTGCGGCGCAATTTTAGGTGTTGGGATGGGCGGATTCCCCATGATCGAGCGATCCTATGAAGATTTTTTAAGCAAAGGGGCCAAGCGTGTTTCCCCATTTTTTATTCCATCAGTTATCCCCAATATGACTACAGGATTAATTACAATCCAATTTGGATTTCGCGGTATTAATTTTAGTATTGCTAGCGCCTGTGCTTCAGGAGCGCATGCAATTGGAGCTGCTGCCGATGAAATCAAATTAGGACGACATGATATGATGGTTACGGGAGGGGCAGAATCTGTTATGTGCAATCTTCCTTTCTCTGGTTTTGCCTCAATGAAGGCACTCTCTAAAAACGAAAATCCACTCACGGCATCTCGCCCTTTTGATGTTGATCGAGATGGTTTTGTAATGGGCGAGGGAGCAGGAATTTTAATTTTAGAAGATTTAGAAAAGGCCCAGGCCCGAGGGGCCAAAATATATGCAGAAATTGTTGGCCATGGAGCAACCTCTGATGCTCACCATATTACCGCCCCTCACCCTGAAGGCGATGGCGCAATTCGTTGTATGAAGCTGGCCTTAGAAAGCGCAAATATCAACTACAAAGATATTGGGTACATCAATGCTCATGGAACATCTACTCCTCTAGGTGATATTGCGGAAACCTTTGCCGTACGCCAGGTTTTCACAGACCACGCCAACAAGCTACATATCAGCTCTACCAAATCAAGCACAGGCCATCTTTTGGGCGCCGCCGGAGGAATAGAGTCAATTTTCTCGATAATGGTTTTAGAAACAGGAATTATTCCGCCCACTATCAATTTGCTAAATCAAGATCCAAAATGCGATCTAGACTACACAGCAAACCAGGCAGTATCGGCCAATATTCAATATTCGCTTAATAACTCGTTTGGATTTGGTGGAACAAATTCTTCGACCATTTTTAAAAAATACAATTAGCTTTTAAATATTAGGAGAGCTTTATGGGCCATCAAACATCTTACGAACTATCCTCAGTAGATCCAGAAATTAGTGCGCTAATAGAAAAAGAGCTACGTCGCCAAGAAGATGGCCTCGAGCTGATTGCCTCAGAAAACTACGCTTCTCGAGCAGTTATCCAGGCACAAGGCACCATTTTGACTAATAAATATGCGGAGGGATATCCAGGCAAGCGCTACTATGGAGGTTGTGAAGTAGTTGATGCTGTTGAGCAACTGGCCATTGACCGGGCCAAAACTCTTTTTGGGGCCCATTTTGCCAATGTTCAGGCCCACTCCGGTTCTCAGGCCAATATGGGATGCTACTTATCGATTTTAAAACCTGGGGATAAATTTTTAGGAATGAATTTAGCAGAAGGCGGGCACCTTACTCACGGTTCTCCTGTTAATTTTAGCGGAAAACTTTTTCAAGTTATCTCTTATGGGCTGAATTTAGAAACAGAAACCATCGACTACAACCAGGTTGAGGCCATTGCCAAACGAGAAAAACCTCGAGTAATTGTGGCCGGTGCAAGTGCCTATCCGCGAATAATCGATTTTCAAAAATTTAGAGAAATTGCCAAAAGTATTGATGCATACTTTGTAGTTGATATGGCCCACATCGCTGGATTAGTTGCCTGTGGCCTCCATCCAACTCCCGTAGGAGTTGCTGACTTTGTGACCTCGACTACGCATAAAACCTTGCGCGGCCCGCGTGGAGGATTGGTTTTAACCAATAATGAAGAATATGCTAAAAATATCAACTTTACTATTTTCCCGGGAATTCAGGGCGGTCCGTTAGAACATGTTATTGCCGCCAAGGCCGTTGCCTTTAAAGAGGCGCTCTCGCCAGATTTTAAAATTTACCAAACGCAGGTTTTAAAAAATGCAAAGAAATTAGCAGAAACACTAATGAGAGAAGGTGTTGGTATCGTTTCCGGAGGAACGGACAATCATTTAATGCTTTGTAAAACGGATTCGGTTGGCCTATCGGGGAAAAAGGCCGAAACAACTTTGGAGCGAGCTGGTATAACCTGTAATAAAAATATGATTCCCAATGATCAGCGCTCTCCATTTATTACCTCAGGAATTCGCCTTGGAACTCCGGCCATGACAACAAGAGGCCTTAAAGAAGAACATATGGAAACTGTTGCTAAGTGGATTGTAAAGGCCTTGCGCAACAGTGAAAATGAGAGCATTTTGACATCAATAAGAAAGGACGTACTTGCCCTGTGCAAAGATTTTCCAGTCTATAAATAGTTAATTTAAAACTACTGAACTCTTAGAAAAAATAGTCTTGGCCAATAATCACAACAAGAAAAAGCACAACAACCAGGTTCGCAATAATCTGCATGCAATGATCCTATGGAAAAAATCTATAATTGGTAACAAATTATCAGGGAGAATTTGCCTCGTCAATCAACAACTTGCTTGTAAAAAAAATACAACTCAATATATTTATAACTATAACTTCTTGCCATACGCCAGTAATCCCAGTAAAGAATCGTAGGAAAAAAAATATGAAATGTGCGGTTTGTAATACTCAAGACACTAAGGTTATCGACTCCAGACTGCTTCTCGATGGCGCGGCAATTCGACGTCGCCGCAAATGCGATAACTGCTCTCATCGTTTCACTACCTATGAAAAAATTGAGATCATCCTACCCGATGTGGTTAAAAATGATGGCCGCAGAGAAAGTTTTAATCGTGAAAAAATTTTAAAGGGTGTGAAGAAGGCCTGTCAAAAGCGGCCAATTTCCGTGATAGAAATAGATAAATTAATAGAATCAATAGAAAAAGAAATTATTGAAAATCATAAAAACGAGGTCACCACTCCAGAAATTGGCCAACTAGTAATGAGAAAATTGCATTTAATTGATCCTGTGGCCTATGTCCGCTTTGCCTCATTTTATTGGAATTTTGACAACATTGATGATTTTATTCTCGGCCTTAAAAATGATTTAAAAAATAAGTCTCGAGGCCATCTCCCTTCATCTTGCAGCGAAGATGGCCTAGTGGAGTTTGATTAGGAACACTATATGGGAAATGTTGATACAAGAAGTTTGGCCCGTGAATTCATTTTTAAATTTTTATACCATCTCCAAATGGCCGACAGCAGTGAAAAAATTAAAGCGATGGCCAACGATCATAATTTGTTGGAAGAAGAAATCAAAACATATATAACCTCTTTAGAAGAAAAAGATAGCGATATCCCCTCTAACTTTAAATCCATCAAATTAAAAAAAATAACACCAGATATAATTAGTATTCTTGAAAATTATCCTAATATTTTAGAAACTATTAAGGCCAATATTCAGTCCTGGAATATTAGTAAACTAAAAAAAATCGATCTTACCATTTTAATTGTCGCCACCTTTGAACTAACAATTAGAAAGGTCTCCAAAAAAATTGTAATTGATGAGGCCATTAAACTTGCTAAACGATTTAGCGACTCTCAATCATACTCCTTTGTTAATGCTGTTCTTGACAGCATATCTGTAAATAACGCATAGTTATTTTATATGAAAAGCAATTTTGAAAAACTTCAACGTTTAATTAACGAACAAGTTATTGGCGTCATTTGGGCAACCGAGGAAAAATTAGTCGAACGCCCCTTTCCTTTTCAGGCCCTGGATTATTTTTTTGATGGCACGCTAACTAATTTTTGTGCTAACTGTGCTACTAACGAACGGCCTATTAGTAATTTATTTTGTGCACATAATTTTGGACACAATATTTTCCTTTTGCATGTTGAAAAAAACATTAGCAGTATAGATGCCAACGTAAGTCAAATTGTAGATTTGGGTAATAATTTTGCAGTTCCTGGAATTCGCGACAAAATTCTAATTATCTCTAAAGATAACACAAATGAAATCGCAAAAAGTATTTCAAGAAAACTCCCCAACCTTAAAACGGTAGAAGTTCTTCCAGCCGAACTTTAAATACACTTTGCGGCGACTGCGAATTTAGTTCCTTACCCGAAATAATTTTATTGTAACGATCAAGATATTCTTTGGTGTATTTATTAATATTAAAATTATCTTCAACATATTTACGAATAACTTTACCATCGTAGGTTTGCGGTGGAGAAATTACTACCTGCAATAGTTCTTGGAAATTTTGACAAATTATTCCAGTTCCTGGCGCAATAAGTTCTTTGAGGCTCCCATATGGAGAACTAATGACAGGTAGGCCCTGGGACATGGCCTCGATAACGGCCAAACCAAAAGGTTCTGGCCAGCGCACAGGGAAAATAAGTGCATGCGCTTGGGCCATTAGTTCTAATTTTTTATGGTTGTTAATATTGCCATGGCCTTTGATATAGCGAGAGGGTAAAAAGTAGCGGCCGCCAGCAATATGCAATTTTTTTCCTGCTTTTTTACATACCGCTATGGCATCTGCTACATTTTTTACTCTCCATTTTGCTTTTGCCAAAAAAAGAAAGGTGTCCCATTGAGATCCTGCCGTCCTAGACATTGGGGGGTACTCCGATAAATCGAGTGCGTTATAAATGTAACTTTGAGAGTTATGGTTTTGGGCATGATTTGAAGAGACAAAAACAGCATTTTTGGAAAAAAGTTCTCCAATCTTGCCATTACCATGAATAGTGTTAATGATTGGAAATTTGATCTGAGGAGTAGCATTGTATTGTAAATGAACAATATCTGTATTGGCCGGAATAAGATGATGCCAATTATCCACTGCGGATGGCAAGGGAATAAAATTTATGCCATATTTTTCCACCTGGCATTTACTATGGCCAATTAAGGTTACATTATGGCCCAAACGAACTAACTCTTTCATATGCCAAAACATTATTCGCTCAGTGCCACCGTACTGAAAAACGGGAAGAGGGTGAGGATGTTGAAACAATACTCTCATGAATAGTTGCGCTCCCGAGGATGCATTTTAGTCAATTTTTTTATTCAACTGTAATTCAAAAATCTTTGCATATTTTAAAAGTGCAGATAATGAGTTGATCGAACAAATAATAAGGCCATAACGTCCATCTAATATACCTAGTTTAAGAAAATAATCACGAATGAATTTAAAAAAAGGCCTGGTAATTATTTTAAAGATATTCGAACGAACCCCGTTGGCAAAGGCCGCCTTGGCAGCAATGGAAGTAAATTTATTGGTTTGTGCTACATGTGCCGAGATCGATGCGTAGCTGTAATGCAAAATGTCTTTGGAGATATAGTTAATACTAGCGTTAACATCCATACGAATAATATCATGAGGATTAACTCCACTCCATTGTCCTTTGTGCTTATTAAATAGACGCAATTTCCGATCTGGATACCAACCACAATATCGCACCCAGTGGCCAGCATAGTTTGTCAGGCGATTGAAAAAATATCCATCGGCCAAATGGGCAATGTCACTATTTTGTTTTATTTCTTTTATCTCTGCAATTAACTCTGGGCCTAATTCTTCATCTCCATCTAAAGACAAGACGTAGTCATAGTTTGTTTGTGTTAACGCATAATTTTTTTGCTCTATGTGCCCAACGAATGTATGGGTAATAACTTTTGCTCCCATTTTCTGGCAAATTTGGGCCGTTTTATCAGTGGAAAAAGAGTCAACGACGACTATTTCGTCAGCAATATTTTGCACTGAATGCAAGCAGCGGCCAATATTGTTTTCTTCATTGTACGTGATAATTGCAACTGATAATTTGATCATGGAATATAAATATTACCTAGTATCTGACAAAAGTCTATATGCATTTGCCCGGCCACCGGCCACTGACTTATCCAGTTTAAACGATTTTTCGGCAGTATCAATAAGTCTATCTCGCACTTCTTGAGGATTTAGTTTCGCTTGATGTGATAATAACAGGCCCACCATACCAGCAACAAAAGGAGTGGCCATAGACGTACCAGAAGATAGGTAGTAACCACCAGTTTTATAGGTTGATAAAATATTACTTCCTGGAGCGAAAATATGAACACTCTTTTCTCCAAAATTAGAAAAATAAGATCGCCCACCCTGGCCATTCATAGCGCCAACACTAATTACGTTGCTCATCGCATAATTGGAGGGCCAGACAGGTTTTTTGTCATTGTTGCTCATCGAATTTCCGGCCGCCACCACAAATACAATCCCGGCCGTTTCCGCGGCACGAATTGCCTCTGCCAGTGCTGCAGATTCATCAAAACCTCCCCACGAGTTTGACATGATATCTGCACCAATATCGATAGCATATTGAATAGATTTAAGTGCATTTTCCAGCGAACCAACTCCCTCTTGATTCAAAAATTTAATAGCTACTAATGAAACTTGTGCCATTACTCCAGAAATACCAATCGTATCATGTGATGCGCCAATCACACCTGCGCAATGTGTTCCGTGGCCATAGTCATCTTGAGGATCTCCACTATTGTTTACAAAATTGTATCCATGGATATCGTCGATATAACCATTCTCGTCGTCATCAACTCCCATTAATCCATTTTTTTCTTCCTCGTTCACCCACATATTGGATAATAAATCAGGATGAGTGTAATCAACACCAGTATCGATAATGGCAATTTTTACGCTTTTTTTCCCAGTAGTAATAGTCCAAGCTCGTAGTGCATCTATATCCATTCCTTTCTTTCCACGCAAAAGTGACTGTTCTACATTTTTCCCGGTATTTCGAAGGCCCCACTGGCGAGAAAACATTGGATCTAAAACAGGCAGAGTGTCGTTTACATCAACATGATAGGAGTAATTTGGTTCAATGTATTCAAATAGGTCATCACTCAATTTGTTTTTTATTAGGCCAGATAAAACAGTATCCTCAATGACTAAAAATTCTCCAAAGCTAGTGGTAACTCTTTTGGCGTTTATCTCTAGTGTGGCAAGCTTACTGCTGGCCGCGCTAGCAGACAGTTTTCCAACAAAGTCCTTGGCAGATGCCATAAAAAAATTAAAAAACAAAATCGCGAAAAGAATAATTTTATACATAGAACTAAATTTTAATGCTGAATAGTGCTTTCTGTATAGGAAAAATTGAGCGAAATACTAGATCCTTTATTTGCACAGTGCTAGAATCTTTTTTATCTTATGCAAAACAAACAAAGCATTCTTATCGTAAAGCTACGCGCATTGGGTGATTCAATAATGGGACTATCCACTGTGGATTACTTGAGATCGCTGTATCCGCAGAGCAAAATATACTATGCAGTCCCCAGTTGGATTGTCCCACTTTATGATAACGTTAAAATCTCGGCCGATGCAATTATTGCTATGGACCTTAAGCGGCCGCATGATTGGATTAAATGCTGGCGCCTTATGCGGCAACTAAAGATAGATCTTGTGTATGAAATGCATCAAAGCGGTAGATCAAAAAAATTTTTCTCATTATTTTCACTAATACATCGCATCCCATATTTCTTCCATAATCATCACCTCAAAGATGGAACCTCTGTTGTTGGCCAAGGAATGATCAGGCCACTAATTCAAAGAGATCTTGATGGTGTATACTCTTTTTTGGGACGCACAAATAATCATGATACCTCCCCTCCCCATTACCTGCATTACCCACCCAGATTATTGATTACTAGAAAGGCCCAAAAACAACGCCGCATAATCTTTGGTGTTGTTGCCACCAGAGCAACCAAGATGTGGCCTATAGAAAATTATCTTCTGCTGAGTAAAATAATTTTCAAACATCATCCTGATATTGAAATTGCAATTCCTCTTTCCAAATCCTCCGACGATTTAGCAATAAAAGAAAAATTTTCCAAACACGAGATTGATTCACGCATAATCTTTGTACATTTGTCACTCGCAGAACTTCCCCATTTTTTCGCAGAAAGTTTTTTGTACATTGGAAATGATACCGGTATTAAACATTTGGCCATCGCTGTAGGATTAAAAACTTATACCTTTTTTGGGCCAGAGCCACCTAATGAGTGGCATCCCTATGATGTTAGTACTCATCCCTATTTTTATATTGAAGATGTTATCTGCCGAACAGAGAATGCGCATTATTGTGGTAAATTTCATTGCGAAACGATGGATTGCTTACGAAAACTTCAAGTTGAAACGGTCTGGAAAAAAATTTCTTCCTCCATTAGATAGTTTAAAGAGATTAACTTTTTGACGTAATTTTTAACAATTCTAGTTAGTTAATCTGAAGATATTTTAAATGGCCCTGTGTGCCAAAAAAATAGGCAAAAAATAACTATTCCAAAAGCAATTATTACCTCATAAAATTAGGTTGTCTTATTTTATTTGAGGCACTAATCAGATGAACACAGATAGTACTACCGAGGCAAAAGCAAAGAGACTCATGGGAAGTCAGTGCCTAGGACAAAAAAATGAAATAAAGCGAGAGAAATTTTTAATTTTCTCTTTGGGAGATGATCGATTTGGCATCCCACTTCACACAGTCAAAGAAATAATTGGTTCCGTAGAAATAACTCCGATACCACAAGTGCCAAATTTTTTTAAGGGTTTAATAAACTTACGTGGTGACATTATTTCTGTTATTGATCTAAGAACCAAGTTATCTATTGCGCCATCAAGCAAACTTGCCTTAAAAAAGACATCCATCATCATTGTGGAAATTGAAGGGATAAAAATTGGGACCGTAGTTGATGATGTTGATGAAGTTGTTGGCCTCGAACAAAATCAAATAGAGCGTTCTTTAGAAATTCAAGGCAATGTTAGTAGTAAATTCGTTACCGGAGTTGCTAAGCAAGAAAAACAAAATCTTGTTTTACTTTTGGATATTGGTAAGGTTTTAAGTATTGATGAATTAAAAATGCTTAAAGGCAACACCAATAAATAAGCAAACAGAAAAGTATCGGAGGTTTTTTACATGGGATTAGAACGAAACAGACAAGAAAGAAGGCCATCTAATGGTTTTATGAAGCTGTACACTAGTGTTTCTATCTGCTCTTACACCGTTAGTTTAAAAGACATTAGCCGCAGAGGAGCATTTATCAAGTCTACGCACCTACCGAAGTTGGGCGAGATTATTACGTATGTAATTACCGACAAATATGGCCGCTCAAAATCTTCAGGTAATGCTCGCGTTGTTAGGCTGGCGCAAGATGTGGCAAGAGATGATATGGGATTTGCTATTGAGATGCAGCGAGAGTTATCGTTGGATTTATTTGATGAGTTGTCAGTTCGCGCCCCAATGGTTTAATTAGTTTAAGGCCAGTATGTAGGTCACCCAAGATTCGCAGTTTTCGGCCTGTTTGGTGTTATAAAAAACGCCATCACCACTGCCTTTTCCATCCTCTCCTTCCCAGAAGGTAATAGTTTTCGAGAATCCAGCATCCTCTAAAATTTCACATAGCTCTGCTACCGTCCACATTCTCCAGGAATAACTAAAAGCGTTTTTATGTTTTATTCCATCATGATGAGTCTTAAAATGAATATAGTACTGACATTCTGCGGTAAGAGGATTATATCCCTCACAGTCCCAATAATAAGAGTGGCCATCATGTTCTGTTTCCTCTTCTAGTGGTGCGAATGCCTCAGTTCCTCCAAAGAGATCTATAAAAAAGGCACCTTGCTCATTTAGTGATTTACGCACTTTTTTGAAATAATCCAATAGTTCTTTTCTTTTTTTAAACACAAAATAAGAAAAATTAAAGGCAACAACTACGTCCGTTTTAAAAGAATAATTGTCCAAGACGTTACCTAATACATAGTTCATGCGTGACTGCTGAGCACTTGATAGCTTGGGGTAATGATGGGAGAGGCCATATTCAAGCGGACATTTATCAATATCAATTGCGAAGGCCAAATGTTCTTGACTTTGACAAACCCAATCACATGCCATAATAGCTGTTCCACAAAAATCTTCTCTAAGAGACAGGGGGGCTTTATCATAGGCCTGTTTAAATTCTCTATTGATAAACAGAATATCTGCCGAGTGACACTGTACTGATGTTTCGTATAACTGATATTTAATTTCTGGTGGGAGTGTACATTCTATTTCTTCTTGCATGATTACGTCCTATGTAGATACTTTGATAAATTTGGATAAGTATACTAGGATGTTGTCATGGGTCAAGTGCTGGCAAAATATATAACCAAGCTGTTTGGTTATATGAAAAATTTTACTCTTGTAAAAATTTCAAATGCCAATCATACTGAATTAAAAATTATGTCAGACCAACAAGAGGTGAAAGTGAAACAATTAGGTTTAATAGCTATTATCACACTTTTTTGTTCGTGTACTACTAGTAGTACTATGGCAAGTATTAATCCAAATTTCCCTGTAACCCAGGCCCCGCAGGAAGAAGATTGGCAATTTTTAGATCTACTGGAAAAATTTCAATCAAAAGTTCCGGAAGAAAAAATGGATCTGATTAAATCATGGAAAAATGAAGATTTAGAGCGTGGCCGTTCAACTTATTATTTTTCTACTATTGAGGTTGATACTATTCAAACTGAAAAAGATGTTACGGTGGAGTATAGTCAAATGCTCATTAACATTCCTTATAATAAATTCATCCGCAAGCTTCCTCCTGAGAGCTGGGGAATGCAACTGTCGGAGTATCGCGGCGGAGAAGTTAGAGTGGTTGAACGAGATAGCGAGGGGCGACCTATTAGACAAATTGAACGAATGGTTCTTCCCTTTAACCAAGATATGACCAAAGCGGAGATCATTAACTACGGAACAAACTTCAGTGAAATTTGTTGGCGCGTTTATTATTCAGATAATGGATCGACTGACGCAGATCTTGGCTCCGTTCAATTTAGATCTTTTGGGCCAGAAAACACTTTAGTGACATTTCACTCTGCTCATAAAATGAGAACCATTCTACGGATTCCAGTCGCACGAGTAATTGCCGGCCCAATGCTGCGAAAAACATTTCTAGAGCATCTAGAAAACTATCGCTATATTGTTACTCGTTAGTTTTTGCCCGAACCTAATAATCCTCATATGATTTTACTTCTCGCAATGAGGAGCCAAAATCGCGATTGATTTTATTTTTTGCGACAAATCGTCGATCATTGATAATATAAACACTACGCGCCAAAGAAATAAACTCATCATCAAACTTTTGCGCACGTTCTTTAAGACGAATTTTATCTTCAATCTCCCATAATTCTGAATTAATCGCAATTAACTCATCTAGGTAGTGACGAATATCTGTAATGTTAAGTTTTGCCAGAGTGGCCGTGAGAACATTGTCTTCCTGAATAACAAAATCCAGCTTGCTTTGCTCTATTATTTTGCGCTTTTTTATGCGCAAAATAGATATCTTATCAACTAACTCGCCCAATGAAATTTGACATAAAATATTCATGCCTCACTCGCTCCTAAGTAGACTGCCTTTCTAGATCCGCTTTTATTCTCGCAAGCAGGCCCGATGCCGCATCTTCGATGATGTCTAGTACTAGTTCAAATCCATCTCCACCATCATAATATGGATCGGGCACTTCCTTTTCAGATCTCTTCTGGCAAAAATCCGTCATCATAAAAATTTTATCCGCATATTTATTACCATGATCCAATTTTTTTACATCTCGCCAATTTTGCTTATCCATTACTACAATATAATCAAATTTATCAAAATCATTTTGCTCATCAAATTTCCGAGAACGACTTAGTAATTCAATGCCTCGTCGTCTAGCATGTGACTGCATCCGGCCATCTGCCGGACAGCCTGAATGAAACCCTATTGTTCCGGCAGAATCACACCTCACGCTTTGATCTAGCTTGTGCTCCTTTAGCAAATGCTGCATAACCCCTTCTGCTGCGGGAGATCGACAAATATTTCCCATGCAGACGAATAGCACTTTTTTTAAAATCATTGCAAAATCTCCTTTCTATCGTTTCTCAAAAAGATGAAATTGAATAGGCGAGTAATTTCCAATTGCCGGAGGAAGCGCTTCCGTAAAAAATTGTGCCATTCGGGAAAACTTTACTTTTCCACCCTCTGGACGAATTGCCTTGTGAAATACTCGCGTTACATAAAAATGAGTCGACATATGGTTAAAGGGCATCGCTGTTGGAATACGGTGAAGGCCAAATCTCTCCAGCTTATTAGCAAAATGCTCACTCAAAAAAAGATTATGCTTAGAGGGAGAAACATCTTCCAAGCACATCTCTCTTCGCGCCAAATTTAACTCCACCAAAGATTCACGAAAACTCTCCATGGCCAAATATCTTCCCTGGGGCGATAGTCTTTTGCTAATATTATCAACCGCAATATATTGATCCTTTCGATTCAGTATGTTGATAATAACTCGCTCGGTATAAATTAAATCAAAATTAACATTAAAAGGAATTTCTTGCCGACAATCGTGATGAATAATTTCCACATTGGGAATTTTTCGAGATGTGGCCAGTTGAAAAAGGTCTGGCGAAAATTCTAATCCATAAAACATACACCCAGGAAATCTCTGTGAAACAGTGGCCAAGGTATGGCCATTACCACAACCAACATCAAGAACAGTTAATTCTTTTTTATGAATTTTTTGTAATATTTCAATCTCGGCAGATAGGCATTCCAATTCACTTTTACGAATATATTGATCTTCGATTGAAGAGCGTCCATCAAGGCCATTATTTTTTGCCACCTTCTTATAATGCCCTAAGATTATATGATCATAGGAACCTGATTTAAGATTACTCATTTGGTTTCACAGCCACCATCGTTTCCTTGTAGCTTAAATGGTTTGTTGGCCTCAAGATCTATTTTATTTTTGTCTTTGATTTCACAATCATCAGCTGCATTCTCGGCCTTTTGGCCCTTCTCTAATTTATCTAAATCAAAAGACGCTTGAGAAACTGTTGTGGTCGCTTTCAGGCCACTCTCATCATTTGATGAAAAAACAGGGCAATCACAACCACTCAAGATAATGATTGATAATAAAATAGTTACTAGCGTAATTTTCATGACTCTCCTCCCCATTGGATAAACATCATAAACCTTCGATATAACCATCGTGGTAAAAAATATAAAAAATATATCAATATTTTCATTGGAATTGGAAAAATGTAAAGCGGAATATTATTCTCAATGGCAACATAAATTTTTTCGGCGGCCGTGGAAGAATCAATAACAAAAGGAAGTGGGTGATTATTTTGTTGAGTAAGCGGAGTATCAATAAATCCAGGAGCAATTGTTATAACGTTAATTCCCTTTGGCAATAAATCAACTGTCAGAGATTCACAAAATTTTATAACAGCTGCCTTGGAAGCACAATACGCCGCGGCCCTGGGAACGCCAATCATTCCGGCAACCGATGCAATGGCCACTAACTTGCCGCCTTTATTTGGCAACATAACCTCTAAGGCGGCCTCAAAGCTATTTAATAATCCCAGTACATTCGTGTTAATTATTGCATGAGCACGGTCAAAATCAGGTAATGTCTTTTTGTGCGGGATAGATATGCCAGCACTAGCAATTAAAATATCTAATCGCCCCTCAGCAAATTTGGCAATTGATGATTTCAACTCCTCTCTGCTTGTAACGTCGACTTGAAAAAGAGATAAATTGTTATTATACTTTTCAATTACGGCCGTCGGTACCTTTGAAAGATCTCGACCACAAACTCCGACTTTGTACCCCTGATCCAAATATTTTATCGCTAGCGCCAATCCAATTCCAGAAGTTCCGCCTGTGATGAAAACCTTCACTTCTTTCCTTCTCCACCCTTAAAATTTGCCATATAGATCCCTTTTAAAAGCAGCAGGAATAAAATCGTTGCCATGGCAATTTCTCCATACGAAAACTCTCCATGGCCCATATGTTCATGGGCCGCAATATTATAGGTCGTTGGCCATGTAAAAAACTCATATAGAAAATCAACAATGATCGAGATTATTAATGACACGATGGCAATTGTTGCAACATTTATTATAACACCTTTGCGTCCGATATATTTTTGCATAACAATCAAACTGGATATATTAGTGGCCGGGCCCGCTAAAAGAAAAATAAGCGCCGTCCCTGGACTCATCCCCTTAAGCATAAGGGCGGCAGCAATGGGGGTGCTGGAAGAAGCGCAAATATACAGAGGAATCCCCACGAGCAACATAGCAAATTTCCCCCCGATACCGTTAAAATTTTCAATAATATGAACCGGAATTAAATAGTCAATGGCCGCACCAACCACTAACCCAAAAAGTAACCAACCGGCCATATCATCAATCAGTGTCCCATAGGCAAATGTAAATACACTTTTTATTTTTTCAAAAATCGAAGTGGATGGTGGTGGAGTCTTTTTTTCACTGCAGCAACAGGAAGAACCACAAGATTCTTTCTCAGGTTTTTCTGTTTCAGCATTATCATTAGTTCTATTGAAAATATTCTGTAATATTCCGGCGATAAATGCTGTGACAAAAGCAGAGACTGGCCGAATGATGGCCATCGGTAAATCCATTAACGAGTAGGTAATTGCAATAGAGTCTACTCCTGATTCCGGAGTAGAAATTAAAAAGGCAGAAGTTGTTGCGTTAGAAGCACCACTTTTTTTTAACGTAACCGCAGTGGGGATTACCGAACAAGAGCAAAGTGGAAGGGGAACACCCCAAATGGCCGCTTTGATAATTGGCCACACCCCACTACCTCCTAGGTTTTTTTTGATATATTCCATGGAAACAACTGCGTTAATGATTCCAGCAATACCAAATCCAAACAACAAAAATGGAGCTGTGATTACTAGATATTTTATAAATGCGTATAAGAATTCCATATGCTATCCTTGTTTTTCATACAACGTCATTACTAAGGTAACTACACTATCATAGGTAGATAAAAGGTAAAGTGAAATGATTTTTACAATTTTAATTTTAACAGGCCTTCTTGTCGGTTTTGTCTCTTCTTTTTTTGGAATCGGGGGGGGAATAATAACCATTCCGGCCCTATATAATATTTTTCCTAGCACAGCCCCTCAAACCATTATTGGTTCCTCATTAACCATGATTTTTTTTAACTCTGTTATTAACACCATCACCTTTGTTCGCGGCGGACGGATTCCAAATTTTAAATTAATATCCATTATTGCCTTGGCCATGCTCGTGGGATCAGTTGCCGGAGGGCATTTGATTAATCTACTCTCTGGCACGAGTATAAAAATTATTTTTGCATTATTAGTCGCCTTCTCTCTTTTTAAAAAAATTATTCGCGGCAAACGCCACGCAGACAATCTCAACGAATCTTTTGCAGATGACTTAAATGCCATCGCGCTTATAAAAATGATCCCGCCTGCGTTTATCGCTGGACTGATCTCCGGCATTACCGGACTTGGAGGTGGGATAATCATCATTCCCTTTTTTATCTCTTTTTTGAAAATGCCCTATCGCTGGATTCCCGTTTACTCCAATGTGGCAATGGCGGTTAGTTGCTTCGCGGCCGTAATCACCTATTCTTTTTTTTCTCCTCCAGTAGAAAACAATTTTCCATTAAAAATCCTAGATAATTTTCAAATGGGACAAGTAAACCTCCTCATTGTGTTGGCCTTATCTATTGGAGCGGCCATTGCCTCTCAATTCGGGGCATCCCTAAGCAATCGCATTTCTAAAAAAAGTGCCGAGTATCTTTTTTTAGGTCTACTTGTTTTTATTTTAGTTAAAACAATAATTGATATTGTCTAGTTTAGTGTATCAGCATTTACAGTAACTTTATGGAGAAAAAACTTTTACGGAAAATTTACATTGAAATTTCTAATCGTTGCAATCTAAGCTGCTCTTTCTGTCCGGCCGCTGATCAAATAAATTCACCGGCCAAAATCATGTCTATTGATAATTTTACGGCCATAATTAAACAAGCAAAAGATCTCTGCCAAGAAGTTTTTTTGCACATGCTGGGGGAGCCGCTACTACATCCTCATTTTGAAGAGGTCATAAAAGTATGTGAGCACTATCAGACGGCAGTACAAATAACTACAAATGGATTACTTATTTCTAAATTTAAAGAAAGTGCCTTGCTATCACCAATCATTCGCCAAATTAATTATTCGCTACAAGCTGTTTTAGATGGCCCTGAGGACAAAAACATTGATCTGCTTAAAAACTACCTAAATAATATAATAACACTGACGTCAAAACAGTTAACTATTAATCCTCATCTTTATGTTAATTATCGCCTCTGGAATTTGCATCCTCAACAATCAAATGGCCAACACAATGAAGTTCTATTGGCCTTATTGGAACGCGCTTATGGCCAAAAAATTTCTCGCAATGTGGATGTGAAAATGGTTAAATCAAAAAAAATAGCTCCGCAAATCTATCTTCATTTTGATTCCAGATTCAAATGGCCCAATCTCGAAGATCGCCCTTTAGGCGCATACGGCAGGTGTCATGGGATGCGTGATCAAATAGGAATTTTGGCCGATGGTAGCGTGGTCCCTTGCTGCTTAGATGTTGGTGGAATTATTAACTTGGGAAATTGCCTGCAGAGGAGTTTATTTTCCATCATAAACTCCTCACGTGCACAGGCAATTAAAAGAGGATTCGAACACAACGTACTGGTAGAGGATTTATGTCAACGCTGTGACTTTGTACGCCGGTTTGGAAAAAAAGATTAGTTACTACAATTGCTGAGCGTTTCTCCTATTTGCCGCTCCAAATCCCAACGTCTAAATACATCTTCTATTTTAGCAATTGCCTTAACTTGTTTATCCAGCAAAACTTCTTTTTTTGCAAATGCTGCATTGTCACACTCCGACCAAATAGGATAACCAAAAAAACTATCAATTAACTCTGAGCGCAGCGAAGATAATTCGAACCCAGTCAAGATTTTCATATATCCATTAAATTTTTTTGCTAAAGCTGTGTAGCGATTTTTAAATTCAGGATCAAAAAACTTTTTCGGTTTATTACTAAAAGAATCAAGGCCCGCGCAACTGGCGCGTCCGCTAGCATCCTTTAGATTATCGCACATGAATTTATTAACTGCTAATGCAGAAATAGCTTCCAATGAACGATAATCCTGCTCTCCCCACTCTTCATTAATCGCAATTTGAACTATTTCTTCGCGGGCCCACTTACTTCTCATTTCGGTGACCATATCAACCCTGGCACTATCTCTTTTTACAAAGGCCAGTGTTGAAATCCATAAACCATTCCATTTTTTCAATTGATCTAATGTGGGACGTTTCTGCAAAATAGTATCAAAAAAGTCTTTTCCCCAATCTTCAAATTCGGCCGCCTTTGAGTTTTTTAAGATCGCCTGGGCCAACTGTTTATATTTTTCTGTAACAGTGTTTGCAAAATCTAGCGCTGGTTTGCTTTCTAAAAATGATCTTTCAAGATCACCAATTAGGCGCAAAGAACTCTCTGAGAAGGTGGCCACAACATTATTTAAAGAAGCATAATATCCTTTCAAATCCGACGGACGAACTTCGCCACTTCTTAGCCCATTGACTGTTGCTGCAACCAATTGCCCTTTTACTTTGTTTAAGTTTTTATATTTGCTGATCTCATTGTTTATTGTAGAAAAATTAACATTCCATTTTTTCAACTCTTCTATCGAAATTTGTTTTTGAATAATCTGATTAAATACCTCTGTTTCAAAACCCACATATTCTAACTGTTGAGACAACCTGAGCGCTTTTTGAGCTTCTTCTTTGTATTCTTCATCAATGCCAGATGCAAACGCAAGCAGTGCTTCACTTCGGCCGCTGTATTGGTCAAATGAAGAAATAACTCCTCTTACCGAGTTAGTGAAAATATCCCCGGCGGGATCTAAAGATTGAATAATATTTTCTAATCTTGTTTCATCAACAAGTGTACCGGTAAAAACCCATCCCATCCCCATATTATAAAGCTGCTCTTTAAATTGTTTCATATTCTTTGTTTTCTTCACTTCATCTTCGATAGAATATAGCTGTGCAGATATACTCGGAATAATTTGGGTTACTCCTGAAGGATCAAGATCTTCTTTGGGATCAACTTCGGCGGCCATGGATTGTTTTGCCAATGTAGCTAAAACATCATCCCACTCTCCATAACTAAATCTGGCCGAAGGAATAATACCAGCAAAAACATGTGCTATGTTGTCTTTGTAGAAACCACTGGCATATGCCTCTTCGCGAATATTTGAAAAAATAACTTGGCAAGGTTGCATCATCAATTCCACTGATGGCCGAATTTCTCCACGATAGTTGCTATCATCTGAAAGATACGCAAATAATCTATCTACTGCACATTTTTCGGCTTCATGTTTATTAAACAATTCTATCCCTTTATTTTCAAACCGTTCTAGTTCATAAGTATGAACTTGTTCTTTCGCAGACATTCTAGCAATTAAATGTAATTTAAAATTTCCAACATCCGATTTATTAGATACTTGCATAAACTCAAAAGCAGGAATCGGAACTAGAACCTCTAGCGGAATCGATGAATTATAACTTTCAAAATATTTTTCTAACACAGACCGCTGAGAAATAATATTACCAGACCAAAGACTTGACCACACAGCATTCTCGTCCTCCGAAATTTTTGCTATAAATTCATTCTTTGGATAATCAGCGACAAAAAATAATTGCTTTGCCGAACTTAAATCTAATCCCAATTTTTCACCAATGAATTTAACCGCCAATTCTCTTGGCCTTAGTGTCTCTCTAATTAAATTAAAGATCCCATCCCCATCTATTTCAGCTTGTCCATTTTTTCCTAAATTACGCACGACGGGAGCGGAAACTTTCGAAAATATCTTCTTGTCCACAGAAGATTCATACCCAATACCGAAATTTGCAACGACATAGGTCTCATAAATCTTTTTTCCAAAAAGAGACAGCGTACAAGTAGAACCATCGCGTCTCGCTTCTGCACGTATCTTGTAGGTGTGCCCATTTATTTCTGTGCTCTCTTCAAAAGTTGAAGTTTCCATACCTAAATACGTATTGTAATTAGAAAGTATTGCAAACTGATCTTCATCTGAAAAAACAAAGGAGTTATTATTTTTATTCAACAAAGCAATAACATCCAAACCATTAGAACTTCCCGAATCGACACTTGATGAACTAAACGCTTCTATGGCGTTGCACGACTTACTGATACTAGCTTTCCAATTTTCAAAATTTGAACGGTGCGTAACAGATAATTGGTTAAGAGCATCTTGCCCGGACTGTGATCCTGGCACCTTTGGGCCTCCTCCCGAACAAGAAACCGTAGCAAAAAACAAACAACATATAATAGGAATTGCAAGATATCTCATAGACCCTCCTTAAATATTCAAGAATTTGACAATATTTTGACCTTATTAACAGAAACTCGTATAACTGTAAATGAACAAAGTAATCTCTACATATTGGATATCAAACATTGCGATATGCAAGAGTCAGCGCTAACACCACTACTACCGTAATAAAAATTGGCCGAATAAACTTTGGCCCGCGATTAATTACCATTTTAGCACCTATTCGGGAGCCAATTATCTGCCCTATCGCCATTACCAACCCCATGGAATAAAGAACCTTCCCGGCCATAGCAAAAAGGAAGAATGCCACGATATTACTAGTAAAATTAAAAATCTTAGTATGGGCAGTAGCGTCAACTAAATTAAGGCCAGCAAAGGCCATCAGCGAGAATGCCCAGAAATTACCAGTGCCTGGCCCAAAGAAGCCATCGTAAAATCCTAAAACGACGCCCCCGATAGTGAACAACCAAAAAGGCCTTCGTGATTTTATCTTGGGCATTGAAAGATTCTGCATTCCAGTAGGCCACAGTCTCGGGGCAAGCAGCATATATCCAACAATTAAGAGCATCAAAAGTGGAATGATTTTGGATAAAAATTGTGAACTAATGGTACGGGCCACTGTCGTACCAGCAAGGGCGCCTAGTGCCGTACAAACAATCCCGGGAATAATCTCTTTCAAATTAATTTTTTTTGCTCGTACAAATTGATACGATGAAGTTAGACTACCAAAGCTAGATTGAAATTTATTCGTTCCTAAGGCCATGGCCGGAGGTATCCCCGCATGCAAAAGAACAGGTAATGTGATTAGTCCACCACCTCCCGCTATCGCATCAATCCAACCAGCAAATAGGCCGGCAAAAAAAAGTAAGATTGAGATTAAAAAAAAGTTTTGTTCCATGCTTGTTCTGATTGTAATATAATTTTCTGATTCACTTTTCAAGCAATGAAATAATAATAGTTAAAGGGGATCTTTTTGAGCACTGTAGTAAAACGTTGGGTCGCATCAAAAAAAGGTGCCAAACATTTTTTATCCGGACATCCTTGGGTCTTCATCGGCGACATAATTAAAGGCGTAAACGGCACTCCGCCTGGTGCTATCGTCGAATTGGTTGATGAAAAGGAAAAGTTTTTGGGCCATGGAATTACCAACGCCTTTTCACAAATTGCTTTTCGCCAGCTATCACGCTCGCCCCGTGACTTTAAAAACAGCAGCGAAACTCTGGCCAGTTTTGTGATCGATAAGTTAGTTGCGGCGGCCAATAGACGTTTTAAAGATAATTTTTTGGAATATAGTCATAGACTCTGTTTTGCCGAGGCAGACTCTCTGCCCGGATTAGTAATCGATTGTTTTGTTTTAGAAGATGATTATCAATGTTTTTCTATTCAGGCCTCAACGGCCGCAATGGATCAATTACTCCCATCAATGTCTGGTATACTCGAGACATTCCTCAGTCGACTGAATAAATATACCTCTCGCTCCTGGGATAAGAGTTTTGTTATTTTAAAAAACGATGCTCTGGCCAGAAAACTAGAGGGATTACCAGCTAAAGAAATAAGTGAAAATGAAGAAGAAAAAGAAGCTATCATTTTAAAAAACTGTCCAACAAGCTTATCTACCTTTTCGATTAAAATTAAATCGGCATCGAAAAATAATAACAACTATCTACTTTTTTCAGTTGATCTACAGGGAGGACAAAAGACTGGTTTTTTTCTTGATCAATATCACAATATTTCACTCCTCTTGGAAAATTTAAATTTTTCTTCAAGAATTGATGACACCTCCCCAATAAGAATACTAGACCTGTTTTCCTATGTTGGACAGTGGTCCACTCAACTAACCCATCATCTAACTTATTTGCGCCATCAAGTAATCGCAACGGTGGTCGACTCTTCTGCCTCTGCCCTGGATTTGGCCTACGCCAATGTATTGCGCGCTGGTGGCCAATGCCGAATAATTAAAAGTGATATTATCAAAAAAAATTCACAACTTCTTGAAACATTGGCAGAGGAAAAATTTGATATTGTCATCTGTGATCCTCCAGCATTAATTAAAAATCGTAACGATTACTACAACGGAAAAAGTGCTTATCAACAATTAAACAACTCGCTTCTCTCTAAAGTAAAAGTTGGCGGATATTTTATCTCTTGTTCTTGCTCTCAACATCTTTCCGAGAGTGATTTAACACAAATAGTGGCCAATGCGGCCCAAAAAAATAGCTGCCACTTAAAAACGCTGGCCCATGGTGGGCATTCACTAGACCATCCAACGCTGGCCAACTTCCCTCAAGGTAATTATCTTAAGGCCATAATTTGTCAAATTATCGATGCTTCGAAGGAACATCAATGAATGAAATAGATTGGACAACACCATCAGAACTTCTTGCCCGAAACTGCCTAGACTATCAATTGATTGATAGTGGCAACGAGAGAAAATTAGAGCGCATTTCCCAGATTATTGTTGAACGTCCATCACCACAATCTATCTGGCCAATTCGCAAAGCAAAGTCTGAATGGTCTTTGGCCACCAGTATATCTATTCGGAAAAAAGATGGCGGCGGAATTTGGAAACATTTAAGGGAAGTCCCGGCCAATCTCTCCGTTGGATGGCCAAGCGCTGGAGAAAAAAAAGAACTGCGTTTTTCTATTCAACTCACTACCTTTGGCCATTGCGGAGTATTCTTTGAACAAGAGGCCATCTGGTCCTTGCTGCAAACATTAGTCTCTACACTACAAGCAAGTGGTACAAAGAATCCAAAAATTTTAAACCTTTTTGGATATACAGGTTGTGCAAGCATCGTAATGGCCAATTTGGGAGCAGAGGTAACTCATGTTGATAGTGCCAAAGGGGTTTTATCTTGGGGTGAGGAAAATCAAAAATTAAATTCTATTCCAGAGCATAAAATCAATTGGCAGCATGATGATGTGATGAACTTTATTCGTTCAGCGGCCAGAAAAAAAATACAATTTGATGGCATATTGGCAGACCCCCCAAGTTGGGGACACGGAATCAAAAAAGAAAAATGGATTTTTGAAGAACATATTTTTGAATTATTAAAATTATCGTCCACTATTTTACGCCCGGAAAAATCTTTTTTCTTGCTTACCACTCATACACCTGGAGTTCAGCATCAGGCATTGCGCAATGTTTTAAAAAGTAATTTCTGGAAATTTAACATCACATCTGGAGACATCGGTCTTATTCATTCCAACGACGAACGGATTCTCCCAGCTGGAGTATATGGATTAGCACGAAGTAACAATCGCCAACTAGAAAAATAATTTTTTCTAACTACTTTTGGAAAGAGCAGTCGTAGAAAGTCCATTCTTTGGTTACACTAGGGGATCGTGCAAAAAGTTTCATATTTGGACTTCCAGGTGATACCGGTTCAATAATATATCGAAGGTCATATCCTCCATAATATGAGTACGCAGTAAAATTAGTACCTCCATTATCCCTAAGTTCGCGGATAACATATTCTTCAGTCGACCGGCCATCATAAAATACTTTGGCGGCCCTCATTTCGTCGATGATTTTCTTTCCGTTAACGACTGCTTGCCACTCGCAATACTGAGATTCGTGGAAGGTTCCACCATAGTAGCAGTTTCTCTTTTCTATTCTTATCTTCCCATCTTCTGAATTATCACATCTAATTACCCAATCCCAATTAGAGGAGGCAAGGTCTCGATTATCTATTTTCGATGCCCCTGTTGATTGCGGACTAGAACAACTAAAAAAAACACTTAACAATACCATCATAATTACTAAAAATTTCATATTATGCTCCCTGTGGTTTATTGGTTAACACTGACCCAGTTATTCCTTGTAAATATTATCACACGATTCCCGACACAAACAAGATAAAAAAAATTAGTCATTCCCAAACAATCCCGAATGTAAAACTCGGGTATCTGGCCGATGTTGGCAATTTTCAATAATGCGCACAGAGGCCGGAGGAATTTGATCTACCGAAAACTCTAAATATTGCTTATTATTTTCCGGCATAATATCACACCACTTTTTTAAATTGATCCCCGAAATAACTTTAGTCATTTCAAATATCGAATCTCCACGGTTAAGGCCAAAAATAAAAACGCTATCTTTGTAAGATCGTTTAAAAATATAGACATCACCTTTTGCGTACAACGTCTTGATATCTCCCCGAGAAAAAATCTCAGAATGTTTTTTTCTAAAGTTCAGTACTTTTTTTGTATATGCAAGCAACCCAACATCTTCTCGTCCCCAAGGATAAGTTCTGCGATTATCAGGATCTTCTCCACCATAAAGACCAACTTCATCACCATAATAGATTGTCGGGACACCCGGCAGGCCAATCATGAAGGCCAGTGCTATTTTGAATCTTTTTTTTCCAAGTTCGTAGTCAAAATTTTTCCCGGGGATTGCCACCAAATGTTTTTTGGCAATCCCGCCACCTAATTGATAAATTGCTCGCATGGAGTCATGAGAATCAAGCAGATTCATTGTTGCCCTTAGTGCCTCTGGTGGATAGCTTTGAAAAACATTAGTTAATATTTGATAAGCATCTTCCGCCTTACCTCGAACAAGAAAGTCTTTTATTACGGCCCTTAGAAAACGATAATTCATGACAGAATCAAATTTATCACCAAGCAAATAATGAGAAGCATCGGGAATAACTTCTCCTAAAATAATAGGCTCATCTCCACTTAAAGTTTTTTGAGATTTGACGGCCATTCTAAATTTATTAATAAAGGTTGTATCCATCTCAGCAACGACATCTAGCCTCCATCCAGCGCTTCCAGCTCTAATCCATCTTTGCGCCACAGAGTCCGGGCCATCTAAAAAATATTTTCTCCATTCTGGATTATTTAATTCGCTTTGATCATTAAACACCGCCAGATTGTCGTATCCCCACCACTCCTCATATTGGAAACGAGGCACTCCTCTCTTTGGAGTGGAAATAAAATTGTTTTCGATGGTAAACCAGTTTTGCCAATTTGATGGATGAAACCTCTGTCCGTTACTTAAAAGTTCTTGGGTTGTAGCTTTCTTTGCATCTTCAATTGATAGTTTTTGATCATTAATTTTCTTATAGACTTTGCTCCAATATTCGTAAGCACCTACCCAAGGGTATTTTTCGTAACGGTCAAAATAGATAGAGTCATCACCGACATGATTAAAAATTCCATCAAGGATGAGACGCATGTTACGCTTTTGTAATTCGGAAGCAAGCCTTGCAAACTCATCATTTGTTCCAAACATTGGATCAATTGAAAGATAATCTCCAGTATCATATTTACTGTTGTATCCGCTGTTAAAAATAGGATTAAGATATATAATGGAAACTCCCATTGCTTGCAGATAATCCAGTTTGGAAATTATACCTTGTAAATCTCCTCCGTAGTAATCATTGCAGTAAAAAGAATCGTGATCAAGTGGCCCGCCATTGGAGGGAATCGCATTCCATTGACTATGAAAAATAGGATCAAGGCCTCGCGCATATTTTTTTACATAATCATTCTTGGAATCACCATTATAAAAACGATCCGGAATAATTTGATAGATAATTCCCTGCTGCAACCACTCTGGTGGGTGGAAGTTTTTATCATATGCCGTAATCTGAAAATATCGGCCATCTTTTTTATATAGTTGGCCAACACCTCCTGGAAATTGATCGTCACCATATTCTTCATTACCGTTAATGAGAAATTTATATCCATATACTCCTTTTTCAGGAAAGGTAAGTGTTGCAGACCAAAACTCCCTCAAATCACTTTCTGCCGTTTTTTTCATGGAAATAGTCTTATATTCCGTATATTCAACCTTATCTCGCTTTTGAATATTTTCTTGTACCAAAAAAAGTTCTACTTTCTTTAACTTGTTTGGAATTACTGAGAGCTTGATAGTAATCGCTTCGTTTTCTTCAATGGCATGAAATGGTTTTCGATAGAGATCATTGAAGCTATCATGAAGGATTTGAGCTTCTTCCAGTGTATGTAAGTCAAAAGATGTCTCTAGTTTGCTTAAATCGAAATAGAGCGAAACATCTTGAATTCTATTTAATTTCAAGGGCGGAAGTGGATATTTATTATTTTGATATTGCACCACAAAATTATAATTTCCATCTTGCAAAGTTACCGTGGTGTAAAAAAGATTGTTAAAGCTGTGATCTACTAGTTTTATCATCCGCTCGTCTGATAAAAAAAGCACTGGCGGATTACTTTGTAATTTATAATCTAGACTAGAAGTACCTTTATGCGTTTTATCGCTAAAATAAAAAATGATCTCTTGGCCCTCGGGAACAACGAGGGGAATATTCTTTCCGGAAAGAGTTCCATTTTGCCCGTAATTTTCTAACCAACTGCCACCTATGGCAAATTTGTATTCATATGATCCTTTGGGAAGAAAGGTTTTAAAATGATATAGCCCACTGCCAAGATATTCCATCCTGGTTTTAGAAGAAGAAGGATTCCAGTCCGAAAAATCACCTAAAGTTTTTTGCAGATTTCCTACGAGTGTTATTTGAGTCTCCATCCGGGCCTTTTCATAGATCGCCAATGATGTATGAGGAGGGAGAATTATTAAGGCCACACCCTCGTTATTTACGTCAACAATATTACCGGTACATGTTTTACTTTTAGAATCAAAGTCCCCACTAATAATATCGCAATACCGTCCAGGAAGAAGATGGGTGCTTAACTTCCTTTGCAGTGTTGTGTTTTCATTATTGAAGGCCACAAAGCCTTTGCGGCCTCGAGCAAATGCAAATTGATTAAAATCGTTTGTCCACCAGTCGATTACTTTTTCTCCCGCAGTATATTCTCTAAAACTAATCATATTCTTAATCGGTCTTTTTCGGTGTTCACAGGAAAAACCAATTTCAGTGCATAGAAATTTTCCCTTGATATATATATGCTTTGTATTTCCATTTTGGTCCGAGGGAGGGCCCTGATCTTTTAGATCAAAGCGATACCCTGACATTATCACCGGATAACCGTAGGGATAAGCGAGCATAAAAATATTGGCCATATCGTAAAGATTGCCTTGCTTATACGTTAAATAGTTAATCTCTCGTTGCTTATCATGATTGTCAACGAAGGTGATCGCTCTTTTTGAATCAATCAGTCCCTGTTCAATGTCTTTTACATGGGTGATCATTTTATCTCTTAAAAAGGCAGCGGTTAATCTATATCCAAAACTCCCCTCAATCACATCTCCATTTTGCAAGAATTGATTTACATCAAATGGCTCCCCTGGGATATTATAAAATTCTTGGAAGATATGAGGTTTACTGCTTACTTTTGCTAATATCGCCGTTGTGTCCGCCGGCGAGACATGCTTGGCAGCATCTATTCTAAAACCGCGAACTCCAATGCTAATCAAATCATTTAAAAATGCCGCAAGGGTACTTCTAACTTTTTCTGAGGCAGTATCTAAATCGGCCAAAGAGACCAGCTCACAATTTTGCACCTCCCACGCATCCTTATAGCTTTTAATTTCGCGTGAAGAATCGTTTTGTTTTTGGCAATAATGAAAATCGCTCCTTTCATAAATACCGGGATAGTTATAGTGGGCAAATTTGCTTCCCGCATATCCAACTCGTTCACTATCATCCGGGCCAAATGATCCGGCCATGTGATTTAAAGTAACATCGGCATAAATAGCAACTCCCGCTTTATTGCATCTTTGCACCATATCAACAAACTCCTGCCTGTTGCCACTTCTGCTTTCCAATTTATAACTGACAAATTGATATCGCTGCCACCATGGATAATTTTTAATTACAGCGTGCTCGTTGGGTGGAGATATTTGCACAGCACTAAATCCATTGGGCCCTAGAAATTTTTCGCACTCTTGTGCTACATCCGTCCATCTCCATTCAAAAAGATGAACCATCACCGTCTTTTTTAGCTCCATCGCCTGCGAAGTTGTGGCGATTAGTAGAACGAAAAAGAGGAGACAAAAATGCTTCTCTTTAAATTTTATCATGTTATAAAATGTGTCAGAATATCCATGAAATATCCAATCTTTTCTGCTACGATATTTTTCACCATGAAAAGAGCACTCAACTTATTTGAGAAACTTCTAGTTAAACAACCAAATTGCCACGGTGGATTAGGCCACGTCTTAACTCATCGTCTTTATGCAAATGATGATGGCCAGCTGGTGGTTGATTTCATTGATTTCACAATAGTTCCTCCCGGTTCTTCCATCGGCCTGCATATGCATGGAGAGAATACCGAACGCTACATTATTGTTGAAGGCAATGGACAAATGCAGATAGATGGAAATAATATAGCGGTATATCCTGGGGACATCATCGAAAACCCCCACTTTGCAGAACATGGCCTAGAAAACACCGGAACAAAAGATATGTTAATTATCGTCTATCAGACAAGTAAACGCGGATGAGTGATTCAATACAAGATCAATATATTTTCGAAGAACAAAAACATCTTGTCGCTGGCATTTCAGAAGAGGCCTTGCTGTCTCGCGTAGTTTTAGAAAGAGGCGAAGGGGTTTATGTTTATGATATCGAGGGGAGAAAATATTTTGATTTTGCTTCCGGAATATTTACCCAATCACTTGGCCATAATAATCCATTTGTTAGAGAAGCGTTGCATAAGCAAATTGAAAAATTATGGAATGTGCATGACTTTACTACTCCCCCGAGGTTGGAGTGTTGTAAAATACTGGCGGAAAATTTACCAGCGGAAATAGACACTTTCTGTTTTTTAACTACGGGGGCAGAAGCTGTAGAGGCGGCCATTCGCGCAATATTTTGTTTTGCATCACCTGCACGATCCAAACTTGCCGCCCTTCGTTATGGTTTTCATGGAAAAACGTTAGGCGCCAGAATGCTGGTTCATTGGAAAATTGGAAATAATTCACTGCCGGCCGATTCTGTTTTGGCATATCGTGCTTACTGCTATCGCTGTCCATTCTCTCTTTCATATCCATCATGCGAAATACTTTGTGCTCAGAAAGTAGAGGCGGAAGTCTGTCAAAACCAAAGTGTTGCCGCACTTTTTTTTGAACCAATACAGGGGGCCGGTGGCGTGATCGTCCCACCAAAAGAATACTGGGATATTATTTCCCGGGCCTGCCAAAAAAATGGAGTATTGCTTGTTGCGGATGAAGTAGTCACTGGCGGTGGAAGAGTTGGATCATTTTTGGCCTCTTCCTACTATAATATCAATCCAGACCTGGTGATAATGGCCAAAGGATTGGCCTCGGGATTTCCTTTCGCAGTTTTGGCAGGAAAGAAAGAAATTTTAAACTCCCATGAGTTCAGTGCTCCAGGTTCATCCTCTTCAACGTTTGCTTCTAATCCACTGGGCCTGGCCGCCGCCGCTGCTACATTAAAAGAACTATCCCGCCTCAATTTGGGCCAGCATATTGTAAAGCTAGGTGAAATTATTTCAATAAAATTGCAGCAGATGATGGATGAATTTTCCTTTGTAGGAGATGTTCGTGGAATAGGTCTTTTACACGCAATCGAGTTTGTCGAAGATAAAAACTCAAAAAGGCCATCAGCTAATTATGCAAGGCAATTTTTTTTAAAGTGCATAAAAGATGGGATAAAGGTGAGTCTTGGTGGCAATATTGTTCGCCTGGCCCCTCCTTTTATAACAGAAGAAAATGTGTTGATGGAAGTTTTAGAAAGGATGAAAAAAGTTCTGAGGACAATTGGGCCGGAAAAGTAAAATGATTGATAGAACACTAAAAAAATTTGTTACAGAGAAACTTCCAGAATTTATTAGAACCAAACGGTGGTTTGGAGATCTCGCATCTTATGATTTACAATTTTCTCTTTATGACTATGCATCATTTCAAATCGAAAACAACGAAAGCGTATACTTGATAATAGTAAACGCAAAAGCATCAACAAAAGATTTATACTATTTCATCCCCATTATTGTCCGAGATGGTTTGGTTATTCGCGAGATGGAATCTTCTCCCCTATCAGGGCTTTTTGTAATTGCCCATCTGGCCGCCATAAAAAGCTTGGCCACGGCGGGAGGGGCCACGATTGAGTTTCACGGAGCATTCATTCAAAAGGATCTATTGGATTTGAAAAATTTGAAAGTCTTGCCAGAATCAACTAATCACAACTTCTATTTTAATGCCGAAGGAAGACATCTCACCTGCAAAATTTTAAAGAGATTAAATCATGTGCAAGGTGGAGATTGTTTCAATTATTGGGATAGGGCGTTGCACGATACTACCCTGGCCACTCTTGCCTACAACAATAGGACACGCGGAGAAAAGTTTCGACTGATAGAGATTAGAGAGTTTTTTACTGGAGATAGTCTAGACGTGGTACTTCGAAAAAGCATAAGACAAATTTTTTCATCCATCGTAACAGGAGATGAAAAAAAAGTTAACATTGCAAACATCGTAAGCAATGCTATCGATGAATCGCTGGGAGCACTGCTTGTAAAGATTGGTGATGATTTGCGGCGCTATCACACTTTATTAAATTCAAAAAACAATAATTTTGCCAACTTCGATTTTATAAGCAGCGATTTAGAAAAAATAAAGTGGCTTTCAGCGTTGATCAATAAAGACAAGCAGTTTGACAAATACCATAAAATAATTGCTAACGCGCTATCAGAGCTTATAAGTTTTTATAAATATGTTGACAAAAATAAAGAGAAACTAATTCCCAGTGCCACTGACGCCCACAACGATTTACACATGTCTCATATTATTATTGGAGAGGATCAACGAGTCGCTTTTATCGACCCGCAAATTTTTGATAGTGATGGAATTAGACCCCAATCAACGCTGGTGGATTTGGTTTCAATCAAAAGATCAATTGAGTATTTTTCATATAGTGAACTACAAGATGTTGTGGCCAAGATGATTCCGCCATGGGCAGATAAAGATGAGATCATCATGTTGCTACTAAATGACATGGATTTTTCAAGTAGCAGTAAAAAACTGCAAAATTTGATTTTAGCTACTAGTTTGTGGATGGAAAAAGTAGAGTCACTCATCAGCAATAGTTATGGGAAAGAAAATCTTCGAATCTTTGAAATGATTTGCTATTACTCTCGGCTTTTAAAAGAGTTAGAATATAATTATTCCTATAACGGCCGGGGGCAATTTAAATATGTCGATATCTCCTATCTTCTAAAAAACATACCAACAAGTACTCAACTCGACTCAAAGGGAGAATAGGATTTTATGAAAAGGGTAAAGGCATTATTATTGGCCGGAGGATTAGGTGTCCGCATGAGACGCTTGGGACAAAATCGCCTGAAACCGCTGATCCCCTACGGAAACTGTTGTCACTTAATTGATTTTTCTTTGAACAATGTATTGAGGTCAAATATTTCGGAACTAGTGCTTTTGTCTTATTTTGAAGAAAAAAAATTAACAAAGTATTTATTGGACACTTGGGCCAAACCAAATAATAGAGGATTAACATTAAATTTTGGATACTATGATAGAGTTCATCATGAAGATTTGGAAACAGTCTTTTCCCGCTTTATACGACCTAAAGAAGAAGGAACCGCGGATGCACTTATTCAAAATTCCCAATTTATTTTTACTGATGATGTCGATGATCTACTCCTTTTGCATAGCGATCATGTCTACAATTTTGACTATCACGAAATGTATAAATTGCATCGTGAGAGCAATGCAGCACTAACAATTGGTTACCAAAAAATTGACTTAGAATATGTAAAGCTCTTTGGAATGGTAGAAGTTGATGAGAAAGAAAATCTTATTAACTTTGTCGAAAAATGTCCCAATCCAACATCGTCATATGTTTTTTCGGCGGTCTGTTTTTTTAACAAAATAAAACTCTGGGAATATTTGGAAAAATTGGCAAAAACCTCCTGGCGTCACGACGTCAGTAAAGATATCATTCCCGCAATGCTAGCAGGAAAGGAAACAATCAAATGCTTTTATTTTAAAAATTACTGGGAAGATCTAGGGACAGTAGAAAGATATTTGCAATCGAATCTTAATTTACTAGCAAAAGATTCCGAACTAACTATAGATAATATGCCTCGCACCATTTACCCCGAAATATCAAGAAAATATGTGAGAGACAGCGGAAGAATAAAAAATTCTATTATTGTGCCAGACTTATCAAGCGGATCGGCCCAAATTGTGAACTCGCTGATCTATCCACATGTTACTATCGACAGTGATGTTTTAATTGAAAATAGTATCGTTTTATCAGGGGCAAAAATACTTGGAAAAACATCAATAAAAAACTCAATCATATTAGAAAATGAAATTGTGCAAAATAGGTTTATGGACCGCAATTTTTTAACTGAATGGTAGTGTGCCTATGAAAGAAAACGCATATCTAGTTATTGACCTTGGGGGAACATATTTTCGCTTGGCCACTTATATCCCCTCTGTACAAAAAATAACTGCCATTAAAAAAATTGAAACGCTTAATTACTTGGCCACTAGGCAAGACAGTCAGAATAATTTGGAAGATAAGTTCATTAATCATCTATTGCTTAATATGGAAACATACATAGAGGAAAACAGCTCATTTACTTTTTCTAAAATTGGAATCGCTTTTGCCGGCCCGGTCTCTCCTCAAGGGGTTATTCATCGGGCCCCCACAATAACTGGCAACCTAAACATTGATTTGAATTTAAAAAAAATTTTAAAGAAAAAAATGCAAAGAGATGTCGTGGCCATCAACGACGTTAGCGCCGCTACGTGGTATTTTGCTTCTTCGGAAAATGAACCCTTTTGTGCCATTACGGTAAGCTCTGGAATTGGCAACAAAGTTTTTTATAATAATTCTATTTTGATTAATGATACTGGATATGGCGGAGAAATTGGCCACTATACGTGCGACCATTCTGAAAATGCTCCGCTTTGTGATTGTGGAGGCAAAGGTCATTTGGGAGCAATTGCCTCTGGTCGAGGCGTTTTGGCCAAGGTTAAATTGGAATCAGCAAAATCGCCAGAAAAATTTATTAATTCAAAACTCTCAGCTTTGTGCCCTAAGGCCCAGGACTTAACTACACATCACATTGTTCAGGCCATTTTAGAAGATGATCCTTTTACCACAGATATTTTAGATCAAACGACTGCTCCACTTTCTGAGGCAATCGGACTTATCTATGCGGCCATCGGTATTCGGCGCTATATAATCTTCGGTGGTTTTGCGCAGGCAATTGGCACGCGTTACCTAAGCTCACTCATAAAACAAATTAAACGATTTGCGTTGTTTGGATTAAACGAAAATCAAGTCGAAACCATGTTTACATTAGCAAGCGAAAAAGAGCCCTGCTTAATCGGCATGGGAATATTTTTAGATAGAGCGGAAGGCGTCTAAGTGTGCCTGTGCGGCATGCTCCCAGCTATATTTTTTTGCCAGCTCCTTTGAATTGTTGGAAAGCTTGACATAAGTTTCAGCGGCATCTTGCTTTAGAGCAATAGCATCCCTGATTCTATCGACAATCTCTGCCACCAATTGCTGGTCATTTTCTTCAAAAGATCTCTTAAGTGCAAAACCAGTGGCCTCCAGATGCTCAATCGGTAGATGATGATTCCAATGCTGCATCCCTTTTTGGTTGGTAGCAATTGGAACTAGTCCAAAAAACATTGCTTCTCCCTGCGCAATTAAAAACGTATCCATTTCAAACTTTGAAGGGAAGATACAAAAATCGCTGGCCGAAACGTGGCGCATAAGTGTTTCCACGGCCTTGGTTTCCCACTCAAGATATACATTATGGGGGAATTTATTTTTGACTTCATGAAAATATGGAAATTCAATTCCTTTAGAACAAAGACAACGTACTATAAAGTTGGCCTCTCCTCCTGCGGAAAGGAAACGATCAATTGCCTGCATTAGCTCATATTGCCCCTTATGGTTTATAGCAAAGCGAGCGTTATGATAGAATGTTGGAAGATTATCTTTCAACCCTAATGCATCCAAGGTCTTTTTTCGACCGCTTTTGTCTGGGGCCTTGCTCAGCCACTCATCGGAAGTTCCACACCAACCTACAAATAACTTCTCTCGCTTTTTTTCAACGAAGTGAGAAACTTTGAGTTTCTTAAAAAAGAACTCAAAAGGAGTGTTTGCAAAGCTCGTGTAAAATTCCAGATGCCCTTCGGAAAGAAAATCAATCTTATCGGAATGGTCCAACATGAGAGAGTAAAAGTTGATGTATTTTTTATCATCATAGTTATAAAACAAATGAGTGATCGGTAGTGTTTTTCTCATTTTGATGACTTCCGGATCTTGCTCATCTAATTTATCCATGTATTGATCTAGATCTACGGAAATTCCCAGCAAGGATAGAATTTTTTCAAGCTTCGGACGATATATTTTTTTATTAATTGGCATATTACTTTGAACGGTACTAATCATAGCTTTTAAATTATCGTCTCTAAATGCAAGGGGAAAAAGATATTGATAGTAGGGCTCATGCGCATGCAAATAGCACTTTTCATTTTTAAAATACTGCTTGATAAATTCTATGGCATCAACCTGATAAACTATTGGCTTAAAAAAACCAAGCTCTTTCCCCTTGCTCTCATAAGGGGGAAAGCAGCTTGCTGGATACATATCTAAATATTCGTTGGACAAAAAATAAAATTCAACTCCATCAATCTCCACCTGAAAGGCCTTGGTAGAAAGAGAAATGTCTACTTGGGCAGGGTGATTTTTCCAAATGGCCTGATCCAGCACTAAAGGCAGCACATACTGATGTTTATAGTTAAGTTCCTTTAAATGATACTTACTTTTTAAATAGGGAATTTGTCCGTTAGCGGCCGTAACAACAGATACTTTGTGGCCATGTTGTTTGAATTTTCGTGCTAGATTCCAAATATAGACGGAGATCCCACCTCGAATAAGATTATAGTCAAAACCACCGGCCTCGATAAAACACTCAACTATATGCATGAACCACCTCTAATTTTTAACAGATCAAACTAATATATACACGCTATTGACGTTGTTGACAGCATAAGAAATAATTTGACCTAAATATGAAGCAAGTTAAAGAGGAAAAAAAAATATCGATTGCTTTTTTGTCCCTGAATTATCTTAAGGGCCACAACCTAGCGATAAATTACTACGTTTCGCTCCTCTTGGAACAAATTAACCATAATTTTAATCTATCCGCCATCAAAATATTTTCACATATTGAGAGTGGCCGTGATGATATTTCATATAAAAAGACGATGGAAAATTTTGAAATAAATGACTATTACAATGAAGTACAATTTGAGAGTGTTAATTGTTTTGATTGTGGTGATGAAATTTTTGCGAAGCTCAAATCTTTTGATCTAGTTATCTCTGTTAGCTATTTTTGGGGATCGCTAATAAAGCGCTTGAAGGCAACTCCTGGCATTCGGCCAAAGATCATCTACTGGATTTCTTCCATCATCCAGCATGAATACATCATTAACAAAAATACAAAAAAAACAAATTTTAATCAATCAGTAACAGCACAAAAGGATATGTTTGATTGCGCAGATCATCTAATTTTTAATAGTCGGTTTGACCAGAAAATTGCAGAGCTTTATCACCGAAATTTTAGCTGTCCAGTGAGCTGTATTTATCCGCCTTCTCGTGCTGCCAACAATAATAATCAGAAGGATTTAAACGGCCGACACAAGACCACAAGATTTGGTTACGCTGGGCGCTGGGATTATCGCAAAGGGCTTCAAGAATTGATTGAGGCCTTCTATCTTTATCAACAAAACTATGAGGGCGAGCTTTTCGTAATGAATAATTTTTCGGAGTGTCGCTTTGCAACACTCGCTGAATGCCTGGACCGAGAAAATGAAATTCGTTACCACCAACTAATACGAAGTAAAAAGCTCCAGCTATTTGATTGGCAATCAGATAGAAAGACATATCTTCAATTTTTAGCAAATTGTGATATTGTTATAATTCCAAGTTTATATGACCCTTTTAATATGGTTGCCTACGATGCGATCACCCTAAATCGCCCTCTGCTTCTTTCTCAATTCTGTGGCATTGCGGAATTAATTCCAAATAGTGGCCAAAAAGAAGCTCTCCGAATTATAAATCCACTGGATATAACAGGATTTTGCCAGGCAATGATAGATGTTCAGAATCATATCAATAATCGTCCATTAACAACACCTTACACGTTTCAACTTCCACAATTTGATAAGTTAATACAAGATACTTTCGAAATATATAGGCAACTACTGTAATATTTTGACACTATTTTATTGAGCTTGTCGTACGATTTATTTTTTTTTAGACTGTACCTATTTCGCAATCGAACGGAGATTTGCCTATGGCAGATGATAAACATGATAGCATAACTCAACTCGCTCAAATTGAAGAGCGTATTTTAAAAACCTATCAGGTCATTTCATGTCAAAATCTTTTTTCTCCCGAAAATTCTTTTTTGTATGAAAGATGCAAAGGCCGAAAAATACTTATCATTTCTGGGCCAACTGTCAGCAAGCTTTATGGCCAAAAAATACAAGCATATTTTAATTACTTTTTTCCACTTCAAGGACATGTTAATTTTTTGCAAATCAAAACAGGAGAGGAAAATAAAAATCTCCACACGGTTCAAGAAATTTGTAAGGCGGCACAAGATTACAAAATTGATCGACAAGGAATTTTTATTGCTATTGGTGGTGGGATTGTTTTAGATACGGTTGGGCTAGCAGCATCCATTTATAAAAAGTCTGTAGATTATATTAAAATAAATACGACATTAGTTGCGCAGGTTGATGTAGGGGTTGGCATAAAGGCCGCAGTCAATTTCCATGAAAGCAAAAATGAAATCGGTACATATAAATTCCCATTACTATCAATCAACGATCCATCTTTCCTAAAAACATTAAATGATCGAGAAATTCGATGTGGGCTATCTGAAATGATAAAAATGGGAATCATTTTAAATCGTCAACTTTTTGAAATGCTAGAACAGAGATTTCAAAATATCATGCAACACAAATTTGATCTTTCCAAAATGAAACAGATAGATTGCGATATAATTTCAGATTCAATCACTGGCATGGCCGCTCAGTTGCGGCCAAATCTTTATGAAACTGACACAAAGCGACTAGTTGATTTTGGCCACACTCTTAGTCCACAAATAGAAATGACAAGCGTCTATCGTTATAAGCACGGGGAGGCCGTTGCAATTGACATGGCCATCTCTTCTCGGATTGCTTATTTGCTTGGGAAACTAGGTCTGGAAGCATTCGAAAGAATTATTGGCCTATTAACCAACATCGGCCTGCCAATTTTTGACGCTGAGATTTGCACCTTTGATAATTTATGGATGGGGGTGGAAAAAACTATCATTAGAAAAAATGGAGATTTCAACCTGGTGATCCCATTGGATATTGGCCATGCCTCTTTCATTTTTAGTATATCCGATTTTGACCCTGCCATTTTACGACAGGCCATCGCAGATATGAACATTATCTCCAATTGTAAATTAACCTTGGCCTCTAAATATGAAAAAAGGGCTTGCCATCTGGGGAGGTAGTAGCATCTATATCCCCCTTCTATTTGAAGCGCTAGTACAGAGCGAATGTCTTGATTCGTTCCATCTCATTACGCTATTTGGAAGAGATGAAAAAAAATTAAAGTATCTGGTGTCCTTATTGTCACCGCTGGAACACCGCTATGCAGTGAGAATTAATTTTTCTACTACTTTTGAACATTCACTATCATCAGATTACGATATCATTTTTAACCAGATTCGTTTTGGTGGGATAGAAAAGCGCAATCTCGATGAAAAAATTGCAATAAAAAATCAACTGATCGCAGATGAGACGCTAGGAATAGTCGGAATGTCAAATGCCATCCGCGCCATTACGGGTATCACCCCCTATTTTGAGATGCTGTCAGGGAAAAAAAATAGATATCACCTGATTAACTTTACCAACCCCTGTAGCATTATCACGCAATACGCAGTTGCTAGCTTTGGCCTGAACATGATTGGCGTTTGTGACTATCCTCTTGGCCTCAAAAATGCGATTGCCAACTATATGGGTATTGATCAGACAAAGCTGACAATTGACTACTTTGGATTAAATCATATCGCCTCAGTTTGGGATATTTATCTTGATGGCAAATCAATCTATGCGGATTTTGTAAAACATAACCAAGAAACGCCCTTCCGGCCAAAAGCAAAAGATCAAAGTCTTTTTCCTGCGCTGATGATCCCTAATTGGGATATTATCTTCAATCCAGAAATTATAATTGGAAAGCAAAACAAGCAAAGCATAAATCGCGCCCAACTACTTGTTGATATCGAACATGAATTTTATAAAAACATGGATAATAAACGGCCAAGCATATTTCAAGTTCCTCCCATCCTACGAAAAAGATCCAGTGATTGGTACTTACTAGCGGTGGTTCCTCTGATAAAAAATATCCTGGATAGCTCAGGGAATCACATTTTAAATGTATCCTTAAAGAGTGATCCCTTCGCACTGGGTACAAAAGACACTATTGTCGAAACGAACGTGTCTTTTGCTGGGGGAACATTCGAAATAAAAGATTATAGTGCAAAAATTGGCATAGACGAAAGAACCTATCCACACCTAAGACAATTAAAAAAGGCGGAATTATTATTACTGCAAGGGATTCTGGCAAAGGATAAAGATATCATAATGGAGGCCGGTGTAATTAACCCAATGATAAAGGCCCAAAATAAAATTCATTCCTATTTTTCTGAACTAAAAATGAGTGATGAGCTTTTTCGACAAATTTTTTAAGGAGACCGTAGTGAAGAAAATTGATGTCTTAGTAGTCGGAGGAGTGGGGATCGACCAGATCATAAAGATCAACACCTTCCCGATTCAATATCAAGATGCTCTATTGGTTGGCCCGATAAAAGAATATGTGGCGCATACAGGTAATGGAGTAGTACGCGGTTGTCATTTTCTGGGAATGCGCACCCATCTTTTAGATCTTATTGGAGATGATTGGGGGGGAGATTTGATCAAAAAAGATTTTGAAAAGGCCCAAATTCCATTTTCCTATTGCCTCACCTCGGCCGGCACAAAAAGAAGTGTTAATTTTGTCGATAAGAAAGGTCAAAGAATGTCGTTTTATGATCCACGTCATAGTGAAGTTGAGTCAGCGGCCCTCGAACAATATTTAAATCTATTATTGCCAGATACTGCGCATGTTCATCTTTCTATCATGGATTATGTCAAACAAACCTTCAAAACAATCAAAGCTTTTAGCGGTTCTACTTCTACCGATCTTCATGATTGGGATGGAAAAAACAATTATCATCGAGACTTTGCCTACTTCGCTGATATTGTTTTTTTGAGTGACGTCAGAATCTCGAACAAACGAAAGGCGATTATTTTAGATATTTTTAATAATGGGATAGCAAAATATATTATTATTATGGCCGGTAAAGATGGTGCCTATCTTTCCGTGCGAGATGGCATTTTATTGCAACACTTTCCGGCCATTGATATTGGAAAAGATATTATCGATACCAACGGGGCAGGAGATGCCTTTGTCGCAAGCTTCCTGTATGGCCACTGTCACAAACAACCAATAGAAAGATGCATGTTGTTTGGGAATATTTCTGGAGCATATGCCTGCACCAGTGAAGGCACACATCAATTTCCAATCAACGAACAGACCCTTTTAAAATTTTGATAACTACTACTTAATGCCCAGGACTACTATAAAATAAATCAGGCATTTTAGTCTTTAGTCAAATAGGTCTTTTCGATTAGGCATTTCAGATTTTATTTGTGGTTTTTCGTTGAGGATTTTTTGCCAATATGGATAGCGACTGCCATATTTCTCTTTAAGTTTATCTCCACTCATTCGCATAACATATTCGTCTTCTCCCATCGGGCCAGCAAAATCCTCAAAACCATATTTACTAAATGCGCGCTTCCCGATGGCATCGGTATGAATGTAAACACCAACTTCTTCACCCTTTGAAAGATAGGCCTTATCTATAAATGTTCCAATCTCTATCATAATATCCGCGAAAGTTTTGTCTTGTGTTTCATTAAATTTTAGCGATAACGCGCGCCCAATTTCAATTTTATTTTTTTCTGGCACAGAGATTTGCGCATGTCGTTCAAGAGGAAGTAAAAAATCAATACCATCCCCTCGATAAATCCGAATAAACTCCTCCAACCACCCATCATCGTTTTCTACCTGAAAAAAAATCATTCGATCAATCTCTAATGTTTTTTCAGAGTCCATGATCCACTTCAGGCGATTTTCTGAAAAATTTCTTCTAAATCGGTATTCATTTAGTAAAATTGCAAATATCGCAGAAATATTATTATACGCATTTTCCTGTGGCCCAAATTGAACAATATCACTAAATGCAAGCTCCTGACTTAATTCTTTCCATATTCCCGGATGAAGAAATGCCATAGTTTCTCCATCCATATTACCAAACTTTAGACACCGATCTTTAAATATGGCCGGTACCTTATCCTTTGTTATTTGTCCGCTGCGAAATTTGCTCATTGTTATCAATTGGGCCAGGCGTTTCATAATCGTCTGAGAAGAAAGACCTTTATTGATTGTAATAATAGGTATTTGAGGAAATTCATTTTTTATCACAACCTTTTCGTAAGTTCCAAAAGGGCGCAAAGAAAAAGATAAATACTCATTGGCATAGTGTTCCCAAAAAGTACGTCTTGTTGTTTTATATGATTCTACCGAATCTTTTTCTAATGCTTCAAAAAAAAACGTTTTTAGATTAGTGTTAATCGGGTATTCTCGTGGATTCAGAAAAGATTTTTCAAGAAGATTGATGGCCGCATCTCTACAAGCGTGATTACCAACAAAAGCATCCGACATTTGCGCAGGAATACGCTTACCGAGAGTCGCACAACCACAAAAGACACAAGCAACGAAAACAATAAGCAAAACCTTCATATAATTAATCTAGCTTTTTATTAAACAAACTTACGCGCATGTAGCGTAAATAACTTCTCGGCAAAACGCCAAGATTGCTTAACTACATGATCAAATTGTTGATCATTTCGATTGGTAAGATATTTTATCGTTGCTCCAACAATATAGGTATGTAGATCTTCTGCCAATTCCGGGATGTTGTTTTGAAAAGGAAAATGCTCACTTCCGATATCTTCACGAATCAATCGCTCCACTCTTTTTTGGGCAACGCGAGTAACCTCTTGATTGAATTTTGCCATATCACTTCTTCGCGAGCAAAGATGATAATAATATGCCCAAAAACTACTTTCATCAGGAAAATCACGGCCCCAATTAAGAGTCCCCAGTATATATTGGTGAATCATAACCACATTAGATTCTTTTGCAACATTGGAAATATAGTTGCTGATATATTCCTGGGCCCGCTTCCCTACATAAGCAATCCCTTCATCTAAAAGCGTGTTAGTGCCTTTGGCAAAGTAGTAGTGTACTAGGTAATAACTAAGACCAACTTCATCGGCCACTTTTTGGTATGTAACACTATCAATACCTTCTTTATAAGCAAGCCGTATTAGACCGGCCAAGATTTTTTGCTTTGCTTCAAGTGACTTATTTGTTTTAACCATACAACTAGCATTATATATGTAATTATTTCAATTTTAAATAAAAATATTTATAATCCTCCAAGCTGTGCTATAAATTACAAGATTCAACAAACCAAACAAAAAGGAGAGGAAAAAATGATTAAATTATTAATTGGAATTATTCTGATTGGGTCTATCTCTTATGCTGCTGATTATTGCACACCATGCATTTTAGAAAAAATCTATCTTAATGGCGAAGAAATCGACGGATACTCTTTTTCAATAATCCAATCAGTTTGTAACGGAGATCCAAGGTACGGATGCCCTGGTGGATACCATCAAGAACGTAGTACACTCCGCTATTCATCTTTAAATGAGTGTTTAAATGGTATGTATCATGCCGAGTGCTCTGATCAATCCAACAAACCACCTTTTTCAACAGATCATTAGAATGGCCAAACTTTGAAATACTTTAAACAATAACCAGGAGATTATCTATGAAATCACTTCTATCATTTTTAATACTTATTATGATGAATTATGCGGTTGACGCCGCGGAATATGATGACCGCAATTGTAATATTTTTGTCGTAAGCGCCGGCAATATTATCACTGGTAGTAGTGGAAATTTTCTTAGCGCCACGATAGCAGTTTCAAAAGATCTGATTGCAAAACATTATAAAAACTATCAAGTAAAGATTGTCGGAAACGAAACTTCTACACCAGACGATATAGTTGATGTGGGAAATTTTTTGCTCTTTTTTTTCGATAAATATACCGAGGGTATTGAATATCATGGTAATTCGGCAAACATAAAGACATACATCACTAACGGAATTGATCATCTTTTTGATAATAATGACAATGTTTGGTTGGTTCGAGAACATAACTGGCAATATACAAACCAACACTGCGAATACAATTAATTCACTGCCCTAGATTATAAACATCCTTTCAGTTGTCGAGCACGATGGCGTGCTCGACAACTCTATGACAACTTTTTTTCCACAATCAAGAACATCCCGTAGTGGAACCACAACTATCGCACTTAAGACAAGATCCATTGCGCACAAGCGTTAATGCACCACACTCAGGGCATGAGTCTCCCTCATAGCCTTTTAGTTTTGCTGTCTGCCGTTTTTTCTGTTCTACGGCCATCTTGGAATCACTCTCAAAACTAAAAACTTTGTGGACACTCACTGCCGGTACCGCAGAAGTCGAACCATCCGCATGCAAGGCCGCTTCTCCCTGTTCAATCAACGCGAGCAATGGTTCTTCCGCCACTTCTCCTTGCACTGTATCTGCCTTCAAATCATCTGGCTTGACATGTACTAGATCATAGCGGCCCAGATAATTCATTCCAATATCGCGGAAAATATAATCAATTACGGAGGTAGTCATTTTAATATTGTCATGCCCCATCACCATTCCATTTGGTTCAAAGCGAGTAAAAGTAAAAGCATCCACAAATTCTTCCAGCGGAACTCCATATTGTAGTCCCAGGGAAATAGCGATAGAAAAACAATTCATTAGTGAGCGATAGGCCGCCCCCTCTTTGTGCATATCAATAAAAATTTCACCAAGATCACCGCCTTCATACTCCCCGGTACGCAAGTAAATTTTATGGCCAGCAATGGTGGCCTTTTGAGTGTAGCCCAAGCGTTTACTTGGTAGCGGCCGCCTCTTGGAAATTTCTTTGTAGACAATTTTTTCCACCACTTTCTGAGCGACTGTTGCTACTTTATCCGGAGTACTCATCTCCTCCGCATTCTCCAACAAATCGGCCAACCCAAAATCTTCAAAGGCCTGTGCATTAAGTGGCTGAGACAACTTTGAACCGTCACGATAAATTGCATTGGCCTTGGTCATTAGTTGCCAAGATAATTTATAGGCGTGAGCAACATCTTCAACTGTACTTTCAGCAGGCATATTTATTGTCTTCGAAATAGCACCTGAAATATATGGCTGAACAGCGGCCATCATTTTTATGTGGCCTTCAGCAGAAATAACGCGCGTACCATAACGTCCACATTTACTGGCACAATCAAACACGGCCAGATGCTCATCTTTTAATCCCGGAGCTCCTTCCAACGTCATTGTTCCGCAAACGTAGTCATTGGCCAAGCGAATATCTTCTGCGTTAAATCCCATCTCGTTTAATACATTTAAATTTGGATCATTTATCTTTTCTTCGGAAAGCTTTAGTGTCTCTCTTAAAAATTTATCACCTAATACGAAGCGAGAAAAAGAAAAGGTAATATCGAAGGCACTAAACAGTCCGGCCTCGATACTACTAATTGTTTTCTCATCTAGGCCTTTTTTAAAGAGGATATCTTTATTAATAGTTGGACATCCAACAAATGTTCCTCTGCCTATCGCGTGTTTTACAATGGCGTCAATTTCATCTTTTTTATATCCCAACTTGATGAGGGCGGCCGGAACCGATTGGTTAATTATTTTAAAATATCCTCCACCGGCCAACTTCTTAAATTTTACCAACGAAAAATCTGGTTCAATTCCCGTAGTATCGCAATCCATAACTAGGCCAATCGTTCCAGTGGGTGCCACTACCGTGGTCTGTGCATTTCTAAATCCATGCTCTGTCCCTAGAGAGAGGGCATCATCCCAGGCCTTTTTGGCCGCGGCCACTAGATATTTATCTACAAACTTATCATTTAGTACTACAGGGGCAATGGTTAGTTGTTCATAAACACGACGCTCTCCGTAGGTGGCACGGCGATGATTTCTAATTACTCGCAGCATATCCTCTTTATTGCGCTTAAAGGCCTCAAAGGGGCCATGTTCGGCGGCCAAGATGGCCGATGTTTTATACGCAGTTCCTCCCATAATTGAAGAGATGGCGGCCGCAATGTTTCTTCCTTCGTCTGAATCATAAGGAATTCCCATTACCATCAAAAGTGCACCAATATTGGCAAACCCCAAACCGAGAGTTCGATAATCAAAAGAACGCTTGGCTATTTCCTCCGAAGGAAACTGTGCCATTAAAACTGAAATTTCCAATACCACCGTCCACAACTCACAGGCGTGAATAAACTTTTCAACATCAAACATAGAAGTAACGGGATCTAAAAACCGCATCAAATTCAGCGAGGCCAAATTACAAGCTGTATCGTCCAAAAACATATATTCAGAACAAGGATTGGAAGCATTAATACGCCCATCTTTTGGACAGGTGTGCCACTCGTTAATCGTGTCGTCAAATTGCAAACCAGGATCAGCACAATTCCAGGCGGCCAGGTTAATTTTATTCCATAAATCGCGGGCCTTAACTTTTTTATAAACCTTCTTATCAATACGATTGATCAGTTCAAAGTCTTCGTCGCGTTCAAGTTTCTGAAAAAAGCTGTTGGGAATACGCACCGAATTATTAGAATTCTGGCCTGTCACAGTACTATAGGCCTCGGAATTCCAATCCGTGTTAAACTCTTCAAAATCAATTTGAGTAATTCCTTGTTGTGCTAACTCAATCACCCGAGAAATATACTTCATTGGTACATGATCGCGATTGGCGGCAGCGATGGCCTTCTTTAGCTGCGAGTTAGTCTTTGTAGAAAAGCGAGCATCTCCCGATCCCTCTACACTTAGTGCTTCTGCAATATTTACTAGATGCTTTTTGCAAACCTTTGACCCAGTTACTAGGGCGGCCACCTTGCGCTCTTCTTTTGTTTTCCAATCAACAAACTCCTCAATGTCAGGATGGTCTAGATCTAAAGTTACCATTTTGGCAGCTCGTCTAGTCGTTCCACCGGATTTGATGGAACCGGCCGCTCGATCTCCAATTTTCAAAAAGGACATCAATCCGGAAGAGGCGCCGCCTCCCGATAATTTTTCTCCCTCTCCCCTTATAGAGGAAAAATTGGTTCCTGTTCCCGAGCCATATTTAAAAAGACGCGCCTCGCGCATCCACAAATCCATAATTCCACCCGGATTTACCAAGTCATCCTTAATAGATTGAATAAAGCAAGCATGTGGTTGAGGTCGCTCATAAGCAGAAGAAGATTTTTTTAACTTTTTAGTTTTTGGGTCTACAAAAAAATGGCCCTGTGGTTTTCCAGAAATTCCATACGCCGAATGTAGTCCTGTATTAAACCACTGTGGAGAATTTGGAGCGGCCATCTGATTGGCCAACATGAATTCAATCTCCGCTTGAAAACTATCAGCATCATCTTTACTATCAAAATAGTTATACTGTTCCCCCCAAATTCTCCAACAGCCGGCCAAGCGAGAAAAAACTTGCCGACTATCCGTTTCACCGCCCAAAAGTGGTTGGCCATGTTCATCTAAAATGGCCCGCCCATTTTCATCAACTTTAGGAACTCCAGTTCTTCTGAAATATTTTTGAGCTATAATGTCGGCAGCTACCTGCGACCAAAAGTGGGGAACCACCACCTCTTGTGAGTTCTTTCCAGAACCATCAAGTTGTTTTACTTCACTAGTTCTTTTTTCAAATTTGATTCCTTCGTAAGATGATTTTCCTTTTGTCGTCAAAATGCGCCGAACTTTCATTACTAGATCTCCTTTCCTTTAATTTTTGGGTGGCGTCCAAGCTACCACGAAATATTTTAAGTAAAAAATTCAAGTTTTTGATTAATGCTTATACAATTTATAAAAACGCAAGGCCTTTTCTTAGTCAACCAAAAAGGCGCCGGGCATACAATATATTGGGGTGTCGCCTGCCAAAACTCTGACAGCACACTAGATATTGTGCTTAATCCTTGGCGTTTTTTTCAAAAAAATCTTACGGCCAGTAAAAAAGGTTGACGAAGCAATACCATAGCTTCACGGTCAGAGAAAAAATATGAAGTGGTAATTACCAAAGAAAAAACATTATAATGTTGCGATGAAATTGATCTCTCCCTTCTTTGTATGGCCTTTTCTTTTTGCTCTAAATATACAGGCAGAAGAAAAATTTCGGCCCTACATGTTAGACCACCAATACGACGGTTGCCCCACCAACTCTCATTGCACAAAGGAGTATGGTGTGGCCAACAACGCCTGGAGAAAAATCATATCGCAGAAGTCTTCCAAACACGCCGCAAACAGTATCGCCAATGAACAGATAAAAACCAAGGGCCTTCCTTGGAATATATGGGCGACTAATGAAATAAAAAATGCTCCGCTTTCTGCCAGCTGGGATTCCCCTTGTCTTAGACATCGCCCAAGCGAAACCAATCCACAAACATATCAAGCAAGCGTTATCGTTAAAAACAGCAACTCACTAGTCTCCCTTCCTGGAGCTATTGCAGAAATTGCCCTGGCCAAATTTACTCATGAAGAAGCACTATTTATAATTCCTCGCGGGGAAGTACCGGCCTATATGGACAATCGCGGAATGGTCTTTCTTATGGAAGAAGGTGGAAACTATTACGCCTTGAAAAGCAAACTATCTGGCGAAATAGAGCTAACTACTTTTCTCTCACAGGCCCCCGCACCAATAGAGGCCCAATGCCCAGAAGATTTGAAAGAGCATTTTATCAAAAAAAGAGACAATCTTAAAAATCTATACTCTGAATATTTTTGTAAAAACATTTGGAACATCGATAGTAAAACCTACATCACTACCGTTTTTGGTTGGAGCTGTTTATGAAAATTTGCAGCTTCAATGTTGAAAATCTATTTTTGCACAATGCGCTGGCAAAAATCCCAAGTGCTTCTCAATATGAAAAGTCTGCTGAAAAATTGGAAGCATTGGCCAAAACAATGCAAATGATTAATGCCGACATTTTCATGCTTTCCGAAATTGGTGGTATTTATTCCCTCGAACTTTTTAACACTAAGTATTTAAACAATGAGTATGTGCCCTCCCTCATCCCCGGCAACTCTGAACGTGGAATTGAACTTGCCTACCTCATAAAAAAAAAATTTAAGTTCTTTTGGCAGCACAAAACGCACAAGGATCGCAATATTAATTTTGATCCCAGCATCAAGTACACTTTTTCACGAGATGTTGCCGAATTGCGCCTATACCCTACCTCTCCCGATCTTCCCAACAGTCGGCCAATTATGATCCTGCTACTGGTTCATCTTAAATCACAATTAGATTCCACTGGCCCGGCAATAAACCAAATAGATCGTGGAGGGAAATTGCGCCGAACCGCTGAAGCACAAACTTTAATGGAAATATATAAAGAATTGGTTGATGAATTCAACAATCCTTCTCGCTCCAGCAATTTACCAGAGGTACCTATCTGTATGGCCGGAGACTTCAATGGCAACGCTCAAAGAAAAACTTGTGACTCTGAATTTGCGACAATCTATAAAGAAAATTCCCTCGCTGATCTACTAGAACTAATACAAATCCCAATAGAGCAACGCATTTCTCTGACCTATTTTGTTGATGCCACTAAATTCCTAAATCAGTTTGATTACTTTTTTGTCCCTCTGTCCCTTCTGCAAGAAATTGTTAGATCTGAGTCTGGAGTGGCCGCGCAGATAGATGTGAATGGACTGCGGGTGGAAAATATCTCCGTCTCCAGCGAAGAAATTAAGCGCAAACTACCTTCTGATCATTTCCCTATAGTACTCACCCTGCGAAATTTCTGAACAAAAAATTAAATCCGGCAAAATTATTAGTTTGACTAAAACCAGGCCACCTTAGAAAATTTAGCTGTATGAATTCAATGGTAGAATTCATTAACTCTAAGCAGGATGCTTCATTTATGATTAGATTTATTATTCTCGCTCTTTTGAGTCTGTTTTTTACTTCTTCTCTTTTTGCCCAAACGGCAAAAGAGGGGTATTACATTTATGACAAAGAACACCGCTACTTAAAAATCTTCAATTCTCGACCTGAGATGATTATTGATCTCGTTAGCTCTCAGGGATATGAATTATATGGGCCAGATGGACTAGGTGTTTGGCTTAAGTCCTTCAAGGGGCTTCGCTACAACTCTCTAGCGGAGGCAAACAGAAAAAATAATTCCGAGCGTGGTGCTCTGGCCGATTATCAAACCCCTGAGCAAATTGGCGAACAACTTAAAATGTTGCAAGAAAAATATCCTGAAATAATTTCTCTAACTTCCATTGGAAAATCTGTTTTGGGCCGCCCAATCTGGGCAGTAAAAATATCCGATAACGCCGGCCAAGATGAGATTGAGCCAGAATTTAAATATATCGCCAATATGCATGGTGATGAAATTGTCGGGCGCGAACTTCTTGTAAAATTAATTGCCGACTTGGCCATGGCCTACTACGATAACAATGAGCGAATAATCTCTCTGATTAACAATACTGAGATTTATCTCCTTCCTTCTATCAATCCAGACGGCAATGCTAAGCGCCAGCGAGGTAACGCTAATTATAGAGATCTAAATCGCAGCTTTCCGGACTTCACTACCTCCGACAATCAAAACATTTCTGGTTCCAGGCCGGCCGAAACCGTGGCCGTAATGAATTTTCAAAAGGAACGCAATTTTGCCCTATCTGCTAACTTTCACGATGGCGCCGTCGTTGTAAACTATCCTTGGGATACGAAAGGTGGGGATTTCCAATTCCAAAATCTAATTGTGGATCTCTCTGCCGAGTATGCTCGAAATAATTCGGACATGAGAGGCTCGGGAGAGTTTAACGACGGTATCACCAACGGTTATGACTGGTATGAGGTTAATGGCGGAATGCAAGACTGGAGCTACTATTGGCACGGTGACATGCAGATCACTCTGGAATTTTCCCTAATAAAGTGGCCGAGAATAACTGAAATTTCTCGCCAATACAATCTTAACAAAGAATCTATGATCCAGTACATGAGGCGAATTCATCAAGGGGCCGGGGTTTACTTCGCAGATAATCAACTCTCCGGCGCAATCACAATATATAAGAAAATAGACGCCAACAAAAATGAACTTATTAGTTCCTTTGGTTTTTCGCATGGTGAATTTTATAAAGTTCTTGATGAAGGGGAATATCTATTTGAGATAAAAACAACATCGAAAGAAACTAATCGCTCTGTAAATGTAGTCGTAAAAAATGAACTACAAGAAAATAATGGAAATTATATCTTCATCAACTAACGACTATTTAGACTCCACTCAGTTTTACATCTACTTAAAATAACGTCTCTTTGCAACTTGCCGCTATAAATTTAAAAATGGCGGCCAATTTTACTCAAGAAAATTAAAAAAAATGCCGAAAGATTTGTAGTTGACGGTTTGGTTTAAGATCGCTGTCATAAACGGCCTATTCCAAAGGATGATCTATGGGAAAATCAATAAACCTCTTGGCACTGATGATTTTAGTATTATCAACCGCTTGCTCGGGCCTTAAGCGGCCAGAATCAATAAGTGAGAAAATGGCCAGATATACTCCTCACGAGGCCATAAGTAATCGAGTCCCTGAAATGGCAGTGTTCACCGAAAGCGATATTTTTAAGCAAAACGACAACAACGCAACAAGCACCACCGGGCGAGGCCCCGCATCAATCAAAGAACCAACCGGCCGTCCATCACCTGATGATAGTGAAGATTTAAATTACTCTAACAAGCGCCTCTATTTTCTTGCACTGCTTTCCCAATATGATGCCTTATCTATATATTCTAAACAACGCCCACCAAAAGTTGATCTCTGTCCAAATTTTCATAACTCCTTACTAGATTATAAGGATAGTGGCAAAAATGTGGCGAGGGCCGCAGGACCTAATGCCATCTGGTGGGGAAAATACACAAAGATACTCTCATCTGTCCCTCGCACAAATAGCGAGCAGCTAGTGGCCCTTTACCCCGAATTGGCCCTGCCCATAAACGGCGACAGTATTCGCCCACGAGTAATCGATATCGCCCATGATCATTTGGCCACAAATGGCCAGACGGCCATCATTCAACAGGCCATAGATCTGCATATCCTTAAGCTACATAGAGAATTAGATGAATTGTGCGAAACTGGTACTAGCTCAAATTACTTTACCTTCGAAAATTTGTATAGCTATGTAAAACAACATCCAGAATTTGAAAAATCTCCTTCTAGCTTGAAAGTACTTTTTAAAACAACCGTTTTTGCCAATTTAGTACTGATTGATTCCATAACACATACCACCAAGGAAGAATTGAAAAGTGGACGAGGGATTGCTTCAAACAACAATGAAGCTCCATATGACACTCGCTATGTAAACGAACTGGTTAACAGATTCAACATCCATTGGACATATAATTACCTTGATGATTTGGTGAAAATCAGAAGACAAAACTAAATTGTATCGGAAGGCAACGCGCTAACTTCTTTACTTAAAAACGTAAAGCCTATTACGAGAAGAAAGTAGTGACAATTTATCATCGGCAACGTCCACTTCTCCCAAAATTGAAGAAGAGGCATGCCCCAGATCAAATGCCTCAAGAGGGCCCAATGTATTAATATCCACCAACCAAATCCTGCTCCCAACGGAAGGAACCAGCAAACCATTTTTCCATTTCTTAATTTTTCCAATGGGAAGGTCTGTTATTTTTTTCTCTTTAACCGTGTTAAATAATCCATCAACCACCACAATGGAACCATCCATCGTACCAAAAATTAAGTTATCATTTTGGACAAGAGGACTTCGATTTGCCACAATTTCCAACTTGCGCTCAGTATTTCCAGTTTCCGGGGAAAGAACCGTGACCTGGCCAGAGATGGAACCAATAATTAATTTGCCAGCAAAAAAAGTCGGAGTCATGTCAACATCAATAAACTTAGACCCTGAAACAATTTTTTTCTCCCATAGCAAAACACCATCCTCAATAGAAAAAGCACATACTGATCCATCTGCAAAACCAGCAAAAAGTTTATTGTCTATTACTGTAGGGCGCGAGGCCATTTGAATTGTCGTCAAATATGGAACCGAGCGCTTATAGGCCCATAAAATTTTTCCTGTAGTAGCATCCATTGCCACGATCTTATGATTGCGCAGTTGAAAAAAAAGCATTCCCTTGTAAACAGATCCCTCTGACTCAAAGGCCGATTCCAAATCTACCCGATACTTTAATTCTCCAGTTAAATAGTGCCGAGCAAAAAGACTCCCGTTACTGTTTCCATAAATTACACTATCTTTATAAATGATTGGCCTTGACGGAAAATCGCCACCCTCTTCACGGGCCCAGACGACTCGACCATTTTCTAAATCGTAGGCCATCATCTGGCCACCATTATGCCCAACATACAGAATATCTTTGTACGAAAGTGGCGAGTTTGTCGCAATAGGGAGATTGCCCGCTTCATAATCAGGATCATTGTTTTTTATCCAAAGCAGATCAAAATTACTCTTGGTTTTCCGCTCGGCCGTCAAAGCAAGATCAGAAGACTTTTGCACCTGTTTAAAGGCCGAACAAGATATTAGCGAGGTGAGAAAAAATCCCAAACAGGCCAAGGTGGAAATTATTTTTTCAAAATTATTCATCTGATTACTTCACTGCTTTTTTGTTAATTTCATCCAAAATGAGCTTACCAACTTTGGCAAATTCGTCTTGATTGAAATGGCCTACCAAATATTCCAAATTAACTTTGGCCTTTTCCATATTTCCAATATTGTAATAAAGTCTTCCTAGATCCAAATACGTTTTACTCTCCAATAATTTAACCGCAGAAGTTTGCAACCCCTCTAGAAGCGAAATCGCTTCCGCTGTCTTGCCTAAATCTTCATAAATAGCGGCCAATCTCACTGAAAGAAAATAATTAGTGTAGGCGTTATTTTTAGCGTATTTCTCATGGCCTCTCTTTGCTATCAGCAGTGCCTGATCTAAATTATTTTTTTCCACCAAAAGATCGGCCGTTTCCGCAGTAATGGCAATTCCCCCATCATAATTTTTGATCTTTTCCTGGAGCGCATTAAAGCTTCCAACCAACTTATCTGCATCACTTTTTCCATCTTTAAAATCCTGTAAGGACGATTTCGTATAATCGAAAATAATCTTATCCATCTCAGAAGCGACGCTTGCCTTATATTTAGAGTAAAGGCCATATCCAACAACAGATAGCATTAAGAGCCCAACGAAAGTAATAAAGGCAACTCGATATTTGACGATGAATTCACCTAATCCGGTTTCACGAGCAACAACATCTAACTCAGTAACTGTTTTTTTGGCGGTACTATTATCCATAAAAAAGACTCTCCGATGTGAATAAATGAAAAAAGCAAATTCTATACTGTAAAACTTGGGAAATCCCATGAATTCTAAATATCAAAACTCACGTTGTCAAAAATATAGTAGTTAGGTAAGATATAATCTATTGATATCGAACTCGAACATCAAACAAGGACGTCCAAATGTTACGATTCCTCCTAACTACCGCGTTAGCAATACTAATTTCCTCAAATCTCTGGGCCACCAATCGAATCGCTCGACTCGGAATTGGCATGAGCAACCAACTTAGCAACGGACTAAGTGCTGTTTCGTTTAAAATTCAAAAATCGGAGATGCTGGCCATCGGAGGCCTTTTGGGATTTAGTACCCAAGAATTCGGCGGTGGCTATGGGGCCGGACTAAAGTTGTATAAAATCATCTTCGACGAACCTAACCTTACCTTTTACTCGTCCGGACTGGCCTCTATCTTGAACTATAAAACAGGTAGTAGCGCTGACGGAGACCTCGGCTTTCAATTTGATGTTACCCTCGGAACTGAATTTAGCTTTACCGGCCTAAACAGTTTGGGCCTAAGCTTCGAATTTGGCCTATCCGCCAACCAGTTAAATAAATTTGTGGTCGAAACAGTTGGTTACCATTTCGTCGTGGCCGGGATCCACTTTTACTTATAACTATGAGGCCATCCACTACGCGGCCAATATTACTGCTTGCTATTTTACTGCTACTCTTTGCCGGGAAGCTTCTCGGTCAAATTGTCCCGGGAGGATATGATTTTGATATGCAAGAAGACGATATGGGAGTTGGCAGCGATATTTTTGATGACTTCAATGATAACTTAGAAGAGACACAAATTTTAGAAGATGAACAGTTCTATCACAACGGCCGCTTTTACTCCTTTGCTGTTTCTCTCGGGATTACCGACTTTGATGGTAATCGTGGACTGGCCTATGAAAATGAACACCCCTCTTACGGAATGAACATTAACTACTTTTTAGATTTTCAATCCTCTTTTGCTTTGGGCATAGAGTTTTCGAGACACCATTTTTTTTTAGAAGAGGCGGTGTTGCGACACGGAAATCCCAAAACCAATCAAGGAGTCGGCCTGGTAGAAGTCGATATGTTGCGTGCTTATTTTTCTAACCGCTATTATTTTAATACCGCCAACTTGGGCACGGCCATCACCTATTCTAATCCATACCTTACCGCACGCTTTGAATATTGGTATCTTTCTAACGAATTTGTCGATCAATCTAAGGAACCAGACGATAACGGGGGAGGCATTGGTGTGGGCCTGGGCGGAGGGTTGGAATTTCCGATAAAGCTAAAAGAATCATATATCGGAGTAGAATTTCTTATCCATCTAGTAAATTTCCATGACAAATGGAAGGAAGATTATCGGCCACTTGAAGGCCACGATTTTGGCTACGATGATTTGAGTGGAAGTGGTTACTCCACGATGGTTAGCTACGTAATGCATTGGTAATGATTAAAAATTAATCTTTTCCAAACCAAAAAACTCAATGCAATTTGGGCCGGTCAAAAGTCAAAAGAAATAGTTATGGCCGCCGCTAAAAAAGATAAATATCCCAGCGAAGCAATGCCTCTATGTTGTTTTTCTATTCCCGTTAATGTTTCGTGATTTTTATATTTTTGATGTGCAATATATCCTAATATCGGTGCCAATAACATGGCCGGCCCATGAACCCACGCCAGGCGTTCATGCCAATTCAAGCTTCGTTCTTCCTCTGTTTTTTCATCAAAAGTAGGGGCAAAAAGTGCAAAAGAAGCGGCAGTATAATAAAGTGCCCCACTGGCCACTCCCCAAATTAAATGTTCATCCGAAATCTCGCCTTCATCTTCGGCCGTCATCATAGCTCCGGTCATTGCCGCCAATGCCGCATAGGCGGTATATTTATGCATTTTTAGCATCCATATTCGCTTCTCGGTTTTTTTCCGCAACATCTCATAATTTTCAGAATCGGCCAAAGGTACTACCGCCAAATCACTCAGAGATATATCCTTTGGTATCTCCGCTAAAATTTCTCCCCAGATAAAAAGCACTGATAACACCATTAATATTCGCTTGCCCATGCGGATGCTATCGTCAAAAAACAGTACAAGCTTGAGTGAATTTTTGGCCAATCTTTAGAACAAAGATTGGCCCTAAAATTTTTGTTGGTATTATTAAAAACTAAAAAGGTACATCATCTGCGGTATAGTTGGCGTTGGCAGATATATTGTATTCTTCTTCCTGGGTTGTCGGAGCTGGAGACTGTTCAGGGGCCCCATTTTTATAATTATTTGGTGCCGCTGCATTTGTGGATGTGTTGGCCGAAGTCTGTGCTCCAATAAATTGAACATTAGTTGCGTTAATTTCTGTAGTATATCGTTTCGTTCCGTCCGGCCCGTCCCAAGATCTTGTTTGCAATTTCCCCTCAATAAACGCTTGACGGCCTTTGGCCAAATATTGATTACAAACCTCACCCATTTTTCCCCAAACCACAATTCTATGCCACTCTGTTTTTTCTTGTTTCTGGCCGCTCTTATCGGTCCAGGTTTCGGAGGTGGCCAATGAAAAATGGCATACTGCCTGGCCAGATTGTGTGTATTTAAGTTCCGGTGCCTGTCCAAGTCTTCCAAGTACAATTACTTTGTTAACGCTCATAGATTCTCTCCTTTTGAAAAGTACAACGTATAATTTATTTCACCCTTTTTGAAGTTTTTTTATGGGTTATTTCTTTGTTGGTTTGCTATGAAAACTAATTGAGAAAAAAGAATAACTAACTAATGAAAATCATTTATTGATTCTATTATCTTAGATTTTTTTTGGCGCTGGAGAAGCTTTTTCTTTCTCCGTCGATGTAGATTCTGGACGAAGAAGAGGCGTATCATCTATGTCCCTTCCCCAAAACTCATTAACTAAACGCCTAGCAACCCTTACATCTTGCTTATACCAGGCTGCATCGAAGCCACAATATGGGCAAGGAATTTGACGACGATATGCTAAGCGCATCCCAAATTCTAAAATTCCCCAGGAAACAAAAAATATAAAGAAAGATTTTTCTTCCATAATTGGATATAGTACCCACATTAAAAATGTGGTAGCAACCGCAATTTGAACGTAATTTATCCAACTTAAGCGATATGAATAAACCAGCGCACGTTCACTACGACACAATGGGCAAAAAAAATTCATTTTGGGATTTTTATACTTATAAACCCGCCGCTCAAGCGGCCTTAATTTTTCTGATCGATTTTGCGCCACACTCATCTAAAAAAAACTCCTTATTCCGCCCCTACTACCTTACTACACTACATTCTAGCAAATTTATCAAAGGCAATGTATATGGATAACTTTTCCGCTAATAAAAAAGGCCCTGGACCCCCCTCGAGATCCAGGGTAGATATGTCACTTGTGGATAAATTTTTGACGTGACAGTTGGAAAGGATTTGCCGAGGCATCAGACGATCCACCTCCATGGTTCAGCTGGCCAAGGAGCTACTTTTATACTTTCAATCTTTGTACCATAAAAATAACTGACCACTTCCGGCCATTTCAACTAATTACCTGAATAATTTGACTGCCCTTTAAGTCTCCAGTAGCATTGAGTCACCGGCAAATTTTTCCCGTGGTTACTCTTGGCCACGCTCCCACGGCGGTAGGTATTTATGAGGTTATCGTGCTGCGTTTTTTCCACCTAACTATGCGAAAAAAATTTCTTCGCTCCCAGCGAGGACAACTCAGTATTTTCATGGCCACCTCCACTCTTGTGTTAATTGCTTTTTTGGCCTTTGTGATCAATGTCGGTCTCTTCGTAAAGGCAAAAATCAATTTACAAAATGCCGTTGATGCGGCCGCCTGGTCTGGCGCGGCAGTACAGGCCAGACAGTTAACCGATATTGCATATCTTAATTGGGAGTTGCGTAATACCTACAAAGAATGGATGTACAAATATTATGTTTTAGGCCAAATCTCCATGCCAAAAATCTGGCCAACTAATCTCAACAATCGCACCTCGCGCTACATGCAACCCCATCCAACAAATATGAGTTTTCGACTAAATCCTTTTTGGAAAGAGGGATCTGGCGGTAATAACTATCGGCCCGAAGAGGTTGATAAATATAATGCTCCTTCGACATGCATTAGCTTTAAAGCGGCCAACAATATTTGCGAAACCTACGGGGTACCAGGGATTCCACGTTTTGAAATTGTCGGCATGGCCGGACTTAGTGAGCATAATGAGGCGTTTTTAAATCAAATTGTTAAGGCCAAGCAAGATGACTGCTCCATGCGAACTATTTTGAATTTCTCAACGGCGATAGCATGGGTTTATGGAACTGGAACCACACAAACGATTCCGGGGCAACCCGATGTTGCTACAGGAAATGTGGGCTCTTGGATTCAAGCGCTAGAGTTAGCACTACGCATACGAAATCTAGAAATGATTGTCAATCGACCTGCTATCTCGGAAGGAATCTGCACCAGTGGAGAGGGGGGATGCCTTACTATCACCGAACTCAACAATATGCATCATAAACTTCCGCTGGATGAGAGGCCGGTCAAGGCCTTTTTAAGCGCCTATCGCAACTTGGGCGGAGATGAAAATAACGATCTTAAGCAAACCTTCAAATTATTTGAACTACCACCTAATGCCGTTCCTCAAAATGCGGAAACCCTTAGCACCTTTTTGATTCCGGAGGATGCTCACATTGGCAACACTCCGACTTTAGCGCGCGTAAAACAATATCTTGATTTGCAAATTATCCCCTTAAATCTGGCAACTTTTTTTACCTCCTTTGTTTCTACCACTAAAAAATTTACCACTCAAAGCGGAAGTCAACGAGATGCTGAAGCGGCCTGTGCCGGATCTAAAACTGCTATCCCTGTCCCCGGATACATCTTTGGCTTTGTCAAAAACCCTGCAACGGCAACTTACTACGCAGTAAAAGGAGAAGCTAAATATCGTGGACTATTTTATCCCTTTGCCGATCCGAAAGGGATTACCATCAAGACCTACGCTTCCGCCAAGCCTTTTGGAGGAAGAATTGGGCCAAGAATTTTTGGTACCGATGTAAATGGCCTCTCCGTTATTCCAAGAACAGAAAATCGTCAATCTTGGTCAGCTCCTTACGTTAGTACTCTAAAAGTTCCTCCTACTGTTACCGAATATACTCCCGGTGATCCCATCCCAATGGATCGCGACTTTTGGTCTCAGGATGACACAACACCAATTGGTGGAGTTCCCGCCAGAACTGGCGATATCTACTTTGCCATTCCTAACCTACTGTATGATTTTCCTGATAACACGATGGATATCTCTTCTCAACTAGGGCCACAAGGGGGTGGAGGTAGAAGACTACAAGGACTTGACCCTATCACGCGCGATACCAATATGGTGGAGGTAAAAGAGTCAGTGGGACTCTATAATCAGAAGCAATTTAGCATGTTTCAAGACGGATTAAATGTGGACCAACTTCAAGTGGCCAACGTCTATGATTATTTAAGCAAGGCCCGTCGCCCGACTAAGTATGAGGCCCTAAACTATATGATTCCAACTTTTGACAATGAAAATGCGAGACTGGATTCATCTTCTGCCGTAATAAATGTTTCGGAAGATCCGGCAAAAATAAAATATAAGCTATATGGCCCAATTATTGGAGATGAAACGTTATATCGCAACGACAGCAAAATTGTAGATATCATTAACAAGCACATTGCCAATAATCTTTCGGCCATCCAAACCTATATGGGAGCACTAAAACGTGTTGCTCAAAAAATCAAAGCTTATGGAGAAACAACACAAGGAGGCGATGCTACTGCCGCCGCTAATATGATCTATGATCTTGATAACGAGCAAGGATTGGTAGGCCAGGCAGATATAGTAAAAGAGTGTCAAAGCATGGCCGGAAAATTCTGGCAACTCTTTGTAGGAAGAAATCGTGCCTCTAACCCCGCCTCCTGCAATATTGAGCCTATTCCTGAAATGGTGACTCAGTATGTAAATAGGGCATCGAGTGAAGCTGACTTTGCTAACTATTACGTTACTAGTTACTACGCCCCAGAAACTCCCGACGAGAATAAAAAACTACTAACGGCATTTATGCCTGGCCCACGTCAAGGTGCAGGCGAAAACGGAGAAAATTTAAGTCCTTTTTTAACCCCTTCCGGAAGGATCTCTCGACGCAATTATTACTCGACTAAACTAGTCTCAATTAAAAAGTTTGTTGAAACCAATGTCCCCTCCGACTCTTATTGGGCCCAGTCAATCTTTTCTAACTCTAGGGTTTTTGGCGATACGCCGAGCGACCAAAATATCTCCACTGACGTCAACAAGCTTAATCCCGACGATTTAGTAGAATTCGGAGAATTATATTTTTAGTAATCGGCCCAAAAATAACTGCTTGATAATTTTCAATGTTTTTAGTTATAATCAGTCAAATATCTTTCATCTTAGTAACTTAAAAAAACGAGGATAACAACGTGAGTAAAAAAACCGCAAAAAAGAAACCGGCAAAAAGCAAAGTTAAAGTTAAAGCTAAGGCCAAAGCAGCACCAGCTAAAAAAACAGCAACAAAAAAGGCCGCTAAAAAAGTGGCGCCCAAAAAAGCACCAAAAAAAGTCACCGCTAAAAAAGCAGCTCCCAAAAAAGCAACAACTAAAGTGGTTGCCAAAAAAAAGGTTCCGGCCAAAAAAATTGCTGCACCCAAGGTAGCAAAAGCAACTCCGGCCAAGAAAAAGGCCCCTTCGGCATCAAAGAAAAAGTCCGACACTCCAAAAGGGAAAAAGGCCGTTAAAATTGAAACACTTCCTACTATTCAAGCACCTCTCAATGATGACCTAGATAATACCGTCGATGATATTTATGATGAAGAAGGAAATGTTTCCATCGATGAAGTTATCGAAGGCGAAGATGGCCTAGAAGAAGATGAGGATCGTCGCTTAGATAGTGACTATAACCCCGATGATGAACAGGATGATGAAGAAAAAGATGGCTATGGATACGGATGGTCATACAATGATGCCTTTGATCGCCCGGAAGATGCTGAGGATGATGAGGCAGATGATGATGAAGAATACGCCAAGGAGACCGATGGTGATGGCGAGGATGATTAGGTTGGCAGCATAATTTTCTGCTTCTAATTTAAGATAGTTTAAGGCCCGATTGATTCGGGCCTTTTTTTCTGGATTAAAATTTAATGGAAATAAGAGATCCCGTGCATGGTTCGATTCATATTAAAGATGAGGAAATTCCCATCATTACAAGCAATTTTTTTCAACGCTTGCGGACAATAAAGCAACTCGGATTTTCTGAATATGTTTATCCAGGAGCAACTCACAATCGCTATCTTCATTCCATCGGCGTTATGAGTATAGGAACTCGTGTTTTTGATAGACTTTTTACTCCCATTTTAGAAAAAAATTCCGGCCAAAGACTAAAGAAAACATTTAAATTAGCATGCCTGCTGCATGACATTGGACATGCTCCACTAAGTCACGCCACCGAATCTGCCATGCCAACAATTTCTGAATTAAAATTGGCCAATAAATATAAATCACTACCTAGCGATCTAAACAGACAGGCAAATCATGAAGATTATACTGTTAAAGCAATTGTCGATAGTTCGCTAACTGAAAAATTTGCTATGTCCTCTGATGCTACTGGTGTTGGGCCACACGCGATTGCTGATTTGATCACTGGCAATACGGACAATTTGGAATATTTCACTATTGATGGCATAAATTATTTCCCCATTTTGCATCAATTAATTTCTAGCGAAATGGACTGTGACCGCATGGATTATTTGCTCCGCGATAGTTATTTTTGCGGGGTTAGTTATGGCAATTTTGATCTCGACTGGATGATAGATAACTTGCGCGTTTGTGTTATAAAAAATGATGCTTTTTTGGGAATTTCTGAACGGGCCGTTGTCACCTTCGATGACTTTCTACTCAGCCGCTTCCATATGTTTTTGCAAGTCTATTTTCACTACCGCTCCGTCTGCTTAGAGCAGCTTTTATTAAAGTACTTTGCCTCCGCTCCCACCGAATACAAAATTCCCGCTGATATTGAACAGTACATCGAGCATGATGATCACTTTTTGATGAAAGTTTTACGCAAAAGTAATAATAAATATGCACAGGCCATCGTTGCTAACAATATACCTCAAAAAATTTATGAATCATTTAGTGAGAAACAACTAGCGCAGCTAGAGATAATTCAAAAATATCTAGAACAGCAAGGCGTCGAATATATTCGCTGTTCCACCTCTGGACGACTATCTAAGTATCAGGGCGAGACTGAGAACTCTCACAAATATTCCATTCATGTCGCTCGTGATCTATATGGGAATGATAAATCTTTGTTTATTGAAATCAATCAAGCAACTGATCTATTTAATAAATTCAGCAAGGCCCACGCTGTTAATCGGCTACACTGCGATTATAATGCATTATCAAATGAAATTAAGCGTGATATTATAAATCTTATAAAATGAAAAAAATTTCCATCTATGTTTTTTTACTACTAAATTTTCTTGGCATTTCTGCCAGCTTCTATCCATCTGAATCTGGCATTAAATATGTTCCCGACGAGACCGTCTTTGCCAACTATTTTCCCAAAGAAAATACCTCTTTAATTTTAACCGACTACTTTAAAACTGGCTTTATCATAAAGAGCTACTTTCACCGCTACCGCATTATTCATAGTTTTAACTCTGCAGATGAACAGATTTTCCGCGTCAGCAAATATTTTTGGGAAAAAAACAAAAAAAATATTGGGATGACGATTTTTTTACGTCAGGCCAAGGATGTGCCAGTCAATATAATTCCCTCTCCTCCTGGCAGTCAATTTGTTGGTAATCGCGCCTACGGCCATTGGAAATTACAGGATTCTGGATTACGCCTGTGGGCCTTTTATAGTGTCTATCAACACTTTCCATCAATGTTAAGCTGGGGAGATTTTCGCCCAGATCAAAAATTTTATAATGAGATGATAATGGCCCAAAAAAATGAAACACCATTTTATGGGACAAATAAAGAATTTGGAACAGAAGGCGCGGTAACACTGCTAAATCTTCCCAAAAAAAATGTCTCAGAGGTTGTTGTTTTGAAGGCCCTTTTAAAAAAACGTCTGCAAAAATTTTTGAGTTTACCACAGGAAATATATGAATGAGTTATTTGATAAATTAATAATACGCGCCATTTTTGTGGCGTTAATTTGTGCACTTATTTTTGCCTATAAATATGCTCACTCCTTCCTCTATCCTTCATCTCGATTACAACTTTTTAAAAGATTTTATCCAACGCAAAATCCGGCACAAACACTACATTTGCTTGCACGAATTATTGGAGTTGGAATAATTTTTTCTAATTTCCATATTTACATGGCCAACGGAATTATTGTCTCGATCTTGGATTTTTTTGTTAAATCTATTGCAACTTTTTTTATCTATCTGGCCTCCATCTATATTATGGAAAGTATCGTTTTATATAATTTTGATTTCTCCGACGAAATACTTAAACGAAAAAATTATGCTTATGCCCTTATTAGCTTTTCTATGTCTATAACTTTGGCAATTATTATTAAAACAATTGCATCGGTATCAAGGGATTCTCTCATCCTGCTTTTTTTCATTTGGCCATTTGCTATCGTAATTATAGGTTTGGCATCTAAGTCATATTCCCTGGTATCGAAACTTCCATTTAATCGCTTGCTCATCCAGGGAAATCTTGCCTTAGCATGCTCTTACTCCGGCTTTTTGTGGGGCTGGACATTAATCATAACCTCTTCCCTTAACAATAGCGTCAATAACTTGTACTGGTACTCCGTTCAGGTTGTGTTAAAAATTCTCTTATCTATTTTAATCTATCCCTTATTCAAACTGGGGTTGCAAAAAATCTATCTAATGCAAGATGAATTAGGGGATGCGAATCAAGCTGAAATTAATCGTGATCTTTCCGGGCCATCCATTGGATATGGTATTTATGAAGGAGCTCTAAATCTAACCGCTAGTTTTTTGACCACTATCATCGCTGGCCAAATTGATTTTGGCACATTCTATCCAGCTTTTTAATTAAACGGTGGCATTATGCGATGGCAGTTTTTCATGAAAGTTTTTTAGCATTAATTCAATACGGTCGAGTTCTACGCTTCCTATAATATCAACGTAACTGTTTTCCAGCTCCTCGATACTCTCCATTAAAGCAACTTTAAACTTTTCACCATACTCGGTTAAAACTATATTTTGCTCTCGCTTATCTTTTTGGCCAATTTTTCTTAAAATATAGCCTCTACTTTCTAACTCATTTAGATGGCTAGTCATGGTTTGCTTTTTAAGGCCGCAGCTTCGTCCAATCATTTTGATGGAGGTAGCATCATTTTCACAAATGTATAACAAGACCTCTAAAAAACTTGGCCGCAAATCCAAAAAGCCTTTGGCCTGCAGTTTTAAAAGTAGTTCCGAGCTATAGCCGCGATATATTTTTTTGAGATAGCTACCAATAATGGAAATTTTTTTCATGATAGTAATAACACCTGTGTTTAGTATTGATTTGATACTAATAGCATGATTTAGCAATAACTCAAGAAAAAACTTATTTGGAAATCGCCACTGCTAACTCTTCTGGGATGGCCGCCGCGGCCACTTCACTTTTGTCTATAGCATCATGGCCAATACCGTTAACCCACAGAGAGTATCTGATAGACTCGATCATAGTGCTGTTAACATTGTATTTATTTAGGCCAGTCATTAACTGCTGCTCTTTTAATATCTCGTCTGCGGCCATTAAGGTGGAATAAGTAAGCAAAGCTACTACAAAAATGGCCATTTTTTTTACGAATGCATCTTTTTTTGACATCTTTATCTCCAAGTTCTATCTGGTTAACCTCTATTCATATAAAGAGCAAAGAAGATGCCAATGGCATCTAGAATAGATTTCTCGAATTGCTAATTGAGGTGGCCATGCCCGCACAGGTGAAAAAAGTGAGTAAGCTGGAGCCTCCATAAGACATCAAGGGAAGGGGGATTCCCACAATGGGGAGCAACCCCATAACCATGCTCATGTTGATAAAGGTGTGCCAAAAGAAAATAGACATAAAGCCGATAACAATAATCGAATCATAGAGGTTACTTACCGTGCCAGCTAACCACAAAAAGCGAAAAAGCAAAACAATATACAAGAAAATTAACAACAACGATCCAGTTAGGCCGTGTTCTTCGTTATAAATAGAAAAAATAAAGTCAGTATGATTTTCAGGTAAATAACTAAGCGAGGCCTGTGATGATTTTTTAAAACCCTTTCCCCAAAACTGGCCAGAACCTATTGCTATTTTAGATTGAATAGCATTGTATCCAAAACCTCGAGCGTCGGCGGTTGGATCAATAAAGGTCAAAATACGTTGTCGCTGATATTCTTTAAGGCCAAATTTATAAACAACTCCCCCCGTCAGCATCGCAAGTAAAACCACTACCACAATAGAGCGCCACTTAAGTTTTTTATAAAAAGCAATAACTGAAAATATAAGTAAAATGAGAAGTCCGGTCCCAAGATCTGGTTGCACTACTACCAGTAACATGGGGATGGCGGTTAAAATTAGCGGAATTACCATGTCTGATAGACTTAATTCATGCTCATAATTATTTCTCACAAACCATCGTCCCAATACAAGAACTACCGCTATTTTGCTCAACTCGGAAGGTTGAAATTTAATTGAACCAAATCCCAACCAGCGCTGTGCTCCCATACCAACATGGCCTAATGCAAGTACTGCAAGCAACATTGCAATGCACCCCAAATATATTATATAAGAAAAGCGAAAAAAATTTCTTGGATTTACAAAGCTTATCCCTACTCCTATCGCCATTGATAGAAAAAACCAAACGATCTGCACCTTATATAAATTAGCAATCGATGATTCATTGGATGCGTGAGTAGCTGAATATAAGTTAACAATACCGACTAAAAATATTATGGATAGCGTCCCAAAAAAACTAAAATCATATTTTTTTAGCGCGTTAGCAAATTTTGTTGAATAATCCATTTTCTATCTCCAATCCTACTGCCTATTCATCATCCGGGCCATCGACTGGTGCCGTTTCTGTTTTATTCTCTGCCGCCATCGCTTTTCGTAAACGCGCTTGTTCGGCCCGCTCTTCGGCTATATATTTTTCCATTTGCTCTGGACGATATTTTTTCATATACGTTGTAATTACATCTCGAACAATTGGAGCAGCGGCCGAAGATCCGTGACAACCATGTTCAATGATCGAAGCCACTGCAATTTGTGGATCATCCTTAGGAGCATAGGCCACGAATAATCCATGATTTCTCGATTTGTAATCAGACTCTTCACATTTAGCAAAAAGTTTTTCTGCCGACATTCTTATCACCTGAGCAGTTCCCGTCTTCCCAGACATTCTAATTCCACTTCCTTTAAACCACCAGGCAGTACCACTTCGTTCATTAACAACTCCGTACAACCCATCACGAACCAATCTCAACGTTTTTTCTGATAATTTAACTTCCGCTACTTTTTCCGCCCCGAACTTTGCCAATATCCTTCCATCATTAGAAAATATCTCTTTCACCAAATGTGGACGATATAGCGAGTTACCATTAGCAATTATCGCATACGCTTGTGCCATTTGAAGTGTTGTTACCAAGACGTATGACTGGCCAATGACACTCATTAGCGTCTCGCCTAGTTGCCATTCTTGGCCATTTTTTTGCACTTTCCACTCTCTTGTTGGAATCAGGCCATTTCTTTCGTTGGAAAGTGTAATCCCGGAACGGCGGCCAAACCCCATCATATTTGCATATTTGGCCAAAATATTAATATCTAGCATAGTTCCTATTTTGTAAAAAAAGACATCACAAGATTCTTTGATAGCGCGATGAATATCTACCACCCCGTGGCCATGTTTTTTCCAGCAGTGAAAAACTCTCTTTCCTAATTTAAAAGTTCCGTTGCAAGCAACCGTGGTTGATTCATTTATTAATCCCTCTTCCAAGGCAGCAATGGCCGTAATGGTTTTAAATGTTGAGCCAGGAGGATAGTGTTCTTGAATACTCCGATCGCGTAGAGGGTTTTTGTCATCAGAAACAAGAGAACTCCAATAATCTGAAGACAGACTCATACTAAATTTCGATGGATCAAAGGATGGACGCGCAACCATTGCTAAGATCTCTCCGCTATTTACATCTATGGCCACCACACTTCCGGCCTTGCCCTCTAGAGCATTATAGGCCGTAGTTTGCATCTCTCTATCAATTGTCAAACGCATATTATTTCCAGAAATGGCCGGTTTGTTATCAATTCCTTGAAATAAAGCGTCGTCACGAATTAACCGCTTGAGCGCCCCCATAGCATCAACTTCCATGAATAGATATCCATCCACTCCTCGTAAATATTTATCAAACTGCTCTTCTATGCCAGACTGGCCAATGAAATCTCCTTGCTTATATTTAATCTTATCGCGATTGATATATTTGGGAAGTTGCTGTTGCGATATCTCGGAAATATAGCCAAAAAGATGGCCGCCGATTTCTTTATCAGCATAGTCACGGCCTATAAAAGTCTGCACGCTGATCCCGGGAATTTTACTGTGCTCTGTTTCGATAATTGCAACTTCTGTATGAGAGATATTCTTTTTTATAGTTATCGGAAGATATTGCGCCTGCCGCGAACTTTTCTGTAAGATCTTTTTAATTTCGGCCGGATTCATAGATAAAATCTGTGATAACTTAGCGATGGTCTGCTCTTCATTAGAAATATATTGAGGAACCAATACAGCATCAAAGCGTGGAGTATTAAATACCAAAAGATCATTATTTCGACTAAAAATTAGTCCGCGTGGCGCTTCAACATTTTCTTTTCGCAATCTATTTTCAAGGGAAAACCTGTATAATAGGTCACCACGATAAATTTGCAGATACCACAACCTTGCTAACACAACGGCAAACGCAAAAACGACCATATTGCCTAATAGGTCTGCGCGGGGCTTGTGTGACTTGACCAGATCTTCTTGGTTAAACATTAAGAGACATCTCCAAGCAGTTTCCTCTCATTTCGGCTATGCCAAATACGGTCCAGTATCGTAAAGCAATACGGCGCAACTAATGCAATAATTATGCTCTCGGGGATAAAGCGAAAAAATTTTTCATAGACATATGTGATATTGTCTGTCTTCAAGTAGAGCAACAAGGAGGCAATTATAAACCAAATAATTTGAAATATCTCCACCACTACTATCGTGACGAGTGCCGTTGAAAAATGGATCATTTCTCGCAAATAAGAAATTATCATACATATAATAATTCCAGCAAACGTTCCGGCCGCCCAGCCTTCAACAGAAAAGAAAGAGTGGAAATATTGAATGGCAAAGATAACCAACGCCACAAATGGCGTTTCCAACTTAAATCCAACATAAAGCACGATTAAAATATTAAACGCCGGCCGAAATCTCACAAGTCCAATTATTGGAAAAAAAGTTGATGCCACAATCTCTAATGCCAGCAGTAGGAGTATGGTAAAAAATAATGACTGCGGCAACTGTTCACTTCTAACCTTCATGAAAAAAACTCCTCACTATTTTGTTTTATTGAGTACATTCCATTCTTGATCAAGCGTTTTATCGTCTAGCGATAACAATACAACAACCTCTTCTAAACGGGAAAAATCCACACTGGGTTTAACCTCAATGTACTGAGTTATTCCAAAACTTTCACGCTCAATTCTAGATACAGTTCCAATTTTTATTCCCTTAGGATAAACATTTCCCAATCCCGAGGTTATTAAGATATCTTCCAAAACAACAGGATCTTTTCTTCCCACATACTTCATTATGCACTTATCCTGAGAATATCCCTCAACAATTCCATGGGCGCGAATTCTCTCTAAAACAGCGTCCACTTTATTATTACGATCGAGTATGGTTAGAACATCCGCAAAATTATCCGTTAGTCGATAGACATATCCGACGAGTCCTTGAGTGGTTATTACAGTAGATTGAAGGCGGAGGCCACTTTTTGATCCCTTATTTATACGTATAACTTTAAATTCGCTCGAAGCATCCCAGGCCACGACTTCGGCGAGAACTTTCTTTAAAGGTATCTCGCTATTGAACTCCAATAAGGCCTTTAGTCTTCTATTTTCTTTTTCTATCTCCCGAATTTTGAATAACTCACTTTCAAGCTCGCTGTAGTCTCTCTTTAATTTAATATTTTCGCGGCTGGCAGTAACATTTAAAAGATAGTGTTCTATCCCAGATGAAATATAGTCTTTTGTTGAAGATAGTCCCTTCTGGATGGGCGCTAGTGCATTAATCAAAAAACGATCGAAAAAAGAGATCTCTGCTAGCCTGTACTCCGTAGTTGAAGCGCTATACAGAGAAACCGCTAGGAAAACTATGTTTATAAAATGCTTTAGTCGATTGCCCTCATGTTCTACTAGGCCCAAAAATTTATCTCCTTTTTATTATTTTTGCTTCTAAGCAGTAGCTTAACTAAAATCGTAGCTCCTGCCAATTATCTTTCTTGAAAATTAAGAGAAGAAAGGGTTATATTATCTCTTTCAACAACACTTAAAACTTTCAAAGGATAAGAAAAATGAGCGTTGATAGATTTCAAAAAACTGGTTCCGGAATATTAGTATCTGTCCTAATTGGCCTAATCGTTGTCTCTTTCATGTTCAGCGATTATCAGTCCTTCACAAATAAAGTCGGTAGTAGTGGCACAATCGCTAAAGTTGGCAGCTCCTCGGTTAAAGTCGAGGAATTTCGCAATGAATATAATCGCCAAATTCAACTCTATCAGCAGATGTTTGGAAAAGAGCTCTCGCAGCAAGACATTGACGGGTTAAACCTTAAAAACAATGCACTTGAAAGTGTTATAAACAATAAACTCCTCACCAATTTAGCAAGTGAGGTGGGAATTTCGGCCGGCGCAGATGAAGTCAAGCAGGAGATAAAAGAGATTTCCTATTTTAAAACTGATGAGAACTTCGACATCGAAAAATACAAATTCATACTTTCCAGAAACCGCCTGACTCCAAACGAGTTTGAAGAAAATATCCTAACGGATCTTAAAACTAAGAAGCTACAATCAATAATTAAAACCTTCCCTATATCTTCAAAATACATGGAACAAATTAATACCTTTAAAGGCCAAAAAATAAAGGCGACCATGGCCAAAATAACGTTGCAAGAGATGTTTAAATTTGTAGAAGTTAGTAAAGATGAAATGGATAGCTTTCTAAAAAATGATGCGAACCTAGCACGAGTAACATCTAAATTTAATGAGCAAAAAAAGCAACTGGACCAACCCGAGCAAATAAAGGCCCGGCATATTCTCCTTACAACCGAAGGGAAAGATGAAGAGAAAGTTAAAGCGGAAATAGAAGATTTGGCCAAAAAAGTTACGCTAAAAAACTTCAAGGAAATGGCCAATAAATTCACCGAAGATCCAAGTGGAAAAACAAATGGGGGGGACTTAGATTGGTTTGCCAAGGGACGGATGGTTCCGGCATTTGAAGAAGTTGCCTTTAATATGGACGCCAAAACCATTTCATCTCCCGTCAAGAGTGATTTTGGCTACCACATAATTATGGTCGAAGATAAAAAAGCGGCAAAAGAGGCAATTTTTGAAGACTACAAAATGCAGTTTACGAAGGAGATGATCCAAAACAGTAAAAACGATGATGCCAAGGCCCTTCTGGAAAAAGTTAAAGTGGAAGTTAAAGCGGCCATGGATAAAAAAGAAATTACTAAGTTAGAAGCTCTTGAAAAAAAATATGGTTTTTTATTTGAAAAAGAAAAAGAGATCAATCGTTTAGATGGTACTAGTGGACAGTTGTCCCTTAGCGATGAGCAACTACGAACGCTTTTTGAAAAAAGTAAAACCAATGCCAGCAAAGAGGTACAGATCTTTGACGAAATTGCTGGCTCTATAATAGTTCAGGCCGCACCTTTTGTGGGAGAAGAAAAAAACGATAACGATAATGAACAAGACAAGAAAGTTTTATCGCAGGCCATTTCAAATAAACTTTTTCAAAGTGTTTTAACTCAACTTAAAAACACAACAACTATTAAACGTTACGGCACACTATAAGAGATAATTTTGAAAGAATAAAATATGGCCGATCTAAAATATAAAATTCCAGAAAACGTCATCGGTGACTTCTTCACCGATGACCAATGTATCGCTTGCAACGCCTGTATCGTAGAGGCCCCTGAGTTTTTTAAAATGGATAATGACAATATCTATGCCTTTGTTTACAAACAGCCGGCCACCACACAAGAAATAGCGAAGTGTCATGCGACAATCGATGTCTGCCCCGTCAATGCGATTGGAAAAATTTAATCAGCAAAAAAACAAGCTAGGTGAAAAACTCCTAATATTTAGAAGTTTTTCACCTAGCTTTTATTGCTTATTAATTACGTTTGATATTTAGAACTTCTTGCAACATTTGATCAGCAGTATTAATCGTTTTAGCATTGGCCTGAAAATTTCTTTGCTGTTCCATAAGCGCAATAAACTCAGTGGCCAAGTCAACGTTAGAAAGTTCAATAGATTTAGAAAGAATCTCTCCTCGTCCGGCCTCATGAGGTTTACCCATCGCGGCCTGTCCTGACTTAGAACTTTCTTTGAAAAGATTTTTTCCAACTTTAAATAACCCTTCATTATTTTCAAATTTAGCAACTGCAATTTGCGCCAAATCCCGACTTTCGCCATTATTATAAGCGGCCGTCAAAACACCTTTGTCGTTAAATGATAAACTAGTTAAGGTAGCGGCAGTTGCTCCATCTTGCGTATGACGAGATACGGCAGATTCGGAACCATATTGAGTGGCGGCATCAATTCCAGATCCACCTTCCGTAAACGATTGGCCATAATTAAACAGAACCTTCTGTCCGGGGGCCGCACCTTTATTGAAGTTGAAATCATTCATCACATCAACTTCTTCTTGTAAAATACCCTTATCGTTAAAAATTAATTTACCGGCGGCCATTTCATAGTATTTGCCCTCTTCGCCGCCAGCAGCATCTTTTCCATCAATCACTGCATGATATTCCCATGTATTATTTTCTGCTTTGTTGTAATACATGGTGATAAGGCGAGGTGTGCCAATGTTGTCGTAAATAGAAAGGGTGGTGCTATAACTAGAGGTTTTCTCTGGATTGGTAATATCAAAAACCTTCACATCCTCTCGAGAATCTAAATTCATATTTATATTTACATTCTCTGTTGCTTTAGCAGCAATCGTGGTCTGGCCCAACTTAATGGGAGCAACCTTATTGGTAATAGTTCCATTATCTCCCACTTGAAATCCTCTGACTACATATCCATCAGCGTTAATCAACACTCCATCCTTATCAAAATGAAAGGATCCATCTCGGGTGTAACCATAACCAAAAGGAGCATCTAATTGGAAAAAGCCATTTCCACTAATTGCAAGATCAGTAATATTTTCTGTTCTAGCAATATTTCCTTGAGTGAACATGGGTTTAATGTGCGCTAGTTTAGTACCAGCTCCAAATTGGTCACCTCCATCAATACCTTTAAGTGAAGTAGCTAGCACATCTTGAAATTCTGCTCTTGATGATTTGAATCCGGCAGTACTTGAGTTAGCGATGTTATCACCAACTACCGCGAGTCCCCCGCCTGCCGCACTAAGGCCTGAAATACCTACCTGGAATGCACCTAATATACCAACCATTTGTCCCTCCTAGACATTATCTGAGTGCTTAGATACTACAGATCTAAGCTGGCCTCCAGAAAGGACCGGCCGTTTCTCAGCGTTTAATTAACAAACAAAGTTGAATCAATTTTCGTAAATACATTTTCGGCCATATTGTTGCGATCCATCGCCGTCACAATTTTATTATTATCTACATCAACAATGTAGGCCGCATTATTCGTTATAATTAACGAATCTTTTCCTCCCTTATCGCGCAATTTATCTATTGCGCCTTTTAATTTAAAATATTCCTCATTATCAATTATTAAATTTCTTTCTTGTAATCTTTTAGCGGCATGAGCGGAAAGCTTTATTCCCTCACTTCCCCTGGCCATCGTCTCTGTCTCTAGATTTTCTTTACTCGGGGCCAATCCTTGATCTAAAAGTTTTTTAAATTCTGATTCAGTGCCACTGTCCTCCACAAGACGATTGCGAGATCCCTCTTTGGGCGTTGGTAGCTTAGAGATGTTCGGGATCAGAATGTTGTTAATCTTATTATTTACCATTTTTATCTTTTCTTTTTACTGCCAGTTTTGCGTACCAGTATACGCTTCATTTGCCTGCTTTGTTATTTTCCCCTCTCCTGTTGGCAATTGATTCTTATTCATATTCATATTATTGTCTACTAATTCAATTCTTTCAACATCTCGCAAAAAAACACTTTTTTGCCCATCCAATTTCAATACCGTCTCGCCCCCATCAAATGCTACACCAGTAACAACTCCATAAGATTTTGTTTCACCTTTAAATTCCTCTAACTGCTCATCCCACGCAGTAACTTCCACGCGATATTTCCCATTCCCAACTTTCCCGGTGTCTAGAGCATGTCCATCCCAGGAGATTTGCTGGGATCCTTTAGATAATCCCTCTTTTTCAATTTGCGCAATCATCTGATTTTTTTCATCGTAAATTTTCATTACCAGGGCCTTAGCATCTTTAGATAAATTAAAAGGAATATCTACACTTCGCTCGCCCTTATAATCAATAGTAGTACCCGCTGTTAAAACTTTTTTACCTAAAAAGCCAGCGGCATAAAATTTATTCTCTGCTGGACGATTTTCATTTTGTTTTTCTAGTGCTGCTCGCATGTTCGTCAACTGTTCCAACTGAGTAAATTGTGCTAAGTCGGCAGCGAACTGTTTCTGATCCATCGGATTTAGTGGATCTTGCTGAGATAGTTGATGCGTTAGTAGTTTTAGAAATTCATCTTTTCCCATTTTATTATGTTCTTTAGCATCAACAAATTTAACTCCGGCATCTTTCCCGGTTATATTTTCGATTATTTTTTGTTTGTTTTTTTCATCAGAAGGTTTATGCATTTGCAATTGCGCAAACTGTTGCTGTGTCGGAGATGTTGGCCGTCCCATTACTGTCATTATGCTTGCTTCCTATTCATAAACTCTTCCCACAAATCTTTTCTTCGTTGAGAATCATTTTGCTCTGATTGTCTCTGCGAAAAAGAAGACTCATCTTTCCAGCTGCCATTACCACTAAATCCCCGATCTCCGCCAGCGCTATTGTTGTGAGAATTCGAGGCCCCATCCCATCCTTTCGATGTACCACTATTGGCCAACAATTCTCCTCCCGAAACGATCTTAACCGTAGACAAATCAATACCCGCACTATTTAGCGCCTGTACTAATTTGCTCTCGTGGCGTACAAAAAAGTCATTACCCATTTCATTATTGGTAGTTATTTTTAAATCAACCTGTCCATTGCCAATACCTTGTCCGGTAGTGGCATTAACCTTGAATGTCCCTAGAGAGTCATGCTTAACAGTAATATCAAGAGTGGGCCTGGCATTAACAATATTTTTGTCTACATAGTCAGTAATCCGCGCAATGATCTCTTCAACATTAGAGGATTTTACTGAATTGAGATCTAAAACCTTCGGGGCAACCATCTGATTGCCACCATGAACAGGCATTGTGGAATTATACAACAGTCCTGTTCCGGCCAACGCACTGGCCTCTGGACGGGCGGCCATAAAATCTAAAATATTAGAAGTTTCTTGTTTTTCTCCTATTTTGCTAGCAACTGATTCTTTGTTAGCAATAATCGCACTCGGCCGTTTACCACTAATGTTAATAACATTATCTTTGAGTAAATTTTGCTCTTTGCTATAACTATTCATTCCCATTTTGGAAACACTATTATCTCGAAGCTTTCCGGTTAATCCGGCCAACTCACTATTTTTTCCTTTGCCAATTGATCGGCGCGCAAAGATAGAATGTTCACTCTCTATCGGTAATGCAATCTTTTTTACATCTGCAGAATCGTTCCCTGCCAATATTTGCGATTCCATTTTTTCAGGCAATATCTTTGCCTGGCCTGCGGCCGCAGTTTGAAGTTCTTGTTGTTTGGATATTGGCACTGCTTGCTCTACTTCTTTATTTTTAGGTGCCAAAATATCTGTCAACGTCCTAATTGAGTTTTCTTCTACCGCATTTACTTCTTCCACTCCCTGAGCTGGTTGCGCTAATTGGGTTGACTGAGTTGAGAAATTTTCTAAAGATCTCTCTGCTGGCATACGTAAAAGAGCATCCAATTTAGGATTTAACTCATTTGTCTGATTAACAAAATCAACATCGCCTTCAAAATCTTTCTCCACTAAAAACTGGTCAGAAGAGAAATTGAATTTTTTTGCAACATTTGATTGGCCAGTAAGCTGTTGGGAAATATCTTCTGTTGTGGCCAAAATATCTTGTAGTGAGCTTTTTAAACTTTTATCCTCACTACCTAGTGATGCTAAAAGTTCTTGGGAAAAGGGAGTAGCTGTCTTGGAATCAACTCCAATTGATAACGGAAAGGCCAAAGCAGCGCCACCAGCACCAACACTCGTGGCAACTGAAGTGCCAAGCGTAGGTGAAAATTGATTTGTTATTTTTGCTGCTTCCATTTTAATTATAAATCCTAAACTTCTTACAATTAAATCTTACCCTATCTATCTTTTCATAGTTAGGTACTGCTTTTGAAGCCGGGCAGAAACTTCCTTGTCCATCAGATTGAAAATTTTTGAGACCTTGGTGGCCTCCAGCTTATCCAGTATTTTTACTGCAATTTCTGCATCTTGTACTGACAATACCTCGGCGGCACTGGCCGGTTTCATCCCCGAGATAACTTCCACCATATGATTAATTCTTTTGTCTTCTTGCTTTTCTACATCAGTCAAACAGCCGATCAATTTACTCTGTTGCTCTTGAAATTCTAAAATTTTTCCCTCAAAGGCCTTTATATTGATGGCCAGCTCTTCTTTCTGTTTTTGAATGGCCAGATCCTTGCGCTTAATATCATCTTCTTTGCGTAGCAATTCCATCGATAAATCGACCGCATTATCTTTTTTTAAAATTTTTAACTTTTTTTCAACTTCTTCATAAACCGCCTTCATAAATTCATCTTCGGTATAAACACGTCTCTCTTCTGTCTTAGGTTTAAATTCTGTTTGATCTTCTACTAAAGGATCTTTTTCGCGGGCCTTGGCCATTGCCGAAATACTTATAAATTGTAGTAGCAGCAGCGCAATAATAATTTTTTTCATAAAAAGCTTCCTATTAAAATTCTATGCCTTCTCTATTGCCTTTCATAATATGATTTTCTTCAATTGCTTCTTGCTGTTTTTTCTCCACGTACTTAACATGTTTTTCCATTTGTTTTTCTTTTAACTTCTCAATCAACTTAACATCAGCTTTCTTTTGTTTCAGCTCTTCAATTTTTTTTTCATATTGTGACTGCAAGCCGTCTATTTGCTTTTCGACAACATCTATATGCGCCTTTTTAGACTTAACATAGTAGGGGTGAAATTCTAGAAATTTTGCATTAACCGCCTTATCCATCATTGCTTCTTGATTCTTATATGCCTCATCAATATCGTTATTCAAGGCCTGAATCGTATCCTTGTTTTTTTGTATTTCTGATAAAATAACTCCAAGTTCGGCCTTCACCTGTTTTTCTCTAGCAATCCTTACTTTTAAAAGGCCTTGTAACTTAAAATTAAACTTGTTCATGATTATTTAGATCTGCTTAAATTATTCATATTAATAGTGTTCTCTGCTTTGCGTGCTAGCTCGACCATGATGTCATATAGTTCATCAATATTTTTTTTCTTGTACAATCCAACTTCCTGTCGCAACATGGCCATAATATCATGATAAATAACTAACGCCTTATCTACGCGCGGATTTGATCCTCGCGCATAAGCACCAACATTAATCAAATCCTCTGACTCTTTATATGCGGCCAGAAGATCTTTCAAATGTGATGCAACAATACGATGCTCATTAGTAACAACTTTTGTCATAACCCTGGATAACGAGGCCAAAACATCAATGGCCGGAAAATGGTTTCGTGATGCTAATTCACGACTTAGCACAATATGTCCATCGGCAATAGCTCGAATTGCATCAGAAATCGGTTCATCCATATCACCACCTTCCACCAAAACGGTATATATTCCAGTGATACTTCCAACACCACTCTTAGTTCCTGCCCGTTCCAGCAATTTAGGTAATTTTGAAAAAACTGATGGCGTGTAACCTTTTTGCCCTGGAGGCTCTCCGGCCGCCAGTGTAATTTCTCGATGGGCCATGGCAAAACGAGTAATGGAATCCATCATTAAAACTATATCTTTTTTTTGATCACGAAAATATTCTGCAATCGTGGTGGCAACAAAGGCCGCACGCATCCTAATAAGCGGTGCCGTATCTGAAGTTGCCACCACTACCACTGAACGCTTTATTCCTTCTGGCCCTAGATCATTTTGAATAAATTCTAAAACCTCTCTACCTCGCTCTCCGATCAGCGCAATAACGTTAACGTCAGCGTTCGTATTTTGCGCAATCATACCTAATAAGACAGATTTACCAACCCCAGATCCAGAGAGAATAGACATACGCTGGCCTTTTCCCGCAGTCATAAAACAATTTATGGCAGCAATACCAGTATCCAAAGGTTCTTTTATGGGAGGACGACTAATTGGGTTAATAGGATGGCCAAAAATAGATCGCTTTTCCATTTTGCCGCTAATTGGCCCCTTACCATCAATAGGATTTCCCTGAAAATCAATAACTCTACCCAACATTTCATCACAAATATTTATTTCAGTTGAAAGATTTTTTAAATAGATGCGGGTCTCCGAATTAATCCCCGATATCTCCTCGTAAGGCATGGCCAAACAACGATTTCCGCTAATTGCAACTACCTCTCCTTCAGTCCTACTTCCAAACTCTGTAACAAACTCCACCGTGGCACCGACTACTGCTCGAGATAGATTAATTTCATACAATGCTCCCTTGGAAGCATGAATCTTTCCAATTTTCTTATAGGGAGAAGCATATTCATAGGCCTTATGTAAAGATTGCCAATCCAAATCTAGATTATTCTCTTCTGGTAAAAAAAGAGCACTACTCATCTATGCCCACGCTTGTAAATAGTTTATCTAAATTATCAAACTGTTCGGCCATAGAAGCATTTACAATTCCATTTTCTGAATCCACCACAATTCCACTACCATCGATATCATAACCAATCTCTAAGCGAACATTCGACAATTCACCTAGCTTTTCCTGTACAACCTTCAAAACTTCCGGCATTTTTTCAAAATCTTTTTGATTAACCTGGATAAGTAAATTTGATCGCGACTGCACTTCTAAAATTAACTTCTCTAATAATCGAATCAAATATTTCCCATCATCTTTTAGCTCGCGCAAAATAATCCATTTAGTTAAATTTTTAACCATTTTGTAGATATCTAATTTTTGTCGCTTTAAAATTTCACCGTAATTGTTTAAAACAATCGATATCATTTCACTTAATGCCGTAATCTTTTCTTCCGTGCTGGCCTTCGTCTGTTTAAAAACTTCCTCTCTCCCGCGTTGAACACCTTCTTCAAACCCTCGCTCTTGGGCCTCCTGCTCCAGCTCCGCTACTCTGCGGGCCACTTCCTCCTGTATCTGCTGTTCTCGCTCCTCTTCTGCCTGCCGAAGCAAACCGCGCTGTTTCGAAACAATGGGAGAAATTTCGAAGCCTCGCTCTGCAGCATTTTTTCGCTCGACACGCATTTTTTGCGTTTTATTATCTCCGCTATTAATTATTTTATTTCTTAAATCTTCGAAGTGATAAGTAGTAATGTTTCCATCTGATAATCCACTTTTATCACTTTTTTGACGGCCATCATCTAGTGATTGAAACTGGTATTCCGAAATTTGTGCAACATTCATTTTTTCTGCTTTTTCTTTTTGTAAAATCATATTATCACCACTTCCTGGCAAATACGTATGCCCAGTTTATACCAAGGAATCTCCATCACCACCTCTAGAGATAAATGCCTTGCCTTGTGCCTCCAACTCTTTGGCCTTTTGTACAATTTCTGACTGAGCTTTTTCCACATCAGAAAGTTTAGTAGGCCCAAGCGCATCCAAATCTTCTTTAAGCAAGGTTGCAGCACGATTAGACATATTTTTAAACAGCTTGGTTTTAATCTCCTCTGGTGCCGTCTTAAGTGCAATAACCAACTTTTGATTGTCCACTTCTTTGAGAAGATTTTGAACACCTCTATCATCAACATATACAAGATCTTCAAACACAAACATGAGTTTTCTAATCTCTTCTGCCAACTCCGGATCCTTCTCCTCAACGCGGGCCATGATGTTTTTCTCATTATTTTTATCCATAAGATTCAACATCTCCGCAATTGGCTCCACTCCTCCAATCTGACTTGTATCAATTGAACCAAGAGTCGAAAGTTCTGTTTTCAACACATCATCCAATTGTGCAATCAATTCGGGCGAAACGTAATCCAGATTGGCCACCCGCAAAACAACCTCTGCCTGCAACCCCTCGGGCAATCTTCGCAAAACATCCACTTTTCGCTCGGGACTCAAGTGCGCAATAATCAGCGCAATCGTTTGTGGATGCTCATTAATTAAAAAGTTAGACAAAGTTCTGGTGTCAACAAGCTCCAGAGACTCTAGCGTATTAGAAGAAGCAACATCTATAATTTGTCCCAATAGTTGCTTGGCACGATCCTCACCCAAGGCACTAACAATAAAATCACGTCCACGATTATCCGCAAATAGCAAACTCGCATCTTCGTTTAGTGCCGAGTAAAACTCCTCTAGAACTTTTTTTACCATCCAGATTGGTGCTTTCTTAACATTCCCCATGGCATTAACCATTCGCTTAACATCATTATCTTTCATATATTGAAAAATAAGTTGCGTAGTCTGCATACCCAATGAACTAAGCAAAAGCGCTGCACGGTCTTGTCCGGACATTAAAGAATATTCGACTTCTGGATCAAGTGTTCCGCCTTCTACTGGCCCTGGCATAAATCCCCCTCCCTTCCCCTCTCAACTTCTTCTCATCATCTAAGCAATATGCTTATCTGATTCGGTCGCATGAATCATCTCGTGAATTACCTGAGCTGCTTTTCCAGGATTATTTTCTACCAACGAAATAACTTTTTCTCGCAGCATATTTCCTTCAATTTTTTCTGGATTTAATTTTTCTTCCAATTGCGGCAATGCATCCTCTAGTCCTGGAAGTTTTTGATTAACCTGTACCTTCTCTAATTCTTCTAAAGTTTTTGGTAAAAAATCCTCTACGGACTCAACCGTATTATCCGTTACCCATTGAATAAACGGCCGGGCCACCACTAAGAAAAAGAGAGTAATCGTTAATCCAATGGCCAAATACTTGACAACATTTTTAATCATCTCTCTGTTTTCTTTTTCTCGAATAATTGCTTCTACTGCTTCCAGATCTTCCTGAGCAAACTCCATATTCTTAATTACCACCAAATCACCTCGTTTATCACTCATTCCAATAGTAGACGCAACAATGGCCCGGAAATTTTCCAGATCCGCCTCCGACCATTTTTCATACACCATTTTCTGCCGGCCATTATCATCTAATACCGCCTGTCCTTTCTCATCTACTGCCGGAACCTTCTTGCCATCAATCATTACTGCTGCACTAATTTTTTTTAGTTCGGCCGTGGGCCTCGTTGATTTAGTAACTTTTGATGGAACATTGAAGTTACGTGTTGTAAGTTCTTTATCTACATTATTGGAAGTTTCAGGAATGCCTGGCTGCGGTTTTTCTCCTGGTAAGTTACTGCGCGCTCCGGGGATTCCCTGGGGTGAAGGACGACTTCCATTTAACTTTTGACTATTTTTGACCTCGGATAACACTGCCGCATTTTCATTATCAAAAGAAGTTTCCGTAGCAACTGATTGTGTAAAATCCATTTCTGCAGTTACTTTAGCAATAACTCGCCCCTCTCCAACTACCTTGCCCAAGATTTGTTCGATCTGCTGTTCATACTGTCTGTTCATTCTAGATTCTAACGCAATACGATTGGCCGTGATTTCCGTGACAGGATCTCCCACATTCTCTGACAATTTTTTTCCTCTACTATCCAAAATAACTACATTCTCCTGCCGCATACCCTCCACGGCCGAAGAAACAAGCGAAGCTATTCCTCTAATTTCTTGCTCTGTTAACACTGATCCATCTTCTAACTCCAAGACCACCGATGCGGCAGGAGGACGCTGCTCAGAAACAAATGGACTCGATTCTGGAATAGATAGATGCACACGTGCACGCGCTACTCCTCTGATATATTTTATGGTTTTAATCAACTCGCCTTCAAGTGCGCGTTGCTTATTTACTCTTTGAACAAAACTGGTGGCCCCGAAAGATTGTTTGTCAAAAACTTCATACCCCACCGTACCGGTAAACGAGACCCCCATCGTAGCAAGTTGTAATCTCCACTCCTGCACCATATCTTCGGGAATAGCGATTGTTTTCCCATCACTAGAAGTCTGGTAGGGAATTTTCTTCTGCTCTAATAAAAGAGCAATTTGTTTGGAGTCTTCACGGTTAAGATTGGTGTATAACGTTTCAAACCGTGTCTTTGACGCCCACACCACTATTCCCATCATCCCTGCTAAAATAAATGCTGCTATCACCACCAACCCAACTCTTCGTGCAGCATCTAGTCCCTTGAAAAATTCCTTAAAACTCCTAAATATCTTCTCTAAAAAATCTTCCAAAGTACCCTCCTGGTACAATTATCTTGCGTCTCCTACCTCAACTATATTTGCATTCGCATAATTTCTTTATATGCCTCAATCACTTTCAATCGAACCTGATTCATCGTTTTAAAAGCAATATCTGCTTTCTCTACCGCCAGCATTGTCTCATGCAAATTCTTCGATTCTCCACTGGCCAATTTCTCCATGGCCACATTGGCCTCACTTTGCAATTTATTAACTTCACTCATAGAATCAACTAACATCTCGGTGAAAGATCTATTATTATCGGCCTTAAACAGATCCAAATTGGGAAGATCGTTATTTTTGATCTCAAGTTCAGGGGGAATCGTTAACTTTCTTTCAAAGTCTGCTGTCCGTGCCCACTTCTGAGCATCTGCCGTTTTTAAAATATTTTCAAATGAACCGATTGTTTGTATTGACATAATTTATCCCCACATCCTCTTGCTTAAAACTTAATTTCTCCCAATCTCTAGCGCTTTCATGGCCATACCCTTGGCCGTATTCATGGCATTAACGTTGGCCTCATAAGAGCGATTCGTCTCAATCATCTCTGCCATCTCTTCCATGACATTAATGTCTGGATAAAAAACATATCCTTGTTCATTCGCGTCTGGATTATCTGGCTCATACTTTGGAATCGGAGGACGATCTGATGATATTACATCGGTGGCATATACCGCTTGCGCTGATTCCTCCATCTCTCCTTCTAAAATATCGGCGAACGAATCGCGGGCCGGCTCTGCCCCATAGACAACCACCTTCTTGCGATAGGGGCCACCTTCATCCGTTCGCGTGGTTTGCGCATTGGCAATATTCGAAGAGATGGCCCCCATGCGCTTGGTGTTGGCCGTTAATCCCGAGGAACTTATTTGCATACTCGTTAATAAATCCATCAAGCCTCCCTAAGCTTATCGCTCTGAAGTAATCGCGTACTTCATCAAACCTAGTTTTTTATTCAATAGCGCCACTGTGGCCTCATACATAATTCTATTTTCTGACATCCGTGCTAGTTCTTGATCCCGATCAACGTTGTTGCCATCTAATGAAACAATGCCATTGGGATCATCGTAAATCTCTGGTTGCATATTAGAAAATCCGCCATTGCCAACATCATAATGACGATCGTCTGTCGCTAACATGTTCTCCTGGCCATCAACATCCAGTGCCCTTGCTAATGCTTCTTCAAAATCTAGTCGTTTGGCCTTGTAGCCCGGGGTGTCGGCATTAGCAATGTTTGAGGCAATTAATTCCTGCCGCATCTGACGGAAGTTCAGTGCCGCTGCCAACGCTTGAACTGTTTTGTCATCAACCTGCATATTACACCTCTCACTTCGAACAAATTACAAAAAATACCTCTAACGTAAATTTACAAAATAGTTACTGCCACTATTCCGATATTCATTAATTTTATTTCTTAATGTTCTAATTGAAACTCCCAAAATCTTCGCGGCCTGAGTACGATTTTCGCTGGTATGCACCAAGGCCTTCTTAATCAAAAGTTTCTCGGCATCTTTTAAAGACATCAAGCGAATGCCTTCGCCTTCCTCATCACTCGCCAAGTTAACATTTTTCTTTTCACCAATAGATAAGTCATCTTCGGTAAGAACAGTACTCTGCATATTAACAACACTATTTTCAATAAAAGATTTTAGTTCTTCTACGTTATGTGTCCAATAGTGATTTAATATTTTATCCATTGCCTTTAAATCAATCTCCGGCTCCATTGAAAAATCTCCTGCTTCCTTCAAAAAGTGACGGGCCATCATTTCCAGATCGCCAATTCGTTCGCGTAGTGGTGGCAGTGTTATTGTATTTGCCGATACCAGCGTAAAAATCCCTCTGTAAAATCTTCCCGCACCAACTAATTTAGATAAATTCTTGGTTGTTGTGGCAAGAATACGAATATCGATATCGTAATCTGCAAGCTCAGAAATTACTTTATACAAACGCTTTTGAAATTCTTCCTCTAGGCAGTCAAGATTGGCAAAGACCACTGTACCACCATTTGCCCGCTCCAAAACTCCTTTATTGAATTTTCCACTCTCATCTTCACGAAATCCGAGAATAGCGTTTTCAACATCCTTGGCATCTTCGGAGCAATCCACCACCTCAAATGGTTTATCCGCTCTATTAGAATTTTGATGAATAAATCGTCCCAGCGTACGCTTACCAACCCCGCTTTCTCCAACGATTAACACCGGTGCCTTCGTCACCGAAACGTTGCGAGCAACCGAAATTGCTTTTTGAATTTTGGGATCCTGACCAAACAACTGAACATTTACAGTATCCATTTGACCTCCTGTCTTTTTTATCCCTTCCTGGGATGATACTATATTGTACTTTCTTTTATTTTAAGTAGGGCCAACTCTGACCTTGCTAACTCCTTAATGTGTTGAGGGATTTTATCGCTTTTGATTATTCCATCAAGCAAACTCTTCCCCTCTGTTTCTTTTTTATTTTCTATATAGGCCAAGGCCAGCAGATATTCTACTCGCCCAGCATAATCTGACTTCGGATAATTTTTCTTAAACTCTAAAATCTTTTTTTCTGCTAACAAACTAGATTCTAAATTTTTTTCACCAGCATAAATTTCGATTTCCAAATATGATACTCTCTCTAGTACTTCTTGCATGTATATATTTCCGGTTGCATATTTTTTCGTATCGTTTACTAAGGCCCTGGCAACATTTTTATATTTATCCAACATCCCCAACTGATACAAGGAATCAGTATAGGCCAAAATCATCTCTGCAACCTCCATACCATCATGAACGCTCTTACCATCTTCCCCGGCAAAAAAGGTTTCTACATAGTCAATAACTGCTCGATACTGCTTCAATTTATAGGCAATATGCCCATAATAGTAATTAATTTTATTATAGTTGGCGGCCACCTTTGATAGTGCCACAATTCCCTCTTGTGCCTGTGCCCAATTGCCCATAGTTAAATTTCGCACCAGCTTCAACTCTAGAAGCATTCTCTCTGAGTTAATAAAATTATTTTTTTCAGTCCATACTGGATAGGTTTTGGTTGGGGATTCTTTGTTGCGTTCAAATTCTGCATACGCGGCATCAAATCCATCATAAAGGCCAAGCTTTACCAATGAATGGCCAACAATATAATTTAAAAATGGGTCTGTTGCTACTTTTGTAACATATCTCTCTTTATACATAGTCCATACCTTTAAAACTTTGGAGTACTGGGACTGCTTGTATAAATCCGTCATAATGCCATACACAATTTCAGCGCCATCTCCTTCAAAAACTCTTCGATCCGGTGGCGACATTGAATTAAGAGGGATGGCATTTAAATATGACAGTGCCTTGGTCCAACTCTGATCTACAATAAATGAACGTAGTCTAACCAACCAAAGCAACCGCCTATTCTCTTTTGACAGTTTTTCTTTTAATTCCTCATCAATCTCCAAGAACGCACGTATCTCTAAGTCAGAGTTATCTATTTTCTTTTTTCGTAATGTTCGTAAGGCAACATAACGCAACTTGGCCTCATAGCTTACATTCAAATCTTGTGACCTATCAATTGTGCTTTTATAAAGATCCAAGGTCTGTCCAATATCTCGATCTAAAATTTCATACATCAGGGCAATTCGCAAACGCGCCCTGGAGGCCACCGGATCATAGGAATAATCCGCAGCAAAACTATCATACATTTTTATGGCCTCAGAATATTTGGCCAAACGATAGTACGATTCCGCCACGTTAAAAACGATTGTTTTATCAATAGGTTTTATAAGCGCTTTTTCATTTTTCTCGTACTCCGAAACAACATCTGCAGGTTTATTTAAGCGCAGCATCGTATATAACTTGAAGGCCAAAAGCGTCTGCGCAGGGATTAACTTTTGAATAGTCTTTTCTTCCGCAAATTCCTGTAGCGCTTCTAGCTGATTTAAATTTGACAAATTATTTAACACCGCAACTGCTGACACCTCTGATTCTTCAATATCAAAATTTTCTCGACTTACAGTATAGAGAATTTGTGCCTTTTTTAGAGACTGAATATATTCTTTGTTTTCATAGTAATAACTAATTAAATATTTTAATACCCCTCGCCGCATTTCATAGTTGGTAGAATGTTCCGATATATTATCCAACATACTCACGGCCACTTTGAAAGATGCTTTGTCAAATTTTTCAAAATTAGTGCGCAAAATAGCATTGGCCTTTAAATATTCGAGCAGATCAACGTATTTATCCTCTCCATATTTTTCCTGATAAAGCTTGATTGATTTATACATCAATCCCCACTTCTTCTTTCTATATAAATTTATCGTCAATTGGACATGGGTTTCTTTCTCGCCAGTAGTTGATTCTAAATTTGCCACTGGATAGAAAAACTCTGGTGTTTTACTAGTGAGATTTATTGTTTTAACAAACTCTGGGCCATAAGCAGTATAATCCCATATAAACGGAGCTCCGTAACGAAAATCACGAAACTTAACATCCGAAACAAATTGCATTTCCGCAGAACTACTATCTAAATTATTCTGCTTAGTTTTGTCGATAATACTTTCTACTATCTCCGGTTTTTCTTCTGCTTTTTTGGCAACAATCTTCTCCTTATCTGTTTTGTCCGTTTTATCTGCTACCTTTTCATCTTTCACAATTTTTTTAAAACTTTGAGTAGTATCCTCACTATTACTCGGCCGCTCGGAGGATGCCATGTTTTCATCTATCCAAAAATCCATCACCTGTTTTTTCTGTAAATCACGATAAAAAGAAAAAAGATCGACGAACTCGTTACTTAACTTAACGGTAATAATGGATTGCTCATCCTGCCATACTACCTCGCGAATGTAATCACCCTCTAGTTTTATCTTCTCAATATCCGCTTTAACTCCTTTATATATTGTTTCGTTTTTCACAACGATATCAACATCTGCTCCCTTCTTTATAATCTCAACATCCCCTTTTCCTACTCCTAAAGTCCAACGAAGATGCGTTTTAAATCTCTCACTTATAAAAAGTTTTCCACTATCTTCTGAAGTTGGTTGATCCGCGGCCGATAAGGATGGTGGAGTCGTTTGCAATGACGGTGGGCCGACAAGCTGTTCAGCGGTCTGCTCTTGGGCCTGGATGGTTAGAGCAAATAGTGCCGGAAAAAGCAAAGTAGACGTCAATATTTTGATAGCATTCCTGGCCATAAGTATGAAACATCCTGTTTCAAATTTTTATACACTGCTTCGGAAAAATCATTCTGATAAATCCGAACTATTAAGATTATTCTACTACCTTTTGAACTATTTAAAAGGAAAAATTTTCTCATAGGCCATTTTTGCCTACTCAAAATTCTGACACATTTAGAATTCAAAAGGTTAGGCGTAATGCTAATTTTATCTAAGTAACGATAATAGCAGACCATAATTGTTTGCTTGAATATTTTAGCTTTAATATTTTTAATATGAATTTATGGCCACCATTCCACTTTTTATTCCGAAAAAATTTCAACGCTCTCTTTACCTTTGTGAACCACCGTCTCCAACGACTTTAATCCATCAAAAGAATATCCTTTGACCTCTCCCGCACTGTCTTGGATAAATAGTAGTTCCTTTTGCACATCAATTCGGCTGGCCATTATCGCATCCGTCTTTTGTACCAATGACGGCCGTACCATTTTCCCGTTAATAACATTACCATTAATATCGGTAAGTGAAATTTCTGTATTATTGGGAATTGATGAAAGATCATTGAAGCGGGGATTTTTCACTGTTTGCTTTTCGAACAGCTCATTAACTTTTGTTATGTCACAACGAGATTGATCGAAAGTGACAACAGCCCCATCCTCTTTTTTTATAATCAATTTTCCATCACCACTAGAGATAACCTCTCCTTCAACATCGCGGGCCCCGGCCTTCAAATCTCTCGCTCTTTTTGTCCCATTCTCGCTAATATCAACCATGTACTCCTCGATTCGTACTTTCTTTCCTGGGGCCAATTCATTGAATGGATTGTTTATTTTTTTAAAATCTATTAATTGATGTTCAATAATAACTGAAATATTTTGCTCGTTTTTGGTCGGATCAACTTTATTGGCAATGCGAACTTTCGCAAGAGATCGCCCACTAACAGAATTTATTGCCGCATCTAGTGGAATTGATTGATAGCCTCCTCCTTGTACTGAAATAACCATTCTTCCTTCCTTAACTCCAATAATTAGGCCCTCAAGGCCTTCTCCATTGGCCAGTTGAATTTTTACTTCTTGTCTTGGCAATCCAAATGGCAAATCTTTTGCTTCTCGCAAAAGTCCTTTGGTAAAAATTTCCTGCCCGTATTTTTCTATAATTTCATTGGCCGCAACATTGGCACCAGCTAATTCACAACCATTATCGGTTGCGGCAAAGCTATTTGCCACGGCCATTAACAATATCATTCTAATTAACCACATAAAAACCTTACTCTATTTTTTCCCGCAAACCTTTTGGGCCTTGGTTATTTTTTCTTTAAACTCTTTTAAAATTTGCGCGGCCTCACTCTCAGACGCCATATTAATCAAATCTATAATTTTGCGTTTAGTATCTGTACTCAAATTATTCATGGCAACCATTATTACCAACACTCCATTTTTTCCAACTTCTTTGGTCAAGGCCGCATTATCGAGCGCTTTTTTAATTTTTGGATACTCTTCTATTCTTTTGGCAACACTTTTCATCTTGGCCATAACATTCGCAATACATTGAACATGTTGTTTTGTCGAATCCCACATCAATGGTGTCTGAGTTTCTGCTAGGGCATATTTCACTATGCCTATAGAAAATATGGCCATCAGCGCCAACAAAACAGTAAAGTTTTTCATAAATAATCTATCGGGCAATGCAAAAAATAGTTTATAGATATCGACATAGATATTGAAAGGTATGATATTGAAGGAGATCTATAAAGCGAAGACACGTACATATTTGCCACAAAAAGCAATGTTTGGTAGTAAACTTTTTTGCTCATATATGTGCTGGCTTCTTTCTACTATATGGACTTTTTCAGCCAGCACTTTCCCGCAATTAAAAGATATCCCCCCTATCCAATAATCGACATCTTTTACGTTTCACAGTGTAAAGTTAAAATCATCTACCAGTATTCCGGGTATCTTGTTTGCGTTAATGCCACGAGAAAAATAAGTACTAACATTCGGAATAATTTCTGAAAAATCCGTCAGGTCTATCAAGTTTTTTCCCCAGCAATTGTAAAATGATTCATCAAAACGCAAATCATTAATTGGAGCAACGATTTCTCCATTTTCTACATAAAAACATGCATAGCGAGTCATTCCGGTTATCCTGGCGGCCTGGCGATCACTAAAATTTAGGTAATGAAGATTAGATATATAAAGGCCAGTTCCGAGTTCTTTTAAAATATTTTCCCGCTTAAGTTTTCCCGGACTAATCACCACCGAACATGGAGATTCTCCACCATTCGCTCCATTGGCAATAAGATTAAACTCTTTGGCGCTTCGCCGCGATACCAGTAGATTTTTCCCCCGACCCTCTTCAATGAGCGCAAGTGTTTGTGGGGCCAGTTCTCCTTCGGCATTAAAACGAGGGCACACTCCTAATGAAAAATCCTGCTTAAGGGTAATCTTGGACGAAAAGCTTTCTTGATTTTCATAGAGGGCGCGAAATGGACATTGGCCTTCTTTAAAGGATGCCCCTGAAAAACCGCCCCACCCTAATATCCCCGTCATCTCTTCATGAGCAGAGGGAGTAAAATAGGTGCGATATTTTCCCCGTTTTATATCTCGGGGAATAATTTCTAATTTTTTCAAAAGCGTTTTAGATTCATGCAAATTTTGCTGGAGATCATTTTTACTCCAACAGGTTCCAGCATAACTATTTTTCACCGCTTTTTGATTTTCCAAAAAAAGAGAGTAATCCACAAAAAAACTATCTGTGGCAAAAGCGTGATTGGTCCCTTTAGAGTTGATTATTGATTGAAAAATCGGGCCAGTCACCACTTGGCCAACAAAATCGGCCTGGCCTGCTGCTGAAAAAATTTCATCAAGAATAATTTCACTCGCAGGCAGTTGGCCTGTTGTTTTTTCAAAGCTGGTTCCAAAATTTTCTGCGGAGATAAAAAAAGGATCGGCCGGTAATTCTTGGGCCATCTCACGCAAGTAGTTCAACGCCAAGCTGGCCTGCGCAATATCCATTTCATAATCACCAGTAAGTAAAAATCTTTTTCTTGAATTTTTCTGCGTAGAATTATTCAAATAAGACATCGCAAAGTTTGCTTGCCACACATGAGTGGTCTGGCGAGCGCGGGCCTTGTTAAAACGCAAAAAATCACTCTCTTCAAAATGAAGATTGATAATCAAATCCTCATTATTTTTAAGGTTATTAAAAAGGGCGTTAGTTAAACGATCAATATAGCTTTTCATCTGCATACTATTTTCCTCCTCCAAAAACTTCCACATTCTCCAATAAACAGGCGGGAACAACGTGGCCGACATAGATTCCTTGATTAGGCTCACCCTTGCCGCAACCAAATGTTCCAAGAGCTTCAACCGTTGATTGATTCCCCACCATTTTAAGTGAATTCCAAAAAGGAACAGAGATACCACGATAATTGGGATTTTTTACTGTGGTAGTAATTCTTCCATCTTCAATTAATTGGGCATACTCACAACCAAATTGAAATTTTCGTCGATAATCATCAATTGACCATGAGCGATTAGTGCGCATAATAATTCCTTTTTGCGTGGCCTTCACCATTTCTGCCAACGAAGAGTCGCCCGCCTCCAAATTTATATTTCCCATTCGATCAATCGGAGCACGATTCCAAAGTGAACTTCTAAAGCAGGCCACACCTGGAACTTTTGCTCTGGCCTGACTCTCTGCCCCTCCGATTGCTCTGACTAAAAGGCCATCTTTAATCAGATACTCTTTAGTCGCTTCTGCTCCCCCGTCATCAAATTGAAAAGAGGCCAAAGCGTTTGGATGAGTTGGGCCATAGGTAACATTAAGTAGTTTGCTTCCATATTGTAATTTCCCAAAATCGGAAAGTTTAACATGACTGTGGCCCGCATAATTGCGCTCATCTCCCAAAATACGATCTAGCTCCAGCGGGTGGCCAATGGACTCATGCAACTGCAACACTGTTTGATCTGGCATAATTAGCAAATCTCTAGTGTCACTCGGACAGTTTGGGGCGGAAAGTAATTCTAGGGCCTCGCAACTTACTCGTTCTGCAATATGCAAAAACTTCTCTCGCTCCATGGACTCCAGTCCCTGTTGCTTTAATCCATCAATATGTGTTCGCGTCTGAGATTCACCTGCGCGCATGGCGGTGGCCTGAAGATCCGTCATGCCGATAAGTATTTCAGTTTGAAAGTCAGAGCCATTGGTGGAAACAAAATGCATCTGTCTTTGCGCCAATTGACTATAAGCATGTGAGTAGATGATTTCATCAGCACACTTTAGACGCTCGCTAGTTTGTATAAGCGTATCCAAAATCTCTTTGTAGGATAATTTATCCAAACCTTTCAAATGTGGAGAAATGTAGTGGCCGACCGCCTTTGGCCGTTGCTCCACAGTAAAATTAAAAATACGAAATGGCGCTGCCAGTTTGGCCCACTTGATGGCCGACTCTGTCGCCCGCAAAATTCCCGCCGATGACAAATCGGCCGTCGCCGAATAAGCAATTTGGCCATCAAACATTACTTCCACCATTATTCCCGCAAGAAGCATCTCGCCGGAATAATCATATTTTCCATTTTTGGCCACTATGGTGCGAGTATCATCACTGGTATAGCGCAGGCCAATCCACTCGCAAGAGTGGCCCACTGCAGTTTGTATTTGTTTAAGCATTGATTTTAAATTGGGTGCTTGATGTCGATGTGACGGCATAAGTAGTAATCCTCCGAAAAAGTGAAGATATTACCTTACAAATTTTGCCTCAATACGCCAACCCTTTTTTGTCGGCCATTTAAAATAACGGAATCTTTTTCCTTCAATTTTCGCTTCTCACCGCGGAACAAAATGATCATATAAAACAACACCATTTTGCCGATAGTATCTTCATGAATGTTCGTCTTATATCTTTGCCATCTTTACTATTTTTTTTATCTCTCTTTATTATCTTGCTTGCCCGTACGGTAGTGGCACAAACAACATTTGAGGTAAACGGCCTTACCGTCTCCTTAAAGCTTCCACAAAATTGGAAAGCACAGTCTAACATTATGGGATATCCACTTCTTTTATCTCCTACCGATCAATCAACCGATAGCTTAATGTTGGGCATTACTTCCCTAAACGCTACTCCGGAAGCAGATCTAGACTCTATGTTGATTGACTATAAGCTTGAACGACTGCCTTGGTTGGCAGATGCAAAAGGGAAGTTAATAAAATTTGAAAAACCGGCCATTTTCGAACCAGGCCCAGGTGTAAGCGGCACAGTTTTTGGGATCTCATATAAAATATCCGGACAACTTTTCTCAGAAAAATCATATTATCTAAGATGCAAAGAACACTCGTTTTCTTTAAAATATTTAATTAGCAGTGAAGAAGAAAAATATATTCCAACTATTGAGAAAATTATTGGGAGTTTTACTTGCCTTTAAAATCTATTCTAATATTTTATCTTCTCTTAATAATTGCCAATTCAGAGGCCCAGGACCCTTTATCAAAATCAAATAACAACAACCAAATTCATTGCAATTTTATGGCCACGTCCATAAATGAACATCTTGTTAATTCACTGCTTGATTTAGAAAATATTTATAATAGTTTAAAAAATAACGAGCGCTGTCCAAATCCTCCGGAATCATTTATTCAATGTTTTAAAAATCAGGCCTGCAATATTAACTCCTCTTTATTTTCTATGTTAGAACCAGTTTTGAAATGGCGAAAACTTACCACTTCCGACACCTGCGGCCACTTATCAAAGGGAGAAAGTGATTGCTACCAGAATTTGACGCAAGGAATTTGGCAAAACTTGGTTTTATATAAAGATTTTATCGTCTCCTCTGCCAAATATATTTTTGTATCTGAAAACAAGACCTCCAACATTTTGCACCTGCTGCGCAAAATGAAAAACCCAGTGACTTTTATTAAAAGTCTAGTCACCAGCATTTTGCAAGCAATTAACGAAGGCATAAAATATCATTTCTCCTGCGAACGCTGGGAATTTGATGATTTTATTAATCATGGCAAATGCCTTGCGCCAGCAACTTCCTGGGCCTGTGCCAACTGCAATCAACACCTAAACGCTTTTTGCGGCGTTGTTGGATATATTCTAGGCCAGCCATTATCATCCTTCATCACCGGATTTTTAACCGGTGCAATTTCTGGCACTGTCGAGGCCTCTCAAGTTGCTTCTCCCGCTATAAAAAATTTCTTTCTTTCAATAAAAAAAGCAAAAGAGGCAATGATTTCGCCAAAAAATATTACCATCACCAGTGCGGGCAATGTAGCTGGCAATGCCACTCCCAATCTCTGGAGTAATTATCAAGATGCAATGGCAGATGCTTTTTGGGGGGGATATAGCGGAGGAAAAGGCTTGGCGCTAAATGCGGCATACCAAACTGGTGGCCAAACCTACAAAGAAGCATTCTTTGTTTTTAAAATGGAACAACATAGAAAAGAGGTGGCAGAAGTTGGGAAAAAATATATTTTAGATAACTTCACAAACAATTCGACACTTGATCCCCAGCGACTGGTCGACTTGTATGATGAGTTTATAAATCATATTCACGATATTAATAAAATTAATGATCCCGTAATTAGAGCAAAGTTAGCAGCTATGTATGGCAAATCCAAAAACATTCAAACGACCATTGATGAACTTAATACGCAAGAAATGGCCTTGGCAAATAACTTTTTTAAAGAAAAAAACATCTCTACCGCTGAGCAAGCAATTTTGCACAGTGTGGAAAAAGGAGCAGATCAGGTATCGCGCTATCTGGCCACGCGCGAAGTAACCCGCCTATCTGTTGATCTCGACAATGGCAGTGTCCCAGTTTCTGTTGACATAAAACATATCCGATATAGCAACGAATTTGGCCGGGCCATGACCCCACCCTGGCAACCCTACAAAGGGATAAATCCTTCAGAAGCTTTTAAAGATATGACACTGGAAATGGCCGATACCTATTTAAAAATGAAGTTTCCCACCGTCTACTATTAGCGTAATTTGAAGCTACCCAAAATATCCGCCAATTTTATTGCTTTTTCTTTCAAGTCAATTGAGTCTTCAGAGTTTTCTTGTGCCACTTCCCGATTATGATTAGTAACTACTTCTATTTGCCCAATACCTGCATTGGTCTGACTAATTCCTTGACTCTGTTCTGCTGAAGCAACCGCAATATCGGCAACCAATTCATCCACCGTAGTTATTCCCGCTACAATATCTTCCAGCGATTTTGCTGTTTGGATGGCCATAGCAGATCCATTTTCTACTTTGATCCGCCGCATTTAACGCCAGCAAATTTGTTTGAAAGGCTATCTCATCAACAACTTTAATAATGGTCGAAATATTTTGAAAGTATCTAATAACTAAAGCAATTATTGGAAAGCAGATTCCAAACATTGCTCCAAATAGTGTGTACTTTATACCCAATGAAAATCTATTCAAGTTAATACTCATTTTATTTCTGATCTCCTTTTCACTCAATAATAGTCTATTCCAAAAAAGCGATGGTTTCCATCAGTGATAAAATTATCCAATGTGCCTTTACCATCACTCCTATTCTTTAAAATAGTACGCTAGACAACCCCCTTTTTGCGTAATATAACGGCACTCTCACTAAAGAGGATTTATGATGCGCAATTGGTTTCTCGCAATCCGCCCCAAGACGCTCTCTGCTTCTGCCGTTCCAGTTTTAATGGCCGCAGCACTCACCATTACCGATCATGTTTTTAATTTGCCCGTCTTCTTATCATGTTTATTTGCAGCACTTCTTTTACAAATTGGTTCTAATCTGGCAAATGACTATTTTGACTTTAAAAAAAAGGCCGATACTGACGAACGCTTAGGCCCCGTCAGAGTAACACAGGCCGGACTCATACCCCCGAATCAAGTTAAATTTGCTTTTATTTTTACCTTTATCTTGGCCTTTTTTATCGGCCTTTACAGCGTCTATGTTGGAGGACTACCCATTCTTTATCTTGGACTAATCTGTATTGCCTTGGCCATTCTATACACCGGAGGGCCATGGCCTTTGGCCTACTTAGGATTAGGAGAAATTTTTGCCTTAATTTTTTTTGGCCCAGTTCCAGTAACTGCGACGTATTATATTATGGCAAAAAATATTAGCGTCGAAAGTGCAGTAGTTGGACTTATCCCGGGATTTTTCGCTATGGCCATGATCTCTATAAATAATCTTCGAGACATTACCACCGATCTTGTGGCAAATAAACGGACTGTGGCCGTAATTATTGGTGAACGGCTTGCTCGTTATGAATCTGCATTTTTTTTATTGCTGGCCCCAATTTTACCAGTGTTTTTTTTGATAATATTCTTTCAGCGCTACTCCTTGATACCGATAATATTCATTACTTTTATTACTCTTCCTACTGCGAAAAAAATTTTGAACAATTCAATTTCTCGTGACTTTAATAACCATTTATCATTTGCGGCTAAAATAAATTTACTCTCTGGCATTGCGTATATTATTTTATTATTACTAACTGGCCAGTAATCAGAAATATCAGGAATAAGGTAGCGATTATGAAAAGACAACTCCCTGTGGCAAAAACTCAGATTCCACAAACCTTTAACCAAATTGCTCATAGATATGATTTTTTAAATCATCTTCTTTCATTTGGAGTTGATAAATATTGGCGCAATAAAATGGTCGATGCTCTTCCCAAAGATAATAACAATCTTACCATCTTGGATTTGGCCACCGGCACCGGAGATGTGGCCATTCAGTTTGCACAAAAATATCCAGGAATTAAAAAAATTATTGGCTGCGATCCGGCCGACAATATGATGGCCATTGGAGAAAAGAAGGTTCGCAGACTTAATTTAAGTCATCTAATTGAGTTCAAAAGCGGTAACGCTCACAATCTTCCATTTGCCGATGAATCATTCGATGTTGTTTCCATGGCCTTCGGTCTACGTAATATCCCAGATATGGAACGAGGTCTTTCTGAAATTCACCGGGTACTCCGTCGAGGGGGGCGAGCAATTATTTTAGAATTTTCTATCCCCGAAAACACCATCGTTAAAGGCCCCTACTTACTATACTTCAAACATATTTTGCCGGCAGTCGGAGGAATAGTCTCTCGCAATCACAAGGCGTACAAATATCTTAATCAAAGTGTCGAAGATTTTCCCATGGTGTCAGAAATAAAATTTAAAATGGAAAAAAACAAACTGGCAGTTTATGCTCGGCCTTTGAGTTTTGGTATTGCCACGCTATACGTAGCAACCAAAACCTAATTAACAAATAATTCAATCTTTATAAGTGTTCTCTCCCTAGACCTTGGCCCCAAAACAATAAAATGCTCTTTTTCATCTAAAAGATGCAGACACAAAATTCTACTTTTATCAACTTCAACGATGAATAATTTCCCGTCTGATACTAATGATAATGTCGGGGCCACCTCCTGAATAATTTCAATCATAACTTTCCCATAATTGCGATCAATCATTACATTGAAATCTTGGCATATCCCGTTAATCAATTTGCATTCAATTTTTTCCTCGCCCGCAAAATAAATTGGCGATAATTTTTCATCTAGGCGAATCTCTCTTCTATTGTCTCCTGTTAATTTTAATATAAAACCATCTCCACCAAGCAGTAATAGCGCACGATCAATATCAGGGAAAAAAGAAAAAGGGCCATCGCTTTCTACCTGTGCTGCCGACAGTCGAAACAAAAATGCTCCCATTTTCTCTGGATGAGGAATGGCAAAAAGCTCCCTCGTCTTTCCACCGCCATTTTTCCATGCCATTTCTTTAAAGGAGGTTGCTTCTATTTTTCTTGCCATATTTTTTGCGGCCCTTGAAAAGCGGCCATAAAAATTCAATCCAATATTTCTTGCATTTTGACTTACCGTCTTAAGCGACTAGGTAATCCAACGGTGTCATAGACCTTGTTTAACACTACTTCAGCGCGGGCCGAAGCTCGGATTGCCCCTTCGGCCATTATCTTATCTAAATACCCTCTATCTTGCATTATTTTGTCAATTTCACTGCGGATCGGAGAGATGAAGCGAACAACAACATCGGCAGTATCAACCTTTAAATGGCCATATTGCTTGCCTCGATATCTCTCAACAATGCTATTCGTGCTTTCGCCAGTCAAACATGCGTAGATATTTATTAAATTCATAATTCCAGGACTACTATCAGAATAAGTTATCTGATCTCCAGAATCGGTCACGCACTTTTTTATTTTTTTAGTAATTTGTGTATCGCTATCACTTAAAAAAATTGTGGCATTTTCAACTGGATCAGACTTAGACATTTTGGAAATCGGATCTTGCAAACTCATTATTTTTGCCCCTATCTCCGGAATAAATGGTTGAGGAATCTTAAACAGATCTATTCCAAAATATTGGTTCATCCGCACAGCGATATCGCGCGTTAATTCAATGTGTTGTTTTTGATCTATGCCTACTGGCACTAGATCCGTGTCATATATCAAAACATCGGCGGCCATTAATACTGGATAGGTAAAAAGACCGGCCGGAATATTTTTTCCGACCTTTTGTGATTTTTCTTTAAATTGAGTCATTCTGCTTAGTTCTCCCATGGAAGAAAAACAGTTTAAAATCCAAGCAAGTTCACTATGCTCAGGCACCTGTGATTGAACAAAAACTAAGCTCTTTTGAGGATCAATTCCAACGGCCAAATAGGTTGCAAGGGCCGAGTATACCTGATCACGAAAAGTTTTTGGGTCTTGCTTAACAGTCAAAGAGTGAAGATCTGCTACAAAAAAAATTCCATCATGGCCTTCTTGAAACTTAATCCAATTTTTCATGGCCCCGATATAATTTCCCAGTGTCAACTTATTACTTGTAGGTTGCGCTCCCGATAGAATTATTTTTTTATTCATGCCTTTTCCTTGGTAAGCCGATAGTAGTATTTTTCTATTTTTTGGAGGCCTTCAGGTCACCAACAAAACCACGATGATCCATTATCGCAGCGGCCAAAACGCCATCTCTCAAATTTCCAGTCAGAGTATATAGTCCGGCCCCTGGAACATTCGAGTTCATCTGGCCAAGATTGGCCATGGAAATTTGCTCTGTTTGTGCAAAATATTTCACCGATAAAAAGCGATCTAATATCCCAGAGTCATCACCTTGCTTAATGATTCTAGCACGCAAGGCCGGCAACATGATACCCTCACCATTACTGTTAATACCGGCCACTTCTTCAACAATAAAAATCTTCACAACGGCATTATAAACCAGCACTTCATTATTCATAACTGGCCCACTATAATCGCCAACAATCTTTTCATATACGGCCTTGATTCTTTCTCGTTTCTCCTCTTCCGGGTCAAGTCGCGAGACAGAAACAGTTCGCAAATAACGCTTGGAGATAAATGTTCCTAATAGTCCTCCGTCTTTTATTATCTCTCCCTTTGTAATTGTGTTTTCATTGATTACGCCTCGAATTGTAAAGCGAGAATTGGAGATGGACTTCATTACAATCTCATCCGTCTCTGGATAAAACCTAACGGCCATTAATTGATTATCATCTTCCCCGATAAAATTTAAAGTCCGGTAACGGGCCATGAGCTTAGGTACAAAGGATGGCTCTCCATTACTATTAACGCCAGATTCAACTTCGATAATAAAAACAGAAATTTCAAAATCATAACTGCGGCCCATTCTTGCTGACGCGCCATCAATTGAAGCGTAATAAGTTCCTTTAATAGGTTCATAAACTGCCCGCAGTCTTGAGCGCTTATCCACTTCAGTGCTTTGATAGCTTACATTTGGATTTTTTTGCATGATTTTGGCCTTAAGCTGCCCAAAGGCCCCACCATTTTTTATGGCACTAACGACCATTTGCCCCTTAGAAAGAGTTCCTTCAAAAGATAAAAATTTAGTCTGCGTTTTTATATTAATACTAGACATGATAATATTGCCATTTTCTGGATAATAACGAATATCTAGTACTTCGCTATCATACTCATCTACAATATCAGTTCTCCGATATTGTCCGCGTAAAGTTGGGCGAAATTTAATACTCCCATTTTCATCAATCCCTTCTTGCACTTCTACGATGTAAATATTTAATTCAACCGGAATAGCACTCGCATCTTGTTCAATATGCCCTACATATTTGCCGACAATGTCTGAATAATTTGCCAACAAATATTCGCGATCTTTTAATTCTTCGGTATTGGATCCTGGTTCTTCCTCCTTAACGCCACAAGAGAAAAACGTGGCCATTATAAAAACCGACAACGTTACAATTTTCAATAATCCGAATAGACTTTTCATAGATTTCTCTCCACTAATTTATCTTCAAAGGCGGCCAACTCATTTAAGGCCATATGATATTCTCCAATAGACTTAATCCGCAAAAGCTGTGCTTGAAAAAAATCATTATAGGCCCGGATAAGATTATTTAAATCCAGTCGGCCTTGCTTAAATCCAACATCTTGCTCTTTTAAACTTCTTTCTCGCAATTCGACCATCTTAATTGTTGACTGGGCCAATTGATAATTTATCTCTATCAGTCTCGCCAAATGTTTTCCTTGATTAATTAAAGAACGCTCTTGCTCTTCCTTTTGTTTTTGGTTCTGCCATACTGCAATCTGACGATTAAGCTTCTCTCCTTTTAACATTTGCGAATTTATCACCGTCTGAAAATTTATACCAACATAGTAGTTGGGCCTATTTCCACTGGCCATTTCCGAGAGGGCCTTCCCAGAATCTGAATCAACTCCCGAAAAAAATCCACCGGCCGAAAGAGTCAACACTGGCAGGCCATCAGGAATAGATTTGGCCAGATCCATATTAGCAATGGCCAACCTCTCCGAAACTACTTGCATTTCCCGCAAATGTGTAATCTCAATTTTACCGACTGTTGGCACTGCCGGTAAAATTTCTCCTATCACGAAATCAACATCTTCTTCTGTTTTAAGATCTAGCGTCGATAACAGTTGATCGATTGTCTGCAAATAACCAAGAGATGTCGTTTTTACTTTTTGTTCTTGCAACGCATACTCGGCTTCCACTTGTGCCAGCTCTCCTGGAGTAGTAAAATTTAATCGTGCTTTTTTTTGCACAAACTCAACCAGGTTCTTATATTTATCAAGTGTGGCCAGTGCCTCTTTAAATGCGGCCTTAGCGACATAGCTACTCCAAAACATCCTAAGCCCATCCAAAACTAACTTTTCAAACTCTTCATCCCGCGCGAGCTCAGCGATTAAAATTTTCTTGGCCGTAATCTCGATATTAGCGCGATCAGAGGCCCCAAAATAGTTACTTAAAAGATCTTGTTCTAACTTGAATTTGAATAGATTTTGGTTGGCCGCAGAATTCTGGCCGGCCACAGAGTACGAACCCAAAATACTCTTTTGAGCAATTTGCTCATACTCTACTACAAAATTAGTTCCCGTTTTTATTTTCTTATTTAAGGCCAGAGAGTTTTTTAAAGTATCATCCTCCACATTTCCTTGTCCGGTAATACTATCGGCCCTATCAAATTCGTAATTACTTTTAATAGCAAGGCCAAAGTCAAACTTAGATTTTACCTGATACTCTGCTATTTTTTCCTTTTCAAATTTATATAAAATCAAGTGTGCTTTTGGATCCTTCTGCAAAATACGATCTACTACTACTTGAGGGGAAAGTTCCACGCTGTAAACTTCCGAAATAAATAGTATCACTACAACGTGAGCAAGTGAAAATAATCGCATCTCTAAATCTCCGTTCCCAGGCCAACAAAAAGCTGTGCGGATGGTAAATAAAGATCGCGAAAGTCTCCATCTGCGGTGAAATAATAACGTAGTTCTCCGGCGGCAAATATTTTTTTATAGAAAAGATATTTTTGATTAATACCTACCGCTAAATTCACACCTTCTTTTGAAAAACGGCCGAGTTCAGAATCATTAGTTTGTACATACTGCCGATAGTTAAACGTCGCATTAATGGCAGTTTTAAACTTTTTTTCAACCCCAAAACTCTTTTCAATAAAAAGGCCGGCGGATAATTTCATATACGTCAAGGTCGTCTCTTCTAGAGAAAAATCCGATGATGTTTTAATAGTGTTAGTTGTGGATCCATAGGCAAAATCAAGCTGTGGGCCAGCAGACGCTCCGCCAACTCTATTCCCATGAAAAAGATGCCAAGCAGAAGAAAGCATCAAACTATCGATAGCATCCAATTGGCCAGCATCAACATCCCCAACTCCCCGCAACGGAATTTTCCCTTTTAATCGACTCTGATTGGCCAAAAGTTGGAACGATAGCAACGAACTTTTTTTCTCTACTGGTGATTTTGGCAACGAAACCGATACCACCGCCGAATTTTTCTCCACCATCCCAGGCCCTGATTTTTCTATTGTTGGAGAATTAATCTCCTCTTGTGCCCGCTGACGATAATTAACGGCCTCTATGGCAAAAACGTTATATGAAAAAAATGATGTTATAAAAAATATCATCCAAGAAATAAAATTAATAACTACTGCAATCATATAGAGAAACCCCACGCAAATACATTGGCACAATGTAGGCATATTATTAATACATTAGCAGGGGGAATTCAATCGAAAGAGTAGCAGTCGGAAAATTTTACGGTACTGGGTAAAAATCAGTATAAACATCATCTTGAGGATATCTGGTGCTACCGGAAGTATATTCCTCCACAACCAAATGAGTATCTGTCCCCTCCGCACTTCCATATTTTCTGCCACTAGTGCTGGTACTATTTAAATAAATTCCACCATCTGCAGTAAACTCACTATACCGACGGCCGGCCTTTAGCAATACGCCATACGGACACATCGACATTATCACGTTATATCCACCCGATACCTTGTTAACCACTAAAAAATCGTTATATCCGCTCATACCAATGTAGGTTTTTGAGGTAGTCCCACTCAAGCGGCCAGTACTAAAAGGTCCGTATAGCGTTCCACCACTTATGGCCGCCGTAGTCTTAAACGTTAAGTCAAAACGACTACCAGATTCGCAACGATATTGTGTTTTTAAACGAGAAAGTTCAGTAGAAACCACCGGACTTGAGTAAGAACCGTTTTCGTCCTCTGTCGTGGTCTTATTATCTGCGCCACAAGAGACAATGGCCCCCATTGCAGCAACCACAAATGCCAATTTGAACAGTGTTGATATGTTTTTCATATAATCCTCCTCACCATTCAAAAGTGCAGAGATCATGCCAAAACACTACTAGGATAGCACTTAGATATTTCAAGTTGTTACAAAAAAAGACTATAAATGGATTGGCCAATAAATGGAACTTAGCTAGTCGGCCGTCAAAAAATTTTACAGTAACCCAATATCGCTTTCGCTATGTAAATATTGCTGTAACCGTGCAGCAGAGGCCTCATGAGAAAACAACTGCTGGCAACTATCTTTTGCCACAACCGCCATTTTATAAGCATTTCCACTAGCAATGTCGGCAATGGCCATAGAGATTTTACTGGTTAGATCATGCAGGGAATTCTCTTGAAAGACGTAAGGCATATTTAACTGCCTCATTATTTCTGGAATTAAGCTGCTCGATGAGCCAATAACTAGCTTCCCACTAGCAACCGCCTCAATGATAATCTTACTAGTTTGTTCCTTCCAAAAATCTGTAGTTATTGCTGGCAAGACAACAATATCAACTCTTCGATAAAATTCTGCCACCTCATCATCCCGAAACCTTCCCAAAAAATCGATCTCCAAGTTACTTTTCAACATACGCTCTAATTCACCAGAACCAGAAATGGCCAATCTTATTTTATATCCGGATTTTTTTAAATTGCTACACGCTTCTAATAGCAATCTAATTCCTTTTTCCTCCGACAATTTTCCAATAAAGCCAATAAAAATTTCTGATTGATTAAAATTTAAAGGAACTTCACCTAATAATTTTTGATCATAAGAAAAAGGGAAATAGCGGCACTCTTTGGAGATATTTTTTCGTTCCAAAACATTTTTTACTTCTTTAGATGGACAAAGAACAACTTCTACATGTTTCATGGAAAAACGTTCACGGAATTTCTGAAACATTCCTAGTCGCTCTTTAACGTTGTTACTGGTAATTAAATAGCACTTGGTTTTTCTATTTCGCGTAAATATTTTAATTAAAGTAAGCTGAAAAAATACACGGGCAATACTTTTTTGCCTTATAATTATGGCATCATACTTATTGAACGTTAGAAGTAACCATAACTTTATTCCACAAAAAACATAGTGATCCGGATCGCGATTGCCAATCGTTCCGGCGGTAACAATTTTATTGAATAATCCATCTACGGTAGAATCATACTGGTAGGTAGTATACTTTATAAAATCTGACTTCCATCTTCGAGGAAACATCAAATCAATAACATTACTCTTATCTAGAGACGCTAACTCCTTCCAAAAAATGCGTGAACTTTTATGAATTAAATCATGGCCAAAAACTAATATTTTCATTGGAAAAAAATTTTATAAACTTCCCGCTTCTAAGTAAAGCCTATTTTGCATAATTTCGCTTAACGATGGCAATCCCATCTCGAAAGATGGGAAAAAGCACCATGCAAACAAGATACATCGAAACCTGGCCCAAAACAGATATCCAAGCAATTCCCTTCAACATTCCTGCTTCAGCGAAAAAAAGTGAGCCAAACCCAACAATGGTAGTTAGTGCCGAAAGATGCACCGCCTGTGCAATATAGCGCGCACTGGCCACCGAGGAACTTTCTCCCTCTCCCAACGTTTCTAATTCACGATGTCTAATGTGCACCCCCATATCTATTCCGGCCGCTAAAACTGCCGGAATCATGGCCACATTCAAAATAGTAAACCTCACTCCAAAAAGTCCCATGGCGGCGACCAACAAAATCATTCCCACAACCAACTGACTTTCTAAAAGCAGTGCCGAATAAAAACTTCTAAAATCCAACCAAAAAACCAAAAATGCCCCTAGCGCAAATAGTGCCAAAACTACTTTCCCGTCCACCATAATGTGATCTAAAATTTCCACAAAAACCAGTGTATCACTTCCCACTTTTAATCCCGGAAATTTTTTCTTGGCAGTGCGCAACAGCTTGGCAAAATTTTGTAATGCAGCAGCAGTTGTCTGTTGCTCTTTGGGATAGGCCAAAACAATCGTTCCTTCCTGCCCAAAAGCATTCTGCAGCTGAGGAGGTAAATCATCCTTCGTATATGGTGCCTCGCTAACCCACCTAATAACCTTATCATATCGTAGGCCAGTTTTTTCCTCGATTTCGGCCGGAGAAGTTTTTTCAATCATCTTTTTTAGCTTCTGCATTTTCCTATAACGAGAAGACATATCGTCAGGGACCAGAGAAGAAATTGTTACAACATCTTGAACATAACGTTGTTGCCGAGACTCTTTCAACCATTCCGCAAGTTCCATGGTCTGATCATAATCAGTTACCTGCAAGGCCGCCGGCACTAGGGATTTTCCAAAAAGTTTGCTGGCCAAGGAATTCATCTTCTGTGTTTCCTTGGTCAAATCATGCATTCTCTCAAAGTCATATTCAAATTCAGCGTGACGCAACCCATACGCCAGCAAAAGTGCTACCGGAAAATATATCCACTTCCATCCAATCGAAAATGGATAAAACCCAAACAACGCCGCTGTTTTGGAAAAGCGAGGAGCATCTCCCAACCATTTCCCAATCAACGGAAAGGCCATGATATAGACGAAAAAAATTGCCAAAATTCCCAACCCAGCAATAACTCCCAATTCAGAAAAGCCACGAAAGTCACTTATGTATAAAATTAAAAATGCCGCCGCTGATGTTACTGCTGCCGAAAAAAGTGCTCTTCCCATATTATCGTAAGTAAAATTAATTCCTTCCTCTGCACTCATTCCCTCTTGCCGAGCTTGGAAATAACGACGTAATAGATGAATCCCATACTCCGCCCCTAATCCCCCTAAAATTGCAAGCAAAAACGAGGTTAAAATATTAATCCTACCTACAAAAAGCAAGGCAATGCCGACGGTCCACCCCAAAGAGATTATAACCGCCACGTTAGTTACTAACGCCCCTCGAAAGGTACCTAGACCCAAAACCAAAATAAAACTGAGGGCAACGAAAGTAATTGTCCCAGTGCGAACGATATCACGATTAAACTGATCTCTATCGTGAACTTTCTCAATGTAGCGCCCAATTAAATTAAACTTAATGTCACCCAAAGCACTTTTTAGTGCTGCATTTAAATCTGCGGCCAACTTGCTAGAGCTATCCAAATCAACCGAATCAAAAGAAGGTTTTATCAAAAACATGGCGTATCGCCCATCTTTTGACAAATAATAGCGCTTCTTTACTTCCTTCTCTCGCCTAAATTTTTCAAAGTATTTTTTTGCCTCTTCTTTTTTGTCTTTTAAATCCACGTCCTCTTCTAAGCCTAAATCCAATAGTGAACTAGAATTTTCTTCATCGCTAAATAAATTAGAAGCATGTTTTCGTAAATCGTTAAACTCTTTTTTTGATAGGAGATATAATGCCCTATCTTGTAATAAATACTCTTCTCGCTCATAGAAAAAATATCTGATCTGCGAATTATTTTTAATTGAGTCAGCAATAACCGGTAAATATTTTTCCGGGTTATCCACTGGCCCCAGCAAAACTATCATATACCCGACGCCACCAACCTCCTTTATGACACTATTCATATCTAAAACACTTTCGCGATTATCTGGAAGCAAATCAGTCAAATTGAGCCCAATCGGAAGATTGCGGCCAGCCATGGACCCAATAATTGAGACTAAAATAACAAAAGTAAAAAATAAATACCTGTTCCGAAAATGAATCTCTTTCAATTTTGTTAACATTTCAATTAATACCTATTGATTTTAATATCCTAAGAAAATAATATACCCTTTATTATAGGCAGTCCGTAAAATATAAAAAGGGTTTTATCATGAGAATGTCGATAATCCTATGTGCTTTTTTTCTTCCGCTTTCTATCCAGGCAAACAGTGCAGGGCCAAAATCTATCGTTGAGGCCATTTTTGATAAATCAAAAAATACCACCATCACAAGTGATACAAATGCTCAAGCAGAGGTTAATAAACTGGTTAATTTTAATGTAATGGCCCATAATGCTCTTGGCAACAAGTTATCCACTCTTTCAAAAGAACAGGTAGACTGGTTTAGCAAAACACTCAAAGAGATCATTACCAAAACCGTTTATCCAGAAGCTCCAGCTTTTTTGAGGGAAGTAAAAATAACTTACGAAGGAATAAAAGAAAAGGGAGATAAGGCCACAGTTAATTCCATTGTCCGAAAAAGAGGAGAGGAGACGGAAGTTTCATATCACCTAATGAAATTTTCCAACACTTGGCAAGTCATCGACATCTCACTTGATGGCGACTCTTGGACCGACAGTATCAAAGATCAAGTTATAAATTCATTGAATAAAAATGGTTGGACTGGACTAAAAGACAAACTATCTAAACGTCTAGATGAACTCAATAAACCCCAAACAAGTAGCAAGTAATTTTATGAATAATTCATCAACCGTTTTATTTCTATTATTTCTAAAATTAATAGTAATTGCACCTATTCTCCATAATCCACTTTGGGCGGAAGAAGTCGCTAGCGTTCGCCAAATTACACTAAAAAATGCCATAGAAACTGCACTGCAAAATAATTTAGAATTAAAAGTTGAAAAATATAAAATTGAGCAGGCCGCCTCTGATATCAAAAGAATTCATGGAGAATTTTATCCTCAAATGCAGATGACTCTCGGGGTCGGGCCTATCAATAAAGTCGTGGGTAACTCCCTCAACTCAGAAATCTCTTATGATGAATGGGGGATAATTGTCATGGGAAGTTTTGATGCCCTATGGCCGATCTACACTTGGAAGCGAAAAAACGATCTTCTCAATGCTGCCGAAAACGGCGTTATTGTTAAAGAGGAAAATGAAAAACTTAAACGCAATGAAATTATTTTCAAAGTCAAAGAAGCCTATTACGGCACACTCTACACCTATTCTCTGAAGTATTTTATTGAGGAAGTTACCGCTGATGTGGCACGCGCTTTGGCCGACATGCAGAAAAAGAAGGCAAAACAAGAAGATATGTACAAGGTTGAAATTCTAAAATCTCAAATTGAATCAAAGCGAGCGGAAATTGAAAAAAATCATACCCTGGCCTCCGACGGTTTAGCGCTGTACATGGGCCTATCACACGAAGAAAAAATTACCACCGACATAGATTGGATTGAAACAACGGAGCGAGAACTTCGACCACTGGAAGAGTATTGGCAAATGGCCCAAGCAAATAAGCCTGAATTTAGAAAACTAAAAGCAGGAGTGGCGGCAAAAAAATCACTGGCAATATCCGAAAAAAAGGCCAATTGGCCTCTTTTTGGAGTGCTCATGAGTGCCGATCTGGCATCCACAAACATGCGTGAAAAACAAGATAGTCGTTTTGCCTTTGATCCGTACAACAGCTCGAATTTTGCTCTTGGAATCGGCATTAAATGGAGTTTAAACTTTGGAGTCTCCGAGGCCATCTCTGCCAAATACAACGCAGAGGCCATGGAACTTCTGGCCACAGAAAGATATGCTCAGGATGGAGTTTATCTTCTAATAAAAAAAACGTGGCTGGAGATTTCAGAAGCACAAAAAAAAGTTGAGGCAACGTTATCCGGCTATCGCTATGGAAAAAAATGGTTAAACAAGGTTATTACCGGCGTAAGCATTGGCCTAGTTGATGGCAAAGAGATTGTTGACGCCTATGGATCACGAGCGCTTACCCAAAAAGAATACTATGAAGCAATCTATAATTTGCATATGGCCTGGGCAAAACTCTCACAAGAACTAGGAGTCGAAGTAGATCCGCTATTGGCCGAGGCCACCAAATAAAAAGGGCCGCTTATCAAAAGCGGCCCACGGTATTTTACTGTACTCACTTTATTTTACCAAATTTTACCAACAAATTATCGATGGCCTCCACTTGTACTTCTTTGCTGTCCACTAGCTTGTCCACTTTGACTACCTTGAGTACTAGGCACACCCATTTGAGCACCTGCCCCTGCACCACCAATTCCACTCATGCTACCGGCCCCTGCGGCAGAAGATCCTGCACCTTCTTGGCCTCTAAGTTGCTCGCGCACTCTGGCCCTTTCTCGAACTGTTTCTCCAAGTTCACTTTCACTACTTTCATTTTGCTTTTTCAGTTTTAATTTTTTTGCTTCTTCCTTTGCCAACTGATTAAGGTTTTGCTCCATTGCAGCATCTTCTTCACTAACGATAGCATCTCCAACTTTGGCCCTTTCTCGATTTTGCATCCGATTTTGCAACTGAGTAGCTTCACCTTTATTGGCCTCTTTTAACTCTTGTTGTTGGGCCAACTTAACATCAAAGGTTTCTAAATCTTCACTCGTGGCCGGAACAACATCATCTGCAAACGAAGTTACTGGGATCATTAAAAAAACAAACATCATCATAAAAAATAACGTTTTCATAAAACCTCCTTTAATTAAGACCTCTTTTTGTCAAAACTGACCTTGAGTGTTTTCTCGGCAATTAACCGATTACTTAGGTCATAAAATTTTAAAACTATAACCTTATTTCCCTCTCCAATTCCTTCAATAATAAACGGCAGATGGCCATTCCTAACGGCAACCTCCCAATCTAAAACCAAAGAACTTTCTTTGTTTAGTTCGGGAAATTTTTTTGAGTAAAAAACAACACCATCAGGTAACACAATTTCCGCATATGCTACGTTAGCTTTTTTTAACTCTCCAATTTCTACTTTAACGGCAAGTGGTGTATTTAAATTTGCTCGAATAAAATCATCTGCAAAAAACCTTAGTCCAAAAACAATTACGATTGCCAACGCTGCACCGGAGAGGGCAATCTGTTTCCATAACATGAGCACACCTCCTGTTTTTTGTTTTTTCTCCCGAAATCTGGCCAGAATACGGGTCTTCATATATGGTGGCGGTAAAATTGCGTCACTATTCCGTTCTTCCTCAAAAACCGCTTTAACCATGTTTTCTATATTTTCATTATTATTGTTTTCCATTTTTCATCCCCTTGTACTAACAACGAATGAAAAGGCCCTTTCGTTTTTTATTTTTTTGATTTAGCGATAAAATATTTTCGCGCCTTGTGAAGTCTGGATCTTAGCGCATCCTCAGAAATACCTATAATTTCAGCAGCTTCCTGATATGAATGGCCTTCCCCATCAACTAAAATCAATGCCATACGAAAATCAGGAGCAATTTTTTGAAGTATCTCTTTTATCTCTATCTTCATTTCAATACTATCTTGCTGGCACTCTTCTGCAGACAAATTATCAAGATCTATGAATTCTTGGTTATCTTTATTTCGGGAATAATCAATATAATGATTCTTGGCAACTTTAAAAAGCCAGCTATATAGCTTGGCCTCACTTTCAAATTCTTTCAGTGACTCGATGGCCTTAATGTAGACATCTTGACATATATCCTGGGCCAAATGCACATCAAAACAGAGATAAGTACAAAAACGGAAAAACTTTTTCTGAGTATTTTCAATAATTAAAGAAAACGCCTGCTCATCACCTTTTTGGGCGCTAGTTATTATCTCTTTAAAATTATATTTCCAATCCATTTATAAAATATCCCAGACAAGTCCGGAGAAAACAACCATCTGTTCATAATTTTTATCTGCAACATCTCCGCTCTCCAGAGATGAATCGTTAATCACGTAATCGCCAGAGAGAAAAAACTGTGTAGATTTATTTAAATGATAGGAAAATTTTAAATTTATGGCATTCTGCTCATCATTTCTAACTTTGCTAGGATTCGTCGCGGCCGGAGTATAATCTTTCTGCAAAATTGTTGCTCCAGCGTCCAGACTAAACTCTTTCGTTATAAGCCAGAAAAAATATGCCTGAAATCCGCTAGCGCTATACTTTTGAGGGAAAGTACCATTGTCTAAAATTGCTACTTTCAAATCCTCTTCAAGTAATAAGTAATTTATTCCAACATAGTATTTTTTACTATAAAACTTTATCCCGGCACTCCCTCCATTGTAATGGCCGGATTGTGCTTCATAATCTTCTATCCATGGCCTATATTCAACATAGGAGTGAGAAAAACCTATTTCTAGCATATCAGAAAAACTTCTTGCGGCACTAAAAGATATACCTGGCCTCAAAAGGTATGTCTCGCTCTCTAAAAATTGAAACCCGTAAGATGGCACTAATTTAATATTCCAATCATCGTTTAGTATTTGCAGTGACAATCCAACATAATTGGAAATTAAACGGTCAGCTTCCTCTCCAATAACTTCATTCCAAGCGATGCCGTATATAATTGCTGTTGAAAAATCAGCATACTTCATAAATTTACGGCCAGTATCTACACCAAAACTAACATTGTTTTTTTCTTCTGCATTATTGCTATCCATGTAATAGTTAGAATTTTGGCCAACTCCAAGAGTAAGACTAACCCATCCTTTTTGCGTCTCGGCCTTCTCTGTTTTTTGCTCTACTAATTTTAAAAAATCTTGTGCCTGCTTCTTTATTTGTTCATCTTGTGCTCGCTGCCATGCCTCATTAAATGCGGCCTTAGACTCTTCATTTTGTTTCAAACTGGTAAGTATAATTCCTTTTAGCAAATATGCTCTGGCCGTCGCAACTGCCTCAATAGAGTTGTTTATAAAATTAAGCGCCTTGGTTGTATTATTATTTTTATATTCAAACAACGCTTGCTTTAAACATTGTTTGGAGAGATCACTTCGCACCTCATTTTTTATGTGCGATGACAATTCTGTTGATTTATTAAGCGCAATAAGAATTTTAATTGAATTAACAATTTTATTTTCACTTGCGAAGCTTTTCGCAATATATAATTTGGCGGCCATTACCAAAGGACTTTTAGAAGATACTTTTCCATACTCCTCACGTGCCTGCTCATAATTTTTTAATTTATAATACACATTAGCAAGATTGAACCGATATAGATTATTCTGCGGACTATGCGCCGACAGCTTTTGCAAAATAGGTAGGGCCTGCTCATAATTTTGCTTTTCAAAGTAAGCTATCGCTTCTTTAAATTTATCTTGCGCTAACTTGGATTCTTCGGCCATCAACACTGAAGACAACAAAAAGGCGGTAACTAAATAAAACAAAAAATTTTTCACTTCTCACCCCTTATTTGAAAACTTACTATATATAGATCCCCTTCTTTTCCAAAACTTGCTTGGCAATTTCTAAAGACATTTCTTTGTAACAATCAAATGTCATCGTGAAACTTGCGCGCCCTTGCGTTTTCGAACGAAGATCTGTGCTGTAACCAAACATTTTAACTAGCGGCACTTCTGCTTGCACACAATCTTTGGATTGTTTCATTTCGATGTTTATAATTTTACCACCCTTCATATTGATATCGGAGATGACATCCCCTGTATAACTATTCGGCGTAACCACTTCCAGTGACATAATTGGCTCTAGCAGACGAAGTCCTGCTTTATGACAGGCCTCTTTAAATGCTTGCGCGGCCGCAATTACAAAACCAAGTTCGGTAGAAGTATCTTCTTGGTACTCTGCCGAAACTAAGGTCGCTTTAATATTGATAAATGGATAGCCGGCCATAGCACCTCCCAAGGCCGCATCATGAATGCTTTTTTCAATAGCATGCGCCAGCTCCTGTGGTAATTTATTATGCGCTATTTTATTAACAAAGGTTATTCCTCCCTGGTCATCACAAGGAGAAACCTCTATGGTGGTTTGGCCCAATTGCATTTTTCCACCCAACTCTTTATTAAAAGTTACGGCCGCAGAAGCAGTGCTGCTAATGCTTTCTCGATATGACACTTGCGGTCTACCCACATTAACGGCAACATTAAATTCTCGCTGCAAACGATCGGCAATAATTTCAAGATGCAACTCTCCCATTCCAAAAATTAAAAGCTGTCCAGTTTCTTTGTTGTGATTATAGTTAAATGACGGATCTTCAAGTTTCAACTGGTCTAGTGTGGCCATTAATTTTTTTTCATCCGCGGTCGTTTTCGGCTCAATAGCAATTGAAATAACTGTTTCCGGAAATTTCATTAGATCATAAACAATAGGGTTATGCTCCACACATAAAGTAGCACTCGTGGTGGTAACCTTTAGTCCGGCAACGGCCACAATATCTCCAGCACCAGCGACTTGTAGCTCGGTTCTCTTATTAGCATGCATCTGTAAAATCTTATTTATACGCTCTCGTTTTTTTACCACTGAATTATAAACTGTTTGGCCAACCTTTAATTCCCCCGAATAAATACGAAGATAGGTTAGACTGCCAACAAATGGATCCGAAGCAATTTTAAAGGCCAAAGCACTAAATAGCTCGGCCGGATCTGGCCGGCGTGTCATTGTTTTCTCTGGATCTTTAGCACTATGTCCAACGATTTCTCCACGATCTAGTGGGGATGGCAAGTAATCAACTATTGCGTCTAAAAGAGGCTGAATTCCCTTGTTTTTGAAAGCACTACCACATAAGACTGGAATAAAAAATTTTGTGATAGTTGCTTTTCTAATCACTTCTTTTATTTGCAAATTAGGAATCTCTATTCCTTCTATAAATTTTTCTGCAAAGTCATCGTCATAATCGGCCAATTTTTCAATCAAATCTTCTCGAAATATTCTACATTCATCCAAAATATTTGCGGGTATCTCCTCAATTGTGACTTTTTGTCCCTGATCCGCGTCCTTCCAGTAATGGGCCTTCATCTCTATTAAATCGACCACTCCAGCAAAATTTTCTTCTATCCCAATCGGATATTGGATAGCCGCCGCCATTTTTCCCAACTTTTCTCTAATTTCTATTATGCAATTGTTAAAATCTGCCCCCATGCGATCCATTTTATTAACAAATGCTATTCGTGGAACATTATATTTATCGGCCTGCGCCCAAACCGTTTCAGATTGTGGCTCTACTCCTGAAACACCATCAAAAACACCCACGGCACCATCCAACACTCGCAATGAACGCTCGACCTCTATCGTAAAATCTACATGCCCTGGAGTGTCTATTATGTTGATACTGCAATTTTGCCACTTACAGGTTGTTGCCGCTGAAGTTATCGTAATCCCGCGTTCCTGCTCTTGCACCATCCAGTCCATGGTGGCAGTACCATCATGAACTTCTCCTATTTTATAATTTTTTCCGGTGTAGAATAGAATGCGCTCAGTAGTAGTAGTTTTACCTGCGTCGATGTGCGCCATTATCCCAATATTACGAATGAGCTCAAGCGGGGATGAGGCCATATATGCTTCTTTGATTTAGATTGTGTCTATTACCATTTAAGGTGAGCAAATGCTTTATTCGCCTCTGCCATCTTGTAAACATCTTCTCTTTTCTTAACAGCGCCGCCACGATTATTTGCCGCATCTAGAATCTCTTCGGACAGCTTCTCTACCATGGATTTACCATTACGCTCGCTTGCATAATCCCTCAACCAACGAAGCGCCAAGGATTGACGACGAGATGGACGAACCTCCACGGGGATTTGATAGTTCGCGCCGCCGATGCGGCGTGATTTGACTTCCACGGCCGGCTTAACATTATTTAATGCCTTCTTGAAAATCTTAATTGCCTCTTCTTGGCCTTTTTTTTCTATTTCTTCAAACGTAGCGTAAACAATCGCTTCGGCAGTTGATTTTTTACCACCAACCATCAAACAATTAATGAATTTAGAAACAACCACATCTTGATATTTAGGATCTGGTAAAACTTCTCTGACCTCGGCCTTATGTTTTCTGCTCATAACTTTGATTCCTCATCTTATTTAAAAAGCTATCTTGTATATATAACTAACTATTTCTTTGGTTTTTTACAACCATATTTGGAGCGCGATTGCTTCCGTTTATCAACTCCAGTGGCATCAAGAGATCCGCGCACAGTATGATAACGAACACCCGGTAGGTCTTTTACCCTTCCACCACGCACCAAAACGATGGAGTGTTCTTGCAAGTTATGCCCCTCGCCTCCAATGTATGATGTTACTTCAAATCCTGAACTCAACTTAACCCTGCACACCTTTCTCATGGCAGAGTTTGGTTTTTTTGGAGTTGTCGTATAAACTCTGGTGCAGACCCCTCTTCGCTGCGGACACGCCTTAAGTGCTGGCGCTTTCGTTCTGCTAACTTTGTCCGATCTCCCCTTACGTATCAACTGATTAATGGTTGGCATTCACCTGTCTCCCTTTTCTAAAAAATGCAATAGCTAGACTGATTAACATGCTAACCTAGCTATTACAAGTATTTTTTATATGCTAAGGCCGACTGTGGCCGAAGCAATTTCATCTGTCTCTTCTGTTTTCTTCTCAACCGCATCATAGCCTCGGTACCTAGAGATACCACTTCCTGCAGGAATTAAACGGCCCATAATAACATTCTCTTTCAATCCTCGAAGATGATCCCTCTTTCCTTCCAAGGTAGCTTGCGTCAACACTTTAGTAGTCTCCTGGAAAGAAGCCGCCGAAATGAATGATTCAGTAGTCAGAGAGGCCTTTGTAATTCCCAAAAGTAATGGCTTTGCTTCTGCCGGTGCCTCACCTGCGGCCACTAACTTCTCATTGGTCTCTATAAATTCCGATTTAGTAACCGAATCACCAGTAATAAAGAAGGAATCCCCTGGGTTGGTAATTTCAACTTTCTGCAACATACGGCTAACAATAACCTCAATATGCTTATCATCTATACGAACACCTTGTAGGCGATAAACCTCTTGGATCTCATCAACGATATAACGCGCAAGGGCCTTAATACCCATAACGCGAAGTAGATCATGCGGATTGCTTGGCCCATCCATAATAGGCTCTCCAGCACGAATATAGTCACCTTCGTTAACAATAACGTAACGTCCCTTGGGAATTGTATAGGTAATCGGATCAGATCCATCTTCTGGGCGAATAATAACTCGGCGATTTCCACGAAGTTCTGGCCCAAATTCAACCGTACCAGAAATATCTGAAATCTGTGCAGCATTAGAGGGCTTACGCGCTTCGAACAATTCCGCAACACGAGGAAGACCCCCGGTGATATCTTTGGTCTTTGTTGTTTCTCGCTGCACTTTAACAATCGCAGAACCAATTTCAATTTTTTGTTTATCAGCAACGATGATGTGTGATCCTACTGGCAGTCGATAGACCGCTTGTCGATTTGTTCCTGGAACAATAACTGGACGATCACTCTCATCAATAATCATAACCCGTGGTTGCAAGGCCACATCTTTTGATTCTGTTACTACTCGATGGGTTAATCCCGTCACAGCATCAACCTGTTCACTCACCGTGTTTCCAGTAACTAGGTCAATATACTTAATGTAACCTGAGGCCTCTGTTAGCACTGGAATAGCAAATGGATCCCACTCTAAAATCCTATCCCCAACATTTACGTGAGTTCCTTCTTTAAAGAAAATAGTTGCTCCGTAAATAGCTGGATAACGCTCTTTTTCTACTCCGGCTTCATTTTTGATTACGATCTCACCAGTTTTATTCATGATGATCATCGTGCCTTCATCTGTAGTAGCAATTTTTACGTGGTCAAAATGGATTGTACCAGCAGTCCGAACTTCTGTTTTGTTTACCTGAGCACCTGCCGTTGCGGTTCCCCCAACGTGAAAGGTTCTCATTGTTAACTGAGTTCCTGGCTCTCCGATTGATTGTGCCGCAATAACGCCAACGGTTTCACCAACACTGACCATTTTTCCTCTGGCCAAATCTTGGCCAAAGCAATGCGCACAAAAACCATGAGCGACTCTACAAGTTAGTACGGAACGTACCTTCACCTGATCAATTCCAAAATCTTGAAATTTTTGTTTATCGTCCGGAGAAAACATATGGCCTTTGGGAAAAATTTCTGAGCCATCAGGGCCCAATACTGGGCCGGCAGCAAGTCGTCCCATTACTCGATCACTTACATGTTCAACAATTTCTCCAGATTCAACTCTTGAAGTTAGGATAATACCATCGGTTGTTTCACAATCAATTATACGAATAATACCATCCTGTGCAACGTCAACCAAGCGTCTTGTTAAATAACCTGAATTGGCCGTTTTTAACGCCGTATCAGCAAGACCTTTTCGCGCTCCATGGGTCGAGGAAAAGTATTCCAAAACAGATAATCCCTCTCGAAAGTTGGAGGTAATCGGTGTTTCAATAATCTCGCCTGATGGCTTGGCCATCAAACCTCGCATACCGGCCAACTGGCGTAGCTGAGCGTTAGAACCTCGTGCTCCAGAATCGGCCATAATAAAAAGCGAGTTAAAAGACGGTGCCGTTACAGACTCTCCATCTTTACTTGTAAACTTCTGAGTAGATAGCTGTTCGATCATAACCTTAGATAGTTTTTCGTGAGTTTGCGACCAAACATCTACTACTTTATTATAACGTTCTCCATTGGTAATCGATCCTTCGTTATACTCTTCGGTAATTTTATCAACTTCTCCATAGGCCTCTTTTAGGATTTTACCTTTTACTGCTGGAATGGCCATATCGTTAACATTGATAGAAATTCCCGCTTTAGTAGCATATTCGTATCCTAGGCGCATGATAGCATCAGCAAGAAGCACAGTATCCTTTTCGTTACCCTTCCTATATGCGGTATCAATAAGTTTTCCGAGTGCCTTTTTATTTAAAATTTTATTAACATCAGCATACTCAAGACAACTAGGTGCTACGTCATAAACGAAAGTACGTCCTACTGTGGTCTCTTCCATCTTATTGTTAATTCGCACTCTGATTGGCGCTTGTAGATGCAAATTACCTGTATGGTAAGCAAATTGGGCCTCTTCTTTGGATGAGAAAACACGTCCATGCCCTTGAGCAAACGGACGAATTCTTGTCATATAGTAAAGTCCTAAAACAATATCTTGTGATGGAACAATAATTGGTGTTCCATCTTTTGGAGACAAAATATTATTAGTAGACATTGCTAAAATACGACACTCTACTTGTGCCTCAATAGATAACGGAACATGTACTGCCATCTGGTCACCATCAAAGTCAGCATTAAAAGCAGTACAAACTAGGGGATGAAGCTGAATAGCTTTTCCTTCGATCAGCACTGGCTCAAACCCCTGAATACCAAGACGATGCAAAGTAGGAGCACGATTAAGTAAAACTGGATGCTCGCGAACTACTTCATCTAAAATATCCCACACCTCTTGTTTTTGTTGGTCAACCATTCGCTTGGCCACTTTGATGGTAGTGCAATGGCCTTTTTCGATTAACTTGTTATAGATAAATGGTTTGAACAATTCTAGCGCCATCAGCTTCGGAAGTCCGCACTGATGTAATCTTAAATTCGGGCCAACCACAATAACTGATCGTCCAGAATAGTCCACTCGTTTTCCCAAAAGATTTTGGCGGAAACGCCCTTGTTTTCCTTTCAACATATCAGACAGTGAACGTAGTGGCCGCTTATTTGCGCCAGTAAAGACCTTTCCTCGACGTCCATTATCGAAGAGAGCATCAACTGCCTCTTGTAACATTCGCTTCTCATTACGAATAATAATCTCGGGAGCATTCAACTCTTTTAAGCGACGTAATCGATTATTTCTGTTAATAACGCGACGATAGAGATCATTCAAATCTGAGGTAGCAAATCGTCCGGCCTCTAATGGAACTAATGGGCGAAGATCTGGTGGTAACACCGGAATTACATCCATCATGAACCAATCTGGCCGATTTTCAGAACGCAAAATTGATTCGATGACCTTCAATCGTTTTACTACTTTTGCCCTTTGCATTTCAGTGGTAGTGGATTTTAGTTCCCGACGAAGTTCTTTGTTTTGAGTATCTAGATCAATCTTCTTTAAAAGATCTTTTATTACCTCACCACCCATACCGGCCTCAAATTCTATTTTGGCCTCTTTCATTTCATTGTATTGTTGCTCGGTAACGATTCTTCCAATCTCAAGGCCATTATCGTTGTTTGTATCTTTTACGTGGGTAATAATCAACGCTTCGTAATACAAAACTCTCTCTAGATCTTTTAGTGATAGATCTAGCAATGCCCCAATTCTAGATGGAAGAGAGCGTAAAAACCAGATATGCGCAACTGGTGCGGCCAATTCGATATGGCCGCAACGCTCACGACGTACTTTTGAAAGTGTGACCTCGACGCCACATTTCTCGCATACGACCCCGCGATGTTTCATTCGTTTGTACTTCCCGCAGATACACTCATAGTCTTTCACTGGCCCAAAAATTTTGGCACAAAAAAGTCCATCTCGTTCTGGTTTGAAAGTCCTATAGTTGATGGTTTCTGGTTTTTTCACTTCACCAAACGACCACTCTCGAATGGTATCTGGTGAGGCCAGCTTAATAGAAACTGCTTCAACGCTGATTGGATCTTTGGGTTTGTCGAAAAAATTTAAAAGGTCTTTCATTGAGCTAAGCTCCTTATCAAAGTGTTTACACTAATTTGTTACTGTTGGTTTGCCTGTTCTTCTTCAGTGTTTTCTTCCAGCTTTATGTCTAAACATAACGCTTGTAGTTCGCGAATAAGAACATTGAATGACTCCGGCAGTCCTGGTTCTAATACATGTTCACCTTTTACGATAGACTCATACATCCTGGTTCTTCCAATAACATCATCCGATTTTACTGTCAGGAACTCTTGCAGTGTGTATGCCGCTCCATATGCTTCAAGCGCCCACACTTCCATCTCTCCTAATCTCTGGCCACCAAATTGAGCTTTACCGCCCAATGGCTGCTGGGTAACTAGTGAGTAAGGCCCGGTTGAACGAGCATGAATTTTCTCGTCTACTAGATGGTGTAATTTCAACATATACATTGTGCCAACAGTGACTTCTTCTGCAAAAGCATCTCCGTTAACTCCGTTAAACAAGGTCGTCTTTCCAGTTTTATCCAAATCACCAAGTTCTAACATTTCTTGGATGTCTTTCTCTCCGGCACCTGCAAACACCTGAGTGGAAAAACGCACACCAGCAGATAGCTGTTGTGCTACTTCTTTTACTCTTGCATCGCTAGCGGAGACAAGCCACTGTTTTACCTCTTCAGTTTTATAGATTTTATAGATAAAATCTTTCAGCTGATGAATTTCAACTTGCTCTTCTAACATATTCTTAAACTTTTCGCCTAATCCGCGGCCTGCCCATCCTAGATGCAACTCTAGTAGCTGGCCGATATTCATACGAGACGGAACCCCTAGTGGATTTAAAATCAGATCAACTGGTGTTCCATCCGCTAAATACGGCATATCTTCTGCTGGTAGAACGTTTGAAATAACACCTTTATTACCATGTCGACCGGCCATTTTATCACCGGCCTGAAGCTTACGCTTAATGGCAATATAGATAATTACCTTTTTAATAACACCGGGTGGAAGTTCGTCTCCACGATTTAATTTTGAGATCTCTTCATTGGCCTTGTTGCGCACTCTTGTGATGCGGTTTTTAACATCTGCAAAGTACTCGCTCAATTTTTCTTCAAGCGCTGCCTCCAGTGGAATGTAACCAATCAATTCAAAAGGAATGGTGCTAAGAGTTTCAATTGTTAACTCCACACCTTTTGCTAAGATCTCAGTCGAACCATCTTCTGAAACCAATTTATCTGTCGTTTTTGCACCTTTTAACATTTTGGCAATTCGAATAAGCGAGGAGGTTTGAATTGATTTAATTTCAATTTTCTCATCTCGCCGGATCAAAGTTGTCTCATTGTCAATAATTTCTCGAGAGCGAGAGTCTAGCTCAACGCCTTCACGAATATACACTTTCGCATCAATTACCGTTCCTCGCACAGAAGATGGAACACGAAGCGAGGTATCTTTAACATCGCCGGCCTTGTCACCAAAAATTGCCTTTAACAATTTCTCTTCTGGGGATAGTTGTGACTCACCTTTAGGGGTAATCTTTCCAACTAAAACATCGCCTGGCTTAACAATAGCACCAATACGAATAATTCCCGCTTCATCTAATTCCTTCAGCGCCTCTTCGCTAACGTTTGGAATATCGCGAGTGATCTCTTCTTTTCCTAATTTTGTGTCACGCGCTTCCACCTCAAAACTCTCAATGTGAATAGAGGTAAAAATATCGCGCGCAAGCAGCTCTTCGTTTATCAAAATCGAATCTTCGTAATTATATCCACCCCACGGCATGAAAGCTACCAGCACGTTTTGTCCAAGTGCTAAATCTCCCATTTGAGTTGCAGGCCCATCTGCGATAACCATTCCTTTAGTTACCTTGTCGCCCTCTTTTACAAGCGCTCTTTGATTATTGCAGGTATTCTGATTGGTTCGTTGATACTTCACCAACTTATAGATATCAACTCCCGACTCGCCCTCTGCGAATTTATCACGCTGAATAACAATTCTGGTTGAATCAACAAATATAACCTTACCGGCATCTTTGGCAAAAAGAATTGCTCCAGAATCTCTGGCAACAATCGCCTCAACTCCTGTTCCAACCATTGGAGCATCCGTTTTAACAACAGGAACCGCTTGTCGCATCATGTTTGATCCCATCAAGGCACGATTGGCATCATCATGTTCCAAAAATGGAATCATGGATGTTGCTATCGAGATCATCTGATTGGGCGAAATATCCATCAAGTCAACGTCATCATGATGAACCAAGGCAAATTCACCAGCTCGTCGTGCTGGAACGTGCTCCCCCTCTACTTTACCACGCAGAAGAAACTCATTATTAACCTGCGCAATAACTTTTCCTTCTTCTTGAAAAGCAGAAAAATAACGAATATCATTGGTCAATTCACCATTTTCATTAACAACCTGATATGGCGTCTCAATGAAGCCGTAGTCAGAAACTCGTGCATAAGTTGCAAGAGAGGTTATCAAACCAATATTTGGCCCCTCTGGAGTCTCAACCGGACACATTCTTCCGTAGTGTGTTCCGTGAACGTCACGGACTTCAAATCCGGCCCTTTCACGAGTCAGACCTCCAGGCCCTAGCGCCGACAAACGACGTTTGTGGGTAATTTCTGAAAGGGGATTGGTTTGATCCATGAACTGAGAAAGTTGTGATGAACCAAAAAATTCTTTTACTGCCGCAGCCACTGGTTTTTGATTAACCAAATCGTACGGCATCATCGTCTCAATTTCTTGAATTGCCATGCGCTCTTTTACGGCGCGCTCCATTCTTACCAGACCAACGCGAAATTGATTTTCAAGCAACTCACCTACTGCTCGCACTCGTCGATTTCCGAGGTGATCGATATCATCAACTTTCCCTTTTCCATTATTTAGATCAACCAGGTACTGAATAGTTCTGACAATATCGTCTTTAGTTAAAATCGTTTGCTCATCAGGAATATCCAATCCAAATTTGTAATTAATCTTCATCCTTCCAACTTTAGAAAGATCATATCTTTCACCGTTGAAAAATAGATTTTGAAATAAGCTGGTAGCAGCTTCAATGGCCGGTGGCTCTCCTGGGCGGAGGCGTTCAAATATTTTAACTAATGCGTCCTCACTTGAATCAGTTTTGTCCATCAACAAAGTATTACGGATTTGATCTCCGTAATTAATCATGTCGATATATAAAACCTCAACATTTTTAACTCCTGCGGCCAACAATTGATGAATCTTCTCTTCACTAATCGCCTCGTTGGCCTGGCAAATAACTTCGCCAGTGCTCTCATCAAAGATATCTTTGGCCACAATTTTACCGGCGATCTCTTCAAGATCCGATTCAATTGTATTAATATTCAGCGTTTTCATCTCTTTGATGGCAACTTTCGTAAATTTTTTACCACTCTTAATTAAAACGGCACCACCTTTAGGATTAACTATATCATTTTTTGCTCTGGTCCCTAAAAGTAAATTAGGATCTACCGTACGAGAGTATTTTCCATCTTTTGTGAAATTTATAACTTCTTTGTGATAAAACAGGTCTAAAATTTCCTGAATAGAATACCCCATCGCCTTCAAAATTACAGTCGCGTGTAACTTGCGCTTTCTATCTATCCTTGCATACAATATATTTTTATGATCGAATTCAAAATCTAGCCAAGATCCTCTGTGTGGAATAATTCTGGCCGAATATAAAAGTTTACCACTGGAGTGTTTCTTCCCACTATCGTGCTCAAACACAATACCTGGAGAACGATGTAACTGAGAAACAATAACTCTTTCCGTTCCGTTGTAAACAAAAGAACCGGTAGGTGCCATCAATGGAATATTTCCTAAATAAACTTCCTGCTCTTTGATAGAAGATACTGTTCGCTCTTCTTCACCATCTTTCCCAGCAGTCAAATCGTAGAAAATCAGACGAACAACAACTTTGAGTGGTGACTCGTAAGACAATCCTCGCTGTCGACATTCTTTGACGTCATACTTTGGATTCTCCAGTGTATAACTAACAAATTCCAATGAAACCGTCTTATTAAAATCGTAAATTGGAAAAACCGAGTTAAAAACTGCTTGCAGTCCACGATTTTCACGCCGTGCTGGCGGAATATTTCGTTGCAAAAAGTCTTCGTATGATTTTAATTGTAAATTAACTAGTGGCGGCGTTTCCATTTCTGTATTGGTAGATTCGAAACCCTTTCTGTACCACTGATTGGGAGAGAAAATTGAAGTCATTTTGGATCCCCTTAGCGAAAGCAAGTCGTATTAATAATTTTCCCTAAATCCTAACGATAAATAAGAAATTGCCAGAAGCTACTTCCAGCAATTTCTTTAAATTTATCAAACAAAAAACAAATTACTTAAGCTCAACTTTCGCGCCTGCTGCCTCTAGAACTTTTTTCATATTCTCGGCATCGGCCTTAGCAACACCTTCCTTAACCACTTGAGGAGCTCCTTCTACAAGGTCTTTTGCCTCTTTAAGTCCAAGTCCAGTAATTGTTCTAATCTCTTTGATAACGTTGATTTTTTTGTCGCCAGCATTGGCCAAAACAACGGTAAATTCGGTCTTCTCTGCAGCAGCTTCAGTTGTTGCCGCAGCGGCACCAGCAACAGCAACTGGAGCAGCGGAAACACCAAATTTAGTTTCCATTTCTTTAACTAGATTTGCTAGATCTAATACAGACATTTTAGAAACGTGTTCAATCAATTGTTCATTTGTAATACTCATAATAACTCCTTATAAAAAAATAATTTATTAAATATTTTGTTAATTATCCTATGCTGCCTGTTCTTTTTCTTTCTTCTCTCTAACTGCGTCCAACACTCTCACAAACGAAGAAGCAGGTGCCATGAAAGTTGCGAGCAACGTTGCCAGCATTTGTGGTTTGCTTGGCAAGCTGGCCAATTGCTTAATGTCGTTAGTATTAAGTAATTTCCCATCTAACATACCGCCGCGAAGAGTAACCAACTCTTTTTCAGCTCCGGCATCTCGTAAGCACTTTGCAACCGCGGCCACATCATCGTAGGCAAAAGCTACCGCACTTGACCCTTTTAAATTGACCAAAAGTTTTTCATAGTCTGTTCCCTTGGCCGCAATTTCAAACAGAGAATTCTTGGTAATCATTAGTTTACCCTTAACATCTCTGACGCTTTTTCTAATTGCGTTAGCGTTATTACTCTCAATGCCAACCAAATTAGTTAGAAAAATGGCCTTGGCCTTGCTGATATTGGTTTTAACTTCTCCAATCACAGCCTCTTTTTCCGCTCGATTCATCATAAGTCCCTCCTATTTCATCACTATGTTCATCTCGAAGTCAGGGGGAGATTTCCGGCAGGCATTACACGTTTATCTGGTGAGGAACAACGCAACCGACCATCTTCAATCCCACAAACTTATTTATGATACCTGTAACGCCTCTTGTGCATCTACGCAAATACTGGGGCCCATTGTAGTGCTGATATAAAGCGACTTAAGATAAGTCCCCTTTGCACTCGATGGCTTGGCCTTAACGATTGCTGCAATGATAGCATTAAAATTTTCTTTGATTTTGGCGGCATCAAATGATCGCTTTCCTATTGGAACATGGACAATCCCGCTTTTTTCTGTGCGATATTCAACGATACCGGCCTTTTGCTCTTTAACCGCCTTCACGACATCAGTGGTGACCGTCCCCAGCTTGGGATTAGGCATAAGTCCGCGAGGGCCAAGCAATCGACCAATTTTTCCAAGTTTTCCCATCATGTCTGGAGACGCGATTACTCGATCAAAATCCATCCATCCGGTAGAAATTTTCTGGATAATATCATCGCCACCTGAAAAATCAGCTCCCGCAGCTTCCGCCTGGCCAATTTTCTCACCAGAAGTAATAACTACTACGCGTACACTTTTTCCAGTTCCTGCTGGCAACGAAATGGCCCCACGAATCATCTGATCCGCATGCCGAGGATCAACTCCTAAGCGAAACGCCACATCAACTGTTTCATCGAATTTAGTAAAAGAGGTCTCTTTTACTAGCTTAACGGCATCATCGATCGAATAGACTTTTTTCGGATCAACTTTTTTTGCCGCCTCTAAATACTTTTTTGATCTTTTTTTCATAAAACTCCCCGGTAAAAGCGATCTTGGAAGATCTCCCGTGTTGTTGTTAATAAACTATTATTAAATTTTTCTTTAGTAATCCAGTTTTAATCCCATCGAACGGGCAGATCCCTCGATAGTTTTCATCCCCGCCTCTAAGCTGGCCGCAGTTAAGTCCGGCTCCTTTGCCTTAACTACTTCTTCTACCACTCGCTTAGAAACACTTCCGGCAAACTCATGTCCAGGCTTTTGAGATCCCTTAGCAAGCTTCAGTTTATCTTTTATAAGATAAGAGGCAGGAGGAGTTTTTGTCACGAAAGAAAATGAACGGTCAGAATAGACCGTTATGATAGTTGGAAGAATTACTCCGCTTTCTTTTTGTGTTTTTGCATTAAAGGCCTTGCAAAATTCCATTATGTTAACACCTTTCTGTCCAAGTGCTGGCCCGATTGGTGGAGATGGATTTGCTTTTCCGCCAGGAATTTGTAACTTAATAAAACCAGTAACTTTCTTTGCCACATTTCACCCCATATTTTGCGCCATCTTTTGGCGAACCATATTGTTTTTTAATACCTTTTCTATTGCGTAACTTTCTGTACCTGTGAAAAATCCAACTCGACAGGAGTTGGCCGGCCAAAAATAGATACACTAACTCTCAATTTTCCTTTCTCATTAACAGACTCAACGACTCCAATAAATGAAGTAAATGGCCCTTCGATAACTTTAACATTTTCACCTTCAGAAAAGTTAACGTTGGCCCGCGGCTTAAATCCTTCGACCACCTGATTAGTCATCACCGCTGCTTCTTTATCAGAAATTGCCGTTGGCCGACCTTTCGTACCACCAATAAATCCGGTGATTTTGTCGGTATCTTTTACCATGTGCCAGACAGAATCCGTCATAACCATTTTTATGAGAACATATCCAGGGAAAAATTTCTTTTTAAATGTACGCTTCTTTCCGTTAACATTGTTAACAACAGTCTCTTCGGGAACTATTATTTCAGAAATATACTCCGTTAGTTTAAAATTAACTGCTCGCTCTTTTAACGCTTTTGCTACTTTGTTCTCTTGGCCTGTCATCGTTTTTGCAACATACCATTTGAACTCAGGAGTATCGCCTTTTGCTAAAACACTCCCAACAGCGGTTTCCGCGGCAGTATCTTCATTGTTTACAATCTCGGCATCATTTTTTTCATTGGCCATAAAGCTGCCCATATTTAATAGATGAGGTTAAGTATAAAATTAAAAATATAATCGACAAGAATCAAAATCCCGCTAACCACCACAAGTGCCACAAGAATTCCGATCGTCAACTTAAAAATTGAATCTTTGTCTGGCCAAATTACCTTTACTAACTCGGAATATACTTCCGAAAAATATTGAGCGCTCTTTTGATTTGTTTTTATAAATACCAAAAACGCAATTCCCAGAATAACGCCCGTGGCATGAGTGGAGTTTACGAAGTATGGGATTTTTGATTCAAGATCAAACCAATCTCCCATCTGCAGAATAAATCGAATGCTGACGTATCCGACAATAACTGCGCAGGAAATTACAAACGCGTTAATCCATTTCTTTTCATCGTCTGTTTTCAAAATACTCATAACCACCCTTACAAAGATGACATTAAATTACAGGTTAAGATTTTCACTTATGCAAAAAAAAAATGAATTTGTCTATAATTAAATGATTTTTTTAAGAAATTGCTAACTTTTCAAAATTAATATGGTTTTTTATTGCCAGATGGCCCGTGCGCCGCGTTAGCGAAGATTTTTAAGGTCACTGGTACATTTGTCGTTAAAATCATCTCTGTTAAATAAATTGCGATTAAATTCCTTGCGCTTTCTCGTTTGCACAGAAATATCACCAGGTGCCAGAATTGTTCCTTTTACCTCTAAATTACCCAGGTCGATAAACTCTTTTTTCTTGTATTCATAGATTATCTTTTGCCCTACTACGTTTTTTTGTGGAGGGGTGTTGTCCTGGGAAGATATAATGCCAGGAAGAAGTAGAAGTAAGGCGATAACGATAGTATTATTGGGGACATGTATATACATTCTGCTTATCTCCTCCGTCTGCTGGCAGGGGCCGATTCAGATTCTACTATCTCACAGTTTGATTTGAGGCCAAAGGAGTAATCTCCTAGTTCATCGGCCCAAAAGGCACCATTAAAACTCCAAAAGTCATCATCCGCACTCGTCTGCAAATTAGACCAATCTCCTCTAGAACGATCAGAAACCAATTCTTTATCGTTATAAACTAGGGTTCTTTGTTTCGACATAATTTCTAACTTTATATTAAACATTTCATAAGCAAAACGGTGGATCTCGTTAACAAAATTATAGATTTCTTCGCGTAAAAAATATTCGATCCCTGATTTCTTAAGATAAACCATTTTTTCCAAATTTTTTTGTAAATCTAAAATAAGAGGAGATTTTTTTTCCTTAGAAATTTTTTCTAATTCGCCCTGGGCCATTTTAAGAGAGGTTATGTCTAAGCTATATTTGATCTTTTTTTTGGAAGTCGTAATCAACTGTTGAATATATATATTCTCTTTTTTTAAAGCGCCTTCTCCCGACAAGGCCAATTGTAGAAAATATTCGGGTTCATTTTTGTGCTTATTTAGTTCACTAATTAGAGAATCGCTTTGTGGCCGATAGAAATTATAGAAGCGATTTACTACTTCCATAGAGTCCTTCCATAGGCAAAGACGAAAATATGCCAGCGCAGTCAAAACTTCTGCTTCTGGAAGAAAATAATTCTTTAGTAGTGGTGACTTGTATGTAACCAAAAGGCCTAAAGTCTTATTAAAATTATTCTGGTTATAGTGGCCCCACGCTTTTTCTAATAAAATATATGGCCACAAATATGATCGTTTGGGAATGGATTCATACACGGCCATTGCCTGAAGCAGTTCTTCTTTTTTGTATTTTACTCTGGCAGAATGAATCAGGCATGTTTCTCGAATAATCGCGTAATAGCGCCGGCTCTTTTCGAAAAGTGATTTTTTCTCATATTTCTGTGCAACTTTCTGACAACGATCGTAATGAGTAAATGCAATATCGTCTTTATTCTGAAGATTAGCGATAGTTCCTAGGGCCATTTCTGACTCTGGAGAAAATTTATGCCCCATGGGAATTTGCTTCAAAATTTCATAGGCATCTTTGTAATTTTTGCGTTTAAAAAGCTCCAACCCTAATGCCACTGACAGTGTAGGAGACTTTAATCCAACAATTTTTCCCAACTCCATATTGGCAAAGGAATCATCCCCGGCCTTCAGATAAAGATTTTCTAACACTTTTTCAAATTTGGGTTCAATCGAATCAACTAACAACATATGTTTTTCGGCGAAATATAGTGACGAAATATAATATCTATTCTGATAAAACAGATAGGTAAGAAACTGGTATTTTTTAGCTTCATCAATATTGGTTTTATTGTAAATTTTATCTATTTTTCCCCAATCTATTTGAGCATAAGCACCTCGCCCCCATAGAAACAAGGAGAACATTATCAAAAATATTACATGCAAAATTTTATAGATCATAATTATTCGTCAATATGACATCCCTACCGAAAACATGAAATCCATAGCGCTGTTGAGGGTTTTTCCTTTGGAACGATCCGGCCCGTAGGCGCTGTAGAAAGTATTTAGCACGGATAGGCCCACGTGAATCATTGTGTTAATGTGAAAGCGCAAAGCAGTATTGGCCAAAACTCCACTATAGCTTTCTGCTGCATATGCATTAGCAGCATCCTCCAAAACCACCGTTAAAACATTACTCTCAGCAGCAATCTGGCCATAGCCTAAGGCAAACGACCAATCAAAATAAAAAATTTCGTTGAAGGTATTAATTTTTCCATAAAACGGAGACCAGACAATCGCTCCTCCATAAGAAGAGTTAAGGCGACGAACGAAGGGAACCGCCCCATTAACAAATTGTACGGCCTTAAGTGCACTATTGTCTGCATTCGCATAGCTATTATAAAAAAGCTCTATAGCAAATGTTTCTATAACATAAAAACCGCTTTTAATACTAAGGCCGGTTACAGTTTGGAAAGGCGAGGATACTCCTGACAAATAACCTACATCTGCATATAGTGTGTATTTTTTTTTAAATTGTTTATTTTGTAAAACAAAAACTTTTTTATCCGGATCAAGCCAGAGAAAATTATATAGGTCTGTTTCTTCCGCAAAAAGTGGAGTGATTGTTGATAAAAGCACAATCACTGGCCAAACAGTAAAAAGCAAAGATCCAATTCTCACAAGCTATCATCCTTGATTATGGTAACAATAATGATTCCTAATTTTATAGCAAGCTAAAGCGGAATGGCAAATGCGCTGCAAAAGATCCAAAGGGTAAAAGAGGTTACGAGTGGAATAGTCAAATTATCATCGATTTTAATTGGAATCATCTCGAAAAGAGTAATCAGAAAGGGGACAAAAAAAGCCACAAACCAAAAGCCAAAAGAGAGCATGGCGCTAGAATTATATATAGAAAAAACCATAAGGATTGCTAAGAAGGAGCAAATATAAAAGGCCAGAGAACCTTCGACGCTTTTTTCCTTAACGATATGGTGTTTCCCAAAACGTATGCCAATAATGGCCGAAAGAGGATCGGCAAAGGCCAGAGTATAGATACTAATCAGCGCAATAATTTTCGGGAAGCTTAAAATGGTTAACATAATGGCCATTGCGTAAGGAATGGCCGCAGATTCTTTTAGTTGCTCTTCGGCCCGCAAAAGATATTTGGTCCATCCTTCAAATTTTTTGGCAATTTCAGGGTATGCGCGCCTTATTTGATCTAAAAGATAGATGAGACTAGCAAAGGTGCCGAGAATATAAACCACTTGCTGATGAGAAAGTGTCAACGCATAGGCCGTCGCTACCACAAAACCGTTACCCATATGAAATAGTCGGCGTGAAATCTGCAAATCTTTTCTGGTGGATTTAATTGTTCCTGCAATCGCAGAAGCTCCGCTAGCAGATGAAGTTGCTGCAATCTGTGTAGGATTAAATTCCTCGGGATATAATAACTTTAAATTTTTTACTTCTTGAAACTCTGACATAGTTTGTAATCCAAATTACAATATATTTCCCATCAATATTGGAGTACGACTGCGCCAGAGGTAACGCCTGCTCCAAACGCCGTCATAGCACACTTATCTCCTCGTTTAATTTTTCCTGCACGAACTGCTTCATCAAGCGCGATGGGGATCGTTGCGGCTGAGTTGTTTCCATATTTTTCTACCGTTACTATAATTTTTTCCATGTTAATTTCTAATTTTTTTGCCAAATACTCAATAATCCTCAAATTGGCCTGATGCGGAATAAACCACTGCAAATCACTTACTGATAAATGGGCCGCTTCGAGGGCCATTTGCGAATTTCTCATCATCGTTCTAGTAGCATATTTAAATATTTGTTTTCCTTCCATGACCAATTTATCTTCTTTTCGCTCAAGTTTTTCTTTATTTAACGGACTTGCGGAGCCACCAGAAGGCACAAAAAGAAGTTTGTCGCCAGTTCCATCACAAGACAAAGTTGACGATAAAATTTTTGAAGAATCATTTTCATCTGCACGGCCTAGCACTGCGGCACCGGCACCATCTGCAAAAAGAATGCAAGTTGTTCGATCAGTCCAATCAACAAACGGCTGTAGCAGCTCTGCACCTATTATTAAAATATTTTTATAAATGCCAGTTTTGATCATGCTATCTGCGATAACTAATCCATAAAGAAAACCAGAACAAGCAGCAACAATATCCAAACAGGGGCATTCATTTTTTATTCCTAATTTCTGCTGTAAGACGGCCGCAGTACTTGGTAATTTATAGTCCGGAGAAACGGTAGCAAAAAGTATCAAATCAATTTCGTCAGGTTTTATATTTGCTGCTTCCATCGCTTTCTTGGCGGCAAAGGCCCCCATCTCGGAACAGGTTTCGCTACCATCTAATTTGGCCAATCGGCGCTCTTTAATTCCAGTTCTTTCAATGATCCACTCATTGGAGGTATCGACCATTTTTTCCAGCTCCTGATTAGTCAATGTTCGACTAGGGATATAGGAGCCAGTTCCTAAAATTTTTGAGTACTTAGATGGAGTCATATAAATCCTTTGCTGCGCTTTTTAGTTTTTAATATGGCCGACTTTAAATAACTTTGGCCGAAGGGTCAAGCGATAATAATGGCGATACTTCTGGTAAATTTTAAATGTGGATAAGTCAGAATTATTTTCTGTTCCGTTTATAGGTAACGGCCCACTATATAATATCTTCTTCCTTTAAGAGTTTTTTTAAATCATTAATAAGATCTAGGCCATAGTTACCCAGCTCATCGATTGTCATTGATTGAACTGCCTGCTTGGGAGACATGTCGAACAAACTAACTTTTTTATCATAACAATCAACAATCGATAAAATCTCCTCTTCTGGTGTCAATTTTTTCTTTTTTTGGGGGCCACTACCAGAAAGAGTTTCTTCGTGATTTAACACTAGCTCCATGATCGTTGCGTTAATGTATGGCTTGTCTTGTAACAAGTCGGCAGTATTTCGTGGATGATTGTTATAAATTTTTAACTCATCAACCGTGAGCGTCTTTTTTGGTCGACGATGCAAGGCCTGCTCAGCAGCATCTGAACGGGTAATACTTAAATCATGGATCAAGGCAGCAATTGCAATATTATCTACCATCGCACTATCTATCTTGCGCATTTCAGCAAGTTTGGCCGATAATGAAGAAACGTTAAGGCAATGTTTCACGATTATACTGTCTTCTTCCACCTTCTTTCCCATAATCATCTTTAGCGCTTCTTTGTTATTGGCAACGGCCTTTCGCAAAGTGCCTGCCGCCTGAGTAGTCATATTGTAAGCTAAGCGACTATTCGGATCTTTTTTCATTCGCTCTACTGCAGTTCCAGCAACTCCTTCCGCCAGTGTGGCCTTCTCTGTTACTGGCACATCATCTTTTGACATGGTATCATTTAGAAGCTTATCGAGGTATTTTTGATAATTAACCTCTTCCGTGGCGGTAATAAAAAAACGTGCAATTTTTTGTTCTTTTAATTTTTTAAAAAGATCCTCACCTATGGTCAGACCGTTCTCTTTGTAGAGTAGAAAGTGATCTTTAAAATATATATAGAGATTGAAAAGTATTTGGGTATTCGGTTTAATGGTACTAATCCGAAGCGGCGTAAAGTCTTCCATGGCCAATTTCCTCTGTGTGAATTTTTACTATAAGAGTATAGTACGACGAATTTTTTGCAAGCAAGAAAAAAAATGCTATTTGAATTGTCGAGAGTTCCAAGTTATATTACTTCCTCTATCAAACATCTTTTTTCACCTATCCAAAGGAGACTATATGAGTAGGGTATTCGCGTTGATTCTTTTTTCCTTTCTTTCCTCCGTTATTATCGCCGTAGAACCGTCGGCCAATCCTGTCGTTGTAGTAAAAACATCTTCAGGAGAAATTGAGATCGAATTATATCAGGACAAGGCACCAATAACCGTAAAAAATTTTCTAAACTACGTCAAGATGGCCATTTACAATGGAACTATCTTTCACCGCGTAATTTCAACATTTATGATTCAAGGCGGAGGACTTACTGCAGATATGAAAGAAAAGACAACTAAGGCACCAATTAAAAATGAGGCCACCAATGGCCTCTCAAATGAAGTCGCTACAGTGGCAATGGCGCGAACCTCAGTGGTAGATAGTGCTACCTCCCAATTTTTTATTAATGTTGCGGATAACGTTTTTCTAAATCATCGCGACAATAGTGATGGTGGCTTTGGCTATGCTGTCTTTGGAAAAGTGAAAAAGGGAATGGACGTCGTAAATAGAATTAAACTTACCAAAACTGGACAGCACGGCGCATTTAGCGATGTTCCCGTAACTCCAATTGTTATCGAGTCAATCTCCCTAAAAAAGTAACTCACCACAAGAGTTTATATGTTGGTTACAATTGAATATCTGGTGAAGGATCAAAGCGGTACCACGCTTTTTGATACCGGCCCGGATCATCCCTTTACAACACCTCTCGGCATTGGAGTATTTCCTGCAAAAATAGAAGCAGAACTAAGATCCATTGAAGTTGGAACCACTAAAGAAATAACTCTGACTCCGCAAGAAGGATACGGCATCTTCCGAGATTACCTTGTCCAAAATATAAGCAAAGAAATATTTCCTAGCGAAATTAATCTGGCCATGGGATCACTTCTTGAACTTGCTACGGAAGATGGCCCAACTGTCGCTAAAATTATTCAAGTTAATCCCCATGATGTGGTTGTTGATGCTAATCATCCTTGGGCCGGAAAAACTATAATATTTTTTATAAAGCTACTTGAACGCAATAATTCAGAATTTAAGTGCGCAGGTTGTGGCCATAGTGGTAACAACTGCTGCTAATATCGTTTTACTTTTAGACGTAACCGACTAATGAGGTTTTTTATGAAACAGTTTTTCATTTTAAGTGGCCTATTTTTTCTTCTAACTACTTCCACCATGGGAAGCAGTGGTGATTTGTACAAGTTACTAGAGAAGATTCAACAGGCCGAAGAACAAAAACTTCCTCAAACTGCGCTGGATTTGGCATCGCAACTTGAAAAAAAGTCCCTGGCAGAAAAAAACAAAGGATTCTATCTTCGTGCTGTGGCCAAACGTATTTTGAACAGAAGTCATATAGAGGGCAAGGCGCCAAAAGAAAAAGTAAAAATACTTCGAACAGAAATTAGTAAATTACCCATCGAAATTCGCCCTATTGCACAAATCCTTTTGGCCAAATGGTTTTGGCATTATTACCAGCAAAACATTTACAAATTTGCCTCTCGAACCCAAACAGATGGAGGGTTAGACCCTGATGATTTTACCACCTGGGATCTACCCAAAATTTTCACAGAGATTCGGGCCCTTTTAGAAGCGGGATTAAAAAATGCTGACGATTTAAAGAAAAAAGATCTTAAAGAATATGAGGGAGCAATAGTTCGCGGAAATATTTTTTCTGAAGATCCACTAACCATGTATGAATTTGCTTTGCGCGAGATGCTAGATTTTATGATCGCAGGAATTTCTTCCTTGCCCGCTCCAGAAGATAAATTTGAAATTGACGCAAACTCTGAAGCATTTGCTAGCTATGCTAATTTTATTAACTATCATCCAAAAACTACTGATAGCGATTCTCCGCTACTGCGTACTATTTCAATTTACCAAGACCTACTAGAATATTATCAAAACGCCAAGCTAACTAACCGCTTCGTTGATGGTGAAGTTAATCGTTTGGCCTTTGTCTACGCCAATGCTTTTGGCGAAAACAAAAAAGAGATTTTCTTAAAGCGCCTGGGGGAAATCGAAGAAAAATTTTCTCAATATCCTTCCTCTTCGCTGGCATCCTACCAAATTGCTTCGGTCTATCTGGCAGAAGGCAAACTGGCCTTGGCACTCACCTCTTGTGAGCAAGCAATAAAAAAACACGCTGATTCGGATGGCGCAATTCTTTGTGGTAACATTAGGGCCAATATTCTGGCCCCTACAATCTCTGTCAAAATCGATAGTACTATTAACGAGGCCAACTCAACTTTAAATCTTAAGTATAAAAACATTAAGAAAATTTATCTGCGCGTAGTGACCGACGACTGGAAACAATATCTAAGTAGAAAATGGCGAGACCTTGATGATCGACTTGATGAAAAAGAGTTATCTAAATTACTTGCTATTCCCCCAACGGCCGAGTGGTCTGTTGATTTAGAAGAAACCAAAGATTATCTAGAAAAAGAGATTGATCTTAAAATACCTCAACTCCAAAATGGCCACTATCGAATTTTTGCCTCAACCGAGCGACAAATGGAAAAACACGATTCGACTAGCTCGGCCCTGCATCACTCCTCTTTCTGGCGCACAGAAACGATGTTGCTGGTTAAAGGAATGCCAACAGATTCTGCGGGCCACAATAAAGTCACAGGATTTGTTTTAAACGCAAAAAATGGCACTCCTTTATCCGGCCAAAAAATTAACATTCTTCAGCGCAATAATAGCAAAGAGGGAATCTATGAAAAAATTGCGGAAGTAAGAAGTGACCGTGATGGAAAATGGGAATTTAGGCCCAGAAAAAATAATAATTGGGAATTTTATTTTCACTTAGAATCCGAACTCGGAGAACAGGTTTATACTAATTGGATTGATCAAGAATATATGCAGGAGAAAGAAAGTGATTCGCGCGTAATCTTTTTTACCGATCGAGCTATTTATCGGCCTGGCCAAAGAATCTATTACAAAGGTATTTGTTACAAGTATGATCAACAGACGGATAATTATGGCATCAAAAAATGCCGATCAATTCCCGTAGCGTTGTATGACAACAACGGACAAGAAATTGCCAAAGCTTTAAAGTCCGCCAATGACTTTGGTTCCTTTAGCGGTGATTTTATTGCTCCCTCCAACGTTCTAACAGGCGATATGACAATCCAATCTCACGCCCCTGCTGGTAGCGCCACTTTCAAAGTAGAAGAATATAAGCGGCCGAAGTTTGAAGTTTCACTAGAAACTCCAAAAAAACAATTTCGCCTTGAAGAAAATGTCACAATTAAAGGTAGTGCTATCAGTTATGCAGGCGCACCGCTAATGGATGCTAAAGTAAAATATCGAGTAATGCGCGGAGTGAAGCTACCTTGGTGGTGGTTTTGGGCAAATCCTTACAGTGCAGAACAAGAAATTTCTCATGGGCAAGTAACGTCCAATACAAATGGAGAATTTTTAGTGGAGTTTGTGGCCAAACCCAATAAAAGTGTTAATAAAAAATTCAATCCCTCCTTTGTCTATCGACTTGAAGTAGATGTCATCGATTCTACCGGAGAGACTCGCTCGGCCACTACTTCCGTGGCCGTCGGTTATGTTGCCATGCAAATAATGCCCTCGGTTGAATCATGGCTTCCAGCAAACAAAGAAATGAAACTTTCTATCACCACAACAACTTTAGATCAGGCCAAGGTTGAGGCTAGTGGCGTAGTGGAAATACATGAATTAATCGGGCCCAAAGAGGTGGCCCGACGTCCTACTAACGGAGAACAACATGGTTGGTATTGGTATTGGGCAATGGATGAAAAACAAGAAAGTAAAAAGAATTCTCAAAAAAAGGATTTGTCCAATATAGAAAATTGGCCGCAGGGAGATGTCGTTGTCACATCTCCTTTTAAAAGCAGTGATGGCCAAACGGATGTATTGTTTAAATTGAAGGCCGGAGCGTATTGCGCAATAGTTAAAAGTAAAGATCAATTTACTAACACCATCGAAGAAAAAGTTTTCTTTACTGTTTTCCCCACTAAAGATGATTTGGATTTAAAAATTCCTTCACTTTTTAGTATAAAGAAAAATTCTCTTTCTGCAGGCGATAAACTTGAGGCCATTTGGGGAACAGGCCATGAAAATACTCCGGCATATATCTCCTTTATTCAAAATGGAAAGATCATCAAATCATATTGGACAGAAAGAGATGAACAGATAAACAAAATAGAAATGCCCATAACCAGTCAGTTAAATGGCGGATTCACCTTACAAGTTTTTCATGTGCAAAAAAATCAAATTTACCTGCACAATGAATTTATAAATGTAACAAGGCCAGAAAAAGAGTTAGCAGTTAAAATTGAAACGATGCGAAGCAAATTACGTCCAGGAGAAAAAGATACTTGGGGCCTTAAGGTTTCTGGCCATAAGGCCTCGCTTCTGGCTGCGGAACTAGTCGCAACCATGTACGATGCCTCTCTGGATGCATTTGCGCTGGCCAGCTTCCCGTCATTCGAAGGATTTTGGAATGATTCACTCAGCAACAATTTTTCTTCCGGACTCTTTGCCAAATCATTTATTCCTTTGCAAAACATAGAAATGCCGAGCGGATCGGTTTATCGCGAATATCCTCATTGGGAATACGACATAATTAACCAATTCAGCTACCTATTTCCCTATGCAGACAAATATATGATGTTAGGGGGACGATCTAATGTGGTAAGGGCAGAACCAGCGGACGGTGTCTATCAAGACAAAGAAGGATCTATGATGGAAATGAAACAAAAAGTTGTTTCCAAAAGTATCGCTCCCATGGCCGCCGATCCCTCCACATCATCTCCTAAATTCGAAGGAATGATGGCCAAAAATGCGATCGAGGATGCAGCAACCAAGAAACCGAAGGTAGAGGTTGCCATCCGTAAAAACTTAAACGAAACCGCCTTTTTCTATCCACATTTACTCACTGACAAAAAAGGAAATGTTAAGATTGAATTTACTATGCCAGAAGCGCTGACTCGTTGGAAATTTATGGCCTTGGCCCACGGCAAAAAAAATGAATTGGGAACGGCCATGGCCGAAGTAGTAACTCAAAAAGAACTAATGGTAACTCCTCACTCTCCTCGCTTCTTACGTCAAGGAGATCATCTATATTTTACCGCTAAGGTGGATAATCTCTCCGAAGAAGAACAACGGGGCGAAATTGTTTTAGAACTACAAGATGCTAGTAGTGAATTAGAGATTACCAAAAAATTAATTTCTAATTATGCCAATCTTAAATTTACTATCCCCGCCAAAAAATCTGAGACCTTTTCTTGGCCCCTTCTTGTTCCAGACATTACTACTCCAATAATTTACAAGGTGATGGCCATCGGAGATAAATTCTCTGACGGTGAGGAAGGCATAATGCCAGTTTTATCGCGCACCGTTTTTGTACAAGAGTCAATTCCATTATGGATTTCCGATAAGGGCGAAAAAACTTTCACCTTTGATAAACTTATTAACTCTGAAAAATCCTCCTCCTTGAAACATGAAAAACTTGTTGTTCAAATGACCTCCAATCCGGCCTGGTTTGCAGTACAAGCAATCCCCTATCTCCATAAAGGAGAATTTGAGTGTTCTGATTATATCTTCGAGCGCTTTTATGCTAACTCTCTTGGAAAAAAGATTGTTACTTCTAATCCTAAAGTAGAAAAAGTTTTTAAACAGTGGCGAGGAACTGCGGCGCTAAAATCCAATTTGCAAAAAGCAGAGAATTTAAAAAGAGTGAGCTTATCCGAAACACCTTGGGTGCAAGAGGCCAATAGCGAAGAAAAGGCAAAAAATGATCTAGGACTATTTTTTGAACAAAATAATCTACAGAATGAATTGGCCGAGGCCTATTCGGAGTTAGAAAAAAGAGCATTGCCATCTGGTGGCTGGCCTTGGTTTCCTGGCGGTACACTTGATCATTACACGACCCTATACCTAATAACGGGCTTCGCTAAACTCCGCCATCTCGGAGTTGATGTTAAAATGAATTTGGCCAATAGTGCAGTTGTCATTATTGATGATTGGATCAAATCTATCTATGACAACATCCCACTTAAATATCGAGATGCTAATCATTACACTCAACTTATTGCCTACTATCTCTATGGACGCTCTTTTTACTTAGCAGAGATGCCAATTACTTCTAAGCATAGTGAGGCGGTAGATTATTTTAGAAAGCAGGCACGTCGCTACTGGACAAAACTTGATGCTCGCCTGAGCGAAGCAGATACGGCACTAGGGGCCTTTCGTTTCGGTGATAAAGATATTACTGAGGCCATAATAAAATCACTCCGCGAACGAGCTCTACATTCCGAAGAAATGGGAATGTATTGGGCCGATGAAGAGTGGGCCTACTGGTGGTATCGTGCCCCAATTGAGGCCCAGGCCAGGATTATTGAACTTATGCAAGAGGTAGTAAAAGAAAGTAAAGAGATTGATCAGCTTAAAGTCTGGTTGCTTAAGCAAAAACAAACTCAGAACTGGAAAACTTCTCGCGCGACGGCAGATGTTGTATATACGCTGCTGCTGGCCGGAAGCGATCTTTTAAGTAGCGACAAAATTGTGAATATAACCATGGGAAATAGCAAAATTAATCCAGGAAAAATAGAAGCAGGAACTGGTTTTTATGAAAAACGCTTTACCTCCTCTGAAATTAAGGCCCCTATGGGGGCCATCAAATTAACCAAAGAAGATAAAGGCATCGCCTGGGGCGGAGTATTCTGGCACTATTTTGAAGATATCTCCAAAATAACTCCACACAAAACACCTCTAAATATTAGGAAAAAACTTTTTGTTAAACGTAATACAAAAAAGGGGCCCATACTTTTTCCTCTTAATGCGTTAAAGTCTGGAGAAAAAATTAGCGTTGGCGAAACTTTAGTGGTACGCCTCGAACTAGTTGTTGATCGCGATATGGAGTATGTTCACATGAAAGATATGCGTGGCACAGGAACAGAACCAATCAATGTATTATCTCACTGGAAATATCAAGACGGATTGGCCTACTATGAATCAACTAAAGACACCGCCTCTCATTTTTTCTTTCAATATCTACCAAAGGGAAGCTATGTTTTTGAATATGATTTAAAAGTTTTTCACCGTGGTGAATACCAAACCGGAATGGCAGAAATTCAGTGTCTGTATGCTCCCGAGTTTAGTGCTCACTCCGAAACCATACTATTGCAAACCCAATGATAAAGAAAACTCAACCTCGGATGATTTTGAAAAAAATACTAGGAAAAATTGTCTGGGGATATAGATATTTTATTCTACTGCTCGTCGTCTCCATGTTAGTTCTTTTTCACAAGTTTGTAGGTCGAAAAAAACTAATTGCTCAACAGCAAAGGGTTTGAAGTAATCTGCAAATAGGCGATCTTCTATTGTCGTACATGAAAAATGTTCAGGTATTTGTTTTGCTTCAGAAAAAATTGTTTTTTTGAATTCGCAATAATAACGATATTCTGTTAAAAATTTTAGTGTTCTACCCTCAATTTTACTGCAAACATTCTGAGCATCGATTGGTTCACTTTTAAATGTATATAATCCAATCAACTCATCGGGAGTATAATTTATAAGTTCAATATTAAGAGGACGATCGGTTTTGTCGTTTGCCTCGTTGTTTCCCATGCTTGCTGTCATTCGATCGGGATGACTTACCTGACCATGTTTTAAATTTGAGTTAGCACAAGAAACAAGCAACAGACCAATAACGAAAAAAATTGTATGATAGTATTGCATATTTTTGCTCCTTTAAAAACATTTTCGATTATAGATAGATTACATTATAATTCAGCTTTAAATTTAATGATAACTATTTTTGAAGGAAAAATGTTTCGGTTTTATTCTTTTGACAACCCCTTATCTCTCTTATCTTTAAAAAACTTTTCAAGTAGCGGTAACAAAATGACACTATTGATGCAATGCGTGGGGCGCTCTGGCCATTTTCCTGTGTGTTTGATCCTATTCTGCAGCTTCTAACATATTAAAACTATTAACATAGTATATGGCAATAGTTTTGCTGAAGTGAAAAACACGGTCATAAGATCGAATTTTGCTTAGGGGGAAACTCATGAATAAAAAATTTATTAAAAAGTTTGTTTTTGCTCTATTACTATCCTCTTTTTCTGTGTTGGCCCATGCAGAAATTGTACAACTCTCCGGCCAAATTGTTGATCAATCCTATAAATTACAACGGGCAGTAGAAGATATGCGCTACAGTCCACAAGGAAATCGTCGAACTGCTCGCGCAGCAACGGTGGCACTACTTGAAATGGCAAATCGAATGTTAGGAGAACTTGATGGTGGATATAATCCAGGCCCAGGCCCTGCTCCTATCCCACCTACACCTCCATATCCGTATCCAGGCCCAAATCCAGGCCCTGGCCCATACCACCCACCAATGTTAAGAGTTTGTGCCCAAGATTCTGTTGATCAGATGCAGGCCGCTTTTACAAAAATTAAAGCTTTTGCTTATTCAACCTCCGGACTGGATCTTACTAGCAGCGGTGCCGCAGATTTTGCAACAACATGGAATGATCGTTATCCTTGCGTGGTGGCCGATGAATACATCGCTGACTTCCAAAAAATTAAAACTTTTGCTTATTCAACACGTGGATTGGATATGAACACTAACGGGGCGATAGAATATGCTTCACGCAACATTGAAAAGCTTTGTGACAACTTTGATTTAGAGGGAGAATTCAGAAAACATTATGATTTTGCATATTCCACCTCTGGCCTTGATATGACGAGTTCAAACGCTATTGAGTATGCACGAGGTAAAATAGAGCCGCGGGCCTTCTCTTGCAGAAATTTTAATCAATTTGTACTTACTCGCAACTAGGTTGCTATCAAAAAAAAGAAATGGAAAGGGTGAGCTAGTCTCACCCTTTTTTTATGCAGCTTTAGTTTTATATGCCATAGGTGATCGGTATTTTACGCCAGAGGATTTTGAGTGATCATTTTTTGAAAAAGTTGCTTAACCTCGAGTCCGTTTTTGATGGGGGAAATCATGCCTAACCTACAATTTTTTATAGATTGACCTATAATTTCTTGTAGGATATACTACAAAAATGAAAGAAATTGAGCTTTTCGCTGTTTCTTGTTTGTTTGATAGAATGAGTGAGGCAGCACCACTAATTCAAGTAATCCTCGGTCCAAGACAGATCGGCAAAACCACCACTATCCAACAGTTTTGCGAAAGACTAAAAAAAAAACCGTATCATTCTGTTTCTGCAGAAGGAGTAGAATCACCATTTTGGATTTCTGAGCAGTGGCAAAAAGCAAAAGAGCACGACGCCATCTTAATAATTGACGAAATTCAAAAAGTTCCCAATTGGTCTGAGATGATCAAAAAATTATGGGATGAAGATAAAAAACGTCGCAAAAAAACAAAATGTATTCTTCTTGGCTCGAGCTCACTATCTCTAAACAAAGGTCTCTCGGAAAGTCTCGCCGGAAGATTTGAGTTAATTCGAATGCATCACTGGGGAGCGCAGGAATCTAAAGACTTGGCCAAACTTTCCCTGGAAGATTTTCTTGTATATGGCGGATACCCTGGCTCATATCAATTTCTAAAACAAAAACAGCGGTGGGTTGAATTCATTCGCGGATCAATTATTGAATCGGTTTTAGGCAAAGATATTTTACTGCAAGCAAAAGTTAAATCCCCAGCACTTTTCAGACAGGCATTCTATTTATTGACTAGTTATCCCGCACAAGTTGTAAGCTACAACAAACTACTTGGACAACTCCAAGACAAGGGTAATATAGACCAGATTAAATACTATATAGAGCTGCTTGAATCTGCTTTTCTTATTAAAACAATTCCTAAATATTCTGGAGGTGAATTAAGAAAAAAAATATCTTCTCCCAAAATTATCCCGATGGCACCAGCTCTATCAACGTTTGCCCGTCTTGGTCGACTTGATGACTATTTTATGGGACACGTCTTTGAGGCGGCCGTCGGAGCAGTACTTGTTAAAAACATGATCGACTTTTTTTACTGGGCCGATGGAATGTATGAGGTTGATTTTGTGCTAGAGTACCAAAACAGTCTGATCGCCATCGAGGTTAAATCAGGAACCAACCGCACTTCAGTCAGCCTTGAGAAATTTGCTCGAAAATTTCCACAGGCAAAAGTTTTATTTATCGACAAAAGCAACTATCTAAACTTTTCCAATGACCCGTTTGCCGTTTTAAATCAACTCATCTAAAACGACTAAGGACGTGTCCATGACAATTAATCCTGTCTTCGTTTTGGTCGCTGCAATTAGATTAACCACAGTTTGATAATCTACCAATGGTTTGCCTCTCCAGTTCATGCTGATATAGGAGAAAAGCCTATGCTCTATTTTGTTCCATTTACTTGTTCCTGGTGGAAAATGGCAAACTGTTACCGCGAAGAGATCGGGCGCAATATCACGAATAGCTATTGGTTGCCGGAAAGTTAAAATAGATTCCCTCATAGGTGATCGGTATTTTACTGGTTGTTGAAAAAATCATCATCTTCCATTGTAGATTGATTCTCTTTTTCAGGGAGAAGCAATGGAGTTGTCTCTTGATCCGTTTTTGGTAAATCTTCTAGCACAGACAAAACATCTTCACTTTTGGGTTCCGTTCCCTCAACAAAGGCCTCAGTAAAACTGGCCGCTTCATCACCTTTGGATAGTTTTCCAGTCTTTTTATCGATGCGAACATGAACAATTCCGTCAGGGATTTTATAGTCATACTCCCCTAGTTTAGCGATGGCAGCTTTCATATATACGGACCACACCGGCAAAGAGGCCATTGCTCCAGTTTGTCCCCAGCCCATCGGATTGTTATTATCAAGGCCAGTCCAAACCCCAGTTGCAATATTAGAAGTAAATCCGATGAACCAAGCGTCAACGAAATTATTTGTTGTTCCTGTTTTTCCGCCGATAAACTGGCCAACATCTTTGGCGTTATGTCCAGTTCCATGCAAAATTACGCCTCGAAGAAGATTTGTCATCAAATAGGATAATCGAGGATCATAGACTTGATCACCACGCAAATTTTGAGTAAAAGGATTTGGCCGTTCACTCAAAGATGATGACGGAGTGGGAATAGCGCTAGCATCTGTCAGCGTTGATACAGCGCCATTTTTCTCTTCCGGCCCTTTGGCATTATTATCACTATCGTCTTCTTGGCCATCGGTAACAGCGGTATCTTTTGGCATTTCTCGTTCTTTGATTTTTCGAAGCTTTTCATCTTCGGGAACAACGTAGTTCGTTCCATCACGATCGACGATAGAGATAATTGATTTAATATCCGTGACGCGGCCACCATTGGGGAAAATAGAATAAGCCGAAACAAGTTCAGTAAGCGTTACGCCAAAAGACCCCAAAGAAAGGCTTAGATCATTATCCATTTTTACGTTGAGAGTTAGGCGATCGACGAAAGAAAAAATTTTAGGAACTGTTATCTCTTCAACAATTTTCACTGTTGGAACGTTTCGACTTTGTTCGAGGGCCGCTCGAAAAGTAACCGGCCCTTTGAATTGGCCATCGTAGTTTCGCGGCTTCCAATTTAGATTATCTGTCCCACTTCCTAAGGCCTCGGGGGAGTCCATAATAATTGTGCTGGGAGTAAAGCCATTTTCTAGCCCGGCGGCATAGAGAATTGGTTTAAAAGAAGAGCCTGGTTGTCGAAGCGATTGAAGAGCACGGTTAAATTGTGACTTTTCAAAATCAACTCCTCCCACCATGGAGATTACCTCTCCCGTTTTGGGAACAATCGAAAAAAGGGCCGCTTGAATATCCGGTGTCTGATCAAGAGTGCATAGCACATAGCGTTCCTTTTTAAGAAGCTCAAGCTCCTTATCTTTTTCCAAAGTAGTGGTGACAGATTTATTTAAATATCCCCAAACACCTGTAGTTTTATTTAAAACTTTAACTAAAACAAGATCACCTCTTTTAACAATGGAGGAGGCACGATTTACAGGAGGTATATCAACACGTTTGTCAGTAATAATTCGTTCATGGGCCCAATTGAAATTTTCATTGGGAATTATCCCAATGATGCCACCAATATTTACATAAATCATTTTACCGTTATCATCTACATTTTCGACTACTGCTTGATACGTTTTGCTTTCCTCCAGAAATTCCAAAAAGGGATCGTCGGCCAAATTACCCAGATGAATTTTTCTGGCAGTTAATCCGCTATCAGTTTGCGCCAATCGTTCTGGAGAAAGAAATTTTTGTTTTTCTTCATCGGTAAGCGGAATTTCTAAAAGTTTTTGATATTCGTCAGTAATAATAAAATATTGTGAGCGTTCAGCATATTGTGTTTCTCGATAGTTTATTAAAAATTCTCTAATTTTCTCATCATTTTCTAAATGGCCAATTGGCCCTTTATATCCCAGTTTTTTATCTATGGCCTGCGCTCCCAGATAAGATTCCCGTTCGGCCAACTGTTGCAATTCCCAATCGAGAGTGGTCAAGACTTTGAATCCACCTGTTTTAAATTGGTCCTCACCGACAACATCAATCACGCGTTGTCGAACCCAATCGGTAAAATATCCGGCCTTGAAGGGTTGTGGCTTTCGAATTCTATACTGGGTTTTTTCAGTTAGTGCTAGCTCATATTCAGATTGACTAATTTTTCCAGTGGAGAGCATCCGATTTAAAACATAAGATTGTCGTTCTTTGGCGTATGAAGGATTTACATAGGGTGAGTATTTTGTTGGGGCAACTAATAATCCGGCAACCATGGCGCTTTCGGCAATGGTTGCTTCGGATAATTCTTTTCCAAAATATCCGCGAAATGCCGATTTGACTCCGTAGTAGCCCCCACCCAAATATACTTGATTCATGTATAGAAAAAGAATTTCTTCTTTAGTGAATTTTTTTTCAATTCGCTGTGCCAAGAGAATATCTTTAATTTTTCGTTCAATAGATCGCTCACGAGTTAACAGCAATGATTTTGCAACTTGCTGGGTGATGGTGCTTCCTCCCTGGGCCACTTTCCCACCGCGAATATTTTTTATTAAGGCGCGAAACATGCCCATGTAGTCAATTCCACTGTGTTGATAAAAGTTATCATCTTCTGCAGACAAGAAAGCATTGATGACATTTGGGGGAATGTCTTCAATGGCAACAACTTCTCGATCCTCTAATCCAATTTCGGCCAGCACAGTCCCATCACGGGCCAAGATTTTAGATGCCAGCGGTGGACGGTAGTCTGCTAAGGTAGAAATCTGAGGTAGTCCAAAAGAAAAATATATAAGCAGAAGGACTGCAACAACCACTCCGGAAATAGTTAGGCCAAGAAAAATCCAGGCCGCTTTTATTAAATTTTGCTTCATTAGGTCTTGTCCTTTATCTAATCATCTACAAATTAATATTTTCGCTTTGCTCTTCGGCAAAGGTTTTTTTCCACTCATTAATTTTTTCTTTTATGGCCAAACTAAGAGGGCCAGCACTCTGATAACTTTTATCCAAAAGAGAGGGAATTTTGTTGGTGCTATCTAGCGGAATGTTGTCGGCCTCAACTAAAAAATAGAGATCTGGCGAATTTTTTTCTCTTTGAATGACCGTAACAATTTTTCCCCAAACTCCAATAAAAAGATCACTTGCCCTTTGTAACGATATATTTCTTCCTAGTACATCTATACCCACAACAATATCCGCTCCCATTCTGGCAAATTCATCGCGAAAAAAAATATGCTTTAAATAAGCAGCTGAGTGTTTTAGGCCAAATTTTTCACTATCGGCCTTGATTGGACTAGCGTTAGATAAAAGTGCGTTATAAAGATCCCCTTCGCGCAAATAGATTATCTCGCCGTCGCGACGGTCAGTCACCGGTATTACTAGCGTAATTTTGCTATCCTCGATATTGGCATTTTTAAAATCGCTTAGTAACGTTTCAGAAAGAATTTGGAACCAATCAACAGAGTATGGCGTTATTTTAGAAACTTCTTTAAAAAATTTATAAAACTGCCATTCAATTTTGGCAGTTGTCACTCCGCGCGCATACATCGCCGCAATAATGGCCCCCAGCTCCATTCCGCAGATTATGTTGGGCCTAATTCCACTTTGTTCAAGCTTTTTTAAAACAGAAAGATGTGCCATTGAGCGGTATAGTCCTGGGCCTAAAATAATGGCCAACGAAGGAGTTTTGGTAGTAGTGGACATTAAAGCGGAACTGTTTTCTTCATCAGTTTCATCTTTAACTTGCAGTCCGGCAACTACTGCGCGATTAATTTCGACATTTTCCATCGAAGAAGTAAGCGAAAGAGAATCATTTATTTCCAGTGAAGAAGAAGTAGACGTATTATCAAAAGGAACGCTTAAGATAGTATCTTGTTGTATGCGCTCACCTGTTTGATTAGCATTATCCTGTGTTGCAGGCACACTACTACAGCTGATACTAAAAAGTAGCAGGAAAGAAAAAATTATTTTAAATTTATAATTAAAAATAGAAAATGTTATATGAAATCCTCTTCTTTTAATTCACTTGTTAGCACGCTGATTTTTTTTTCAGCACTACCAAGTAAGCTCTTACAGTTTTTATAGAGGGCCACTCCCTCTTCAAAGTTTTTTAGCCCATCATCAAGAGATAGTTCTCCTGATTCTAATGCCCCAACTAGTTTTTCTAACTTATCTAAGTATTTCTCAAAATCGGCCAAATGCAAGGAGCTGTCACTATTTTCTTTTTCGTTGACTCGTTTACTCATGATTAACTCCCGGTGTTTGTCAAAAAAATGACGTTGTCACAATCTACTTACTATAAAAATTTATAAGGCATTTTACACCAAAGCGTTAATTCCGTACACAATATCGACAACTTATTTTAATTGAGATGGCCGGATAAATTTGCCTAGTGTAGCTCCTTTGGCAATATGGCCGGTATCATTGATTGAAAGTGTACTTTATTGCAAAGTCGCAATGGAGGATTAGTGAAAGATATTTGGGTGCCAGTCTCGGGAGCGATTGCTCAACAGCGCAATGTTGATGTTATTGCCAATAATGTTGCCAATATCAATACTCCAGGATTTAAAAAAGATCAGCTAGTGTTCAAAGAATATTTGGCGGCCATGCAAAAAGGTGTTGATGATATTGATCTTCCCCGCAAGGAATGGGCCCCCGGCGATTTTTATAAAAGTTATGGGGCAGAAAATGGATATGTGGTAGTTGATGGTTCGTATACAATTCATGGGCAAGGAGCACTCAATCCAACGGGAAATTCTTTGGATTTTGGACTGCAGGGCGAAGGAATGTTTGAGATTTTAACTCCGAACGGAGTTCGTTTTTCACGACGTGGAACTTTCTCTATAGACAAAGATGGTACCTTAGTGACGGAGTTAGGATTTCCCGTCTTGGCAAAAACTAATGCGTTACCGGCCGAAGAAATAACTACTGGCCAGGCAGTCGCCGCAGGAACGGAGTCTCCTCCGACCGATGCTGCTACAAATGCGATAACGCCAGAGATGAGAGCAATTAAACTACCACCAGGAAAAATTTCTGCCAATCAAGAAGGACAACTTTTTGTTGATGGTAATCAGGTTGGTGAACTTTCAATTATAGAATTTAAAGATATTTATGCACTAAAAAAAGAAGGAAGCAATTTATACATTAATCCAGAGACGGCCAATATAAAGGCCGCTCCAACAAAAACGACAGTCTATCAGGGCTTTGTGGAAGGATCAAATGTTAATGCCATTTCTGAAATGTCTGAGTTGATCAAGGCCAACCGTCAGTTTGAAAGCGTGATAAGAGCAATTAAGGCCTACGACAGTATGTCTGGTAAGGGTGTCAACGAGATTGGAAAGTTTTAGAGGACTAGAAGACTAAGATGATGAATAAAGGAGAAGGTCTATGATTATGCAGGCACTAAAAGTATTTTTGATAACTTTCTTTTTTTGTCTAGCACTGGACATATATTCGATGACGGCAATAAATACTGCGGCCACCGGAATGGCCGCTCAGGAGACTAACGTTAATACTATCTCCAATAATATAGCTAATGTTAATACTACGGGCTTTAAACGTGGCCGGGCAGAATTTGAAGATTTAATTTATGAAACCCGCAATGAGGCCGGAAGTCGCTCCAGTGGAAACAGCCTTTATAACGTGGGAACACAAATTGGTACTGGCGCTAGGGTCTCTGCGGTTCGCAACGAGTTTAGTGCGGGAAATCCGCAAGTAACAAACAATCCCTATGATTTGATGATTAGCGGGGAAGGTTTTTTTGGGATTATTATGCCTAACAATGAATTGCGCTTCACTCGTGATGGTGCTTTTAGTGCCGATGCCAATGGTATTTTGGTTACCAAACAGGGATATAAAGTTTTTCCAACCTTCACTATTCCTCCCAACGCAAAATCAATGTCGATTTCCGAAAACGGAGTGGTGGACATTTATCTCAACGATCAGTTAGAGCCAACTACTCTAGGTGTTCTTCCTCTCTTTACTTTTATAAATAATGCTGGCCTCAAAGAGAGTGGTGGAAATTTGTATCGTGCCACCCAGTCCAGCGGTGCCCCCATACAGGGAGTTCCTGGAGAAGGAATTGTGGGGGCCATTATGCAAGGAACACTTGAAACATCCAATGTAAACATTATGACCGAGATGACTAATTTAATTCGGGCGCAACGGGCCTATGAGATGAATGCCAAGGTAATGGGTGTGGCCGACCAAATGTTACAAACGGCAACGAATATTCGCTAGAGATATATTTTATGAGATGGTATTTTTTTACATTTTTATTACTGACGAATGTTGCAAGTGCGGAAGGACTTAAGGCCTGCACACTTACCACTTATCCTCAGATTTACTATCTCGAGGAAAGTAATATTTTTGCAAATGAATTAGTAAAAGATAGCAATTGTCCCCTCACCACTCAAGAAATTTTTGCACAGAACATCACAGCACTAAATGGGCCTATTGTAGGAGAGCATTTGAAGCGTGCTTTGTATGAAGAGTTAGATGGACAGGAGATAACTTTTTTCCCTGAGGAATTTAAGGTTTTTTCACTGGAAAAAAAATTGGCCACCTTGTTGACGCTGCCTAATGGTTGGAGTTTAAGCAAGCTTACGCTACTAGATGGTAGAAAACATTTGTTTTTAAATAACAATCAACAATTATCGGTCAGTTGTAATAATTGCACACAATTGGGAGAGAAAAATCTCCATCTTACGGTGCGAGATATAATATCGGGAGAAAGCAGTTCTTTTTGGGCCAGCGCGACGATAATGGCCAGAACACCGATATATGTGGCGGCCCATAATTTATCGGTTACAAATGAGGCCCTTTCAGAAAAAGATCTTCAAAAGGCCTTCATAGAAGCTGTAAATCCAGAACAATATACTTGGGAAACAGACCAGCTTGCCTACTATAAAATTAATCATTCCATTGTGGCCGGAACTCCTATTAAACGTTCCGACCTATCCCCCTTAGTCCTTGTTACTCCTGGTGTGCCTGCGGAGGTAATCTTTATTAGCAACAGCATTAGAATTACCGGAAAAGCTCTTCCAACTTCTCGTGGACAGTGGGGAGAGAGCGTGAAAATGATTAATGAAAAAAACAGGAAAACTATCATTGGTAAAGTGATAGATTTTAACAAGGTTTTAGTTGAGTTATGAAAAAGATGATTGTAAAAGTTTGGCCCCAGATTCTTTTGTTAGCATTTCTTTTTTCTCTTGTTTCTTGCGCAGGATATATGGAAAACATGTATCGTCAATTTGATGAAGACGAGGCCCGTGCCAACACTACTTCGCAAGATCAGTTTGATCGTTATCGTCAAGGAGATGCCGCCAATAAAGAAGATGACGCAATGTTTTTGCGCAAGTCAATGAAAACTAATCGTGGAAATGGCCCAGGGCCGGTGACAACCAGTACTCGGCCGGTGTTGCCACCGACGGTGCAACGCGAGTATGTTCCGGCCCGGCCGGCGGTAAAAAAGCGAATCACCTCTAAAGATCTCAATGATAATGATAATTCAGGAAGTTTATGGGGAGGGACGCAATCATCTTCTGAAGGCTTTTTATTTTCCGTTGATACACGCAAAAAAGTGGGAGACATCGTTTTAATTAACGTTTTGGCCATAATGAAAGCAGAAATTACTATGGAATTAAAAAAAGCATTTCCGCTAGAAGAACCTCCGCCTGAAGTAGTCGATCCTAATAAACCCGCCGATAATCCTAATGCTTCTCCGGAAGATCCAACAGCTAAGAAAAAAGAGGTGGCAAAACCAAAGGCCGCCAAAGAAGAGGATAATGCAGTAGCAGACATTAGAGACCGAATTTCAGGCATTATCGTAGAAGAAATTAGTGCCGAACATATATTGATAAAAGGTCGACGCATGGTTTTCTTTCGTGGAGGCAAGCGCAATGTAGAAGTGCAGGCATTGGTTTCCCGGAAAGATATTGCGGAAGACGATTCAATAAACTCAGATAAAATTTTGGAGTCAACGATAACGATTATCCAGTAAGAGAAGGTAGATTTATGAATAAAATTTTTATTACCACAATGATCATGGCCACCCTACTATTTAGCAGTTCGCTTTACTCAGAACCAAGTCGACTAAAAGATTTGGTCACCGTTAAAGGAGTGCGCAGTAATTCGATTATTGGATATGGACTCGTTATTGGCCTCAATGGAACCGGAGATGGTGGCGGAGAAATTACCAATACTGCCCTTTCGCGCATGTTTCAAAAACTAGGTCTGAATGCCCAAAAAGAGATTGTTTCCAAAAATGTTGCTTCTGTAATTATCACAGCAGATCTTAAACCTTTTGCACGTATTGGCCAAAAATTAGATGTAACAGTTTCTTCTATTGGTGATGCTGGCTCGTTGGCCGGAGGTACTCTGCTAATTACTCCTTTGAAAGGAGGCGATGGAAATATTTATGCCGTGGCCAGCGGGGCCATTTCCATTGGGGGATTGGATAAAGGAAAGAAATTCCCTACAACTGGTGTAATTCCTGGTGGTGCTATTGTTGAAAAAGAGATTGATTTAAATTTTGATGAAAAAAAATCATTACGCTTATCACTTAACAATCCGGATTTTACCACTGCGGCACGAGTAGAAGTAGTAATCAATCAGGAGTTGGGGGGGAAGTTTGCTATTGCCAGAGATGCAACTACAGTTGATCTGATTATTCCGGATAGTTATCAAAATGACGTAGTAAAATTAATGGCCATTGTAGAAAATTTTAAAGTTAACAGCGATGCTGTTGCCAAAATTGTAATTAATGAAAAAACAGGAACCATTGTGGCCGGAGGAGAGGTTGTTTTAAAAGAAGTGGCCATTGCGCATGGGGATTTGAGCATAGAAATTGGTGGTAACATCGAAGGTGACAGCGGAGAGAGTGGCGGTGGAGGAAAAAAAGATTCTGCCAGTGGACTTAGTCGATTCTATTTTGTGGAACAAAAAACCACACTCAAAGATTTAGTTAAGGCCCTTAATGCTTATGGGGCAACGCCAGAAGATTTGATTTCTATTTTTCAAGCATTAAAGCGAAATGGCTCACTCATTGGTGAGATTGAACTGATCTAGTCTATCTCTTTGAAGATCTGTGCTATGTAAAAATTGGTCACTGCAAAAACAGCAACCCCCCTTTTCTGTTTTTACAGTAATAGCATGTCGATCTATCTTTATCTTAAAAAATTCTGGAATTGACCTCCGAACTATTTTTGACAAAAACCATCGTGTATTTTGCGTAAAAAGGTGGATATAACATATCGGAAAAAGTGAATTGATCTAAGCGATAGGTTATTTTTACATCCCTAGCATTTTATTCCCTTTCTATGTTACAATTTTAACTGTTGGCAAAGGCCATATCTGATTATGAATAGATCAGATTAAAATCTAGGATGGAAAAGTGATTGAAGAAACGGGCCCCGTTAAATTCAAGATTTATGGACAGCAACAAGCGATTGCTAATCGTCAGCGGGCCGATGATACCCAATACATTCCTGATGAGTATAAAGCGTTTGCTCGTGATCAGGAAAAACAATTTGTACAAATGATGCTTGAGCAAATGAATAATTCTGTTCCTAAAAATGGATTAGGATTGGAAGGAGAAAATGGTGGAGATAATTCAGCAATGAATTACTATAACTCAATTCTAACTTCTGAACATGCCGATGTTATGAGTAAAAAAGATGGAGGACTAGGAGTGCAGAAAATGATTTTAGATCAACTCTATCCGCATTCCAGACGCAATCCAATTGCATATAATGCGTATTTAGAACAAAAAAATCAAATGGCAGAGGGCCGCGCCCACGCGCGCGCAGCATCATCAAGGGCACTGCAAAATGCCAAGGGAGTAGCTAATGAATAACGTCGAAAATTCAACCTCGAAATCGCCTTTTTTTCCCAATCAAAAACCGGCCGATCGCCCGGAAAAAGTTCGTCGGAATATTTTACCAACGAATGATCCGGCCAGAAAAATAAAGATCGATGAAATGGCCAAGCGAGATGCCAAGGTAGATATCGCTGATGCAGTAAAAGATTTTTCACGAATAAAGAGTGCAGTTGATGCGGCCCCAGAAATAGACAATAGCGCAAAGATTGCCAAGCTAAAGGCCGAAATTAAAAATGGTACATACAATATAGACTACGATGCCGTGGCCGATAAATTATTGGAGAGCGAATACTACTAATTCGCAGGCAAAAGTGAGTGATGAGTATGGAAATTAATAAAAAGAAAATGGAAAAGTTGGAGCTTTTTTATTTTCAAATAACTGATCTTTGGAAACAGCTTTGTGAAGAACACTCCCGACTTTTTGATTTGACGGGGGATGAATATTCTGTGCTTTTGGCCAGCAATCTTGATGAACTCGATGTGATTGTAGAAAAAAAAATGCAGCTTACTACCAAGATCAATCATTTAGAAAGTGTACGGCTTGATGTTATGAATCGACTTAATGAGGCCATCCATTCTGGCGAGGTGGCGGGAGAGACAGAGGTTAAGAGTGTTGCCGATCTTTTAAGGATAATGGCCGATTTTGAAAAAATTAATAATCAAAATCATCTTTTCCGCTTTAATAGAATTTTAATCGACATTATTGAAAAGATTAAAGAGCAAAATAAAAAAAATCAGATGTTTATTAATAAAGCACTGCTTTCTTTACGACAAATTCGTGAGGATGTTACGGGAACAAAAAGTTACACCACCTACAACGCACGAGGTATTCCTAAACAGGAAAAAGAAGTGGGAAAAAACCATAAGCAGTAAAGTGTAAGATGCGTTATGACCAAGGAGGGCGAAATTGCCTGATGTACTTAATATAGGGTTGTCTGGGTTGTCGGCGGCCAAAAAGGGCATCGAAACTACCAGTCATAACTTGGCAAACGCGAATACGGAAGGTTATTCCCGCCAGCGTATAAATCAAACAACTAACACCCCCGTTACGCAAAGTGGATTAATTCATGGCACCGGGGTGCGCGTTGTGGATGTTAATCGTATCCATGATCCTTTTTTAGAAAAAAAATTAACTTCTACGATCTCTGCACATGAGTATTTTAAAGAGCGCAATGTGCAGATGGAGCAGTTGGAAAATATTTTTAATGAGGTCAATGGCGAAGGAATGAATCAACTTTTGAATAAGTTTTATAACTCCTTTCGCGATCTGGCCAATCAACCGGAAAATGAAACGGTGCGCTCAGTGGTACGAGATGGAACCCGTTTGATCATTCAAGATTTTCATCGTATGCGCGAAACTCTAAACGCCATGGCCACGGGGATTGATGGCAAAGTCACCAATGAGATCACCAGTATTAATCAGATCTCTTCACATCTGGCGGCCTTGAATAAGAAAATTGCAGAGCTGGAGGCCAATGGCCAAGAGACTGGAGATTTGCGAGATCAGCGCGATCTGGGAGTGCGAGAACTGGCAAAGTCTTTTAATATTTCAACCTATGCTGATGAAAAAAATAAGTTTGTAGTATTTGCCAAGGGAGTTGGCCCACTAGTTATTGGCGGTATCTCTCAGGAGTTGAAAGTAGGAAAACTTGCCAAGGCCGATTCTGCCAACAATATGGATGGCTCGGTGGAAATTTTCGTCGAAGGTCGGCCCAATTTTCCAATAAGTGGAAAATTTTCGGGAGGAATTGTCTCTTCTTTGCTTATTGCTCGCAATGAAGATATTTTCAAATTACAAAATAAAATTGACTCTATCGCCTATGACTTTATAAATACCGTTAATGCGATTCATCGCCGCGGATTTATTAATCGTCCTATTGAAATGGATGCCGAGGGAAATCCTATTGAACGCAATGGTTCTCCCGTAACCGGAATTAATTTTTTCAAACATCTTGATAGTCGAGAGAATGCTTCAGCACTTATTGATTTTAGTGAGGCAGTAAAAGATGATATAAACAACATTGCCACGGCCTTGGAACCAAATAGTCCGGGGGACAATCGTATCGCTTTGGCCATTTCAAAATTACAACACGAAAAAATTTTAAATGATGGTAATTCTACTTTGGAAGAAGAGTATCTCTCTGTAATTGGAAACATAGGACTGGAGACCGGCAAGGCCAAAATTGATAGCGAACATACTGAGGGGTTATTGGCCCAAACCCAGGCCATTAAAGATCGCCTCTCCGGCGTCTCCATCGATGAAGAAACGGCCAATCTGATTCGCTATCAACACTCCTTTGAAGCATCAGCAAAAGTGCTAAATACTGTGGATAAAATGTTTGAAACTGTTTTAGGCCTTGGTGGCAGAGGTTAAGGACAATAAATGACCAGAGTATCTGAAAATAGCAATATGGCCGCAGTAAACTTGTCCATCAACAAGGCCAAAAGCAAATTGGAAAATTTGCAAATGAAAGGCGCTAGCCTGAAAGAGGTCAATCGTCCTTCTGATAATCCGATTGGAAGCGTGGAAGCTCTAAGTATTGGATCAATCACTGGTGATAATGAACAATATTTGAAAAATATTAATCATGCTCTTATGCAGTTAAATATTTCCGAGAGCACCTTGGAGCAATTAACCGAAGTTATGGTCAAGGCCAAGGAAATGGCAGTCGGCCAGGCCTCCGATTTTTATGACGAAAAAATTCGCAAAAATGTGGTAATGGAGATAACGCAACTGCGCAATCAGGCCTTGGCCTTGGCCAATCAACGCCTGGGCCCACGCTTTATTTTTGGTGGCCACTCCACCCTAAAACCGCCTTTTGATAAAGATGGTAACTATCTCGGAGATTCCGGAAAAATTAATTTGGAAGTTGCCAAAGATCTTTTTGTTCCAATAAATGTTCCCGGCAATGAGGTCTTTTTTTCTGCTGAAAAAAACAGTTCTCGCATTGAAAGTCCGATGAAGGATATTCCAGAAATTCATCGTGGAAAACCGGCAATCGAAGAGGAAAAATTTAATGAGGAGCTTCCGCCAGAAGAAAGCGTTGAAGTTTCTCGAGAGTTAGCATCGGTAAAAATTAATAACGATTTGGATAAAGATTTTGCGGCCCGTAATAATATTTTTTCCCAACTCTCTTCTTTCATTGCCGCACTAGAAAATAATGACACCAAAGTAATTCAATCCTTGCTAGAAGGTTTTGATGAGAGCATCAGTCGTCTAATTACCATCCGCACTAAAATTGGTTCTTTACATAGTTCTGTACAAATTGCGAAAAATGGCATCGAAGGCCAAAATCTCCAACTAGCAGAGAAAAAAAGCTTACTTCTAGACGCAGATATTGCTGAAGTTTTCTCCGATTTGACAAAACAGCAACAAGTTTTAAAAACTACCTACAACTCCAGCAAAGGCCTAATAAATCAGACACTTCTAGATTTTATCCGCTAGCCCCTTTTATTTTTTTTGAAAAATCGCTTTTTTACTTACTAATTTGATTGCATATCAAAAATTTTACTTGATTTTTGCATGTCGAAATAATATATCAGACCCTCTAACACTAGGATGGGCCAATTAAGGGGTTATTAAAATGCTGGTATTGACACGGAAGCTGGGCGAAAGCATTGCGATTGATGACCACATAAAGATTGTAGTCGTTCAAATCAAAGGTAAGCAAGTAAGGCTTGGAATTAAGGCACCGAAGGAAACAAAAATTCACCGCGAAGAAGTTTATGATGCTATTCAAAAACAGAACTCGGAAGCATCTCAATCTGATATAAATGATTTGTACAAACTCTCCGAAGAATTGAAGAAGAAATAAATTCCTCCTTGCTCTTTTATGCTTTTGATTGCTAGAATCTAACGGCCGGAATCGAAATGATGCCGGACAAATTGGAGGCAATTACATGAAGGTAAAGACAACGCGATTTGGTGAACTTGATGTTGATAAAAAAGATGTCATCACTTTTAAAGAAGGCATTTTAGGCTTTGAAAGTTTGAAAAAATTCTTTGTTGTTGACCCAGGAGACCAAACCTTGATCCTTTGGCTTCAGTCTGTTGAAAATTCCTCCGTTGCGTTTCCAATCATCGAACCTAAAATTTTCAAACCTGATTACGTTGTAAAACTTTTACCAATAGAGCTTAATAGTTTGGAGCTCGAGAATTTAGCTGATGCTAATGTTTATACCGTTATTACTATTCCTCCGACAGTAACAGAAATGTCCGCCAATATGAAAGCGCCCATTGTAATTAACAACAAAACCAAAGTGGCGCGGCAAATCGTTTTGCAGGATAATAAATTAGAAGTAAGGCACAAAATGTATATGGAATTGAAAAAATACATTGTTAATTTTTCTTCTGATGATTCAAAAAGAACACGTGTTGAACTTGCTATTTCCGTTGATAATGCCACGGCCACTGAGGTCGAGGTGGAAAATCACAACGAAGAGCGAGTATCACGTATCAATTCAAATACAGCTATTGATTTGCAATAGCTGTTTCAGTCGCAGAACGCGAAAGATTTAGATACATTTTTGCTTCTTTGTTTGTTGGATCTTTGGCCAGGATTTTGTTCCATTCGCTTTGTGCTTCTAAAATATTACCATTAGCGTAATAGAAAACTCCAATGGCAATACGGGCAGGAATGTAGGATGGGTGTTCATTTTTAAGCCGGCGCAACTCTTCTAGCGCCTTGGCCTTAAATCCTTTCTTGGCATAAACTTTGGCCATTTTAATGCGCGCATCGAGATTTTGAGGGTTAAGGGCCACACACTTATTGTATTCGAAAAGGGCATCATCAAAGCGGTTATAGGAGATGTAGAGTTCTGCCAACTCAAAATGCTTATCAGAAAATTTGCGATTAATGTGTTGATCTTCGATGATGTCTTGGCGTTTGCTGTTTTTTACTCGTTCATTTTCTTGATTGAATATTTTACGTGCCTCATCGTAGCGGCCTATGTCGTTGTAGATAACTGAAAGACTAATGGCCGCATCAGTATTGTTGGGATCTAGTTCGCGAACTTTTAAAAGTGCTTGGATGGCCTTTCCAATTTCACCATTGGCATGATAAATGTTGGCCAAAGAAAAATAGGCCTCGCTATTTTGGGGATTGGCATCGACGACTTGATGAAAGCATTCAGTGGCACCTATTACATCTCTGCTTTCAAGAAGAACTTTCCCTCGCTCAATAAGCTCTTTTTCCACGGAACTATTTGTCGCTTGCATGTGCTATCCTCCAGACCTGGTCTAAATTTTTTTACAATTCTCAAAACTAGAGACCAAATCTTCTTTGCGATCAGAAGAAATTACGCCCTTATACATATCAAAATATTTAGTGCAATCTGCCTTGTTCTTTAGCAGTTTCGCACTTTCTAAGATTTTTAGTATTGAGTAATCCTTCAATTCCACCGTAGAGAAATTTTCCACAATACTTTTAAAGCGATAAATGGCAGCAGCGTATTCCTCTGTTTTAAAATAAAAATCCGCAATGTACTGTTCCTTTTTTTCCAGCATCTCTTTGCATTTGGCGATTTTTTCTACTGCTGCCTTAGCGTTGCGATAGTTGGGAAATTTTTGCAACAATTCGTTGTAATATTTTATGGCCTCATTGGCAAAAGAGAGGTCGCGATCGTGGGAGTTGGGAACTTGGTGATAAAAAGATTCAGCAATTCGCCAAAGAACATAATCGCTTTTGGGATGTTTGGGGTGAAAATCTTTAAAAAGAATGTAGGCGGCAGAGGATTCAACGTAATTTTCTTGTTTAAAGAGAATATCGGCCTGTAGTAGTTCGGCATGGGTGGCATAATAGCTATAGGGGTGTTTAGAGCGAATAAGATTTAATTTTTCGGTTGCCTGAATGTAATGGCCATCTTTCATAAGATCATTGGCATCTTTAAACAGTACTTCCGCTTCCGTTGGCCCGCTCTCTTCAGTGGAGCTGCAACCTAAAAAAGCCGAGGCAGTAAAAAGTGCAAAAATGACATGCATGACGATTAAAAAAGTTATGGCCCAAAGGCGCCTGCGTGGAGATAGTCTGTTTAAGATTTTAAAATTAATCATAATGATGTCCTGTCTCGTTATATCCAATACTAGTATCTGATGTGCACACCTTTGAAGAATGTATCACTGGTAAAGTGTGTTAGTCAAAAATTATGCTTGGTGAGGTGATGGCAAAATCAGAAGATAACAGGTAAAAAGAGAAGGCCGCAGAAATAACGATTGCTATTTCTGCGGATAAATAAAAAATTAGAGGCTTATAGGAATGCTAACACCAAAGGCGATCATATTATTTTTTGAATCGTATTCAAGGTCTCCTTCATCTCGATCCGAAGCTTCCAGATTATCCATAACGGTAGAATCATCTGAAAATCTGGAGTACTCAGTATAGGTGTGCATTTGATATTCCACCCAAAGTTGAATTAATGGAATAACTTTAAATCCCAGGCCAGCTTTAATAGCAGAACCGGTTATCGTGTAATCAACATCATTGTTACCATCCGATATGTCTGCTTGGGTTACGCTGTCAAGAAGATCATATCCAACCCATACACGAAGAGGGAGAACGGGAACAGATATTCCGGCAATTAATCCAGCCGACAAACTGCTTATATCACCCTCGTCTGGTTCGGTGATCTCTTCTCCGTCAACATTCAAAGATTCTTCATAGCTTCCCATTTTGTAGGAGGCATCAACGCCGAAAAAGAACATGGCAAAATCTACTCCTCCGCGAACACCCAGGCCATAACCCATTACGCCCGTTTCTGACTCGTTATCAGCATTATCAACCGTTAAAGTTCCAAACCCAATAGTGGCGTAAGGATCAACCCAAATAATGGCCTGAGCAGAGGCCGCAAAAAACATGGCCATAACGGCCAAAAAAGATAAGCGCTTGAACATAGATTCCTCCTTCAAAAGTTTTTGAATGTTAAGTGATCATTATGTGTGAGCTCGCATAAAAACTCAAATAAAACATACCCGACCAAAGCAGTCCATTCTTTCTCGGCATTACTCTTTACCTGTCGGATAGATTTCTAGATAAATTTCGTGAATGATAAGTTTAATGGCGGCAACCATTGGAATAGAAATGACCATTCCAACCACACCTAAAAGTTGTGACCCCAAAATAACACTGGCAACAACTAAAAGAGGGTGCAAATCGACAATTTTGGAAACTAAAATGGGAAAAACCAGCGCCAGATCTATTACGTTGGCGATGGCGTAGAGAATAATTACTGCCCAAAAATTACTAGAGATTCCATATTCGGCCAGCGCGAGGAGAATGGCCGGAAATAATCCCAAAATTGGGCCAACGTAGGGAATAATGTTAGTGATCATTGCGATAAGGCCTAGCAAAAAGGCAAAACGAATTTCCATTATCCAAAGGCCAGTAGTGATGATTATTCCGACGATACTGGCCTCGACAATTTTGGCAAAAATGTAACCACCCAATTGGTTATTAAATTGATGAGAAAGAAAATAAAACTTTTCAAAAATAGAATTGGGAGTTAGTCGTAGTATTGCCCGCTTAACGCTTTCTACTTCTTTCATGTAAAAGAACAAAAAAAGTGGGACGAGCAACATCCACTCCAAAAGAGAGGCCAGATATTGAGGAAGATTCATTAGAAGATTTCGTGAGCCATCTTTGAGGTAGGTAACTAGATCAATTAGTGTTTTATCTCCTAGTTCTAGGCCCGTTCTTTGATAAACTTCGTTGCGCAAATTAACATATGTTGCGCCAATAAATTTTTCAATTTTAGGAATATAGTACTGAAAATTTTCTGCTTCTTCGGCGAGGATTGGAAGTAGTTTTATGATCGGATAGATAGTTATGATAACTATCGCTGCAAAAATTAAAGTTATGGCCAATGTGCGAGAAAGACCGAGACGCTCCAGGCGCTGCATCAGTGGCATTAGTAAGTGGCCCATTACATATGCCACTCCCACCGGAATGGCCAGCCGGGGTAGTCCAGTAAAAATAATTCCGATTACAACAAAAAAGAAAATGAAAAAAAACATTTTAGAAAACTCATCGCTTTTTTGAAATTTTCTATCTCTACTTCTCATTAATAAAACTCACTTATTTTCCAATTGCAAAATTTTATATTTCAGATGCCCAACTTCTTGGGAGATTAGATAAAAACGATCAGCAACAATAATCGAGATGGCCTGTAAAAGACGGGCCGCTACTGTGGGCCATTCTTCAATTAAATTTTCCAAGTCTGGTTTAAAAATACCTAGTAGATCACAGCTGCTTTTAGCAATTACGGTGGCGGAACGAATGTTATTTTCCTGCAGAAGTGCCAACTCTCCAAAATAGTCTTTTCGCTCTAGAGAGACTACATGCTTAGAGGCCGTATTCGTTATTTCTCCCATTTCTTGTGCGGACTCGCTTGAGACGATGGCCTCTACGTGGCCAGAGTAGACAAAATAAAAACCAACTCCCTTATCTCCCTGTCGAAAAATTGTCTCTGTGGCAGAGAAGGTTCTTTTATGTAAGTACTTGGAGAGAATGCGTAATTCATTATCAGAAAAATGTTTCAGGACTTCAATTTTGCGCAAAAATTTGGGGACATGATCCCGATGACTACTAGTAAAAGGACTGGCCTGCCAAAAATATTTTATCACCGAAATATCAAGCTTGGCCGGAAGAGGTTGGCGTTTTTCAATTTTCTCACTAATCTCTTTTTCATAACTCATCTTATATACTACCTTTGGCGCTATTTAATAAGTGGCGACATCGTCTTTATCCACCCATCCGACAAATGCCGATGGTGCCTTAATGTAAAAATAGCGTTGATTTGCTTTGCCGATAATAAATTTTTCCCCGGCCTTTATTGTTGAAATTTCCTCATAAATTTTTGAGGGCCCTTGCCGAATGACTGCATCCTTAAGGGTAATGCCTATTTCAACATTTCGTAGGTAGAAAAAATGTACGAGCGCTGGAACAAGAGAAAGCGCAAAAATAATAATACCAAGCTTAAGACGGACCAATTTTTTTATGCGGTATAAAAAAAGCAAAACCATGAAAGTTGTCAAGGCCACTCCCAAGTAGAGTGACTCCGGGATCAGATTAGTAATACTAATAATTTTACCAAAAGAATCGCTTTCAAGGAGGTTAGAGGTGGATAGTTTGGCATTAACAAATTCTAGGTTGTTTCTGATTCCATCGCTGTGATAACCATATTTGGCCGCTCGTTCCAAGTGATAGCGTCCAACGGCCCAATTACCCTTCTGAGCATAGGTAGTTCCGAGGTTGTAATGAAAAATCTCCGGAGCAAATTGACTTTTATTCTCTAGTAAAAGCGTTATGGTGTCATTATATTTTTTTTCGAAGTAAAGAGTCTCTAATGACTTTAGCACTTCGTTTATGTTACTATTCTCCATGTTAATAATTATGGAAGATGGCCAAAAATAAATCAATCGACCGTTTTTTTCCTGCCTAGCGAAAAAGGGGATGCCAGATGAATCTTGGTGCTGAGAATAACGAAATCAAAGAACAGATTAATAAACTTTTTTCTTCTATTTTGATTGAACAACAAAAAATAAATGCCATCAAAGGGCCAGATGTCGGGAAAGAAAATTTAATTCAAACAATACTAGACGACTTCGCTTCTGATCGTGGTGCGACTTTGTTTTTTAACTACCTCTCTTCCGGAAAAGGCCATGGCCCTTTTTCTCAATTAGTCGATGGCTCTGTAAAATATGATCTTATTGAAGGAATTGGGGTCAATTTATTGGGACATTCGCACCCTCTTTACATAAAAGCACATTTGGAAATGGCCACTTGTGACACCGTAATGTGTGGCAATTTACTCTCCTATGACCAAGCTCGACAGACTACCAAGGCCATTTTGGATTCTGTAAAAAATAGCAGACTAAAACATTTTTGGTATGCTTGTTCTGGAAGTCTTTCCAACGATATCGCCCTTAAAATTATTTGGCAAAAAAAGGCCCCCAAATATAAAATTTTTGCTTTTGAGAAGGCGTTTGCCGGAAGAAGTGTGGCCACTCAGGATATCACCTACAATGCTGGTTATCGCGAAGGGATGCTAAAAACTATTCCAGTTACTCACGTTCCTCACTATGATTACACTGATCCAGAAGGAACTCTGGATAAGACACTCCGAGCGCTCAACGACGCTTGGAATGCAGAACCCGATGCTTATGCTGCGCTTATGATGGAATTAGTACAAGGAGAGGCGGGATTTATTTATGGAACGAAGGAGTATTACTCGGCAATATTTAAGTGGGCAAAAGAAAAAGGACTATATGTTTGGGTGGATGAAGTGCAATCTTTTGCGCGCACTCATCAATTATTTGCCTTTCAAATGTTTGGATTAGATGAGTACGTAGATGTTGTTACCATTGGAAAGGTGGCACAAGTTTGTGGTGCCATCTACACAGATGAACTTAATCCAAAGAAGGGATTAATAGCTGGAACTTTTAATGGTTCAATGGTGGCGCTTGATACTGCTCGAAAAACTTTGCGCTATTTGCAAGAAGGTAATTTTTACGGGCCAAAGGGAAGAATCGCTGAGCTAGAAAGTATTTTTATAAATAAGCTTAAATATTTGGCCAATAACAGCTGCAAGGGTAAAATTGGCTATATCGGTGGCGTCGGGACCATGATTTCTTTTGAGGTCGGAGATTCAACTTTAGATTTAACCAACGCTTTTATAAAAAATCTTTTTAACAATGGTGTAATCGCCTTCTCGGCCGGAAAAAATCCTGCCCGCGTGCGCTTCTTGCTCCCGCTTTCGTTAACAGATCACCACATTGATGAAATTTTTAAAATTATAGATACCACCGTTCATCAGACTATCTCGTAGAAAAGGAGAAGGTAGCAACATGCGATTTACTATTTTAGGAAACTATTTTAACGGAAGCTTCTCTTTACCACCGACCTCGGGGCCAGATAGTGTTGAGACTATTAATAATAAATTTTCTCCGGCCAACCTTGCAGATCAACTTTGGTTTTGTCCTTTTGATTATCGCCATGTCGATGAGGCCATCACCTCTTCACTTAATGGATTTGATCTCTGGAGAAAGTTAAATATCCACGAACGTATTAAATATTTGCAAAAATATTTCGCTCTTTTCGTTCAAAAAAAAGAAAATATTGCTGAAGCGCTTGCCTTAGAAACCGGCAGACCACATTGGGATATTAATAAAGAGCTTAACTTTTCTATTGCCAGTATTACTCATCAAATAGAAAGATTTTCCACCAACAATAACGGGCAAACATGGAACAGCAATAACTCTACCTTGTATCGTCCGATCGGGCCCTGCCTAATTATTGGCCCATATCGCAATCCGATTGAGACAATAACGGGCCAAATGGTGGCGGCCTTGCTGGCCGGTAATAGCATTATTTTAAAACCATCTGCCCATACCTGCTATAGTTCGCAACTTTTGATTGAGTGTTTTCATGAGGCACAACTTCCTGTCGGCGTTATTAATCTTGTGCAAGGCGATACAGAAATATCTCGACGACTACTGAAAGAAAAAGACATTCGGATTATTTTTTTCTCGGGAGTTAAAGAAGATGCTCGCGATGTGATGGAGATGGCGTCTCGCCATTTTGGACGAACTATTTCATTAAACATTAGTGGAAAAAACTTTGCTGTTATCAACGACTTTTCTAATATCCAGCGAACACTAGATCACAGTATTCGCGCTTGCTTTCAATCTACGGGCCAGAGATTTGATTCCACTTCACTAATATTGATAAATAGAAAAATTCATGAAGAATTTATTACAAAATTCCATGAAGAAGCAAAAAAATTAATAATTGATCATCCCAATCAAAACATTTCTGAGCAGGCATGGCCATTTATGGGACCGCTTATTTCTGCTCAGACCGTCAATCAATATTTAACTTTTGTTGGAATGGCCAAGCGGGAACAGTTTGAAGAAATTATGCGTGGTAAAAACCTAGAGCGCGAGCCAAGAGGACACTACGTCTCTCCTTCGATTCACTTTGCCGAAAAAATGATAAACAAAGGCCATTTTTTAAGTAGTGAGATAATTGGCCCAAGTTGTACTTTCATTGCTTACGACGACGTGGAGGAGGCAATTGCGATTGTCAATAATAACGAATTTGGATTAGTGGCCTCTATTTATACTGAACAAGAGGAGATAATGCGTAAATGCGTAGATGATCTTTACGTAGGTAAAGTATATTTTAACCTTCCTACTATTTATAACGATTTTTCTACTCCCTATACTTCAACTAAAAACTCAGGAAATATGCAGGGGGGAAACATTGGGATGGTAAGCTCCTGTCTATACACTAAGGCAATTACTACATATGGAACTCATAACGGAGAAGATATATGAAAAATAAAATCAATGTTGGAATTATGGGGGGGACTGGTTATGCCGCCGCCGAATTAATTAGGTTACTACTAAAACATCCTAATGTTAACTTGACTAAAATTGCGAGTATTGATCATGTTGGAAAAAATGTTGGTGAAGTTCATCGCAATTTTGGCAAAAATCTTTCTTATACTTTCGAAAATATTCCGGCCTTGGAAATGGGAAAACATTGTGAACTAGTTTTTCTCTCCTTACCACACACCGTTTCTGCTTCTTTTACACCTGATTTAATAAGGGCCGGTGTAAAAATTATTGATCTTTCCGGGGATTATCGCATTCAAGATGTTAATATCTACAATAAATATTACAAGACCAAGCATCCCAATCCAGAAAGTATAAAAAACTTTGTCTATGGCCTTCCAGAACTCAACAAAGTGCAAATCAGAGAAGCAAAATATATTGCTAACCCAGGATGTTTCCCAACTGCTACGGCATTGAGCGTACTGCCATTGGCAAAAAAACAACTTCTCTCAAAAAAAGTACGAGTAATAGGGCCAACCGGAAGTAGTGGCAGTGGAGTTGCGCCTCAGGAGGGAACGCATCATCCGACCAGGGTAAGTAACTTAAAAAGTTATAAACCACTTACTCATCAACACCAGCCAGAAATGGAACAAACATTGTCGTTGGCCAGCAACTCCCCTATCTCTATCGATTTTATTCCTATGTCTGCCCCACTTTCCCGGGGAATTTTGATTAATGCGGTAGCGGACTTAGATCCGGCCATCACCGAGAAAGATATTGATAACATCTATAGGGATTTTTACCAGGACGCTCCTTTTGTACGTTACCTCGGAAATAAAAGTTTTCCAGAGGTTGTTTCAATTCGCGGCAGCAATTACGTCGAAATTGGTTGGAGTTTGCGCGAGGATATTGTGAGCGGTACCAGGACATTTGCCGCTATTTCGGCCATAGATAATTTGGTAAAAGGAGCAAGTGGCCAAGCAATTCAGAATATGAACTTAATGTACAATTTGGGCGAAACAACTGGCATTGATGAATTCGGAGTGTGGCCGTAATGAGAAAAAAAATCCTAATCAAGTTTGGGGGAGAGATCGTTGAAAATGAAAAATCTCTAGAAAATCTCGCATTATCTCTGGCCAAACTTTTTGCGGATGGACATCAGATAATTTTGGTCCATGGTGGTGGGCCACTGGCCACGGCGCTTTCTAAGAGATTAAATATTGAACCTAAAATGGTTGGCGGCAGAAGAGTTACCTGCAAAGAGACATTGGAAGTCATGAAAATGACTCTGCCGGGAATTATCAATTCTAATATTTTGGCGATGCTAAAAAAGCACAAGCTTCCTGCGGTGGCGGTTAGTGCTATTAGTTTTATTAATGCCTCTCTTCGTCCACCCAAAAGGGTTTCCGGAAGCAACAATGAAGTTGTTGATTTTGGTTTTGTTGGTGACATTAAAAGCGTTGATCCTGCATTGATAAATTTTTATTTGGAAAAAAAACTTATTCCCGTAATTAGTCCTCTTTGTGCAGATGATAAAGGAAATATTCTAAATATCAATGCAGATACCGTAGCTACTGCCACTGCCGAGGCCTTAGAAGTTGATTCTTTGGTCATGGTTACGCAAGTTGGAGGAATTTTCGAAGATATAAAAAATCCATCTTCGAAAATGACTCTACTTTCTATGTCTGAGGCCTCCAAAAAAATTGCCGAAGGGATTATCAGCGGAGGGATGATTCCCAAAGTAGAAGAGTGTAACAAACTTTTTGAAAAACAACTCTCAGCAGTTCATATTGTGGGGGTTAATTCTCCAGATGACATAGCAAATGAAATTGCTCACCCAGGAAGTGTCGGCACCACTATCGTTAAAAAATAAATTAAGGTCAGTTCTGTTTTTTATTAATTAGGACGCCAACATTGGCCGATCTAGCCATATCCCCTTTAAGCTTTTTTTCTTGATCAATTGCTACTGCGGCAGTTTGTTTATATAGATCATAGATCTCTTGCATTTTGATCTTTCGTTGACTCTCCTTGCTACGCATCTGTTCTTCAATAATATAAGCAACACGATCAATTTTTTCTTCTTCTACGATCTCTTCTTCTTCCAGCAACACTCCATTAACCACCTTCCTAACTGTTTTAATCTTGGCGGGTATTATGGCCGAAGAGGTATTTGTAGCGTCTTTAGAAGTGGCAGCAAGACTCGATGTAGCAACGGACGAAGATTCCTCGGAGGTTTTATTAAATGGAAGAATTTTTGCCTGAGATGTTTGGGCGGTATCACTATTGGTAGTTTCTATAGGATGGCCTACTTTGCTCTCATCTTCGGCCTGTGCTGCATTATCTTTCTTATCTTTTTCGCCGCTTCCCCAAAAATATTTCTCTAAAATACTGGTTAGTGGAATTTTATAAGTAGGATCTAAAATAGTGGTTAGTTGCTCAACCTCTTCTGGCGTAATCAAGCGTAAAATATTTCGAAGAATGTTCAGTTCCTCTTCTTGTTCCATACAGTTCCCCTCAATACCTTATCGTCAATATTGTACAAAACTTGACTTTTTTACTTAATAAATAGTTTTTTTTGATACGCCCATGGGGATAGCGAGCCTATCTCCTAGAATATTATAGACAAAGCAACTCAAAATTTTTATAACTATAAACATCAATGAACTGGGGTGTAGCGCAGTTGGTCAGCGCAGTAGACTGTTAATCTATTGGTCGTGGGTTCAAATCCCACCTCCCCAGCCAATTTTCAAAATCACCTTTTATCACCAACATATTAACCCAAGATCCGAAAGGGCCACCCTGGTCAATTTTTTATTATGTTTTAGATAAAAGGTCTTAATTTTTTTATTTAGGATCATTTGTATCACACTCTCCTCTGAATAATGGAAAACAACCTCGCTTGGTTTTTATTTTATTCCAAAACCACGACACCTCTTTTTTGTCCTCAAAATTATTTGGATTACCACTCATACAAACATATGACTGGCCCCGTATTAAATCGTTAAAATGTTTTTTAACTGTTTGACAAAACTCAATGTCTCTAGCACTGCGATCATAATAAAATTGTTTCACTCCGTTAATCTTAAACGTTATATTGAAATCACAAAGGGTCCGAGTCTCTTTATTCGGTCCTACAAATAAGTCGTCTTCCCAGCAAGACGTTAGGTTGAATTTCCCATATTTCGTTGGAAAACATTGCCAGCGATAGGGTCCTACCCTCAAATCAGGCGCACCCTTTTTGTTCTCATTAAAATTGCGAATCTCATATGTCAGATCCTCGGCAGTTAAAACACCATAATCATCTGTCAGCAAAACTTGGGGGTACTTTTTTCTTATAGCATTTTTTTGTTCGGTTTCACCTGCATTAATGCTGACTTGAAATATAAATAAAATACAAAACAGAAAATACATCTTAATTCATCCCCATCAGTTTAAGATATTTTTTTAAATCCATTCTAATCTTTTTTGTTTCACCTGATTGACTTCTTGTTCGCCCCTTAAAATCCATTAAAACTTCTTCCCATGTAGGCTCTCTTTTTAATCTGTTTTTTGCTGTATCACGTTTTCTAAATAACCAACGAATCCCTGCGCAAATATTTTTATTCGGGTTGTATATCTCATCATCTGTCAAAATAACAAACTGATCTTTTAACTCTTTGCGATCTCCACTTAAATTTCCTTGAGTATCTTCTGTTAATTGCATCAATCCTCGCGCGGGGCCAATTCTTTTTGGATTTGTTCCATTAAAGGATTTTGGATCAAATGATGACTCCGTGGCAATCAGCGCCTTGACATGGTTGGGGTGAAGAGGAGGATTCACTTTAAACATATAATTCCAATATGCTGTCCACCCTGCTATTATTTCATTGTACAAATTACTATTTTCTATATCCTCTAGTTTTACATTACTCGTTCGCACTGAAGCGTTTTTAAATCTTTCTGTCTGCGCCACTTGATCAATCTCATCTCCCTTGATTATATCTTTTCCAGTTGGATTCTTTCGACAATGGCCATCAACATCTTCTACGTTTTTCTTCAGTCTCAAATGTTGAATAACCCAGTGTTCCCCTATTGCGCACACTCTCCATGGGTTATAAATTTTTATGTTATCTGTGTCAAAAAATGGCGCTTTATAAACTTCTCGACGAGAAACTAGACCACCAACGGAACCAATCCAGAGTAGTAATTCTATAGCGGGATCTTTAAACTCTTGTCGCAAAACACCAACTGCTGCATCCACCTTCTTCTGATCAATCTTTTTTGGACTTTTTACGATGATCGTTTTGCTAAACTTTTTATTCCCCTTAACAAAAAAGAATTTTGCTCTATCTGCTTTGTCGAAGCTTTTTGCCAAGACTGTCTTTAAAATTTCTTTATTATTTTTGATCATATCCAATAATATATATCAAAAGAGAGCAATTCAATTTAAATATTCTTGTCACTCTTTAGGAATATTTAGTTAGTTACATGACCTTTTATTCTTGTTTTCTAAATTATGACAATGCTTCTGCGAGAACAAACCGAGAACATCTAAATTTGTTCTCGGTTTTTCTACTTCAAATTATACCACCAGCAACCAATCAATTTTACTAAGATTAAAATCAGGATTTCTAGCAAAGAAGGTTCGATATGCAGCCCCGCTGGCCAGCCAATTTTTTTAATCTTATTTTTTCAAACAAACAGAAGGATAAAGAGTTCTTTGTTTTTATACTCACCATTCAATCATTTTGAGGGAAGCAATTTTTGAAAACTCTCTAACGTTTCTGGTTATCAGAACTAAATCATGGGCAATTGCCGTTGCTGCTATCAGTAGATCATTATTTCCAACAGGATTGCCAGCAAGCTCCAAGTAAGTTCTAATCTCGCCATAATGTTCTGCGGCCTGGTCATCAAAAAACAGGCACTCAAATTCATTAAAAAAGACTTTAAGTTTTTTTTCATTTTTTTCACGGTATAAACTTTTTTTGGCTCCAAAAATAAGCTCGGCCTTTACTATGCTGCAAAGAAAAACGTCCTCCGGAGATAGCATTTGTAAATTCTTCAAAAAAAGCGAATCTCTATTGTTCAACAAGCCGATGCAAATATTGGTATCTAGCAGGTACTTCATATTTTAAAATTACTCCAGATCATCTCTTTTTGTATTTTGCAATTCTGAAGCCTCTACGAATTCCTCCTCCCATGTCCCACATACTTTCAAAAAAGCACTGCTCCATTTCTTTGGGGAAACTTTTTGACTCAAAATTTCACTGACATAAGCGGAAATACTTTTGTGATTTTTCTTGGCCTCTTTCTTGACAGCCTTTTCAATTTCCTGAGGTAAGTACAGAGTTACTTGTCCCATGCTAATCTCCTTCTGACAATAGTATAGCATATTAACATATATGTGTCAATTATACTTCATAGAACAAAACCGCCCGCAGGCCGTGTAAAAATCTCTAGGTAATCAGAAAATTCAAATAGTCTGTTTTTCTTTCCGCCAGTTATTTCTCGCAATATTTTTATCTTCACAAACTCTTGAATAATATTATTGGCCGCCGGATGGGTTAGGTTTAAAAACTTTTGAACATCATTAGAATCAACCGTCGGACACTTAAAAAGGTGGTGTAGAAGCTCCCGCCCCTTCTCGGATCGCCTGCCAAGACTACTTATATGCTTCTCGCAAGATGATCGGAGCTTAACAATTTGCTCGAAAGAAATTCTACTATTTGAACTACTTTCAATAATTCCAGAAAGAAAAAATTTTATCCATTGCGTGAGGTCGCTCTGTTTTCTAACCATTGTTAAAGAATCATAGTATGCAGCTCGATGTCGGTTAAAAAAATCTGAGAGATAAAGAGTCGGTCTATCTAATAGATGCTCGCTTACAAGATAAAGCGTGATAAACAGTCTGCCGATTCTACCATTGCCATCCAAGAAGGGATGAATGGTTTCAAATTGATAATGTGATATGGCCGCCCTTATTAGGTGCGGAACTGCAATTTGATCGTTATGCCAAAATTTCTCAAGATCGCTTAGTAGTTCTCCTAATTCTGAGCAATGGGGGGGGATAAAAAAAGCATTTTTCAAACTCGAACCACCAATCCAATTTTGACTTGAACGAATTTCTCCAGGACTCTTGTTTTTTCCTCTGGTATTTGACAATAATATTTTATGAGCATCTTTTAACAGGCGAATTGAAAGTGGCAGCTTGTGCAAACTTTTAATAGATGCATTCATTGCTTTTGTATAACTTTGAACTTCCAACCAATCATCAATATGCTCTGGATTTATATCTTTTCTATTCATTACCGCTTCACTGACTTCAGTCTTTGTTCCTTCAATCATACTCGACGTTGTAGATTCTTTAGCAACGTGCATGTGAATAAAAAAATCAACATCTGGAATGAGTTTTCCATAAGCATTTAATTCTCCCAGAAGACGATTAGCATTCGAAAGTAAAACAATAATATCTGGGTCGGTAATATCAAACTGTCGATTGACTGGTGAGGGGGAAAAACTTTTATATTCATGCTGCTGCCTGAATTGTCCAGATTCAAAACTTTTCATAAACCCCTGCCTAATGTAAACATATTACTAAAAGCTTACATTAGGCCACTGGATATGTAAAGTTTGCGTCAATACAAAACAAAAACAAAAAAAGGCCCTAAAAAACTTCCATCAGAATCTTCAAAAAGATTCCTTACTTACTTTTGGTAGCTCACAAATAAATGAAGTCCCTTTGTCAGGAGTGCTTTCAACTTTAATACTGCCACCATGTCGAAGTATAATGTGTTTAGCTATGGCAAGGCCAAGGCCAGTACCACCAAGTTCGCGAGAACGAGCTTGGTCTGCTCTATAAAATCTTTCAAACAGCCGAGGTAAATGAATAGGATCAATTCCAGGCCCATTGTCTTTAACTATCAACTGAACATTTTTGAGATCTGATTTCCATTCGATTTGGATCTCGGTATTTTCAGGACAATACTTGTTTGCGTTGTCCAGTAAGTTAATCAATACCTGCTCAATGCGATGTGAATCTACATAAATTGATTTTTCTTCAAATTTTGCAATTACAGTTTGCGTTTTTTGCTCGATTGCGGCCTTTAGAGCAAGAATTGCTCGATGAGTAATTTCTTCTGCATCCACAAAAGATTTTTCAAGACTATCGCCAGATTCTAGACCTGACAAATCTAATAAATCTCGTACCAAGGCCATAAGCCTCTCGGCGTTTCGATATATGGCCTCCGCAAATGCAACATCAGTGGTTTTATTTGCCCGCAAGTCTTCAAGTAATGTTTCTGAAAATCCTTTTATGGCAGTCAGGGGAGTTTTAAGTTCATGAGAAACATTGGCCACAAAATCAACTCTAATCTGTTCCGCGGCCTTGATCTGAGTAATATCAAAAAATATCCCAACAGCACCATATACGTTTTTATCTTTGTTTGTAAGTGGCGTTACCGAGAGAGAAATTGACTTTTCACCATAAGCAAAAAAAATGATTTTCTCTTTTCCATTTAACGCAAGTTTAAACGCTTCATACACTTCTGGCACTCTAATCAAAGTCCATAAATTTTCAGATTGTGTATGAGAAAATAAGATCGAAAGATTTTCAAAAAGTTCACACAGCTTTTTATTCCAAAAAATGGCCTTGCTATTTTTATCAATTGCTAAAATGCCTTCGCCAATGTTGGCAAGAATTTGTCCATTGACTTCACGTTCTTTTGCTAAGATTTCATTTTGTTCGTCTACGTTTTGGCCAACTTTTTCAAGTGCGGATTCAATTTCGGTCCATTCTCCGTAAAAATTCGTAAACAAATCCTGGCCCTTTTTTTCTTTGCCCGAGAGAATTTTATTAAGCCTTCCATAAAGTTCGCCTATAGGCAACACAAGTGCCCGACCACTCATAACTGAAAACAACAAAACCGTAAGTAACACTGCAAAAAGAAAAAATCCAAACGAGGTATCGAAATTTTTTAGTGATTGATCTAAATCTTCAAGCGGAACCGCACCTCTGATAAACCAATTTCCACTTTTATTTTTCATGGCACCGTAGACGAATCGTATTTGAAGTGTCTCGCTTTTTCTTACATGAAATCCAAATTCATAAAGCTCTGCCGCCTGGACCTCCGGCCTTGAAGCATGATTTTCCATAATAGACGAATCATGTTGAGAGTCACACAATACCAGTCCATCACCAGCAATAATAGTAAGCCGCAAATGTGGTGAAGAGTCACACGCAGCTTTATCTTGCAAATTTGTTATGTGAGCTGAAAGTGCAATCAGCGTGCTTTTGAGTTGATTTTCAGACTGATGAATAACCTGCTCTTCAAAATAATAACGGCCGGCGAGGCCTACTGCCAATAAGGCACAAAAAGCAACAATGGCCTGAATTAAAACAATGCGAGTGAAAATCTTCCATGGGAACATTTATTAACCTCTTACTCGGTAGCCAATTCCTCTAATGGTCTCAATGACATCTTGACAGCTTTGCAATTTTTTTCTCAATCCAAAAATATGGGTGTCAATAGTTCGATCTGTAACATTTGTATCGCCTTGAACCAAATCCATAAGACGATCCCTTGATAGAACTCGCCCAGCATTTTGCATCATGGCCACAAGTAAACGAAACTCAGAGGGAGTTAAATCAATCGGAACATCTTTACAAAAAACTTCGTGTCGCTCTATATCTAAAGTCAGACCTTCGATTTTAAGTTTTTTATCCGAGCTTGAGTTTTTGCTCGCTCGTCGTAAAAGAGCATTGACTCGAGCGATTAGCACATGCACATCAAAGGGTTTTGTTAAATAATCATCGGCCCCCATTTCAAGTCCTAGCACAACATCTTGAGAAGAGGCTCTTGCTGTAACCATTAAAACTGGAATTTGCCTTCCTAGCTTCTTTAGAACATCTAGGCCCGAAAGGCCGGGAAGCATCCAATCCAAAATAATAAGATCAAAACTTAGAATCTTTTTTTTAACAAACTCAAGTCCATCTTGGCCATTAGTTGCAATCACAACCTCGTGGCCTTCCCGTTTGAGTCGAGTAGAAATTAAAAAGGCCACATCTTTTTCATCTTCGATGACTAAAACATGACTCATTTTGATTTCCCTCCATCAACAAGTAGAACATTATTTTGTCCTAGCTACGTGGCCATGACGAATGTCTTTACCTGAAATAACATAAATCACATCTTCTGCAATATTTGTAGCATGATCTCCAATTCTTTCAAGATGTCTTGCAATTAAAATTAGATGAAGTCCTTGATTTACATCATGAGGCCTTGTTTTTAGCACTTCTGCCACATCATTTTTAATTTTTGACTTTAAATTATCCACAAGATCATCTCTTTGCAAAACTTCATCGGCCAATTTTTCATTTTTACTCACAAAGGAGTTTATCGACTCTCGAACCATTCCCTGTACCTCAGCACACATGATTGGCAAATTAACAAGTTGTTTAAGCGGAGTTCCTTGCAAATAATCTTCAGAATCATGGGCAATATTGACTGCCAGATCACCCATTCTCTCTAAATCTGTATTCATTTTTATAATTGCAATTAATAAACGTAGATCTGCGGCCAGTGGCTGGTGCAGTGCCAAAAGTTTAACGCAGGTTTCGTCGAGTGTCATGCTCTCTTGATTGATGGTATCTTCAATAGCATAAACTGATGAAATAAGAGTAAAGTCTTTTTTCTTAAGTCCTTCAATAGCATTGCCAATGGCCCGCTCCACATGGCCGGCCATAAGTACCAATTGATTTTTTAAATCCCTAAGAGATGCTTCAAAATGTCTCTCCATTATCCAAACCTCCCCGTTATATAGCGTTCAGTCCGCTCATCTTTTGGTGATGTAAATAGCTCTGACGTTGGAGCAAATTCAACTAAATCTCCTAAAAGAAAAAATGCCGTCTTATCAGAAATTCTTGCGGCCTGTTGCATATTGTGTGTAACGATCACAATCGTGACTTCTTGTTTTAATTCATTAATCAATTCTTCTATTTTTGCTGTTGAAATTGGATCAAGAGCACTCGTGGGTTCATCCATCAATAAAACTTTCGGCCCAATGGCCAAGGCCCTAGCAATACAAAGCCGTTGTTGCTGACCTCCAGAAAGAGAGCTACCTGCTTGCGATAGTTTGTCTTTAACCTCGTCCCAAAGCGCAGCTAATTTTAGATTTTTCTCTACCACTTCATTTAAAACACTTTTTCGTTTTATTCCTGAAAGAGTGAGTCCAGATGCCACATTATCGTAAATTGACATTGATGGAAATGGATTTGGCCTTTGAAAAACCATTCCGATCTTGCGTCTCAAACTTACCGGATCGACTTGCGCACTTAAAATATTTTCTTCTTCAAGCCAAGCATTCCCCTGCAAAAAAGCTCCAGCTATCTCTTCGTGTAAGCGATTTAGACAGCGAATAAAAGTGGATTTTCCACACCCAGAAGGGCCAATAATCGCCGTCACAGAATTTGGATTAACGCCAAGAGAAATATTTTTTAGTGCCTGCTGTTTACCAAACCACGCACTTAAATTTTGAACGTCTAATAATGGCCTCATATTTGTTTACCCTTACTTGTGTTAGTTCGCAGAAGTAAAATTCGCACAGACAAATTGACTACAAATACAAAAAGCACAAGAAGCAGTGCCCCGCCCCACGCTTGGGATTGCCAATCTTCAAAGGGAGAAATAGCATAATTAAAAATTTGTACTGAGAGTGAAGCAATGGGTTTATTAAATCCATCAAACCAAAAACGACTACTCAAGGCAGTAAATAAAAGTGGTGCAGTTTCTCCGGCCACTCTTGAGATTGCTAATATAACACCTGTTGAAATTGGCATTAAACTTCCTCTGACAATAATAAAAAGGGTGACCTTCCATCTAGGGATTCCAAGGCCGAGACCTGCTTCTCTTACATGCGCCGGAATGAGTTTTAAAATTTCCTCAGTTGTTCTTGCAATGGTTGGAATCATCAATATGGAAAGTGCAACACCTCCCGCATTTGCAGAAAAACCTTTCATTGGGATTACAATAAGTTCATAAATAAAAAGTCCCACCACAATTGAAGGAATGCTCACAAGCATGTCTACACAAAAACGAACCACCGAAGCTGTTTTGCTTTTTCCATACTCGGATAAGTAAATTCCAATACTCACTCCCCATGGAATTCCGATCACACTCGCAATTCCTACTAAAATGGCAGTTCCCAGAAGCGCATTAGCAAGCCCTCCGCCTGATTCACCCACCGGGGCAGGAAGTTTGGTAAAAAAATCAAAATTCAGAGCAGAAAAACCAAGTTTAATAATATGAGCAAATACGGCAAACAATGGAAGGGCCGAAACAACAAAGGCCAGCACAATCATCGCCAACATACAATAGGATTTTAAATTTCTTAGTCGGAAAGTGTGCTCCATCTGCTCTGAAAGTGAACTCATCTGGTACTTCCTCTCAAACTTGCACGCCAAACAAAAACACGGGCCAATGAATTTATAAAAAATGTGATCAAAAAAAGAACCAATCCGATTTCAAGAAGTGCTGAAATGTGAAGTGAGGAGGTTGCCTCAGAATATTCATTTGCAATAACACTCGACATACTTTGCCCGGGTGCAAAAAGTGAAATTGAAATATCAGAACGGTTGCCAATCACCATTGTTACCGCCATAGTTTCTCCAAGTGCTCGGCCGAGTCCTAAAATAACTGCCCCTAAAATTCCAGCACTTCCAGTTTTAATTACGGCCATTTTTATGACTTCCCATCTTGTGGCACCTAATGCCATTGCCGCCTCTCTATACGAGTTTGGAATGGAGAGAAAGACTTCCTTTGTCACTGCTGTGATTGTAGGAATAATCATGATGCTTAAAATAATTCCCGCAGCAAGCATTCCAACTCCATAAGATGGCCCTTGAAATAGCGGTAAAAATCCAAGCGTTTTTCCTAGAAAAGGTTCAACATAAACGCGCAAGAAGGGAGCTAAAACATAAATTCCCCAGAGCCCATAAACCACACTCGGAATGGCCGCGAGCATTTCAATGATAAAGCTGGCACTTTTTTGTAACCGCCTGGAGGCAACCTCCGTTAAAAAAAGGGCAGTAAAAATACTTAAGGGGGCAGCAATTAAAATAGCAATCAATGAAGAGATTAATGTTCCAAAGACAAATGCCAAGATACCGTAATTGTCTCGTGCCGGATCCCAAATTTTCGTACCTAGAAAATCAAATCCGAATTGATGTATTGAAGGAAGTGAGGCATTTAATAAAAAACCTCCAATACCTATAAGAAGGAGTGGCAAACAAATCGCCACTCCTTTTAAGAAAAAATAGAAGTATCGATCAAATCTATAAATTTCTCGTCTCATCTTTTATTTCACTTGAATGGACTTAATTGATTTTTCAACCTTGCCAATCATCTCTTTTGGCAGTGGAGCATAAAATAATTCTTCTGCATATTTTTGGCCATCACTAATGGCCCACTCTAAAAATTTCACCAACGTTTTACCTTTTGCTCCTTCCATTTTGGGATGGACTAAAAGGTAAGTGAAACCGCTGATAGGATAAGCATCTTTGCTTTCGGCGTCAGTGATAGAAATCCTAAAATCTTCTGGCATTGTTTTCAATGATGCGGCCGCCGCAGCAGAAACAGATTTCATAGAAGGGTCCACAAAAATTCCGGCCTTGTTCTTAATTGTAGCGTATGGGAGCTTATTATTTTCAGCATAAATAAGCTCTACGTAACCAATGCTACCTGGAGTTTGTTTTACAAGTCCCGTAACACCCTCATTCCCCTTGCCACCAAGTCCTGCTGGCCAATTAACCGCCGTGCCATGTCCAACTTTTTCTTTCCAACTTGCACTGACTTTTACAAGATAATCTGTAAAAATCCCAGTGGTGCCACTTCCATCAGAGCGATGTGCTACCATAATAGCAAGATCTGGAAGCTTTAATCCTGGATTGATTTCTAAAATTTTTGGATCATTCCACTTTGTTATTTTACCTAAAAAAATATCCGCAACAATTGATCCTGTTAATTTTAATCCGGTGGCAACACCTTTCAAGTTATAGGTGACAACCACCGCCCCCATCACTGTTGGAATATGTAGGGCGGAAACTTTTGCATTTTGCTCGTCGGTCATAGGAGCGTCTGTAGCACCAAAGTCAATAGTGCCTTCTGCGAACTGTCGAATTCCGCCGCCACTTCCGATAGATTGATAGTCAATTTGGGCATCGGGATGTATTTTTTGAAACTCTGAAAACCATTTTGAATAGATAGGATAAGGGAAGGTAGCGCCAGCTCCAGTTATTGAAACATTTTTTGCCCAAGCACTGACAACCATCAGCGACATCACCATTAGAATTGTTAAAGTCAAATTCCTAAACATTATTGTCCTCCTTGTTAGGTTTCTTGTTCATAATGACAGTTTTTAGCAGTGCTTGGTCATGGATTTATCAGAGTTTTGTTAGGATTTGATTAGGATATTGGTATTTGAAACGGGTATGCTACCCTTTATAAAACCTATATACCTAATAGACAATTCTTTACCCGAAGATTATTTTTCGTAATACAATGTTTTATCTAATGACCAGCGATCGACAGTAAAATTTTGCGCCTCAATAGTGTACTGCTCAATTTTATGATCAAGTTCGGTGAGTTGCCGTTGGAATTCTTCATATTTTTTAAATGATGCTACCCGATCTTCTTCAAGCAATGTTAATTCAGCACGCCATTCCTGTCGCATTTTTTCCTGCAGTATCTGATAGCGGCCATTAACGACATTTACCTTTTCCATATGAGCATGTAGGGCCGTTCTATATTCGGACGCCAGGCCATTTATGGCCTGCCGCTTTTTATGCAAAAGTTCCAAAAGTTCTCTGCCAACACGAAGGTTTTCTACTAGATCGTCACTATAAAAATGTAAGTATGATCCAATGGCCAAGTTTATTGTACCAAGACAGGAGCGAAAATCTGGAACTTTTACCATAATATAATTATGAGTTTTCCCCACAACTGTTCCTTTGCAACGGATATTAGGATTTTGTTCATTAAAAACTTCTATCCGATTTTTCTTATTAATATACTTCATATTGGAAGCAGTTATTTTGGCACGAAAAAGTCCAGCGGCCTGGTTAATTTTGACTATATGGCCAGAAAAAATCGCATCTTTATGCCTAGAAATATCTGTGGCAGCATGTATCTCGATATTTGTTAAAAGCAAAAAAAATATAAAACTGATAAATAATTGATTGCGCCGCATATACCTTACTATTATCCACCGGCCAGGTTATTTATAAAAGTGAGTAAATTTATCCTGTGGCACTTGCCCCTTTACCGATTCCTTCAAAACCTTTAACGATTAACCTATCTTTTTGCTTAAGATTTTTTTTAAGTATTATAGCAAAATTTGTCGTTAAATTTTCAATAGTAGTCTCATTGCCAAAAAGAGCAACGGCAAATCCTGGTAACTTTAATTCAAAATGGCCCTGCGAACCATCATATTGCAAATGCACAATCTTGATTTTCTCCAACACTATTCCCGAAGCAGAGATGGCCTCTGGATACGCACTCAGAATCTCTTGCTTATTAACAATATTATCCCATAGGGCAAAATGAATATTTGATTTAAACCGTTTTTTCGATAATTGCGCGGCCAACTTGGAATTTTTCCGGCCATTAGTAAATACTTTTATTAAGCTGCGATGGCCGTGCAATAACCGCTGACAGTTTCCATAGTGGTTTTTTAATCCGTGAGTATAACATAAAAAATGCTCTCCACGTTTACCCTCTTCTTCTCGCAATGTCACACGTACGCTCCTAACATTGGTGGGCATTTGAGGCAGAATAATTTTTTCTAGAAAACTTTTTATGGATTTATTAGAAACATGTTTAGCATCGATCTTACAAAAAGCAGAGGTCGGGGCCCAATATTCCAAATATCCCTTGGCCCCATTTAGCTTATAGTGCAAATGTAGCTGGCCGGTAGGAGACTCTTTCATCATTATTTGCTTTGTTATTACCAAACTATGATCAATCGTCTGATCAATGATTTTTTTTATTTCGCGTTTGGCATTGGAGAAATCAAAAATAATTCCCTCCTTTGCTTCTCCAATCAACTCAACATCAACGGCCAAGGAATTTCCTATGACCGCCATTTTTCTATCCAAATAGGCATAATCAATCATCGTTAGATTTTGATAAAAAAGAGAAATCTGCGTTGATAAATTAGCGAGCATCTTATTTTAAGAATACGCCATCTTGAGGTAAATGGCCACGTCTTCCGCCTGGCCACTGATTCTGCGCTCCATGACTGTTTTGATAAGCTTCTACTATATTCCTACAAATAACACCCGCTCCAATGGGAAGTTGATAATAGTTGTAGTGGCCACTTTTTTTCTGGCCATGCATATAAATATCTTCCAGAAATGAACTAACTTCAAATAATTTTGCCCGACGGCCTTTTATTATGGAGTAAAGAATCTTATGTTTAATTTCATTATATTTTTCGAGCGAACTCATATCAGGAATAATTGCCAAAATAATGACATCTGGTTCACGCAAAAGCGCCCGCAATCCGTCACTATGTATTGGGATTAAAAAAATATTCTGCCGATTTAAGATTCTGTTAAATTCAAAAAAATCCTTAACCAGATTATTTGAAAGCTGAAGATAAAATATATATTGCGGTTTATCCGTTTCCATCGTTTCCATTACTTAAACTATCGTAAATTTATAAGCAAAACTTTAATTACCAAAAGTTCAAAAAAAGAAAAAAAAGGAAATGGAAATATCTGCCTATTTGGCCGGAAATTTATATTCACGAGCAAAGTCATCAAAGAATTTTTGTCTAAACTCTTTAAACTTTATATATTCCTCATTATTTCTAAAAAGTTCATTAAACTGAAGATCAATTCTTGCCTCTGCCTCGCGCAATTTAGCAATACCTTCTTCCTCAAACTCTGGATTAATCTGCATTCGTAATTCACCTAATTCTTTAATCAATCCAGACTCTAAAGTTATAAATGTAACAATTATATCATCGCTAGAATCTAAGTCATTAACGATAAACTTATTAAGTTCAACCACCCAGCGATTTTGATAAGCTTCATCAGTCATGATGGCAATAAAATTTTCAGTGTACAAAACATTATCAGTGTAACTTTCTTTATAGTTTGAAGTTTGCTTCGGATTGAATTTTGGACGATTTGCCTGTGTCTCATTAAATTGCTCTAACATAATATCATTAGCAGTCTTTCCCTGTTTAAACCAAGACGACAACTCACTATTTAAGGTCGGGTAAAAACTTGGAAAAATAAAATTGATCAAAATTAGTAATACTGGAACTGCCAAAGCAATTCCTACACGTTTCCAATATTTCTTCATCCGTTCAGCGGTTTCGGGATTATAGGCCACTGCCTGCTTAGTCTGGCGATCAACATCTGGATTTTCTCCCCCCAAAACAGATCTAACAATATCTTTAACCTCAGAGGATAATGCTTCGATATATTTCTCTTTATTGCTTTGGCCCAACATTTCACGAAATCGAGCATTGATAACTTTCGATAACGCCAAAGAAATACTCTCCACCTCATCTTTGCGTCGCCGTTGGATTTTTTTCTCCATTTGCTCTTCTTTTTCCCGCAAATCACCTAATCGCTTAACACTTTCTTCATTGAATCGCTGATCCTCCAAGCGTTTACGATCACGATATTCTTGCTCGCCTCGCTCAATAACTTTCTTTGCAACTTCCTTAGCATCATTTATAATTTTTTGTGCTTCCACCTGCAAGCTCTCTAGTGTGCCAATTTTAGAAGTAGACGCCTTCAAAACTATTTCGTGAGCATCTTTTTTTGCCGCACTAATTATCTCGTTGGCGGCCGCCTGTCCCTTTTCAATTTCTTGTTTTTTTATTATTTCAATTTTCTCAAGGGCCAATGTTTTTTGATTTTCAAAAGAAGTAATCTCTGATTGTAGCAAGGCCTTTTTTTCTTCCAGTTTCAAAACTTCTGCCTCAACAATCCTTTTATTATCTCGTGCCAGTATAACGCCCTTGGCATCTGGCGATAGTTCCTGTAAGGAGGCAATAAGTTCTTCTTTTTGTTTCTTATTGTTTTCAAGCGCTCGCGACTGCATTTGTTGCATGTTATTTATAATATTTTGTAACGTTTGATATTCGCTCTTTAAGTCATTAACATCCAACAGACAACGATCTTTTTCTTCGTTTGCTCGTTTTTTTTCCTCACGCATTAAATCCAATTCTTTCTGATGTTCCAATCGCTGCTCTTCTATATTTTTTAGTTCAAGCTGTAGGCCACGAAGAGCATCTCCTTTTTGTGTTTCAATTTCCTCAATGTTTTTTTTCTTTATTATCGATAATCTATTAATCTCTTCATTTAATCTGGCCCGCAACTCTTCTTGTTCTGTTATTTCTTTTTGCAGTTTATTGGCCTCTGCGGCCTTGCCTTCATTCTGCAAAGATAATTCCTCATACTGTTTTGCCTTAATTGCCCACTGCTGCTTTAGCTGGTTATATTCTATATTTTTTCCACTCTGTTCAACTATAAGATCATTGATTTCTTTTTGCAGCGTACTTTTCTGTTCTGCCAAGGAGTTAATTTGCGTATCGATGGCCATCATCTTCAGCTTTGCCTCGGCCTCATAGGAACTTGTTTCTGCATCAATCTTTCGATATTCTACTTCTTGGTTTTTATTTTTTTCTGCAACATCTTGTTCCAAACGCTGCAATTCTTTTTTCTTATTACTCAATGATTCCATCAACAAATGTAATTCTGCATCATTTTTATCTTTTTTCTTTTCAACTTCATGTGCCGCACTTTCGGCACGTTCAACCTCTTTTAGCAATATGCCGTTTCTTTTCTCATAATCAACATTAGACTTACGCAATGCTGTTTCCGCACTTCGAAGATTTTCTAGGCGTAAGGACGTTTCTGCTATTTCTTGTTCCAATATATTTCTCTTTTTTTCGGAAATTAAAAGAACGTTATTTATCTCCAACAGATTACTCTTTTGTGTCTCCAATTCTAAGTTAAGTCTAGTTGCCAATAATCTTTTCTCCGCCACTACTGACTCATATTCTCCATTTTTAATTCGAAGTTTTGACTCAAATTCTTCCCAGGCCAAAGAAAAATTTTTCTCTTTATTGGCCATATCTTTACTGGCAAGCTCCAAGCGCGCTTGCAATTCAGACAATTCACTTTTCTTCTGAGTCAAAGCACTATCTATTTCTTGGAGTGCTTTTTTATTTGCGGCCAAATTTTCTGTTTTACTTGTTAGTTCTCGGGATAATTGCGCAAACTCTTCCTGGGCATCTTTAAGAATTTTTTCACTATCGCTTATGGCCAATTTGTTCAGATTTTCAGCTTCTTGCTGTGCACGTAGTACAATTTCCTGCGCCTCGGCCATCTTGCCTTTACGCAATTCCTCGATAGATTGCTCTAATTCATTTTTTTGTTTTTCTAATTCCTGTTTTTTGTCCTCAAGGTCACTATTATTACTAACCAATTTTAGTGCTCGCTCTTTTGCCTCTCGCTTGGCCACATCTCCTTCGCCATCCACTATTTCAATTGTAACTACTTCTTTTCCATTCCCTAGTTTTATTGGCACATTCTGACGATACTTATTCGGCTCATTCGGCCTAATTCTTTTTCCATCAACAAAAGTTCCATTTGCTGAATTATTATCCACCAGCCAAATATCATTTCCTTTTTTTGTCACATGTAAATGTTCCCGACTTATCCCATCAAAGGCCAATGACAAGTCGGCATCCTTGGAGCGGCCAATAACAATCTTGTCTTTTTCCAAAGACTCCGACTGTACCCCGTCTTGAGAATAGATTTGTATTTTAAATGCGGACAAAAAAAATCCCCTCCCGTAATACTATCTCATGCTGCCTTGTTTTTCTTTTCTCGTAATTTCTCCAACTCTACTTTTATTCTGTCTTTATTTGCACTCTTTTCATCTTGCGAAGAAGGCAATTCAAAAATCTCTGCATTTGCAGCGGGATCGGTATTATTTTCAAGATTATTCTCTACCGATACTTCTTTAAAGCTAGATTCTACCTGTATCATATCTAGTTTCGTGCGATCCTCTGCAATTAAGCGTAAACGCAACTCATGTTCTTCTATTTCACCTTGAATTTGCTCTTTTCTATTGGCAAATTCTCGATTCATCTGCTCCCAATCTCTTCGACCTTTTTCAATGGCCGCTTTTATATCACTTAGTTTCTTATCATGATCATTCCGCGTATTAACAAACATTGATTCTTCAATTTTTGTCTGATCAACTACTTTTTTAAGATGCAAAACTAGCTTTTCTTTTTCATCCACCAATACCTTGCGCTCTTTTTTAGCTAGGGCAATTTGCTCTTTTAGTTCCTGCATATCTGCGGCCTTACTGCTTATATCCGAAAGCAGGCGATGTAGCGTTGCCAAATCATCTTTAATAATGGCCTTTAAATCGCTCACATCCTTAGCAAAAATGTTTTTCCGTTCCTCTAATGACTTAATCTCAATCAATATGGTGTCTTTTGTTACCGAGAGCTTTTTTATTTCTCCCTCTGCCTGCGATTTGGTCAGCTGAATTTGCCCATCAAACTCCTTACTCAGAGCATCCAATCGTTTTGTTTCATTCCCCGCATTGGCCACTATCTCATCATATTGCATTTTTAATTTCTGAAGCTGCTCTTGAACACGAGATATCTCATCATCGATTTGTTTAAGCGCTTCCTGTTTTTCAATCAATTTATGGCCCAAGATTTGTTCACTTTCTTTTAACTCTTGCACCGTAGCAGTATGTTTAGAAATATTTTCTAGTAATTCATTATTTGCCGAAGATAATTTTTCAAAAGTGGCCATCAGGCCATCTCTTTCCTTATGAGCTACTTTTAAATTTTTTTCGGCCTCAAACTTGGCCATTGCCAAAATTTCTTCGGCCTCTTTTTGTGCCGCTAATTTTATTTCTCTGCCCGCTTGTTGTGCTTTTACTTCTGTCTCTATCGCACTCTTTTGTGCCATTTCTTTAATTTTTTTAATTTCGCCACTATTATCATTTGTATAGTTATTGCGTCCTTCCGCATTACTACTAGTGGCCTTTGCCTCTGAGGGGCGAGCACTTGTTGCATCTGGAACATCTGGAACGTCTGGAATAGACCTTGGCGTGGATGCTGGAATTACCTCTTCTTTTACTTCTATTGGTAAGGAATACTCTGAAATAGTTTCATGAGAAAGAGAGATCACAGAAGTTGGTGCTAAATCAACCTCCTCAACATCTTCTTCTTTGTCTTCACTTAAAGAGAATTTCTCCAGCGGGATATCTCCGCTATTTTTAATTTCTTCTTCCAACGAAAGAACTTTTTTGATTTCATGTCTCTTAAAGAATATATCTGACTCTAACAAAATATATTCCTGTGAACTACCTAAAAATATTTTTTGAGCAGGTGAATATTCTACCGGCTCTCCTGGTGGCAGTGGAGTATCGTCTAACAGCGTACCATTTGATGACTTATCTATTATAAAAACTTTATTATCTTTTTCAAAAATTTCTAAGTGTATACGGCTAGCGCCAGTGATTGAGCAAACAATATTTGCCTGACGAGAACGGCCAATGGTAAAATTGTTGGATTCAATCTCCTCGATTTTAACTCCGGCCTGCAAATGGACTAGCACTGTGAACTTGGCCAATTGACCTCCCAATAAGACCATCAGTGGATATCTCCACTATCAACCTATCGGAGCTCTTTACCTTTTCTATAGAATTTGCATAACCTTTCTACCTTTTTGAACTATTTTTTTATATTTTTTAGTAGTTTTTAAAATTTTCGGGGAATTTTATGAGTAAATTGGTCAACCTTGTTTGCCTCTAACCAATTTTAGCGATCATAAAAGTTATATCATCAATTATAACTCTATTGTTGTGGAGATCTTCATATTCACGCTTGAGGCCATTTAAAATATTCATCACGCCTTTGCTTTCTGCAATTAGATCGCAATAATTTTTTAAAAAACTCATTTCTGTTTTTTGTCCAGAAACCTCAGAAACACCATCGGTGTAAAAGAGTAAAACATCTTCAGCAGACAACTGAATCGTGTGCTCGGAAAATTTAGTAGTGGTGGCCTCACCTAAGCGAGGAGAATTTACGTCATTAAGTGGAACTAAATCATTTGGTACAAATTTAAAATTGCCAAGATTGGCCTTAAGTGGAGGAATGTGGCCGGCATTGGCATAAGTCAGTGTTTTGGTATTTTTGTCAAAGGATCCTAGGAAAAAGGTCATTTGCATTTTTCCCTTTGTTGTTTGTACGATTGAGGCGTTTAGTAATTCCAAGGCCTTTTTCGGAGTAAAATCAGCAAGCTTTTCTATCAAGGTAACCGCTGATCTTGCGGCAGAAGTAATAAGTGCAGCAGGTAGGCCATGTCCGGTAGCATCTCCCACCCAAATTAAAACCTTATCGCCTTTTTGTGAATAGTGCCACCAATCTCCACCACATTCTGAGGCAGAAAAACAGTGTCCAGCAATTTCCACATTAGAGAAGCGCACATAGGTTTCAGGAAAGAGCATCTGTTGTAAAATTTTGGCATCCTCTAGTTCTTTATGCATTCTCTTTTCGTTTTTTTGCCGCTCTTCTTCTAACTTTTCTTGTAGCAATATTTGTTCGGTAACATCTTTAACAATAATAGAAAACTCTCCGGTGGCCTTAGCGACCAAAGGAGGAAGATGTGTTACTGAAAGTAATAAATCAATAGTCTCATTATGTTTGTTGATAAACTTTTGCGTATGAATCTGATTGGCAGATTGAGCATTCTGCAAAATATTTTGCCAACTACTGCGAATATTTTCGGGAAGTACTTTCTCGATAGATGCACCGAGGGCCTCTTGTTTATCGTATTTAAATATACCCTCCGCGGCCTTATTCCAAGAAGTAATTGCTCCATTTTCGTCCAAGGTTAAAATTCCATCGTTGGCCCGCAACATCACGGAGGCCAAGCGTTTTTGATCGGCCTTGCTTTTTTCAAACAGATCAAGAAGTTTTTTTACTTGCAAAATACTACGTATCGTTGCGATAAACGCAATAACCAGTCCCGCAACAAGTAATCCTAAAATAATCATTCGTGATTGTGCTGAGGTTTTTTTTGATACCTCTAAATCGCTCCTGGCCGCCTCTGTAAAAATAGTATTCATTTTTACCAAAAAATCATTCATCGCATCACAATTTATCTTTATGTTATTTAAGCGATCAGCATCGATTTTTTTTTCTTTAATATAATCATTTATTTTTTGACGGAGAAGTGCCCAATAATTATTGAAGCGCTCCATTGCATCTCTTTCAGCTACAATCGAAGTATCAAAAGTTATCTGTGATAGATAAGAATTAATTTCTCCTAAAATTCTCGCAACATTGCTCTCTTCTTGTGACAATTCCTGATTTATTGTTTGATCTGCCTCTACAGAAAGTCCAGTTCCGGCCACCGTGTTGGCCAAATCAGAAACAGTTTGCGCCTTATCAAGATAGCGATTAATTAATATTAGAGAGTCATATATTCGATTTATATCTTGTCCCATTTTTTGAGAGGCAACAACCGGCAGCATTCGATCTTCATACGTGGCAATTAATCTTAAATGCGAAGAAGTAGATAGATGATTGCCCACCAATCCCAAAAGAAGCATCGCAACCGTTAGTGAGGTAGAGAGAATTAATATTAAAAAAATTATCGACCGCTTCAACTTTTTTTCGTCTATTTCTTGCGATATTTTAATATCCACCATCTGGCCAGCTCCCTATTTATTGGGCCCATTATAATTAGTGATAGCTATATGCAAGTAGAGCATAACACAATCAACTTGTTGATCTGACAACTTGATACTTTCTGCCCACTACAATGTAGGCCCAAAATAACTGATAATAATCTATGATGAGGCATTGGTGCGCTCATTTAAAAAGCTTTTTTGTCTTCTATCGGGTACAAAAATGAAAAAATTATTTACCGCAATTTTCTTTCTATCTTTTCTCTCTGGAGCATCATTACTTTTCTGGGAGATAAAGAAAAGTGACCTTTTAACTAGTTTTTCTTTTGCCGACTTTCAAAGGCAGCAGGCCCGACAAGCAGAGCTTAATTTGGCCGCTAAACGCGTGGCCGAAAAGATTGCTTTAACTAAGTTGCAATTAGGTAGAACCGCAGAAGCAACTACTGAATTGAATAGCTTAATCTCTTTTCTTGATAACTCTCTAACCAAAAATAAACTGACGGAGATTGTCGAGTATGTGGCCGGATTTGAGCGACGCTACCTTTCCACTTCAGCACAAGTAATTGATGATAACGTAAAGGCATTTACTCAATATGTATCAAGTAATAATTGGAAAAAATTATCTGCTGCCGCCTGGCGACTAAAAAAACAGAGTGAAAATCCAATCGCTAACAAAACTGCAATTAAAGATATTTTGGAAGAAGTAACCAGTATTACTAAAGAATCAACCCTCTCTGCCGCCTCCTTAGAAAAAGTTCATGCAATGAAAGAGGAAATCGCCAATTCTTTAGATAAATTAATAAGGAAGCAAATTGATCTACAATCACTAAGTGTCTCTCTTGCCCCATTGCTATCTAGTGCTCAACAAATATTAGAAAAACAAAGTGCAATCATTGCGCAACAAAACAGCAAGGCCCAAGGTACTATTAATCGAGCATTAGTTTACTTGGCAATCTTAATCAGTTCTCCATTTTTATATCTTTTATTTCTGGCCTTACACTCTCTGGGCGGGCATTTTTTACACAAGTCATCTCCTCAAGCGGCCAAGCAGAAAATAAAAATGGATCAAATTATTTTCGAAGCATTAAATAATGAAGCAGAATTTGGTAATGTAGAACTTGCCAGCGAATTTGACCGAAACTTTCATGATGATCTGCAGCGCTATCGTAAATTTGTGCATCAAAAAGCGACCTTAGGAGAAATTTTTAGTTCTACTATTCCCTTTCCGACTCTGGTTCTTAACTCTTCACAAGAAATTGTGTGGGCCAATGATCAGTTGTATGGTCTATGGAAGAAAAGAAAGGGAGAAAAACTAAGCTGGGGTACACTAGCAAAGGAAAGTGACCTTTACGATACTAATACTGTTATAGATTTTAAAAAGAAAGGCGTTTACACGATTAGATTACAGGGTAAATCGGAAAAAAATGATGACATTCAATGTGAGATGTATCTCTCGCCGGCCAAGCAAAATGGCGAAGAATTGTCGCTTATGTTTTTCTACCGAGTGACAACTGACTTTGAATTAGTCGAAGAAGTTAAAACAAAAATCGAACATCACGTTACCAATATTTTAAATTTGATTTCTAATATATCTATTAATAAACCATCTCGCGAAAAAATTCGCGGAGATTTTGAGGCCTGTGGACTTTCAGATTTATATGAAAAATTTATAAGTCTACATGATGTTTACGGCCAACAAAAGCTAGGACTGATGAACGAAATTAATCGGCTAGAAGACCAGCTAGAAGAACGAGTCAGTCGCCAGAAGGCCCAAGAGGCAGAATTGCTTGCATTAAAACAAGTCATTCATAGCACAGAAGCAAACCTAGTGTCCGTAAAAGAAAACGCACTTCTTTTAAATGTTGTGCGCTACCAGTGGAATGAGATCTGCAATCAGAATATTGACAAATACAAACAAGTTCTAGCGGAAAAAGAACGCTTAATTCGTGATGCAGAAAGAATGGAGGAAATTCTTTTTGAAAATCAAAACGTCTTCCGCTTAGTTATGTGGATTAAAGATGACTTTGATAAATTGGGCCAAAAATTTTCGGCAATCCATAACAAGTTAAATGATGTAATAAAGGGGGGGCGAAAAACGCTGGATGTAGAGGGCCTAACTTATCTCCAACATGAATTTGAAAAATCACATTCCCTATATGCTTTGGCACTTAATAATTTTGAAACTTCTCTGGCAAAACTTAAAATTTCTTCTAATACCGAAAACATTGACTTTGGCGATATGAGAATACGACTAGAGCAAAATCGAGAGGATTTGGTGTCTATCGAAAATGCACAGAGAAAACTTATTACTCAGGGAGTAGAAAAAGAGACTCATCTCACCTCCAAGATTGATCTAGCAGTGGCCGGAATGCATAAATTTATGGCCTCTTCAAGTAATGGTAGAACGGAAGGTGAAGAGAGTGTGGTGAAAAAAAATATCGACAGTGCGAAGGCCGATGTTTTTAGTGAAGCGTAATTTAAATTTGTCTGCTTTTTTTTACGCTGCTTTTTTAGTAATTTGCGTTTGAGTTTGTTCCGCTGTTAGTTGTGAAATATTTGCCACGCTTGCAGCACTAGGTCCACTACCCTCTAATTTAAAACGGCCAGATTTTTCATCATCGCGAAGTTGAGCAATAAATAGTTTGCAAATTTCTTTGGCCTGTTGCACTTTTTCTGGTACCGGTCGATCTCTAAAGCGCTTAACTTGATCTGCCACGATAGTTTTACTCTTGCCCTCCGGCAAAAGGCCCATGATGATATCCGAGATCTGTGGAGGAAATCCAATTGCCAAAAGAAATTTGTCCTCTGGATTTAGATCGCGCAATACGCTGGCCAAATGGCCTTTAGGAACTTGCAGCAACACCTTTGGAGTCCAAACTTGTTCACGCAGTTTTTTAGCAAAATCGGGAGAGATTGAAGCAATTTGATCAATAAACTGATCATCCTCACCAAACTCTTTTTGTCCAATAAATTGGATGATCGGATTCATTACTACTTTATTTAAGTGAAGCTCATTATTCTCACCAGGATTATCTTTGAAAAAGGAAATCCACTCTACAATTTTTTTAGCATGCTCATTAATTTCTGCAATTCCAGGAATTTTATCCGCAATAATTGATTTCCACTGCGTGACAGAAAATTGAGAGAGTAATGTTCTGTGCATACTAGGAGGAACAAAGTCCATAACAATTTTTTGAATAAGGCCGTTGTTCATCTTCTTGGCCACTTGCAATAATATTTGCGGGTCGGCCAGTTTTAATTCTTTGACATATTCATCACGTATTAATTGTGAAAAATAATTACCTTTCTTCAAGCTATTGATGATTACTTTTTCAACAAATTCGCTAACCCATTTAGCAAAATCACCATCATTCATGGCCGCACTACTTTGCTCCATCTCCATCTGAGATAGTAATCCATCGTTTAGTGCTGACATTAAAATTTTCTCTTCATTATCCACTAACAGCGGAATTAACTTTTTCAATCCTTTAAGATCAGAGCTGCCACTGGTTATGCTGTTGGCCAGCGCCTCGGGCCGATTCTTTATCGTTTTTCGAATAAGTTCAACTTTCTTTTCTACATCAATGTCTAATTGTATTGCTTCCGAAATAACTGTTTTATTTGCAGCGTCGATGCCACCTGCGTGATCAAGTACAGGGTTTTCTTCTTTGGCCGCATTTTTATCTGTTACCGAATGTTCTTCTTTAAGATGCAGTTTTGCCGACTGTATAGATTCTGCAATAGAAGCAACTCCCGACTTCATAGCATTTGCCATAAAGAAAATACCTAAAAAAAGCATGCTGGCAATAATGACAGTGCCCAAGAATTTTAAAAATGATGGCAGATGTTCATAAATGTGATCACTTAAAGTTTTAGGAAGAATAATCTCTTGTGGTTTAGGGGGTGGAATAGGGGCCTCCATCAGTGGAGGATCTGTTAACTTTGTAAAACGGACATCCATCTTTAGATCAGGATTGGTTGTCTTTATTAATTGCTTTAAATTATCCACCGCTTGATCTTTAACTTTGTCATAGACAAAGAGATCCACGCGCGCACCGGTTACCGTAAAGTAATCACCGGCCATCACCCCATCTCCTACACCTGGTACATAAAGGTATCCCGTATCAATTGAGTTACTGGACAAATTTTTTTCTGCCTTTAGTTTGCTGGAGAGAAGTTTAACAAATAAACTGTAGCGAACATCTCCCCCCAAATACATTTTGATGTGCCCATTGATATCCGCAGTTAGTTCATTTTCAATTTCATTGATCCCTTTGGTATTAACTTTGCTTAGATTAAATTGCTTTGCCAACACCACTTCCGACAATATTAGCGACATCATCGCTATTAGCGACAGCAGTAACTTGAAAATAAATGTGTTTTCCTTTCTACGTTGTTTCATAAGTTAGAAAGTTTATTATTTACTGCCTCCAAAAATCTAATCGTTGTTTCATCTTTCCCATCAATGGAAAGTGCGCGCAAAAGTTGTGCCCGAGCTTCGGGATATTTATTTTGATGATAATAGATATTACCCAGCATAGTGTAGCTTGCCGCAACGTTGGGATATTTTTTTTGAAAATCAGTTATCTTGTTTTCGGCCAAGGGAAATTTTTGCAAAAATAAAAATCCCTGTATCTGCAGTAACTGTCGCAGCATCTCATTAGTTTCATCGCCATAGGTTTTTAGCACCCATTTTTCAAAATGATCAGGATTAAGTGGCGTAAGCTCCACGTTATACAGGTCAATCCCGTTGACTAGCACTACTATTTCGCGTGGAACAAATCCAACTTTGGAAATCACAAAACTGACAATTCCATCTTTAGCAAATTTATCTAAGTCCTCTCCCGTTATTTTGAGAGGCGTGGCCCCCACAACTTCTCCCTTGGCAGTTACTACTTCTGCTCCTGCCGGATTTGATTCAATCAAAGCAAATTTTTTGGGAGGCAATGTTGTGAACACATAATTTTTAATTCGCTGATATGTCGCACATGAAGAAAACAGCATATTGGCCAGCAATAAAATAATCAAACTTAATTTTTTATTCATCAACTTCAAAAGGTACGCTCCATTTGAGAGCAACTCCATTTACAACTATCTCAGTGTAGATATCGGAGAAATTGAGTAATTCTTTAGAACTCGCACTATCTCACATCATTTTTATAGGTTATCGGCGGGATAATTAACCAGACTTTTTTGCTCAACTGGATAAAAAAATACCTCTGCACTTTTTTTGAGAACCTTGTCAATAACTAAACTGGAGAGGCAGAAGCAGCAGTAGACGCAGAAGTTCGCGGCCTTCGTTTGGCAGATGATTAGCTGTCGCAACCATAAATTGCAATTAGAAATACTGTCACTACCGCTATTAAATAGGAACCCTTTTTCTTATCTACTTTGCAGACTATCATCTCCTTAATTTTCGTAAAATCTCACCAACTAATGATCAGTCTACCGTTTGTATCCTTGTTACCAGCGGTGCCGCGATCTGGATCGGCAGCATTTCCTGGAGTAGTTCCGCTACCCGCAGTTTGCAATCCTCCCGGTGAAAAATAACTTGTTCCTGCCCCATTTATGGCGCCGCCACAATATCCACCGCCACCACCGGCCTCATCACCATCAAGAAAATCCATTGCATTTGCACCATTTTGTATCCCGGCCGGAACGCAAGCACCGATTCCACCTCCAGCAACACCAGCGCCAAATGCCGTGGCCCCGCCTCCTCCACCTGCTTCTAAAATAACCGCTCCACTCAAAGTTACAGAGGTAGATCCACCGCCTCCTCCCGTCACGCCACTCCAACAGCCAACTGCGCAATCTCCATAATCAATTCCATTTCCTCCATTAGGCCATCCATAAACGGCACTGCCTGATCCGTAGTTTCCTCTTCCTCCAACGCGAAGTTGCAAAACATCTCCCAATAATACGTTTTGCGTTAAAGAGGCAAATCCTCCAGCTCCACCATCTACATTTGTTATAGTGCCATCATAGTCATCAATTGCTCCACCACCTCCGGCCCCCCACGCTTTAATTGTAACAGAATTACAATTATTACCCATGATGACATATTTAATGGCACCCAGATAATCGATTATTTGATTGCCGGGAACGGTGCAATCAATTTCTGAATAATTAGGCATCGTAATAGTCGCTGTTTTTCCGGAGCTGGTATAGCCCGTGTTAGCATCAAAGAGACAGACACGAACGTAGTAGGTTGTTGAAGAACTGAGATTATTCAGAGTATAGTTTGTAGCGGCCGTCGAAATAGTTGTGCCCCCGCCACATTGTGCCGCCGGAAATCCCCCAGTCTGATATGCAACGATGTAGTTATCTTCAACTCCATCCCCTGAAGCGTCCCAATCGATAAGAATATCTTTGGGAGTTGGATTATTTGCTGTTATCGTCAAATTTTGCACGTCACTAGTTTGGCCGTAATTGCGGACACACATTACGGTATAAACATAAGATACATTTTGGGTATATTCAGAAAAAGTTGAGGAAGTAGTTATCCAAGAAGCATAATATCTTAAAGAACCACTGGCATTATCACTGGTCCAATGTGAGTGATTTGTGCTTACAAGTCCAAGAACCCCTCTATTTAAAAGTAGCGAGGCAAAATGGTTAGTGTTACTTGGATTTGGATTAGATCCTCCAGCTACGATCCAATCACTTCGGCCATTGCTAACTAAGGTATCACAATGAGCAGTTGCCGCAGAAAAGCTATATGCGCCGCCATAGTGTATCGCTGTTGGTGACGCACTATCTCTTGCAACAACCCATCCCGTCATAAACTTTATACCACCGCTGCAAATTTTTCCAGCAGGATCTGTAGAAAGACATTCAGCTTCCGGAGTAGTTTTAATTACCAACGCACCAGTACTAGTTGTATTGTTAGCAATATTTTTCCAACAAACTCTAAAATAATATGTAGTCAATCCAGCTAGTCCAAATACGTCGTAGTCTGTTGCCGAACTTGCAGAAATCGTCGCGCCGCCTGTGCAATTAACTGGAGGCGCTGAGCCTGCCGCATAAGAGATAATGTATTCATCTTCTTCGCCTGCAACAGTGGGACCCCATTCAAGATGAATATCATTGGCGGTAGGGGCCATTGTGGAAGCAGTCAGAGTTTCTACTTCGCCGGCCACGGTAAAACTTATAGTATCACTTGTGTCTACTCGATAACCATCATAAGCAAGAGGGGTACTGTCCATCGCAATTGTAACATCTCCAGGTTCTGTTACGTTAATCGTAGCATAACCAATCCCACCACTAAAGTGGACAACACCCAGGCCCGTGATATTCAAGGCAGTAGGGTTTTGTTCTAGCGTCACATCACCTTCAAAATTAGTGTAAAGGCCACCATCAGAATCAATGGCCCGAAGCTGTAGTGTTACCTCTCCATACACCGCCGAGGCAATTGGCTGAAATTGAATAGATTCAATATTTGCGTTACCAAAAGGTCTTATACAGCGAACCTTATACGAAGTATCCTTTCTTTCATATCTGTATGTACTTGCAGCATCAGTTACGTTTACTTGTCTGGCAGTATAGTTAGTGTTGTTTGTTGAACTCCAATAGTAAACACCATTAGTAGTTACCAATCCGACTGCCGCTGTTTTTCCTGCACTAACCAATGAGTTAAAGACACCATCCGCTCCAACGAACTCCCCTCGGGCAGGGAGATACCAATTCCTAAATACTCCTGTTGCAACTAAATCATAACAGTAATTGGCGGCATTATGATGCCCGTGAGAGTAGAGCGTTTGCGTATTAGCAAGGCCATTAACATCATCTGCTGGATCTCCTGAGAAGTTATAACCACCATACATATAAGTCGCATCTGCTAGCGAAATTACATGTGTGGCAGAGGCCTTCCATCCACCACCACAAGCAGTTCCGATTGCGTCGCTGGCAGTACAATCGGGTGGTTCCATAAAATCTACATCCTTAACATCAGTCGTTGTTAACACTCTCCCTGTTCCGTCTTCTGTTCCATTAGAGAGCGACAGATTAACTGTTTCTATAATTGTATCGGTGATAGTAATGATTCCACTACCATTCGTTATGGTGACAAGGCCTTCACCAGTGGAGAAACCATCAGCGATCAACGTTACTGTTCCAGAAAAAGCAAAATCTTTTAGTCCAGTAGAGGTTTGGGCCTCTACGAGTATAGTGGCATTTTGTGTGACATAAACATCAGTTGGTTCAATGATAACAAATTTACTGGCAGGCTCAGTGAAAATATTAAAAGCACTTGAGGTGGTTGTAATGGCCGTGCTGCTGATAGTTGCCCGCAAAGTAAAACCAATTCCGGATTTATTGATTTGTAAATTATTAAAACTTGCAACTCCAGTGCTTCCCGTTGTTGCATTTAATGTTGTTGATAGCGTAGATGGAGATCCCGGAGCGTTAGGATCATTGGCCAAAGACATTACAATAGTGCTGCTTACATTAGTAGTAACGTTTTCGTATATATCATGAACAGCAACTTGAACAGCAGCATTAGCATCCCCCTCAATCGTTCCACCAATAACTTCATTTTGAGGTTGTGAGGTAAAATGCAAATGATTTGCTGCGGCCGGAATAATATTAAAAGTGGTGGCCGCCACTCCAGAAATTGCAGGATTGGCGCAGTTGGCACTCAAAGTATAGTTAGCACCGGCAGTATGCAAATTTACGTTGTAATTAACTATACCCGCAACGGCCGCAACAGTGGAAGAGGTCGATCCATTAAAGACGGCGACCGGAGAAGTCAGCACTACCGAGCAGGTAAAAGTTGGGTCAACAATATTGGAAGCATTACGGGCCTCTACCCGAACCGCAAAATTTGTACCGGCCACCACATTTGCTCCCGATGCGGGCATGATAGTGAAAACTAGATGCGTAGCTGGATCAGTGATTATATTGAAAAGATTTGAATCTTTGGTAATAGCGTTGAAGGTTGCTGTAAATTGATAACCAGTTCCAGGCATACTTAAATCAATATTATCAAAAGTGGCAATTCCACTCGACAATGTTCTAGGATTAGTTCCGTTTATCGTGGCAGTGCCTGGATTTAGTTTTAGTGACAAGGTAACATTGGCGCCATCATTGGCAGTTACTACGTTATGATACTGATCATGCAAGGTAACCGTAAATGGAGCAATGTCAGTCAATACCTGCGTTGGACTTGCCACGTTTGCAAATTCTAGGTGGTGGGCCACATCAGTATAAATGGTAAAAGCATTTGAAGAAATCATTCCATTATTAATTGGTGTTCCACCGATAGTAGCGGTTGCTCCTAAAGTATAAACTCCCGACAACCTAATTTGAGGCCGTGAATTGACGGCCAAATTATTAAAGATGGCCTCACCATTAGCATTAGTAGTTTGAGTTAGATTATAAATAGTAGTACCTGGCCCAGAGTCAACTATTAGAGTTATTGTCTCCCCGGCGCGATATACTTTATTGCCGGCCCCGTCTTGAATCTCCACGACAATTCCTGAAATATCTTTACCTGCGGTGGCATCAGCTACGGTGGAAATAAAGGCCAATTTCGCAGGATTTCCAGCGAGTATATCAAAGGCCTCACTTTCTGCGGTCTCTACTGCCCCAATCACCGGAAGTGTTGCCAATGCTTTTATGGTATAGTCAAGGCCGGTTACGTTTACAGTAAACGCGCTGAAGCTGGCCAATCCATTAGTGGTCGAGACTTGATATCCGGAGTAATCAGCAGGCAACGACGCTCCCGTATTGTTGTCCACAAATTCCAAAGTAACTTGAATGGCGGCGTGACTCTCTACGCGGTTATTTCCCTCATCTTGGATTTCAATGATGATAGGTGGATTCATATTAACACCAACATCTTCATCTACAGGAGGTTGTTGGTAGATCACTATGTGGTGAGGATTTCCGTAATCAATATTAAAGAGCGTTGAAGTTCCAGATACATTGTAAATACCAACCAAGGCGCTTGCGGTTAAACGATAGCCCACTCCTTTTTTATCAAGCGAAATTCCAGCAATGCTGGCAGCTCCCAGTAAAGTGGTATCGGCCGGAGCGGCCGGAGAAAGTGTCGCTCCTGCAGGATTGGTAGTTAATGACAGAGTTACGTTATTCCCCGTGGAGCTACTTACCACGTTTTCATATTGATCTCTAATTTCCACCGCCACGGTGAAATTCTCTTTTGCTTTTGCGTTAGGAGAACTCGGTGGATTTTGTGTAAAGGTAATGTGGTGTGGAATATTATGCGTAACATTAAAAGTGCTAGTAGTATCTACGGAAAGAATCGTTCCGGCATTGTAGCTGGCCTTTAACTTATAATTAGTATCAGCTTTTTGCACAACAAAGTTACTAAAGGTGGCAACATTAGTCGAGCCATCAAAAATTATCTGCGTTGTTCCTAAGCCGGTAGCACCATTTAGATGCACCAACTGCAAGGCCAGGGACGCACCAGAAAGCGCCGTAGCATTGGCCGGATTATCATCTCCATCCAGGACTCGCACCGTCACGGTACGAATAGCAACGCCCGCGGTAGCATCTGCGGCGCTTTGTAAAAGCACTTCATCGATGGCCACTTTAGCGGGGCCTCCTCCTAAAATTTCAAAAGCAGAAGAGGTTTGGGCAGCAGCAGCAGCGTTAGGAAGTGCTCCGGCCAAATCGCCGGTGGCCGTAAAAACATAACCATTAAAAGCTTTATTTATACTAGTGGTAGAAAAAGTAGCTACTCCACTAGCATTAGTAGAAGCCGTAGCGTTAGTTATTACCGCCGCAACCGGCTGGCCGGTAGCTGCAAAAGAGAGAGTTGCCGTTATTCCACTTTGGGCAACACTATTTCCAAACGCATCGACGGCCTGAACTGTAAAGGTGGCCATTGCAATATTAGATACTGTTTGCAAGGGAGGTTGCGCTACAAAGGCCAGATGATCTGCTCCGGCGGCAATAATTTTAAATCCGCTAGAAAGTGCTACTTTCCCTGGATTAGTAATGGTTGGAGCGGCAACAATATTGGTGGCCGTTGCATTTAAAGTGTATTCATCGAGGGCCTTGCTAATTTTCTCAATGAAAAGCGAGTTAAAAGTGGCAGTACCATTTATGGTATTTACCACCAAAGAGTCTGTAGTTTTTAAAACAGCGTTGGCGCTAATTGAAGCATCATGGGCCAGCGAAATAGTTATCTCTACGCCATTGCTATTAGTTTTATTACCGTATTGGTCACGCACTTCTACTGTGACGGCCGGAGCAATATCAACGCCGGCCACGGTATCGTTGCCATCTTCATCAGGTTGAACTTTAAAAGCGATAGATACGGGATTGGCCGGAATTACATCAAACCCTGCGGCCGCTGACTGGGCAGCACCTAAGATAATATCTGGACGGCCAGGAACCGATCCCGTTGCTTGCAACTGATAGTTTGCACCGGCCAAAGTGATAAATTGGTTGCTAAAAGTAGCAATCCCGCCTACCGCACTTACGGTTAAGGTCGTCGCTGTTTGTAGTGGGCCTCCCGCTCCGTTTATTGCACTAAGGGTAATAGAAGTGTTGCTACCCACTCCTGTGTCAACCAAAAAGCCTCCGGCATCTACCACCTTAACTTGAATGGAATTTCCGCTACCATCTTGGATAGTTGCTCCGGCCACCGTTGGATCGGCCGGTTGATTAACAAACTCAAAATGGTGAGGAATGCCGGTGACAATTTTAAAAGAACTAGAGGCAACGCTGCTTCCCAAACAAGAATGAGAAGCATCAAAAACGAAAGTTCCTGGTTGATTTACTGTGATGGCAGTAAAATCAGAAAGTCCGGCCACTGCGGGAATCACTCCACCAGTCAGCACAGCACCTGCGGCCGGATTAAGTGCTAGCGAGATATCGGCCACCGCACAAGCAGTGGAAGTGATGTTATTGTCATACTGATCGCGCAAGGCCACAGAAACCTTCGTCATAGTATTTAGTACACCTGTTTCTGCGGGAGGTTGCGAGGTAAAGGTTAATTTGTTCGGATCATTGTGAATAATATCAAAAAGCTCTGTATTATCGATCGTCAAAGCAGTAGTGTTAACAGAGGCACTTGCCTTAAGTTTATAATTAACATTGGCGGTTCTGATTTTTAAATCTGAAAAAGTTGCTACTCCCACAGCAGTTTGAGCGGAGACACTTCCGTAGACTGTGGCAGTAGGTGAGCCAGTAGCAAAACTCAATGCTACATTAACGCCATCGTTCGTACATTTATTGCCATACTGATCGCGTAACTCCACTTGCAAATTAGCACCTAAAACAGAAACGATCTGTTCACCGGCCTTGATTTTATTACCAGCGACATTTTTTGGATCATTCAAAAAAACCAGTTTTTTAGGTTCACCCGGGATAATGGCAAAAAGATCACTCAGTTCAATTTCGCTTGGATCGAGCGCCGGAGAAGAAAATTTCATTTGATAACCACTGGCCACTTTATCAATATTAAAATCAAAAGTAGCAATTCCGGCCACTGCATTTTTTTGCCTGCTGCCTGTTAACACCGCGGTGTTACCAGAAGCATCATGCTCCCACCCCATCTCAACAAGTGCAGTGCTATTCACAAATTGCATGTTAGCATCAAGCAGGCGAATTTTTATTTGAATATTATCGCCAGCATATATAGCAGGGGGAGGAACTGGCATAGCAGGAAAAGCGCGAACAATTTCCATATAGACGGGAATTCCACCATAGAACCAAACATCCTGTTTACTACTAACATCGATATCGTTGGGTGGATTATCGTCAAAACGAGAAAGTGAGAGTCGTACTATTTGAGAAGTTAAATCATTAACATCGACGAAGGCCTTACCATCGGTAAAAGTTAATTCTTTAACTTTCGTTCCAGCACTATTGTCAACATAAGCAAAACCATTTACATGAAAATTAACTTTCCCTGGATAGTAAGGAACAACATTGTTATCTTCATCCTCTACCTGAATAGTAACGGTGGTAGCATGGCCAACCTCACTATCTTTAGGATCAACAATTCGGAAGTGATCAGGTTTTTTTACCGCCACCACATTAACTCGAATACTTCCTGGATCTAGGGCGTCACCATAATCAATTAGAGTAAGCTGCTCTAAGACGATATCGCGAAAGTAAATGGCCTTCTCACTATATCCTTGTTGAATTAGCGCCTGATTAAAGGCTGGAATGGTACAGGCCGCATCTTTGTAGAAAACTCCACTACCATATCCCGTGGCATTAACACGAATGGTATTTCTAGCTGGAACTTTATTTCCGTAGTGATCAAGAGAAGTCACTTTAAAAGCGGCGCACTCTCCCTCATAAACGGTGGACGGGCCCTCCCAACCTAACATCTGCGGATAAGGATCTAGAATTTTAACTTTTGCGGAGGCCACCGCACCTTTAGCATCTTTTACTTTTACGGTGATAATTGAAGAGACATTAGGAATAACAAACTCTCCGCTAGAGAGTTGAGTTACTTCTATAGGTTGTTTATTTTCATCTTCCATAGAAAAAACATATTGAGGAGATCCTCCCGTAGCATAAAACTTCTTAACTTGTCCGACGTTTACTTCAAAATCATATCCCGCACCACTGCTGCTGCCTTTTATTATTTTGAGAGGTTCTCCTCTCTCGATAATTTCTTTTACATCTTTGTTTAAACATCCAGCTGTAGTAAAAAGCAAAATGAGCAGCAGGAAATTTAACAGCAACTTGGACAAAGATAATGTTTTCATAAAAAATCCCTCGTTATGCCCTCTATGGAATTACACACCGATATCCAACATTGGAATAAGCAAAAGTAGGATCAAAATTTCCCACACTCGCTGAAAAAATCCCAACATCAGTTTCGGTAGCACTATCCCATGATAGGCCACGTACCATTCCTTCCAATCCCATTCCGTTATAAAGTAAAGTTCCATAATTATGATTATTCGAATCATTACTGCCAGGACCAAAATTTGCCATATCATTTGTATGCGCTAATAAAATATTTTTGATGGCAATATTTCCTGCGGCATCAAATGTTAAACTGGAGCGATTAGTAGAAACCCAGCTAACAGTATTTCCTGAAAAATCCCAAATTATGGCACCACTTTTAAGAGTATGCGTTCTTCGATTTACATGCCATACACTATCAGAACAGATGGCCGTACTAGCGCGAGAGTCAGTATATCCAGCACATGGACTATAATCATCGGAAGCGGCCAAGCGAGAATTCGGGGCCAAAGAATTTGAATGGCCACGATTTACCGAACCCGAACCTATCGCGATGCTCCAATTAGAGGCAACAGCGATAATTTCTCTGGCCACGGTTTGCCATTCATTATTAGTAACTAGGTGTCCTCCCAGCGCCACACATGCCGCACTAGCATCGGCCCGGTTGATGTTAATTTTCGGCAAACTATTTTTGGTCGAGCCGCCAGCACTGTCCATCTGATATTTGGAAATACAAAATGGGCCATCTTGCACATAAACAAATCCCTCTTCCGCACAATCATTGATCACCAATAATTTGGGAGCAGATAGACTTACCACATTAGATCCACCTGGAATGCTCATAGAGAGTGAAACAATTTCTGCGACAGCACCGGTAACGTTGAAAGTCGCAATCCCACTATCAATTCCATTATCCACAATTGTAACGTCAGAGCTATCATCCACCAAATCTATATCATACCCAGTATCGTTATCTGCAAAAGTATTAATATTTCCATATTGGTCACGCGCCTCTACTCGAACAATGGTGGCAACATTAGGAATAGTATCAGTGGGTTTTAATAAAACAAAATTGGTAACACTAGCGGCCAAAAACTGAGTATTATCTGAAGAAGAGTTTCCTGCGATGGCACAACTACCACCACCAGGAAGAGTTAGCGTGTATTGAACTGTCTCTGCCTTTTCATTGTAAATTTTTACTCGCCCCTCTCCGTTCACAAATGTTACAACGTTTCCTTGAGAGAAAGATGAATTATTACTATCATCAGTTATAACAATTCCCGAGTTACAGTTAACGGAAGTAACGACGTTGACCCCAGTAGCATCAACGGCCTTTATTACCACTTCCGCACTATTATTTCCTGCAGCAACAGTGGTCGGTGCTTCTATAGTGTAATGATCAAGGCCGCCAGCGGTGAATGCCACTGTATTATTTTCCAGAATCGTTACACCGGATGCCAGATCTGGATTAGACAATACAAGATTGACTGTTTCGGCCACTGAATCAGTTAGTTGACAGGCGGCCGCACCACTTTGCCCATCCACAATAGCTAGAATTCCAGAACACCCAACTGCCGCCGAGCCAGTTGTGGCAATCGAAACGCTACCGCTGTGTCCAAAAACACGATTTCCAAAATGATCTTGGGCCTGTACTAAAATATTAGCAGTTCCATTAACGGCAACATCCGCATGATTTAAAACAACATATTTTTCTATTTCACCAAAAAAGAATTCTACACTTTGCGCTGCTCCACCGTCATCATAAGTTAACACCCCGGTATTTACGATGGCCAGCTCAACCACTTCCGCTATATTGTTGTTTATTTCAATGGAGCCCAGGCCGCCAACTATACTGACATCCATACTTCCAGAAGTTGCTTCGGCGGAATCATTTCCATCACTAAATTGCAATTGCACTACAATATCGTGGGCCACGGGATTGTTATTACCATCTACAGTAATAATTTCGATAGTGGTAGGAGTTCCGGCCGTAGAGTCCGTTATAGTTTTAAAAATAACTTTTTCAACGACATCAGAAGAGAAATTTATTATTTCAGTATCACTTAGATCACTGATCGTTCCTTCAGCAAAATCAGTCCTCTCCAACGAAATAGTAACTTGCTCCGCAATCAAATTGCTTACGTTAATGGAACCATACCCATTGGTTATAGTCACCGTACCGTCTCCGGCCACCGCAGCATTGCCCGTGGCCGCCAATCTAACAGTACCGCTATATGAAGCGGCCACTGCATTAGTGGCATCCCGTGCCTGAATTTGAATTCCATGTCCTGTAGGCCCAACAGTAATAGAGCCGGAAATTGGCACTATGTAAAATTTAGTGGCCACTCCCGAAGTAATCATTTCTAGGAGGTGGGTGCCATTGGATAATCCATCAGTGGCGGCCACAAACTCAATAGGAGCTCCCTCCAGTACATTGTTTTTGTAATAAAGAGGTTGATCCGTATCACCTTCTGATAGTTCGAACTGATTATTATCAAGTGCTATGGAGCAGTTGAGATCAGAATAAAAGGCCCCCAAAGAAGCACCGGTTAATGTGATGGTGCGGGCATCTGATCTTCTGGCGTTATTGCCAAATTTATCGATAGTGTGAATGGTGAATTCCTGACAGTCAGAGGTCAACACCTCGGCCGGCCCATTTATTTGTAACTGATAAGGTTCAAGACTAATTACATTGATGGTGGCATAAGCAGAGTGGCCCGCAGAATCTTGCACCAAAATTTTTACTGCTCCGGCGGTTGTTCCTGCAGTATAAAATCCCGATTTAAGCCCAATGTTTCCAGCACCGGAGACAACGGTATAACGATATGGTGCTTTTCCACCTTCGGTAAAAAACTGAACGTTGTCTTCAACTTCTAGATTACTGACCACTTCCGGATCGATGATAAGTGCTGGATAAACTACTGCGGGTTCTTTGACTTTCATTTCAACGCAACCACCAACAAACAACAGTTGCATCATGATCAACACCACCATAGGAATGGCAAGAAGCTGTTTTATTAATGCTTTAGAAGAGGTAGTCATAAATATACCTTTCTCGTCGGTTAATTCACTTAAAAACATTATACCCGAGAAGGCAGCAATATTTGCTTTTACAAACCATCTACTAAAATTCAACAACTTGACCTATAGGGGCCATGTAGTAATAATTATTTAGATGGCAAAAAAGTGCCAATGTTCTTAGGTGCCCCCTTTGTAGTTACAATTTTTAGCTAATTGCCCGATATGACATAACAACAGCGTAACAAACAAGATAACCTGCGCAATCTATGGAATTTAATGGAGAAAAAAGATGAATTTATCACTGCCTTTTGGCCTTTTTATGGGTGCTGGAATCATAATTTGGGCAATTGTTCAAGAGATCAGCAACCCCATGATTTTTACCAATGTTCATGCGATAGCTATCGTCATTGGGGGAACTACCGCTGCGGCCATGGTCTGTTTTCCCTTTAAACACATACTCAGCATTATGCGCATTATGTTCAAGGCCAGTACTGGTGGCTTTCAAAAAGAGACCATCGGAACCATCAATGAAATTGTAGAACTTTCACAAATGATGGTGGAAGACAAACCACTTGAAGAGGCAATTGCTAAAGTTCGCAGTCCCTTTTTGCGTGAATCTTTGCAACTAGCGGTAGATGGAACTATTCCGGATAATGAATTGGAGGCCGTACTTTTTAAGCGAGTGGAAATTCAAAATGAAAAATACAAACAAGAAGGAATTACTTACAAAATCATTGGTAAATTTCCACCGGCCTTTGGACTAATTGGAACCACGCTGGGAATGATATCTCTTCTACAAGGATTGGGAGGCGAATCAGCTTTTGAAAAACTAGGCCCGGCGATGTCAGTTTCTTTGACCGCTACCTTTTATGGCCTCGTAGTGGCAAATCTTTTTTTAATTCCCATTGGTGAAAACCTCTCCTTTGCTTCTCAACACGATCTAACTCGTCGAAGAATTATCGTAGAAGGTGTCATGCTTTTAAAACATCGAAAACATCCTCTGATCGTGGAAGAGTGTTTAAAAAGTTATCTTTCCCCCGCGGATCGAAATCAGATGAAGAAAGTAGATATTTGATAAATTTTTCACCATATCTGGCCTTTGATGGGCATAGAAAAATTTAAAGAAGATTAGAAGATTAGGAAATTAGAGGATTAGAGGATTAATGAAAAAGGAAGAAAAAGGATAATATGTTATGGGATCAATTTTAGGAGGAAATAATAAAAAAGGCGAAAATATTCCCAAGCGGTATGAGTTCAAATCAAGTCCGGTGGAAGTTCATGATGATGGAGAAGGAAATTGGCTTGTTTCATATGCCGACATGATGACACTGCTGTGGGGGTTCTTTGTAATTATAACCATTTTTTCTACTCCCGACGCTTCTAAATTTGAAAAACTAAAAGAGCATACTTCCCAGGCCATGGGAGGAACATACCAGCGGCCGCTCAATGAATTAACGGAAGAATTAGAACAAGTTTTTGCCGAGATGAATATCAATCAAGATATCCGAATAGAAAATTTAATTGACGGTATAAAATTAACCGCTAGCTCCACTCGTTTTTTTGCCTCGGGAGATGCTAGTCTTTCTACGGAATCAAAATCTATTTTGGAAAATATTGGAAAAATTTTTCAGGATAGGGCCCAGGGTTATAAAATAATAATCGAAGGACATACAGACGATGTACCCATCAACACGAAAGAGTTTCCTAGTAACTGGGAGTTGTCATTGCGCCGATCAAGCGAAGTGGTGAGACTTTTTGAAAACATGGGAATTCCTCATGCAGATTTGCGGCCAGTGGGCCTATCCGATATTGAGCCAATGAAAGAGATCAGCGGATTATCCGGAGATAAACTTCGAGATGCTCGTGCGCAAAATAGACGAATTGTAATCCGAATTCAAAAACAGATTAAGGCCATTAAAGCACCAGTTAAAACAGAGAAAATTTAACTACGCCAAAAAGATCACTCTACTAGCAACTGCCTTATCGCTCCATATGATTAAGACCTATGCAAAATCATTCGTCGTTGGCATCATTGGCAACCGCTGCACCCGCATCAACTGCCGCTGATTCTTTGATAATTTTTTGATGATCGATGGAAAAAGTGTTACTTGATTCTCCCTCCCCTGCTCCAATATTTCCAATCGCCTCGGCCGCAAATGTTTGGCCAATACTTCCGTCAGTGGTATTAACCGTTGCTTCGTCACCTAAATCGTCCGCCACCTTGGGAGCAGTTCCTCCGGCAGTTTTTCCGGCGCTGAACGCCAAATGTCCATCACCAGCAGCCCCATCCGTTGCACACAAAGTCTCTCCTGTACCAGCATTTGTATCGGCGGCCTGATTGGCCACCGCAGCATTTGCTCCAAAACCGATAGCATAATAGCGGCCGGAGGCCGGGCCAGGATTAAATCCCATGTGAAACAAACAAGTAGCATAGTTGTCATAATCAGAATAAAAACCAGACTCCGCCATATACAAGGATGAAAGCTGTGTTTTTGCCTCCGTTTTCCGGGCCTTAACTTGATATTTTTGAAAGTTAGGAACTGCCACCATACTTAAAACACCAATGATTGCAACAACCGCCATCAACTCAACGAGTGTAAAGCCAGCAATCCCACTAATCATTTTTTTCCAGCTTTTCATAATATAAACTCCTTTTAAAATGCGCCCACCACACTGAACAATTGCTAAAATTGTAGCAGAAAAAATAAAAATCAAAACAACTTCTTTGCTTTTTGTTTTATATTTTAATTAGTTGTCCACCATCGCAATAAAATTGTTAAAAAAAAGAGTGACAATTATCCGAGGCAATTACTTAACTCAACTACTAGCTAGTGGTCCCCAATAAATCCAAATATCAAAATGCCTCTTTTTATGGACAGGGCCCACTCGTTAGGTATCACCCAAAAACAAAAGTTTAAGTGTAGATCTCAGATAAAAAGAATCTTTTTGTGTTAATGGTAGTAAATTATAAGTGAACCATAAAATTTAAAAAAGTCAGATTATGAGTTACGATGGAGGAAAATATGAAAATAAAAAACCAGAGAGGGTCAGCAATCATAATGGCAGTTCTTTTTGGCGTGATCTCTGCGGGAATAATCCAATACGCCCTCGTCAATCACAAGGCACTTACTTCTAGGGCCCAGGCCGCCGGAGATGCGGGAGAAGCAATTGCAGAGGCAGAGCGATTAGTATCGATTGGTGCCAATCTAATAGTTAATGGCTATGTTTTATGTAAAGGCCATACAGACAGCAACGATGATGGATACCCCGATGAACGTTGGGGGAATGGACATAGTTGTAGGGTGGCCATTGATGCCAACTCATTGAAAGAAAAATTTGCCGCCGCAGAAAATTCAGCGGACTCCTCACCAAATCGTTTGGTTTTTAAAATAGGCGATGGGACAAAGAATTCGGGTGAATACAAGCAAGTTTTTTTTGAAATGTTTAATATGGACAAAGAGGAGGCGCAAAAAACTTTTGGGAAAATGGCCAATGCTCCAGGAGAATCTCTTTATGGATATGACCATGACAACTGGGGCATTATGATTACCTCTGAAGTAGAATATAAAATGTCCAACGCTACGATTAGAAATGAAAGCCGCTTACTAGCACTACGGCGGCCCATTGGTATTTTACGTTTGAGCGGAGGTAGTTCGATTAGTTGCACCGCCGGTTGTTTAATCACAAATCCAGATGTCCCTGGAACTTGTCTACAGCGCCTCCCGATGTTACCTCAAAGCTCTTCTATCACCGTCACCAATCTGGGGCCAGGATATCTTTATGCGGCTCAGGCCATTCGCGAGGAAGGTGGCCAAAAAATAGAAATCGACCTATTTGATCCTGCTAACAGCAATTTTGTATCTGATTGTGAAGGTGGAACAAACAATGATCACTGTCTCGCTCCAGGAAAATCTTTTCAACTTGCCTTTTCTATTCCATGCAATGGGGGGGTGGTTACGTTAGGGCCATCTGTTAGTACTGCCGGGGCAATTAGATATTATACCGACATCTTACAGGCACCTATATCACCTAATCGTATATCGCAAAATAGTAGTGTGTCATATGTAATCATGGTGGTCGTCTCTAACTAGGATTTAATTATGAGAAAAACAATTGCAAAGTTACTACAAAAAAAAGGATACAGCTTGATTGAAGTTGCGGTGTCGATAGCGCTGGTGGGAGTCAGCAGCTATTTTCTTGCTAATTTTTTCACCCAATACGGAAAAAATGTGCAAAAAGTGGTGGCCGATGTGGAGATTAGTAATTTGCAGAAAGATTTACTCTCCGATTCGAAGCGATGGTTTACTCAAGGTGGGAGCAACGGATTTTGTGCGTTAATAAATGATGAAACCAACTCAATTAGTACTGGGGCGGTAGTCCCAATTCGTTTTGATTTAAGCAGCAGTAAACTAAATGCGCTAGATTGGAGTGCGGGAAACTATTTCTCTCGTTGGACAATGTTAAATAGTGCATGTGCGGTGGATAATTCTCTCGATGGGGCCAGCGGAATATGTAAGTTTTTTGTTAAAAATGCCAGCAACGCTAGCTCTCAAGAAATTGTTGCCAAAAAAGAAATTTTACAGGCCAAAATAGAATTAATTCCAGTTAAAATTAATCTGGCATCTGCAAATGGAGATATGCAAAATATCGCATTGGAACAAGTAGTAAATAGTAGTGAAGCAGGTTTTAGAATTAGGGCCATTTTTCGTTATAAAATAAATGATCAAACAATAGTGTCGCGTGACGAGGATTTTGTCTGGGCCGGGAATGCCGATTCTTGTGCAAATAGCACTGGAGTTCCCATCTCCATGACGGGGATTGGGCCGGGAGAGAGTACGTCCAATTACATATATGCAAATCGCCTGTTTAGTAGTGATATCGAAGCAATAGATAATGAGCCTGTTGCTCCCCCGCCATCTTCCGATAGTATAATTCAGATGGCCAAGATCCATATGTTTGGAGGGGAAGAGATAACAACTGCATCAGGTGCCCATGGCTTTCAGACAGATGTTGATAAGCTTGAAAGCTTTGCTTGCAATGACATGGAATACCGACCGCCAAGCGTTTCATCTGCCAATCGAATATATCGGGATTTTAGGGCACTCGCTACGGTAATTCATTCACCAGCATTGGGTAAATCAAAATTTCTACCAACCCACGTCAACGTATGTAAAGGAAGCAGTTGCATATTAAGTGCTGCCACCAATCCAGGTGTTTCCGTAGGATTTTTAAAGATGCCTCAGGATGTTACAAATCAATTTGATTTTTCCCCCACTGGAAATGCCTTTCAAAATGGCGCAGAAAATATCGAAGATTTTGCAAATAACACGCTTAACTTTTTTCTATACATCGATGACAATGGCGCTATTAGAAATAGGTCCGTATCTCAAGGCAACAACATTTGCCGTGCTGCTTGCGCTGGATATGATAAGGAAAGTAATTTCTATAAAGCAGGTATTTGCTACAATGTCTATGCCGCTTCCGGTGGAACGGTTAGACGGGAATGTTCCGAAACGCATCGAGTTGCCTGTAGTGCCTGCTTTATGAAGGCATGTGGAACACTGGCCATCGATACTTGGGGCCATTTGGATGATTTAGATCAGCACCCTGAACCACTAGATGGAATTGTTCCAGAATACACCGTCGGCGAGGCCAGCGAGAGCGACTATCTATCGGCAGGATCTCAATTGTTTTCAAAACAAACAACGGCCGGTTGCTTAACAGCTCGCTTTGATGGCAGTAAAATTATTAGTATCAACAGAGTTGATTGTGGCCAGAACAAAAAATCACTCTGCTTTTATCATGGCAAATTTCGAGTATTAAGTGCAACGTCCGCCTTCCAAAACAGCAGTACTCTTTGCTATGAACAAGGCCAAATCACGCCTTCCTCCGGAAGTAGCATTTATGATGAAATGTTAGCAACTTTTCAGGAGTTAACAGGCCCCCTTCCTTCCGGGGATATGGTGGCAGTTGCCAGCGGAAAAATCGATATACCGGGATTGAATATTGCTAATCCATCTTTGGCGCAGATAAAAAGCACTCTTAATGCTGCCTGCCTGGTACACGACAATAGTTCTGGATTTAACAAAAATCTTTCATCGGTACAAAACCATATTAACTCTAGCGCAATAAGTCCTTGCGCGGCCAACACTCCCTTTATGAATTTATCTGGAATGGGAATATTTATTTCTCCGGCAACGGGCCAAAATGACAATGAAAATATTTTTGGAAATAAAGGAGTGGCCAGTGATAATTTTTGGATTAATCTTGTGGCCGACGGCCAAGGATATATCTACGCCCCTCCTCCGGCCTGGAAAGGTAGTGGAGCTCATCTTTTTGCGTTCTATTATGATATTTTCTCGCGTCCGCATATGAGATATTACAATCCGGAGTGGGCATCACATATAGACAGCACAAGCAATATGTATGTTCTGGCCCATGATTTGGGACATGTGGGAGTTGTACCAGTCAGAAATGATAACGCTGCTTTTGAAACACTCTGTTTTGATCCTAACAGCAAACAATATAAAATAATAAATACTACCTCCACTGACAACACTGATGCTGATTTACGCTGTAGAAATGATGACAAATTATTCCTTCCCCCCATTTCCTCTCTGGCCTGGCAAAAAAACATGCTTGAGATTAGTGAGAATATGGATGAATATGCCTTCCCTAATCCAAGTTCTGCCATTCAACCACTTCCAGCACGAGTAAATATCACCTCCGGAAATCCTGCTCCATATTGGAAAATGTCCAACACCTCTTTAATCGATAAAATAGATGGCCACAGCAATAAAAGTTGGAAACTAATGAGGCTAACAAATATATTTAACAACGACCTCTTTTTTATTGAAATTACAACAACGAGTGGAGTTAATTCTGTTTGTAAATTTACTGAGGGAGTGGATGCAGTCTATAACAATGCCGCCGTACCACCTACTTTAATTACTCCGGCCCAAAATGCAAAATGTGAAAAGAATTCAAACGCAAGCGGAGCTATATATGTGGCCTGTTCTAAGCAGACTACCGGTGAAATTTATTTCAATGAAGTCCCGGCCGCTGATAGATATGCTTGTGCCTTCTCTGGAAGTGCAGATCCTGACACCCCAATGAATGAGTGTCAAATGTCTGCCAGTCCAAATTTTGCAGCACCAGCGTCCTATTGTGCAAGTGGAGATAGCTTTGTAAATTTTAGTCAAATTAGAAATGATAGTAATTTTGCACTACAGGTTATGTGGATGCAAAAGATATTTTCTGCCAACGGAAGTTTGATATACATTGGCGATTAAAAGGGGCATCGAGAGATGAAAGAGAGCAATCATGTTCAAATATTAAAACCATGTAGCTATAGTGAGAAAAACGCCAAAGGTTTTTCTCTTATCGAATTATTGGCCACGATTGCTATTTCCGGAATTATGATGTTGGGAATGCTAAATTTTATAAATTATTCAAATAAACAATCTGGCATTGCGCGCAACGAAGATCGTCTACAGGGGATAGTTGGCCTAGTAATGGGAAAAATCATTCCCAAAAGTAGCTCTGGCCTGCGTTATGAATTGTTTGATCAAGTTGGAACCTACATGATGCAAGGCCCAGAATTTACCCCCAAAAATGCGCCGGCAGATTCAAACAATTTACCACTTGCGGTTATTGATCCAGGCCTAAAAGTAAATAGTTTTACACTGCCACGCTATAAAATTAAACTTGAAAATGGTCTATTTAATAAAAGAACACATGGTTTTTTGGCCACTCGCTGTATCAGCGAAAATGCTGACATTGCACTATACGGAGGAACACAAACCGCCAATGAAATTAAAAATCTGATCAAAAACACAAGCACCGTGCCATTTTTTAAAAGTCTCGGAGGAAGCTATCAGATTAAATGTTGTCAAATCGATGGGCCAGATAATTGTATTTCTCCCGACAACAATCATCGAGTGCGTATTTTTTATGCTAATTATGACGACGCAAGTTCCGGACTATCTATCCAGGTTTTTCCCACAAAGGATGATTTGAAATTTGTTTTGGGAGTTGGTTTCGCGCTTTACTTTACTCCCTCAAATGGTGCCATTCCGAATGGATATGAAATTAACTCTTTTCTTATTAGGCGGCCAAGAACTGAAACACAGTTGATATCTGGAGGGGATACTATCTCTCTTTTTTGGCGCAGATCATATAGTATACCCAATGTTATGTCCGGCCGAGGTGTAATGATGCTTTAAGATTTTTGAAGATTATTATTAATGCCCTATTTTTCAATTTGCTTACTAGAAAAATTTAATTATTATCATACAATTCAATTTAATACGCCGATGTAGCTCAGTTGGTAGAGCAACGCTTTCGTAAAGCGTAGGTCTCCGGTTCGAGTCCGGTCATCGGCTCCATGCTTTTTTTTCGTCATTTAACCAATGAAAAACATTCAATTTACCACCAGCGATAATTTTCGAGGGGCTAAATGTTGCTCATGATTTTTCAGAAATTATTGGCAGATTTTGAAATATTAGTACTGGGTTGCAAATGTTTGATCTAATACCTTAAATCCTGTTATATTTAAAACATGAAACAAAATATTCTTGCTGTAAATATGCCAGTCACTCTATCGATTACTAAAAATCTCGAGAGTATTTCACATGCTATTCAATTTGCGCAAAGTGGAGATATTGTAATCTTCCCAGAAGGCGCGATTTCGGGATATTCAGATAGTATGAATTTTTTGACAAAAATCGATCTCGTCGAATGCGAAAAAGGTTTTCAATTTTTAAGAGATTCAGCAAAAGCTAAAAATATTATGATATGGGCAGGATCGGCAATAAAAGAAAATGAGCATTGGTTTAATGCTGCAATCGGATTCATGAATGATGGAAATATTAAAACATATCTAAAGATTAATCTGGCAAATGTAGAGCGTGGTTTTTTTGATACAGGAAAAGAGCTTTCGGTCTTTTCAATAAAACCAAATCTCATCTTAGGTATTCAAATATGTAGAGAATTGAAATTTCCCGAGCAGTGGGGACTATTAGCACGCCTTGGTGCTAATCTTATTATCCATCTAAATAATGCGGTTGGTGATTCTGAAATTTATGATATTTGGAGAAGTCATTTAATTAGTCGAGCAGCTGAAACTCAACGTTTTGTAATTAGCGTGAATAATGCCGGAAGCGCACAAAAATGTCCCACGATCATCATAGATCCTCACGGGAAGGTTCTCGCGGAGATTAATTCAGATAAATTGGAATTTGCCAGAGTTGAAATTGATTTGACTAAGGTTTCTAATTCTTTATTGACTCAATGCCGAACTGATATTGTTTCAATTGTTAATCACTAGCGAACAGGCAAATTTTTCATTGCAATTAAATTTGCTCTACTCAGGATGGGACATATACCAACCGATCTTTTTACTTTTGATCCGTATGTTCTTACACACGGCCAGGTTCTTTTTGAGTTTTATCTTTTCATTACAAAAATAATCAGAAACTATATCGCTTATGCAGCCTTTTGCCTTTTGAAGGTGAACGAAACATCAAGAACAAGAGCAATCTTGGCCAGAAAATCAAAGCTAACCTCACTTACCAATCCAGACTCCATTCTGGCAATGGCCGGTTGTTTTGTTTTAACCATTTGAGCAAGCTCTGCCTGAGAAACTCCTTGCTCGATTCTAGATTTTTTAAGTTTATCAATTAGCTTTTTTTTCTGCTGAATTATGGCCATTTCCAGCTCTGATAGGCCTAGAAATGTTCCAAATTCCTTAGAGTTTTTAAATCTTTTTTGAGTCTCTTTCATACGCTTAGGCTCCTAATTCTACTTCTCAGTAGATCGACCGTTCTTTTATCTATGGCCTGTTTCTTTTTTGAACAGGCGTGGACGATATAGATCGCATCATCAATTTTTATAAAATAAAACACTCTAAACTCACCTGCCCGGCCAGATAATCGCAGCTCATGTAGGCCACTTGCTATCGAGGTCAACGGGCGAGAAATTGGCATTCCCAAAGATTTGCCACAGGAAAGATCATCAAAAAGAGCGTAAACATCCGCCATCAATTCTCTTGGCCCATCTCTTAACTCTTTCTTCGCTTGTTTAAGAACAACAATTTCCATCGAGTAGAATTACCCCCCAAACCTTATAAGTGTCTAGTGGTAAAACCCTCACAGATCCGTACGTGCGAATTTCCCGCATACGGCTCTTCAAAGTTTGTTTCAATTTGCTTGTTCTTTTTATCGAGTCGTTTTTGGTTCTCATTTTGATCTCCCAATAAAATTTTCTCCTACAAACCTATCCTTGATCCTTGTTGTTTCTTTACTCATTTTACCCGGATCTGTGTCTGGATGAGAAACTCGGATTAAGGATCAAACTCTGTCGATCCCTTCGCTCCATGTCCATTACGACACTTCCTTGCTACTATGAATCGATCTGACTTCCAATTGAAGAATTTTGTTCGTCTTGAAATTGTCTTTTTTGATGTCACAGTTAAACATCTTGTTCCTCTCCAGTTGGATCTCCTAGGTCCCTATACCAACCATCGCCACATGCCATGCTCTCGGACCCCGGAAGGGGTAAGTTAATTGCTCAACCTACTATTGCCTTCGCACACATCATACAGTCTCGGCCCCTTCGACTCAGACCTATCTTTCGAAGCTGTATTGCTTAAGGGTGATTGTCCCCACCCAATGGCCTATGGATCTCTCTGTCTACGCTTACCAATCTTCGTTACCTAAACTGGCCAAGACTCGATACATGGCCTCCATTACGAGCTACCATGGCCGGACTTGGTGGTCTTGTGTAAGGTCACCGCACCAGCAGATCGATATAAGTTGCGCCTAGTGCACATAATTACCAATATAACAGATTTGTTATATTGTCAATAACAAATGTAAGCTGATGAATTTCGGCAACAATGCTTAAAACTTATCCGAACAATGCGACTTTTTTATATCCTCTCTACCTTAAATGTCTTAATATTTGCAACGTTCTAAAAAATGGATTGTCTGTTTGCTCATGGGTTTCCGCCACTTTCTGTTCTAGGGCCCTAACTCTATTAGGAGTTGCGCATAAAGAATTGTTACAACTAAGTTATAGGTAAAATTTCAGGGGGTCTTCGTCAGAAATATTTGCTCATCTTGTGATGCACGAATAATATCGAATCACTTCCATAAAACGATGCCGGCAACTGTTCTGGCAAACCAACCGCATATTTTTTACACACTTCATAGACAAAAATAGTTGAACAGGCTAATGCTTGCAGCAATTCAATTAATAGTGGAGACGATTATGATTAAAGATATAGTAAAAAATGTTTCAAAGGCCATCGATGAAGGATTTAATTTTAGTCAATATATCTCTGTGGATAAAAACTGGAACATTTGCCTAACGGATGAAAAACCTCAAAACGCTAAATTCAACTTGGGAAAAGCTAATATTTGTTGGGAAGGAAAAAAAATCAGACAAGAAAAAAAATTAAAGGCCACCCAAGAACAACTTGCTAACGTTTACGGCCTGGCACTGAAAACAGATGTTGAGCGTCTTGAAAAAGAAATCGCGGCAATAAAAAGAAAAAGCAAAACACACATCACTACCAAATAAAGCAAATTAGGCATTAACGTTACCGTTCAGCAATTTCATAAATTCATGGCAACAGAACACTCTTTCCGGTTAAGATCGGATCGGCCAATTATAATTTTTACAGACCGACCAATTGACATTCTCTTTTAGAATATTAGGTGCTACATCGTCTTTCTGTTTCAACTTCTTATTAACAAATTACGGAGGTTTTTGTGTTTCAGACTATTTTCAATCTAATTGTTGCTCTCTTTTTGTTTTCCCTACTATCTTTTTCCACCAGCGCTAGCGAACTTACTACTGAACAAAAACTAAGCGATTTTGAACAGCTTGTCTCAAGCATGAAATCTGGTTATGGCCCACTAAAATATAAGGAGGAATCGCGAGGAATCTCCATCGACGTTCTTGCCAAGTCTTATAGCGAAAAAATAAGAGAAACTAAAAGTAACGGAGCGTTTTATTATCTTATTGTAAAATTTGTTGCTGAATTTAAAGATTCTCACTTTTCGGCCTCACTTCCAACTTCTCACCGCGCCAACCTCGGATTTATTTGTGACATGGTGGAAGGAAAAATTTTAATTGCAGATATAAATCGCGATCGATTACCAGAGGAAAAATTTCCATTCAAGCGCGGCGATGAAATAATTTCTATGAACGGCCAGCCGATTGATTCTGCCTTAGAAGCGCTGATGCCATACATTAGCTCGGGGAATCTACTAACTCAAAAGAAAATGGCAACTTTTTTTCTCACTTCTCGACAAGGATCAACCCTTCCTGTTCCCACAGAAAAAACTGCCAAATTTACCATTTCCAGCAACGGTAATATGGTCGAAACAGAAGTTGAGTGGATATTGAAGGGCCAATACTTTGATGAATATATTGCACCCAAAACAGACAAATCTGGACACCTTAGAAATTCTACGGCAATGGATTTTGGATTAGTTTCAGTAAAGGATATCTGGAACTCTTTCCGCGATGAGAGCATTGAGGCTGACTATCTCTGCTCTGGCACCACTCGAATAGCAATTCCGGAAAATAGCACCATAATTATGAAAGAACCCTTTGTTGCCTACTATCATCCAACCGAAAAAGGGAATATTGGCTATTTAAGAATTCCTGATTACATGCCAGTTAATCCATCTACTGGTGATACAGAATTTGACTTACGCCTGGCACAGTATGAGTACGCCGTCTCTATTCTGGAAAAAAACACAACCGGACTAATTATCGATCAAGATCACAACTGCGGAGGCAGTGTTAGTTATTTAGAAGCAATCGTTAGTCTTTTTATGCCAACATCTTTTGCCCCAATGCAGTTTCAGCTTTTGGCCAGCAAGGCCAGCTATCTAACTTTTCTCACCTGGTTAAACAATTCTGATCAATACACCATGGAATATGGCGAACTTCAAAGTGTTGCAGAAGTTGTTAAGCGTAATTGGCTAGATGGGAATTTTTTAACGTTTGAAAAAATTGCTCTGAGTGGACAACTCTCCATTGCTCCAAATAACATTCGCTATACCCACCCTATCGTAATGTTGATTGACGAGCACTCTGGTTCCGGCGGCGATGCCTTCCCCTCTATGTTACAAGGATATGGACGCGCCAAACTTTTTGGTACTCGAACAATGGGTGCCGGTGGACATGTCTCGAGCGCTCCATCATTAAATTTTTCTGGAATTAGAGTTATGATGACAAAATCTCTTTTCTTTCGCCCTGATGGCGTACCGGTAGAGAACAATGGTGCTGTGCCAGATTACCACTACACCATAACTCGCAATGACTTTTTGAATGAATATCGTGAATATCAAAAAAGCTATCTCCAAGCTCTTTTTGACCTCCTCTAAAAGACCTATACCGGGGTAGATCTGGCCAACATTTTTATTGAAGTTTTACATTGAAATTTTAGCATGTTGGCCTTCACTGCCCCATTTTATGGGCATCCCCAATTCCCCCATCCTTTTTCTTTATATTCAGCATATTCAGCGAAACAATGATTTAAGGTGTTTGCTATAAACTAAAATATTTCCGCAAGAAAAACGACAATGCTGTATTAAAATATCTATCAAGCAGGAGATGTCTATGAATAATCAATTCCAATGGCAGTTGCCTTTTTCATCCCTAATCATCCCGGCCATTTTGTATGGCACTTTATTGGGGTGTCATCAAGTTAAAATTAATGATGGAGACGACAATATTGAAAAAAAAGAATCTCCGATTCCAGAGGGCCAAGAGGAATACAATCAGCATGAGGTAGCAACTATTCCGGAAGAGAAGTTCTCCACAATATACGAAGTTGGCCCAGGGAAAACCTATCCAGAACCAGTTGATGTCCCCTGGGAATCTCTAAAGGCCGGGACGTTGATTAAAATATACTATCGCACAACCCCTTATTTAAATAAATGGGCCATTGTTGGAAGTGGTACTCCCGATGCTCCAATCGTCATTAGGGGTATTTTAGAGAATGGAAAACGGCCAATAATCTCAGGAGTAAACGCCAGATCAAGAGGGGAACTTAGTTATCCCAATCAAAATAGATCCATAATTAAAGTTGGTGAAAGTAATATACCTAAAGACGAATTGCCTGATAGCTCCACCGTCGACTACGCGGACTATTATAATAATCAAATTAACCGTAATATCATGATTGAAAATCTTGATGTCAGTGGCGCACACGCTAGTTATCGTTTTTACGATACAAACGGCAACTTACAATCTTATTCAGAAAATGCCGCCGCCATTCATGTAGTAAATGGAACAAACGTAACTATCAGCAACTGTCTTTTACACAATAGCGGCAACGGTTTTTTCTCTGGCCATTATGCGGCCAACGTTGTGATGCAGTACAATTCTCTCTACGACAACGGAATAGTCAGCAACATCTATCATCACAATAGTTACACCGAATCGTTTGGAATCACCTTTCAATTTAATCACTATGGGCCAATAAAGGCCGGTGCGCTAGGAAACAACTTAAAAGATCGCTCTAACGGAACGATCGTACGTTATAATTTTTTTGACGACGGCTCTCGCAATTTAGACTTAGTAGATAGTGACCACTCGTATATGCGCAATGACCCCTCTTATCGAGTAACTTTTGTATATGGAAACATTATGATTAAGCGAGATATTTCCAGTAATGGACAATTTGTTCACTACGGTGGAGATGGGGCAGATCCCTCAATCTATCGTAAAGGAACACTATGGTTTTTTAATAACACTCTGATCTCTTATAGGACTCAGAAAAACACCACTCTTTTTGGCCTGTCGAGCAATGATGAGCGCGTGGAATTTTTCAACAACATAGTTGATACAATTGCGGAAGGAAATAGAATCGCTGTGGCCGGATCACAAGGCGGCATCTTTAATTTTTATAACAATTGGTTGAAGGCCGGCTGGAAAACTACTCACGAATCCTCCATGGCCGGAGTTTTAACTTTTTCTTCTAGTAACTTGGTAGAAATTTCCTCTCCACTTACAAATATTGCTGCAAACACAATGGATTTCTCCTTAAAAGCAAACAGCTCTCCTATTGACTCTGGCGCAATAATTCCAAGTGAATTTAGTGGCCGACATTCACCGTTACATGAATATGTTAATGAACAAAAGGGCAAAGAACGCACCAATGATGCTTCTTTAGATATGGGGGCACTTGAATTTTAAAGTGGCCGGCAATGAATTACGATATATTTTTATTTGTGCGAAATATTGCTATCAAAAATATGTGCATTGAAGGGATTATAGGTTATGAGAAAAAGAACCCAATAGCCCCCAACTTCCAGCAACTCCCCACGCTTAGAGGAAAGAGTCAGATAATACAAAATCAAAATGGCCACAAAACTAATTAGATGTTCTTTGCGTGGTATGGGACAGGCCAAACGATCAATCCACTCTGCCAACCACCGCTTTTTCTTATATAACTGCGGCAATCCTAGCAAATAAAAGGCAAAAACCAGCGTAGCTCCTAGGCCAAAAATAAGCTTATTTAAGCGAATGCCTCCCAATTTCAAATTATGTAAATTTGTTTCGCCTTGCGTATTATTTTTAGCAAAAAAAATAGAACTTTTTACATCAAAAATACGCTGCCCCCACGAGATCTCTTCACCGGCCACGAAAAAAAACATTCCTCCCAACACAAACGTACAAAGTAAAAAAAGCAAACTTCTTTTACCTCGTAAAATTAAAAAACGATAAAAACAAAGCAGTGCCCCAGCTACCAATCCCGCAAATTGCAGCCATTCTACCAGGCCATCTTCTCTTGTATAAATTTTTTTAAAAAAACTTTTCTTTCCATCAATCAAAAGCAGTGAAGAAAAAAGATGCAATTTTTCAAAAAGCGCTATCAAAACACCAACAATTATCACTGAAAAAATCAGAGATAAAATAATCTTCTCTGTACGCTTCACGACTTAAGATCCTCTGGAGAGACTCCCAATGAATCAAAAAGCGCCAACCGGCCACTATGACGGCCTCCCTCAAAAAAACTTGCCAGCCACTCCATTGCCATAGAATTTATATCCTCTTGCGAAGAACTTCGCCCCCCCATGCAAAGGACATTAGCATTATTGTGCTGCCGAGATAAGCGGGCATCTTCGACTGAACGACATAAGGCCGCGCGAATACCACTAAAGCGATTGGCCACCATTGAAACGCCGATCCCACTACCGCACAAAACAATACCTAAAATTTTCTCTTCTAAAACTTTCTGACAAACTGCCGCTGCAAATATTGGATAATCACAGCGCTGCTCGCTACTCGTTCCTACATCAACTATAGATATTTTTCTATTCTCTAAAAAAGTTATTAACTTGGTTTTAGCATCGAAGGCAGCGTGATCAGAACCAATCACAATTTTCATCTAAACATTCTCCTTGGCCACTACCTGCCTAATAGCGATAGTGATCTGGTTTATAAGGACCACTCACACTAACACCAAGATATTTGGCCTGCGCTTCTGTTAAAGTATCTAGTTGTACACCTACTTTCCCCAGGTGCAAGCGCGCCACTCGCTCATCTAAATGCTTCGGCAACATATATACTTTATTTTGATAATTTTTATGATTTTTATAAAGCTCCATCTGCGCAATTACCTGATTGGTAAAAGAGTTGCTCATAACAAATGAGGGATGGCCCTTGGCGCATCCGAGATTAACTAGACGTCCTTCTGCCAATACAATAATTCTTTTCCCATTGGGATAGTGATATTGATCAACTTGTGGCTTAATATTCACTTTTTTAATATCATCGCGCCCATTCAAGTAGGCAACATTTATTTCCGAATCAAAGTGGCCAATATTACACACAATGGCACCATCTTTCATCGCATCCAGATGATGTCCATCAATTACATCACAACATCCAGTGGCAGTAACAAAAATATCTCCAATCTTTACAGCATCCACCAACTTCATCACTTCGTATCCCTCCATTGCCGCCTGCAATGCACAGATAGGGTCAATTTCAGTGACAACAACACGCCCACCCAATCCTCTAAAGGCCTGAGCACACCCCTTGCCGACATCACCGTATCCGGCCACCACACAAATTTTTCCAGCGACCATAACTCCGGTGGCCCGTTTAATACCGTCCATTAGTGATTCGCGACAGCCATAAAGATTATCGAATTTAGATTTTGTAACGGAATCATTAACATTGATGGCCGGAACTTTTAGCGTCCCTTTTTTCTCCATCTCATATAAGCGATGAACACCTGTCGTGGTCTCTTCTGATAGGCCACGAACTTCTCCCATCAGCGAAGAAAATTTCGTGTGCAGCATAACCGTAAGATCTCCACCATCATCTAAAATCATATTCGGTCCCTTTCCTCCGGGCCACTTTATTGTCTGCTCTACGCACCAATCATATTCCTCCAGAGATTCTCCTTTCCAGGCAAAAACGGGAACCCCTGTGGCCGCGATGGCCGCTGCCGCCTGATCTTCGGTGGAAAAAATATTGCATGAAGACCAACGAACTTCTGCGCCTAACTCCGTTAAGGTTTCGATCAAAACAGCTGTTTGAATAGTCATATGCAGACATCCCGCAATGCGCGCACCCTTTAAAGGTTTAGTAGGGCCATATTCCTGGCGAAGAGACATAAGGCCGGGCATCTCACTTTCAGCAATGGCAATCTCTTTTCTCCCCCAATCTGCCAGAGAGATATCTTTTACTTTGTAATCGTTGTTAGTAGTTTTATTGGTTGTTGCCATAACGTACTCCTTAAGAAAGATGTAATAATTTTCTGAGTGTAAATTTTAGATTATTGAATACCTCGAATGGCCCTACTTCGTCAAAGAAATCAAAATTTTTCCGCCAATTTCATGGCCAGCGTTGGAGAGGAAAATTTTAAAAGAGCACTACTGTTGACAACCTTATCTAGATGTCTAGATGCCTTACTAAAAAAGTAGGAAGACACTTCTCCATCCTTAAGAAAAATTGTATCACCCTTGCCTGCAAATTTGCGGGAAACAAATTCCGAGTCTAAAAAGCATATTTCACGAATCATGAAGTTATTGCCCATGTAGATAATTATGCAATAATCACTCAAATCAACTAATGTCTTTTTTATCTTTACGCCCTTGGGAGAAGAGACATCACTCCAGCTAACATTAACCTCTACTCGCTTATCTTCTAGTAAAAAATCAAATCCTCGTTGCGAGGTAGACTTTATCTGTTTCAATGCAAAAATGCAGCGCGCATACCACTCTCCTAATTGCGTAGGAAAATTTTTACCATTTAAAATAATCTGATTAGTGCGCAAAACTTCATAGGCCTTATGAATCTCACTCAGAGAGTCAATAATTGCTCGGTTATTTGGCATGTGGATGATATATATTTTGCGAGAAACACGCTTGGTTAGCTTTTTCCCAAACTGAGATTCATACCATTCAACAAATTGGCCATTGCCAATAAAATCAAACGAATCATAAATTAGTCCATTGGCAAAAAGGACGCTGACATCTTTCAGCGCAGGTATTTTTTTGACTAGATAGGCAAGCGGCGCAAACTGTCGCTCTTGTGCTCCCTGAAGAAAATACTCTTCCGAGTCATAATCAGAGCTTCCATGAGTCGCGCTTGAAAAAACCTCTATCTCTTTGAAAATCTCCTCAAAATTCATCTTGGCCTATAATTTAAAAATCAGTAAATATCAGATAAATGATAGACTTTTTTTTCTTGGAAACCAAGTCTCTTTGAGGATTAATCAACGATTCAACGAAAATTAATAATATTGGAAGCAACCATACCCATCACAACCTTCATAATAATAGCCTTCTCCAGTTACCAGGTTATAATAATAAACTGGGTTGACGGCCACGGGAACGTTTAAGTCAATAAAATAGACCTTATTCTCGGTAGTGGTAATCTCATAGGCGGCATCTCCCATGCGCCGCTCAAATTTTTTCTTATTCAAAATATTAATCAATTTGTTAATCACTGCTTGATGAGTAGTTTCTACTGCCGAGTCATACTCCCCATTTTCGTGATGAACAACAGCATCAATTTCGCTTCGGTCAAAATAGCCTTTGCGGTCATAATCCTGAGAATAGCTATTACAGGTCAGCCAATCCCAACTACAATGGTCTTCTATTTCTATGCTGTTTATATAATCCCGATACGTAACAGTAAAATCGCCCAGTGGCCGACGAAAACTTCCGGCCACTACTTTCTTTTTAAATTCAGTTATTGCGTAAATGAATTGATGGGTGTCAGTAGGATGATAACCGGTCGTCGGCGTCGTCGCAGGATTAGTACCAGAAGTAGGAGTCTTGCTGGGAACCGTTTTATTATCCGATCCGCAACTTGCCAAAAACAGTATTGTTAATATTGAAGCTAACAATGTGGTTGATTTAATAACTTTCATGGTAATTCTCCTCTTAAAACGTAATTCTTCAAGCAATAATAAGCAAAGATCATTCCAGGCCGCTTATATACTTTTCAATGAATTATACTGGGGAGATAGTAAAAAATGTGCCATCCGTGGACGGTTGTCTAAAAACTATACAATTCGTACGTATTGGCATGTCGTATATATTGCCATCAACTTTTCCCTCATCTTGTCGATACGTTAGGCAATAAAAAACTAGATGCTCGTTTAACATTAAAACAAGGTATTCCCCTATGGCCACATTAGACATTCTCCACGGATTAACTCAAGATGATTTTAATGCAGAAACGCTGGGAGAAAACAAGTTTGCCAATCCCCTAAATCTTCCTGATGCCTACATGATGTCCATCGGAAAACGTGTGTTGTTTCAAAATATTATCGTGGATGAAAAAAAAATTGAAGGAAAAGAGTTGTTCAGCTTTGAACGTCCGGGCCCATTTCGAAAAATTTTTTTTGATCCAACTAAAATAAACGTGGGCATTGTCACTTGTGGTGGGCTATGCCCAGGACTTAATAACGTCATTCGCTCCATTACCTATGACTGTCTCGATGGGTACAAAGTTAAAAACGTCTATGGTTTTAAAAATGGATTTGAAGGCCTTACTTCCGAATACAGTCAAGAGGCCCTTCGCTTAAGTGCTGATATGGTAAACTCCATTCATGAACAAGGAGGAACTATTCTCGGCACTTCTCGTGGAGCTCAAACTGAAGTTGACATGGTGGACACATTAGTAAAATTTAATATCTCCATTTTATTTGTTATCGGAGGCGACGGCACTCATCACGGTTCACAAAAAATTGCCGAGGAAATCAAACGCCGCAACTTAAAAATCTCCATCATTGGCATTCCCAAAACGATCGACAATGACATTCTTTTTATTCACAAAACCTTTGGCTTTGATACCGCAGTAGAAGAGGCCCGCAAGGCCATTAGTGCCGCCCATGTTGAGGCCAAAGGCGCGCGCAATGGAATCGGCCTAGTAAAACTAATGGGACGACACTCGGGCTTTATTGCTCTCCATGCCACACTAGCATCTGGCAGCGTAAATGTTTGTCTAATCCCCGAAGAAGAAGATTTTAGTCTAGAAAACCTCTTTGAGCGTATTGAAAAACGCTTTACAAAAAGTGATCATTTAGTGGTAGTAGTGGCCGAAGGGGTTGGCCAAGATTTTTTAAACAAATCTATCGAAAAAAAGTATGATGCCTCCGGCAATATAGTTTTGCAGGACATTGGAATATTTTTAAAAAAGGAAATATCCAAACACCTAGAGTCCAAGAAATTTCCTCATACCATCAAATATATCGATCCCAGTTATATGATCCGCTCCACTTCGGCCAATGCAATCGACTCTTCTTTCTGTTTGCGTCTTGGTACTTATGCTGTTCATGCGGGAATGGCCGGGAGAACCAACGTCTTAATTGGTTATTGGAATCAACACTATTGCCTGGTACCAATCCCACTGGCCTTGCGACAACGCAAACAAGTCAATATAAACGGTGCGGAGTGGCGCTCAGTTTTAGAGATCACCGTTCCTAAGCAAAAATAGTCAACTCTCCCCCCATGGACTCCTGCAAAATTTCTCTAGTGGAGATTGATTCATACCTAAAAGGACAAATGGGGCCCAATAATTCCTCTAGTGATATCATTTTCGCCTCAGCCTCCTCTCTAACTGGGCACTCCCCACAAAAGAGAATTTTTTTTTCACCTTGAACTAATTTCTCACCTCGTCCATCAAACAATAAAACCGCAACTTTATTATCTAAATATATTCTTCCACTGGACATAAATTGATGTAATTTTTTTATGCGCAAATGGCCTGTTAGCGTTAGAAATAGAATTAAAATGGGAAGCTCTAGCCATAATATTTTATTTTTGTCTTTAACTTCAACATCTCGATCAACACAAATTACATAGCGCTTAAGTTGAAACTTTAATCCGTTACTCTTACAAATATATAGAATTTTTTCTTTAATAAATTTCCCCGACTGTCCCAGTCCTATAATCTCTAAGCCAGGAAGTCCTTTGGCTGAATAACCAAAAATATCCACCAGAGAAATCCCTTTAGGTCCGGGATAATAACCTCGAATATACTCTTCCATTTTACTTCCCTTCCTTTTTTATATTGTCATGGCCCATTCAATTGGACATTGTCTAACGATAAGATATCTCTTTGCATTCACACATAATCTGACTAGTTCTTTAAAGTTTTTTTTGAAATAATCTATTTTATTACTTAGCTAGAAGGAATGAGCATATATGAGTTGAAAAATTTTATTGGATTCATCGGAAAACATCATAGTGTTATCGTCTTGCACAGAAGATACTCTGGCCGTTATGCGTTCACTTAATTTTTTGTCGAAATCGGCACGCCAAGAGGCGGCCTTTAGATTGTAGTGAATTCCTGAATAAACTCCCGCTGACTTTATTCCTTTCGACAAGTACATATCTTTACGCCCTTTGGCGGTTAAAACAAAGCGATAATCAACAAAAGGATTTTCTAAATCTATCCAACCAATCCCTTGCAACAATCTTCCCTTGGCCCTAATTTTTACTGATTTAGAAAATTCCACTTTGGCATCTGGCCGCAAGGCCACTTCCGCTCGGCCAATCTGCGCAAGAGTTGAACCTTTCTCCGCGCGCTTAATCTCTCCGGCCAATAGCCTGTCAAAATATTTAATAGTGTTTTTTTCAACATAGCTACGTTGGTGTTTATTGTTAGGAACTTTATATCTTTGTAATGATTCTAAATTCCAATCCTTCGCATACTCTTCGGTTTGTCTCCACTTGGCCAGTTGGCCACGTGTTTGCGCTAGGATATTTGAGGAGTCCTCTTGTAATACCGTATCTACCCACAAAACTTGCTCAAAAGGAAAAACTTCTACATCGTCATCAGGCGTAAAGTTGGCCGGAGCACGTCCCACACTGCCATGGAAGTAAGGAGAAAGCATCTCTAGACGTAATTCAAAGGCCAGTAATTTTAGTGGCGCTAGTAACATTACTAGTAGCGTAACAAGAATGATGGCGAACTTGATGTCGGATCGCTTCGACACTTGTCTAATATTTAGACGGTTCTGGCCTTCATAGTATTCATCCCAATTCATAAAAGCACCCTGTAATTACTACAGTCCCCATTGACTCTTACAGGTATCATTGCAATGGCCATACCAAAAAAGGCCAGCAACCTATTGAATTGTACTAGAGATATTGCCGCCTTCGGCCGTCAATTTTTTTATCGATAATCCCGCTAATTGATCTGCTTCCTTCTCCAGCAAGTACTTTAGCTGAGAGCGCTTAGTAAGCTCCCCCTCTTCAATCTTGGCAAAAAGGATCTCTCTGAGTGCTAAATTTGATAATTCATCCACTTCTAATAAAACATATTTTTCAATATTAAATTTTTTAGCAGCTTCTTTTATACCCGTGGATAGCTTGGCTATTTGCAAGCTACGATGTACATCTGATTTTGAAAGCGAAAGGGCCACTTGAATTTTTCGCTCAGAGGCGTTGGTGGCCATTTGATAATTTAATATCCCATCTGCTTTATCTATATAGTGTAATGCCTCGCGCGAAGAGTTCTCTGAAAACTGAATCGCCAGTAGCTCTTCTTCTGTTTTGTTATCTAAAACAAAGCAAGGGGCCGAATTTTTTTGAATCAAATTCATAGCACGATAGCGACGCTCTCCGCAGATCAAACGATACCGGCCATCCCGATCCTTATGTAAAACCAAGGGTTGAATCAGTCCATTAATCTGAATATTCTCTGCCAAATCCCTAATGGATTTATCATCAAACTTAGTTCGCACTTGGCCTAGTACTCGAATCTCTTTTAACTCAATTTCCTGAACTTTAGCACCTTGAAAAAGTTTGTTATCAGATACGGCGAAAACATCAGAACCTAAAACTTCGGTAGGATCAATTCTTTGACGATCTTTTTTCAAAACTCGGGGGGCAAAAGTCTTTGCCATAGTTCCTCCACTTCCTTGTGAATAAAAGTTATCTCTCTTTGTGTCTAACTATATGTTTAACTATTGGGACAAATGTAGATTATCCCAAAGAGCATCATAATCCGTTTTACTGCGACAACGCTCTCCAAAAGTAAAAACTGGTTTTTTAAGCGAAATCGACTCTTGGGCCTGAACTAAGTTGCGGATGGCCGGGGTAATATTAAACATCTGTGACAGCTCATCCAGGCGTTGACGTTCAATTTTACGACGCATATTCACCATGGATGGAATTATAGAAAAGCTCATTGTGGGATTTTCTGTCTCACGAATTATTTCCACGGTATCCATTAACTCTTCCAGTCCGTCGATAGAGTAATCTTGCGCTTGCGTTGGTACCAATAATTTGTTGGCCACCACTACGGCCATAATTAGCTCATCACCTAACATCGGAGGAGTATCAATCACGACAAAATCAAAAAGATTTTTAGATCTAATCTCATCAAGGCGAATTTTCAGCAGTCGCTCTTTGCGGCCAGCATTTTTGCGAATCTCATTTTCTGAAAGAATAAGCAGCTTGGAAAGATTGGCCAAATGTCGACTGGCCGGAATCAGCGTAATGTTTTTGTGAAACTCACCTTCTCCCGATGATGGAACTAAAACCTCCTCATACCCGACATCTCCAATCAACCATTCAGGAATAAGGGTGCGCTGAATATTGACTTCAAATGTTGAACTCAAATTCGCTTGCGAATCAAGGTCAATTACCAATACGCGCTTGCCTTTGTTGGCCAAATAGCAGGCCAATTGATAACACTGCATCGTTTTACCGACGCCGCCTTTGTTGTTCGCCACGGTAATTACTTCCATCTATCTCCTCCTTAAGACAATACCAGTCAGCAAAATTGTAAAACGCGCAGTATACAACGTCTATCAAATTTTATAAAAAAAGCAGTCAATTAATTGGAGTACAAAAATGATAAATTTATTTGCCCAACAAAACAGCTACCGCCCAATCATCAGCGAAGAAGAATTAAGCGACGAAATGGTACTGGCCGAAATTAGCGCGCTAAAAAAAGAATTAACAAATCAAGTGATAATTTTAGGCCACCACTATCAGCAAGATGACATCATTAGATTTGCCGATGTAATTGGTGACTCACTTTATCTCTCTCAGCAAGCGGCCAAAACAGATAGGCCATACGTTCTTTTTTGTGGTGTGCATTTTATGGCCGAAGCTGCCGACATGCTTACTGCTGATTTTCAAAAAGTAATTTTGCCAGATTTGAATGCCGGCTGTTCTATGGCCGACATGGCCCGTCGGGCCGACGTGGAAGTTTGTTGGCAATCCATTCAGTCTGTCACTTCCAAAAAAATTATTCCCATAACCTACATTAATTGTGCCGCCGAACTAAAGGCCTTTGTAGGAGAACATGAGGGATGCATCTGCACCTCTTCAAACGCTAAAAAAATTATCTCCTGGGCGCTCTCTCAAGGAGAAAAACTTCTCTTCTTCCCCGATCAGCATCTAGGACGCATCACCTGCTATGAACTGGGCATCAAACTTGAGGAGATGATTGTCTATGATCCGAATAAAAAAAATGGCGGGGTAACTAAAGAGGAGATTGCTAAGGCCAAGGTTATTTTATGGTATGGATACTGTTCTGTTCATCAAGGGTTTTCCGCAGAGCAAATCGCTTTTATGCGCCAAACTCATCCGGGAATAAAAATCGCTGTGCACTCTGAATGCAATTTCGAAGTGGTGTCACAAGCAGATGTTCATGGATCGACTTCTCTAATAATTGACGCCATTAAGGCCGCACCATCGGGTACAACCTTTGCTGTTGGCACCGAAGTAAATTTAGTAAATCGTCTGGCCAAAAAATTTACCGACAAAACCATTCTCTCTCTCTCTCCCTATCAATGTATTTGCTCCACCATGTATCGCGTGCGCCCACGCTGGTTATTGGCATCTCTCCGCGCTATCAAAGAGAACAAACCAATCAACGTTATAACCGTGGAAAAAAATATTAAGGACATGGCAAATATTGCGTTAAATCGCATGCTAAAGTTGAGCTAAAAATTAAAGCTAGGAGATTTTATGATTTATGCTGATTACAATGGAAGTGCCCCTCTCTCGACAGCAGTAAAAGAGTATTTGATCCATCGAATCAACACTGGACCTTTTGCCAATCCCAACTCTTCTCACCATTTGGGGGCCAAAACCATGTTGGGAATGAACAATGCTAGAAAAATTTGTGCTCAACATTTAGGAGCACGAGAAGATCAAATCATTTTTAATTCTGGATCAACCGAGGGAACAACCACCGTTTTTCACTCTCTTCTTTCCGAGGCCTCTGCCACCAAAACTCCTTATATTTTTATCTCTAACATTGAACATCCCGCTACACATACCACCGCCCTCTCTTATGAAAAGCAAGGATTCAAGGTGAAATTCATTCCGGTAAATGAAAATGGGGCCATTCAAATTTCAGTTTTTGAACAAATGGTGAAAGAATATCGTGGCCAAATTGCCATGGCAGCAGTAATGGCCTCTAATAATGAAACAGGTGTTCTTCAACCTTTTGAAAAAATCGCCCTAATCTGTAAGGATGAAAAAATCCCTTCTTTTTCTGATACTACTCAATACGTGGGTAAACTTCCTTTTGATTTTCAAAAATCGCAACTGGACTTTGCCGTTCTTTCTGGCCACAAATTTGGGGCCATGGTTGGCACTGGAATTTTATTGGCCCGTGATTATCGCCAAGTAAAACCGATCCTTCTCGGTGGCGGCCAAGAGCGCAACTTGCGCAGCGGAACACAAAACTATTTAGGTAATGAAACCTTGGCGGTGGCCTTAGATGCTTTTGCCAAAAAATCCAATCGAATTGAAATTCTTAAACATAAAAAAAATGATTTTGAAAAAAAAATAAAAGCGGCCTTTCCATCTGTAAAAATTATTGGCGAAACAGTTGCGCGTCTCCCGGGGACAACTTATTTGGCATATCCAAAGCTTTTTGGACAGGCCATTCAAATTGAATTGGAATCTCGAGATATATTTGTTTCTACTTCCGCCGCCTGCTCAGATGACAAACCCATAACCTCTCGTGTGCTTAAGGCGATGAAAGTTGATGATGCCACCGGGCGCGGAGGAATTCGTATAAGTCTTAGCATTGAATCTAATTTAGAAGATTCTGACAGTGATTACGATAAGATTTACCTGGCACTCAAAGACATCTATCATAAACTTCTCAAAATTAATTGCTTCTAAGGGATGGCCTGCTATGACAATAATGATAAATGATAAAATTGAAAGTTTAAAATTTGTGCGTGAAAATATCGTTGGCCGCAACATCTATTTTGATACCCCCTTCGGCCAACGCCCACTAGTCTATGCCGATTTTACGGCCAGCGGCCGCGCCTATCGTCCTATTGAAGAGTATCTAAATTATCTATTAAATTTTTATGCCAACACTCACACCAATGACGATTTCACTGGTAAAACTATGTCTACGCTACTGCATGAGGCAGAAAGCAGCATAAAAAAAATTGTCAATGCTGGGCCATCTGGCAAAATAGTTTTCACTGGTACAGGGGCCACCGGGGCCATCGTTAAGCTACAACAAATTCTAGGCGTGTATTGGCCTCCGGCCACACGACAGCGTTTAGATGCCTCTCTCGATGAAGTGACTATGAAATGTAAACGGCCAGTGGTCTTTGTCGGCCCCTATGAGCATCACTCCAACGAAATCATGTGGCGACAAAGTTGCTGCGATGTTATTGAAACTCCACTAAATAATTCCGGGGAACTTGATCTAATCGCCTTGGAGCGAATTGTTTCTGATCCTAATCTTTCTGGCCGACAAAAAATCGGATCTTTTTCTGCGGCCTCCAACGTCTCTGGGATAAAAACTCCCATCTATGATGTTGCAAAAATTTTACATCGCCATGGAGCTATTGCCTGTTTTGATTTTGCCGCTAGTGCTCCCTATGTTGAAATTAATATGAATAAAGATGACCTCTCTTATTTTGATGCCATTTTCTTATCTCCCCATAAGTTTATCGGAGGGCCGGGTGCCTCGGGATTGCTTATTTTTAACGAACGCATCTACGCCAAAAATCTTCCACCGACGATTGCGGCCGGAGGCACCGTTGATTACGTTACTATGCATAAAGAAAAATACACCGACGATATTGAGGAACGAGAAAAACCTGGCACACCGGGAATTTTACAATCAATCAAGGCCGCATTGGCCTTTGAATTAAAAGAGCAGGTTGGTATTACTCGCATCGAAGAAATTGAACATCACTACTTTAATTTATTTTATGATCATTTCAAGAATCACCCTGATGTTATTATTTATGGCCCTACAGACGCAGAGAAGAAAGTTAACATTGTCTCCTTTAACATCAAGCATCGTGATAAAATATTACATCCTAAATTTTTCACTAAATTGATTAATGATCTATTTGGAATTCAAACCCGTGCCGGATGTTCCTGTGCTGGCCCGTATGGCCATGTGTTGCTAAATATCGATCAGAATAAATCTAATCAATACATTTGTGCTATTGAAGAAAATCATCTAGGCGGACTAAAGCCAGGATGGGTACGACTTAATTTGCATTATTCTTTTTCAGAAGAGGAAATCAACTACATTATTCATGCTTTAGAGATGATCATTCCTTTGGCCCATAAATTCCTCTCTCTCTACGATTTTAATTTTAAGACGGGAGAATGGACACACCAAACATTTCGCCATGATAATGGCCTCACTTCCCCCCAAATATCATGGAAAAATTTCATCGCACAAAAACTACCTTTTCCAAATGTTTGCCAAAATCTAATTGAGGAGTTACAGAAAAATATTGCGACTGCCAATGAAGTGGCCATGGGCCTTGACGAACACCCACTCTTTTTAGATTTCAAAGAGGAATTGGCGGAGCTGATGTTTTTTTACGTTGTGCATCGGAAGGAATAGATTCTCTTCAATGCCTTATAGATTATTTTAGATCATAGAAAAAATCATTATACATTTTTTCTTCATATGGTTTCAGCATTTGATTGTTTTTTAAATGCGCCATATTAACCGCATTCAAAATATTACCTACGTAAGTTATAGAAAAAACCAATCCGGCCGCAACAGATGCCGCATATTGTTTATTGTTATAAAAATCCTTCATACCCATAAAAAATAAACTATTAATTAGAAAAGAAATTGCAGCACTCTGATAGGCACCAACATATACCTGTCCCAGTCCTGGTACAATACTCAATGTTCCTGCAAGTAATGGATTTTTAGTATCAATCTCTTCTAAGGCCGCCTGATATTGAGAAATTTGATTTTTCCAATATGGGCCGACAAATTTAGAAGATATCTGTTCCAGCTCTTTTTTATTATTTCTAACGTTCCAAACTTGAATCTTGATCTTATTTTCTTCGTTTAAAACAACATCCGCATTAAAATATAGTTTTTTGGCCAATAAAATATTTTCTAATAATTTAGGGCCGGCAGTTTTCTCTATTTCACTTAGTTCTGTATAGGCTTCGTTAAATTCATCAAGTTTTATCATCCCTAACGAATATTTAAATAGTGATTGATTTTTTTCATCTTGCGTGCAAGCAGCTGCCGCAGCTTGTGAAAAATGGCCAGAACTTAGTAAAAACTGTTCTCTCTGATAAAGTTGTTCTGCTCTATCAAAGAACTGCTTAGATAATTGACAATCGTTGGCACTTAGATTTGCCGATATGACATTAATGCCAACGACAATTGCGAGGTAAATCAACATGGAAAACCTTTTTTGTTGCAATAATATCAAGTCCAACTGTCGCAGAATCTGGCTCCAAATAAAAACGATGCATCGAATTGATGATACTATAAATTGCCGAACATTTGCTAAAATTAATCTGTGCATATTTTGAGTCATTAGGATACATATCGCAGCTACTTCCCAGGGTTTTTGAAAGAACTTTTTGGTAAAAATGCACCCCTTCACTACGGCCAGAAACCATTTCTTTAACTTGCATATAACGTTTGATTTTAAAGGCCTGATCTACACCACTTACAACCTTTGAATGTGCTGTAAGTGGAGTAGATATAATCAGAAATAAAAATGCTATCTTTTTTCGCATGTGAATTCATAAGAATGCACAGGCTTATACTTCATTACCCATAGAAATGGAACAAGAACAAAAACGCCACCGGCACAAGCTCCCGCATCAAATTCTTCACTTCTTGTCAAAGTATAATTAACTGGTTCACAGCCTTCTTTTTGAAATTTTATTGAAGTTGTTGAGCCAACAATTTTAGTGTCCGTATGTACAATCGAACCCGTCCCCTTAAGTTCACCATCAACATAAATTTTAGCTTCTTTATCATTAGAAGTTATTGTTGTTGTTGATGAACACCCGATAATAATAAAGGCCAATAAAAAAATACCGACTGACTTAATCATCTTTCCTCCTGTGTTAATACTGTGTTCCAAACATTATATGGAAACAGATTGTTAAGCAATTTAAAACAACCGCAAACACAATTATTTATTTTAAAAATTAACAAATGATAGATCATCACCTCCCCGCGGCCTCCTGAATAAGGTATGCGTCATCATAATTTACAAGTAAGATTCAATATTAATTTCCGACATGCTTATTGAGTTGCAAAGTTATCTAGGTTGTAACTTTGTTGGAGCAACTTGGATAACCAACCTAGACGATCGGGGGAGATCCTATATGAGTATGAGCAAAAACAATGATTGGTCTCAAGAAAAACTTATTCAGCTAAGCGGCGGTTATTGGCAGGCATTCGCCATTCACGCGGCCATCGAACTTGACCTTTTTACCCTTTTAGATAGTGGCCTGAAAACTTCCAAGGAAATGGCCCATCTCGCAAGCTACAATCAGCGAGCTTGCGAGATGCTGCTTAACGCCCTCTGCGCAATGGATCTTCTTGTAAAAATAGACGGCAACTTCACCAATACTCCCTTTGCTTCTGAATTTTTATCTAAAAACTCAGAAGCCTATACTGGATATATCATTGGCCACCACCATCACCTTGTTGATTCTTGGAATAACCTGGCCTCCGTAGTTCGCACAGGAGAACCTCATCGAAGTAGTACCTCTCATACCAATTCAGAAATAGAGCGTGAAAATTTTTTAATGGGAATGTTCAACATGGCCTTTCGCTCTAGACTTGCTCCTCGTTGGGTAGAAAAAATTAATCTAGCAAAGGCCCAATCTATTTTGGACCTAGGTGGAGGCCCAGGAACCTATGCTATCTATTTTTGTCAAAACAATGCGCAGATGAGTGGAACAGTATTTGACTTGCCGACGACGGCCCCATTTGCAGAAAAAACCATTGCCCGCTTTAATTTGAATGACCGCATTAATTTCATCGGGGGAGATTTTACCGTCAACGATATCCCGGGAAAATATGATGCCGTTTGGCTATCGCATATCTTGCATGGAATGGATGAGAAAAACTGTCAACTTGTCATCAGCAAAGCAGCGAAGGCCCTTAACCCCAATGGCGTTTTTCTTATTCATGAATTTATTTTAAATGATGAAAAAAGTGGCCCTCTTTTTCCTGCTCTTTTCTCTTTGAATATGCTGGTTGGTACTACTGGTGGCCAATCTTATTCCAAAGCGGATCTAATAAAAATGCTAAGCAATGCTGGTATTTCGCAAATAGAACATCTAACTTTGGAAGACAAAACTCCATCCTCCGTTCTTCGTGGGATAAAAATATAAGAAAAAACCAATTACTCTAGTCAGGAGATGCTGCAACAATTTCTCATATTAATTATTCTCCAGCAGGACTACAATAATAACACCATCCCTCCAATCCCAAGAGGTTTTTTCATGGATTTACGCAATTGGATTAATAAGTCACTGCCAAACGTCATTGACAGTCTTGAAGATAGTTTGAATAAAAACTATGGGGCAAATACTACTGAAGAACTAAACTTGGCCACTCGCTCAGCAGTCTATGACGTTTTAGATGAATTGTTGGCAACTTTATTTCCCGGCCTTCAAACCTATAGGCCAATTCCCAAAAATGAGATGAATCTTTTTATTGGGGACCGTCTTCGCTCTGCGACGCTTAAGCTGGGCAAACAGGTTGAACAGGCAATTAAGTATCGTTGTGCTCAAGAGCGTTGCGATGATTGTGATTGTGAAAAAAGTGCACTAGAGACTACCATTTATGTTATCTCTTCACTGCCGGACTTACACAAAACATTGGTTAGTGATGTACAAGCGGCCTATGACGGTGATCCTGCTGCCAAGTCCGTCGATGAAATTATCATGAGCTATCCTTGTGTCGAGGCCATCGCTACCTATCGCATTGCTCATCTACTATATGAAAAATCAGTTGCCATCATTCCGCGAATCATGACCGAACGAGCACATTCACGCACTGGAATTGACATTCATCCCGGAGCACAAATTGGCCCTGGTTTTTTTATCGACCATGGCACCGGAGTTGTTATAGGAGAAACGGCCGTAATTGGAAAAAACGTTAGACTCTATCAGGGGGTAACTTTAGGGGCATTGAGCTTTCCAAAAGATAAAGATGGAAAGCTGATTAAAAATTTGCGGCGCCACCCCAAAATTGAGGATAACGTCATCATCTACTCCGAAGCAACCATCCTGGGAAATATTACAGTGGGTGCTAATTCCGTTATTGGTGGAAACGTCTTTGTATCCAATGATGTTCCTCCTAATTCGAAAATTTATAATCGTCAACCATCTCCCCTTAATGATGGCGGCCTGGGAATTTAACTATCTTTTCAATACTCGTTGGGAGGTTTAATATATGACTAACTCAAATGACTCTAACAATATTTTAAACAAAATTGGCAACACTCCTCTTTTACATTTAAAACATTTTTCACAACAATATAATTCCAACATCTATGCCAAGGCGGAATTCTTTAATCCCGGAGGAAGCATAAAAGATCGTATTGGACTGTCTATGATTTTGGCCGCCCAGCAAAATGGGAAATTATACACTGGTGCTACCATTATTGAACCAACCAGCGGGAACACCGGAATTGCTATTGCCTGGATTGGAGCGGTTTTGGGGTATCGAGTAATTTTAGTAATGCCCGAAACGATGTCTGTTGAACGTCGCTCTATTTTAAAGGCCTATGGTGCAGAAATTGTTCTCTCGCCAGGAAAACTGGGCATGAGAGGAGCGATTACTCGCGCCAACGAATTGCTCGCAGAAATAAAAAACTCAATAACACTTGGCCAATTTGAAAATATGGCCAATCCAGAAATCCACTATAAAACTACTGCGGTAGAAATTTGGCAGGCCACTGGTGGCCATATTGACTACTTTGTTGCGGGGGTCGGAACAGGAGGAACTATTTCGGGAGTGGGTAAATTTCTAAAGGAAAAAAATAAAAATATAAAAATAGTTGCCGTTGAACCCAAAGACTCCCCTGTTTTGTCTGGTGGAAATCCAGGCCCTCACCTTATTCAGGGGATTGGTGCTGGCTTTATTCCCGCTGTCTATAATCGAGAAGTGGTTGATGAGATAATCACCGTATCTGCAGAAGATGCAATTTCCACTGCCCGCAGCATTGCCAATAAGGAGGGTGCCTTAGTTGGAATATCTTCCGGGGCCAATCTTTGGGCCACCACGCAGCTTGCCTCACGCGCAACAAGCAATTCAGGCAACAAAAAAATCGACATCATCACCATTTTTTGTGATACCGGAGAACGCTATCTCTCCACTCCGCTGTTCTCTTAAAAAGGTTTAAGGTTAAAAGGTACATCATACTTTTTCTAAGCACCGCAACACTTGCAACACGGGAATTACCTCCCCTAATACTTCTGGCCAAGGCCTCGAAAAAAGACAATTTAACCATAATGCTACAAATTTTTAAAAAAAATCGCTGTATTCGCTAAAGGAATTCCCGTCAAAACCGATCAGGTTATCATGACTCTTTCTTTTGTCAGGAGAGAAACTATGAATCAATATTTTTTTAAAATTTCGTTTGGTATTATTTTGGGCGTATTTGCTTTTGGCACACTAATCGCTGAAGATAGCAAGGAAGGCCAATACACTCCACCAGAAATAAAAATAGGCAGCGCGCCGGCCGCACCATCTAGTGATCCAGTGGCACCAACAAGTTGGGATAGTGAAAGTCACGAGTATAATATCGACGAGGTAAATCCCTCTGAACGCAATATCGCTTCGGGAACAACAGTAACTGAAGAAGAAGATGATAGTTCCGCCGTTGATAACTCGCTTACACCTTCTGAGCGCGGCCCATCTTCTAGTGCTAAGGCCAAAGACGATTCGGCGGCAATTGCTCCCGAAAATCGAGAATCACCAGCACATTCTTCTAAGGGTGTTCCCTTTTGGAAATTTGAGAAATAATTTTTCCGACCAAATCGTAATCGACCACTTCCTCTACTAATACCTTAACCATGTCGCCGACTTTTACTTCCAGTCCTTCGCTTTTATCGTTGATGATAACCTTGCCGTCAATATCTGGTGCTTGGCCACTATGGCGGCCTCTCCAAAGTAGATCGGTTTCTTCGTGATTTCCTTCAATAAGAACATCTATGGTCTGCCCAATAAATTTTTTATTAAGTTTCGCCGCAATTTTCTTTTGCACATCATAAATCTTCTTTTGACGTTTAGCGATCAACTTGCCATTAATCTTATTGGGCAATTTAGAAGAAGGGGCCTCTTCTTCATCAGAGTAGGCAAACACTCCCAAATGATTAAATCCAATCTCTTTTACACCGGCCTCCATCTGAGCAAAATCATCTTCACTCTCCCCCGGAAAACCGACAATTAGCGATGTTCTTAAAACAATCTCGGGAATTTTTGCCCGAAGTAAATTAACTTTTCTTAATATCTCCTCTCCAGTAATTTTTCGATTCATCAACTTTAAAATACGATTTGAAAAATGCTGAATGGGAATATCCAAGTATTTACAAATTTTTTCCGAGTCCGCTATCTTCTTGATTACCGCTTCGTTTAAATCGTCTGGATAAAAATAAAAAAGTCTAATCCAGCGCAATCCAGCAATTGATTCTAATCTCTCTAGCAAATTAAACAAAGTATTGGGAGGTAATAGATCTTTTCCGTACTGTGATAAATCCTGGGAAATTAAATTTAACTCCACCACTCCACTTTTTACTAACTTCATCGCTTCGGCATATAACGAATCCACTGTTCGTGAGCGCAACTTTCCGCGAATTTGAGGAATAACACAAAAGGTGCAAAGACGATCGCAACCTTCCGAAACTTTCAACCAGGCCATATATGAGGGAGCACTATTAATGCGAGGGTCTAATTCCGTATGAATAAATTTAGGTTCCCCGACAAAGGTCTTTTGTTTTAATTTCTTTTTTTCTAAATCATCTAAAAGAGTCGCAATCTTATTATATTCTCCAGTTCCTATCAGCAAATCGACCTCGGGAATTTCCTCCTCCACTTGCCCAGAATAGCGCTGTGCCAAGCAACCAGCAACTACTAACGCTTTGCACTTTCCTTTTTCGGCATTTTTATAATCAGACATCTCCAAGATGACATCAACTGATTCTTTTTTGGCCACGTCGATAAAGGAGCAAGTATTTACTACAATAACTTCTGCCTCCTCAGGATTAGACGTATGCTGTAATCCGGCCTGCTCCAAAATACCTAGCATTACCTCTGAATCAACCAGATTTTTAGAACATCCTAGGGAGGCAAAGTGAATTAACTTTTTCTTCGCATGTGTTACGTCAATCATAATAACAAATCCTCTGTTCCGCCTCAGCGCATTTGAATAGAAAAAATATAGTATCGGCACAAAGATATAGACTTATCTTAATATTTTGCCAACAATAATGGAGGCCAAAATCACACCTGGGGAGTTTTTAGTGATTCCACTACTTAGACAGCTATTTTTTATTTTTCTTTTTTTTTCGTGCGCCTCAAATAAGCTGATTCTTCCCCCTACCTATGATGAGATGAAAAAAATCAAATATGACATCTCCAAAAACCATCTTCCCCCCATCGATGAAGAGCGAAATATCCAGTGGACGTCCAAATATTTACAGGCCGATCTACTTTCTGCCAACGGAGCAAATGGCCTGGCCTGCCAAGCATTTAAAGAACTATCGGAGCAAAAAGATTTTCCTCTTTTTGAATTGGCCTTTATTAAAACGCTTACCGCCTGTTCCTATGGGCCAGAGGAACTAATTAAAATTTGGGAAACCGCTGAGGACCAAGTGCCTGGATGGTTGAAAGAATTATATTTAAATGTATCGCTAAATCTGGCCGCTCATTTAGAAATGAAAGAACAAATTGCTAATTTCTCTTTTCAGCTCTCAAAATATGGCCGCGTCCAACATGAAAAAATCAGACTAATAAATAGTGCCCTTGAAAACACTAGCGATCCAAAACTATCTACAAAGTTTCGCAATCGTCTTTATGCTATCTCCCCGCGATTAAATCCAATAATTAACAATAATAATATCGAAGAAGTTGCTCGCGACTTTGAAAAAAGTCGCATGTTCGACAAGGCCCGCGAACTTTATCAAAATATTATCGATGGAAAAAATATCTCTTTTGCAAAGCAAATTGAGTTAATGAATAGAATTGCCATGTCCTATAAACTTGAACGTAAATTAGATGCCTTTCGAAAAAAGACCGGCGAAATTAGCGAACTAATAAATTCAAAGTTTCAGAACACTCCTCAAAGTGAAGAATATAAAAACGCCCTAATCTCCAATGAAATTAAATTTGCTCGCGCACTTTGGACCAGCGATAATGGGGAAAAAGCAAAAAAAATCCTACTAAATATTTTAAAACATGCCCCCTCCAATCCCAATACTCGGGCGACTATTTTAAACTCTTTGGGTGGAATATCCATGGAGGCGCGCGACTTAGAATTGGCCATTATCTATTATAAGGAGGCCCTTTTATCTGGCGACATCGGTGCTGATTTACGTGATCAACTATGTTGGAATGTAGGTTGGATCTACTATCATCTTAAAAAATTTAGTAATGCTCAAGAGACTTTTTCTTCTTGTCAGGCCAATAGCGTCAGTAACTCTTATCGGTTAAAACTAAAGTTTTGGGAGGCCCGCGCTCTACATTCGTCTGGCAATACTGATCGTGCTGTCGATCTTTTTAATGAGTTAGTGTTGGCCGATGAATATGGATATTACGGAATTATGGCGGCACGAGAATTAGGTCTTAGCTATTCACCATTAGAGGTAGAAAATCCTCCGACCGCTGAACTTATTCCTACCTTCGAATGGTTAATTTCCGTTGGCGAACATACTCTCGCATCTAAATTCATCACTAACTATAACAGCAAAAAGCGAAATCCCACAGATCGATTAAAAATAATTCCATTACTGGCCCGCGCCCACGCCTATGATATTTTGATTGAAGAATTTTATAAGCTCGACGATAAAATTCGTGGCAAAGTTACTGGCCAGTACGTAAAATTGCTTTTTCCAACTCCATTTCTTTCTATTTCAAAAAAAGCTGCGGATAAATTTAAAATAGATTCCGAGTTCATTCACTCCATTGCTCGGCAAGAATCCTCTTTTAATCCCGTGGCCCGCAGTTTTGCAGATGCCTTTGGAATTATGCAAATTATTCCAGAACGCGGAGCTGAACTATCTCGTCGCTATAATATTCCCTATACTGACTTCAAAAGTCTCTTCAACGAATCTACTAATATAAATATGGGGGCGGCACTTTTAAAAGAGCTTTTGGCCAAATATGAAGGGTGTATGGTTTTGGCCACAGCATCATATAACGCCAGTGAGAGCGCCATCAATCAATGGTTACGTGATCGCTATAACGGCGACATGGTAGAATTTATCGAAATGATTCCTTATCAGGAAACCAATCACTATGTAAAAATTGTTCTACGCAACTTTATCAATTATAAACGAATCGCTGCCGATGAAGAGTTTGAATTTCCCAATAAAATTCTACAATATAAGCGGCAAAAATAGAGGTATAAAAAGTCCATGAACATAAAATTTTTATCCATTTTTTTTATTTCAATAACTATAACTCAAGCGGCCACTTCTTCGCAGCAGGCACCTCTTTTCAAAGAGCGCTTAACTTCTGCCATTGACAAAGTCATTCATAACTCGGCGGCCCTAAAGTCTACAATGGCATCCGCCTCTGCCTTTTTACATCAATCTGAGGCGGCATATGCTTTGCTATGGCCTAGTCTGGCCTTGGCCGGAAATTACTCTTATCAATCAGAAGTGCCAGCAACAATCGGCCCTATGGGCGTGGCCATTTTGGGTGAACATGAAAATTATGCAGTAGGCCCAGTGCTTAGCTACACCCTCTTTGATGGAGGCAAAGATCGTAAAAATGCTGAAGGGCTAGCGCTTCTATCTGACGCTAAAGAAAATGGTTCAGAAATTTTTCAAAAACAATTAGAGTTAACCATAAAACAAACTTATTTTAAAACTCAATACTCCCTTCGCGAATTAACACTCACTGCTAAATCACTAAAATTGGCACAAGATCAAGGAAGAGATATTCAACTTCGCTTTAAGGCCGGCGCCGCTAGTCGCCTAGAGCAAACTTTGGCAAATCGCGAAATTATTGGTTATAAGATGAAATTTATGCAGGCGCAAACTAATCTTGCTGCAAATTTGCGCGAACTAATTTCTCTCACTGGAGAGGATTTAACTTTTGATACCTCTCACCCGGTGCCAACAGAATTGGCCACGGATCTTCCAGACGATATCGATCCTCCCTCGCTACGAGTTGACCTAGATGACCTTTCCACCACTCTGCGAGAAAATCGTTTCGTAAGTAATATTCCGGCCAGCGAAGCAGTAAAAAATCACCCAGAGATGATTGCACTACAAAATCAAGAAAACTCGGCCTATACTTTGGCAAGCAGTGAGCGCGCAAACTTTTTTCCTAAAATTCAATTGCAAGCAAAGTCTCAATATATTTTTCCCAAAATCGGACTAGAAGAAGAGTCTATTCAAAATAGCGTTTCTGCCTCTTTATCTTTTTCTCTCTGGGATTGGGGAATTATTAGTAATCGAGTATCGCAAAAAACAAATGATGCGCTGGCCTTGCAATACCAAAAAGAGCAAAAGCAATCTGACTTAGCAAAAGAATACAACAAGGCCTCTGATGCTCTGGCCAACCTCTTGGCCCAGCAAAAATTGGGAGCACAAAATGTTCGTGAGGCACGAGAAGTTGAACAACTTACCTATCAATCCTACAAAGTTGGCAAGGTTCGCTATTTAGATGTACAAGATGCCAACTTAAAACTTTTGCAGACGGAAGTTAGCATGGCCCAAATTGAAAGTGCCATTTTGATGCAAACTGCGATATTAGATTATTTGGCCACCACAACAAGTAAATAATAAGGCCAGGAGAAAAATATGGAAAATGGAAAGAGTTCAAATACTATTAAAAAACAAATTGGAATTCTCATTCTAATCATCTGTCTTGGATTTGTTATTAAAATTATTTTCTTCCCTCCTAATTTTTACTATGCAGGAACATTAGAGGCCACCAAAATAGATATTTCTTCACGACTTGTTTCTGTAATTTCTAAAAATAATTATCAAGAAGGATCTACTATTACTAAAGGTGATACCCTGATGTCTCTGGCCTGTGAAGATCATCATTTAGCTCAAAAAATTGCGGCCCAAAATTTTATCCGCGCGGCCAGACTATACAAACAGGGATCTCAATCAGAGGAAAGTTATGATCAGATAAAAAATCGCAAAGAAGAAGCAGATCTCCGGCTTAGTTGGTGTACTATTGTCTCACCAATTTCGGGAACTATACTGAATAAATACCATGAAGAAGGTGAGATGGTTAATGTGGGAACCAAACTTTTTACCCTTGCTAACCTTAAGGCCGATCTTTATGCCACCATTTACATTCCACAAGAACTAATTTTTCAAATTAAAATTGGCCAAAAACTTTCAGGATATCTACCAGAAATGAACATGAGAAAATTTGATGGAATCGTGGCCAAGGTGGCAGAAGAAGCAGAATTTACACCTAAAAATGTTCAGACGCGAGAAGAGCGTACTCGTTTAGTTTTTGCCGTCGATATCTCCTTCCAAAATCCAGAAGAGATTTTAAAACCGGGAATGACAATCGAAGTAAAAATTGAGGATAAGTGATGAAACTGACGCACTCATCATCAAGCAGCGCTTCCGCTATTGGGATTACGGTTAATAATCTCTACAAGAAATTAGGTCCCAACCAAGCACTAGATAATGTTTCCATGAATTTTTCCGCTGGCCTTATGCACGGACTGATCGGCCCGGAAGGAGCAGGCAAAACAACGCTTTTGCGCACACTGATTAAACTTTTAACACAAGATCGCGGCACTATCTGCTATACCGAAAATCAGCGCGAAGTAACTTACGAGGAAATTCGAGAAACAGTTGCCTACATGCCTCAACAGCAAAGTCTCTATGGTGATCTCTCCATTGATGAACATCTGGAATTTTTCCGAGAACTCTACTCCATTCCTTCGGAGCAATATAATCACAAACGAGAAGATCTTTTAAGAATTACTCGATTAGATAAATTTGTTGATCGTCCGGCCAGCAAACTTTCGGGTGGAATGTATAAAAAATTAGGTCTAATGTGCTCCCTCTTGCGCTCCCCGCGAGTTTTACTTTTAGATGAACCGACCAACGGGGTAGATCCCATCAGTCGCCGAGAATTTTGGGAGCTTTTATATCGCCTATCCGATCAAAAAATTTTAATAATTATTGCCACAGCATATTTAGATGAGGCCGAACGTTGCGCCCAAGTTCATCTTTTAGAATCCGGAAAGTTTTTGGCAGAAGGAGTTCCTCGCGAATTACTACAACAGGAAGGGTTGGATAATTTCGATGCCCTTTTCATTGCTCGCTCCAAGGCCCAGGAGGTTTTGCATCGAACCTAAAACACCCCTCGACTTTGCTGTTGAAGTGGCCAATTTAGTTGTTCAATTTGGAGATTTCAAAGCAGTTAACAATGTCAGCTTCAAAGTTTTTAAGGGAGAAATTTTTGGTTTTTTAGGGGCCAATGGTGCCGGAAAAACCACTACTATTCGAGTACTTTGTGGACTACTTATCCCTACACAAGGCCATGCCTCGGTGGCCGGAATTTCTTACGATGACATAACCAACACTGATCGAATCAAAGACAAGGTTGGATATATGTCCCAAAAATTTACACTCTACAACGATCTTACCGTGGAAGAAAATCTGTCCTTCACCGCCTCCCTTCGAAAAATTCCAGCGACAACTTTTGAAAAACGCAAGCAGGAGTTGCTTAATTTTATCTCTTTTAACAAACCAATCAAAACCATGGTAAAAGATCTTCCCGGCGGAATGAAACAGCAAGTATCACTGGCCGCTTCCATCTTGCACGATCCTGAAATTATTTTTTTGGATGAACCAACCGCCGGCGTAACTTCTGCCTCGCGTGAAAAATTTTGGGATCTAATTAAAAAGCTGGCACGGCAGGGAAAAACTATTTTTGTGACCTCCCACTATATGGACGAAGTCGAACAATGTGATCGAATTGCTCTTATGCGTGCTGGAGAATTGATTGCAATTGATTCTCCTAGCGGCCTTAAACGTTCAACTTTTCCCAAACCACTCTATGAACTATACCCTCAACGCAACATAACTTTTGCAGAAGCAGAAAGCTTGCGCGAAGGCCATTTTTTTGAATCTTTTGAAGCCTATGGGCAGCGTTATCACGCCTCCCCCATTAGCGAAGCTCATTGGAATGATTTTAAAAATAAATATGCATCTGATTTTACCATTCGAGCAATTACTCCTACGCTGGAAGATGTTTTTATTCGATTAGTGGAGGGCAATGATCGATGAAAATTTCTCGCGCTTTTGCTATTGCCGAAAAAGAGGTTTTTCATGTAATGCGTGATCCCTTCACCCTGGCGATGGCCCTTCTACTTCCCATGATGATGGTCATGATTTTTGGTTTTGCCATTGAGTTTAATGTGAAAAATATACATTTAGCACTCTATGATGGCGACAAAACTGCCGCCTCTCGAAAAGTTGCCGAAACACTGGCCAGCTCGCACTATTTTATTATTTCTCCGACGGATAGTCCCCAAAAAGCTATCGCTCAAATTTTTGCAGAAAAAGATCGTGCCGCGCTAATTATTAACCGCAACTTCGAATACAATTTATTCGCCGGCCAAGGTGCTCACGCCCAACTTGTTTTGGATGGCTCTGACAACTCCACCGTAGGATCAATTATTGGATATTTCTCTACCATTCAAAAATTGTCCTATGAAAAAATAACCAAAGAAAAAATTCCCTACATGATTAACCTAAAAACTCGTTTTTTATATAACCCGGAATTAAATAGTCGTTGGTTTATTGTTCCTGGCCTGATGGTGGTGGTAATTGCCGTTTTGTCTACGCTTCTTACCTCTTTAACTATCGCGCGCGAATATGAAAATGGTTCTATGGAATTGCTTCTTTCTACTCCCATTCGGCCCATCGAAATTATTTTGGGAAAACTTGCTCCATATGTCATCTTAGGGTTTGGTTCAGTAACTTTTGTCTACATCATGGCCCGCGGTTTTTTCGAAGTCCCTTTTCGTGGTAGTCATTTGGTATTTTACGGTGGCTGTTTTATTTTTCTTACTACTTGCTTAGCACAGGGACTCCTTATTTCTACCACCATTCGCAAACAACAAATGTCCATGCAAGTGGCCATGACCACCGCCCTTCTTCCTTCCATACTTCTGTCTGGTTTTATCTTTCCTGTGGAGAGCATGCCCTTATTTTTTAGAATTCTCACGGCCATCTTGCCGGCACGTTGGTTCATGGAAGTTAGTCGCGATGTTTTTCTTAAAGGATCAGGGGTATATGAACTACGCTATAGCTTTTTCGTACTGTCAGTCATCTGCATTTTAATGGTAGTGGCCTCGATAAAAAAATTCAAACGAGATGTGGAGGCATAAAATAACAATGAAAATACCTTTTACACTCAAACTTAATCCCACCATTATGGGCCTTATTCGCAAAGAGTTTTTACAAACGCTACGAGATCCAAAGATGCGTATGCTTATCTTTTTTGCCCCCATTGTTCAAATGACTCTTTTTGGATTTGCCATTTCCTCTGATGTAAAAAATGTTCGTCTCTCTTTTATCCCTCATAAAGGTGATACTGTTTTGCAGCACGTGTACGAGCACGCTATAACTACCGGATGGTTTATTCCGGCCAAAGTTACAAAGAGTGAGGCCTTCGCTCAAATCAGCGCCAATGAGGCCGATGCGGTTATTGTTCCCCCACCTGAAGGACTAACGCAGGCGATCGCCAGAGGCGAAGGCCGTTTACAACTTTTGGTTAATGCCTCTAACGTGCTGCGGGCCCAAAGTGTTGAAGGGTATATGAATAGCATTTTAGCACAAGTGGTGCGCCGAGATTTTAATCAAAGCAATGGCCCGGCACCCATAACTTTTGACATGCGCATCCTTTATAATCCCACTATTCGCACGGCCGTTTTTATGGTTCCTGGAGTTATGAGCTTACTTATTTGCGTCATTACTATTTTATTAACCAGTATGTCAGTTTCCAAAGAAAAGGAAACTGGGACCTTTGAAATGTTAGTTTCTGCTCCCACCAAAACTTGGGAAATTATTTTAGGAAAAACTCTCCCTTATGTCATTTTGGGCCTCAGTAATATTCCGCTAGTTTTAGGCGTGGCAGTATTTGCCTTTGATGTTCCCATGCGCGGATCTTTTTTTGTATTAGTTCTTTCTGCTTTTATTTTCATCTGCACCACCGTTGCTGTTGGAACTCTAATTTCCATTCTAACTAATACTCAACAACAATCTATGATGGCCGGTTTTTTATTTCTCTTTCCGGCGATACAACTTTCGGGATTAACGTTCCCTCTCGGCAACATGCCCACCGTGATGAAAGTTTTTGGATATATAAATCCCGTTACCTATTTTCTAGAACTGTTGCGTAATATCATGCTTAAAGGAGGAGATATTCACGTAATTGCCACTCATTTTTCTTTTCTCATTATAATGGCCGCAATTTTAATTTTCATTAGCTTTAAGAAATTTAAAAATACACTAGGCTAAATTTGCTTTTACTTTGCAAAGACATTTCCGTTTTAATTTTACTTAAAATTTAGCTTAAACTTAAACTTAAACTTACTTTGAAATTATTCTGGAATTTCCTGTTTAATCTCTACCCATTTATTCTCTTCCCACTGATATTTTTTATTGCTTTCATCTGTCCCCATCAAAAGGCCATCCCCTTGAAGTTCTAATTTGATCCACACCAATCCTTGTGGGTGCTGCCTAACAGATTTGGTCAATTCTTTATCTTTATCTTTGAAGTATAAAATCTTATCTTTGCCCATCAAATAAAGTGTGGAAAAATCATTTTCTGGCAATGAGATATAGGCCATATAGCTAAATCCTGTCCAATTTGACTGATTTACTTGCGAAGCTTGCCAGCGTACCCCTTCCTCTGCAATCGCGGCATACAAAACTTTGCCCGAAGAAGTTAATAGATACACTAACGCCTCCTTCTCTAGCAGGCCCTTAATCTGTACCATTATCTCCTTAGCATCAAGTGACTCAATAGAAAAATTGAAACTATCACGTCCAACGGTGGCCGCGATAGCAACTGCATCATCAATGTTACTGCGCTCTAAATTGATATCAAGCACTGGTGCTACCGTTGGATTATCCTCATCTCCACTTACGGCAACCATGTGTCCTTCTAATTTACTAGATGCTTTAAAGTGATTTGCATGCATCTCATCAATCAATTCTTGAAAGGATTTAGCAATGCCACTTTCATAGACGGTGTTTAGCGCGGCCAACAGCGTATTAATGGAAACACTATTTCGTTCAAAATAGGAAGATAGTCCATTGGTAATAATATCAAAATTGTAAGAACCAAAAGTATCTACACTACCATCGGCCTTGGCCACATTGGCCTTATTATCAAAATAAAGTTCTGTATAGTAGGGAAACGAACTACAACTATCAAAAACAATTATCTGATATTGATCTTTGGGAAACACAATAGTTCCCACCCGCTTTTCCAATGCCTTTATTTTAAGATTTCCTCCTAGGCCGGAGTGGCCTCCATAGAAAATCACTGAGCCTTGTTCAAGCGCCTGTTTGTAAACGTTGTGAAAGATCGCCGAATCCGAATCATTAATCCCTGTATTGCCTGCAAAAAGATTAACTGCAATAGTCAAATTAGATTGCGAAAAATATTTTTCAAACTTATAGAGAACGGCCGCTGAAGACAGGCGAGAAAATTCACTTTGCGCGAAACCTGATTCCATTAGTTGCTTGGACACCGCTTTGAAAGATTCCCCTATATGCTCAACTCCACTTAAGTCCTTTGGGACTTTTGACAATTCGTGGACATATCCAAAAAAAACATATACGGCCAAGCTTTTTTTACCTTCTGCTCCCAATCTAATTAAGCGATCATATTCGGGAAATGTTTTTTCGGTATTTGTGATACGAGTTAATGATATCTCCACTAAATCATAATCAACTCCTTCTTTGATAGTGTTGCATCCATAGTAAAAAACATTCCAAAAATACCAAAAATCTCCTTCAGTGTTGTAGTGCTTATCAGTACAAGGATTAAGACGATTTTGGCCTTTTGATTTATAGTAAATGGTGTCTGGATTTCGCGGCAGAGGAAGTTGAATGCTGTCCCCTGCTCCAATATCCACTAATGCGTTCCCACGATATTGGTATTTAGCTGTATAATATTTTTTTCTACTATTAAATTCTATGCTCTTTTCATCGATGACAATCGATTGGTTTCTTCCTAGCTTGGGTACTCCTTGTTGGGTATAAATTTTAAATGCACCAAATAAATGCTGGATTTGATCATTAATTTTGCTTAGAAAAATTGGACGCATGGCCTCTGGTGAACTAGTGTCGGCAAATTCATCAACATCAACCTGCACTCGATATGAAAAATTCATCACTGCTTCCGAGGAGGAAGTCCTTGCTTCACTGCCTCTGGCATATAGTTCCCCGTTAACCAATGCTGGGGTTTTATCTTTGGATCGTGTGCCATTATCACAGCCAATAAAGGTGGCAGTAATAATTAATAGTAGCAAACAAACAGCGCAAACAGAAATTCTCATGGTAATTCACCTCTACCTTTGTATATAAAAACTACTGCCGTCTATAAAGTATGCAACGCAAGGACATCTTCTATCCCGGATTCAAATTGTTAGCACTCGACTTCGTTCTCTTTATCTATTCATAGCAAATTGTTTGCCGTTTGCCGGCATAGACCTTTTTGACGTACCTTTAGAAGAGGTGTTATGGTTATATAAGATATGAGTTGCTTGCTTAAAAAAATTATCTTGTCTTTTTTATTACTGTTTATCGCACCAGTTTCGTCGGCATTTTTTGATTTAAGTTTTATGAAACTATCTTTCCGTTTTGCAAACGGCCTTTTCTATCAAACCAATACTCTTTATAGTCAAGGATCTACGTTGGCCTTGCTTAGCCCAGATCTCAATTTACTCTATTTTTGGAATCCTCGCCACTCCGTGGGCCTGGGGGGAGATCTATATTTTAACTACACTGCCGGCAATATTGCTCTATATGGAATGCGTGGGAATTATCGCTGGTATTTCAAAGGAGAAGGGTATCCTCAAAAGAACATCCACCCTATGTTAGAAGTTAGTTCTATCTCCTCTTACGCTTTTTATGCTGGGGGGGCGCTGAAAAAATATGAATACTATTTAGGCGGAAATAGCTCGGAAGAATCTAGTTTTGAGCAACGTGGATCATTTTTCGACTTAGATGCTTGCGTTGGAATCGATTATCGAATTGGAAATACAACCGAGCTAAATTTTGAATTAAATTTTTCTCTACTGGCACTGGCCTCTACTGATGATCGCATTCGCATGGGAAATGCTCTCGTTCTTTTTGGAATTGCTCGCTGGTGGTAGCCGGGCGCCCTCTCACAACGCTGCTCAGAAAGGCATGGCGTACCGTACGTATTGAATAAAGCTAATAAAGTACTCAAGAAAGTTGCTAAAACGCCGAAAAGACAATGCCATTAAATTTTAAACAGATGCGGACAAAGATATGTTTCGAAAAGAATTTGCCACAATTATTAGCAAAACAGGGATGATTCCGCTCAAGGATTTACGTCCACTTTTACTAGAGGATGCCCCCAACATTGTAGGGGAATTTTCTCTGCTTAGCTTCAGCTTCTTCGACGATATCAAATTCGCAAAGCAGCTCTCTGAAGAATACAAACTACCATACATAGAATTGCGCAAGGCCAAAATTCCCAAAAATATTTTGGAGGGAATTTCTAAGACCAATGTTATAAAGTATCGCTCAATTGCAGTTCAGCGAACAGTAAAGGCAGTTAGCATTGCCATATATGATCCATCCATTTTAAATTTACAAAAAGAGCTGCAGACCTTAATTCAGGCCCCAGTAGAATTCATCCTTACCGACATTACTTCTTGGAAACGTCTTTTTGAAAAACTACAAATATCAATCGATGAAATTTTGCAGACCATAAAGGTATTAAGCAATGACAACGACAAAGATGAAAAAACGATAAAAGAAGAAGATATTGGGGAAGATGTCATCGCCTACGTTAATAGAATTTTTGCAGATTCTTATTTAAAAAAGGCCTCCGATGTTCATTTTGAGCCATACGAAAAAAAATTCAGAGTTCGTTATAGAATTGATGGTTCATTAGTTGAGATTGATCCACCTCCAAAACTGATGATGTTGCCGGTACTTTCGCGTCTAAAAATAATGGCACAGCTAGATATTGCGGAGAGACGAAAGCCGCAGGATGGAAGAATAAAAATGTTAATCAATGGGCAATCGATTGATTATCGCGTTTCTTCTCTGCCAACTATTTTTGGAGAGAAAATAGTTATGCGTATTTTAGATTCCTCCAACCTACAATTAGATATGACGGCCCTGGGCTTCGAAGAAAAACAGCTTGTGCATTTTAAAGAGGCAATTTATCGCCCCTACGGGATGTGTCTAGTAACTGGCCCAACCGGTTCTGGAAAAACTACCACTCTCTATTCTGCAATTTCCGAATTGAATAAAATTGACACAAATATCTCTACTGCCGAAGATCCTGTTGAATACAATATGGAGGGGATTAATCAGGTTAATGTTAGAAAAGATATTGGATTAACCTTCGCCGCCGCCCTTAAATCTTTTTTGCGACAAGACCCCGATGTTATTTTAGTAGGAGAGATTCGCGATTTGGAGGCCGGAGAAATTGCCATTGAAGCAGCACTTACTGGACACTTGGTTTTATCTACGCTGCATACTAACGATGCGCCATCCACCGTTACACGCCTTCTAAACATGGGTATTGAGCCTTTTTTGGTGACGGGTGCTTTAAATGTCGTGGTGGCCCAAAGGCTTTGTCGAAAAATTTGCCAACACTGCAGAGTGGAAGAAAATATTTCCGTGGAGGAATTAGTTACCTGTGGATTTGCTCGGGCCACTGCGGAAAAAATTAAAGTTTATAAGGGAACTGGCTGCGAACATTGTGGCGGAACTGGATACAAGGGACGAGTGGCAATTTACGAAGTTATGCCAATAACACCCGCAATACGAGATCTGATTATAAGAGGGGCCAGTGCCGATGAGATAAAGAAGCAGGCCATCAAGGATGGCATGAAAACGCTAAGAATGGCCGCTTTGACCAAAGTAGCAAAAGGTGAAACGACAATATATGAAGCAACAATAAATTCTGCTTCCGATAAATTGTAAAAACGTCCGAAAGCAATCTGCCAACAAAATGGGAGCAGTCCGGAAGCCATAAATAAAGGTATCTGCTATGAAAAAGGATGATGAAAAAGAAAATGAAGATGAAGATGAAGATGAAATAGAAAAATCTTCCGCTACCGGAAAATCTAGCGCATATGATGTAAAAAAAAACAACACCACCACCGACGTTTCCGAGGTAAAGATACAGCAACTTTTTAAGTTAATGGTCGAAAATAATGCTTCTGATTTACATATAACCCCAGGAAGTTCTCCGGCCATGCGTATCAACGGGGAAATTATAAAAGTAAAAGTACAAGCACTAAGCGGAAAGGCCACCCGTGATTTAATTTATCAGGTATTATCTGATGAGCAAAAAAATGAATTTGAAAAAAATCTTGAACTAGATTTTTCATTTGGAGTAAAAGGGTTTGCTCGCTTTCGTGCCAATGTTTTTTACTCTAAGGGATCGGTGGCCGGAGTATTTCGATTAATTCCAACGCTTATTCCGGACTTCAAGGCCCTCAACCTCCCGAGTGTTTTACTAAGCATGACAGATGTTAGCAATGGCCTGATTTTAGTCACAGGCCCTACTGGCTCAGGAAAATCTACCACCCTGGCCTCACTTCTTGATCGATTAAATGTAAATGAGGCCGGACATATTATTACCATTGAAGACCCCGTCGAGTTTGTACATCAACATAAAAAATGCTTGGTAAATCAGCGAGAAGTTTCCAGCGATACCGTCTCTTTTAATCGTGCGCTAAAAAGTATTTTACGCCAAGATCCGGATATTGTGCTTATCGGTGAGTTGAGAGATCTAGAAACTATTGAGGCGGCGCTAACCATCGCGGAAACTGGACATTTAGTTTTTGGAACTTTGCATACCAACTCCTGTATCCAAACAATTAATCGAATGATCAATGTATTCCCTCCCCATCAACATGATCAGATTAGAACCTTATTATCATTTGTGCTACAAGGGGTGGTATCACAGCAGTTAATTCCTAAAACCTTCGAGCCTGGCCGGGTGTTGGCGGTAGAAGTTTTGGTTCCGACACAGGGTGTGCGCAATTTGATTAGAGAAAATAAAATCCATCAAATTTACTCCCAAATGCAGATTGGGCAAGATAAAACTAATATGATTACTATGAATCAGAGTTTGAAAAAACATGTTGATAAAGGCCTTTTGAGTGCCGAGTCCGCACTCTCATGCTCCACCGAGCCAGACGAATTGGCCAAAATTTTAGGTATTAAGTCGCGAGGGTTATAATCATGAGTAAGTGGGGTTATGAAGGCCTTGATGCTGCAGGTAAAAAAGTTACAGGAAGTATCAACGCAACTTCCGATAAAGATGTGCGAAAAAAACTTCGGGCCAAAGGCATCCGAGTTAAACGTCTCAAGGCCCCTTCCTTTCTCGAATTTGACTTCGGCGAATATATGATGGAAAAGGGGTTGGTTCAACCCATTTCACAAAAAGATCTTCTCTATTTTACCAAGCAACTATCTACCATGTTTAATGCCGGAATTCCTATTTTGCAGGCACTTGAAATTCTACACTCCCAAGAACCCAAATTAGCGCTAAAGAAGGCCATCAAACAGGTGGCAATTCGCGTAGGAGAAGGACAAACAATTGCGGAAGCACTAAGTCAGGAGCGCGGATTTTCTAAGCTATATTGCAACATGGTTCGCGCGGGAGAAATTGGAGGAATTTTAGACGTGGTTTTGGATAAATTGGCCTCCCATCTTGAAAAAATTGAAAGAACTAAACAACAGATAAAGTCTGCCATGACTTACCCGGCCATCGTTGTAGTGGTAGGAATTTTGGTTATCGCGGGTATGCTTTACTTCGTGGTTCCAGTTTTTGTCGATATGCTAAAAGATACCGGCCAACAATTGCCCTGGGTAACGCAAACATTAATTGATTCTTCTAACTTTTTAAAAGCTAATACTCACTACATTATTGGTGGAATTATCTTATTCTTTTTTTTAATCAAAGCGCACATAAAAACACCGGCCGGGAAATTACAGTATGACAATATCTCCTTGTTTGTACCAATTATGGGGGGAATTGTTCTTAAAGGTAATTTGAGTGCTTTTACCCGAACATTATCCACGTTGCTTACCGCCGGAATTTCACTTGTTGATGCTTTGGATATTTGTATTGAAACTATCGATAATCGTGTTATTGCGGCCGACATCAAAAAAGTCAAAAAGGCAGTAGTTGAAGGACAAACAATCACTGAGCCATTACTTAAAATTTCATATTTTCCATCCATGGTTGCTCAGATGATTAGAGTTGGCGAGCAGAGTGGGAAAGTTGATGAGATGTTGTTGAAGGTTTCAGATGTTTTTGAAGAAGAGGTTAATCATCTCATCACCAACATGACCAAATTAATTGAGCCAATTATTCTAGTATTTTTAGCGGGCGTCGTTGGCTTCATTCTCGTGGCGATGTACTTGCCAATGTTTATGAGTGCGGGCGGTGTCGACTAATTTTCCAGCAAAACAGCTTGATTACTTCGCCATAAATTGAACATAACTCCTAAAGTTAATTTAAAAACTGCCGAAAAGTTAGACAGATAATAAAGCATGTTTGTCAAAATATTGGCAAGAATGCCTCAAGAAGATAACCAGGAGAGAACAATGATTAAGTGGAAAGAGATGAGTGAACTTCATGCCGTTTCCAAACTAGAAAAAATTTTAAAAAAGTGGTTTGGTGTTGAAGTTTTCTACACAGACATTCACTACAAAATAAGAAGTGATCATATGCAGGCCAATTATGAAATAAAAAATCACTTTATGAAAATTCAAAAAGAGATGAAGTTTGGCCATGAATACATTGAACAAGATATTGAGAAGACCACCGAGATGATGATTGCCAAGGAAGGGGGACATACCACAATGTATGATGCCTTTTTCCCTCATGTTAAAGGATTTGCCTCTAAAGTCGTTTTTGAAAATGAATATTTGGGAACAGTGTTTGTTTATCCTTTTGTTACCGAATCATTCACTGCAGAAAATGCTAAAGAGACCACTAAAAAATTAGTGGAATGCGGCGTGATAGAGGCCGAAGCGCTGGCGGCCGTTGAACAATTGAAAAAAATGAGCATCAATGATATTGAGTACTGCAAAGAATTAGTTAAACTGGTGGCCTACGAAATTGAGACTTTCCACGAAGAAATTAGTAAGCGGGAAGAGAGAATTTTGGCGCTAAACTCCGAATTGGGTGAGAAGTATCGCTATCACTCCATGATTGGCAAATCAAAAAAGATGCAACAGATTTACAATTTACTAGAAAAAATCTCTAGCTCAGAATCAAGCGTTTTCATTCAAGGCGAAAATGGAACTGGAAAAGAGTTAGTCGCAAAGGCCGTCCATTACTATTCTCCGCGCAAAGACAATATGTTTCTGGCAGTAAACTGCTCGGCCTTTAATGATAACCTTTTAGACTCTGAACTCTTTGGCCACGTAAAAGGGGCCTTTACCGGAGCGGTAAAAGACAAAAAGGGATTGTTTGAAATGGCCCATGGCGGAACCCTCTTCTTAGACGAAATTGGAGATACCAGCCTTAGTATGCAAGTTAAACTTTTAAGAGTGCTGCAGGAGGGAACTTATTTACCAGTTGGCTCCACTTCTCCCAAAAAGGCAGATGTACGAATAATTGTTGCGACAAATAGGAATCTAAAAGAGATGATGGCCAATGGTGAATTTAGGGAAGATCTTTTTTATCGGATAAACGTTATCAACATTCACCTACCGCCTCTTCGTGATCGCAAAGAAGATATTCCTCTACTAGTTGATCACTTTTTAGAAAAGCGCTGCGCCGAGGCCGGATTACCGACTAAACTAATGTCCAAAAAGTGCATGGAGAGATTTTTTGATTTTAATTGGCCAGGAAATGTTCGAGAACTAGAAAATGAGATTGAGCGCTTAGTTGTTTTATCTGGGCATGAAAAGACAATTACTCCAGAGCTTTTAAGTTCTCGCCTTCTAGAGAGCGCAGAAGATAAAGGCCCATCTGCGAACATGGCAATCACCTCCTCTGGTAATTTGAAACGCGCTATGGAAGAGTTAGAGCGAGTGATGATTCGGGAAGGATTGCGCCGCTGCAACTACAATAAGTCTCAACTAGCAAAAGAGCTGGGGATTAGTCGGGCCAGTCTAATTATGAAAGTAGAAAAATATGAATTAGATAAACGCAAAAAAGTCGAAAACGAATAAATATTTTTCCTGAGCAAAATACTCATAAAATATATTTGTTTACCAAGCTACAATCTTAAGATAAACTTTTGTTTATCGCAAACATATAACTTGAATCAGGAGGAAGACGTGAAGTTAAATTTTCTATTTGTATTAACTGTTGTTCTTGGACTAGCTAGTGCGCAAACTTTTGCAGAAGACTATAAGGCAAAAGTCAAGGCATCCATGGACTATCTAAAATCAAAATGTCCAGTAGGAAAAATTGAAGGAACCTCTGTTGTTTCCGGAAAAACAGTCCCTACTCTTTTTTGTGGAACGGCCAAAGTAAATAACGTTTTTGATATTGTGACTGACGTCAAGGATAAACACTCTGGAACCGCCACTTTCTTCGTAAAGTCAGGGGAAGATTTTATTCGAGTTAGTACAAACGTTATGCTAGATGGCGAATCTCGAGCAATTGGAACACCCTTGGCAAAAAATGCTGCGCATGCTGCCATTTTAAAAGGAGAATCTTTTTTTGGACAAGTGGACATTCTAGGAACACCATACGAAACAGGCTATACTCCGCTGAAAGATGCGTCCGGAGCAATAATCGGAATCTATTACGTTGGTTACCCACTGAAATAGTAAACATAAAAAAAATCCCTCGGCCAATTTCTTTTGTAAATTGGCCGAGACTTCTTGGACGTGAACCTTTTTCCACGCGACAAAACAGGGGATGACAGTGAAAATTAGCAATTTAAAATTATCAACCAGAATGGCCGGTGCCTTTTCTGTTTTAACACTCTGTCTTTTAATCGTTGGACCTCTTTCTGTGCAACAATTACTTTCGGCAAAAAAAACCATTGATGATCTTTATCAAAATGTGATTATTCCATCTGCGTATACGGCAACGGGATTAATGCTTAACGAAAAAATGAGAACGGCCATGCGTGATGCTGTTCGCTGGAACGATCCCGATATGATCGAGGCCAAAATTCAGGCCCGCAAAAATTTTCTAATGGAATTTGAAAATAATCTGGGTTCTTTTGAAGCAACCATTAACACTGCCACTGGAAAAGAATTGTTTGTAAAGTATCTGGAAAATAAAGCGGCATATCTCAAGGTCATTGAGGAAATAGAGCAACTTGCACGCGAGAACAAAGATGAAGATGCTTATCGAATGATTGATAAAGGAACGGCGCTAGTCTCAAATGAGTTTCGCGAAAGCGTTCAAAAGATGTCCGATAATCGCAATGAAGAGACGGCCCAATTAATTTCTTCAATAGAGCTTAAGCTTAAGCAAATAATTACCTTAATGGCGATCATTGTGGCCGCCGGGTTAGTATTTGCTATCTTGGTAACCATTCTTATGAACTCTTCCATTAAAGGAATTGGTTCTTTATTTTTAACTACTGCCAATGTAGTAGCAGAAAATTCTACACAGATTGCTTCTGGCAATGGTGAATTATCCTCACGCACTCAAAAACAAGCTTCTTCGCTAGAGGAAACCGCTTCAACCTTAGAGCAAATTACTTCTGCTATAAAGCAAACTTCCGATAATGCTCAAAAGGCCACCTCATTATCTACACAGGCCGTAACTATTTCCAATAATGGCTCCAATCTATCCAATGATGTTCAAGCAGCAATGAAAGAGATCTCTGAAAGTAGTGGTAAAATTGCTGATATCGTAAATTTAGTAGAAGAAATTGCCTTTCAAACAAACATTTTGGCCATTAATGCGGCCATTGAGGCCGCCAAGGCCGGAGAACAAGGAAAAGGCTTTGCGGTAGTGGCCATCGAAGTTCGCGATCTGGCCCAACGCTCATCCGAAGCGGCCAAGGATATAAAAAATTTAATCGATAACAGTATTGAAAAAGTTTCTAGAGGCTCGGGCCTGGTAGATGAAAATGCCAAGAAGCTAAAAGAAATTTCTGGCAGCATTCAACAGGTGGCCGGAATAATGGATGAAATTTCTGCCGCTTCTCGAGAGCAATATGCGGCCATCGAACAAATAAATCGGGCGGTATCAGAAATTGATTTGGTTACCCAACAAAACTCTACTCTCGTGGAAAAAATTTCTGCCTCTAGTGAGGAGATGAATACCTCTTCTCGCGGAATGAAAGAGTTGATTTTGCAATATTTAACAACTGGTAAGAATAACCAAAATCCTCCGAGCTAATTGCCAAACATCTGCAAGTCAAGGTAGAGTCAAGCTCAGTTATCACAAAGCAAACGCGGAAAAACAGACGTGCAGAAATTTAAATTTTTATTGCTAACTATTTTGATTGCTAATTTATTCGGCATTTGTCTGGCAGAGGATAGCTTGTCTAACGAACCATCCTGCTTTGAAAATTTTCCGCAAAAGCAAAATATGATTGCTATTTTAAATCGACACGCTCGTGGGTTTAAGATTTATATTTCTCACGATAAAAAAAAACGTCTAATTTTTACTAACACGACAAATACCAAAAACAAAAAAACAACAGTCTTGGCAATTGGCCCCAACAATTGGAAAGAGGCAAAAATTAATTGTCCTCTTGTTGCAACACTCTCTTCTCCGCAAAAAGTCATCTTGATGTCAACAAGCTACATTCCTCCACTGGAAGAATTAAATGAACTAAATAGTGTCGCGGGAATCTCTAATTTTAACTTAATTAACAATCCTTTTTTTAAAGAAAAGAATGCGGACAATCTGGAAATAGGCTTTCCGCCCAACATTGAAAAAATATTGAAGATTAATCCCGATCTGTTATTTGCCTATCGCACGAGTACTCCGGACATAGATGGCCTTAACGCTATCTCTCGCGCAGGTATTAAGGTTGTTGAGGTGGCAGAATTTTTAGAAAAATCTCCTCTGGCACGTGCCGAATGGCTAATCTTTTGGGGTGCTATCTATGGGAAGTTGGAATTAGCACAGCAGCGTTTTTTAGAAATTGAAAGAAGATATTTAGAACTTCAAGCACTGGCCAACAAGCAAACAAAAAGGCCCTCCGTGCTTATTGGCAATATTCAAAACAGTCTCTGGGTTGCTCCGGGCCTTGCGAGCGATTTGGCACAAATGATAAAAGATGCCGGGGCCAATTATCTTCTCTTTGATAATACACAAGCATCACCAGCACTCTTTCCATCTGAAAAAATCTTAACCCTCCCTTCAACCATCAATTTTTGGTTACCACAAAATAATTGGAATTCATTTGCAGAACTATCGTCAGAAAGTTTTTACAAAATTCTTTTGGCGCAAAAAGCGCCCAAAATTTTCAATAGCACCAAAATAGTTAACCGCCATGGGGGAAATGATTACTATGAAACGGCCCTGATGCGGCCAGATTTGTTGCTGGCCGATTTAATAAAAATATTTCATCCTAAAATTTTATCAGAAAATACTCCACTCTGGTTTAAAGAGCTAAAAGATGAACATCGCAAATAAGCGGCCTATTATATTTTTGTTGTTGTTATTTTTATATTTGGCCGGCGCCGGATCTCTTTTGTTGATTGGCCCACTCGATCTTTCCGCTGCCAATTCTGATTTAATAAAACAGATTATTTGGGATTTACGCCTTCCTAAAATGATTGCAGCGGCAATGGCCGGAAGTTCTTTGGCCCTTTGCGGATTACTTCTGCAAACCTTTTTTAAAAATCCACTTGCAGATCCCTATATTTTGGGAGTCAGCAGCGGCTCGGCCTTGGGGGTTGTTACCTGGATCATGCTGGCACACAGTGCAATTGTCGGACAACTGCTGGGAGAAACCTGGATTAACGTTGGCAGCGGAATTTTTTCTTTTATTGGCAGTTTTCTCATCTCTACTTTTGTGGTTTTTCTTTCACGGCAAATTGTCAGCAGTTCAATGATTTTAATAGTTGGAATAATTGTTAGTTATCTGGCCAGTACCATTATCAACATATTTGTCTCCGTAAGCGATATCTACGAGATAAAATCTTTCCTTCTATGGAGTCTCGGTTCCTTTTCGCGAATTTCCCTCCGTGGAGCACAGTTATTTTTGGGCCTGTCAATTTTGGCCTTTATCTCATCTATGGCGCTTGCGGTAAAATTGAACCTTTTTTTAATGGGAGAAAATTATGCCCAAACTTTGGGTGTTAATATAAAAAAGCTAAAACTATTTGTGCTCATTATAAGCTCAATACTGGTCGGGGCCACCACCTCTTTTTGTGGGCCCATAGCTTTTGTTGGTATCATTGCTCCCCATATTGCAAGATCGCTTTTTTCTACTAATGATCACAAGGTTATTATGCCAGCAGTTTTTTTAGTAGGAGGGGCGGTAACACTGTGGTCCCAGGTGGCCTTAGAAGTTTGGGCCATCAACATACCTTTTAATGCAATAGTTAGTTTAATGGGAATTCCTATAATTTTATACTTGTTAATTAGAAATGGCCGCAGCGGAGGACACAATGATTATTGATTCACCGCTGGTTCAAGGTATAAAAGTATCTTTTGGCCATCAATATGACATCCTTTCTGATTTTAATTTTGAAATTTATAAGGGAGAGATGATTGGCCTTGTTGGACAAAATGGTTGTGGAAAAACTACCATTTTGAAGGCATTAGCAAAACTACATGCTCATCGCACTGGAGATATTTTAATTCAGAAAAAAAACATCTCACACTACTCTTCGGAAGAGTTGGCACTCTTGGTAAGTGTGGTTTTAACTGATCGCCTGAATATTCCCAACACCACAGTAGAAAAAATTGTAAGCTTGGGCCGTTATCCTCACACAAATTTATGGTATGGCCTTGATGGCCCCAACCAAGCAGTAGTAAATGAAGCTCTCCATTTAACCGGAACAGCGCAAATTCGGAACAACTATTTCAATGAACTCAGTGATGGCCAAAAGCAAAAAGTACTTATTGCCAAGGCCATTGCCCAAGAGACGCCTTTAATATTGATGGATGAGCCGACTAATTTTTTAGATATCTCCAGTCGAATTGAAATTCTGGATATCTTAAAGAAGATTGTTAAGCAAAAAAAAATTTCTATTTTATTTTCCACCCATGATTGGGAGGCCGCGTTGGAAGTAGCAAATCGCGTTTGGATTGTCGGCAGCAATGGGAAGATGATTTATGGTTTACCGGAGGATTTAATTTTGGCGCGTAAACTAGAATCTTCTCTTAATCTTGCTAACTTTAAGTTTGATTATGACAAGGGAAAATTCATACTACTGCGTCAGGCCGGCCAATCGATTCAGCTTTTCGGGGGAAACGAATTATTTTATTACTGGACTAAGCACGCACTAGAAAAAGAAGGGTATCAAGTAGTGGCCGGCCAGCGCGGCCAACCAAGTAGTAATTTGCCAACTATCAACATCGATGAAGTAAGAAACTCTTGGCAACTAGCATGGGCCGGGGAAATTTACGACTGCCCTTCAATTGATTATCTACTCAAATGGCTCGATCACCTCAGCGATAAATAGTTCGGGGCCAAATGGACACCTGTCCTTTTAAAAATAGTCCATGACATGTCAGAAAAAATATCATTCTTTGTTCTAGAGTTTTTAATTTTTTTATATTAACCTAAGCGGATTCGTGCGGTTCAGTCAGGAATTTCGATTGAATTTATAATGACACAACAAGAGGTTTCCTCATGAAAAAATTCTCATCTTTAATTTTTACCATCGGCTTTTTTATTCTAGGCCAAACATTTGCACAGGACGTCACCCTAAACGGAATAGACACTCCTGATGACAAAGGTGGTTCCATTGATCTTTCGTGGGCCATTTCTAATCCGGCACTAGAAAAAAGTATCAAAGGCATTGCGGTGCTGCGCTCAGAAGGAAGTGGCACTTTTTCCGAAATTAAAACACTGGGTGATTATGAGCGAACTTATGCCGATAACGGAGAAATCAAAAACAACACGCCATATTATTATCAACTATCTTTCAAAGATGAGGCGGGCGTGGTTTTTTTTACTACCGAACCGGCCGGCCCATTCATGTCAGCACCTCAATGGTTTAATAGTAAAAAAATTGCAAATCTAATTTTTGCTATCGTCTCCATTGCAATAATTCTAATTTTTATTCGCCTGGCGCGCAAAGGCAAGGATCTATATATTCGCCATCTGGCCGGGGTAGATGCTATAGAGGATGCGGTGGGACGCGCCACCGAAATGGGAAAGCCCTGCGTTTACTCTCCGGGAATTGACCCGATTGAAAGTATTGCGACTCTTGCCTCCATCTCTATCTTGTCAAAAATTTCGCAAACAGTTGCAGAATATGATTCTCGCATGATTATCCCTAATTTCGATCCAGTAGTTTATTCCGTTATCGACGAAGTTGTTCGAGATGCCTACATAAAGACTGGCCGGCCAGATGCTTACAAGTCTGATGATGTTTACTTTTTAACCAATGGCCAATTTGCTTATGCTTCAGGTATTTCTGGATTAATGGCCCGCGAAACTCCGGCAGCTAATTTTTTCTTGGGATTTTTCATGGCCGAATCTCTAATTTTGGCAGAAGCAGGTTCCATGACCGGGGCCATCCAAATCGCCGGTACCGACTCTATCAGTCAAATTCCATTTTTTATTGTGGCCTGCGACTATACCCTCATTGGAGAAGAACTTTATGCCGCAGGTGCCTTGATGGGGGATGATCCCAGGTTGAAAGGTGGAATTAAAGGTCAAGATTACGTGAAATTGGTGGCCATGATTGTATTAGTAGTTCTTTTTACGTTAAAACTTTTTGGTGTAGCAGGAATCGATAAGATTCTAGTAGGAGGCTAATATGTTCTTAAAGAAAACAGTTCCTTTTTTGATAACACTCTTCATGGGGATAATGTCCTTCACCTTTTATTACGTTCCTCATCAAATGGTACAAGATGTTTGGGATAAATCGGTAGAATGGTCCATGATCATTGCCGGGGGCGCTATGGCCGTTGGTGCAATCTCTATGATCCGAACTTATATTCACAAATCATTCAACCGCACTAACCCTAATCGCTATTACAGTATGTTGACACTTATTTCGCTGACGGCGATGACGGTAATTGGCCTTTTCGGTGGTGGAATTGAGCCTGGCTCTTTGTTTGATACCATTTTTACAAGCGTACTCTCTCCACTTGAGTCTACGATGTTTTCCTTGCTTGCTTTCTATATTTCCTCGGCGGCCTTTCGAAGTTTCCGTCTCAAAAGTTTTTCGGCCGGATTATTGTTGGCCGCCGCTTTGTTGGTTATGATTGCACAAATTCCATTGGGAGAGGTAATTAGCCCCTGGATTCCCAAAGCAAAAGATTGGCTTTTAAATTATCCTAACGTTGCCGCCCAACGAGCAATTATGATTGGAATTGCTATTGGTGGTGTTTCAACTGCACTTAAAATTATTCTGGGAATTGACAAATCTGTCTTCTCTGGATCTGGAAAGTAAGGGAAAAGGATAAACTATGCAACAAAATACATGGATAAAAAAACTTTTTAATCTTGATCGGCGAGTGGTCTATCTCTGTCTCTTTATCGCCATAATACTTCCTTTTTTCATGAAACCAGTAGTTAAGATGACCACCACTGAATGGGTGCAAAAATCTTATGATTTAGTAGAAGAGGCCGCGGTCAAACAAAAGCCTATTCTGATTGGCCTTGATTATGATCCTGCAACCATGGCCGAACTAAAACCAATGGCGGCAGCAATTTTGCGCCATGCCTTTTCCAGAAACGTAAAAGTCGTCGGAATGACTTTCATAACTACCGGAACTTCACTGGCCGCAGGTATTTTAGATCAAGTGGCCAAGGAATATGGAAAAGTTTACGGTGAAGATTATGTCTTTTTAGGATTTACCACTCAGTTAAATCAGGCCCTTTTAAATTTTGGGGATAATTTTCGCAAAACATATCCTAAAGATTTTAAAAATACTAACGTTGATGAAATTCCTCTACTGAAAAACATTCGCAACTATAATGACTTTCATTTAGTAATTGATCTTTCCGGAACAAAAATCCCCGGGTACTTTATTGTTTATGGTGTCGACAAGTATAACTTCAACTATGTGGCCGGGGTTACGGCCGTTTCTGCTACTGAATATTTTCCCTATCTACAATCCGGACAAATGAAGGGATTAATGGCCGGAATGAAAGGGGCGGCCGAGTATGAAGGCTTGGCCAATAAGATCGATGCGGGAATGAGAGGGATGGCCTCGCAATCTTGGGGCCATTTAACTATTATCTTTTTTATTATTATTGGAAACATTCTCTACTATATGAAAAGAAGATTTGAAGGGAGAGGTTCACTATGAAGTTAAGTACAGATCCATGGGTTTGGGCCGCGGCCCTTTGTACCATCTCTATTTTTTCCTATCTTTGGAAAGAAAATCCACTTTATCGTGTTTTGGAGCACATTTTTGTGGGCCTCTCCGTCGGTTACGGTATTTGTATCACCTGGTATCAGGTTTTACTTCCTAAATTCTGGGCGCCACTAATCGAGGAAAAACAATTCACTCTTTTAATCCCCGCGGCCATGGCCATCTTGATGCTATTTCGCTTCTCGCAAAAACATGGCTGGCTTAGCTTTTGGCCACTGGCCTTTTTAATTGGATTCAGTGGCTATTCCATCCCGGCCATCATTGATACCAGTCTTTTAAAGCAACTTCAGGCCACCATAAATGTCTCTTTAAGTGGTGGAGTCTGGGCGGCATTTAGCGGACTAATTATTATTGTTGGAACGCTCTCTTGTCTGCTTTATTTTTATTTTTCGATTCCACATACCGGAGTAGTGGGAAAAATCTCTAAATTTGGTTCGATGCTGCTAATGATCTCTTTTGGCGCAAGTTTTGGTTACACTGTAATGGCCAGGATCTCTTTGCTGATTGGACGAATTATGTTCTTACTTAAAGACTGGTTAGGGGCAATTACTTAATCTGCCATTACATTGCCCATGAACAAACCAAAAAGTGACAAGGAAGAACTAGATCCGGCCAAAACGGAGGTACTAGACAAGATTGCTGATTTTATCTTGAAAAAAGATCTAGATGTCTTGGCCGTAATGACAATAGAAAGCATGCGGCCCCTACACTTCCTTGGCAGTCAAGCGATGCTTTTTTTTGAACCCTTCTTGGGCGTTTTAATAAAACCAGAAAAAATAAAGGCCTTTCGCGAAGCAATGGAAGAGAGTAAGTATATCGACTATCTTCTAGCTCGAATTGAAAATCCACCTACTCAGCAATAATCTCTACGTTCGCTCGAGGAATAGTTACGACTTTTCCATCACTAAATTTTACTTCTAAAACTCGTGCTTTTGTTTCGGAGTCAATCTTTTGCAATTCGTGAGGAAGAGCAGTTACGATACCCAGTTTACCAAAAAATGGTGGCCGAATGGCGCGAATTTGTGAGCCGATATCTAATACCAAGGCGGCCTGCTCGCGATCATCTGTTAAATTAGTTTTTACTGATTCTTTGTAGGAGACAATAATTTCCGGACGAATAACTCCGGCACGAATTTGAGTCGCTCCGCTTATGGAGGCAACTTCTCCTTCTCGCTCTTTTAATGTTTTATAGGTGCGATCGGCCATCGCAATTTTACCAAATCCTTCAGTCAAGACAATGGTTAGACCTATTTGTTCTGTTCCCGTAATGGCAACTCCTAAATCATAGCCTAAAATTTTCTTTAAATCATGACTGCTGATTCCACCAACAATAATTCCCTTAACTCCCATTTTGATGGCCTTTTGAATTGCCTCATGGCCGGCAAAGGCCCCGCCCACCAGAATTGTTCCGCGATGTGACTCGTTGATCATGTTGGGTTCCAAAACATCAGCAGAAGAGTTAATTGCAAATTTTAGTGGCCCCCAGGTTTCTCCGCCAATACCAAAAATTCCCTGGATAAAAGTAGCAACTGTTTCCACCACAATTCCCTCAGAAGGGATAACCTCAACGACTTCTCCATCAATATAGCCCTGAACCTCAACCGGGATAGGAGGTTCTCGCAACATTACCTGGCCAGTTACTTCTGATATTGATTCAACGACGCCTTCTACCGGGGCCTCAATTTTAGTGCGCAAAAATTTAATAAAACTTTTGCTTTCTGCTAAAACATCTCCCTTTGAAAAAGAGTCTCCCTCTTTTTTTGACATAAACTGCCGGATGTCCCCTGGCTGAATCCCTAATATGTTAACTACATTTATAGTGGTGACATTTCCAGGCAAGGATGTTTTTGCCACAATATCATCTTTAGATATTTTATCACCCTTCTTTTTTACCACTTCGCCTTTCAGCGGAAGAATGCGCTCTTTTCTTATCACTGTTTTTTTTGCAACTCTAAGTCCTGGTGCGTATGCCTGTGCCATTGCTAACTCCTATTATTAATACTCAGGATAAAGGTTTAATGCTTGATTCCACTCTTTAATTTTTCTTTTGCGCTCTTCTGGATTTTCCGGAATTACCAGATCTCGGCCTCGAGCATCCACTACCAATCCAACAACGCCACCCTTAACTTCTTTGGCGAGGGACTTTCCTGGCCCATTGCCAACATCAAAATTTCTACATGGATTTAGTTCTACTTGAGCGGTCTCACCCAGGCCAAGATTAAACATTTTCATTTGGCCAAAGGTAATGGATTCCGAAAGAGTAGTTCCACCCATTGTGATTTTATAATCCATAACTTTGGCGCCTTCTTTAGCAACCCCCACCGGCGCAATACAGGTTCCTAGATAAACCATGCAGTCTTTATCAAAAACTTCTGTCGCAATTTCCTGATTTATATTGGAGAGAACGCCCAAATGAGGCATCATAAAAATACTATCCACGGCCAACATGGTGACCCCTTCTGGTTTAAAAGCATCAATCATCATACTCATCGATTGATTCCGTCTGGGGGCGTGAGATAAAACACCTCCGGAGCCAACGATCAAATCTAATCCCATCATGTTGATAATGGACTGTCCTGTCGCTGTTTGGTTAAGCGCATCAGCGATAGAACGAGTTTGCTGAACCCCTTTTAGGCCAACCGCTAGCACCTTATGCTGATCAAAGGAGAGACGAAGTGCTTCACGAGAAATTGCCTGCTCAATTTTTAACTCTTCCATACTTTGTGGAATTGTTGTGGGCCGGATCATTTTGTTTTTTATACGGTCGCCAACCTCTCCCTCTTCAACTTCAAATGATAGCCAACGCATAACATTTTTAAGCCCCGCATCTGCGAGAACATTAGATATAGAGTAACTCATTCCATAGTTGGCAGAAACTGTCCGATTGAAAACATCACCAACCACAGAAAAAACGTCGGTGGTTGCGCCACCAATATCAACGCCAATTACATTTATCTTATTAATGCGCGAGATGGTCTGCATAATCTGTCCAACCGCCGCAGGTGTGGGCATAATTTCGATGGAGGCCATCTCCATTAACTTTTTATATCCTGGTGCCTGCGCCATAACATGCTCTAAAAAAAGAGTCTGAATCTCAAGACGGGCCGGCATTAAGTTTTCTTTTTCTAAACTAGGGCGAAGATTATCGGTAATAACCAGCGCCATCTTTTCATTAAGAATCTTCTTTACTTCCTCGCGAGCATCAATATTTCCAGCATACAAAACCGGGAGTTTATAACTCATTCCTAGACGAGGCCTTGGATCGGCTGCGCCAATATATTCGGCAAGCTCCACCACATGCTTAATTGTTCCACCATCGGTTCCCCCAGAAAGTAAGATCATATCTGGACGCAGTTGGCGAATTCGTTCAATTTTTTTATGGGGAAGACGTTTATCGTTGATGGCCAAAATATCCATAACGATGGCCCCGGCCCCCAGTGCAGCACGCTGCGCACTCTCTCCAGTCATGGTTTTAACTGCTCCGGCCACCATCATTTGCAATCCTCCACCAGCGCTGGAAGTGGAAATATAAGCATCTACTCCCACTTTCCCATTGGCGGGAGTAATAATTTTATCGCCATCTAGAATCTTTCTTCCCGAGAGTTCTTCAATTTCTTTGATAGAATTTAAAACGCCCACTGTAACATCTTCAAACGGTGCTTCCACGGTAGTGGGGGCCTCTCCCCGAAAAGTTTGACGATACTCGTTACCCACTTTTTCGATTAGAATTGCTTTGGTGGTAGTTGATCCACAGTCAGTGGCAATAATCGCCTGAATCTCTTTGCCCATTGAATTTCTCCTTCATATAAAATGAAACCGGCAAAACTGCAAAAATAGAACGCAATAGTCCAATAGATGTAACATAGAAGGCGCAACTTGAGAAATTTTTTGGCAAAATTTTCGAAAAAAAGCAGGTGATTTTTAAGTCAAGTTGGACAAAAGATCGATCACCCCTTGGTGTTCTTTTTTTATTGCAATATCCAAGGCCGTCTGGCCATTTATATCCTTGGCCTTTACATCAATTCCTGCAATCACCAAGCGTTTGGCCACCTCCACTCTTCCGTGAACGGCCGCATACATAAGATACGTTCGCCCCTTGACCTTATTAGTAATCCGAGCGCCATGTTTAAGTAATGCCTCTACTGCTATTGCATTTCCGTTTACTACCGCATCAAACATAGGTTCTTGTAAACTGCTATCTTTGGCATTTATTTTGGCCCCCATCGAGAGCAAAAAAGGGATAACCTCTGGATTGTTGGTACGAGTAGCATAGTGTAGACAAGTTTTACCAAACTTACTCATCAATCCAACGTTGGCATTTTTAGCAATAACTTCTTTAATGGCCGCCATTGCTCCCTTGGCACAAAGAAGCATCAAGATCGTTTCTCCGGCCGCATTTCGATAATTGATATCGCCTCGCAACGCAGTGATTATTTCATCGGCCTTTTTTTCGTGAGAAGTCGACTCTATCGCCAGCGGCGAATCTGTCATTTCTTTGTTCAAATCTCCAGCTTCTAATTTGTTTATGACCTGAGCTAATTCTAGTTGTTCGCGGGCGACCACCAGCTTACTCTCATTAGTCGGTTGGCCACGAGTCACTGTGCCATGAAATATTTCTTCATTACTACTATCTATTTCTTCACTCGTTCCAGAAACAATAGTAGACGAGGCCAGATCACCCTCTTTCTCTCCAGCAATCAAGGTTGACTGCTCAACAATATTTGCCTCGCCACTGCCTTTAACCAACATCATCTCATCATCAATGATCTCTTTTGAACCATGAATCAGGACATTAAAATTACTGTGGGCCTTTTCAAAATTAGGCACAGGCCTTTCTGGCATTGGTCGATTTATTGCCTCTAAAAATTCATCTTCGGTAAATGGTTTTAATAAAACCTCTTTAATCCGCGCACATTTTCTTTTAATTTTGTCCGCATAATGCTGACTTATGTGGCCACTAATAATAATTAGCGGTGTTTCGGTATTTGGATGATCACTTTCATGAACAATGGCATCTACAATTTTATCACTAGTGGTATTATTGGCCAAAATAATATCTAAAACAATACAGCAATATTGATGTTTCCGAACCAAATCAATGGCGGTAGGAATCTCTGCTGTCTTGTGCATGACAAATCCTTTGCTCTCTAAGGTAAATTCCAAAAAGTCTAAAATATCTTCATTATCATCAACAGCAAGTATAAGTTTTGAAGTCTGGCCCATATTGGAACAGTTTAATTTAGAGAGAAGAAAAAATCACCAGGTCAAATAATCCATTTTTCTCAATCAGAAAAAAAATAGTTGACTAAATTTTATTAGTCGGATTGTATGCTTGTTAGGTGGATTTTTATTTTTTTAATCTCTCCTTCCCGCTTATAAGTTAATTCGATTTCGTCCCCCACTTTGTAATTATCCAAGATATTATAAATATCATCGTAGCTATTAGTTTTTTTGCCATCAATGGCCAAGATTATGTCTCCAAGATATAGTCTGCCATAACGATCTCTAGTAATTCCACGCAATCCGGCCGCCGCCAACGGCCCTTTCTCATCTACAAAACTCGCAATTATTAGTCCCTCTTTAACATTGAAGCGAAAACTAATCTCATCAGAAAGGAGAGTGATTCCCAGTCCTGGCCCAATTACTTTTCCATTTTTTATTAGCTGGGGAACAATGCGTTTAATGGTATCAACTGGCACGGCAAAACCTACGCCAGAACTAGTTCCTGATTGACTAAAAATTACGGTATTCATACCAATTAATTCTCCCGATGAATTAAGAAGCGGCCCACCAGAATTACCAGGATTGATAGAAGCATCAGTTTGAATCATCCCATGAATTTTCACTCCTCCAACTCCTTCGATTTTTCGATCAAGGGCAGAGACCACTCCCACCGTCAAGGTGTTATCCATTCCAAAAGGGTTTCCAATGGCCACCGCCTTCTGGCCAACGAGTAACGATGCTGAGGAACCTGGCCCAATCGGCTGCAGAGCCTTAGGCGGATCAACGATCTTTAATACGGCAATATCTTTTCGCGGCTCACTTCCAACCACGGTGGCCTTGTATTGTTTTTGATCATGATGAAAAGTGACAATAAAAGAATCACTATCTCCCACAACATGAGCATTAGTGACGATATGCCCATCTGTATCCCAAAGAAATCCAGAACCAGATCCAACGGGGACTTCCACCGGGGAGTAATCCCAAAAAGTCCGGGCCAATTTTATGCTGGTGATATTTACAACTGCACTATCATTTTTTTTGTAAATACTAATAGTGTTTTTTTCCTCTGCCGTCAGTCCATCACTCATCTGCCCATCAAGTAGTGCACTGGCCGGAAATAGCGGAATTATAAATAGCAAAAGAAAAAAAATTGCTTCTTGTTTTGTCATAACTGTTCTCCCGTTTACAATCAGTCTTAATACAAGTTATCGTCTCATTCATATGGAAATTAAAATTTATAACCGAAGAGAAAAGAAAATTGAAGTTGAAAAAGTGTTAGGCGGCAAGGCCATAAGTTGGCTTTATGGAAATAATTATGGCCGCTTCGTGGAAAAAGGGCTGGCATTCAGCTTTATTAGTAAGATTTTTGGACTACTTCAAGAACAAGGCAGTAGCAAAAAAAAGATTGTTCAATTTATAAAAGATTATTCAATCAAAATTGATGATTTTGAAGAAGAGGAATATCAAAATTTTAATCAATTTTTTATTCGTAAATATCGTCCAGGAATACGGGATTTTGTACAAACAAAAAACCTGATGCCGGCGTTTTGCGAGGCCCGCTACTTTGGATATAGACGCATTTTTCCTGACGTAAAGATGCCGGTCAAAGGAATTTTTCTCTCTGCAAAGGCCTTGGTGGATAATGAAAAATGGTTTAATTTTTTTACTGATGGGCCGCTAATGATTGCTCGCCTTTGTCCCGTGGATTATCATCGTTTCCATTTTCCTGATGATTGTAAAATTTTGGACAGCTATCGCATTCACGGCAAATTTCACTCCGTCAATCCTGTTGCGCTAGCGGCAAATGGTAAAGTTTTTCTTGAAAATGAACGCCAGGTAACTATCTTAGAAAGTGACAATTTTGGAAAGTTGGCCTTTATAGAAGTAGGAGCAATGTGCGTTGGAAAAATTGTACAGACCTATGCTGCCGGACAAGCAAAATTTAAACGTGGAGCTGAAAAGGGATATTTTTTATTTGGCGGATCCACCGTTATTATCTTGGGAGAAAAAGATCGGTGGATTCCTGCTAATGATATTTTAGAAAATAGTGAGAAAGGAATTGAAGTTCTTGTGCCGTTAGGCGATGTTGTCGCTTCGCAAATTTGACTAAACTAATATCCATCTATACATCAGATTCCTTCCTGCATAACTGTTTACAACTCACACTGATAGAAGATATAAGATAGGGTAGCGCTTTTTATCGAATTTATTATTAAATTTGGCCCAAACGGCCTCAAAATAACTTGGTGTTTAATGCTTTATCATTTTCTATATCCGCTCACCCAATCCATAGGTGGGCCAACTATCTTCCGTTACATTACCTTTCGCGCCTTTTTTGCTTTTATGCTGGCCATCGTCATCTCTATTTTTTGGGGAAAACGTTTTATTGCCTTTATGAAGCGCAAGCAATTTGGTCAGGTTATCCGAACAGATGGGCCAGAGACACACTTTAAGAAGGCCGGCACTCCCACCATGGGAGGAGTTGTAATTCTTGGAACTATTTTTAGCACAACGGCCATCTGTGGTAATTTTTTATCTTTGCCGGTCCTCATGACACTCTTTGTGGCAATCTCATTATTCATTCTTGGATATATTGACGATTATTTGAAGGTTTTAAAGAAAAACACCAATGGAATTTCTGCTCGCGGCAAATTAGCATGGCAAATTTTAACTGCGGCCATTTTTGCAATTGTTTTAATTCAAAATGATGTTATCGATACCGCCCTCTACTTACCGTTTTATAAAGGGCCATTTATCGATATGAAATACCTCGCCATCCCCTTTATTATTTTTGTTATCGTTGGTTCTAGTAATGCCGTTAATTTGACCGATGGCCTCGATGGATTGGCAATTGGGCCTATTATAACTAGTGCTGCTAGTTTGGGATTATTGGCCTATGTTGGAGGGCATCGAGAAATTGCTTCATATCTATTTATCCCCTATGTCGAAAATGTCGGTGAGTTATTAGTCGTCGCCGCGGCCACCATCGGTGCCGGGGTAGGTTTCTTATGGTATAACTCCTATCCCGCCGAAGTTTTCATGGGTGATGTTGGATCACTATCGCTGGGAGGTATTTTGGCCTCCATTGCTATCGCTACTCGCAATGAAGTTTTATTTGTTATCATCGGTGGAATTTTTGTGGTGGAAGCAGTATCCGTTATTTTACAGGTTGGTTCTTATAAATTACGACAAAAGCGAATTTTCAAGATGGCACCCATTCATCATCATTTTGAATTAAAGGGATGGCCAGAGACAAAAGTAATTGTTCGCTTTTGGATTATCAGCATTTTTTTAGCAATTTTTGCAATTGCCACTTTAAAGCTACGTTAGAAAAAAGGGAGAAATATTGTGGAAAGATATAGAAATAAAAAAGTATTAATTGTTGGTATTGGCAGAACTGGTTTCAAACTTATTGAGTTTTTCAATAAACTTGAGTGCGACATTAAGGTCACCGACATTAAACCAATTTTTGACTTAAACAAAGCGGTAAAACGGTTAAAAAGAATTCAGCCCAATCCACAAATGTCTTTTGGTGAGCACAAAGATGAAGATTTTCTCGAGGCCGACATAATTGTTTATTCTTCATCGGTAAATCCCAAGCTTCCCCAGTTAGAGCTGGCCCGGGCCAAAGGGAAAGAAGTCTATTGCGAATTTTCCTTGGCCGCTTCTTTGTGTCGCAGGCCAGTTATTGCAGTTTGTGGAAGCTATGGCCGTACTACAGTTGCCAACATGATTGGGTTCACCCTAAAGCAAGATGGGAAAAATGTTTTTGTTGGCGGAACCAGCGAAAATCCATTTATCGATTACGCCATGCTGCCCAGCAAGGATGAAATAGATTTTGTGGTTGTTGAAATTTCAGCACTACAATTACGAAGTATTTCCAATTTTCGCCCACACGTAGTGGTTTTTACCAACATCATGGAGGGATATCCCAAAGAACATTTCGATTCCGTAAGTGACTACATCGAGACAAAATTGGGGATTATAAAAATGCTAGGGCCTGATGATACTCTCATTGCTAACTTTGATCGCCTATCTAATAACGTCTTTTTGCGTAATGCTAAATGCAGAACCTATTGGTACTCACGAAAATCGTTTATGGAAATGGGAGTTCTTAATGAAGTTCAAGGAACTCATTTTCATAATCGCCGTATAACTTGTAATATAAATTGTCACTCTGAATTCATTGTTTCAAAAATGCGCATTGTGGGGGTTGATAACCGAGAAAACTTATTGGCCGCCATCACCGTCTGCAAAGCACTAGATATTTCTGATAAGGCCATCCAAACGTGTGTGGAAAAATTTCCGGGAATCCAGCACCGCTTGGAATATGTAATGGAAAAAAATGGTGTTTGTTTTTACAATGACTCCAAGTCAGAGAACATGGAAACCCTGATAAAAAGCCTACAGGCCTTTAAGGCCCCAGTAATCTTAATCGCCGGCGGAAAGGACGTTGAAGATATTGATTACGACAAATACGCCAAAGAGATCATTGATTTAACCAGGGTCTTAGTTTTGGTTGGCGAAAGCAAAGAGCGAATGAACCGCTCTCTGGGAGAACACCCACAAACTTATATCGTTGGCTCTTTTGAAGAGTCCATCCTGTTTGCTTATCAAAAGTCTCGCACCGGGGATGTAATTTTATTATCTCCAGGAAACTCCAGTACTGACTTTTTTCGCGACTTTGATGAACGAGGAAACTATTTCAAAAAATTAGTCTATCAACTGTAACGATAAAGTCGATATACACCAATGGCACCAGATGTGACGAGTAACAAAGATTTGCCATCTTACGATTTAGATCGCGCAGTTAAATATTTTATAATCATTATCGGATTAATCGCCATGCTGGGGTTAATAATGGTTTTTTCTTCCAGCTACATCTATGCCAAAGAAACTTTTGGCTCTTCGACCTATTTTTTTTTCCGCCAATCATTTTTTATCGCGGCCGGTTTGTTGGTAGCACTCATAGTTGGCATCAGCAAAATTAATTTTTGGATTAATTACGGACGATATCTAAACATTGTGGCCATTTTACTGTTACTTCTAACTTTTTTCCCTGGCATTGGGGTTGTAGTAAAAGGATCACATCGTTGGATAAATATTTTAGGATTAACAGTGCAGCCGGGGGAGATAATTAAATTTACCACTATGCTGGCCGCCCTTTTTTATTTTGAAAATTTTTCCATATTGGAGCGAAAAGAGAAGATAAAGCAAGGTATATTCCTAATAGCTCCGCTAGTGGTTTTAATTAAGCAGCCAGATTATGGAACCTTTTTAATCTGCTTCACCGTAATTGGATTTGTCTGCTTTATGAGTTCTTTTTCTCGTAAATATTTTTACATCTTTTTAGCTTCTGGCATTACTATAGGGGCCGCGGCATTATTCATTGAATCTTATCGCATTAAGCGAATTTTAACTTTCCTTGATCCTTGGAAAAATCCACAAACTTCTGGATTCCAAATTATTCAATCATATTTGGCGTTTGCAAATGGCGGAATCTTCGGGGAAGGATTGGGCAATAGCAATGAAAAACTTTTTTATCTTCCAGAAGCACATAACGATTTCATTTTTAGCGTAATTGGAGAGGAGCTGGGCCTTTTTGGTGTTTTAATGGCAATTTTACTTTTCGTGGCAATGATTTATCTGGGATTTAAGATCGCGCTAAAAATGGAAAGTCGAATGTCGCAAATTTTAGTTTCTACGGTCGTATTTGTGGTCGGATTGCAAGCACTTTTAAACATGGGAGTAGTTTTGGGATTATTGCCAACAAAAGGATTAAATCTTCCTTTTATTAGTTATGGCGGATCATCAATAATTTCTAACTTTTTTGCCATAGGACTGATAATCTCTGCCTTTAGGCAGACGCGAGTGATTCTGAATAATTCAGCATTAACTACGCAGGATAGATAGCAAGTACAGGTTGGGGGAAATTAATATGGGTGATATTAAGCACAAAAAAATTCATATATATTTTATCGGTATCGGTGGTATTGGCATGAGCGGTATTGCCGAAGTTTTAATTGCCCTCGGTTACCGCGTTTCGGGATCAGATCTCTCTTCTTCTGGAACTACCAAAAGACTAACTGAATTGGGGGCCCATATCCATTTTGAACATCGGGCAGAGAATGTCCATGGAGCGACTATTGTCGTCTATAGTTCGGCAATAAACGCTGATAATCCAGAAATGATTTATGCAAGAGAAAATAACATCCCCATCATGCGACGAGCGGAGATGATTGCTGAACTAATGCGTCTAAAACAGGGGCTGGCCATTGCAGGAACACATGGAAAAACTACCACCACCAGCATGCTGGCCACTATTTTACATGAGTGTAAACTAGACCCCACTTACATTATTGGTGGAATCGTAAAAAACTTAAATGGCCATGCTAAAATTGGAACCGGAAAATTTTTAGTGGTTGAATCTGACGAATCAGATGGTTCTTTTTTGCTTTTTAATCCCATAATTTCCGTTATCACTAATATTGATTATGACCACATGGATTTTTATAAGACTCGGGAAAATTTGCTAGATGCCTTTTTAGAGTTTGCCAACAAAGTTCCTTTCTACGGATCAGTCTCTTTAAATTTACATGATGAGAATATTAGAAAAATTAAAAGTAAGATTCGTCGTCCCAAAGTTGGATTTGGCATTTATGATGAGCTAAAAAACGAGGCCACACTAGATGAGCTTCCAATTTTTGATGCTAGAAACATCCGCTATGAAAAATTTAGCATTATCTATGATCTTTATATTAGCGGACAAAAAGAGGCCACCGTAAATATTAAAGTTCCCGGAAGACACAATGTTTTAAACTCACTCGGCGCCATCTCTATGGCCGTGCAATTGGGCCTGGAGATTAATCAAATCGCTAGCGCCATTTCAAAATTTGAAGGAACCGGCCGACGTTGTCAGTTATTATATGAAAAAGATAATTTTGAAATTATCGATGACTATGGACATCATCCCACTGAAATAGCTAGCACCTTAAATGCCATTCGCGCTGCTCGCGAAAATAAAAAAATTATTGTTATTTTTGAACCACATCGCTTCACACGAACGAGAGATTGTTGGAATGAGTTTTTCCATTGCTTTAATCTGGCCGACGAAGTCTATCTTTGTCCTATCTACCCGGCCAGTGAGCGTCCAATTTCCGGAATTGAATCGTCACGGCTGGCCACCGACATTAATCGCTTACATCCCAACCTAATTACCGCCCTGGACTCTTCTGAGGAAATTGACAATATCGTCAAAAGATATAAAAAAAATCCCGTAACAATCATTGCACTGGGAGCTGGGGCCATTGGTAAAAAAATCAGAGAGGTTGTGGCCAATCTATGAAGGCATTATCGGATCTAGAAAATAATGACATTTCAATTGAAAAAGAAATTAGCTTAACCGACTACTCCACTATGCGCCTGCGCTCACAAGGAACAATTGTTAAAATAAAAAGCAAAGAGGCACTAATACAAGTTATCCAAAAATTAGCAAAACACCAAATCAAATATCTCGTTATTGGCAATGGTTCCAATCTTCTTTTAAAGGAGGTAGAGCCCTCTCCCCTTTTAAAATTAGAGTTTCCATTTGAACGAAAAATTTTAGAAACCGTTTCCCTTTCTTATAACTTGCCGGCGGCTATTCACCTTTCTTTATTAGTCAAAGCGGCAATGTCCTTGGGTTTGAAAGGATGGGAAGCATTGGCCGGTATTCCGGCCTCTTTAGGCGGTGCAGTGGCCATGAATGCCGGCACGGCCCTGGGCGAAATTTGCCAGATCGTGGAGATGGTTAAAATTATAAACTCCAAGGGAGAGGAAAAAGTTTTAAATGTATCCCCAGTTGATTTCAAGTATCGTGGCAATAATTTTTTACAAGAAGGAGATGTTATCTATGAGGTAACACTCAAACATTTAGGGATCGAGGCATCGCTTAAAGATACAATTTTGCACTATTTACAAAAAAGAACTGCTGAGCAACCACTCGATAAGAAAACCTGTGGTTCTGTTTTTAAAAATATAAAAAGTGAAGGAGTAACTTGCGCGGCCGGACATTATATTGATATAATGGGAATGAAGGGTTTTTCCAAGAACGGAATATCTGTTAGCAGTAAGCATGCTAACTTTTTTGAAAACGAAGAAGGTGGCACCTACAGTGATATGGTGTCAATGATGGAATATGTAAGAGGTGAGTTATATCTACAATTCGGAAAGAGATTCGATCCAGAAGTAAAAAGCTAGCTACGCTATTTTTCTTTTTCATCTTTGCTACAACTCCTATCTGGGCGGCCATGCCCACAGAATCTACCTCCGGGAATTTTCGCTACCGCACCTCTTTTGGCCATTGCCCCTCTCGAACTGCTGGAACACTGACATTAAAGTTGGTAAAAACTTTTGAACACACAAACTCTCTCCGAGAACTAAAAAAAGATATTGTTAATGAAAATCTGGTGGAAAAACATTTTATCTCTGAATATTCTGTAAAATATGATCCTATTCAAAAACTACTCTCCCTCAACTTTGATTGCCCCATTCCTCTTATGCGCGTGCAAATTTATAAAGAAAATAGTACCGATTCTTACGAAGCGCTCCTGGTTGATTCGGGAAAATTAGTTGATCCTACCTACGAAGAACTTTTACGCGGAGAACAGAAAATAATAAATCCGCTTCCATTTTTGGCCCTACCTGTAGGGGAAATGGATGAAAAAATTCAAAAGCAAATCACTACACTATTTAAAGGAATTCGTAAGGAACTTAAAAATAAAATTTCTGAGGTTATTATCGGAGCTAATAGAGAATTAACTATTATTCTCTCCAGTGATCGAACACCTACTAGTGTTTTCATGGGAAGCGATGTTTGGGAGGAAAAGATTTTAAAACTGCAAAAAATTGTTGCCTTTATGGAAGAGAAAGGGAAAACGCCGGCCATAATTAATCTTACAAACGCTAAAAAAGTTGTTGTCAAGTTTAGTGACAAATTCTAAAATTTCTTAAGTGCATCATCATACTGTAGCATCACTATACAGTGGATTTTTGCGCGAGACGGAATGAGTCCGCCTTGTTCGAAGACACAGAGAAGGGAATCTCTATGAGCGAAAAGAATGTCATCGTTGGACTTGATATCGGAACTACCAAGGTTTGTACCATTGTTGGAGCGATTAAGTCCGGTTTTGAAATTGAAATCATTGGTATCGGAACTCACCCCTCGCATGGCCTTAAGAAAGGCTCCGTTGTAAACATTGATAAGACTGTAAGCTCCATTCAGGCATCTCTAGAAGAAGCAAAATTAATGGCCGGAATTGATATTACTCACGCCACTATCGGAGTGGCCGGAAGCCACATTTATAGCTTTAACAGCTCTGGCGTGGTGGCCATTAAAGGTAAAGAGATAACCAAAGAGGACGTTGACCGCGTATTAGAAGCGGCCAAAGCAGTAGTGATTCCCTCTGATCGAGAAATATTACACGTAATTCCCCAAGAATTTAAAGTAGACAATACGGCCGGAATAAAAAATCCCATCGGCATGTGCGGAGTTCGTCTTGAAGTTCATGTTCATGTTGTCACTGGCTCGGTGGCCCTTATTCAAAATTTAGTAAAATGCGTTGAACAGGCCGGCATTAAAGCACAACAAATAACTCTACAACCAATTGCTTCTTCCGAATCAGTTCTGACTGCAGAAGAAAAAGAATTAGGGGTAGTACTAATTGATATCGGCGGCGGAACAACAGACATTGCCGTTTGGAAAGATGGCAGTCTTATTCATTCCGAAATTGTTCCCGTGGGAGGGAATCACTTCACTAATGATCTGGCCGTTGCACTAAAAATTCCCCATGTCGAAGCAGAGCGCATTAAAATAAACCACGGTTGTGTTTTGGCCGAAAAATTAAACCAATCGGCCCACATCACTGTCCGTGGACTAGCGGGAGTAGCACCACGAGAAGTGAAATTAAGTGTGGTGGCCGAGGTTTTAGGTGCTCGCGCCGAAGAACTTTTTAATATAATTAAAACGATTATTACTAATAAAAACTTAGAAGATAAGATCACGGGTGGATATATTCTTACCGGTGGAGGTGCTCTGATTCAATCGTTGCCAGAGTTGGCAGATTACATTCTGGAAGTACCAACTAAAATTGGATATCCCATTCCTTTTGGTGGAATGACCAATATAATGCAAAATCCACAATACTCAACGGTGTTAGGCCTACTATTAGAGGCCTCAAAAGACATGCGCTTAGAGCTTCGGCCAGAAAAAGAAAGAAGCAATAAAAAGAAACGGGAAAAAATCGAAAAGAGCGATCGATTAGAAAGAATGGATCGCCATGAAAAAGAAAATAAAGAAAAGGATATTGATAATGAATTTTCTGAACATCCAGATCTGATTGGAAAACTCAGTCAGTCACTGAAAGCGGTGTTCGGAGAGATCTTTTAAGGGGGCCCTATGTTTGAAGTATTAAAGGTTAACAATGAGAGTAATGTCGGATTTGCTAAAATTAGAGTAGTGGGTGTTGGTGGTGGTGGATGCAATGCAGTTAATACCATGATTCATGCTGGCCTTTCCGGAGTAGAATATGTCGTGGCCAACACTGACATGCAAGCACTCAACGCTAATCTTGCCCCAACTAAAATTCAATTAGGAGTAGAAATTACCAAAGGCCTTGGAGCGGGGGCCAATCCAGAAGTGGGAAGAAAGGCCGCCCTTGATGAGTATGAAAAGCTTTCAGAAATTTTACGTGACTCGGATATGGTTTTTATTACCGCTGGAATGGGCGGCGGAACGGGAACTGGTGCGGCCCCAGTTATAGCTAAATTGGCCAAAGAACTTGGTGCCCTAACAGTAGGAGTAGTAACTCGCCCATTTTTATTTGAAGGAAAAAAGCGCTCTCGCATTGCAGATCAAGGAATTACTGCTTTAGAAGAGGCCGTTGATTCACTGATCACCATCCCGAATCAAAAACTTTTACAAATTGCGGGAGAAAATCTCTCTTTGATTGATACCTTTAAGCGCGCCGATGAGGTTTTGCTTAATGCGGTTAGAGGTATTGCAGATTTAATCAACAACACCGGACATATTAACGCAGATTTTGCAGACGTAACGACTATTATGGCCAATAAGGGATTTGCCTTAATGGGAACTGGCGTTGCTACTGGAGAAAATCGAGCAGTAAAAGCGGCCAACGAAGCAATCAGTTCTCCACTGCTAGAGGATATCACCATCGATGGCGCTACTGGAATTATTATTAATATTACCGGTAGCTCGGCGCTAACCATGCATGAGACGAACGAAGCAGTAACTCTAATTATGGAGGCCGCCGACGAAGATGCCGAAATTATTTATGGAACGGTTATCGATGATAATATGGGTGATAAAATTAAAGTCACAGTAGTAGCAACCGGCCTGCGCGGTTTGGATAGAGTGCGTACTATCGAAAATGTAAAAACAGAAACACGACAACCAGCACCAGCGCTTGCTTCTCAATCAGAAAAGCGTAATGAACGAATGATTGAAAGTGATTTTGAGGAAAGAAAAAATGAAATAAAAATGGAAGAGGAAAATGATATTTCTCGGCCTAATCCTCGTCCAACAGCTACTCCCACAATAACAAAATCTAAACTTGTGGAATCCATAAAAGAGGCCGCTTCTCGCTATGAGGCCGCGAAGGGAGTTAATGCAAATGAAAAAGAGTCTCCCCTCATGCCAACATATCGCGAAATGGCGGCCAACTCTTCATCTAATGCTGAAAGTGGTCGGGCCACGGCAAAAACAAATCTTTCCCGTGCTAAATCTATTGCCGAAAAATTAGGTTTTATCAACTTTGATGAAGAAGAATTAGATACTCCTAGTTTTTTGCGAAAAGATGATACTAAGCGAGTGCACAAAGAGGGAGAAGCACGTCTAGACTAGACGAAAACAGAATCGATTAACGCTCATTATTTAGGAGATTGAGGTGTGAAAAACTTTATTTTGCTACCACTTTTTTTCCTTCCTATTTTCTTTTTCTCCTGCGGATATAAACAAGCAACTGTTGCGCCCCCTCCTTGCGAAGATCAAAAAAATGAAGATTTAGAAGTAACCTTTAATTTTGTTCGAGAGCCGCCAAAAAATTTTTTGATTTCTGTAAATAACGAATTTGTTGGTGGATATTGCGATGTGAATTTAATTAACTATTCGTCTGCATTTGCCACTTCTCCCTTTCATGGTGACTGGAGTGAAGATGGGCGAACTTTTATCGCTTATTTTCGTGGTATTTTAAAAAAAGTCAGTCATACTCGGGCCAACGGAAACGAAGTAACTCCCATAGTCGATATTGGAATGGCATCGCTGATTGAATGTGGCGATGATACGGGTGATGTTATATTAGATGAACAGGCGCGCATAAATTCTTGGGGACGCTCTTATCCTAACGGAGAAATTTGTGCTCCGGTAATGGCCGGAAAAATTGAATTGGCCGTAGAGTAAATTCTAAAAATTAATAGACGAGGATGTATGCCCATACAAATAAAAAAATGGATGCCGTCGGCGCTATTGATAAGCTATCTCTTATCAGCATGTGCCATTATATCTCCTCCGCAAAATATGGCAGGAAAAAAAAACACTAATCGCACCATTACTCACCGGAATAAGACCCGGCCCAAAATTGTAAAATCATCAAAGCGCACTAAATTTCACCCCATCAAAACTGGGTCTAGTAAAAAACCGCTATCCAAAGAGATTTCGGATGGACCTTTTTGGGGACATCTATATCTTACTCCTCAAGTTATATCATCTGATAGGCAAGTCAAGATAACGGCAACCTTTTGGAGTGACAGTGGGTATTTTCAATCTAATGATATAATTAATTCCGCAACGCTATATCGAGTGGATCCTAACGACAACAATCGAATGATTGAGGCAATTGCTAACTTCAATGACGCGGGACATAGTGGTGATGCAATTCCTCAAGACGGGGAATTTACCGCGCAGGCCATCGTCGCAGGGAGATATCTACAAGAAGTCGAAACGATGTTCGCGGCAGAAATATTTACCAGTACTCACCCATCAGGAATATCCTTTGCTGCTAATATTTTAAAGGCAAAAACAGATATTTCTTACTACGAAGGGCCCTGGGCCATAGATGATCAGAAAAATCTTTTTTTTCGCAATGCAGATGGCAAAAGAGTTAAAACTTTGGGAAAGGATCTTCAAACACTCATGATTTCGCTAGACCAACGGCATATTGCTACAACCGATGCCAAGCGACGTAACTTTTTTTATGTGGATGAATCAGGTATCTTGTGGAAAAAAATACCCACCATAAATGATCGGGCCTTTTGTTTTAATTTGCTAAGTCTCAGCATCTCGGGAGAGAGAATTGCCTTAACAGAAGTTGATGCAGATTCTGTAGAAGGAGGAGGATGCACAAATCCTGTTGTTACCATCTATGATCAGGCCGGAAAAACTGTATTAAGAGAAGAAAAATTACCACTCTCCACATTAGATTTATTACAACTTTCATCTAATGGCAGATATTTACTATTAGAAGGTGTGCCGATTACTCCTGATAGTGATCTAACTACTCTTGTAATTATTGATATAAATAACCCGCTCAATAGATTAACGGAGTCTTACAGTGGACTCCAAATATCAGAAAGCATTGTCGAAAATGAGAGCGGCAATTTTGAGGTTTGGCACAATAATATCAAGCGCTACAGCTTTCCATTCTAAGGCCTTATTTTAATAACCCGGGTGGCCTTGGCCCAAAATAGTGAACTTACAAACCAAAACAACCAACCGATCATAGGAATATCTTTTATATGTGTGATGGTATTATCTTTTAACATAATAACACCTGCAATAAAAAAAACAGCAGACATAAAGGAGAGTCCTAAAAAAGTTATTCCGCTAACTATTTGGCCCACTGCCTTCTCATGTCCGCTGTGAACAACTTGAAAGGCATAATTTTTTCTACTCCACTCTCGCAAAAACCACTTGATGTGGCGTGGAAAAATTCGCAATGAAGAAAGGAGATCCCGTCCGGCCCAAAGTCCCTCCTCTATCAAATCTTCTTTATTAAAAGAGTCTTTTAGAATCTTGTTAATATCACTTTCCAAAATAGCATAAAGATTAATATCAAAGTTTATAGATCGCCCCACCCCGTCTAACGTAAAAAGTGCACGGAAAACTACAAACCAATCACGCGGCAGATACAAGCGATGCTTCGTAATTGTGCTAATAATAGAGTTAAAAACCTGAGTAAAATTAGTCTGCGCAACCGACAGGCCGACATAGGGCGCCAAGGAAGTTTTCACGTCACTTATCAACACGTCAATGTCTGGAACCCTGTCATACTCTGCCACATCGAGAAATTCATACACAAGACTTTCGTAATTGTAAGATAAAATAGCATAGACAAGAGCACAAAAATTTATCCGATTTTTTTTACTTAAACTCCCCATTAGACCAAAGTCTACTAGCGCAATTTTTCCATTTTTTTGTAGAAAAAAATTGCCGCCGTGTAAATCGGCATGAAAATATCCATCGGACAATAAATTTTTAACGAAAATTTTTATTGCTTGTTCAAGCTTTGGATAAATTTCTTTTTTTTGCGCCTCAATTTCTCTAGCGTGGGTAAACGGTATTCCCTCGATCAATTCCATCACTAGTATATCTTCTTTAGTATAATCTTCGTATACTCTAGGAATATAAATTATTTCTTCGGGATCATGTTTTTTATTATTCTCTTTTAGTCGCTTACAATTTAATCCCTCAATATTGAAATTGGTTTCACTTTGCATGCAAGTAGCGAACTCTCCGACCATCCGACATATTCCAAGAGCTCGAATATCTTCACTGATTTTTTCTAGCTGACTGGCCAATAGCATCAATACTGAAATATCGTTTTCAATCTGCTTTACAATCCCTGGCCGGCGCACCTTAACCACCACCGTCTCACCGCTACGCAAAACTCCTTTGTATACCGACCCAATAGAGGCCGTACCGACCGGCCGATCTTCGATCACTGAAAAAAATTCGCTCAGGGGCCCCCCTAAAGATTTCTCAATCGCTTTTTGTGCTTGCTCAAAAGGAAATGGCCGTACGTTATTTCTCAACATCTTCATCTGATCAATAAATGATTTGCTAAAAATCTCTTCGCGTGTACTTAGCAATTGACCAAATTTTATAAAAACAGGGCCCAACTCCTCAAAGCTAATACGCAATCTGCTCCCAATAATTTCTCCCCAATCATCATCTTTTTTTGCCAAAACCTCTTCTTTGGAAAGTGCCTTGGATTTAGGAAGAACAAAATTGGGAATTTTCGAAGTAATTCCTCTGGTTAAAAATTCACTGAAGCCATTTTTAGCAAGAACCGCAACGATCTCGCGTAAGCGGCCAACATTTTTTATGGTTTGGGAAATAGCAATTCCCGTTTTTACTAGATCCATTTACTCAACCTATTTTGTGCACTATTTATATCAGTAACTACTATTATAATCTGGCAATTAATAAATCGATACTGAACAATAATTTCCTACTATTATCTTCTTGCCGGCCAACGCATAGAATATGGATATAGTAATTATGAAAAAATTATTAACCTTTCTATTAATCTACCTACTGCCAAACAGTTCGCTTTGGACGGCAGATACTTGCAGTAGAGTTGCCGTAGTCAATTATCAAGAGGTCTTGGTCGACACCAACGCTACCCAAAAAGGAGATGGCCTGCGTTATTATTTGGAAAAAGATCTTGAGGCCAAAAGCTATCTAGAGCTTTATCAGGAAGGAAATCGCACTCGTTTGAGCAATACCGTGATTGGTACTTTGGCCACCTCCATGATGTTTTCTAGTTTTTTTGTCGACAAATCTAGTCCAGGAAGAGAGGCTTTACTAATTGGTGGTTTTTCAGTTATGGTGTTAAACTTTCTAATGGCCAAAACGCTAGAACACAAAAATGAAGGCAATCTAGAGCGGGCCATTGAAGAGTATAATAAACGTAATTTGCCACGAATTGATTACAGCTCGGATAACCGTTTTAAACGAGACAGTGAGATGGCCGAAGATGGTATTTATCTAAACGTAACAAAGGAATTTTAATATGGCAGAAAATGAAGATTTATTAAAGGATGTAGTGGTTTGTTATGCCTGTAAAAAGCATTTAGATATTGAAGTTGGGCAAAAAATTTCTCGCCAAGAAGAATGTATTTATTGTCATGTCAGCCTTCGTTGTTGCCGCATGTGCAATTATTACAGCACGACTGTATACAATGAGTGTCGTGAATCCATGGCCGAACGAGTACTAGACAAGGAGCGTATTAATTTCTGTTCATATTTTGAAATTCGTCGCGGCCAAGATAAAGAAGAAGAGGTTAAAAAGGCCATTTTATCTAAGGCCAGTTCCCTTTTTAAAGACTAATTAATATGGAGAAATAATGAGAAGTCCTATAACGACTGTTGGAAAAAAGAAAATTGAAGCAGAGTTAAATAACTTAATCAAAGTCGAACGCGAAACTATAAAGCGAGCAATTGCTGATGCTCGTGCCCAAGGTGATCTAAGTGAAAATGCAGATTACCAGTATGCTAAGGAAAAACAATCTTCCATTGAAGGAAGAATTATGCAATTGCAAGGAATCTTGGCGCAATGTGATGAAATTGATGTTAATACCATTGCCAGCGAAAAAATTGTTTTTGGTGCCTATGTTAAACTTTTTGATGAACAAAAAAATAGCTCTGTTGAATATCAGATTGTTGGTGACGATGAAGCAGATATTGCAACAAACAAAATTTCATATAAAAGTCCGCTTGGTAGGGCCCTGATTGGAAAAGAAGATGGGGATGTTGTTACCGTAAAAGCACCGAAGGGTGAGATCGAATATGAAATCCAGTCCTTCCGCTTCAAGTAATGACAGTAATATCGACCTTACTTGGGATTCACCGCTAGCTCTTCTTTTTAAAAGCAAAAAAAGCAAAACATATACAATGCTGTCTGCCGCAGACTATAATAATCTAAGCGATCTTTTAAATATTCTTCCTCTGAAAAACCAACTTATTCCTCCTCCTCAATCCTTTAAAAGCGCGCAGGAGGGCCAACTATTTTGTGGAATTGGTAAAATTATAAAACTATCCGCTCCACCTAATTTTAAAAGACGATCACGTTTTGGTTTTCGCAATTTAGAGCTTTTGGTAGAAGATGCTAGTGCGGAGAAAAATGATGAACAATATTTGTATCTAAAATGGTTCAATGCCTATCCCAATTTCATTGAAAAAATTAAAAAACTCAAGACGATCAATTTCTGGGGCGAGATTAAACGTTATAAAAACCGCCTTTATCTCTACAGTCCTCGAACACAAGAAGTTAACGGCGAAGAAGAAAATAAAACTAAAAATGATAATGATAGTGGCAAGGATAGAGTTGCAATCAATGTCGAATATCCAACCATAAACAGTGTAAGTGGAAAGTTTATTAAACAAGTCATGAACAAACTTCCTGATTATCTTTGGGAAGAAATTAGAGAAACGCTCCCGGAGGAAATTCTTAATAAGCGATCGCTCATGCCTAGATCAACTGCTTATAAAATCATCCACGGGAAAATACCTCCTTTAGCGGCAACCGAAGATGATGCCATCAAACGCCTTATATATGAAGAACTCTATCTTGAGCAATTACGTCTAATGCAAAAAAAAGAAGCTCAAAAAAAATTAAACTCTCCACTCATCTCAGTTTCGCCAGCAGTAGTAAATGAATTGCTTGCCTCTCTCCCATTTAATTTAACTTCTGGCCAAAAACAAGTAGTAGATGAGATTTTACAAGACATCTCTGCCAATGCCCCCATGAATCGTTTATTGCAAGGAGATGTAGGGTGCGGAAAAACTGTAGTTGCGGCCATCGTTATTGCCATTACTATTAAGGCCGGCCATCAAGTTGCTTTCATGTGTCCAACTGAAACACTGGTTTTGCAACATTCGTTGGAATTAAAAAATTTTTTTTCTCACCTTTCTATTCGCACCGCACTACTTTTGGGAAGTTTGCCGGTCAAAGATAAACGCATCATAAAAGAAGGTGCCGCAAGAGGAGATTATGATTTAATCATTGGTACTCATGCCCTAATTCAAGATGATTTGCTTTTTAATTCGCTGGCATTAGTTGTTATCGATGAACAACACAAATTTGGAGTCAACCAACGTCATAAGTTAGTTAGCAAAGGCGAAAATATCCATTGCTTAACCATGTCAGCGACTCCAATTCCTCGCTCTCTGGGACTAACCATTTTTGGAGATTTGGATATTTCCACAATTAAAGAGATGCCTGTTGGACGGAAACAATCGCACACCCGCATTATTGATAAAAACAATTATGGCCAATTTTTAAACTTTTTAAAAACGAGAATACAGATGGGGGAACAGGCCTATATTGTGGTACCAGTTATTGATGAAACCCCAAACAATCTCCATTCTTTAGAATATATTTTTAACAAATTTTCCGGCCTATACCCAGAATATATTTTTGCAAAACTTCATGGACGCCTAACCTCCGAAGAAAAGACGGAAATATTTTTAAGTTTTATCAACAAAAAAATTAACATTTTGGTATCAACCAGTGTCATAGAAGTTGGTATAAATGTGCCTAATGCAACTATTATGGCCATTATCAACCCTGAACGCTTTGGCCTATCGGCACTACATCAATTACGTGGACGAGTGGGGCGCGGCGGCCATCCAGGTTTTTGTTTTTTAGTTAATGATGGCACTATATCAGCAGAGGCCCTTGCACGTCTTAAAGTAGTTGAGTCAACTAATGATGGATTTAAAATAGCGGAGCAAGATCTGATCAACAGAGGAGAGGGCGACTTATGGGGCATCTATCAATCTGGGCGCAATCGCTATCGTTTTGCGGATATTATTGCCAATCAAAAAGAACTTCTCTGGGCCCGCGAAGATGTAGTATTCTATAATCATGATCGAGATTGAATTTATAAAATCCCCAGATCTTAATCTTGGGAAAAATTTTAAGATTGCGGGAAATCGCCTGGCATTTGGCCACTCTTTAGAAGCCAATTTAATAATAAACGATGATGCAATTTGCTCGGCCATGTTCGTAGTAGAATTGCACGATTTTGAAATTGCAGTGGCATCTTTTGAAAAAGAGCGAGAAATTTTTTTTGTTAACAGCAAAAAATTTTCTGGTAAAAAAAAGATTGTCTTAAATGATATTATTCAATTTGGAGACACTTCTTTTAAGCTCCTCGCTATAGAATTCACCCCTGATTATGATAACAAACACAAAATGTCTTATAACTACAAAGAAATTTTAAAAAACAATATACCGTATAGCGACCTTTTACATGAACTGGAAAAAGAATTGATTTTAATTCAAACACTACAAAATGAACGAACAAAACGATAACTTTTTTTTTGAACATAACTACCCTGCACATTTCACCACCAGTGATAAGATGCGTATTTTTTTTATCACCAATTTCCCTCACAATAATCAAGAAAATACTAAAAACTTGCCAACCCTGATTTTTAACTATGGCCTAGTTTGCAGTAATGCTCACTGGCAACATCAGATCGCCTTTTTTTCTAAACAAGGTTACGACATTATTGTTCATGACTATCGTGGCCATTACAGCTCTGGAACAATTAGCAACATGGCCAAAGATGCCACTTTCATAAAAATAGTTAATGATATTTATGAATTACTTTCCCATTTAAAACGCACACGCATTGTAATGTTTGGACATAGCATGGGAGTAAATATCTCCTTGCAATTTGCGCTTACTCACCCCGAAATGCTAGAGAAGTTAGTTTTAATCTCTGGCTCGATTATTTCTCCCGATGAAATCATGATGGATTCACACATAGTAACCTATTTACGGCCAACTCTTAAATTTATCAGCGACTGCTTTCCTGGTGCTACCGAAGAGTTATGGTCCAATGCCTTTATGAATCCACTTATTAAAAAGGGAGTTCATTTGGGTGGATTTAATACAAAAAAAGTATCCACTCAGTTTGTGGAGTTATACTTAAAACGAATTGGTCAACTTTCCCCTCAACTATTTTTTCAACTATTCCAAGAGATGCATGATCACAAAATTGCAACAGAATTATCCTCTATAACCCCCCCCTCCTTAATAATTGCCGGAGATCAGGACAAGGTTATTCCACTACATGTGCAAACTTTGCTACAAAAAAAACTACCCAAGGCAGAATTATATTTAGTGCGAAATGGCAGTCATGTGCCCCAGGCAGACTTCCCGGAAACAATCAATGAAAAAATTCTACGCTTTTTGACTGTCCCCTCCTGACAATCTTCCAGGTAATTTTTTCCCTCTAACTCTCAAATTAATACCATGGTAAAATATCCCTGGCCGAAAGATAAATATTTTTATGGAGGAAAATATGATTAGGATACTACTATTTATTTCTACAGGACTTATGCTTTTACTGTCATGTGCCACCAACACACCAGCGGAAAACAAAACGGCAACAGCTAAAACTTCCGTTGAGCGAAAAACTGCCAGTGATGATGGATCTGATGCCATTTTTGAAAAATTCCCCATAATAGGAGAAGTAAAAACTGCGCCCAACAAAAATCAATTGGCACTTATAAAGCAAGTGAACAATTTTTCACCTGATGCGAAACTAAAAAAGGAAGAGATGAAATGGGCAACAGATTCTAACTGGAAACTAGCGCATACGGATATCTGTTTTGACACCGCAGTTTCAACAATGGAAATAAATTACTGTTCAGATAGAAATATGCAGCATCTAAATGGAACTTTGTTGGCCGAGTTTCAGCAATGGAAAAGAGATGTTCGTTCTAATAAGCGATTTCGCGATAGTAAAAATGAAATTTTACTAACAAAATTTTTGCAAAATGCCGCTATTGCTAAAAGCAAGATAGTTGATGATTTGTGTGAAGCTGGTTCCATGAGTTGGTGGGGAGGGTCTGCCCGCTCAGCAGCGTTAATGGGGTGTCATTCCGTGTTTTTAAAAGATATGTCAGAGTTTGAAGTTTTGGCCGCAATCGCTAAATATGTAGAACCAACTCCTCCACTTAATGAGCAAAGCGATGAATACTACGCCCCAACAAAGGCAGATAGTGTTATTGCTAAGAAAATAATGTTAGTAAAAAACGATGCCAGCGGACAGATTTCTTCCACTGATTTAGCATTTGCCGACAAATGCTTAAATGACGAATACAAAGCAGTAATAGAGCATTATAAGACATCTTATGGCACAGTCGAAGAAGTACTAACTTCGGCAATGAATGCGCTTAAGGCCCAAGAAAAGGCCTGGATTACTTATCGAGATGCCTACTGCCAAGCTTACTCTTTCTTTTTGCTTCCCCAGGTTGAAGATCACATGCAATATGGTGCAGCAGCACGTGTTGAGTGCCTAACAGATTTAACCTATAAACAGGTTAATGTTTTAAAAACGCTTGATCGTGATGACGAGTAGACTTGTTTTTTATAGCTTCTGACAATTAAAACGTTCTCGAAGATATATTACGCGTGGTGGCCAAAAAATGGCACCACGCTCTGTCTCTACCGATAAAACAATAGATAAATCTTCATCTCCAACATTAAAAGCACTTACGTAGGTAAATTTCCTTCCGTCCACCTTTTGATGCCCATGTGCTATCTTTGTGTCTGGATCAATCGTTGCCCAATTAACATTAAGATTTTTCGTGGCCTCTAAAAAAGCAAAGAGGGTATTCTCGTATGGCATTTCGCCCTGCTTATAGATAATCGCACAGGCATTGATTCCACAATCATAGGACTCTTGTAGTTGTACATTCTCAATATTGGGATCAGCATTAAGACCATTTAGTAGTACTCTCTCACAATCATTGGCAAAGATTTTTGTCGAAACAATGATTAAAAGCATAATAATAACTGATTTCATAATTTTATCTCCTTAAGAAACGGCCGCAAGGGCCTTGTCATATTGTGGTTCTTGGGCAATTTCTGGAACTTGTTCTGTATATATAACTTTATTATTTTCATCCAACACTACAATCGCACGGGAGAGTAATCCGGCCAACGGCCCATCAATAATACGTACACCATAATCTTCCCCAAAGGCCTTGCTGCGTAATTCGCTTAACATTACAACGTTGGCAATACCTTCTGCTTCGCAAAATCTTTTCTGGGCAAAAGGCAAATCACAGGAGATGGTGAGAATTACAGTATTTTTTATCTTACTTGCTTCATTATTAAAACGCCGGGCCGAAGCGGCGCAAATGCCGGTATCAAGACTAGGAACAATATTTAAGATTTTTCTTTTTCCCGAAAAATCTTTTAGTGATACGTCTGACAAATCAGATTTTGTTAACTTGAAATCACGTGCCATACTTTTTAGTGCGGGTAAACTTCCAGAAGTATTAATAGAATTTCCTTTTAACGTTATTTTTGTCATCGCGTATGCCTCCTAATTGTAATTATTCTTAGCACTAGAAATATTTATCTTTATTTCAGAGAAATAAGTAGCTTACTCCAAATTGCTTTGTCTACATTAATAATTTTATGGGCGCCCTCTTCACTAATAACTGAGCCATCTCTTAGCGCAATCACGGCATTTTTTAATTCTTCCACACGAGAAAGCAGTTTAGTGTTTTGTTCTAACAATCCTTCTACATCATCGCATGCTTTTTTTGCCCAATAGCCAATCTCTTTGTAACTCATATTTTTGCTATATTCCATTGATGCTCCTATATTTTAAGTTCGGAATGGATAAAATCTACAACTTCACCAATATTGGAAATCTGTTTTGTTTCTAAATCGGTAGTGACCCTAACAGGAACTTCTTGGGCCAACTTAACAAGAACCGGAGATAATCGAAAATATTTAATAAAAGGAATTTGTTCATTTTGATTAATAAAAACAAAGGCCTTTTTCCCTAAATAACTGGCCAAATTTGCCACCCAAAACTCATCAGTTATCACACTTAACGATTCCTCAATCAGTACCCTTAAAAGTTCTGGCCCCGTAGTAGTTATAATTTTAAAACTATTTTTTCCTTCCGAATTATCGGCAGATGATTTGAAAATATCTAGTAAGTTTTGTTTTTCAGTATCACTACGATTATCCACTATAATAAATTTCTGGGAGATAAAACAATCAAAAAAACTTTTCCAAAGCGGCAAATTTTTTGATTCATTAATGCTAATAAGGAAGTGCTGTTTTTCATCGAAAGCTATGGGGGTGGCGGGGACAGAGCTTGCTTCATTTCCAGATGAAGGAGTTGATTCATCTGGAAACAGCACTGGATCTGGGGGAATTTCAATATCACATATCTTTAGATTATCGAATTTTTTACCAGTATAGTCTTCCAGTAGATGTAAGTAATACTCATCATAGATGCGCTTAAGGCCTTGGGCCTTTTTTATTTTTTTTGTAAGCCACAACCGATTAGCGCCATTAACCATGCCAATTCGCTCACGTGCACGAAAAGTTATTCCCATAAAAGCAGATTTAAAAGAATCTTCCAGGTCAAAAAAAAGATCGATATTAAAAACATCCAAAAGATTATAGCTGTAATGATGAATTCCCCAGAGGGAATTCTTCTTCAAGGGAAATGAATAGCTTTTAACATTTAGCTTGGTATTTAAAAACTTACACAGATCTGGCAAGTCATCGTTTACTATTAAGTTTATTTCGGCATCAACAAACTCTGTTCGCAGTGCATGGAAAAATGGAAATGCTAAAATTAATTCATCTCTCTTGGCGGGGCCCTTGATTAAAATTTTTTTCATAGGCCTTTCTCATTTGCTCGATGATGAACGATGGTGAAATAGATAACAGCAAAAGGAAAAGCAAAAAGATTAATTATGGGAAGCGACATAATAAATAAAAAAATTCCACCACTACCTAAATAGATTAAAAGATTACCCCGCAAATCGGCGAAACATTCCTTAAAACTTTGATTGTGTCGAGACCAGGAATAGTCAATAAATTGCACCGAAAACATCAGGGCCGTCAAAATAAAGCTAATGGGTGAGAGTATAGGGATTAGCCCGAGAACAAAAGCAAAGAGAGTAATCGCCATTATAAAGGCCAATTTTTTGCTTTCATTAATCAAAATGAATTTTATTCCACCCATCTTCTTTTTTAAATGGGAGAGTAGTTCTTCGTTGGCCACCCCCAAAAGGGCCTTTTCCGCACGTTCGCTAATGATATCATTTATGGGAGAGGCCATAAGCGAAACGAACAAAACAAAGGTCCAATTGATAATAAAAAACAACGTAATAGAAATAACGGCCAAGGCCAAATAGGAAAGAATACCCGAAAGATTGCCGGCCCCCAATCGATCCTCGATAAAGACTTTGGCATACTCCCAAACATCTGTAAAAAACCAAGTTCCCAAAAGAGCATATAAAATCAATCCGACAATAATGGGGATTAAGCTCAAAAGAATAATGAGCTTGTCTTTGTTGGCAACTGCTAATACTTCCCTAAAACTTTTCGTGACAATCTTAATTGAGCTAAACATTTCTCAACGACTATAACTCGAAATTACATCTCTGGGAATAATCAATTTTGCGAAACATTCATCTTGCTGATAAGCACTTCAAAGGTCTTTTCTTCTCTGATCTTATACATCAGGTTTTGCTTCATTTGCTTATCTTTTAAATAATACTCCTTAAGTGTTTCAAGGGGAAGGCCGGTCGCCTGAAAGGACTCTTCCATTTTCTTGTCAAAATCAGCATCGGCCACAGTGATTGCAAATTCGCGAGAAAGTGCTCCAAAAATTAGCCCTGCGCGTACTTGAAATTCCGCCTGAGAAGTTAGGTCAACGCCATTCTTTTTAAAATAGTCTTCAACCGCATCTTCGTTATATCCATATCGATTTTTAAGTTCACCGGCCATTTGCTCTCGAATGGTATATTCTTGCTCATGAATAAGCGAAAGTGGAATATCAAATTTATTTTCTTCAACAAGTTTTTCTAAAATCTCTTTTTGTAATTTCCCTTCGGCCCGTTTTTTTGTTTGCTCTGCAAGTAATTTACGATTTTTAGTGAAGAATTCTTCTGTCGACTCATATCCAAATTCTTTTGCCAATTCTTCTGTTAGGGCCGGAACTTTTTTTTCTTTTATCTCTAAAACCTCTACTTCGAATTTAACTTTGACAGATTGCAACTCAACGGCATGATAATCGGCCGGGAAAGTAAGATTTAGAACACGATGATCTCCTTTTTTTGCACCTAAAAGGCCATCTTCGAATCCAGGTATAAAACTTTTAGAGCCAATTTCTAAGACAAAATCTTGTCCTTTCATATTTTCTGGACGCTCACCATTTTCTAGTTCTCCAGCGAAATTCAACACCGCATGCATTCCCTTGTCTAACCCAACCTCACCTTCAATCTCCACCATTTGAGCTTTGGAATCCAGGTATCTTTTCTTTAAATCTTCCAGGTCTTCATCGCTAACCTCAACACTGTCCATGGAAAAGTGATATTTTGAATAATCCTTTAGCTTTATTTCCGGAATGAACTCACAAATTACTTCAAAACTAACGCTCTTGCCGGGATCATATTTTAGATTTTCCATAGATGGTTGACCGACAATAGATAATTTCTCCTCAGAAGTGGCCGCAAATGCCTTGGCCTGGATAAAATTGTTAAGGGCATCTAACTCAACCTCTTTAGCATAAAATTTCTCAATCATATGCATCGGGGCCTTCCCTTTACGAAAACCTTTCATGTTCGATTCTTTTTGCTTTTTTACTAATTCTAATTTTATTTCTGCTGATAGATCTAATGTTTCAAAGTTAAATTTGAATTTTTTTGTACAACCGTTAATGTCTTCGATGGAATAGGACATGATTCACCTCTGTTGATTGGTTTTTTAAATAAGCTGGTGGAAAATAACTATTAAGCGGCAATTTGTCAAATAGAGAGAGGGTTATCTGTTAATAGTGAACTTCCGCTAGGTAGAGGCCTTCTGGATCGGCCACAAAGCCAACTTTTTTGACGCCGTAAGGAGCTACCAGGGCCGCGGCAATGTCAGTTTCTTTGATTTTTCCTCTTCCTAAATTAAAAAGAGCACCAACTATTAAACGCACCATTTGCTTCAAAAAGCCACTGCCTCTGATTCTAAACAGGTAATAGTTTGCTGTCGCGCCAGAAGACGCCAGGTTAATCCAGGGATGTCCTCCATTTATTGGTTCTAGGGAAAATTCAAAAATTTCACGAATAGTGGATTTAACCTCTGTTCCTGTACAGCTAAAATTACAGAAATCATGTTTCCCTAAAAAAAGCCGGCCACCATTTTTCATGGCCGCAATATCTATTTCATACGGATATTGGGCCACTAATTCGCGATCGAAAGGAGAGATAATGGTACTAGTAGAAAAACAGTAAATATACTCTTTCCATTTTGCGTTGTAGATCGGATGAAAACTCTCATCTATTTTTTTTACCTCTAAAATTCGAATATCTGCCGGTATAAGTGCATTAAGAGCGCGCTGAAGTCCAATTGGTTCAATCATGAATGGCAAATCCATTCGAATAACCTGCCCCAGCGCATGCACACCGGCATCCGTTCTTCCAGAACCAATGGTGTGAATAAGTTCACTTTTGGTTATTTTTTTTAAGGCATAATTAATTTCACCCTGAATAGTCTTTCCCGCTTGGCCATTTTGAATTTGCCAGCCATTATAATTTGTTCCCTTGTATTGAATGGTGGCCGAAAAAGAGTGAACTCTAGAGATATTCAAAGGTGATTCCTACACCGAAAGTTACTCCAGAGATAGTTATGTCATCCTGGAAATTGGAAAGATTGTGCATTCGGGCCATGATATTAAAATATTGTTTGGTAATACCCATCGACGAATATAACGCCGCTCCAGAGGAGGCCATTGCGTTGGAGAGGGCAAAGCGAAATTTTGCTTCCGCAAAATAGCCAGTTCCCATTTGAATTTTAGTTTTATCACTATCATCATCTTTTAAATCATTGCGATTTTGAGAGAGCATTGCCAAAGTTGCTCCACCGCTCCCGCAAAGCTTAATCCAGGTAGAAACAGGAATTTCAAGGGATAGGCCAAGATCTATTGGGATAGTCCAAATTTTAAATTCTGTGTGACTTTTTGTCTGTGATGTTTGAAAAAGGCCAACTCCGCGATTAAATCCTGCACTGATATTTGCAACAATCCCGAGATCAATGAAATAGCGCATGAAAAATTTTTGAAACTCGATTTCCAAAAAACCAACATTAACGGCATCCTTGTCATCTTGAAAGGTTTTTTTAAAAATATTCTTACTATCTTTGTAGTTGAAATTATTTTGATAATAATTAAGTCCAAAGCCACTTCGCCCTTTGTTGGAAATTGAACGCATAAGATCTATTTTGCGGGTAGAGATATATTCATTACCCTCATCAAAAGTCCCCGTTAGTGTTTGGCCAGTTGACTGTCTAGAAGCTTCGCGATCAAGTAGTGATCTGCTGCTAATATCTTGCGCCTCCGAGGGACTTTCTCCTAGATGGCGATCCGCACGATCAATCACGAAACTCTCAAATTCTTTGTTACTCTCGACTAAATCTAATGGGCCAGGGCCTCGCTCAACACCACCCAAAAAAGTATCATTGGCCTTATAATCTTCTAGCACTGTTTCAATGCCCTCTTCGGCCGGAACCTCTCCCGGCATATATTGGCCAAAACCATTATGAGAACAACGCACAAAAAGTAGTATTGTGAAAAAGAGAATCAACATTAGTCGTCTATTTCTGACTTTCAACGACATTATCATTTTCACCTTCACTGTCTGATTCATGTGACCATTCAAAAACATCTTCCAGACGGCCTTTATTGCGCATGAAATAATAAAGCGAACCAACAGTATAGATATTTATAAAAACAAAAATTGCATATTCATAAGAAGTATAGAGAACGCTAAAAAGGATAAAAATAGAAAAAAGTAGAGTTTTTTTATGCCGACTCAGCCATTCAGATTTTTTAAAAGAGTAAAACCAAATATTAGAGATCATAAGTAGAGAATAGGCCAAAATATAGAGAAAAATAGCAGGGGTAAAGTCGTTGATAATTTCAAACTCCTCCGCAAAAAGGACTAGTCCAATCATGGCCATGGCTCCACCTGGAATAGGAAGGCCTTGAAAAAAAGAGGGATTGATTTTTTTTATATTGGCATTGAAGCGTGCCAAGCGAAGGGCCCCACAGAGCAGATAGATAAAAGCAACAACCAGTCCAGGCCTTCCCAAATTTATTAAAAATTTTTGATATACCAGCATGGCCGGAGCAACTCCGAAGGATATGACATCACTTAAAGAATCAAATTGTTCTCCAAAAGGAGATTGTGTTCCTGTAAGTCTAGCAATTCGCCCATCAACTGAATCAAAAAGCGCCCCTAAAAGTAAAATTAAGGCCGCTTGCTCAAACTTATATTGAAAAGAGTAAATTACGCTAGCAAAACCGCAAGCAATGTTAAGCGCAGTAAAAGTGTTGGGCAAAAAAAATGCCAGTTTTTTAGGATCGAACATACTGTTAAATATTATGGCATAAGAGCTGTCTTTGCGACAGAAAATTCTTTTGCCAGAGAACGAAAGTAATACGGAGGATGACGCATCTGTTTTGCAACAACAGCGCCAAAGATTTCAGCTGGAAAATCAAAAATAAGCTTTGAAGAATCAAGCAGGGTATATGCTGGCAGGCCTGGTAGTTCTGCCGGGTTATTAGCGTAAAGTTCATGGCCTTCTGCTAGAAGAGCATTAATTCGATCACTATAATCATCTTTAGAAAATAGTTCGCGGACAAATACTCCAGCTTGATCTTGGTAGTAGATAAAAATTTCGCCTTTAAATGCCAACGCTAACCAGGCCATTTTGCAATTTTCTTTTTTTACCATCCACGGAACCTCAAAGTGGTAAAAAGAATAAGTATTCCATTTTTGCCATTCACAGATCTGAGCAATACCTTCTGCCACTCTAATTCCAGTGTACGAACCGGGGCCGGCAGTTACAATCAAAGAATCAATTTGTGCAAGATTAACTTTATTTTTTTTCACCATTTTGTATATGAGAGCATGGATTTTGCGAGAAGATTTTTTTTCCTCAAGAGAAAGATAGTCTATCCATTTAAATTGCGCATCAAGCAGGCCGATTGTTAAAGAATTACTTGTATCAATGTACAGTGAGGGAATTGTTTCCATTTTCAATTAAACAGATTGGCGAAAAATTTGAGCTGACTTAAATCATTATAAAAAACTACAACCATTAAAAGCAGAAGTAGTGACAGGCCAAATTGTTGGGCCATCTCCATTGTCCGCTTAGAAAGAGGTGAGCGTTTTATTAACTCGATGGTGATAAACATCAAGTGGCCGCCATCTAACACCGGAATAGGGAAGAGATTAATAATTCCCAAATTTACAGACATCATGGCCATTATGCGAAAAAAGTAGGTCAAACTGAAATTAAAAGAATTGGCCGCGACGCTGCTTATGGCGATTGGCCCCCCCACATTCTTCATAGAAATATTACCACTAATTAGTTCAACGACGAAGGTTATTGTTTTTCCAATTTCATTTACTGTCATCATTGCTGCTTGGATCACGGAGTTGAAAAATCCTTTAGATTCTGTTTGCATCATACCTGATGCCACAAAGCTTATCGTACTTTCAATACCAATAATTTTAACTATACGGCCGTCCTGTTTCTGGGTAGTAGGAGTGACTTGATAAACGGCCTTTTGTCCCTTGTGTAATACACCTATTGAAACTGCTTCTTTGGTGCTTTCTTGCAGCGTGCTACGCAAATCTTCAAAGCTGGCCAACATTTTTCCATCTATTTCGACAATAATATCTCCAGCGACAACACCTGCGACTTCGGCCGGAGAGTTTGCCCTAACGGCCTTAACTAACAGATCGGCGGGATAAAGGCCCATGCTATATATCAACGGTAATCCGTTGTGTTCAGAAATTTCTAACTCGGCAAATTTTTTCACCTTGGATTTTTTTTGGTCGGCATATTCAGATAAATCACTCGACAGATAATGAATATAAAGACGCTGAGGATGTTCTGAGACAATTATTTCGGGTAAGGAAACTTGCCAATCCATTTCTTCAGAATGTGTAGAAACACCAAAATACTTACCATTGCTATCAACCAAAATAGGAGAAACCAATGGACGAAGATATTTTAACAGTTCATCAAAAAATGCTTTTGCATTCATTCCAATGGGAAGTTCGATTTTTTTATTCTTCCGTCGAACTGTAATCTTTTTTAAACTCTCTTTTTCTAACGGCACAATATCTGTTGGCCCGGAGATTATCACATCGTTAATGCTGATTAACACATCACCAGTCCTAATCCCCATCTTGTATACTGCCGCATCACGTTTAATTTCGCCAATGCGAATTTCGGGAAGTTTTTCACCACTCATCAGTAATGAGAAGAAAAGAGCAAAGGCCAAAATAAAATTGGCAATGGGGCCGGCGGAGACAATACAAAACTTAGGCCATTTTGCTTGGTGTACAAAGCTAAAGTGACGCTCACTTTCTGGAATGCTCTCCTTCGCAAAGGGGTCATCTCCAAACATCTTCACATATCCACCCAACGGAATTAGTGAAAACGCATATTCAGTAAATCCTTTTTTAAATTTAAAAAGTTTGGGCCCAAAGCCAATAGAAAAAACTTCTACTCGGACACCAAAAAATCTGGCCATAAGAAAATGGCCAAGTTCATGAAAAAAAACTAGTGGACTTAAAAATAAAATGAAGGTTCCAATCTGACTTAGCATAATGTAATCAACTCCTATGAAGAGTTGATTTTAGTCGACTAGAAGAGGTATTGTAAACCAAACAGATAAAATGGAGTAAGAAATATTAGCCCATCAATTCGGTCGTATAATCCACCATGTCCTGGGATAAGGTTCGAGCTATCTTTAATCCCATGAGTCCTTTTCATTTTTGATTGAACCAGATCACCAATTTGTGAAATAATTGGAGCAATTAACAGAAGTAGAACACGATGTGGCAGAATATTTATATCGAGATAATAAAATATATAAAAAGAAGATAGGGCCGCAGAAATAATGGCACCACCAATAAGTCCCTCTACTGTTTTCTTCGGACTTATTTTCTCCCACAATTTATGTTTCCCAAAATTAATTCCTGCAAACCAAGCACCGCTATCCATTCCAAAATTTATAATAAAAAGCGGGGCAATTACATATAGTACTAGAATTCCCAAAGTAGCAGTTTGTCCAATGATGCTATAGGCCAACTTCCAAAGCGGAAAAAGAGGAACTAAAACAAGCAAAATGAAAAACTCTGGGACTTTTTGTAGAAAAGAATTAATCATGGCCCCGGCGTTATCACTAAAAAGATAAATACCCATGGCCATATTGATTATAACCCCGATAACTGGCAAAAAATTATTCATGCTATTAAACCGTGGCCCAAGCAAGACTGTGCCCGCTAATAAGACAATCAAGAGAGCTTGGGCACTATAATATCGCAAGTTTTTCCTAGAAATTTTTTGAAAATTAGTTAGAAATTCATCGTTTAAAATGACAACCGTAAAGAAAATTAAAAGGGCAAAGGCAATAGGGCCGGCGTAAAAAATAATGCCGACAAGCGCAATCATCACGAGTGCCGAGACAATTCGTATTACAGTATTTTTTTGCATAAAAAATGGCCTATTTTATTCCGACTGTTTGAATAAGTTCTAAATTCCTTTTAGCAATTTTGGTACTCTGTTCAAGGCCTTCGCAAACAGAAACTGTTCCGAAGCGACGATTACGCCGAGAAGCCGCTTCAACAATTTGTTTAAACTCACCACTAGTAAAGTCTGGCCACTTAGTGGGGGTAAAATAAAGTTCCGCATAGGCCAGCTGCCAAAGTAAGAAATTGGAAATTCTCTGATCTCCTCCTGTTCGAATGAGCAGATCAACATCGCCTAAATCTGGTGACATCAAGTTATTTGCAATCTCTTCTTCGGTTAATTCAGAAAAATTCTGGGCGGCAATTTTCTTTTTCAAGGCCCGATTGACTGCAGAGACAATTTCAAAACGGCCACCATAGCCAAAAGCAAAAGTCAGCTTTAAACGAGAGAACTTGGAAGTTGTCGCTTCAAGATCTGCAATGATTTTTTTGGTCTCCTCGGGCAACTTGGAGATATCACCTATAACGCTAAAACGAATTTCATTTTTTATTATTCTCGTTCGCTCATCTAAAATAAATTTTTTAAGCAAAGCAAAAAGGACTTTTATTTCGGCCAATGGCCGGCCCCAATTTTCGGTAGAAAAAGCAAATAAGGTTAATGCGGAAATATTCTGTGCTATGGCCTCTTGTACTACCGAGGAAACAATTCTTGCTCCTCGCACATGGCCGAAGACGCGCGAATGAGACCGTCCTTGTGCCCAGCGCCCGTTGCCATCCATAATAATAGCAACATGCTTTAATTTACTACTGCTGTTTTTTGCTATATTTCCCATCGTCAACTTTAAAATTAAACCGTCATTAATTCATGCTCTTTATTTGAAATTATCTTATCAATTTCTTTAATATGCTCATCGGTAATTTTCTGAATATCCGCTTGGAATTTCTTCGAGTCATCTTCAGAAATAGTTTTTGCCTTCTCTGCTTTTTTTACGACTTCATTTTGATCACGTCGAGAATTTCTTATGGCAACTTTAGAATCCTCACCCATTTTTTTAATTTGTTTAACCTGGTCTTTTCTTTTTTCCTCTGTGAGTGCCGGAAACGGTATGCGAATTAAATTACCATCATTGGCAGGAGTGACGCCAAGATTCGCCCCCAAAATGGCCTTTTCGATGGCATTGATCATAGTTTTGTCGAAAGGTTGAATCTGTAACAATCGGGCCTCTGGAGTACTTACTTGTCCAACTTGTTTTAGTGGTGATGGTGTTCCGTAGTAATCAACCATCAGACCATCTAAAATGGCCGGAGACGCTCTTCCGGTTCTGATTTTAGTTAACTGGTGCTTCAATCCATCAGAGACTTTTTTCATTGAATCATTTAATTCTTTTTTTATTCTATCCATCATAAAAATCAACCTCCAAACCTTTCAGTTATTTGGTAACCAAAGTTCCTATTTTGTTTCCTTGAACAACTTTTTTAATATTGCCTGACTGGAAAACGTTAAAAACAATAATATCCAATTTGTTCTCCATGCAAAGACTAATGGCCGTTGCATCCATCACTTTGATATTTTGATTTAAAACATCCATGTAGGTCAATTTATCATACTTAACCGCATGAGGATGTGTCATTGGATCATGATCATAAACACCATCAACTTTAGTGGCCTTCAAGATCACCTCGGCATCAATTTCGTTGGCCCGTAAGGCGGCAGCAGTATCGGTGGAAAAATAGGGATTTCCCGTTCCACCCGCAAAAATTAGTACTCTTTTCTTTTCCAAATGGCGCATGGCACGTCGCCTAATGTATGGCTCTACCATACTATTCATCTCCACTGCCGACATAACACGCGTTTTAATACCCAAACGCTCTACCGAGTCTTGTAGTGCCAAACAGTTAATTATAGTTGCCAACATTCCCATATGATCAGAGGTAGTGCGATTCATTCCTTTTGAAGCACCAGCAATTCCGCGGTGAATATTTCCACCACCAATCACCACACCAACCTCTACTCCTAAATCGGCCACGCTTTTAATTTCTTCTGAGAAGGTACGAATGGTTTCTGAGCAAATTCCAAAACCCTGCTTGCCAGAGAGAGCTTCTCCTGAAAGTTTTAGTAAAACTCGTTTATACGCCATCGCAATCTCCTTCGAACAAAAAGGGGACCGAAGTCCCCTTTTGCAGTATCCTGGCAATTTCGTTAGCCATGTTTTTGTGACATTTTTGCAACTTCCTCTGCCAAATTATCTTTGCGCTTTTCTATTCCCTCGCCTAGGTTGTATTTAACAAAACGGCGAATGGAAATTTTCTCCCCTAGCTTTAAAGTTAAATCATTAACAAGATCATTAATTTTTAGATCAGGATTTTTCACAAAATTTTGCTCAAGCAAACAAACTTCCTGAGCTAACTTTGCCAGTTTTCCCTGTACGATTTTAGGAATCATATTATCTGGCTTGCCTTGCTCTTTTAATTGAGCAGCATAAATTTCTGCTTCCTTATTTTTGTATCCCTCATCGATGTCGTCTTTATGAATAAACTTGGGATCAGCGGCCGCAACATGCATTGCTACGTCCCGAACAAAGGTACGGAAGTTTTCATTTTTTGCCACAAAATCAGTCTCACAGTTTACTTCCACCATGACTCCAATTTTTCCATTATGAATATAAGAATCAATATACCCTTCCGCTGCAATACGAACTTGCTTTTTCTGAGAATCAGCAAGGCCTTTTTTGCGTAAATAATCAATAGCAGCATCCATGTTACCATTACTCTCTGAAAGAGCTTTTTTACAATCCATCATTCCTGCGCCAGTTTTTTCACGAAGCGCTTTAACATCGTTAGCACTAATATTGTTACTCATTGATAAACTCCTCTGTCTTTTTACGTATTGACTCACTTACCAGTACTATGCTTCTTCGGGTACAGCACCCTCTTCTAGCAAATCGATATCTGCTTCGTATTTTGCCAAAATTTCGCTTTCTAGTGATAGGTCACGATCTGGATCATCTGTTTTAGCGCGAGTTGCCTTAGAGGTTCCCTCGGATACTGATTGTGCAAAATATTCTGCAAACAACGTGATTGATTTGATCGCATCGTCATTACCAGGAACAACATAGCTAATACCCGTTGGATCACAGTTGGTATCTGTAACGGCGATAACTGGTATTTTTAATGTTTCTGCTTCAGTGATAACAATTCTTTCAGCGTTAGGATCAACTAAGAAAATGGCACCTGGCAATTTTCTCATGTTTTTTATACCACCAAGATTCTTCTCTAGTTTCTCAATATCCTTTTCAATTTTGGCGCGTTCTTTTTTTGTTAGTAATTCAAAATCACCAGTCTCTTTCATTTTTTCAACTTTGCGAAGCTTATCAACCGAAAGAGCAATTGTTTTAAAATTGGTAAGCATTCCACCTAACCAACGATGAGTCACATGGAAGGCTCCGCACTGTTCTGCACATCGGCGAACAGTTTCAGACGCCTGACGCTTGGTTCCAACAAATAGAACGGGCTTCCCCTCTTGACTTGTTTTTTTGATAAATTCGTAAGCACGTTTGGCCATGGGAATTGTTTGACCTAGATCAATGATGTAGATTCCATTGCGCTCTCCATAGACATACTTCTTCATTTTAGGATTCCACTTATTGGTCTGATGGCCAAAGTGTGCCCCCGCTTCTAAAAGCTGTTTTAAGCTCAAATCTGTAGACATAAAAACTCCTCGACATGATGGTTAATCTGATCACCTATGGCAGCAAAAATGCTGACCACCAAGCTAGGTGATTGTTATTTGCCCACTATTGGGCATTAAGTTGGTTTTACAGAAATAGCACAGTGAAGCAAAAGGAGCAAGTTGTTTTAAGAGTGACTCTCCGAAGAAGAAAGCACTCGTCTAGGCCTTGACCCCTGGGCCGGCCCCACAACCCCTTGTGCCTCCATCTTTTCGATAAGATTGGCAGCTCGATTATAGCCAATTTTAAGTCGTCGCTGCAACATCGAGGCGCTGGCAGAGCGATACTCCAATACTACTTCAACAGCGCTAGAATATAGCTCATCGTTATCAATACTTTCGTCTTTAGTCACCAAATGAGAGCCATATGCGTAAGGATCGACTTCTTTTTCTCCCCCATTATTTAAAAATTCCATGGCGCCATCATCAAAGTTAGTATCGAGAGATGCTAGCTTTTCAACTAAGGCATTAATTTCATTTTCATCAACATAGGCAGAGTGAACTCGCACCGTATCCACCCCTCGCTTATAGAGCATATCTCCCTTGCCCAACAACTTTTCCGCCCCAATCGCACTCAAAATAGTTCGAGAATCAGTACTGGTAGTCACTTTAAAAGAGATTCGCGTTGGGAAATTTGATTTTATCAATCCAGTAATTACATCTACGGAAGGCCGTTGAGTGGCAATTATCAAATGAATACCTGCGGCGCGTGCCTTTCCGGCCAAGCGACAAATATTACTTTCTACTTCTTTCCCGGCCTTGGTTAAAATTAAATCAGCAAACTCATCGACCACGATTACGAGATAAGGAAGATGATAACCTCTTTCTTCAACATCCTCATAGTGCACAGCAATCGCAGAGAGCATGGCCGGAGTGGCAGATTCTAATTTGCGATTAAAAGAATCCAAATCGCGTACACCAAATTCTTTTAAAATAGAGTAACGGCGATCCATCTCTTGCACGGCCCACATCAAGGCCAAAGAGGCAGTCTTTGAGTCAGTAACGACTGGCATGCAAAGATGTGGCAACTCACTGTATAACGCTAACTCTAATTGTTTGGGATCAATCAAAATCATCTTCATATCAAGAGGTGATTTTTTTATAAGCAGTGAAACCAGCAATGTATTAATAAAAACAGACTTGCCAGAACCGGTAGTTCCAGCAACCAACATGTGTGGCATAGAGGCCAGATCTACCACAAAAGTTTTGCCATAAGCATCTCTACCAATCGCAATAGGCAAGGAGGAGCTTGCTTCTTTAAACTCTTTTGTGGACAAAACTTCATCTAAATAGATCGGCTCACGTGGATTACGAGGAACTTCAATTCCAATACTGGTTCTTCCTATCATTGGATATACAATACGAATAGGGGCACCATAAAGCGCCCCACTAATGTCATCGGTAAGAACCGTTATTTTAGAAACCTTAACTCCCTTGCCTAATTCCAGTAAAAAAGTATCAACTACTGGCCCTTTTAAAACTTCTTCTATGTATCCATCAATATGAAATTCATTAAGCTTTTCCTCAATGCGAGTGATAATCTGATCAAAATATTCTTGCTCTGGATTCTTTACACTGTATTCGCGCTTAGCGCCTAAGGTTCCGGCCACCAAATTAGGATAATCTATACTTTTTGGCCTTATAAGCTTATTAAGTTTTTCACTATTAATGGTGGTGCTCGTTGATGCCAGAGACAATTCTGTTGGTGCTTTGCCTGAAATCTCGGCACTAACCGCTTCTTCTGAAACTGTTTTCTCGGGGATTTTTATCTCATCTGTCCTGGTGATTCGGGGAATTGTTAACTCTTGAGCACTACTTTCTTTAACTTCAGAGGGAAGCGTTGTTATAACAGCAGGATTACTTTTCCCCCACTTTAAAAATAGAGGGATTTTCATTTTAAAAACAGAAGAAAAACTTTGATTGGCCGTTTGGACAATAGCACGCTGCTGCTTATTGGCCTTCGCAAAAACATTTTCTACCGCCGCCGGAGTTGCCCATAAAATTTTGGCAGTGCTAACAAGATGGTCTCTGAACGAAGCGCGAAAAGCACCAAACAAATAGGCAATAAAACTTCCAATACAGATTGCAATTACACCCAGTGCCGAGGTGTTTTGAGAGAGAATAGTATTCAATCCTTCTCCGAGAAGGGGTGGATACGCTAAGTGAGTAAGTGTCAAAAAGGCCGAAAGAAGTAATACGATATTCAAAGTATCAATTACGTATTCGCGCTTGGAAAACATGAATGCATAAAAAAGAGCAAAAATAACAAAAGGAAAAAACAACCACGCTCCAAAGTAATATCCGGCAAAAGCAACAATTGTTTTGATATAGTACGAAAAAAAAGTCACCTCGCTATTTTGAGAGGTAATTACGAGATAATTGTCGGCCAGCGTATCGCGGTAGTAAAACTCCAGCAGTGACAAAATCGTTATCGCAAAGAGAGCAAATAGTTCGCTTTTTAAAATTTTATTAATCACCTTTAGATTATACGTCATAGTTGACAAAGAATTCAAGTAAAGCGATTAGAATTTTAAATTACACATAACTAGACATAATTTTGTAAAAATGCCAGCATAATGTGCTCTCTTGTTTACTAATATTCTTAAAGAATAAACACCGATGCAAACCAGGTAAACTAATGAATGATTGGGAAAAAAAATTTCAAAAAATTTTAACAAACACTTCTCTCGCATCAGATCCCGCACATGATTTTTTACATGTAAAACGAGTTGTGGAAATAGCAAAACAACTTTCCTCTAACGATGGCGGGTTATTGGAAATTATCTTACCTGCCGCCTGGTTCCATGACTTAGTGATTATACCTAAAAATGGCGCTGACCGAAAAAATGCCTCCAAACTTTCGGCGCAAAAGGCCATCGAATATTTACGAGAAATAGAGTATTCTTCCGTACACCTGGAGCAGATTGCTCACGCCATCGAAGCACATAGCTTTAGTGCTAACATTGATCCACAAACAATTGAGGCCAAAATCGTTCAAGATGCGGATCGTCTGGACGGCCTCGGTGCTATAGGTGTCGCTCGCTGTTTTTCTACTGCCGGATTGATACAACGCCAATTTTATGCAGAAGAAGATCCCTTCTGTCATCAACGGGCCCCCGATGACAGCAAATTTACAATTGATCATTTCTATAAAAAGCTTCTAAAAACAGCAGAAACGCTTAAAACAAAATCGGGAATCAAAGAAGGAGCGCGACGAGCTGTATTTATGCGCGACTATCTTAACGAGCTAGAACGAGAGCTCTATAAATAAAAATTTGGCGGGCGCAGAGGGACTGCGGCCTTCCCGCATCTCGCTTCCAGCTCGCTGCCCCAGGGCCGGGATCGTTCGCTAACTTTGGCATCATGCCAAAGTTGCACTCGCACGCCCTGCACTGCAGGCCATGCTCACGCCGCTTACTCTTTTCGAGTTCCCCATGGTCTGGCGTAAAAATAAAAAAGGAAGCCAATTGGCTTCCTTTTTTATTTTTGGCGGGCGCAGAGGGACTCGAACCCCCAACATTTTGATTTGGAATCAAACACTCTACCATTAGAGCTATACGCCCTAAAAAAAAGGCCGGCATAAAATCCGGCCCTTCTCTATAATAAAATCTAAAAACTAGGCCAAGATTTCAGAAACAGTTCCAGCGCCGATTGTTCGACCACCTTCTCTGATCGCGAAACGGAGACCTTTTTCCATTGCAACAGGAGTAATCAATTCAACAGTAAAAGCTGTGTTGTCACCTGGCATAATCATTTCAACACCTGGATTCAACTCAACTGCACCAGTAACATCTGTTGTACGGAAATAAAACTGAGGTCTATATCCCTTAAAGATTGGAGTATGACGCCCCCCCTCTTCCTTAGTTAGAATATAAACTTCACATTTAAATTTTGTATGAGGAGTAACTGTTCCTGGCTTAATAATACACTGGCCTCTTTCAACTTCTTCACGTTTAGTTCCACGAAGTAGAAGACCAACGTTATCTCCAGCTTGTCCTTGATCTAGAAGCTTTCGGAACATCTCAACACCGGTAACAACTGTAACTTGTTTTTCGCGAATACCAATAATTTCGATTTCCTCTCCAACCTTAATAATCCCACGCTCAACTCTTCCAGTAACAACCGTACCACGTCCTGAAATTGAGAAAACGTCCTCAACTGGCATCAAGAAATCCTTCTCAATATCACGCTTTGGTGTTGGGATATATTCATCCACAGCATTCATAAGCTCCATAATTGCATCGTGGCCAATTTTTGGATCACGGCCTTCCGCTGCGGCAAGCGCAGATCCCTTAATTATGGGGATTGTGTCTCCTGGGAATTCGTAATCAGACAACAATTCGCGAACTTCCATTTCAACAAGGTCAAGAAGTTCGGCATCATCAACTTGATCAACTTTATTCAAAAAAACAACAATGGCAGGAACACCTACTTGACGAGCAAGTAGAACGTGTTCACGAGTTTGCGGCATCGGGCCGTCGGCAGCACCAACAACAAGAATAGCACCATCCATTTGTGCGGCACCGGTGATCATGTTTTTAACATAGTCAGCGTGTCCCGGACAGTCAACGTGTGCATAGTGACGCTTTGCTGTTTCATACTCGATATGTGCTGTATTGATTGTGATTCCGCGAGCTCGCTCTTCAGGAGCAGAATCAATATCGCCATAAGATTTTACGGCCGCTCTTGATCCATGCTGTGCCAGAACCATTGAAATTGCTGCAGTTAATGTTGTTTTTCCGTGGTCAACGTGGCCGATCGTACCAATGTTTACGTGCGGCTTACTTCTGTCAAATTTTTCTTTTGCCATACCCTTCTCTCCTTAATTATGAGTAACTATAATCCATCTAATTCGTGTTATCCGAGCAATTTGCGAACAAATAATCTCTCGCACTTCTACTAAAATAAGAAACAGCAGTATCGCTGATTCCACATTTCCTGACAAGCAGAAATTTATGGAGCTCCCGACGAGATTTGAACTCGTGACCTCTCCCTTACCAAGGGAGTGCTCTACCCCTGAGCCACGAGAGCCAAGGTATTAAACATTGCTCTGCCAGATCTAGTAAAAAATGGAGCGGGCGAAGAGGTTCGAACTCTCGACCCCCAGCTTGGAAGGCTGGTGCTCTACCAACTGAGCTACACCCGCTTAATCGTATAAAGGATGGTGGAGAGGGACGGATTCGAACCATCGAAGGCAGTGCCGTCAGATTTACAGTCTGATCCCTTTGGCCACTCGGGAACCTCTCCCTGTCTAACCTAAACTTTATACAACATATCTCAAAATAACTCCTTCAGCAACCTACGAATCAATTGCGCGCTTTTCACACCCCAAATACTGGAGCTGGCTATAGGAGTTGAACCTACGACCTACGGTTTACAAAACCGTTGCTCTACCAACTGAGCTAAGCCAGCGCATAAATTCGTTGTCGAAGTCGGATTCGTAGATTTATAAATGGTAGGCCTTACAAAATCAAGTAATTTCTTAGTTTACTTTCCAAAAAATTTTTCCATTCCAACGGCAGAGGCGACAGAAACATTAAGCGAAGAAATTTTTCCCTGTGGCGCTATGGCAACCATCTTGTCGATGACACGAGCAACTGCGGGCGAGATACCCGAGTCTTCTGCTCCGAAGATAAGCGCCATGTTCTCTTCTTTGGAAAAGGAGGGGAATACCGGATTACCTTCTTCGCTTAGACCGAAGCATTGAACATTCATCTCTTTTAGTGTGGTAACCACTTTTGAAAGAGTGTTGCAGCGAACTATTTTAACATACTCCAGTGCCCCAGAAGAAATACGGGAGAAACTAGGAGTTAAACTGAATGATCCTTTTTGAGGAATAACTATATAGTCAACATTATAGAATGCCGCTGTGCGGGCAATTGCCGCAGCATTGTTGATATCAGTTACTTGATCTAAACAAATAACTCTCTTTCCCTTTTCTTTTTCTAGGACTCTATACATATCAATCGAGTCATAAATTTGAGTAGCGCGACAACGTAAAAACATTTGCGACTGAACGCGACTGTAGTTAGCATTAACCTCTTTAAAATATTTTTTGGCCTGCTCCTGCAACACGTGAGAGCTTACCAGCGAAACTTTGATTTCTTTTAGTAGACGATTTTCAATTTTTTCCTTGCTTCGCAATTCGGCCAACCCCTTATCTGTGGCAACTAATTCAATTTTGACTCGCTCAGGATTTCGAATAGCATGAGCAATACTGTGTAGTCCCGAAACAATTTCTTCGCTGTTATTTATCATTTTACAACCTCGTTATTGGGCCAGATCATGTAGAATTTTTTTTACGGTCTCTAGCAGTTTATCTCTTGTCGTTTTTATTTTAGTTTTATCTTTGCGAATAATAATCTCTAGCATTCCATCTTGTTTATAATCTCGCTCTCCAAGTACGACAGTCAATGGAAGGCCTAAAAGGTCAGCATCCTTAAATTTAAAGCCGATGGCCGCATTACGATCATCAAGAATAGTTTCAACCTGATTAGTATTCAGCTCATCATATATCTCATTTGCTAATTGGTTAATGGAATCATCCTTACTCACTAAAAGAAAGTAAACGTGATAAGGGGCAATTTGAACTGGCCAAATAATTCCATCCGCATCGTTATTTTGCTCAATGGCCGATGCGACCGTACGGCCAATGCCTATTCCGTAACATCCCATTATTGGAGTAGTGGCCTTGCCATTCTTATCCAATATTGTTACCCCCATCGCTTTAGTATAACGATCGCCTAGCTCAAAAATATGGCCGACTTCAATGCCACTGATTTGTTCTACTTCTCCATCACAAGACGCGCACAGATCTCCCGCTTTTGACAAGGCAAGATCTGCAATACTATATTCATGCGGATATTTTTGAGGGACAAAGCCAGTATAATGGTAATCTTTTTTCATTGCACCAATTACATAGCTCGCCTCCAGTTTTACATTTTTGTCATAGATTATTTTAAGGTTATTTTGTGCGGTCTGTGTTTGGTAAGGGCCCATATATCCCTTTATTAGTCCCAGTTTTATCAAATCACTATCTGTTGCCGCTCGCAAGTGATCACATCCCAAAATACCCTTTAGTTTTATTTCATTTATCTCATCATCGCCTAGTAACTGGGCCAAAATGAATTCTTCTTTTTCCCCAGTTATAGCAGAAAACACTACTGACTTTAAGCAGTGATGAGCAGGAATATTTAGAAGGGCAGAAACATCGGTAATTGATTCTTTATTGGGTGTGCTCACTAAGGCCATTTCGGAACTATTAAGATTGAAGCTTAAAGTAGCACGCTTAGTATGCGCTCGCTCTATATTGGCGGCGTAGTCACATTTTTTACAACGAATAACCTTATCTTCTCCTGCATGGGCCAATACTTGAAACTCATGGGTTTTTGCGCCACCGGCGGCCATATTTCCCCCATCGGCCTCTACCGCAATAAACTTCAATCCCATCCGAGTAAAAATATTAGAGTAGGCCACATACATTTTTTCATATGTCTCCCGCAAAGATTCTTTGCTGTCATGAAAGCTATAAGCATCCTTCATCGTAAATTCACGAGCGCGCATCACTCCATAGCGAGGACGAGTTTCATCGCGAAATTTAGTATTAATTTGATAAAGATTAACAGGAAGCTGTTTATAAGATTTTATGGCCTTGCGAAAAATATCGACAATGGCCTCCTCATTCGTTGGAGAAAAACAAAGATCTCGCTGCCCACGGTCTTTCATCCGCAACATCTCTGCACCCATAATATCCCAACGGCCCGACTCTTTCCATAACTCTGCAGGAGTGGCCACCGACATAATGACCTCAAAACACCCAGCTTTATTCAACTCATCACGTACAATATTTTCTACTTTGCGCATGGCCCGAAGCCCAATAGGTAGGTAGTTATAAAGGCCAGCATAAGATTTTTGAATAAGGCCGGCGCGTACCATAAGCTTGTGTGAGATAACTTCTGCATCAGCAGGAGTCTCTTTAAACGTTTGCCAAAATCCTTGTGATAATTTCATAAAAATATCCTTGCGTTTTTAGATAACAAAAAACATCTATACCTTTATTTTAAACTAGTAGGCAACCGGAGACATGCTCCTTGGGAGCGCAAAGGCCACAACTGCGGACTCTTGCTGATTTGGCGCAGAAATAACTTTGTAGCAGCCAGGAGTTGCAATAATTTTCCTGCATAGTAAATTATGTAGATGGTGGCCTGACTTAAAAGAAGTTATTTTGCCGGCCACATCATATCCTAAAAGACTTATATCGCCGATAGTGTCTAGAATTTTATGACGTATAAACTCGTCAGAAAAACGCACGCCCTCTGGATTAACCACATTAAATTCATCAAGGATAATTGCATTATCTAGGGAGCCTCCCTTGATTAACCCCTTCCGTTTCAACATATCGACATCTTTTAAGAAACCAAAAGTACGAGCGCGACAAATATCTGTGATAAAATCTTCGCAGGAAAAACGAAACTTCCGTGATTGAGTTTTTATTTTAGGGTGAGCAAAAACGATGGTTGATTCAATTACCAGCATGGGGTCCGGTTCAATTTGCACCCATTTGTCATCAACTTCCACTCGTATGGGTTCAGTTATAACGATAAAATTACGCGAGGCATTTAGCGAAACTATCCCTGTTTCTTTTAATAGGAAGGCAAACGATCCGCCCGAACCATCCATAATGGGAACTTCTGGCCCATCAATCTCGCAAAATAAGTTATTAATCCCCAACCCATAGAGAACACCTAAGAGATGTTCAATGGTATGTACTACATTAATTCCAGTTCCAATCGTGGTAGCATTTTCTGTAGCACTAACATTTTCAAAACTGGCCTTGATTGGTGGTTGATCTTTAAGATCAACGCGTTTAAAGGATATTCCCGCATTGGCGACTGCTGGATGCAACGTTAGAGTAACCAATTTTCCAGAGTGTAATCCTCGGCCGGTAACTGATACTTTTTTAGACAGGGTTCTCTGATATGTCATTGACTCATCCTAAATACAATCGCAAATAGAGGTAATTAGTATTTAATCACATGCGTTAATTTTACGCAAGCATGATCTGGTCGGCCATCACACCGCTAATTGCTGCTTGATTTTAAAGTTGGAGATGAATAACAGAGTAAAAGAGTTTTTGCTACCACTTTTTTTACATCGTGAAAAAATTAGCTATACTGCTACCAAACAAAAAACAACGGAGAGAAAAACATGATTTGGAAGCAACGGCCAACCACTGAGCAATTGAACAACTTATGTAAAAAAACAGTTATCGAAAATCTAGGGATTATTTTTACTGAGGTGGGAGATGATTTTTTGACAGCAACTATGCCGGTAGATGAACGAACTATTCAGCCTTTTAAAATTTTGCACGGGGGTTCTTCTTGCGTGTTATCGGAATCACTCGGAAGCGTGGCCGCCCACCAATGCGTCGATCAGGATAAGTTTTTCCCAATTGGATTAGATATAAATGCCAACCACATCAAGGCCGCGAAGTTTGGAGAAATGGTAACTGGTACCGCCCAGGCAATCCATATCGGCAAATCAACACAGGTATGGGAAATAAAAATCATCAACGATAACCACGAACTTGTTTGTATCTCTAGACTAACGATGGCCGTTACCGAGAAAAAAACAATCGCTCCAACACTAACGCGAAGATAGATAATCTCGCGCTTTTTCAGAAATCATGCGCCCACGAGATGTGCGAAGAAGAAATCCTTCTTTTAATAAATATGGCTCATAAACATCCTCGATAGTGTCTCGCTCCTCCGAAAGGGTAGCACAAAGAGTGTCAATCCCCACCGGGCCACCACTGTAATACTCCATGATGACAGATAGAATTTTACGATCCATGCGATCTAATCCAAAATCATCAATATCCATTAACTCAAGCGCTTTATTAACTTCTTGCTCAGAAATAGTATCTGATTTCATTACGACCGAAAAATCACGAACACGACGCAAAATGCGATTTGCCACACGCGGTGTTCCTCGAGCACATTTTGCCATCTTTTCTTTTGCAATATTTTCTACCGTGATTCCCAGCTTTTTAGCATTGTTGCTAACAATTTTTACCAAATCACTACTTTCATAAAAATCGAAATGGAGATGGGCCATAAAGCGATCACGTAGTGGATTAGATAAAAGTCCAGTCCGCGTAGTGGCCCCAATCAAGGTAAAAGGAGGAACATCAATTTGCATTGTACGAGCCGATGGCCCTTGGCCAATTACAATATCAAGGCGAAAATCCTCCATTGCTGAGTATAAAATTTCCTCGATAGCTATATTCATGCGATGAATTTCGTCTATGAACAAGACATCTTTGGGTGTTAAATTAGTCAGTATTGCAGCGATATCTCCCTTTTTCTCTATGGCCGGGCCAGAGATTACATGCAACTCTGACCCCAAGCGTTTGGCAATAATCATGGCCAGAGAAGTTTTACCTAGTCCAGGAGGCCCGGAGAGAAGTATATGATCAAGGGCCTGGTTTCTTATCTTGGCCGACTCCACCATTATGTTGATATTGTCCACAACTTTTTTTTGTCCAATATATTCTGAAAAATCTAGTGGCCGCAACAAGACTTCATGTTGATACTCACTATCATGTGCTCTGGCAGATAACATTCGCTCTTCGGAAGATAGATCATCGTTTTCACTATTTTCATCACCGTGGAAATGGCCATTCATTTTTCTATACCTCTTTTAAAACTAAATGCACTAATTGCTCTGCTTTGGAAATAACATTTTCTTCCAAAATTCGCTGTGCCAGAGGAATAATTTGTGACTCTTTAAAACCTAATTCTTTGCAGGCCATCAAAGCTTCATCCAGAAGCTTCATATTAAAACTACTCTGGAGTGTTTTTTCTGTGCCGCTATCATTGTTAACAGAAATAACAGGAGAAGATAATTCTACTTCTTGTACCTCTGAAGAATGGCGAATCAATTTCCCTTGGTAACGATCTGAGTATATCTTTACCTTTTGAATTTTATTACTTAAATCTAATATTATTTGGGCCGCGGCCTTGGGCCCAACGCCTGGTGCTTGTGATAAAACTTTTTTTTGATCCAATATAATGGCGTTGGTAATCTGTTCAAATCCTAAAGTAGATACTAGAGAGTAAGCAGACTTCGGGCCAATGCCTTTTACTGTTCGCAACATTTCAAATAATTTTTTGTTTTTCAAACTATCCAGGCCATATAACTCTTCAATATCTTCGCGTTTTACATGAGCAATATATAAGGCATGACGCTTACCCTCGGCCAAAATCCTATTGTAATAAATTTGATAACCGACACCACTATTTGTTAAAAGTACAACTTCTTGGCCATCGCTAAAAACTACATCTCCAACAATAAGTCCAATCATTATAAAATCCTCTCTTGGGTGCGAAGAATATTTCGGCGACAAAAAGCGTGACAGGTAGCAATAGCAATAGCGTCTGATTCGTCCGAAGTTTTAAAATCACGTTTACCAAAAATCATCTGCAATCCTTTCTGTATACTTTCTTTGCTAGCATGGCCATCTCCACTAATGGCCGCCTTTATCAGATTCGGGGAATATTCAAATATTTTATTCTTATGTGTTTTTGAAAAGGCAGCAATCATTGCGCCACGTGCCTGTGCTAGTTTTGCCAAAGAGGAAACACTCTTAACATAGATAAGCGATTCTATAGCGATTTCGTCTGGTATATATTTATCCCTGAGCTCATTGCAGGAATTATATATTTCGGCCAAGCGATCAACAAAATTCCCAGCAAAATCATAGCGCATTACTCCGCTGGCCAATAGTATTATTTTTTTACCATCTTGCCGGACCAAACCAAAGCCAGCACTGCGAGAACCAGGATCAATTCCTAAAATAACCATTTTTATCTCTTGTTGTTCTAATTTAAAAGGCCATAATTGCATATAGTATAAACCGGTAAAACCTACAAAGTCTTTTACAATTTCGTCAGTAGGTTGTAGACTGGCCCTCTCTCATTTAAAAAATAATAAAAAATCCATCTGGAGACTTTTGTGAGCTTACAAAAAACATCCTTACACGAGAAACATTTACGCCTGAATGCCAAAATGGGCCCTTTTGCTGGTTTTGAAATGCCACTACAGTATAGTGGCGTGAAAGATGAAGTTTTAGCAGTCCGAAACAACATTGGTGTTTTTGATGTTGGCCATATGGGAGAATTTTTTATTGAAGGAACTGAAGCGCAACAATTTGTTGACTACCTAATTACCAATGATTTTTTGGGTGCCGGAGAAAGTAAAGCAGTTTATTCTCCTCTTTGTCGTGAGGATGGCACCGTTGTTGATGATGCTATCTCCTATAAAGTTCGGCCGGATAAAGTACTGATCTGCGTAAATGCTTCCAATATGCAAAAGGATTGGACATGGATTTCTTCTCATGTAAATGCCTTTAACTGCACTATCACCGACAAGTCTGCAGAATACTCTTTATTGGCAGTTCAAGGCCCTAAAACAGAAGCATTGTTTATAAAGCTGGGCCTACTCTCGCCGCAAGAGAATTTTCCATATTATTCAGTCAAAGAAGGAAAATATCTCGGGAAAGAAGTTATAATTGCGCGCACAGGTTATACTGGAGAGGATGGTTTTGAAGTTTTCTGTTCACATGATACGGCGGTAAATTTTTGGGATACCTTACTAGATAATGGAGTAATCCCCTGTGGCCTTGTGGCCCGCGATGTTTTGCGACTAGAGGTCTGCTTTCCGCTTTACGGCCATGAGTTGACCGATGATCTGACTCCCATTGATAGCGGTCTAAAATGGACAGTGAAATTTAACAAGACTAATTTTTTAGGAAAAAATTTTCTTACCAACTATAAGCCAAAATATATTCTAGTAAAACTCTCCATTGAAAAAGGTGTTCCACGACAAGATTATCCTGTTACTACAGAAGATGGCAGAGTGATTGGCAAGGTTGTGTCTGGTACAATGTCGATCAGTATCAATCACGGCGTTGCCACCGCATTAATTAGCGAGGAATTATTTCCAAAAGATAAGCAATTTTTTATAAATATTAGAGAAAAGTTGGTTCGGGCCAACTATCACACTAAACCATTTGTCGTTGGAGGGCACAAGTAATGTCAAACAAAATTCCTGAAAATTTAAAATACACTCAAGATCATGATTGGATTTCCATTGATGGAAATATTATTACACTTGGCATAACCGATTTTGCCCAAGCGGCCTTGGGTGATATTGTCTTTATTGAACTTCCGGAAGTCGGAAGATCCTTGGCCCGGGGTGATACTTTTGGCGTAGTCGAATCAGTAAAAACTGTCGCCGACATTCACGCTCCAATGAGTGGTAAAATAATTGAAGTGAATAATGACTTAGATGGCCAACCTGATCTTTGTAATAAAAATCCTTACGGAACCTGGCTTGTAAAAATTCAAGTTGCCAGTACCAACGATTTAAAAAATTTGATGGACGCAAATAAGTACACCGAATTTTGCGCTAACGCTCATTAGCGTTTAAAAAAATGTAACATTTTAAATAATTCATCTAATTTTTAGAACGCAAGCTTTATTTTTAAAAAAATATTAATGTTATTCGTCCATATATTTTTTTGGATTGCCATCTTTTTTTTTCTTCTTTCTCCAATGAAAAATGGAGGCATTCATGCGACTACAGTAACTTGGAGAAGGCGATAAAAAAAATAAAAAATGACTTTACGAATCTTGGCATCTCGTTCATACTGCCGAGTCGCAACCAAACAAATCACACTGAGGTAATGCAAGATGATTTTTGAAAATCAAGAATCTATTCAGCTTCTGAATACAGCAATAATAAAAAGTAAAGAGAAAAAAATCGACAGTGCTTACGAAGATAGATTGACTCAGGCCTGCAATAATCCAGTCATTGATGCACTTGGAATGGCCACTTCCTATCTATCAGAAAAAAAGAAAATTTCTCGCGACCAAGCGGCCATTCAGATTATAGAAACATTACGCGATCTAGATAAAATATGGAGCGATTACGTAATGATGGAAGGAATTACTAAAATAAAAGATCTTCTAAAAAATCGCGAACAGTAGTCCTGGACAAATACTACACTTTTACGACAAATCCCCACTCTAAAATTGCCTCTCCATTTCTCAACATTTCTTTTGGTGGATTAGGGAAAGGGCCTGCTTTGCTGAAAGATTCTACTGCAGCATCATCAAATTCTTGAATTCCGCTCGTGCTTTTTATGAAAATTCTAACGATATCACCTCTGTCGTTAAGGGTTATTTCTAGTGCCGTTATCTTGTTGTCATCGGAGGCAATTTTCCGTCCAGAGTTAACTATGTTTCGGGCCTTCTCTTTTAAGGTTGCCCCCCAATATTGCTCAAGTTGAATACGTATACGGTTGTAAAAACCATAATACTTAAACTCAGTGGTATTTAAGTTGGTCATATCCCCCAGCGGCACATCTTCGATAAAATCATTATTGGCGGCCAATCCGCTTTCTTTTAAACTTCCCGCGCCAATACCAAGTGGAACAACTTGGGCCTTGGATTTTTCCATCAAGCTAGAAGCCTCATCCAGATCGGCTGGAGTAATATCCACCAACTCCTTTTTCCCGGCGATGGAATATCCAAGATCTGCTAATTTTATCTGTCGCCCTTTTGCCAAAACTGGGACTTTTGTTTGTTCGGCCATAACACTTTTTGTTTTTTCTCCATCGGCCCTACCTCTACCGGCCCGTTTAAAGCTGTCAATGGCCCTTGCAATCGTTTGCTTGTCATAAGTCTGGTTATGCTCACCAACAAATCTACTATTGGCCGGCAACTCTTCCTTACCCGTGGCCTCATTACTTACTACTTGTTTTTTCGTACTATCTTCTTTTTCAATTTTGGCCTTTATGTTTGCTAACTCTTCTGGGGAAATTTGCGCCACCTCAAATTCCTTTCGTTCACTGACGTCCGAGAATGGAATAGTTCGTAACTGCATATAAGTTATGATGAGTAGGTGGGCCACTAAAGATAGGAGAAAAAAAAGAGGCATTCGATTTTCTCGAATTCTCTCATCAATTTTTAATACCAATAATTGCATACTTTTTCCGACATACCCGACTTTATCGTTCTGTCTTTAACTATCGACATCTGGCGCACTTTCCTTTAGTCCTTTTCTTTTGTTTTTTTGAATAAGTTTCCCGGATGTAACAATGGATTGAATTTGCGGCCAGACATAATAATTTTCTTTCACCATTGGCCCGAGGATGTTAGCCTGTTTTCAGCTAATTATTCCTATATTCACATCAACCTGGAGGATCTTGTGAAAGCGACTAAAGACAATGTGGTTACTATCGAGTACACCCTTACCAACGAACATGGTGAAACACTTGATTCTTCGAAAGATAACGGGCCACTTGCCTACCTTCATGGACACAGCAATATTATCTCCGGATTAGAACAAGAAATTGAGGGTAAAGGGATTGGAGAGAAATTAAAGGTAACCATTGCCCCCAAAGACGGATACGGAGAGATTCGCCAGGATATGATTCAAGATGTTCCTCGTGCGCAATTTGAAGATGCAGATAATTTGCAAGTTGGAATGCAATTTCAAGTACAGGCCGGAGAAGAGACATTGATTGTTATGGTAAAAAGTGTAAGCGATGATATGGTAACGCTGGATGGAAATCATCCGCTCGCAGGACAAACACTCCATTTTGACGTGGAGATTTGTGAAATTCGCACCGCTACTGAAGATGAATTGCATCACGGACATATTCATTCCAGTAGCTGCCAGCATCACTAATCTGTGTACCTAATGACATCGTCTTAACTAAAAGTAGATATCGTTAGGAGGCATTTATGCGTGTAATAATTTTAGGCGCTTTTTTATCGTTTTTTATTTTCTTTTTCTTTTTGCCAGCAGGCATGGCACAAACGTCCAGTAAAGAGAAAATCGTTGTAACTCTTTATCCGCTATACATCACCGTTATTAATATAGTAGATGGCCATCCCAATTTTGAAGTTACCATGATGACGGGCCCCAATGGTGGCTGTCTACATGACTATTCTCCGTCTCCAGCAGATATAAAAAAAGTTTTAGGTTCTACTCTAATTGTGGCCAACGGCGCAGGTTTAGAGAATTTTTTAGATAAAATTTTGAAAAGTTATCCTAATATTCCCATCGTCCAAGCATCGGAGGGATACAAGCTAATAAAAGAAGAAGGCGGGGGTAGCAATCCACATCTTTGGGCATCAATTGATGGGGCAATTTTTCAGGCCAAGAAAATTTCGGAAGCAATTTTGTTAAATTACCCACAATATGCAGAATTGTTTAAACGTAATGCTGACAGATATATTGAAAAACTGGTGAAATTAAAAAAGCAGATGGAAACTGATTTAGCGCCATATCGAGGAGAAAAAATTATCACTTTTCATGAGGCCTTTCCCTACTTTGCTTTGGAATTTAATTTGGAAATAAAAGGTGTCATTGAACTAGATCCCGGAAGAGAACCATCTGCCAAAGAACTTATGGAGACCACTAATTTAGTTAAACGAGAAAAAATTAAATATCTTTTTGTAGAACCTCAATATCCTCGAAAAATTGCAGAAATTATCAGTAAAGAAAGTGGTGCCGGTCTCTTAACCCTAGACCCGGCCGCAAGCGGAAAGTTGGAACAAAACGCCTATATAGATATTATGAAAAAAAATCTCTCAACTCTTAAAGATGCCTTTGCGCGGCCATGATGAATATCGACGGCAAGTTTAAAAAATTTGCAGGCCATATTTTACCTCTTATTCAGCGACATTCGACATGCTATGGATGCTGCACGCGTATCGATCATTTATCTGTTTTATTTGGAAAATCAAAAATATTAGACGATATTGATCTACATTTTCACTGCACCAACTTTGTAACCATCATTGGGCCTAACGGCGCCGGGAAAACAACACTCCTTAAGGCCTTGTTAGGAGAAGTTAAATATCAAGGCTCCATTACCTTTTCATCCTTTGATGCAAAGTCTAAAAGCATTCCCACAATTGGATATGTTCCACAAAAACTGGCCATTGATCCCACTTCCCCACTAACTGTTAGTGATTTATTTGCTATCACCATGGCACCATTTTCACTTTTTAATCAACAGCAAAAAATTAAAATGCAAGAATCTTTAACAACTGTTGGGGCAGCAGCACAGGCCGGCCGTCGCTTAGCAACTCTTTCAGGAGGTGAATTGCAACGAGTTTATTTGGCACTAGCGCTAACTCCGCTTCCTAATCTACTACTATTAGATGAACCACTCTCTGCCATAGACGCAAAAAGCGCCGATGATTTTTACCAGCTTCTAAACCGATTAAAATCATCATTTGATCTCTCCATTATCATGGTGTCTCACGATATTTATCGCGTGGCCAAATATGCTGATCGAATGATTCGATTAGATAAAAAAATAATAGATGATGATATTCCGGCCAACGTTTTAAAAAAAATTGAAGAGGAGCAGCGTAATGTTTGAGCAGCTTTTTTCACTCTTCACTCTTCTTCCTTTTGAATGGGCCCAATTTCAATTTATGTTTCTGGCCATACTGGCCATATTACTAATCGCTCCTCTTCTGGCCATCGTTGGAACTCTGGCCACAGATAATCAAATGACTTTTTTTTCCGATGCTGTAGGACATGCTGCCATTACTGGATTGGCAATTGCGACCTTGGCCGAATTGGAAACTTCTCTTTGGGGCATCGTTCTGTATGCACAGCTAATTGCGCTTGTTCTTTTTTTACTAAAGCGATTTTCCAACATAAAAACGGATGCCTTAATTGGTATTATTGCTAATTTCTCCGTAGCACTTGGTATTGTTTTATTAAGTTATACTTCTGGATTAAATCGATTAAACACTATTTTATTTGGATCAATCTTGTCGATTGGTAGCGAAGATCTAACGTTCTTGTGTATTTCGGCACTGGTTTTATATCCACTTATTATTTTTTTATACAAAGTATTTTGGCTAGTCTCCGTGTCGCCAACTTTGGCCAAAAGTCGGGGCCTTAATTTCGCTCTTTTTGAATATGTACTGCTTGCAATAATAGCTCTAGTAATATCTGTTTCTATCTTATGGATTGGCGTCTTAGTGTTAAACGCCATGCTGATTTTACCTGCTTCTATAGCTAAAAATATTGGTGTGGGAATAAAAAAATATCTTACCTACTCAATAATAATTGGCATTATTTCCAGTGTCGGCGGCCTTCTTTTTTCATACTATTTTGGAACCTCCACTGGTGCCACTATCGTACTACTGCAAACAATAATCTTCATGCTCACGCTTCTTAAAAATATAAAAATAAAACAATAAATACATTGAACAAACTTGGTCAGCCTTGCAAAACTCGTTTTAAAATGGCCGTTTTTAAAATACTAACCAGATTATCCGCCATGTTTCTGTCCGCAGAGATATACGGATTAATTTTCATCGTTATAATTAATTGTCCATTCCACGTCATCGTTGCTACACCGAGTGGATGATTTGGGGTTCCCGGAGCGGCAGGAAGTATAACCAAATTAGAATCAACATTGGCCGGAGGAGTTCCTATTGGCCAGTTACCCAAGCAGGAGAATGTTCCTAGGCGAAAGCAGTTCTTATTACTATTTTCTGAAAGATATTTCATACCGCGAATACCAATAATTTTCCCGATATGCAGAAGCCACCAATTGCCAATATGTCGACGATGACCTAATTTATTTTTAATCTGAGAATGAATTTCTTGTGCAGTAGTTTTGCTATTAGTTGTAACCGTTACCCCACTCGTATGATTTGACAGAATATTTTCTTTTTTTACTATACCACGCATATTGGCCGGAAAAAGCCAATCTCCCGAAGCACCATCTTCTAATAACTCTGGTAGAACAACACCACAGACAGACTCCAATAAAAAAGAGTTTTGAGAAACCCCCGCTCCTTTTGCTTTTGCATTAATCTTTTCTGTCTCTTCCTTCGTAAAAAGTATCCAGGAAAAACGAGTTCCTTCTTCAGGAGTAGAATATTTACGATTTATATCGCAATTTTTCCATTTCATCTTCGAATCACTGTGATCTTTTATACAACCTAAAATGATTTGCGCTCGCGCCAACCAGCTAAGTTTTTCAATAGGCCGCTGTTCAGGAAGTTTGTCGATAATATATCCATCTCGACGCAACATCATAGTTAATGCACCAGCACCATCATAATCGCTATGCGGAAAACTCTCCACGGTCATCTCATTATTTTTAGTATTGTATCTGGCGAATTGAAACAAATCGTTAACGCCTCTTTCCTTTGCTACGGTAAACCACATTCCAATCCAGTCGATTTCTTTTGTTTTTTTCATGCTATCCCCAATTCCAATCCAACCTGATGGTTTTCTCGATGCTCTAATAGTGATTTCTTATCTAAAAATTTACGTTTTGATAATACCTGATAGAGTGTTCCGGGGGTTGAACGATACAAATATCCTTCTTTAAAGAGGGCCGGAAGAGATGATCTCGTTGGATAATTTAAAAAAGAGATCATATGGGCCTGTTCAGAAATACTGTCCAATAGAACAAATTTTACCAGCTCGCATATTATTGCATTTCTCTCTGCCGGGGCCAAGTTTTCCGCAACTTCAAAATGTGAAAGATAAAGCACTGACAGTTCACTATTTTCTAAAATTTTTTGTTTCCCAAAAAGTGGCATTAAAAGTCCAAGCACTCTCAAGGGAAAGGATAAATTACTAATAACTAAACGACGCGCAAGAGAGGATTTCCAGGGACAAACAGAAGCAACGATCTGGCCATTTTTTTTGATGACAATAAAATTCTCTAAAAGCAGATCATCCCATTGTAAAAGTCGACGCGTCAACTCATCTGTCCCCTGGCCATTCTTGGTAAAGAAAAACCCCAGAGATCGATTGTGATTTGTCTCATATAAAAAATTTCGCAACTGCCCTTCATCCCCTTTTTGCAACTTCTCTATCGAGAGGCCAGAATTGATAATGTTGCGTAATTTGGAAAGGGAGCGCAGCAAAGGAATTCTTCCTAAAATATTTATCGCTTCATACTTAACCAAAGCATGATAGACAATATCACTCTCTCGATCTTTGCGAGTGAAGGCATTTATCGCATTTTTATTTTCATCCAAAATGGCAGAATACATAAATTGGCAGCCATCAAACTCATCAATGACATCATAGTTATCCATAGTATCTGCATATAACTTTCTCCAACCAACAACCATGCGACGAGGAATGGTGGGACTCACTCGCAAATCTGAAAGATAACCGATTACAATCTCTTTTCCCTCATGAAACGCCTTGCGGAGGACAATTGTTGAAATTCCAGAAATGACACCATCCTTACCATCAAAAAGAAAAACAAAAGATTTGTATCCTTGTTGACTTAAGAGTTTAAAAAAATCAGGAGAGCGATCGTAGCGAATTTCCATTGAAGAAGTATTCATCTTGATTGAACTGAAAAAGGCCAAAATTTTCTCATTGTCTTTTGGAGTGGCCAAATGGAAATCAGGATGCTTGGCAAGTAATTCCGCTATTTTCATATCTTTCTACATACAGTAACTAGGCACTAGCGTTAACAATTCGCACGCCCTGAAATCGCTTAAGAAAAAAACCAGGAGAAAGGAAGGGGGAGATTATTAAATTGCGCAAACGAATTACTTCAACTGATTCCTCATCGGCCGAGGGCATTCCCGGAAGCACCTTGGTTGGGCCTTTAAATAACACCTCTGGCCTTGCCTTTGAGTACATTCTACCAATTTTGGGTTTGCGCAGACTGTAAGCATAAGCAAAATATTTTTTGCCGGAGGTAGCAACACTCCATAATAATCTGCACCAAAAACCGAAAGCACAGTTATTTTTAATAAGTGAGTGCGATAGCCAAAGTCCAGTAACCTCGGCGACTTTCGAAGAATTTTGATAAGAGAGAGTGCGGCTGCATGGGGTAGGAATAGAGTCTAAAACCCTAAAGGGGCCTTGTTTTACAATAACAAAACCACCACAAATATTATTTGCTCGATCATAGCAGGCCACAACTTTACTGCGCTTTAGATATTCCAATGGTAGTTCAACATCGATTAATGGGGCAACTTTTTTACTGTATTCCAATAGTTGCTCATCACTTTTAAGTGTTCTAAATTTCATCACAACCCCTCCTTGATTACCCAATTCTTTCGCCTTTAGGTTAAGCGAGCAGATTGTGCTAATCAAACTAAATTAGGGACATTTTGTTCCTAGTATCACGACAAGGAACAAATCCATGTATCATTTACACTCACACCGGCCATCTATTGCCGTGCGTCATTGCCTGTGTTATTCATACTGTAGTGACCTATTAACCAGACTAATGAGTTTTAGAAGTATGAATGTACCAGTAAAGGCCAACATTATCACCAACTTTTTTATTATTTTGTTAGTGGCCAGCACTTATATTCCTGGCAGTTTTGCCAATGCTCCTTTAAAGATCAAAGAGTCCTTGGATTTATCGTTAAAAAGTTTTGACTACAATAGACCGGCCAGTGGGGCCGGGCCGGCGGGAACCTTCCTATTTGGTAGTATGAAGATTCTATCTTCTCAAATGGCGGTAAATGTTAACAATAAAGGAGATGTTTTTAATTCGACAATTTTTTTGCGCCCCAATTTTATTGGGATAAATGCCGATAATGGAAGCTTTGGATTAGGACTTCCACTCACTGAAAAACATTTTTTGCATAACGTTCTAGCAGCAAATTTAGTAGAATCCTCAGTTTCCATGAATGAGGATCGAATTGATTTTAGTGCCGATTTTTTTCGCTTCACCCAGGCCAACTCTAGTGTGCAGTTAAAGAATTTTGGCCTGTTTTGTAAAAAGCATCCTGAATACCGCAAAAATGATTTTTTATCTATCATGTATGGGTGTCTTTACGAATCTAATTTTAACGGCCGGCGCTCTCAAGAACTTTCAGATGCTATAATCACGGCCACTAGTGCAGACCCTAGTGGAAAAGTTGAGTTAAATGGCCTCATAGATCTTTTAAATTTTGGCCAGGAAGAGATTCAAATGAGGCTATCCACCACCTCCTTAAATGTTAATGATACCTATTTTTTTAAAGCACAATCGCTTGACGCAAAATGTGAAAAAAATGAAGTAGTAATAGCCGATTTTAAATTCCAAGATGTGATAAATAATTGCTTAAATAGTGTGGCAGTTGGAAGTGCTAGCGTCGCCTTGGTTGATAATAAAAGCAAAACCAACTATCGTATACATTTAAATAAGCTAGCGATAAAAGACGAAGAAATTAAAGCAGAAATCTTGGAATTTAACCGCTTAAACACAGATTCCATGAAGGCGTCACCCTTATCATTAGTTGGAGTCTCTCTTTCATGTTACCACGAAGAGACCGATTCACTCCCAAAAACTTCAAAAATGATTAGCGATTGTTTGACGCTCTCCAAATTACATGTGGATGATGTTATCCAATCAGAAAAGCAAAAAACCAAACAATTAGATCTAACAATTTCACAGAATAGTTTCAATTTAACAGGACGTATAAAACCGCTAATGTTTTGGAATAATTTTGGTCTGGCCGGACAAGTCGAATACTCCGAAACAGATAAACTAATAACAATAACCGTGGAGGGAGCAGATTTACCAATCCCTATCTTTAAACACTCCTTAACACTTGCTATGTTTTTTATTAAGATGGGAGTTGGATCTAATGAGGGAATTACTGTTGATAAGAAAAATCGAAAAATTTATATAAAACTGGAAAAACAACAAGGAGTCTAATATATGATAAAACTACGAGGTAATTTTTTTATTTTTCTTTTAATGATGTCTGGGGCGGCCATGGCCGAGACCTATGTTTGTTCAGGTGCCATTCGTGCTAACCAATATAAAATTTATCTTTACAACTGCGCTGATCGCAATTTCAGCTTTGGTATCGTATCGTCCAGCTCAAAGTACGGAGAGGTTCATGTGGCATCAGAAAATACAAAAATTGAAGCAGATTTTGATATATCCTATAGTGCTACTCAAACCGACCGTCGAGATGTCACCTATATAAAAATAGCCGTCAACGATATGGGTGGTAGTCGCCCAGGAGATTCGATAAACGGCTCTTTGGATATTAGTTACATTCGCGATGAACATCGAGAATCAGACAATGTCTCCTTGGTTTGTAAAAGAGGAAATGATCCAATTCCAACAACCGACAGTTGTTTGCGACGCTAGCTGGCCGGCAAGCTAGGCAAGATCTTATCTTGTCCGACACTTTCAGTCGGGAAGGCGAACGGTTTTCATTTACAATGTGGGAAATTTTTTTCTCAACTTCTTTCACCGCAATCTTTTAGGTAAAATAGAACTAGGGCAAGGAGGCCACCTGTAATGAAGCAAAAAGCACCAAAAAATGAAAAAGAGGGAATAGTTTTAGAAAGCTCCCTCCAAGGTTATTTTTTTGATCAATTAAAAGAAATTAATGGCAAACTTCTGCAACCATTGCCAAATGAAACATTGTATTATTCCAGTAGGGTCATGGATCGTTTTGGCCAATCAACGGAGTTTTTTGAAACTGTTAATGGTAAATATACCGATAAATTTTTGGGCAAAAAACTGCTAGAGGCAGAAGCGCTGGGGAAAAACTCAAAAAAACGTATTCTGCAAGATGTTGGCGATACCTCCCTTTTTATGTGTGGCTTTTTCTATGATGCCATAAATAGTAAAATTGTGGATTATAGCTACTACGAGAGCATTGGCCGATCTGCGTATTCTCGCCTTAATGCCATTGCCCCAACCTTCTTGGATATTGAATCATTTTATGCTTCGCTAGCAAAATCCTTCTCTGCCATTGCTAATCTCATCTCAATTATTGAAAGGAAGTTTGCTCAAAATGCCGAACAAGGGAAAAATTCTGAGGCCATTATAAGTATAATTAGCCCTTTTACTATTAAGACAAAAGCGTCCTAAAAAACTCTCCCTTCTAACCTATTTTTTTGAAATTTTATCACACGCAGAAGTAACTTGTTTTGTGAGTCCATCTAAGTCTTTGGCCGCTAAAAATCCCTGATTACCACCACGAACATAAGCGCCAATCTCCTTAAGGAAACTATCCATTTTAGCGGTATACTCTCCAATGTCCGTTATTATTAAAAGATAACGTATTTTTGAATTTTTTATCCAAGAAATTAGTCGGTCTTGATCACTAATTCCATGAGAAACACATAATGAGGACAGGGCCCCCATTTGCTTAAGAGAGGAATCAAACGTAGAAACAGAAACTAAATTTTTTTGACATTGGCCAACAACTCGACTTACAAAACTTCGACGAAAGCAGTAATCACTGTCTCGCGAATAATCAACCGAACTCAGGCCCGAACTGGTATCAACCCAAATCTCCACTTTTGTCTCATAATCATCATCAAATGCTTTCCCGCAGTAGATGTCAAAGTAGTTAGATTTATCACATTCTATCCCGCTTTTTTCGAATGAGCCTATTGTCTTAAAGGATCCCTCTTCTTCCGCTAAAGCAACATCAGAAAAATCTTTTTCTTCGAAAGGGCGAATTATTCCTACTCCAAACTTATCAGTATATCCATATTGTGGATGAAAACATCCCTCTCCCATCGGAACACAAGTAAAATTTTGCAACTGTGTCTGTGCCAAAAGATTGGCCCGTGTGGCCACATCATTTAACTTGGCGGCCAGAGGAGGAGAGAGAAACCAAATTTCAACACGCTGTGGATTGGCCACTGCTTGTTGCGACACGAAAATAATCGAAAAAATTATAACAAAATTTGCAAAAGTTATTAAAGTTTTCAAACTTCCATTTCCTTTTGTCTAATGTAGCGCAAAAGGGGAGCGCCGACATCTACAACCAAATCTCTTCCATCCACATCTAGGTTTAAAAAATCATTTATGTATGCACGCTGTCTTGGTGTTAAACTATCTAACTTTTCCTTTAGTGATTTCTCTTTTTTCTCTTCGCCAGCTTCTTTGGCCATCTCCTTTTTTTCTTCCACCTTAACTTCAGAAACAACTGACTCCGCTATTGCCAGGCCCCCGGAGTTTTCATCTTTATAAAACTTTACAAGCCTTACAAACTTCTCACTAAACTCCTCATCGACAAAATCAATTATTTCGTGAATAGGAATCTGCAGCTTGGCCACAATTTTGGCGATAAGTTGAGGATTAAGTTCAGTTGTCTTTTGTCCGAGAAAACGACTCATTGTAGAAACTCCAACCTCTACCAAATTGGCCAAATCCTTTTGGCCCATGGGCCCTCGCACTTGCATATACTTACGAACAACTCCAAAAAACATTTCTAAATGCGCTCTATTAAATTCGGCCATAAAACCCTCCGAAATCATTATCGGCAAGCAATTTAATTTCTTAATGCAATTTTTTTGCTTGACGCAACGAGTCGGCCATTGTAAGATAGAAGAAAAAATAAAGCGTGGAGGTGTTCTATGAGCTTACCAAAAAAAATAGTAAATGGAACTTCGACCCAATTTGAAGTCATTGAAAATGAAAAGATAACATCCTGTAATATTGAGGATATAGTCGTAGCAGGTGCATTATTATCACTTACCGTATTCGAAAATGTTACCTTTAAAAACTGCATTTTTTTTGCCTCTCGGTTGGAAAATTGTCAATTTTTAAGCTGCAATTTTATTGGTTGCAGCTTTCAATTCACAAATATTATTTATTGTGATTATCACTTCTCAACCTTTGAAAAATGCAGTTGGGAAACCTCTTTTGCCAAAAACTCACTTTTTTCTCGCTGCGAAATTGATTTCAAATCTTTGCACTACCTGGATGTAGTGGGAAATAAAAACAGATTTCTCATCGGGGGCCAACGGAATGACTCTCGAGAGAAAGAGGAGATCGCTTCAAAGGTCAGCGCTTTCCAGTACGAGGAGACAGAAGAGTATATTATTTCTGACTTAGCAGCATAGGTTTGATTTCCTCCTAGCTAGCTAAAAAAGTCTTTATGGTTTGAAACATAAGAGGTAGCTTTATGACATGCAAAAATATTATTTTTTGAAAGTAATAATTCCAATATTGTTGGCCAATAGCGCCATCTGGGCCGCCCCCGGGCGCATCGAAATACAAAATAATGAATCTCGTTATATCTTATCTGCGCCACATGGTGGTTTTGACTTATACACTGATGTCGTGGCCGAAAGTGTTTGTCGTGAAATAAAATGGTCTTGCATAATTGCTTCTGGATATCGCGGAGAGGGAGAAGGCCCCAACGTGAATCGCCCCACTCAAGGAGTAAAGGGAGAAACTCCTTCAAAGGAGGCCCAGGAAGTTTTTGAAAAATATGTTGCCGCAATAACTTCTTTGCACCATCCTTCTGAAATTTTGCTTTATGTAGAAATTCATGCTCAGCGGGCCAATCAAAATATTGAGGTCGCCGCCGTGGGATTTAGTAGCGACGAATTGGCAAATTTGAAGAAAATAATGACATCCAATATCCAGCAGGCCGGACTTACCAATACAACGATGGCCGTGGAAATGATCGATCCAATAAAATATAAAGCGACACAAGCAAAAAAAATCGGCACTCTTTCCATGGTGAAACGCGCCTTGCATTTAGAGGTTCCCTCTCGACTCCCGGTTGAAGAACAAAAACAATTAATTGAATTCTTTAAAATTTCACTCCGTCAACTTGTCAACTAACAAAAGGATAATAAAAATGACCGCAACAATCTTACTGATTAGAAGAAATATTATCTGGGGAATTTTTCTGATGCTTTGTTTGCCATGTTCCATGGCCACCGCAAAAACTGCTGCTATAGAAGTTTTCCACTCCAGCTACGAACAAGTTAATTACTTCAAGCTCTATTACGGAACTGTTCCCGGTGGACGAACCGGAACTGGATTAGTTTTTGAGGGAAACAGCACCAGCTCTCCAATCAATATTGGAAAAGGCCAGGCGATGGGCGCAGGTAATTTTCTAGTTGAAGTTTCGGGCCTAAATATTCCAGCAGAGACCTATTTTTTTACCCTGACTGCTATAGATGCCAGCGGTAACGAGTCTTCCTTTTCAAATGAAATGGGGACAAAAACACTATCGACACCAACAGGAGTAAAGGTCTCGCTTGTTTTTAACAATTCAAATAAGGTTAAAGATTAGCATCATTAACTGATTCAGAGAGAGAACTCTCCTCCGTTCCACGGAATGCTGAAACTGCAAAATAACAGACGATATCGCCTCTTACGTCTTCAAGAATATATGCAGGGGCATTACTGTTTTCTAAATCATCAACGTCAATAACCAACGGAGAAGAAATCTCTCCGTTTACCACGCAATTTCCGTTATAATTATCCTCTTCTGTTCCAAAATAGATTTTATAACCGGAAATAGTCTCCTCTTCTGGATTGGCATCCCACTCAATGGTACGAGATACAATTTGCGCTGATTGATCCGAGGGTGTTGGAGCAGGAGCTGATTTGTCCGTACCATCGTCATCAACAGAACTGCCACGCAGAGACACTTTTTTGATACATGCCTGTGATAGAAGTATTAAGCAGGTTGCAATCAACAGTTTATAAAAAAGTAATCTTAAAAGCATAGATACCTCATCAAATCGCCTCTTAAATCCCAATTAGTGATAGGCCAATTCTAACATGTTTTTTAAGATGTTTTAGGGGATATAGAATGCAAAATATTAGGCGCTGTAAAAACAGATGGATGTACAGAAAAATGGGCCAATTTGCGCTAATCAATTAGTATCTAGTTCGATTTATAGTGCCTAGAAAAATGGGCACACTGTTGGGTCCTGATATGTACTGTTCGGTTCCTGATTATGGCAATGACATCCGTGACACCAAGCAAATAGATCATGAGTGAATATTTTTTATACATAAAAAAGCTCCTTGCCCATTTAACTTTTTTATTCCCAGGCAGGCCGAGGAAGTCCTCCGGGGTATCTACTACTAACTTGCTGTTTATGGCATGTGCCACAGTAGATCAAACTATCGACTTCATCAGGGTCAAAATATCTATGTAGCTTGGGATATATTGAGCCGTGAGGATTATGACAAGAGGCGCAGCTAAATTTTTTTTCCGGATAAAGTGGATCAGTGGGCCCTTGTGTGGCATGCATATTAATCGGATGTCCTCTTCCATCCCCATAACGAACATCGTCATGACAACTGAGACAGAGCTCGTTGATGTTATCGTATAACAAGCGAGCAGATTTTGAACCACTCATCAAATCCTTCGGGGATGTCGAAGAAGAAGTGGTGTGTGTTTTGTGACAGAGAACACACTCGTAGGCCATTCCCCCATGAGCAGATCCTTTAACTTTCGTATCATGACAAAAAAGACAATTATTCCAATCAACGCCGACGGCCACCTCGGCCCAGTTTCCCAGAAAAAATACCAAAGCTACGTAGCGAGATAAATATTTCATTGAAGGCCTCTCTTTTCATTGTGCAGTATGCGCAATACTATTTTAAAATGCAAAACGATAGCACATTTTCAGCTCTCTATGTTGGCCATTACCAACAATTACATACCCCTTTTGTAAAAATGTTGGCCGGACAACTTATTAAAATCAGATCAACATCAAATTGGGTTAGATTCTTTTTGGAAGCTTCGGCCGCTTCAAGCGAGGTCGCTTTGAAAGGTTTGCTTTAAATGTTTTCCCCTTTCAATATTCTCATGGTGTTTTTCAAAAACTTCTCGATGGGGATAAGGTGAATATCTTCAACATAACGTTCATCGCCGCCCCATACAAAAAAAGTTTTTGCCATTGCGTAATCTGCCTTAAAAGTTCTCAGTCCATCCAACTCTCCACCACGAAGTCGATCAGCACGTTTAACTTCAATAGCAATCAGTCCTTGAGGGCCGTAGAGTACGATATCGACATCTACACTCTTTTGCACTTTCCAGCAGAAAAATTCATATTGTAAATTATTATACTCATTTTCGGCCATCAACTCTTGAAGTACCAGGCCCTCCCAAGCGGGGCCATCAATTTCGGCCTCCACATCCAGAGGCCCTCGCGGCCGAAGTGTTCGATAAACCCCTGTGTCAAAAAAATAAAATTTCGGATGCGCAGCAACGGACCGTTTGGCCTTCTTGGTAAAGACGGGCAGTTGATGTCCAATAAGTAAATCCTCTAAAATTTGAAAATATTGCCCTACTGTTTTTCTCTCAACGTTACAATCGCTAGCAACTTTTGAAATATTTAGGTAATGGCCATGTGAAAAACTTGCGACTTCTAAAAAGCGGGCAAAAGCTTCCATGTTTCGCGTTAATCCCTCCTGAAAAACCTCTTCCTTCAAATATGTTTTTATATACGCATGTAAAAATGCATCCGCATCGGGATCTAGATATGCTTTGGGTATATGTCCAACTTTGACTGACTTTTCGAAATTAAAATCCACTCCTAATTCTCGCACGGTAAGAGGAAACATTTTTTTAGTCAACGCTCTTCCGGCCAGAAGGTTTACGCCCTGTTTTCGTAATTTCCTTGCTGATGAGCCAGTTAAAATAAAGCGTGTTTTTTTTTCTTCGATTAAACGATGAACCTCATTTAATATGGCCGGAACTTTCTGAATTTCATCAACAATAACCCAACCTTTATGGCCAGATGGAATACGTTCACGTAATCGAGAGGGGGCCGCTTGTAATTCATTAAATGTTTTATCTGACAGAAGATCTATATAGATCGAATCTTCAAATTCGGCCTTTACCCACATAGATTTTCCCACCCCCCGGGCACCAAATAGAAAAAAAGATGAATGATTATGGTATGTTATTAATCTGATATACATTATTCCACTTTGGTGGAAAAAATGGAATAAGTCAACCCAAATTAAAAAAACGAATGAGACAAGAGGTGAGTAGTGCCGCCGAATTCAATTTTTATCTCAGTTGTTATATAGCATTAAGTTCCAAAATCTACTTTTTTTTAAGCTAATTTTTTATATTCAACATTCTATTTTCTATTTCGCCTGGCCGCACTCACCTACATAGACAATTTATTAGTGTACTTTGAATATTAATTGAACAAAAGCAAAGGATGTTTTATGGTAAAATTGCTCCTTATACTGTTTCAAGCTACCGGTTTATTATTTTGGCTCTGTTTAAGAAGATTGTGGCTTTATTTTACGCCGTTGCGTGACAGTTCTATCTGCAAAATTCTCCTCTCGATCAGTCAATGATTTTGTCTCCTCCATTAGTCCAAACCATTGCGCATAATTGTTCAAATGCTTTGTTGATACACCCTTGAAGCGAATCATCCACCCCTTCATTCTAGCATGGGCACTATTGACGTGCTGAACATGGAAAATCTTTTTTACAACACGTTTGCCTTTGCTGACATTTACTGGCCGATATTTAATCCTGTTAGTTTTTGCAAAAGCGCGAAAACTAGGATGACTATCAGTGCAAAGAATCGCTTCATCGTCAATCCGATTACCAAGCACACCCTCGATATCTTTAAGTGAGACTCTTCCTTGTCCGGCCACTCCTAATATTAATTCCCCGTGGCGATCACATCCAAAAAGTACGGGGACTTGTTCATTAGAGATGCCTGTTTTTTCTGCTTTACCTCCGCGCTTTCTAGGCTTTCGAAATTTAGAAACTGCTTTATTCCCCTTTTCTGAATAGAGAAAAAAAGTTTCATCGGCCTCAGCAATTCCACTTAGTTTTCGTGCCTCTGCCACAGAATAGCCCTGTATTATTTTATGTCGCCAATTGAACGCAGTTGGTAGCGATATACCAAACTCTTCAGCACTTTTTCTCAGGGCAACTCCCCCCTGTGCCATTTCCGTTGCGAATTGTCGGATCTTTTCAGTTGAGTGAACTCCCGCCAATGGAGTATTTGAGAGATCATTGAAGGTCTTGGAGCACGATAGACATTTATACCGCTGCCTGTTTCGGTACTTGCCGTGCTTTTTCAATGCGGAGCTTTCGCATTGAGGACAACGAATTTTCTTTTTGGCCGGCCTGAGAACTGGTTTTTGTGGAGAGCGTGGCACAATTGCGAGTGTCTTTGCTTGTTCGAGTTTTTGATTGAGAATAGCGCGCTCTTCATCCGAAAATCCTGCAATCAGTCCAAGAATATGTTCAATTTTATCCATACATTCCCCTATATTTCCATGGTATCAGGGTGTATTAAATTAGCCACAATCTTCTTAAACATAGCCATTATTTTTAATTGCCTGCAAGCAAGAAACACCGGACGAAGTCAACAAGAGAGAAAGCCGTTCTGATTCGCGATATACGAATGGAGAATGTGGATCAGTCGTTATTGATGAATTTAACGATATCGTTTTAAGCTGCGAAAGTCAGACACTAAAGACTAAGCGCGATGTTACCGAATGCAAGGAGAAAATTATAATATTCAAACTCAAGTATTCTGGCATAAATTGCACGGCCCAAGTTGATGGCAGCAAAGAAGTTAATGAGATTTTAATTTCAGAATCACTATTTTCCAAATACAAAGATGGCGAATCATGCGGACTGGAAGCAGGAGTAGATTTAGAGGGCTTGTCTATAATTTGTAGTGGAGTAAGTAACTCTCGCAATTCCAAGAGTTGTCGTGATGCTGCCGCAGAGATAAAGTCAAAGTACAAAGGGATACATTGTACAATTGAGGAGAAAAATAATGGCACACTCATGATTAGTAATGACTATTTATTGCGATATAAAGAAGGGGAATGTGGTCTACTGGTAATGGTAGATTTTAATATCTTGACTGGCACATGTAGCGAACGAGACAATCAAGAAGATCTTGATTTATGTGAAAATAACATTGATACATTTAAAACTAATTACCCCAAGATTGATTGCGTAGTCAAAGACGGTTCCGAGGAAGTTACTCTTGATGAAGAAATTGTTAACGGATTATTACGCTAGATTGTAAGTTCTAATCTAATGTGATCGGCTTGTGCTCGGTAACGTTGGCGGATAACAGATCTTGCGCGGAAAGGTGAGCTTTTCCGAGCAAGATCATGAAGCTTGAGAAATAATAATGGGCATGGCCAGAATTTTATATATTCTTTTTAAAATTAGGCATACCGACTGCAGCACCAGAACGATAATTGAACGTTAAGAAGAAATAGATAAGGATCTGGATAAAACATGAATGCTATTTTACAAAATCACATCCATTTTGTTAAAAACTATGTAAACAATATTATTCCATGCTTCCAAACCATTTGGCCCGGATTTGCCAATCTTCCATTTGCCTTATTCTCAATCAAAGACAACTTTGTTTTATTGGGATCGTGCAATAAAGCGTTGAGTGGTTTTTCAAGAGTCTCTGATTTTCAAGTATGTGTCTGGGACGATAGATTTTCGGCAAATACAACCATTGTAATTGATGGAGAAACAGTTGCCATTATTGATCTGGAATGTTGTGGTAACTTAAACCCTAAAGATTGCATACCCACTATTTACACACGAAATATTTCATTCATATCAAAAATTGTATTGGAACAAAGAATCTGCTAATGAAATGGATTTAGTATTTTATCCATCTAATGAGAATAATATAGCGTTAAGAGAGGAAGAGCGCCAATCTTTGTACTTAGCGCTGACGTCCAGTGATACTGATATTCTCAAGAAACATTTACAGAAATTCGTTGCGATGAGAGAGAGAGGAAAAAATTAATTGATAGCTTTATTAAATATGAACTATCTTTGGAAACAATTGAGGGTTCTGCAACATATATTGAATATCGATTAGCAAGTTTTTTGGGCAGCAATGACTTAGCCAATTACCTACTTTATAAAAACTTGGTGAGCGAGGAGCCTGATTACAATTCACTGCGACTAATGCCACGGCAAGATAATAATAAGTGGTATTTATAGGCGCAGGTAGGAACCGATTATATGGTTACTTCTTTTTTTTGTTCTTACTTTTTGATTTTGGTGCACTTTTTAGTTGATCCCTGGTAGGTGGAAGAAAATTTTCTCCTGATACAACTTTTTTCCCGGTCTTGTGTTCAAGCTCAAGCCTAGCCTTTTTTGCAATTGCCCCACCACTCTTACCGGCCTCCTTATTTTCTTCCATTCCGGTGGCATCCACACTTGCCGCTATTTGCCTAGTGGATAGCTCTGCTAATGCTGTAAAGATGAGTTCTGCCTCATTCATGTGATCTCGAAGATTCTGCGTTTTAATTCCTTTCATAGATTTGTGCTCTTTCACTGATATGCCAGACCACTCTTTATGGATGATGTTAGTTAAAATTGCAAATTCATCATTTTTTTCTACACCGTGCTCTTTCCAATAATCTGTTAGCTTGTTTCTTGTTTCCTGCCCCATCATTCGTTGCTGAATCCATTTTTCACTGCGTCCTTTTTCTCTCCAATATTCTCTAGCACGGTCAATCGACAGAGAGGGATCAGCCATATCCTTAATTCTCTCATGGCCAACTTTGGCCAGCCAGAGCTTTATTGGTTCTGCCTTTGGACTTGGTACTGATTGGATTAGACGAAGAAGGGTTTCTGCTGAGGCGACGTCTGTAAGGTATTTTTTACCATCAGCAGCCTCTATCTTCAGTCGGTTACAATTTGTAACCGACTCGCTACCCTCTTTATTTAGTCTGTTTTTTAGAACCTTCCAATAGTTTCTTGCCGCTTGAAAATTTGGTTGTTCAACTAGAATTTGAATAATGTCTATGACTGAAAAGTACCAGGTCTCCGTCTTCTCATCGAAGATTCTACGAATTTTATAATTTTCAAAAATTGCCAAGTTTTTTTCCATGATGTCCTCGCTCGTTAAATGAAGGGATTGTTTCCATATAGTGAGGCCATCTCATACGATAGTCAATTTGGGGTCCAACAACTTTAACATTTATTTCAACTTTAAAATTGTGTTCGACCTTCCCGTAACCAGGCCACACGTTGAATATGATGAGGTTGCGTTTAGATTAGCAGTGTAAGGTCAAGAATCACTAGTTCAGGCGGCCATTTTAAAACTTAGTTTGGCGCCAGTAGCAGTAATTACCTTGATAAACAGGTCACAACTGATACCTGCTAAGGCTCCATTTTTTATGGCCGAAACTTTAGAACGTGCCACCCCGGATTTAACAACAATTTCCTTCACCGTTAAATTTGAATTCGAAATTGCACGAACTGCCATTGAAGATAATTTGACCTTATATTTAATAAAAGCACGATCTACTTCAGAGGCAATACCAAGTGCTACGGCGATCTCTTCTGAATTGTGTGCTGTAATCGAACTATATTTTGTATTTTTTCTCATCTTCAAGCTCCTTCAATTGATTAATCAATCTTTTTTTTCCAGTCTCAATTTCTTTAAGAGGAGTTTTTTGACTTTTTTTCTTAAAGCTATGAAACAACAATAGTCCATATTCTGTCTTAAACAAACAAAATGCCCGATATACACCATCTGTACCTTTCAAGCGTACTTCAAAACATCCCGCGGTTACTGCTCTCATTGAATCAATATCAGGGGACCCAACACTTTCGCCTTTTTGAAGCTTTGTTAGGATTGATCCAAGATCCTTTTTTATTTCAATTAGCCACGAAATTATCTCTTTTCTTGCTGGGCCATTAATAATTACTTTAAGCATTGTAAAAGTCCCTCCCCCACGCTATGTCTCATAAAAGGGACACGGTCAATACATTTTTACTGTTCGACCTCCCCGGGTACGAACCAGAATTTAATCCTACTCAGATTTTGCGGAAGGCTCAGTAGATTAAAAATGATGAAAAAGGATGAGAGGAAATGAAAAAGAAAAATGGTACCCAACTAAAATTATTCCGAATATGTTAATATTGTTATTGTAATTTTTTACTTACTCTGACCCTGTCAGGTCCACCAAATTTTTATGGAGGATTAAGCAACATTTTATCTTCATATGCAAAGAGATTGCCAAACTAAATGAAATGGATAACGCCTGACCGCTGGATCAGGATTAGAAGTCATGCTCAAAAACGGCCAGGTTTGTGAACAGGAGAATCAGTATGAAAATAATTTTACTTAGTTTTGCCTTACTGGCTTCAATAAGTGCTTTTGCAGAATCATTTCAGTGTGATGTCTCTCAAGCGAAAAATGATCATAATAACAATAATAACATTAGATATGAGCAACCTGATTCGTTCAAAATTATAATCGGTAACGATGGCGATAGGTACGTTACAGAATCAAATAGACTGATAAAAGGTGCCGATGGAATTGGTTTGCGACTACTTTTGCGCAACGATGACCAATTAGAAATTTCAATAGTAATTCCAGGAGAAAATGTTTATCGATCTTTCCCTTACAAAATAATAGCTTCTGCCGATGCTTCATTGCAAGATGGATTCTCTCTAGAAACACCGAAAACTAGATTAAGAGTAAATTGTAATTGACTAGGAAATGTGATCACAAAATATTAACGTTGTGAGCGGAACTACAAATAGGCCCGATGTATTTATCAAAAAAGATGGAGGGATAAGTAAGAATAGTTGGTACAGACCGTACCTGCATTAAGATTTTTAACATACCAATCCCACCGAACTCATTGACGTAGTGTTTGTAATATGAAAACAATAGCGGCCATGGATTTAAATAGTTATAGGCAAAAAAAAATAAAAGAGCGGGCCCGTTTGGATGAGGAATGGTCCAAATATCGCGACCTCTGCCTTTCTTGTTTTCGCCCTCGGCAGATTTGTTTTTGCTCCTCTATCCGGCCATTTAATACTTATTTTACTTTCCGTATTTTAATGCATCCCAAAGAGGCCAAGCGAGAGCACGTTGGAACAGGTAGATTGGCGAATGCGGCCTTAGATAATTGTGAAATAATTATCGGCAGCGACTTTGATCAACATCAAACAGTTCAAGAGTTAATAAATTCTCCGATCTATTTTCCGATGTTGTTATATCCAGGAAAAAACTCTATCAATCTTTCTTCATCTCCTCTTTCTCTAGAGTTTTTTAATAAAAGAATGCCACTCCTTTTTATTATTGATGGAACTTGGGCGGCCGCCAAAGCAATGATGCGTGAAAGTAAAACGCTACACCATTTACCACGACTAAGCTTCGACCCAACAATTGAATCAAAATTTGCCATTAAACAACAACCGCAAAAATTTTGTCTTTCAACAATTGAATCTATCTATTATGTTTTACGCTGTTTAGAGTCGCATGGACTAGAAAATATAGGTACTCAAAAAGAAGTTTTATTGGAAAGCTTGGCAAAACTTGTCAATTTTCAAATAAAATGCGCTAGCGATCCTACACTTACTAGTTATCGACGTAGTGGCCCGACAGAGATCAAGCAATACAAAGATCCTTCTAGTCGGATACCCAGTAAACGCTGGATGCATCGCAAAGTCTGTTTTGATGGATAGCTTGATTATTTGATTATTTTATTTTTAATAAACAGTTTTTAATAAATTATTAATCTAGCCCTGTGATTTTCCGAATAGAAGTTACCAAATCTTTAATAACATCTATTAATTTTGAGGAAGGAACATGGATTCTACTTTTATCATTGCTATTATCGCCTCCATTTCAGTAAGCGCAATTATGCATATTGTAGATAGACAGGCCAAAATTTCCCTGAAATTTAAATTAGTCGGAGGAGTTTCTAGTATTTTAGCGGCAAGCGCAATGATGGGATGGTACGCCATGAGTGGAGTTGCAAAAATCGAAGAGGGCGTTGACACTATCTCGGCCTATCAGGTTCCTCTCACAGAAATAGTCTCAGAAGTATCACGCCATTTGTTTGAACAAAAATTAGTTTTTGAGCAATTTTACCATAATAAAAATCATGATAGTGGAGAACGTATAAAGAAAATTACCACCGATATTAATGGCCAAATAGTTGTGGCAAAAAAAGCAAGCTTGCAGTGGGCCTCCTCCGTGCAGGATAGTGTAGAAAAAAAACAGGCCGGCGAAGTTAGCGATCAGCTTGAAATGCTTCAGGCCAATTATGAGAAATTTGCCAAAATAATAGAAATGGCCACGAAGGATATTGAAGGCGGATTGCCTGACTTGGAAGACAAAATTAAAACAGTGGAACGCGAAGGAGATAAGATCACCACCACTTTGAATAATCTTTCCAAGGCCCTCTCCACTCAACTTAATACGAGTATGCGAGATTTGAAAAATCATGAGAAAGAAACGCAAAGTGGAGTTAGTGCGCTAATGATCTTTTTTATACTTTTTGGCCTGTCAACTTTGTGGATAATTGCAAAAGCATCCATTGGCCTTGTGGCCGCCATTCAATCTTTTTCTGGAGAACTATTTAATACATCAAGGCAAGTTAGCTCTGCTTCACTAGAAATAGCTAACGCCGGCCAGAAAATGGCAGAATCATCTAGTCAGCAGGCCTCTTCGCTGGAGGAGACCTCTGCCTCTTTGGAAGAGCTAACAGGAATGGTAGATAGTAACGTTGAACATGCAGAACAATCTCATGGAATATCTGATGATGTGAAGATGGTGGCCCATCAAGGAAATGAGTCTATTACTAAATTAATAGACTCCATGAAGCAAATATTAGCATCTAACGATCGAATCCAAGAATTAGTAAAAGTGATTTCCGAAATTGGCGAAAAAACGGCCATAATTGACGAAATTGTTTTTCAAACCAAACTCCTTTCTTTCAATGCATCAGTAGAGGCCGAACGAGCAGGTGAACATGGACGCGGATTTGCCGTGGTAGCGCAAGAAGTCGGGAATCTTGCACAAGTTAGCGGTAAGGCCGCCCTAGAGATTTCCTCTATTGTCAAAGAAAGCATTGCCAACGCCGAACAAATTACCAGTGAAAATAAGCGTAATGTTGAATCCGGTAATAAACTAGTAACCGAGACGGCCTTTCTCCTTAATCAGATTGAAGAATCTTCGGCACGCTCTAGCGACTATTCTAAGCAAATATTGGAAGCATCTAAAGAGCAGGCGGCCGGAATTCGTCAGATCAATGATGCCATTTCTCAAGTGGATCGCGCCACTCAAAGCAACGCCTCGTCTTCCAACGAAACAGCATCGGCCAGTGAAGAGTTACATGCACAGGCCACCTCGCTTGAGGATATCGTCACAAGACTAATAGCACTGGTTAATGGGGATGCTCCGGCCACAACTTCCCCTACTCACAATAGTTCTCTACATTCTACGACAAAAAACAACAACGGGCGCCCTAGTTTAAATTCTCTCCATTCCACTACTACATCTTTGAAAACGACTACCTCCGGTAAACATACGGCCACTCATCATATGACATCTCCTGCGGCAACAGGTTCTAAAACAATAAAAACACTCTCGGCAAAAGGAATAACATTACCACCCACTTCCAGCGAAAGCAGCAGCACCGAGGATCAATGGGAAAAGCTATAAGAAGACAATGCTAATGATTGATAAGCGTATTAGTTGGAGCTTCAAAACTAAAATTGCTATCTGCCAAGGTAACATCTTTGGTGATCGATTTGAATTTCAACGTTACAGGATTTTTATTAACGTAATTTAATTCTATAGATTTGATATTAGAAAAATCACTTTTCCCTTCTGCAAAAACTAAAATGGCCTTGGCAATACCCATCTCTTTCTTTAAGGCATCATTTAGTTGCAATACGTAGTGTCCATTTTCTGCGATCACACTGTAGTTAGAATTATTCGACAGGCCATTTTTTAAAATATCAAAAAATTTAACCGGCCCGCTTTTAGTGGTGTTTTCTTGAGAGAGAGAGCCGGCCTCTCCCTTAATAACTGGAGCGGTATAATACCACGAGGTTTTGGGGTTACTGACGAATGTAATTTTATTTTTTCCTAAAAACTCAAACCTTATATTGCTGGGGTAACGATATTTGAGCGATCCGGGATCAATTTTCTCGCGCCCCGACAGAGTACTCTTTTGAACATGGTCGAATTCAGCAGAAAAAGTGGCCGGAATAAAAGACGATGTATTGGCGCGCAGGACCTCGGCCAATAGAAAAAAAACTATCGCATAAAATATCTTCATCCCTCTATCCTTTACCCAATCTATTAAAAATTAAAGTTAATGCAACTGTACGGAAACGGCCTTTGAAACCCCCGCCTCCTGCATGGTAACCCCATAAAGCACGTCATTCATTTCCATAGTTTTTTTGTTATGGGTAATCAAAATAAATTGGGATTCCTTACTCATTTCACGTAACAGCTCATTAAATCGGCCAACGTTGGCGTCATCCAGCGGAGCGTCCACCTCATCCAATAAACAAAAGGGAGAGGGTTTAACTAGAAAAATTGAAAAAATCAGACTCACGGCCGTCATGGCCTTCTCGCCTCCCGACATAAGATTGATGTTTTGCATCTTCTTGCCTGGGGGCTGAGCAATAATATCTACACCACACTCAGGATCATCAAGAAGTCCAACAATCTTAAGCTCTGCTCGACCTCCTCCGAAAATAATTGGGAAAACTTTTTGGAAGCGATCGTTAACCTCATTAAAGGCAATACTGAAACGCTCTTTAGATTTGTGGTCAATTTGAGTAATTGCCAACTCTAAATCGGCCAGAGATTTTTTTAACTCGCCCTCTTGCTCTCGTAAAAAACTTGCTCTTTTTTTCTGACGCTCAAAATCCTCAATGGCCTGCCAATTAATCTCTCCCAACAAAGCATATTCACTTCTATAACGCTTAAATTTCTGCTCACAATCTTTAAGCTCTTGGCCATAGCGACGATTAAATTCATATGGAACAACTTCGATCGCTTGTGGGCCATTTTCTGTTTCCTGAAAATAGATTGAAGCGATATTTACTAATGTCTCATAATCTGTAGAAATAAATCCTAAGAAAGCGCCAACAACTTGACGTAAATCGACATGATATTTTTCAAAAGTATCACGAACGACCTGCCCCTCTTCTGCGATATATTGTTGCAATTTGATTTCATATTCTACTAAATCTTTCTCTGTTTTGCTGATATCTCGCGCCAGCCGTCGAACCTCATTTTCACGTTCTTGCATAGCATTTAGAAGATGAGTTAGCTCATCTTTTAATCCATTAAGCTGGTTATCTCTACCTAACAAATCATTAGCGGTGGCCTGATTTTCTTCGCGCAATTTATGCGTCTCCGCACTGATTGCCACTAACTCCTCTTCTAGTAAGGTGACTAATCCCTTACTATTTTCTAATTTGAGATTATTGCGCGATAATTGGTTGTGCAAATCATCGAGTTGCCGAGTCACCGAAGCGATTCTACTATCCAGAGATTTTAACTCCACCTGTTTTTCTAATAACTCTGATCTGTTTTCTTCATAGGAAGAGCGGGTCTCTGCTACCGTATCTGCAATTTCATCATGCTGCGATTGAAAAGATTCAATCGTCTGCTTGGCCTGTGCCAAATTCGTAGCAAGTCTCTCTTCATCTTCCATTAATTGAAGACGATCTTTCGAAACTTCCCCTTTGCGATTGCGCAAGATCTCTAAACGTACTCGTCCAGTTTCAAAAGCAGATAATTTAGAATCCAGGGCCGCCTTTTTAGAAATAAACTCTGCTTTGGCATTGGCCAAGGCCGTACGCAAATTATCATAATCTAGTCGCCTCTGCTCTAGAACACTTTTTTGCTCACCCTCTTTTTGTGCTAATTCATCACAACGCAGTTGTAATTGCGCACGCTCTTTTTCTAGTTCAGCAATTCGATTATTGCGTGCGACAATACTTTGATCATTGGCATCGCCTAGTACCGAAACAATTTTACTACCATTGAGATTTTCAATTAAAAAATCCCCTTCTAGGGAAACAATTTTTTTAAATTTAATTTGTCCTGAAATTGTCGCCAGCGCGTTAATACTGCACTCTTCTACTATAAAATGATTGGCAAAAAGTGTACGCAAAAAATCATAACCTTCTGGTAGAACTACCACCTCTGAAAGCTTGGACACTTTGACGAGCCCATTTAATTTCAAACGCTCCACTGTCTCATCGTCAGAAATATGGGACTTGCTATCCAGCTCTAAAAAATCTAAAGCGCACCCTTTATTATCCCCAATCCAGGAAAGCAAATTTTTATGATCAGTCTCTCCACTAACAATACTCTCTAGTAGTCCCGCCAGCAGTGCCTGCACGGGCCGAGTAAATCGATCGTCACACTTAACAAGGTTGCCTAGCAACGTGTACCTTTTGCCATCCTCCGTTTTTAAAAATTCAACAGCTCCGTCACGCGCTCCGGCCAATGAATCTGCTAGCTCTTTTAGCGAGGCATGTTTTGATTCGGTCTTGATTAATTCCGTGTTTTTTTGACGAAAAATGCTATCAGTCTGTTTGTACTCTTCACTTAATTGTTCTAAGTTTTTCTTAAGCTTTTGCTCATCTTCTTGCGTCTGCAAAAACCTCGTTTCGCTATTTATAACTTCGCTGCGTTCTTCACTAATTTGGCCAGACACTCCAGAATATTGCTTTTCTAAGGCCTCAATCTCGGTAGTAATATCTTGTAGTCCTGCGGACAGCTCCTTCTGTCTAGTGGTGTTTTGGAAAAGTTTCCTCTCCAAATCATCCTTGCTGGACTTTTGACTATTTAATTGTCGCTGCAAAGAAAGAAGCTCTTCTTCTTTTTCTTCCAACATCAATTTTAAATGGGAAACTCTGCTTTCTAAATCAGAAAAATCATCATCCTGACCTTTAAGATCATTTAGGCCAGATTGCTCCGCTTCTAGTTCAGACAAACGAGCAGAACGTGTCACAATCTCTTCACCTAACTCAACAATCTCCGTTTTGGTTCGGGCCAACGTCTGTTCTTTATCTTTTCTACTACGATCTAGCGAATTTAACCGCTCTTCCGAAGCGGCCAATTTGCGACTAATTTCATTATACTGAGTCTGTAATAATTCAATCTGGCCAATTTGCGCCTGTTTTCTAATTCGTTCTTCTTCCAGGCCCAATTCAATCGTGCTTTTTTGAGTTTGCCAGTTTTCAAAATTGGCCTTCTTCTCTCTGATTATATTTTGCCCATCTCTGATATCTTTTAAAAGGTCCATCTCCCGATGGGAGTTAACAATAAGTTCGTTGTGTTCAATTTTTATTTTGAGGGCCCGTGCCTGCTCTGCCTTCTCGGCCTGTCGCTCCAGGGATTTTAAATTCTTTTCTACTTCCGTTTGGATATCTACTAGTCGCAAAAGATTGGATTGGGCCTGTTCTATCTTGCGTAAAGATTCACGCTTACGCATCTTGAATTTGGTAATTCCGGCCACCTCTTCAATCATAACTCTGCGCTCTTCCGGTTTGGCCTGCACTAAGCGGTCAATCTCTCCCTGGGCAATAATGGAATAAGATTTTGCCCCCGCTCCGGTGTCCATAAAAACTTCTTGGATGTCTTTAAGACGGCAGATAACGTTATTGATACGATATTCTGACTCTCCGTTGCGGTATAATTTGCGAGTCAATTGAATTTCAGATGGGTTACAAACACTCTCGCCTATATGGATATGCTTCCCTTCATCGTTTTCTAAAATCAACGAAACTTCTGCCCACACACCCGGACTATACTTGGAAGAACCAGAGAAAATAACATCCTTCATGGTGTTTCCGCGCAAGTGCTTGGCCGACTGCTCCCCCATTACCCAAAAAAGAGCGTCTACAATATTAGATTTTCCGCAACCGTTGGGCCCAACAATTCCGGTGATCCCGCGATCAAAAGTAATAACCGTTTTATCCTTAAAAGACTTGAAACCATGAATTATCAATCGTTGTAACTTCACCTAAAATCTCCTCATAGCGAGTTGGTTTTAACTATTGGGTATAGCTTTTAAATCTTGCACAAGATGGCCGATTAGTACATTACAAATTTGGGCCACCAACTAACAAAATCGGCGGCGGCGTCCCTTTGCAGGCCATGGGCCCATCAATGTTTTTATTTGTCAGAAAATTTTTGATAAAATTTCTAAAAAGGCCAATTTACTCAAAAGACCATTTATGTTAATAATTATTCAATTTCATAACCCCTCATAACCATCGCAAATGCGAAAGAAGCGTTAAATGCTTAAAACACTCCCCCGTAGTAACTTTTGTAGAGTGGCCATAATTTATAATCACGACTTTCCTTCCAGCGTAATCGCTGACGATGAAGGGATTCTTAGTAATTGCGATGAGCCTCCCAGTTGTCTTGTTCAAAAATCATCCTTTTGTGAAGGGCTAGAGGCACGGGCCAGTGTCCAATCAGTTGCCCAGTCAGTGCACCGTGCACTTTTAAATATCGGTCTCATCCACGTTGATGTTTTTCCCATTAAAAAACTTTCGGCCATCTCTAAAATAATTTCCAATAGAAAACATGATCTTATTTTTAATCTTTGCGAAACGCTTGATGGCGATAGTCGCATGGAAATAGAGGTTGCTAAACTGTTAGAACGTGGACGAATTCCTTTCACCGGAAATAGCGCCTACACACTAGAACGTGCTCTCAGTAAATTTCATAGTACCACTCTACTACGGCAGGCACACATTAATGTCCCTGAAAGTTTTTTGATAAAATCCCTAGATGAACTACCGACTATTAATTTTAATCAGCACCGCTTTATCCTAAAGCCTAACGAGCAAGATGGCTCCACCGGTATTGAATTTTCCTCCGTCGTAAACGATCAAAAAGAACTTGCCACTCAGGCCAAACTTCTTTTTGAAAATGGCCAAGGGCCTCTTATCGCACAACAATATATCGATGGCCGAGAAATAAATTTGGCAATAATCGGAAATAAAGTTAATAAATTTTGGAACTGTTCAGAAATTGACTTTTCTAAACTGCCAGAAAATCTTCCTAAAATTCTAAATTATTCTTCCAAGTGGATTGAGGAATCTCCTGAATACAAAAAGACCGTTGGTATTCGGCCAGAACTATCTTCATCTCTGCGAAATAAGATTTTTGAAATCGGAATTAAAACGGCCAAGGCCTTAAAAATTTCTAGTTATGCCCGTCTTGATTTACGCATTGATAGCGACGAAAATCCCTATGTGATTGATATAAATCCCAATTGCGATCTAGATCCTACTGCCGGCCTTGCCCGCTCCGCCAGCTACAACGGTCTAGGCCATGAAGCGTTGATTTTTAAAATAATGGAGATTGCTTTTGAAAATTTCACCTCGCCAAAAAATTTCCTGGCCCCAGTTTTCAGCTTAAATCCACTTCCCTATCTCTCGGCGTATAGGCTCAAATTACAAGAGCAAAAAAATAATTTGTGAGTATTATGAATATAAAAAAAATTCGCGCCGTGGCCAAAAATGAAAATGACTACAAATCAATGCTCAAATTACTAAGTGACATTCCTCTTTTTTCTCGCGATGAGAATGAAGTTGTGTTGGAATTACTCGATCTATACCAAAATAATCCTAATAACCGTGACTACTATTTTTTTGCCACAGAAGAAGAAATGGGTAATTTTTCAAGTTTTATCTGCTTCGGGCCAACGCCTATGACTTCTGGAACCTATGATCTCTATTGGCTAGGAACCTCACAGAAATATGAAAAACAGGGATTAGCACGATCCTTAGTTGATTTTATGATTAGCTACTTGCGAGAACATCAAGGAAGAATTATTCGCGTTGAAACTGCTAGTAAAGAGGCCTATAGCGGAACGCAAGCATTTTACCAACGTCTAAATTTCAAAGAAGAGGCGCGGCTTCGAGATTTTTATGCTCCCGGAGATGACCTAATGATGTTTACCTATCACGTTTAGGGTGAGGAGGATTACCAATTATGATTGCTAAGTATCCACTACAAGTTGCCGTCGTTGATGATGATCAAGACATGCTAGATATTATAAAAAAACATATGGCCGGTGATGGAATTTTTGAAATCACTACCTTTATTAATCCAGAGATAGCATTAAAAGAGATGGCACAAAAAGATTTTAGTATCGCCTTAATTGATATTCAGATGCCACAATTGCCAGGAGATCTGCTATTAAAAGCTTTGCACGACCTAAAAAAAGGAATGCAAATTATTATTATGACTGGCCATCCTAGTATAACTAATTTTCACGCTTGCTTTCGCTCAAGGGCCAATGATTTTGTACTAAAACCTATTACCAAAAATTCTCTCTACGCTGCGCTTAACCGCTCCAAAGATAATATTGATCGCTGGTGCGCCAAACTTGAAGAGCTAATGAGATCCAAAAAACAATCTCGCCTTTAAAGATTAAAGGTACGTCATAGCACTTACGAGCAGTGCATTATTTGCGATAAAAATTCATGGGCTGATTTACTTCTACCGTTCCGCCTCCCAGTGGCTCCGGAAATTTTATACCACGCAAAACGTCTAACACGCACTCTTTAACTTCGACAGGTAAGGCCTCGGACTCCGCATTTCGGCCAATGCCAGCACGGGTAACATGTCCAGAGGCCCCAATAACAAAACTTAGAGGTAACATTCCATCAAAGGCCTGGTTAGAAGCGCTCAGTGTTCGCTGATAACAATTGCGAAAATATTGAAAATTTTCCATGAGAATTCTTCTGATCACATCGGGGTCCATAGAGCCGAGAATAATTGTATTGGAGGGAATTCCTACTGCATAGATACTTTTTTTATTGGCCAGACCTTCGACTCCTTTTGAAGTATCAATTTTTCCTTGTGCGACACCACTTAAACTACCAATTTGCTGACTAACACTGGCCCTTTTTAATGTGGCCGACTCTGCCCCCGCCTCTAGTACTAAGGCCGAAGAAGCACCTCCTGAATTTGAGTTAACGGCATCTACCTGCTTGCTAGCACCGCCTTTGGCCAATAGTCCACTGACCGTACTGGCGAAATCTGCCGATTTATATACATCAACATGGCCGAGCGATGGTGCTTTGATATCCGCATTGGTGGCCTGTTTTTTTGGACTAACATTCTTTGTTTTAGCGTTATTTTGCGGTTGCACTAAATCCGTTACATTATCTTTGGCACCTTTATTGGCCTGTGCCTTTTGGATTTGTTTAACCTCTTGTTCATTTTTCTGACCGGCCACTTTAACCACATCCGTCTGCTTTAGTTTATCTTCCGGCTTAATTTCAATTTTCTCTTCAACCGGATTTTTGTTGGGAGTATCTGGGCGTGCCTCTTGAATAACTTTGGGGGCCATTATGGTTTTTTCTAAGGCCCTTGTTTTTGAAACATATAATTTTTGATTGTACAAAATGGTAGCAATGCGCTCTGGCGTTTTATCCTTTTCTGCTTCACGATCAATCTCAATCATATTTACACCTACAGTGAAAACAATAAATAGAACGATCATCAAAATTAAATAGGTAGCTAAGTCTTTGTCCCGAGGAAAGAGTGCAGGAGTGGCAACGGAGGGAGGTGGACTATCTAGTCGCACAAAAATTTGAATGTCGCCTTTTGTCAAATGAACAATATCATCACCACGAAGCGCATGTGTTGAGCCAGTCTTAATTTTTCTCAGTCCGTCCTCTTGTTTGTCAGAGAGAAGCATATAATCGTGGCCATCCAGTAAGTTAACAAAAATATCTTTTTCTATGACCTCAATAAACGGAATTTTTTCTTTTTTTGCTAAGTATCCATATTCAATTTCATGATGTGATGGCCGGCCACCTACCAAATTATAGATTCCTTTGTCAGTGGGTAAATAATCTACTGAAAAAATTTTTCCTTTAAATAAAATAATTACTTCTACTGCTTTGCGATCAATATTGTATTTAAAAATAGGGTACAGTTCCACATTTTCTTCAAAAATATATTCTATATAATCGGCCTTAGGGTCTTTCGCTAACGGGTATTCTATTCGCGGAATATCTTGCGCATAGGGGAAAGGCGTCATCGTGTTAGTTGTGTTAGTTGTATTAGTTTTAGTAGAAGGAGGAATTTTTATATTTATTTTGCTAACATCGGCCGGAACGCTAGGCGGGAGCCGGCCACGTTTACCTTCAATATCCAAAATACGATCCGGGCCTAACATATCCAAAACGGGAGGAATGGCATCTTCCTTTACATACTTACGGAAAATAAAAGAGTGTTGTCCGAAACGAAGCTGATCTCCTTCCTTTATCTTTTCAACAACGACTTTTTTATTGTTGTGATAAGTCCCGTTCATGCTGTGCATATCGAAAATACGAAGTCCACTGCTACCAATTTCTAATACCGCATGGATGGCCGCCACGTCGCTATAACGCAAAACTATATCGCAGGTCTCTGCGCTACCAATCAGTACACGAGTACGCGTTATAATGTGATTACCACGTCTAGTTCCGGCGCCGACCGCAAACAATTCATAGAGTGGTGGCAGAGAATTTTTTTGCGAACTTCTGGATATTTCTCTATTCATATTTAAATTCCTCTTACTCTTTATCGTACACGTTCAATGGCCCGATGAATCTCCGGCCTAAAATTTCTCCGATAAGGCAGCATATTTTTAAACATCTGTTGATAGCGAGGTCGAATGGAGAGATCTCCTGGAGATAAATCTTCCGCATCTACCATCATGCTTTCAAAATCAAACTTTTCATACTCTTTGTATTTGTAAACAGTATTAGCATTGGCCGCAGATTTGTTGGAGGGGCGTGAAGAGTAGGGCCTTCTTTGCTCTTTTCCAACGCAAATTAGGGCAATGGCCCAAGAAATAATAAAAACCAAAACAATTTTTTTTATCATATTCTTCATCCTTCTTATCTCTATCTCTATCTTTTCTCCACAAACCGTTTAACATTCATGTAGTAGCTATACAGTTTATTCCCACGCTCAACGCTAACATTTTGTAAAATCTCTTTTGCTTCATCATCAAACTTTAAAGTTTTGAGTGTATACGCATAATTTATTCCGATATAAGGTTGCTTAAACATCTGAGCATCAATCATTTCAAAATATTTTTTTGCCTCTTGATTTTTTCCACGCAAAAGATGAATATTCGCAATCGCATTTAAAACATCAACGTCTTTCCCATTAAATGTATAAAGTTCCATGAATAGTTTATGGGCCTTGTCGACATGCCCATACTTTAAATATAGTTGGGCCAAATTGAATTTAGGTGTTCGCGAATATTTGTGATTTTTTATGGCCTCTTCAAAGGCCAGTGCTGCATTTTGCTCTTTGCCTTTCTTTATATATAAAACGCCAAGATTATTGATGGCCGGCGCATAACTCCCCTTGATACTTAATGCCTTATTAAAATAGAGCATGGCCGAACGCAAATCATTGCGTTGAAAAAAGCAAATACCGATTTGATTCCAATATCCCGGATGCTCCCGATACTTCTCATAAATAGCATCAAATAAGCGATCGGCCTCTTGATATTTCCCGCGATAGCAGTGGCCAGCAGCATTGCCCATTTCATCACCGACATCGTCAATCTTATCTAAATTATATAATTGAATTTTGCCCAAAGTTTCACGAGACAATACATCTTCTTCTACTGCCACATCTTTGTAGTAATCCTCTTTTTCAGAAAAAGGGCCAACTGGTTGGCGCTTGAAATCCTCGTTAGAAATATTTGCTACCTCTGCATCGAGAGCAGCATCAATAGGCGAAGTAGTTGAACAACCAGCAAAAAGCATAAAGGCCATTAAGAGGGCAAGAAAAATAATCATTTTCACTCGACACCTCCTCTGTCCATCATAACGCCATCTTGCGGCCCAAAATATTCCAGCTCCATCGAAGTATCGCTATTTTCCTCTTTTAAAAACCACGCACTTTCGGGAGAAATAATATTATTTTTGTTAATTTGCTTACGGGCCTCCGCAAAATATTCATTGGCCTGTTTAGCAATAGGCATTGTTAGGCCATTCATGCTTTTTTTGAAGGAGGATAGATATTCTTCTGGTTTATCTTTTGGTGTAAATCCATTAATCTCATCTACCAAGTAACGATAACTTTCTACCAATGCTTTATAGGCCTTAACAATTCCTTTCCCCGAACGAACAGACAAGACCTCCATTGCTTTGGCGGTGATTTTATCTAAAATGGTAAATTTATTTTTTAAAATAGTATTAAAAGTCTGTTCTGGGAATTGTAACTTACCCGACTTCAATTCACGAATATCCTGCTCCAAATCCATAATCTTAAAGTCAGCAACAGCATCTAATCCTTCCAGTGGAATTTCTAAACGCTTAGATACGCAGAAGGCATAATATTTTTCGATGAGAGCGCGCTCGCCATTGGCACTGGCCACATCTCCTCGCAAAATAAAGCGTCGATGCGACTGATAAAGAAGTCCAATTATTTCTGGCCAAGAATCCTTATCCGCATCTAGTGTAACTTTGGTTCTATCAAAAATGGCCCATTCTCCCATTTCCGTTGCGGCCTTGAGTAACTCTATTCTCATTTCATTAACATATCCCGGAGCTACCTCACACTTGGCGGCCTGTTCGATAAAGGCCTGTGCTCGCAAAACATTCTTTGCCGTCAAATAGATGACGTTAGCATTTTTAAAAAATAGTTTTTTGTTTTTACTGGCACGATTACAAACCATATTAAAAGAAGTTTCATAAATAGTAAGTGCATCTTTGAATCGTCGTTTCGCAAACAACTCCGCCCCAAAAGCTAAAAAAGAGTCTTCAAACTTAACTAAATCATCAGCAGACATAAGCGCTAGTGATTTTTGCGCCCAACCAAAAGTTCTTGTTGCATCGCCTAGTTCATGAAACAAAACAGCGATATTGTAGGCTGCATTTTTTTTGGCCATAGCACTACTGGTGCGATCTTGATAAATGGCCAAATAGCCTCTCAAGGCCAGTTTTTTATCACCAGAAGAGTTGGCCTGTTCTACTCCCTCAAACTGAGTAGTAACTAGTAGTATCTGTAATTTTTTGGCATACTCGGCACTAATGACAAATTCTTTGTTGTTAATTCTCTTAACCCACTTTTGTATTCCTACCGAATCTTTTTTATCTTTGTAATAATCCATGATTCTGGCCAGCATTGCTTCTTGCGTGCTAAAAGCGTTAGGAAAATTTTTCTTAAACTCTAGCAAAACATTTTCTGCCTGAGGAATTTCTTTTTTATCGTAGTGAGCAGAAAATAGTCGCTGATAAATAACATAGGCCTTTTGCGAGCGTGGATTATCTTTGAGCACTGCCTCATAAACCAAGGTGGTATAGCGATCCTTGTCCGCTTGCGGCACTTCCTTTTTATCTACTGCGGCCACCAGGCCCGCATAAGCTAGTTTTAAAACTTTTTTATCCCCAGCTTCAGTAGATTGGGTTATGGACGATTCGTAATATGCAAGACTATCTCGATACCTCCCAACAGCAAATAAGGTTTCGGCAGCATTAAATGTTTGCAGATGTTTCTTTTCTGGGGCAAAAACACCATTCAATTTAAAAAACTCAACTGCCAAATTGGCACGTCGAACTCTCTCTTGTGGGCGATGTGAATATTCGCCCTTTATCACTTGCTGCTGTAGTACTGCGCTATTTTTTTCTAATGAATATTTTAGTAGTTCCTGCTCTGACTTATCAAGCTCCCCTTCTTTATTTAGTGCAACTAATTTGCGTTGTACCTCTAGTTGCTTTTCAAGATTTAATGTTTTCTCGTAAAGATTCGAAAGCGCAAAAAGCCCATTTTTTTGATTAATAACATTATCACTTTTTTTCAAGGCCCGTTCAATGAGATTTTCGGCCATTTTATAATTGGCCTTATCGCTAAGCAATTTTCCTAAGTTAATTAAATTTTTACTAAGATCACCCCCCAAGCTCTCATAGTAATCGATGGCCTTTTGAACTTGTCCGGCCTCCACATAAAAATATCCGATATATCTTTCCACTTCCTTTGACATATCCACAAACTCACCCTTGCCACTCACTTCTCGTACTCGCTGCATTGTAGAAAGTGCCAAAGAGTATTTTTTTTGATAAAAGTAGCACCAGGATAAATTATAGGCATCTTTGGTCCACCACTTACTTTTCTCTCCACTGCTTAACATTTTTTCATAAAGCGGAGCCGCTTCTTTGTAATTATGCTCATTGAAATATATCTCTGCCAAGGCCAGCGCTGAACGCTGATAGGATTTATCTTTGACCGTAGTAGTGCTCATTACTTTCTTAAAATACCTTTTGGCCACGTCATTACGATTGAATTCTTTAGCATTAAAGGCCAATACATAATAAACATCGGCCATGAACTTAAAAGAGGGATAACGTTTTACAATCAAAAGGCATAATTGATCCGCTTTAGTAAAATAGGAAGTTGAGTTACGAAAAAACTGAGCTTTATTTATAGCACTACGCTCTTTGCTTCCAACCCTCATGTATGCATCTACTTCATCCTCTTTAACTAAACGTCCTCGCTCCAATAAAAGTTCTGACATTCGCAATAACAACTCCGGCCGCTGTCCTTTTGTCTGTTTATTTAAACGCACCACCTCTTGTAGCTCTTCTTCAATAACTGCGGCCAATTCTTTGCGCCGGGCAACTTCCTCTTCGGTGGAAGAAAAGATGGACATACTTATTAGACATAAAAGCAGGATAGATAAATATTTCATCATATTTCACACTCTGATTTTAAGGCAAAGACATAGTCTCCTAGTTCATCGGCCCAGAACTCACCAATGAAATCCCAAAAGTACTGTTTGTCTGTTCTTTTTAAAAATATATAGTCACCTCGCTCGCGAGCTCCTTCACTTTCATTTCCGTAAGGGCGAGAAATAATCGATTCTTTTTTCTTCCCTAAAATTTCCAACTTAACATAACTCATCGATTGCAACGTTTTATCAACTTGATCCAAATAATTTCCCAGACTGGTTTTAACATAAGCACCAATCAAATCTCGCTGCAATAAAAGTGCATCGCGCACTCCTTCTCCCAGTGCTTGTTTTAGATTTACATTATTGATCTCTTTAATAAAATTTAGTTCATACTCTCCTCGCTGAAAGGAGTTTAAAATTTCAATAAAGATTGGATCTTTTACAATGGCACTCAGTATTTGATCAAATAGCGGGTTACCACGTCGCACACCATCGCGCGCTTCTTTTGCACTGTTATAGTAATATTGGTAGTTATTTCCCATTCGTTTATATTCACGCTCTAGCGATACAAAGTTGGACTGATAGGCAGCATAAAAATCTTCTACTACCTTTTTAGCATCATCCCACATACACATTTCCATATAGGTCAACGCACGCAAAGAATCTATTTCTGGATTAAAAATATGTTCGAAAACGGGTGCTTTGTAGGTAACTAATTTTCCCAACGTCCTGTTGTAATCACGCAAATAAAAACTATTCCACGCTTCTTCAAATAAAATCTCCGGCCAAACGGGGGACTCTTTGGGAAGATCCAGATAGTTAGAATAAGCACTATCATACTGCCCACTAGCAAACTCAGTACGTGGTATACCAATGATACAATAATCACGATTAACTTCTAATTGACGAATTCGATCTCGATCTCCTTCTCGTCCCATCTGTTTTTTTGACGCTAAAATACACTCTTTATATGTGACAATCGCATCCGCGGCATTTCCGGCCACCGAATAGATACTGGCGCGCAACTGTAGTACGAAGGGAAGAATAGGATGATTGGATGGAACATTATCTACCACTTTTTCCAGGGCCTGAGCATATTTCCTTTGTCGAAAATATTTTTTTGCTAAAATATAACGAATAACTGGAGAAGAAGATCTGGATAAAATTTCGGCGGGTAAAACTTCAAATTGTTTTACTCCCACCTCCGTAGTCACATCATCAATCATGGAATCAATAACGCTAAGGTCACGGCCGCGATTAGCGGTCATATATTCTTTCAAAAAAGGTATTGCCGTAAAAAACATTCGCCGATTAATTAGATTTCGCGCAATCTCCGGATAGAGAGCGACGTTGCGCATATGGGCCTCGGAGACATTGGCCAATTCAATGGCCAAGGAGTGTGACGGCATGCCCATCAGGAACCAAAGGGCCAGCAATATTATTTTAATTTCATTTCCGATATTGATTAATTTCATTTTAAATCCATTTAAAACAGGTTAATCCCTAGCGCTAAGGTTAAATCAAAGTTTTCATAATTTCCTTCGTCATCACTGGTTTTTACCGTCAAGGCCCTCAGCGCACTATAATGCATTGCCGTTAGATCCAAACGGATGTGAAACATCGGTGATAGATAAAATTTTAAACCCGTACCCCACATAATCGCATTATGACTCTCTTTGACATCTGCCAGGCCGGTAGTACCAGTTCGAACAACTTCTCGATTGTTTTTTTCATTAAGCTGTCCATATCCCAGTCCCACCATCCAATCAACATAGACGATGGAGTTAAAAGTGTTAACCTTGGCATAAAAAGGCGACCATAAAACCATCGCTCCTAAGTAGTTTTCAACAATTCTCCTAAACGGTGTCGACCCAGGGCCGCCAATATTTAAAACAGATTGGAAATTTTCATTTTCCTCTCCCGAGTTTTGAGCATATAAAAATTCCATCCCCCACTCTTCCGTAAAGAAAAAACCCACTCGCCCCTGCAAGGATGTCGCATCAACAAAAGCGCCATTAGTGGTCATTCCATAACCAGCACTTAGATGGGCCTTTTTATCTTTGCGATATTTTTTATTCTGTAAGACATAGACCTCTTTGTCTGGGTCTAACCAAGAAAAATTGTAGGTAGAAGATTCACCTGCAGATAGTTTGTTTTCAAATAACAAAACGGTTAATAAAAATACTACGGCAATAATTAGTTTAGGGTAAAACATGATAGTACTTCCTGTTACTGTTATTACCATTTTAACATAGGCCAAATTTTCTGCAACGCTACTAGACTATTTTTTGCAGATCGATTGAAATAGACAGACCGGGCAGTGTGAACGCTCTTTTTGCGACAGATTTTCTAATGCTCGCAGATGGCCCAAAAGGTGAGTACTCAAAGCAGCAAAATCCAAAGTAATCTCAAGGTTTTTTTGCTCTCCAAGATAGGACAAAATTAGTGATACTTTTTCGCTTTTATCTAAATACCCAAGCATATATGTTGCATAAGCATATAGCTGGAGTTGGAACCAGTAACTTTTTTCCCCCTTGATATCGTGTCGGCCACTTTTAAAATCCCAAATTTCTAACGGCATTTTGATAGAATCTATCGGCCGCAAAATTAAATCCGGAACTCCGTTTACCATAAGGCCATAAAGTGGAAATTTAAAGGGCATCTCTGAAATAATCTGATAGTTCTTGGATATTAACTTCTCCTTTAAACATTCTATGATCCATTGCAGAGAGAGTTGATCCGCAGCAGAAAGCTTGGCGCGCTTGTCTTCTTCTGGCCGCATTTCATTTTTAAGTGCAAAAGAGATTGCTTCATGCAAGGAGATTCCTCGTGCGGCCGAACTTCCCAAGGCGTTATCTTCCATCCCCCCAACCCTTTTTTCCTCTGAAAGTTCGGCAAAAAAAGGCAATTCATCTTCTTCTATGGTGCAAATATTTTGCAGATAAAACTTGAAGGGACAAGAAATCAAGGTGGCCAAGCGAGTTACAGACACTTCCGAGGTTATGGCCAAAAAAGATGTGGCCGATTCATTTTCTCTTGCACAAATACCGCTGCCATTATTTAAAAAAAAGGGCGGCCGTCTACTATCTGAAATTGTTTTAAAAGAAAAATTTGCAATGCTGGCCGACAATCTCTCGGGAGTAATATTTTTTTCACTTTCCCACAAGCGCAGAGCATTTATCCAACTATTTTTTCCAACTATCTGCGCCCGATTTTCAAAATAAATATCGGTCCAATTAACTGTTTTAATCGCCCGAGTACAGGCCACATAAAATAATCTTTTGCTCTCAGAGAAATCCTTATATTTTGCCAGCTCGTTTTCTAAAATATAACGAGGCGACTTATATGCAGATCCTTTGTTATAATTTTTTTTCCATCTAAAACTTCCCGGCAATTTTCCGAACCAACTAGACTTAGGCAATTGATGGCCATTGCTATGAATGCTGGCCAAAAAAACATGGTCAAATTCCAGTCCTTTTGAGGCATGTACTGTCATTATCTGCACTGGAATTTCTGTATTGTCGCTATCACTATCTTCACTGGCCTCGCTGCTTTGATAATGATATTCCGTTGAATATTTCTTATCACCGATTGTGTTAAGAAGTTGCCAACACTCCTCCACTTCTTCATTGGCAGAACTGATAATAGAAAAAACTACTTTAATATTGTCACGATAATGTGGATTGCTGATTCCTGCTGAAAAAAGATATTGATTAAAAGCTGCGGCCAGACCTAAACTATCCACCTCCGCCACAAAGCGCTTGGTAATTTGTTCTAACCAACGATCTGTTATAGAAATTTTTATGATTTTTAGATAGTTGGCCAAAAAAAACTTAGTACCCATTTCATATTTTTTCTGGCCCCTCTCCAGAGAATGTTTTTGGGCCTGATAATATTCTAGCAAAAGACGAAAAATTTCCACTACAGGATCTTCTCCAAATTCCACTTTAATTTGCGCCACAAAAGGAATTTTTTCTCTTTTTAATAGCTCTACCAAAACTCTGGCATGGGTTGTTCGAGCATATAAAACAGCAATTGACTCTTTTGCATTCTGCTGACGACGCTGTTTGATGACATCCAACAAGGCATTTGCTTCTACTTGTCCCAAGTCTGCGGCGGCAACTTTTTTTTCGGCACCAAGATAGTCAGAAACATTAATCTGCTGCCTATAACATGCGCCGGTACTGTTTTTTTCCTCCTTCTCTTCCGGAAAGTGCTGCTTTTCAAAAGTAACGGCCAAACTATCATGTCCTTCATACTCTTGGCCTTTTTGCAAACAAAAATCAAACAGTGAATTATTGAAATCAATAACGCCTTTATCTGAACGATAATTATTTCGCAATGACAAATAGCGGCCAATTTCTTGAGAACAACTATTAAATACCGCCAACTCTCCACCGCGAAAGCCATAAATGGCCTGTTTCAAATCTCCCACGCAAAAAAGGCGAGACATATCATTCCTAATTATTTTTTTTATAATTTCATATTGAATTGAAGAAGTATCTTGGAACTCATCAATTACAAAATAGGAAAAACGCTGGCCAACACGTTTAACGTTGTCTTGATCATCAAGTGCCTTCCACGTTAAATATTCCAAGTCAGCAAAAGTTGCACCCGGTAGTAGCAAGTAGTGTTTAGAAATAAAATTATATATTTCATCAACCATCTCTTCCCAGGAAGTAAAAAGATCTCTCTCGGAAAAATAAGCAAAAAAGTCCTCTTGGTGTTTTTTTAGAAAATTACGAATAATTTCAAAATCATCTATAGCAGCATCCATCACTGGAAGGTTATCATTTTTTGTTCGATAGCAGCGTACTCCAAAAATTTCCTCTCGAATATATTCAAAACTTTTTTGATTAAAATCAGAAAGTTTGTTTTTTAGTTCATTTAGCTTTTCAACGGCCTTATACCAGGCCTTGTTCTGATAGGCGGCATAATCACTCAGTTTTATTTTTTCATATAGCGGATAGTTCAAATTATGAAGTTTAAAAATCTCTTCAATAATTATCTGTAGCGAGAGTTTTTTTCTCATTGGATCTTCCCAAAAAGAGCGACTTATGGGATCTGCAAAAATAGCGGCCAAAGACTCGATAATCTGCTCCGCAAAATAATCAATGCGATCAATCTCTTCTTGTGGATACTTTCGCTTTTCTTGTGCCTTACTCTGCCAAAGACGAAAGAGTTTTTTAATTTTGTAGCTTAGGCCCAAATTATCCATTATGTTAGTTATGGGAGCAATACCGGCCAACATTCCTGCATTAATTATTTTATAACAAAAACCATCGATAGTTGTGATGTTCAACGAATCTATGTTTTTTGCTACTAGACTCCAAAAATAACTATCATCGCAAGGGGAAATTTTTTGCTTTATACGCGACTCTAGTTCACTGGCCGCTTTATTGGTAAACGTCATGTATACAATAGAAGAAAGAAATGTTTTGAGCTTTTTTTCTAATAACAATTTTTCGAGATGGCCATTTCGTTCGTCAAACTCCGTTAGCAAATAAATCAAGTGCTCCACCAAAACAAAGGTCTTGCCCGAACCGGCACCCGCGCTTAAAAGAACTCCACCCTGATGTGCAATGGCCGTTTGCTGTTCGCTATTTGCCACTCGTTTTTTAGTCATCGCAACCTACTTTCACAAAACTTATTAACAAGGCAGTAGCTACAACTTTTTTCACTTAATGGATTGGCCAACATTTCTTGATCTACTTGACAGGTCTGACGCTTTTCTTGTTCATAGTGCTGATAGTCTTGTAATAATTTTTGCCACTCTTCGCTTTTAATTTCTCTAATTTTAAAATCAAGTCCGCTGGCAAAATTAATAGTCGCCGTATCGGCGGAATATATTAGTGACTTCTCCAGATTAGAAAGACAAAGATATCCCCATAAAACTAAATCTTCATGTTTAATTGGCCCAATCGCATGAGAATAAAACCAAAGCTGAATTTTTTCAAAGCTTATTAACTCTGTGGCCGCTGGTATACTGGAAGCTCCTCGCTTAAAATCGATAATCCCTCTAATTTTTCCTTGAGAATCTGTAAGCAAACAATCAATCTCTCCGGTTGAATGGAGAATATCGCCAGCAATCTTGTAAGCAAAATTTAATCGCAAACCAGGCATGGATTCTAAAAGCTGTGCTAAAAAGTTAATTCCATTTTGTGCATAGGCCATTATCTCTTGCAATATTTGTTTGTAATAAATTTGGTCAATTTTTTTTTGCTTTTCTTTCTCTAATCGCGCAATCGCATTGATACTTAGTTCTCTGATGTTTTGTTGTTCTGTGGAACTCGCAAAAAAAGCAGTTATCACTTCATGTTCTAACGATCCCAACTCAGCGGATGTAAAGCTCCCGGGCAGATCTACCTCGGTATCCAAGTGTTTGATGTACTGAAAATAATACTTCCTTGGGCAATCAATATAAGATTGCAACCTGCTTGCCGAAAACTTAATAGAATCCAATGGGCCTGTCAGGTGCTGTTTTTTTGCAATCACCTCCATTGACAAAAAGAGATTGCTCTCCGGAATTATTTTTATTTTTGTCGGAAATGAATCTATCAATTCTTGCCAGAAAACAATTTCACAAGCAGTCCTTCTTTCAATAAATAAAACACCGCCGCCTTTTGTTAAAAGTTCTTCTATTTTAAATTTAACAATTTTATTGGACAAATCACCACTTTTAATTGGCCCGATGGCGGCCAAACTACTTAATGCAGCTTCATCAAAGCGAAAGCTATCAGCCGCTGAAATTTTTGGATAATCAGAAGTAACACAAACAATATTCTGTGCCTGGTTATCTAGTAAGCTATACTCATTTACACCCATTACTTTTCCAACTTTAGGGTTGGCGGTAAAATTAACATGACTAGTTCGCGGTAGTTCTAATTGCACAACCGTGGCAATTAAACGATTAACCTCCAAAGAAATATTTTTATTACTTTCAGACAACTCTTCCCACGCCGTGGACACTTTTTTAATTACTAATAATATTTTGAGTTGACGATAGTCTTCTTTCTTTTGCGCTACCGTCAAAAGCTCATCAACTATTTGTTGATACTTGGCCACCGACAAAGATTCACCAGAAGAAAAAATTATACTATCTAGCTTTTCAAAAATGGCCCTAAATTTATGCTCAAAAATCTGCTCGGTAACTTTAAATGTCGCCGAAACAAAAGGCAATTCATTGACTTGAGAAAATTCAACTTCGCTACTGGCCAACACCACATTCGTTGCAAGTGGTAGTTGGCCTTGGCCGTCCATATATTTTTTCAGCGTTATTGCCAAATGATTTTTATGAAAATAGACGACATTAATTGCTTCATCATTGAAGGCCTTGCTGTTCAACTCGTCTAGGTCGCTTAACTTTAAAATATTAACTTCATCGTCATTTTTTCCAAGCCAAGATGGCCAATCCGTAGGCCGAGCACTGTGATAAATGATTTCTGGAATAAGTATACAAACATCGGCGACTCTACCCAAAATTTTCAGATAATCAATCTGTACTCCGGAAAAAAAATTAAAACCTGCAAAAATATAACTTTTCTGCTTCTCCTGTTTAGAGGCCCTAGCATCACATAGAACTTGCGATAGTAACTCATACCCCTTGGACTCATCTACAATGTTGGTATCTTCAAAATATTTCCAAAAAATCTTCACTGCCAATTTAGTAGTTTCATCCACCCGATCAATAATCTCGCTCACCAAATCAAAATTTAAAGTAAAGCTACGCAATTCACTTAATAGCTCATAAATATAAAAAAACTCCTCAACCTTTCTTCCTGGGAAAAATTTAAACCAAATAGTACTTAGTTCGAGTAGCGCATCGGCCTTTTTTTTCATAGAAAATTTCGGACAATAATGAGACAACTGAACAGAGATTAATCGACCAATCGTGACAGAATCTACTTTTTGTCCCAACTCATCGGCCAGGGCCGGAGAGGGAGCTACCAATAAAGTTTTCGGAGCACATGTGGCAAAAAACTCCCGCATTTGAGAGCTCTGCTTATATAGAATTATTTTTAACACCTATAAATCCTTATCATATCAGCTTACTTGCCCGGAAAACGATGACGTACATTTTCTATTAAGTCAAAAAAACACGGGCGGCCCTTTTGGCGTATTTTATAATTGACAATTATAAAATACGGCGTAATTTATAATTATGATTAATAGATTGTTAACTATCAAAAATAACAGGAGTTTTTTTCTTTTTGGGCCTCGTCAAACTGGCAAAACCACCTATATTAATCGCCAAATTGAAGGTAAAAAGGCCTTAGCAATAAATCTTTTCCTCTCTAGCGAGTATGCAAAATTTCTCACCAATCCACAGTCTTTTGAACATGAACTCGACTATGCAATTTTACAGCAACAGGTTACGACAATTTTTATAGATGAGATTCAACGTATTCCTGAACTGCTCAATATCGTTCATGTCTTTATTGAAAAATACAAAAACGTACACTTTATTATTTCTGGGTCAAGTGCTCGCAAGCTAAAACGAGAAGGTGCCAACATGCTTGCCGGGCGAGCACTAAGTTATAAGATGCACCCCTTTAGCTACGAGGAAATTCAATCAAGATCGCCGGCCCTAAACGATATCTTGGCCTTTGGACTAATTCCTCCAGTATTTTTATCACCAAACAAAGAAGATAAAATAGAAATGTTACGCAGTTACATTAATACATTTATTCACGAAGAAATTGAAGTGGAGGCCCGCATTCGTCGCCTTGATTCCTTCTTTCGTTTTCTCCAAGTTGCTGGCCACGAAAATGGAAACATTCTCAATTTTAGCAAAATTGGAAAAGACGTTGGAACAAACTACAACACAGTCAAAGATTACTTTCAAATATTAGAAGATTGCCTTATTGGATTTTTTCTCTATCCTTTTGTACGCTCTAAGCGAAAAAGAATTTCTAAGCATCCAAAATTTTATTTTTTTGATACAGGCGTTGTTCGCGCAATCACGAAGCGACTAACCGTAACGCTCACTCCTCTCGATCCAGACTATGGACACCTTTTTGAGCATTTTGTTATTTTGGAAATTATGAAACTGGCCGACAATAATCGACTTGATTTAGATTTATCCTACTTTAGAACAGAAAAAGGAATGGAGATTGATCTTGTGATCGAAACCCCTGATCGCCAACTAATCGCCTGTGAGATTAAATCCACCTCTTCTCCGACAAGTGAGCATTTGAACGCTTTAAGATATTTTCAAAAAGATCATCCCAATTCCAAGTGCTATCTAATTTCCAACATCGTAAGGCCTCAACAAATTGATGGCATTAACATTATTCCCTGGCAGCAAATTTCAGCCATGTTCATTCCGTTAGCTAGTAACTAACCGCTGGCAAATTATCTCCCATTTCATTGACCTCATCACCTCGAGTTGTTTCGTTTTCATATCCTAGTTGTCCATAAATTCCATATCCCCAACATTTGATGCTGACATTATCTAAAACAGCACAAGAAGACGTGGCCCCGGCCTCTACCTGTTTAGGATGACGGCCGCCGCCAAAAGAAATGGGAAGGAGGTTTGGCATATCGGTAGCATATCTTCCATAATCCACTTGATTTCCCTGCCCCAGACGGCCTAAAGCTCCCTGTCCCCAACACTTAGCATAGCGTTCTCCGGCCTCTGAATATTTTGCGCAAGAGAAGTAGCCACTCTTACTATTGGTAAGGGCCTCTGTTTTAGCATCTACCCCCAGATATATGGGGACAATGCTGGCCATTTCGCTGGCCTGATCACCGATGATTGTTGAAGTTGCGTTATTGCCTAGGGCCAGTTGAGAATATGAGTTTATACCCCAACATTTTATCGCCTGCAAATCAGTAATTCCACAGCTCATACTAAATCCGGCGCTAACAGCAACGAAACGATCATTGGGAAGGTTAACGTAACGCAGATAATCTCCCATTTCATTAATGCCATCACCAATAGTGGCGGTAGAACCAGTTCCTAGTTGGCCATAAAGTCCTGCCCCCCAACATTTTATCTTGTAATTATCCAAAAGAGCGCAGCCGTGTTGATTTCCTGCCGAGATATCAATTATGAACCGATCACTTCCAACATTGATGGAGGCAATGCCGGCGGCAATGTCTGCGGCGCTATCACCGACAGCATTTGTATGTCCTACTCCCAATCTTCCAAAGGTATTAAGGCCCCAACATTTTGCGCTAAAATTATCAAATAAGGCGCAGGCATGATCTACACCTAATGCTAACTTGATAGGATTTAACTCCAAAGGAAGTTGCACCGCAAACATGCTATCACCCATCTCGCCGTACTGATCACCGACATCCGTCTCATTCCCTATTCCCAATCTTCCATACGCATTATTTCCCCAGCACTTAATTTCATTTTCATTAGTTATTGCGCAAGCAAAATCCCCTCCCGCCGAAATCTCTTTTGCTAAAACGCCATCTCCTAAATCGACAACCGGTAAAGACAGGCCCATTTCTCCTGCATTATCTCCAATTCCACTAAATCTTCCATCACTACCTAGTTGTCCGTAATCATTTCTTCCCCAACATTTAACCGCGCCATCACTTAATAGCGCACAACTATGATTTCCTTCGTTACCAGAAGCAAACTTTAAAATGGTTACTCCGGCACCCAAGTCAAGTGGTAGTAAATTATCTCCCATCTGATTAGAAAACGATCCATAGTTAATGACATTTTCTTGGCCTAGCTGGCCATAACGGTTGTCTCCCCAACAACGATAACTATCATTATCCAAAATGGCACAATTGTGTTGGCCCGTTGAAGAAAAATCTTTAACTAAAAGGGGATTGCTGTTTACATCAACACTAAAATCTAACATCGAAAGATTTTCTCCCATATGTAACGGAGTGGTTCCTCGCAAAGACGTATCTCCTAATCCAAGCTGTCCATAGCTATTTGTTCCCCAACATTTCATTTGCCCGTTAATCAGGTGAGCGCAACTATGTACTATTCCGGAATCAATTTTTTGTGCGGCCATTCCACTTCCTAAATTAGTGTATAAAAGAGCATCTCCCATTTGCCACGCTGCAGTCCCAACAGATGCAGTGGTAATTCCTTGGCCCAGATTACCTCCGTATTGATTATTATAACCCCAACATTTAACCTTCCCATTGTTCAAAATGGCGCAAGTGAAGGAAGCACCTGCCGAGATATCAACGGCCAAGAGAGGGGCCTCATCTAAAATCTCTGTTGTCTCTGCATTCCAAAAAGTGGAAATCAAAGAAGAGACATCATGATCACTGCCACCCACAATACCATTTTGCGTGGCAAATCCACCAACTAGGCCTTCAAAATATGCATTTTCAATAGTACCAAAATTACTGCCAACAATTCCTCCAACGTAGATATCTCCATCAATCTCTCCTTCTACAAAAACGTTAGAGATTAATCCATAATTTACCGCCGCAATTCCTCCGCTAAATTTTTTTGTGGAGGCAATGGCCACATCTATAATTCCTAGACGAGAAATTTCCCCATATTGTCCAACAAACCCAAACAATCCATTATAGTTTTCCTCAAGATTGATGGTTAAATTTGAAAGATATTTTCCATTGCCATCAAAAATTCCCTGAAAGGGATTATTTGGAGAACCGATCGGGGCCATTGCCACTCCCGATAAATCAATGTCTGCTTCCAATCTAAAATTATCCGTACAGGCCATATTGAAAGTAGCATTGCAACCATTGGCCGCAATATCCAACAACTGATCCGCGTTACAAATTAAGTATGGATCAACATCCGAGCCTCCTCCCACTTCGTCATATAGCGAGGCCCCTGCACACAAACTACCATCTGGCGTTGTTTGTAGTAATGGATGAGTACTTCCTTCACTAATACTCCAAATAGTATCAAAGTCCCAACCCGCACCACTAAAGATGATTTCCATCTGCGACTCTTCAATACTTATTCCACGGGCCTCATCCTCTGCATATCCAAGAGCAGATCCAAGATTTACGGTTGCAAGCGCATCTCCCATTTCACCTGGGCCATCACCAATTCGTGCAGTGCCATCTAATCCAAGACCTAATTGTCCATTACTATTTGAACCCCAACATTTTATCTGTCCGCTTTGCAATAAAGCGCAAGTATGGGCCTGGCCCACGGCAACTTTTTCTACCGTCTCATTTGTTCCCAGATCAATATCCACCAAGGCAACAGAAACCATTCGCGAAGTGATATCGCCATACCCCAGCTGTCCAGAGGGGTTAGAGCCCCAACAGCGGATTTTGTCATTAGATAATAAAACACAGAAATGATCATCACCTCCAAATATTTCTTTAATCGGCAAATCAAAACTCAGAGTCAGCAAGGTATCGCCCATGGTGTTTATGCGATCTCCTGGATAAATAGCTCCGGCCGGTACCCACCCCAGGGCATTTGAATTTTGTCCCCAACAGCGAATTGCTCCTACCGGGCCCGACAGTACTGCACAGCCATTTGTCTCAGAAGTCGCCACATCTACGGCCGTAAGGCCTGTCCCCAAATTGACAGGCAATAAGTTATCTGCCATTTCGAAAGGAGAATCTCCAATAGAAGCATCTGGCCGGCCAGTTCTGCCCTCAGCACTACGTCCCCAACACTTAACTTTTCCATCGCTCATCAAAGCACAGGCAAAAGTACTTCCCGCTGTTACTTTAACCGCCACACTTCCGGTGTCATTATCATTAATTTTTCCAATCCCAATACTGGTTGGCCCGACCACTGCATTTTGCGAGTTGGCCAGAGAAATAATAATCTTCTCCTCTACTTCTGCAAGCGCATCGTCTATGGTGTTAACTGTCAGCGTGGCCGCCGTTTCGCCAGCAACAATAGTTGCACTCCCATAAGTGTACACCACGTCGTCACCCAATGCCGCGTTGACCGAAACCACTTTCCAATCGAAGGTTACATTTTCGCTCCATGCAGCAGAAAGATTAACCGTGAATATTAAATCATCACCCTCATCAACTTGCGGTGAATCGATCGTTAAAAGAGGATAATTACTATTTAAGTGAAAAAAGAAATTACCGTTGTCGGCCACTAGTTGAGATAACGTTCCATTGGTGGCAGTAACCGTTGCGTAATAGTCTTTATTGGTGGTAAGTCCACAATTAGTAAAATTAAAATCCGTCGTGCTCGTACTTATGCTCTCACAGGCCGTTGTTCCATTTTCTGCATTAAAAATTTCGGCAGTATAAGTGGCCGCATTCAAAGAAGAGGTCCAAAAAAGATGAGGAGTATTCCCACTGTCTAAAAGTGCATCCGCAATCTCATCGCTTCCCCCCTTGACTCCCAAAATTTTAAATGAGCCAATTCCATCTGCTGGCAAATTAAAAGAGTAAGGCGTGTTAGTGGCACCTACAGTAGAAATGGAATCCTTTGCCCAAACTGCGGCCTTATACGTAGTTCCAAAATCCAAAGGACAATTTTCAAAAGAGTAACTAGTTGCATTCAACGGTACAATGGTTTCCGCACAAGCGACTGTAACACCATCATCTTGAAAAATAGTAACGGCAAAATAATCTTCGCTAATAGGATTTTGCCAGTTTATCGTCGCCCAATTTCCGCTACTAAGGATGCCATCGGCCGAAGCATCCGCACCGCCAGTCACTCCTAAGATATTAAATGGTGAAGGCGGTATAGTTTGTATCACCGAAAAAGCATATTGATTGGTAGCTTTGCTATTTTGAGCACTATCTATGGCCACTACTTGTGCATAATAATTAGTTGCATCTTGCAGCGTACAGTTCATAGCATGAGTAGTAACTCCCACATTTACCATTTCAGCGGCACAAGTAACGGAAGTACCATCACTAGCAAAAATCTCAACTTGGTAATGATCCGCCCCCGGTGAGTATTGCCAACTAATTTGCGGAATCAACCCATCTGACAATGTTGCATCTACTTCGCTATCTTGATCACCAAATATTCCCAGTATGGAAAAATCAGCAGGAGGTGATTGATCTACGGAAAAACGAAAGTTGTTATTGGTAGCGGCCAAAGATGCCCCACTACCATCATTGGCAGAAAGCGCAATAGCGTAGACAGTTTCATTGGCCAGCGAACATCCACTGTAAGCGTAATTACTACCTGCTACAGTAATTGGCCCACAGATCGAGGATAATAAATCTGCCGAAAAAATTTCTAATGTATAGTCAACAGCGCCACTAGCATCACTCCAGGTAATTGTAGGAGTTGAATCGCTCAGCCATTCATCGGATGAAGCATCATCACTTCCAGAAACCCCAGTTATCAAAAAAGGCCCAAGAGTCGCCACACTTCCCTCTGAAAAAAGTGAGACATAAGGCAAACTATCTCCCATTTCAAAAGGAGCGTTACCAATATCCTGTCGGTGTTCCAACCCTGCCTGGCCTTGTTGATTTCTTCCCCAGCATTTAACTTTGCCGTTAGTAAAGGTAGCACAGGCAGCTTGCGTGCCACCATATGTAGCAAGCGGAATAGCTCCCACTCCAAAATCAAGTGGCAAAAGTCCACTCCCCATACTGGCCGCTGTTGAGCCAACGCTTGTCACGCTCCCTGCTCCTAATTGGCCATGAGTGTTAATTCCCCAACATTTTATCGCCCCATCATCTATAACAACACACATGTGCTGTGAAATTCCCCCGCCACTTAGAAGTGAAGTTATTCGATTTGTTGTGCCTAAATTGATGTCGGGAAGATTATCTCCCATTTCTCCGACACTATCTCCCCAATTTGTTGAACCAATTCCCAATCCATTGCGGCCACCATCTCCAACTCCCCAACATTTAACATGGCCATTACTTAGCAGAGTGCAGGTTGCCGAATTAAAGGCACTCACTTGTATGGGTAATAATCCGCTGGTTCCTAAATTTACTACCGGTAAATTATCTCCCATCTCGCCCGTACTATCACCAAGAGTTAGGTTATTCTCATACCCAAGCTGGCCGCCAGCACCTCGCCCCCAACATTTCATGGATTGGTCATCCAAAATCGCACAACCGTGATTGGTTCCCAGGGTAAAGCTTACCACTTTCTTATCTGTGCCCAAATCAATGCGCGCCAAGGAATCACCCATCTCTCCGCTTGCATCGCCAATCGTAGCAGAGTTGCCGATACCTAAAATGCCATATTCATTATATCCCCAGCATTTAACCGACTGGTCAGTCAAAAGTGCACAGGTAGTATTGACGGTGGCATTAAGATTTAGCGCTGATTTGTTTGTTCCCAGATTTACAAAGAGCAAATTATCTCCCATCTGATCTGCCTGATATGGAATCTCATTTGTGTGTCCTAATCCTAATTGGCCGCGAGAATTATATCCCCAACATTTAACTCTACCGTCGTTAAATAGCGCGCAGGTATGAGACTCTCCGGCCACCAAATCTACTGCCACTAATCCCGTTCCTAGATCGACATAAGGTAAATTATCTCCCATTTCTCCCACATCATCTCCAACATACATATCACCTTGGCCCAAGCGTCCCCGAGCTGCCGCGCCCCAACATTTTAGTTGCCCACTATTATCCACCACGCAATTAGTGCGCCCAAATCCATTCGCACTACCTAATAGACTGACGGAAGCGGCCGTGCCGATATTTACAAAGGGGAGAGAATTTCCCATCTCTCCGGCCAGGTCAGCACGATCATCTCGATCTTCGTACCCTAGTTGGCCGGCCTCGTTACGCCCCCAGCACTTCAAAGAGTCATTCGTTAAAACCGCACAAACACTCTCTCCGATAGCTGCAATATCTTTTACCGTATCTATATCTCCCAGATCAACGGCCGCTAAAACATCTCCCATTTCTCCCGGGCCATCACCGACACTATTTGCTGTGTAATAACCTAACGCCCCATAAGAAAAGCGCCCCCAACATTTGAGCATGTCATCATTTAAGATGGCACAAGTTGAATGGATGGTTGTCGATATTTTTTTTACCGTTTTGCCAGCGCCTAAATCAAGAAAGGGAAGCGCCGCTCCCATCTCTCCGGCCACGTCTCCCAAATCGTTGGTATTACCGGTTCCTAATTTCCCGTAATCCCCTTGCCCCCAACACTTAACTCGCCCATCGGCCATGATCACGCAAGCATGAGCGGCCCCAGTAAAAATCAACGAAGCAGAGGCCACCGTTCCTAAATCCAAAGATGAAAGATAATCCCCCATCTCCCCAACACTGTCCCCAATATTAGTGGAGGCCTCGCTGCCAAGACGGCCATCGGCTCCACTGCCCCAGCACTTAACACCCCCATCATTTAAAACAGCACAGGTAAAACTTCCTCCAGCAGATATATCGGTAGCAGTTTTTCCAGTGCCAAGATTTACAAACGGCAAGTTACTTCCCATCGTGATGGCCGTGTACCTACTTGTGGTGTTTCCATAACCAAGCTGGCCCGAACTGTTTAACCCAAAACATTTGACTTTCCCGTCAGTAAAAAGAACACAGCTATGCTCCGATCCAACACTTAGTTTTTTGATACTCTGACTATATCCTAAATCTATCAGTGGCAAATTATCGCCCATTTCTCCGGCACTATCGCCCAGGGATTGATCATCAGAAAAACCGTTATCATACCCGAGGACACCATTGATGCCATCTCCCCAGCACTTGATGCGATCAACCAGTCCATTATTGAGTAAAGCACAATTGTGGTGTGATCCTCCCCCTATCGCTCTAATCGTCCAGGAAGATCCCAAGCTAACAGTTGGCAAATTATCTCCCATCTCCCCTGTCTGATCTCCTCTGTTTTTTCCTACAATTCCCAAGCGGCCATTTTCAGTATATCCCCAACATTTTACCTTGCCGGTAGAGAGTAGAGCGCAGGTATGCTCTGCGCCAATTGCCATCTTGCTCACTGCTAGACCCGATGCAAAATCGTTATCCTGAATAGTGGCCTTACCAACCACGCTGCCACTTATGGCCACGTGATCCGTGCTAGTAAACGCTACGCTAAAAAACTCTGCTAATTCAGGAAGATTATCTTCTAATGTTTGTACCGCAAAATTAGCAGCGGTCTCTCCCGGTGCAAGTACGATAGTTCCTTTTTCACCTATAAAATCACTTTCGGCCATTGCAGAAATACCTGCCGCACTCCAATTTAGAGTAACACTTTCATCCAGACACGCCTGACTAAGCGCTAATGAAAAAACGGCCTTCGAACCTTCACTGATTACCGCATCGCTAACCACCACAGAAGGCAAGTCATTCTCCAAAATAGTTGCGGTAGCACTGGCGCTTGATCCAATCGTCGTGATGTTAGTAAAATTAGATATGGTGGCCGAAAAATTTTCGTGGGGCTCACACCAGACAATATCGTTCAGCGAGGATACTACAAAGGCCGTTGTACTGGCGGAGGAAGGGATGGTTATTCGATCAAAAACAGGAATGGTATAATCAACTCCCGCTGTGGAGGTTGCAGCATCTACTTGCCAGTCAAAGGAGGTATCATTTTCACTTAGATTGGAGAGAGTGGCAGTAAACGTAAATACCGATCCTTCTGTTTTTCTATTGGCCGGAAGCGTTAGCGAAATTGTCGGAGCAGCATCATCGTCAAGAATTGTTCCATAGGCCAGACTATTTACCAGGATTGCGCCAGCAGGGGAAAAAAGTGATAAGGAAAAATCTTGTTCTGCCGGCTCATCATAGGTATCGTTTATCAGCGAAACGGCCATCTCTTTCGTAGTCTCTCCGGCCAAAAAGGTTAGCGCGGTGTTGCTTGCCATGTAGTCAGCAAAAATTCCCGTGGCGCTGGCCGATCCATTCAGAGTTTGCCAATTAACGGTAACATCCCACTCTGTGGCAACTTCTAGTGAAAGCGGAAAAATTATATTTCCACTTAAAACATTTTCGGCCTCTGATTGTGCAGTATCCGTAATGGTAATCTTTGGCAAAATTCTAAATTGATACGGATCGTTGCTGGCCGCAGTATCTGTCACTCCAGCGTTTTTTGCCATCACATGGGCCCTGTATATTTTTCCGGTCAAAAGCGAACAACTGCTAAGAGCAAAAAAAGTTGTGCTGGCCGCCAAATCAGAAAAAGCGCAAATAGTAACATCCGCGGCCGTAGTTATGCTGACATCATAGTTGTCTTGATAATTGCTGGCCGACCAATGTAAAACTATCGCGGAACCATCCGTCAGATCTGCCAAGGCAAAAACATTGCTTTGACTAGTTAATCCTTCAATCAAAAAAGCGGATGGTGGAATCGGAGTCGGCGTTGGAGTCGGAGTTGGAGTTGGAGTTGGAGTCGGAGTTGGAGTCGGAGTTGGAGTTGGAGTTGGAGTCGGAGTTGGAGTCGGCGTTGGAGTCGGAGTTGGAGTTGGAGTTGGAGTTGGAGTTGGAGTCGGAGTTGGAGTCGGAGTTGGAGTCGGAGTTGGAGTCGGAGTTGGAGTCGGAGTTGGAGTCGCTAATGATTCTGGCGTGGCCGTTGCCGTAGCTACCGGAGTAGGAGTAGGTGTTGCGGTGGGAGCATACGTACTTGTCGCCGTGGCCACGGCAGTAGCTCGCACACGAGGTACCGATGTTACCGACTCCGATGACTCAATCTCACTATCCCCGCAGGAGTTAAAAAGTAGCCCTGCCAAAAGCAACTTGCCGACTACGCCGGCGATGGCCCAAAAAGATGGTAGAAAAGATAGCGTCTGCATGTAATAATATTATCGTGCTTTGAGATAAATTTACTTAGCTTTTTTGTTTAAATTTTCTTCTAAAAAAATTGCTGCCAAAACAACTAGTTATCTGTCATAGACCGTCCCATTTCTTTACCCTCAAAAGGCTCCCTCTGAATATTTTTGAAAAAGTGCCTTGCCTGGTTGGCAGTGGCGCTTCTTGTTTTGATTAAATTTCTAACAAAAAAAGTGACGGAGCTTTAAAACCCTTGTATTTTTACTCTGTTATGCTCAATATTTATCAAAATTTCACCCAAGCAGTAACCCTCCAGAACGCGTTAATAAAAGATGGCCGCCATCTTTTACCTTCAGACCTCTCCATCATCAAAAATGCGGCGATTGTTTTTGATGATAATAATATTTTATGGGTTGGAGAAAGCAGTAAAATTCCATCTCAATACAGCAATTCTCCTACGCAAAATTTTTCAGGAAAAATAATTCTTCCCGAAATAATAGATTGCCACACCCACCTAGTTTTTGGAGGCGATCGCGCTAACGAATATACCATGCGCTTAAATGGTGCCAGCTACGAAGAAATTGCTAATGCTGGCGGCGGCATCGTCAACACCATGAAGCAAACTCGCCTTATGTCTCGGCAAAAACTTTTTGAAATGGCCTGCACTCGAGTGAACACTTTGGCCAGTTATGGAGTGGGAACGATCGAAATCAAGTCTGGCTACGGCCTTAATTTTGAAAAAGAGTATGAATTATCCATGATCATTCATGAACTCAAGCAAAAATTTAAAGGGAAACTTCAAATTATTAACACCTTTATGGCCGCCCACGCAATCCCAAAAGAATTCTCTTGCTCTTCTGAATATATCAGCAACGTTGTTCTTCCGCTGTTGTCTAAGCTTGCTCCAGAAAAAATTCTTGATGCCGTCGATATTTTTCATGAAAAAAATTATTTTTCCACCGAAGATGTTCTGGCCTTATTTAAGTTAGCACAACAACTTAACATCCCTTGTAAAATGCATGTCGATGAATTTTACGATAACAAAGGGGCAGTACTGGCGGTGCAGTCCAACGCCATAAGTTGTGATCATCTCCTAATGACAGGAGACGATGGCGTTGCAGCATTAGCAAGATCCTCGACAGTGGCCTGCCTACTCCCTGGTACAGGTTTTTTCTTAGGCAAACCGCAGGCCCCGGCCCGTAAATTTTTAGATGCGGGAGTTCGCGTTGCTATTGGTTCTGACTACAATCCCGGCTCTTGTCACTGCGATAATGTTTTATTAATTGCATCTCTGGCCGCTCCTCAATACAAAATGAATCAGGCAGAACTTTTTGCGGCAATAACGCTAAATGCCGCTCATGCCCTCGGAATAAAAAATCAGGGTGCGCTAGTACCCGGACTACGGCCCCGTTTTTCTATTTTCAACACTACTCAATTGGACAATCTAACTTACCACTGGGGAAAAAATTTCTTTGAGTGCCATTAAAAAAATATTCCTCTACTTTTTTCTCCTATTCTATGTTGCTGGCGCATTTGCCGCCCCCGAAGATTTAGAACCTCACATCTACTATGCCGAAGATGGAGATAATATCGTTACTATTATCAACAAGTTTTTCCCAGATGATGCCCTCTCCACAGAATTTCATCTGCGAGATCTTGTCGAAAAAATCAAGCGCTGGAATCCCAAAGTTCAGGACTGGAAACATCTTAGATATGGCGAAGAAATTTTTGTCGGTTATATCAATACCCGGCCTTTCTTAGAAATTGGCCTATATATGCAGGCAAAATATATCAATTTTACTGCCCAATTAACTAGCAGTAAAAAATTTGATTTTTCCTACGCCCGCAACGCGTTTTATCTAACGTTATTACTAAATACTCGCACCCCTCTTTCGTTTATTTTAGAATCTTCCATGCATATGCAATCCACGGCCTATGCGAAAGAAATTTCCTATGATTTTCCCTCAACTTTAACCTACGGGGGAGGACTGCGCTGGAAATTGGCCACCGAACACTCCTTATTTTTTGATTTTCTTATTTCTAAGGAACGAGAGAACTATCTTGATGTTAATAAGTCTCTGAATTATTCAGACAGTGCAGCACTGGCAAATTTAAAAATTGTTACTGTTGATTTTATTAACCTTGTTGGAAGAATTAATTATCGCGCCAAAGAGGCCATAACTTCTTATCATCTTATTTTTAAAAAAAGCGGCTGGGGAAATGCTCTTTTTAGTAATGCTAATTATCGCGAAGATTCCTCCCTTTTTTCCTATTCCCTGCAACCACAATTTCATGTTACCCGTTCAATGTTTGTTGCTTTAGAATACGAAGCAGTTTCTTTGACAGGAACAATGCAAAACAGTAGCGTAAACTACTCTCTCTTTTTTGGTTTTGCTTTTTAGTATTTATTCGCTGATACTATCTAACAAATTAACTCAACTGGCCCTATAGGGGCAAGCTAATCGGAGAATAATCGACATGAATGATCTATTAATCCAAGCAATGAAAAATGAAATAACGGAACATCACATTTATAAAAAACTAGCGACTACCGTCAAAGATAGCGGCAACAAGACGACTTTGGAAAAAATCGCTAGTGATGAATATAAGCATTATTCGCTCTTAAAAAAGCAACTGGGAATTGATGTAACTCCATCCTCCTTTAGAATTTTTAAATACTATTGGATTGCAAAAATTTTTGGCCTAACTTTCGGAGTTAAACTAATGGAGCGCGGAGAAGCTATGGCCGCCATTAATTACAAACATCTCACTGCAGAATTTGACTACCTCCGCGTTCTAGCGGAAGACGAAGAGATACATGAGAAAATGCTAATCAACATGATAAGCGAAGATAGATTAAAATATGTCAGCTCTGTTGTTTTGGGACTAAGTGATGCATTAGTAGAGTTAACTGGGGCCCTGGCAGGTTTTACGCTTGCGCTGCAAAATACCAGGCTCATTGCTACCGTTGGCCTCATCACCGGTATCTCGGCTTCTCTTTCTATGGCCAGCTCAGAATATATGTCCAGTAAACATGAAGAGGGCGAGGCGGATGGGAAAGATCCTATTAAGTCAGCGGTATACACTGGTTCTGCTTATGTAATCGTTGTGTTTCTACTAATCCTGCCTTTTTTGCTTATGTCCAAAGCGATTTTAGCACTGGCAATCTCTCTTTCAACAGCAGTGGCGGTAATTTTTGGTTTCACCTACTATGTGTCCGTGGCCCAAGACAAACCACTTTGGCCACAATTTTTTGAAATGGCAGGAGTAAGCTTAGTAGTCTCTTTTTTCTCCTTCTTCTTAGGTTATTTAATTCGCCATTTTTTTGGAATTGATGTTTAGTTTAGCAACAATCGTTGTCATAGCGATTCAACAAATTCTTCGGCCAAAAAATCTGACTCCCCCTGTTTGGCAACCACCAGCTTTTTATTTTTGAAATGGATAAAATAGGGAATGGCCGAAACTGAAAATTTTTCATATATACTTCCATCTGCATCCATCACCACTGGAAAATTTATTCCCAATTCATCAATGGCCTTGCGCACGGCCAAAAAATTTTCTTTTTCATCTCCATTTATTCCAATAATTGTCAATTTATCTAATGGCATCTGTTTGGCCAATTTGATCAAATCAGGCAGCTCTTGCATACAAGGAGTACACCAGGTGGCCCAAAAAATTAAAAGTAGAGAGCTGCTTTTAATTTTTTGTAGTTCAATGGTTGCACTATTGATGGGATGGAGAATTGTTGATTGAAAAAGTTGACCAGAGGAGGGAGGCATAACCATTTGTTGGTTATAACTTGATTGATTTTTTCTTTCACTGGCCAACTCAAATACAATTTGCGCCGCAAGAAATCCAAAAAATGCCAATAACAAAATTACGATTAGAAAATATTTTCTCACTTACCTTTTTCCCCTTTAGAGATACAATTATATTATTATTTTTCTAGGAGAAAGAATAGGTGCAAAGAAAGCTTACTCTTACCGCGCGTCATAGACCTAAGACTTCAAAAGATAGTGGCCAAACACTGATAGAATTTATTCTATTGTTGGCCGTTTTAGTTTCCCTTTCTTTTGGGTTATTGAAGGGATTCAACAACACAACGGCCACTCGCTGGCAGGCCATTATTGCCATGATAACATCCACCGATTTAGATAGGCCAGTGCGGCCGGCATTGCGAGGAGAATAGTTTTTATGAGTAGTCTTAAACAACGTAACGCCAAATATATTGTTGCCATTGATCAAGGAACAACTGGAACTACTGTCGCTTTAGTCTCTGCAAGCAGTTTTAAATTTATCGACAAAGTCACCAACGAATTCCCTCAAATATATCCGGCACCTGGACGAGTAGAACATAATCTTAACGATATTTGGAAAAGTGTCACCAAGGGAATAACTAAAATTATTTCCAAAAATAAAATTAACGCCAAAAACATAATGGCCATCGGAATAACCAATCAACGAGAGACGGTTTGCGCTTTCGACTCAAAGGGAACACCTCTGGCCAACGCAATCGTTTGGCAAGATCGAAGAACCGCAGACTTTTGTAACAACATAAATCAAACCAATCCGGCCCTGGCCGCGCGTTTGAAAGAATTAACTGGACTTCCCTTGGATCCATATTTTTCTGCCTCCAAAATCAAATGGTTGATAGAAAACAATGCGAAGGTGCAAAAAATACAAAAAACAGGAAATAATAAAAACTTTCTGCATTTTGGAAATATTGACACCTATCTTCTCTATCAACTCTCTGGAGGGACGGCCTTTGCTACCGAGGCCTCCAACGCCTCTCGAACCATGTTGATGAACTTGCGAAACTGCAAGTGGGATGATGAGTTGTTAAACTTTTTCAAAGTCGACAAAAATTTTCTCCCAGAAATAAAAAATTCTTTTGGCCTTTTTGGGCACACAAAAAAACTAAAAATTCTTCCAGACGGAATTCCTATCGCGGGAATTCTAGGTGATCAGCAAGCTGCTCTTTTTGGACAAGCAGGTTTTTCTGCTGGCGACCTGAAATGCACTTACGGTACCGGGGCCTTTTTACTTCTTAACTGTGGTACCAATATTGTTAATTCTAACAAGGGCCTCCTTTCTACTGTTGCATTTTTAAAAGATGGTGTTGCCCATTATGCGTTAGAAGGAAGTTGTTACATTGCTGGCGCGGCCGTTCAGTGGATACGAGATAATTTGAAGTTAATTAAAAAATCTTCCGAGATAGAAAACCTTGCTAAAAAAGTTCGCGACTTATCCCAACTTGAACATCTACTATTTTTACCTTTCTTTACAGGCATTGGCTCTCCTTATTGGAACGCTTCTGCCAAAGGTGCAATTTTAGGAATAACGCGCGATACAAGGCCAGAGCATTTAGCGCGTGCAACGCTAGATGGAATAGCACTCTCTGTTAATGATTTAATTCAGGCGATTCGCCAGGAAATCTCCAGCGGAGTTATCACTCTTAGTGTAGATGGTGGCGCCGCTGCAAATAATTTATTAATGGAAATTCAAGCAACTGTTTCTGGCCTAAAAATTATTCGTCCAAAGATTATAGAAACGACGGCCTATGGTGCTGCGCTAGCGGCGGCCATAGGCGTTGGCATTTTCTCCATGGAAGAGATCAGATCACTCTGGAGTAAAGAGCGAGAATTTATAGCAAATGATAGCTGGGATGTTTATTATCGAAAGAAAAAAGAACGCTGGAGTAAAATAATTCAAAGTGGTCTATTGTGATTGTTGATTTTTTTAATAAACTCACTTTTTCGCGTAAATTCTTTGTGGCCGGATTTATCTTCGGAATGGCCTTTCCAATAATGGCGCTAGGTATTCGCTATATTCAAAATGATTTTGCTGAAATGATTGCCGCTCTTATGTCTGATCCTTTAATGTGGATTATTGCTTCTGCGCCAATGATCCTGGGATTAACCGGAACTTTGATTGCAGACATTATGATTAAAATTTTTCATGAGCATTTTTCTTCCATGGTCTCTATCTCTGGACAACTAAATGGTGCAATAACTTCCTTTGTTTCCGAGCGGGAATTAAAATATGGTGCCGTAGAAAACAGTGCCCAAGCGATGGCCAACATAAATAGTAAAGTAGAAATTGCTGCCCAAAGCGCTGCTCGTACTTACAACATTGCCGCTGCTGCCGTCAAAGAATCTAAATCAGGCATAGAGGCATCTCACGCCATAGAATTATCGATGCAGGAAATCCTAGATTTCTCTAAGCAAATTGTTTCAATTATCAATCTCATTGACACTATTGCCTTTCAAACTAACATCTTGGCCATCAATGCCGCCATTGAATCAGCTCGCGCAGGCGATCATGGAAAAGGATTTGCTGTTGTGGCCATGGAAATTCGTGATCTCGCGCAGAAATCTTCCAAATCTGCCAATCAAATTCAGACCATTGTCAAAACAACTGAGCGAAAGGTTATAGAAAACAACGAGCTGGTTGTAAATCACCATAATAACCTCAAGGCCATTAACACAAAAATTCTGGATTTAACGAAAGATGTGGAAAACATTTCACAAATGAACAGCGATCTGCGAGAGCATATAAATGAGGCCAACCACGAAATGTCATCCATGGTACGAGGCAACGATCGAGATATCGAAAATATTGAACGCGTAAAAGAAATTTCTGAAAAAATAGTTAATGCCGCCAACTCATTAGATAAAATAAATTAACTTAGAAAAGAAGCAAGCGATAAAACAAGATGCCTTATCTTTGGTCTAATTATTTATAGATTTCTTCCGCCGTTATTCCCGCTAGATCGGCCGCGATAATTTCGGCCAATGATAAAATTAACTCCGGCCGTTTAAAATTATTTATTACCTGGGGAGCGCTCGCATTAAAGTAATCAAATGTTATTCCCCAATGATGTGTTCCTAAAACACCTAAAAAAGTTGCATCATACTTTGGCTGCTTTGGATTTAATACCATTGAAAGTTCTGGCCAAAATCGAGTTCGCTGCATTGAAAGCTGAGAATCGTTTAGTGCTAGGCCACTTCCTTTTTGTATTATTTGAAATTGCCCTTGCAGCATTTCAAAATCCAAGCTCTCTAGGTCCATTCCGGCCAGAGAGTCTTGAAAAAACTCTTTATCTATCTCAATATCACCAGAAACTCCCGAGATGTTATAGTAGCGAATATTATTGCTAGGTAAAATATGTTCGCGATGCCAATTTTCCATATACTCCGTTGTCAACTCGTTTACTCCTGCGATCACTGCAGTTCCAAATTTTTTTAATTTTTTCATGTTTTGATAATGAAACACTCCCAAATCAAGTGCCTTAAATTCTACCAGGGCCAGGCGCATTACTAATTTCATTAAAGAAACAATACTGGCCTTGGGAGCTGAAGTTTTTATTCCTTCCTCTGTTTCAGACATAACATCTTTTATAAACGCCAAAATGTTTTTTTTGTTTTGATAGTATCCCTTAAAAAAGTTAAGTGGATTTTTTGCCTCTGTCTCAAGATTATTTATCAACTCTTCGAAGGCCTTAAATTGGCGGCCCAGAGGAGGAATATCTTTTTTCGGGGCATCCGCTAAAACGATATCGGCCAATTCTGATCCCCACACCGTTCCGGAATATGAAACAACTGCTTTTAATTTTTTAAGCAGTGGCGAGTTGGCGGCCTGAAGTTGCGCTGAAACTTCCATGGCCACAGGAGATCCTTGTGAGTAACCAATAATTATAAAATCGTAATCTTTACCTTCATTTGTTTCCACCAATTTAATGAATTTTTCTATTCTTCTTATCGCTATTGCCGCTCTGTCGGCAGTCGGCCCAAACGTTTCTAGCGACAGAAACTGAGGAAAGAAATATACAAATTTAACTAGCGCCTCGCCATCCTCATCATCAATGCTAGAAGCAAGCAGTAATTCCTCTAGGTTTTCTTCAACCACCTCGTTTGATCTCATTCTAAAAACTGGATCTTTAAGTCTTTTGCCATTTTGTTTTTTATAATTTTTATAATACTGCCTAGCTTCTTGGGCAAAAGAACTTTTCTCATTTCTTAAAATTTCTGTAAATACTGCATTGTCCGTTAAGATCTCACCCACAATTCCCGGGATAAAAAAGTAAATTATTTTTTTACCTTTTACCGCACTTTTTAACACTTCATCATTAACTGGCCGAAACGGTGTATCTTTTGAAAGTTGATAGAGATCGCTAACAGAATATTGCTTATACTGCTCGGTTAGCTTTTCAATAAATTTTTGTTCGTTGCTTTCTTCCATTGGTAACATTAACGCTTCAGGAACTTTTAGTACAAGGCGAGCCAAGTCGGCATCTGGATATTTCTGCGCAACATTATGAGCAAAAATATTTCTAAACTCTGCTTCTTCCATTTGTGCAAAAAGATTTAAGGACACCAGAAGCAGCCAGATGCTTATTGTTGAAATTTTCATGGCAAATTCTCCTTGTTGATGGCATTTAAATCTATAACGACTGCTACTTCTGTGCCAATTTAGCACACCGCCATCTCCAAAGATTCAACAGGTTCTTCAACATCACTAATGACTGTTTGTATATCAATCGGGCCATTGTAAAAAAAATTTACGGCCTGAAATTAATATTTTGTAAGAATTTCAAAAATCTATTTTCGATTTAAAATTTCGACTAACATCTAAGTATTAATAATCGAGCCTAGAACTCAAGTGAAGAATAAAAACAACAGTTCTGGGACAATATCGGACAATATCCAATATCTCAAAAGGAGAATTTATGAAAAAAACATTAATGATCTTAGCTTTATTTCACTTCGGGGTAGGTCAATCTTCAGAAATTCTAGCAGAAAAAGTAACACTGGTTGAAGATCTTTTTCGTTACTATGATCAGCAGGATGATAGAATCCAATTAGTTGGAGTCAATACAAAAAATCATTCTGATTGCTACCTCCAAATAGATAGATCGAATGACGGTTTTCCTCGTTATCATTTAAATCAATCGACTATTGACCCATCTGGGTTAGAAATTTCATTGCGTTCTAGCGCCATGTATTCTGATGATTTAGAAGAAAACCAGAGTAATTATGCAAAGTTTTATGACAGCGACCTAATTCCAGCTTTTTGGGGAAATAGGGATATTGCAGAATTATCAAAAGATGGAGACATTCTTACTACAATTTTTCAGCATAAACCAACGTGGGGGCTGGGGAAGAATGAAAAGACAACCTGTGAGTTTAACTTAGTAGAAAATGTCTCATTACAACCAATTCCTGAGGGCTGTAAGGAGACTGCATATAAGAAAATTATCGCTGAATGCACATTTGTTGAAAATATTGGAACCCCATTTTTCCCGATTGTTTCCGGTAAACTAGATCTTGTAGAGCATACGAGAACCCGTTGCTCTCCGGGAAAAGAGACTGTTGAGCTTTATGGCCATTCAGTTGATAATTCTCAATATAGCTACAAAAAAGATGGGAAAATAAAGAAGGAGACAGGATACTTGAATGTTGACCTTGAAATTTTCAGTAACAGGATTTACTCGAATTCAGTTATTTCAACCCACACCCAAACAACGGGAGGAAATTCTGGGATAAATAAGTTTGAATACGATAGAAGGACAAAAGAGCTTGACGTCTTTTTTTACTACCTCTCATCTGATTTTTCAGTAGTCATGCGAAAGGCCTTTGAAGCAAAGTTTAAATGTGAAGAAACTCATCCCAATAACTAGAAACGTGATCTCAATAGATGAATGGCAACGTGGCGGATACAAACAGTTTTCCGCCACGTTATAGTTACGAAAATGGTGCCACGCTTCTTCTAGAAAAAATTGATTAGCAATTCTTTAGTGTGATTGGAATAAAAACTCTCTCAAATTACAATTCGATCTTCAGATCTACGCATTGTAAATCAGACAATCGACAACCGGCGCTGTCAATTGTATAAAAGAGGAATAATCGCTTTTAAAATACGTGCTGGTTGAGTGTGGCCAAAAGGGACACAGAATTCCACTTGGTAGAATTCTAAAGATTATTATCCACCTCGTAGATGCCCAGTAGATTGTAAAAGAACATATTGCGATAGATGTATTTCACATACTGCTGTGTTTCTTGAAAAGGAATCAATTCTACGGTTATAAGTGGATCGTGATTTTTAAAAATGTTTTCTACCCAGTTGGCCAAACGTCGTTCTCCGGCGTTGTATGCCGCCAAGGTATATACTAAATTACCATCATACTTATTCATTAATTGCTTTAAATATTTAAGCCCCAATTGAATGTTTAGGTCTGGATTACTAATTAACTGGCCAGCAGTAACATTGCGCTTTAGTTGCTTGGCGGTATTTGGCATTATTTGCATTAGCCCGCGCGCTCCAACCATTGATTGTGCACGTGGATTAAAGGCCGACTCCTGCCTAATTAATGCTAGCACCATGGCCAAATTCATTTCCTTACCAAATTTCTTTATCTGCGAAACATATTGAAAAGGAAAAAGCATTCTAACCACTTCATCGTTAATGCCCAAAATATTATTGGAAAGCGATTTGTATATAACTTTAAAAGTTTGAAGAAATTGTTTTTTATCCGTTAATAATTTAGATAGATGCATCGTAATAAGTTTTTTTTGTTCGCTTGACGAAAGAGATTCTGCAATCTCTTTGTTCGCGAATAATTGTTCACCTTCTAGTTCTGCAACATCTTTGATTTCTAAATATGCCAACTGTTCATTGGCCAAATCACTCCACAAGGCCACACGTTTCATTGCATTTAAAAACATGGCCGTATAGTCGTTGCTAGTAAAACTGTACGCGATTCCCCGAGTCTTTATTTTATTGACCAAATTATCCCTGGTAATCGGATACCCCAGATCTTTTAACTCCTCTAGTGCCGTAACCGCATAGTACTCTAGTGGACTGTTTTGTACTAATTGAGAAAAAAGGTGCCGTGCCAAATATTTCTCACCATTTTTTTTAAAACAATAAGCAACCCAAAACTGTAATTTAGGATCGAGCGAAGCAAAGCGATCGATAAAACCATATTTTTCAATGGCCTTCTGGGCCAAGTCGAATTTTCGCTGCAAAATACTTAGCCATAAAATTTGGAACTGGGACTCCATCTTATCTTCTGGCGTTTCAGAAATCTTTAAAGCAAATTGGAAAATCGCTAACGCCCGCTCATAGGAGAACGTAGCGATGGCCGGGCCAATATTTAGAAACGTTTTGCAGGCCATTGTCGCTGAAATATAGTCTTTGTTTTGATTATAATAACTGAGAAGATGATCGCTATACGTTTTGGCCAAATCCCTATCTTCATTTTTTAAAGACTTTTTAAAGGCGTCATAGATGCCTTTAAACTGGGTTGTGTAGTAGTCTTTTGCCTCCTCATCTCCAATGCCTCGTCCTTGAATATAATTTTGTAACTCCTTAGAAATTTTTATATTATCTATAATGAAACTTTGCGGAGGATTGTTTTGTGTTATGTAATGATTGGCAACTATTTGCGAAATTGATTCATGAGCGGCCGGTCTTCTTTTTACGTTTAAAAGAAATTTTGAAAACACCATGCGCTTGTTATTTTGCAAGTAAGTTGGAAGATACTCTTCTAAATACGCAATATCTTCGGCACTAAATTCTTTGACACTTCCACTTATTTGCAAAAACTTCCAGTTGCAATATTCATGCAGTGCTAAATTTATACGGCCCAAAATGGCCGATAAAATTTTGCTCTCCGTAAAATTACTTTTCTTACAAGTCTGATGAAACTTATTAATAGAATTTCCAATTTCACGAATCTCTTTTGCTAACAGCACCTGCGAAGAGAGAACGGAAAAGGCCGGGGCAAGCGGTAAAAGGCGAACCAGTTCGTCGGTATTGTATGGAGTAATAATATTTTGTTTTAGATTTTTTAAAAGTTCTTGTAGATTCAGCGCAAAAAGACGTTCCTCTGCGGAGTAATTAAAAGAAAGACGATCCTCCAATCGCGGCAAGCTAGAAATCTTATTTTTTGATGGCGCAGGAATTGTTGCCGTGGCAGTCGCAGTAAAAAGAATTAAAAAAATAATTTCTGATAACTTCCGCAGGTTGACCTCCTGTCAAAGTGCCCTATCTCTTCGTGACTGACCGGTTGCTTTTAACTCTCACTTTTTGTTTCTGCACTCGCTGCTTCGGGAAGGCCATCTTCTCGCTCCACGTCCTCTGTACTCATATAGCGATGCTGAATATCATCTAGCTTGTTGATAATTTCCGAAATCAACTCTCGCTTGTCACTGTCCATTGAAACAAGCAAATTTTGCAGATAACTATTTATCTCTGACAGATACATAAAATCACTTCGCTGCGCTTCTTGGATAGCATGAAAAGTTTCATTAAATTCTTCCGCTAGATCTGAGAAGTAGTCGCTTTTTCTAAAGGTAACATCTCGAATAACCTCGCCTTCTCGAATGGCCTGCATATGAAGTTTCAACTTGTGAATCGGCCCAGCAATTTTATGACTAAAAAGTATACAGATTATAAATACTAGTCCCGTAAACCCAATTTGCCATAGTGTCAGAATGATAATCAAACTTTTTTTCTGTTCCTGCAGTGCAGTGGTAAGGGCCGGGTTATTGGCCAATACGTAATTAATAAATCCACTCATAATATCGTAAATGGTTAGTGGGTATATCATGCTAGAAATAAATAAAATTACGCAAACATAAAAACTAAATTTCAACTGAAAGCGCGGATTAATTAAATAGATTCGTCTTTTGTAATCTGCCACTAAATTTTCCTTTCAAAAAATGTTTGTATAACCAGAGCAAATGATAATAATCTACCCCCCTAAATGATATTATTATTTAACAACGGTATCCAGATATTATTTTCTGCCGATTAAAAGAGGGTTTTGTTTATGAATAATGATTTAAAATTGTCAGTTATTAATGTGAAAAATCCTTCCACTGGACAATCCCTGGTTGATGAGGGGCGCTTAATTGATATCTACATTGATGACAGTGAAAACCTTAAAATTAACTATTTAAGCAGTGGATTAAAAATTGAAGACAAAAGAGTAATCGAACAGGGCCTGATTGAGGCCGTAAAAGGGAAATTTCCCATCAAACAAATAATAGTCCAATCACAGACACAAACACAGGCCAATACACGTCCGCCCCAGGCCGCGACATCTGCTTCGATTGTTCAACAATCATCACCCTCAGATGGTACAAAAAAAATTGCCTCTGTGAAAAAAATAATTGCCGTCTCCTCTGGAAAAGGCGGAGTAGGAAAATCTACTCTCGCGGCCAACCTGGCCTTAGCAATCGCCAAGCAAGGCAAGCGAGTGGCCATTTTGGATGCTGACATTTATGGCCCCTCCATTCCTCTAATTATGGGGGTCGCAGATTTTGCACCAACTATCAATGACTTTAAAAAGATGATTCCGGCCAGACAACACAATATCGATATTATTAGCTTTGGTTTTTTTGTTTCCAAATACGATCCCGTCATCTGGCGCGGCCCCATGCTTACCAACGTTTTAAAGCAACTGGTTTTTGACGTGGAGTGGGGAGAACAAGATGTGTTGATTATTGATTTCCCTCCGGGAACAGGTGATGTCCAGCTTTCGTTGGCACAAAGTCTGGCCATCGATGGCGCGGTTATTGTGACCACTCCTCAGCAAGTGGCCATTCAAGATACTATCAAGGGAAAGAATATGTTTGAAAAAATGAAAATTCCCATTATTGGTATGGTAGAAAACATGGCCTATTTTATTTGCGATAAATGCTCTAAGGAACACTACATATTTGGAAAAGATAATGTAAAAAAAATCTGTCAAGAAGTTGGAATGAGATTTTTAGGATCAATTCCCCTTTATTCTCCCATTAGCATTTCCGCAGATCAAGGACATCCTCTTATGTTGATTGCTCACGAGGAAAATTCAGCGGCCTGGAAATCTTATATTCAAATTGCTAAGCAAATAGTGGACTGACATGTCTTTAATTTTGAAAATTGAAGAACAATCTTTCTATGCTTTTACCGGCCGCATAAATTTATTATTACCCGGAGGCCAACTCTTGGGCACCATTTTACAAAAAGATGGCCTACTTGTTAATGCGACTTATCGTGGAGCAAATGGCCGCAATGCTCTTTATGCTTTAGTTATCAACGAACAATTTTCTGAAAAAAAAATTACCTTAGTGATCGAGCCAGAAATTATTCTCCAAGAACAAATTCTTTTTAAACTACCTTTTGCCCAATTTAAAAAGCTTTCAGAAAAACTAGCAGAAAAATATTATCCCTTCCATCGTCTCCGTCCACCGGCCTCGCTTCGATTATTTGCCTCCAATCAAAACTCTTCTTTAGAATTGGATAATGTTGAGGCAGAAATCCTTCGAATCCTCTCTTCACCAAAATCTGTAAGTGAAATTTATTCCCAGGTAATCTCTGATGAAATTGAAACGACCATCGCACTTGTCAATTTAAGAAAAAATGGGCTAATAAATCAGATCTAACAACCAAGTGGCGGCCTATTGCTCCACTCCCAATACAATAAACTTATACTGAGAGTAGCCTGCTTCGGCCGCGGTGTAGAGAAGTTTTTTAACATAGTCAAACTTAATGGACTTATCCATAACTAAATTCACTCGTCCGGTAAAATCTACCGCATTAGGAGAGGTGTTTTTTATTTGTTTGATCAGCTCTTTTTTCCTCACCAACTCATTAAATAATGGAACTATACGTCGCCCTTCTCGATCATAACTATTTTTTGTTATTGCAGTACTATCCAAAATCAAAGTGTCATCCACCCAGATTTTACTAGGAGAAACCTGCACAATAACTCCGGCACTATTTTGCTTCGTAGAGATTGTATTTGGAATAACTACTTCTTTGGGAATATTGATTAATTCTCCCGTAGCATTATAGTTTTGAATTAAAAAAACCATGGTTATAACCACGATATCTAGAACAGATGTTATGTCTAAATTCACTAAGGGAATTCGCCCTTTCCTACTTTTATTTTTGACAGATTTTTGTGTTACCATAGTAAACCAACCTGGCCAACTGTTATTTATCCCTGAATATTTCCAAAAATTATATTATCGAAAAGGGCATCATCTCTTACATCAATATTGTCTTTGTCTTTTTTATAAAAGGCCGGGTCTGTCGATAGTAACATCCGCACCGTGTCCATTATTTTGACTAGCTGTTCATATTCAATATTAGCAATAGGCTCCAATATCACCGTTTTTTCTTTCTGATTGGAAACTTTTAGATTTACCAAAAATTCGTGCAACTGAAAGGTATCATACTCTTCTGCTATCTTCCCAAACTCTTTAACTAGCGCGGACGGGACTCCTGTCAAAACTTGAATTTTTTCCGGCAAAATTTTTATTGTTAGTGCCAGAGGTTTGTCTTTATTTTCTGGAGGAGTACTGTCAGAAATAATAGGAACGTCACTTGCTATTTCAATCAGCTTGGTAAAAGTTGCTGACATCAACAAGAAAAATATAATTATAAAAAATCCATCCATAATGGGAACAAGATCCGGAGTAGTGACTGCTTTCTTGGTGCGTTTTCTGCTGGGTGGTTGATACACAAAAATATCCTCTTACTATTTTTCTTTTTCGTCTTTGGTGCCAATCAAATCTAACAATTTCACCGAATATTCATCAATCTCGGCAATAATTTTTTCGGCCTTGCTGGCCAAAAAAGTATGAAAGATCATAACGGTGATGGCGGAAAGTAGGCCAATAAAGGTTGTATACATGGCAGTAGAAATACCCGCGCTTAAAATTTGCGCCTTCTGGGCCGGATCGGCCGAAGAGATACTACCAAATGCTTGAATCAGACCTTGAATAGTTCCCAACAATCCAAACAAGGTTGAAATAGTCGCCACCAACTGCATCCAATTTAAACGCACTTCCAATTTAGGAATAACTTCTAAGGCCGTCGCATCCAACGCATTTTGCATTTGTGATATTGAAGAAGTCGCACGCTTAAGGCCACTTTTTAAAACTCTTGGAAGACTAGCATTGGTTCCAGAACAGGCCCTAATTGCGCCCTGTATATCGTTAGATAAAATATACCTCTGTAACTCATTCATAAAGGAGGCACCATCGACATCATAGCGATAGGCAAGTTTGACAAACTTTTCTAGGCCAATGGCCAATCCAACAATCCAGACAAACAAGATGACCCACATAAAAATTCCTCCATCTGTCATATAGATGGCGATTGTATTCATAATAGATGGATCAGTTGCTATTGTTGCTACGGTTGTGGCGGTTGTCGCTTCCATGCGTAAAACTCCTTTTACAATTTAGGTGGTTACAAGATTATTGTATTTAAAAAAAGGCCAATGGGGTAATAGAATTGTGAAGGAACTTTTTGCCGAAGAGATCTTCGCAATAGTGGTCAATAGTGGTCAGGAAAAAGCTTGCGTTCAATGCCCTCAATAAGCATATGAATGACCTTTATATGAATTTCTTGAATTCGTGCAGTGGAATTTGATTCTACAATAATGGGAAAATCCACCATTTCCTTGAGTTTTCCTCCACCTTTACCCAGCAGCCCGACTACCTTCATGTCTTTTTTCTTTGCCGCCAAGGTAGCATTGATAATATTGGGAGAATTTCCGCTGGTTGAGATGGCCAACAAAAGATCTCCTTTATTTCCCCACGCCTCTACGTAGCGAGAAAAGATAAATTCATAACCAAAATCATTGGCCACACAAGAGATATGGGCAGGATCTGAAATACTAACCGCGGCAATTGGTTCTCGGTCTTTTTTAAAACGGCCGGTAAGCTCTTCCGCAAAATGCATAGAGTCACAGATCGAGCCACCATTGCCACAGCTATAGATGCGTCTATGGCACTTAACGGTATCTGCCAAACAATCACAAGCACTATTTAGCAGCGCAATATTTGCTTTATTTCTAGAAAATTCCTGTAAAACAGTTTGTGCTTCCGCCAAGGAGACTACGAAATGATCAACCATTGCTGGCCTCTCTTATGCTAATTCTTTTAAGCTTTTTATGATTTCTGATTTGGGCTGAACGCCCACAATGGTTTTTTGCAATTTACCATCTTTAAAAAACATCATGGTTGGAATACCTCTAATCTGAAACTTTTGAGCAATTTCTGGATTTTCATCAACGTTTAACTTAACGATTTCCGCCTTATCTTGAATTTCTTTAGAAATCTCTTCCAAAACTGGCCCTAGTTGTCTGCATGGGCCACACCATTCGGCCCAAAAATCAACCAGAACTGGTTTTTTAGATTTTAAAACCTTTTCATCAAAATCATTTTGGTCAACCTTTGTTACGTTTGCCATCTCTCTGCTCCTTAGTTGTTTGATCGGTGAGTTTAGCATAGAATCATTAACCAAATTTGTATATAGTAATGTTTTTATGGCTTGATCGAAAAAAGTTATGGCGGATAGAAATTACCTTATAAAAAATAATATTCGTGTTGCAAAAATGGCGCGCCTCATTGCGAAGGCCATCGATCTTTTTATTGTAACCATTCTAACTTTCTTTTTATACCCGATAGGAATTCTTTTTGCGGTGGCCTACATGATTGTCTCCGACTCCATTCAAGAGGGGCAGTCCGTTGGCAAGCGCTTTATCGGATTTGCTGTAATCTCCCTAGAAGATGGCCGCCCCTGCTCCATTAAACAGTCTGCAATTCGCAATCTCCCGATAATTATTCCTCTCTCTCTGGCAATAATTCCCTTTGCCGGCTGGCTTTTTTCTTTTTTCGTTGGCCTCCCCCTTATCGCACTAGAAATTTATCTTTTATACCATTTAGATTCTGGCCATCGTTTGGGAGACGTAATGGCCGATACCTCTGTCGTTGCCTCTACTAAAGATGCTATACCTGTCAATGGTAAAAAAGCTCCTGGAATAGTTGAATCAAAATATGTCTAAACAACCAAGTAAATTAATAATCATTGATTTAAGCAATTTTATTTTTCGCGCTTTTTATGCTATCCGCCCACTGAACACTCCCGACGGAACACCGGTCAATGCAGTTCATGGCGTTCTTTCCATGCTTTTAAAGCTTCTCTCTGATTACCAACCAACTCATCTATTAATTGCCAAAGATTCTGGCCGGGATACTTTCCGACGCGAAATCTATCCTGATTATAAGGCCAACCGCAGCGAAACTCCCGCCGAACTCATTCCACAATTTGCCATTATCGACCAGCTTATTGCGGCCATGCAGATTCCCGTTGTGGCCCGAGCTAAATTTGAAGCAGATGATGTTATTGGAAGCGCAGTTACCCAGTGGAAAAATGAATTCGATTCTATTTTGGTGGCCACCGGCGATAAAGACATCATGCAGTTTGTGGATGATAAGGTAAAAATTCTCGATACCATGAAAGGGCAAATTTTAGGTGTCGAAGAAGTTATAAAAAAAATGGGTGTTCGCCCATCACAAATTGTTGATTACCTCTCCATTATAGGCGATAGCTCTGATAACATTCCTGGAATGAAGGGCATTGGCCCCAAAGGGGCCAGCAAGCTACTAGAAGAATTTACCACCTTAGAAAAATGCATTGAGATGCGAGCAACTTTTCACGGAAAAAAATTACAAGATGCTTTTTCTCTACACTTAGAAGACGCGCTGCTTTCTAAAAAACTAGTAGAAATTGTGGTAAACATCGACTTGGGAATTACTCCCTCCATGTCCCAATATAATTTTTCTCCCACTCCTCAATTATATGAACTACTTCATTCATTGGGTTTTAAATCCATGTTGGCAAAGATTGAATCCATCCGGCCCAATCCGCAGGCCCCGGCCATTGCTCAGAACAGTTTTAACTTAATCGTTGTTGATGACACACAAAAACTTAACGCCTTTGAACAATTTCTTACAGGCAATACTACTTTTGCCACCCATCTTAGCTATGACTCCACTGATTTATTTACTCGAAAAATAACCACCTTCACCATTGCGGGAGAAGGCAGTGATGTCTATTTTTTATCTCCGGCCAATCTTTCTCTCAATCTCGATAATTATCTATCTCAGCTTTGGCCCATACCAACAAAAAAAATAATCTCTGCCAATCTAAAAGAAGATTTTAAATATCTGCTCGCACACAACATTGACATTCAGGCAAAAAGTTTTGATATAACCCAGGCGCACTATGTTATTGATCCCGGGAAAAATCATACCCCTTCTTCAATTATTCAAGAGCTTTTTCAAACAGATCTTGAAGAATTAGGTGGCCATTTTGGGAAACAAGCCTACTACGCCCTTAAAGCATATCCTCTTCTACTTTCAAAGCTAGAGCAATTGCAACTCTCCTCCATCTATTTTGATGTGGATACTCCCATGCTTTTAATTTTGGCAAAAATGGAATTGGCCGGAGTATTACTCAACGGAAAATTTCTGCGCACCCTAGAAGAGGAGTTTGAATCCAAACTATCGTCTATTGAAAAGTCTATCTCCAATCAACTTCAAGATGGATTAAACGATATTAACTTAAAATCCCCCAAACAAGTCTCTGAATTATTATTTGAAAAATTAAAACTGCCCATTATTAGAAAAACCAAAACGGGAAACTCTACTGACACAGACGTTTTACAGGAATTAGCGGCCATGAATCTCAGCGAAATTCCCTCCCTTATTATTTCATATCGTGAAATAGATAAGCTTCTATCTACATATGTGAAGGCCCTTCCCCAATTAATAAATCCAACCTCCCGGCGGATTCACACAATCTTTAGTCTTAGCACGGCGGCCACCGGAAGACTTAGCTCTCTTCATCCTAATTTGCAAAATATTCCCGTTCGCACAGAAGAAGGACGAAAAATTCGCAAGGCCTTTATCGCCACTCCAGGAAAGCTTCTTCTCTCCGCCGATTACTCCCAAATTGAATTGCGTATTCTGGCGCACATGTCTGGTGATCCTAAAATGATACAGGCCTTTGCACACAACGAAGATATACATCGTCAAACCGCCGCAGAAATTTTGGCAATTCCATTGGCCGCGGTGACTAAAGAGGAGCGCTCTCGCGCAAAGGCCGTCAACTTCGGCCTTATGTATGGCCAATCTTCTTTTGGATTAGCGCAAGAATTAGGTATCTCGCGCAATGACGCTAAAGATTACATTATAAAATATTTTGAGCGTTTTGCGGGCGTGAAAACTTATCTTGACTCCCTTCGTGAATTTTGTGAATCCCACGGCCATGCTCAAACCTTACAAGGCCGCAAGCGCTTCATTCCCGAAATTCATTCACAAAACCGCAATATTAAGCTTTTCGGTGAACGCATGGCCATTAACAGCCCTATTCAAGGAACGGCCGCTGATTTATTAAAAACTGCTATGATTAGGATAGAAGCAGAAATGAATCGCCTTCATATAAAATCTAAAATGCTTATCCAAGTTCACGATGAATTGATTTTTGAAGTCGAAGAGAGCGAACTTGGACAAATGAAGCAGATCGTTCGTGAAAAAATGGAAAATGCTGCGACATTAAAAGTACCTCTTAAAGTCGATATGAAAATTGGGGTTAATTGGTTTGATTTAAAATAATAACAAGGAGTATGAAATGAAACAAAGTAAACTAACTACGGTTGTGAGCATTATTTTCGTTCTTTTGGTTTTCTCGATCATCACTGGTTTTTTCCCTGAGAACTCAACTTTTACTATAAATGGCACAGAAATTAACAATCCTATTGTTAATTTCTTTGGTGGAATCGTAGGCCTAATAATTTCCACTGTTGTGCTTTTTTGTGTGGGGATTTTACTTCTTTTTATTTTTTCAGGACTTGGAGCTATCTTTCTTTCTGTCGGCCTTTTTATTATCGCGTTAATGGCAACTATTGCTCTTCCCTTTTTACTACCGATTATAGCTCCCTTGGCCATCCTTTTTGCTTTTTTATATTTCCAGCGGAAAAAGAACAAAAACGAACCATCTATTACCAATGCTGCATAAATTTATCTGGGTGTTGCCCCCCAATATAAAAAAATCCTTTTCTAGATGATCCTGTATTTTCAGGCAATTACCTGTTGTAGATTTATCTTTAGAACTTTCTTTTTTTGTCACCCTTGACAATGATCCAAGCCATATTAGATTGTTGCACGCTAAACAAACTAACAACGTCAACAGACTATTTTATAAACTGGAGGTTCAAATGCAAGTACGACCATTACATGACAGAGTTCTAGTTAAGAGACTAGACGAAGAAACCAAAACCGCAGGCGGAATTATTATTCCTGACACTCACACCGAAAAACCATCTCAGGGCGAAGTTGTTGCCACCGGCAAAGGAAAAAAACTTGATGATGGCACCATTAGTAAAATGGATGTTAAAGAAGGTGACAGAATTCTTTTTGGCAAATATGCCGGAACAGAGGTGAAAGTTAACGGCAAAGAACTTCTGATAATGAAAGAAGATGACATCTTGGGAATCATAGAAAAATAGTAAAAAAAATCGATAATCATAATATTAAAAAAATTAGGAGTAATTTATGGCAAAGGAAATTAGATACAGTGAAGATGCACGAGCAAAAATCCTCAATGGAGTTAATGCTCTAGCAAACGCAGTGAAAGTAACATTGGGCCCCAAGGGCCGAAATGTAGTAATTCAAAAATCTTTTGGTTCACCTCAAATCACCAAAGACGGTGTTACTGTTGCAAAAGAAATTGAACTGGAAAATAATTTTGAAAACATGGGTGCTCAAATGGTGAAAGAAGTTGCCCAAAAAACCAATGATGATGCCGGTGATGGTACAACTACCGCCACTATTTTAGCTCAGGCCATCTATCGTGAAGGAATGAAACTAGTTACTGCTGGCCATAATCCAACTAAACTCAAAAGAGGAATTGAAAAAGCAGTAGAACTCGTTGTTGGCGAATTGAAAAATTTAAGCAAAACTATTTCTACTTCTGCTGAAATAGCTCAGGTTGCAACCATTTCTGGAAATAACGATAAGGAAATTGGATCGCTAATTTCTGAGGCCATGAGTAAAGTTGGAAATAATGGTGTAATCACTATTGAAGAATCAAAAACGGGCAAGACAGAGCTAAGCGTGGTTGAAGGTATGCAGTTTGATCGCGGATATCTTTCTCCATATTTTGTTACTAACACCGAAAAAATGGAAACAAACTTCGACAATCCAAGTATTCTCATCACTGATAAAAAAATTGGAAACATGAAAGAGCTTCTTCCAATCCTAGAAAAAAGCGTTCAAACTAGTCGTCCACTTTTAATTATCGCTGAAGATATCGAAGGTGAAGCATTAACGACCTTGGTTGTTAACAAGCTTCGCGGAACCTTAAATGTATGCGCGGTTAAAGCTCCAGGTTTTGGTGATCGCAGAAAAGAAATGTTGGCAGATATCGCTGTGCTTACCGGTGGTAATGTAATTTCTGAAGAATTGGGAAGAACACTTGAAAGCACCGAGCTAAAAGATCTTGGATCTGCCAAGAAAATTAGTATCGACAAAGAAAACACAACTATCGTGGATGGTGCCGGTAAAAAAGATAACGTCAAAGCACGAGTTTCTCAAATTAAGGCACAGATTGAAGAAACAACTTCTGACTACGATCGTGAAAAACTACAAGAGCGCCTTGCTCGTTTGGACGGCGGTGTTGCCGTAATCAATGTTGGAGCACCAACTGAAACTGAAATGAAAGAGAAAAAAGACCGCGTTGAAGACGCTCTAAATGCTACTCGTGCTGCAGTAGAAGAAGGTGTCGTAGTTGGTGGTGGAGCGGCCCTCGTTCATGCCTCTTTAAAAGTTTTAAACAATCTCAAACTTGAAGATGAGGAGATGAAATTTGGTGTAGATATCGTTCGTCGTTCTGCCGAAGAGCCACTACGTCAAATTGCGGCCAACGCTGGCATGGAAGGATCTGTGGTTGTAAACGAAGTTAAGCAAAGCAAGAAAGCAAATTTTGGCTACAACGCATTAACCGATAAATTTGAGGACCTAGTTGCGGCCGGTATCATCGACCCAACCAAAGTTGTTCGCTCGGCGCTACAAAACGCAGCATCAGTATCTGGACTAATGCTAACTACTGAAACCTTGATTGCAGATCTTCCAAAGAAAGATGAACCTGCAATGCCACCGATGGGCGGCGGAATGGGTGGAGGCATGGGCGGAATGATGTAATATCATTGCGCTGGCGCAACTCATTTGTAGATAAATTAAAAAAAGAGGGGGGGCGAATGCCCTCTCTCTTTTTTACAGGCCAGGGAAAATCAAAATACCATTTTCTGTTTTATTTCCTATTTTCGCTCTAGATATGTTTTGTTAACCATTTCCCCACTCAAAGCCTCGGCCATTTGTTATAACGTCATCACTTAACCACAGGCCATTGAGATATTCACCGTCAATGAAAACATCATATCTTCCATTGGGAATTTGCGGTAAGTTTTCTCCTCGCTGTAAAAGGAAGCTTCCAGAATGTGCACCCACATCTGGCCTACAACTCGCCCTATATAGGGCCGTGCTTATCTCAATTTTTCCATGAATTTTGCCAATAGGTAGCAGCGTGATAATGCCGACTATTTTTAACTGACACTGCTCCGAGTATTTTTCTATTGTTTTAAAAGTAATGAGCATTTTTTTTTGCTTCTGATCAATGAACTTAAAATTTGCGACATAGTGCTCCGAAGTGGCAGTTTGTGCTAGAGTACTCTGATTTGTCGCAAAAATAAAAATTACTAGAAAAAAAAAGTAGGATGGTATTAGTTTCATAAAAAACTCCTGGATTGATTAATGCTGTTTATCTAACGGAAACAGGCCGATCGTCAGGCAATATAGCTCTTTTGCTTCTCCACTTTCAAGGTATTTGCAAATTTTTCTAGCATACTTACCCAACATTTCTTTTGCTTCTGATAACCGTTTAGGATCTATGGCCATCGTGATATCACGAAATTCTCGCCGCTCAAGTGGATCATTTTCTATCGACTCTTTGGCCAAATCAAAGACCTGTTTACGATGAGTTCTAATGGCCGCGGAGGGTATGTCTGATAATGCCGAGACTGGTGGCGTAAGCCGCTTAATTTTATTTTTTTTGGTATCAATAGAGATTAGGCCTAAATTTATCAATCTGGTTATGGCCGCCTTGGCCTCCATATGCGAAATGCCGAGACGCTCAGCAATCCATTCGCCCGATGCTTTATGGCCTTGAATTGAGGCCATTTCTACTATAGCACTATGATACCAGTCGACAATGGCGTTAAACTGGTCCTCTTTCAAGTGTACACGATTAAGCGCTTCTAAATCTCCACGTTTTTTATCATTCAAAAGAGTGGCCGCCTCGGCCGGCGAAATTGCCAATCGCTCAACTATTTTCTTTACATTTTTGGCAGACAAGGTTCGTTTCATGGCCAGGCAATCTGAAAGCGAGGCGATTCCAATTCCTAGAAATTTTCCGTAGGCGCGTAGTGAGTAGGCAGGATTTTTAATTTTCCGCTTAAGATATTCTGTCTCTAAAATTCTTTTAACAATTTCTTCTCTCATGGCCACTAGATACTATCTAGGGAAAGTGGCGTCAATGGCCTGAAGTGATGTTTATGTGTGTAAATGCTCCGTTTTTTTGTCGGATCAAAATCGGATCATAGCGATCCGATTTTGATTGATTGCTCCGAAGGTTTGAAATATAAAGTCGCCGTGCAAACAAACCAACAACAAGGAGATTTGTTATGAAAAATTTTATTCTGATTGCAACTACCACCCTTTTGTCCTTTTACTCTTGGGCCGCTGCCGATTCCAATTTAGTTAAGCAATATGCTTGTTCCTTAAATCGCTCAAATTTTTTGATTATAACAATTATTGACGCTGGATCTAGCCGCCTTGATGTTATGCTACAGACAAAATTTTGGGCCATGGCAAATTTAAATCACATTACGACTCTCAAAAATGTAGAATTCATTAATTACGGTGACAGCACAATTATTTTATCTGACCTTGACCGTAGTGGATATTTTTTTGCTCACCTTGATGAGCAAGATGGTAGTGATACCATTTGTGGCCATCTCGACATCAACCTGTTTGGTATCGGCGGGGATCTATCATCCCCAAGCAAAAGCAATGGGATAAATACAGATGGAATGCGCGAAGTCCATTGTTCTTGGCAATATATTGTTTCACAATAGTTGGCATGTGATTTCAAAATGTTTAATTGAGATGCCCACAACTGTGGGCATACTTCGCCTCTGATAAAATTTCATTTCCCCATTTAACCTCCTATAAACACTCTCTGTGCCATTCTTAAGATAATGTTTTAGCAAACGACTGATATAATTTTGAATTATCAGAAATCTGCATTTTTTGGTAGACAGCCGAGGAGGGCCTTATGTTTTTAGTCATATTTAGAAAGTTTGTTTTTTGTACTGCTTTATCGCTGCTTCTTTTTTCTTGTGTGGCAGATGTTAAAATCGGAGACAGCGAGGAGAATCTAGAAAATAACAACGTAAATGACGAAAATCCAGATTATAGAAAGTCACCAGATGAGCGAATGGTAATTGGCCACCAATATACTAATATTCACAATATTCCGGCCGAATGGATTGTGGCCGCCCAGGCCAATTTACACATCGTTTATAATCATACCTCTCATGGAAGCCAGCTAATTTCAGGAATGAATGCACTGGAAGGTTTTCCGGCGTTTTCAGGGCAATACTCCTGGGACGATGCCGGCAGAGAAGGTTCGGGCATAGATCTGGATGATTTGGGAATTCCTGGCGCCGCAGATTTAAGTCAGGGTGATTCAGAAGACGCTAATGGAGATACTCCTTGGGCAATAGGAGCAAGAACCTTACTAAACAATCCTGCAAACTATCATATTAACGTCGTTATGTGGTCATGGTGTAACATAGCAGGACATAATATCCCTCGCTATTTACGAAATATGGAAAAGTTAATTGCAGAGTACGGAGTCGGAGGAACAAATCCACGATCCGCACAACACCCAGTGGTTTTTGTATTTATGACAGGACATGCTAACAGTGGTGGGCCCAATGATAGTTCTGATAGTCAAAATCGATTGATTCGAGAGCATGTCGCTGCACATAATCGCGTGCTGTTTGATTTTGCCGATATTGAAAACTATGATCCCGATGATAACTATTTTCTCTCTTTAAATGTGCAAGATGATCTCGCTTATAATCTTCATGGGGTAGGCGATGCTAACTGGGCCACCGATTATCTGGCGCGCAATCCAAACTCTGAAGAAGATTTTTTAGTTCATGGAACAGAGGGGTATACTCCAATTAGTAGTTGTGCCCATTCTCCAGAGGCCGGAGGAAATCATGACGCAAAATTAAATTGTATTCTAAAGGGCAAGGCCGCTTGGTCACTTTTTGCAAGGATTGCAGGATGGGATGGTGTGCCGTGAGAAAAAGCAGTTGTTTCCGTAGTTTTACTTTTAATATGAATTTTAATTCCAAAATCAAATAGGGATTTTTCAAGATCTAAAGTTAACTATGTATATAATATACGACTGTTTTTTTGAGATATTCTAAACCATATTAACATCTGTGGCCTTTAAACTGGCCAAGATCGGTTTGAGGTTTATACAAAAAGATATGTCTTGCGTGCGAATAAATTTAAACTCATTGGCAAAACCCCCTTTAAAAAATTAACTTCGTTGACCATACATTAAAAAAGGCGTACAATTTTAAGGCATGATTAAAAGAATGCTAAGACCCTCAAAATTAAAGAGTTTTTTCTTATTTGGCGCTCGAGGAACGGGCAAAACGACTCTTTTAAAACAACTTTTTGGCGAAAATGACTGTTTTTATCTCAATTTATTAGACACAGAGTATGAAGAAAGACTATCTGCGTCGCCTCAACTCCTAGAGAAAATAATAGACGAAAGTGTTATAAAAAAAAAAATAAAATACATAATTATCGACGAAATTCAAAAAGTTCCAAAACTATTAGACATTGTTCATCACCAAGTTGAAGTGAATGGTTTAGTTTTCGCTTTAACAGGGTCATCGGCGCGCAAACTAAAAAGGGGAGGCGCAAATCTTTTGGCCGGCCGAGCACTTACGAATCATCTTTTCCCATTTACATCAACAGAATTGGGCGATCAGTTTGATCTTAACTCCGCGCTAGCTTATGGCACCCTTCCCTCGATTTTCAATATGCCGCTTGAACTCCGCGCAGATTATTTGCGATCGTATGCTGAGACATATCTTAAAGAAGAAATTATTATCGAGCAGATAATCAGAAAAATTCCACCATTTAGACATTTTTTGCAAGTGGCCGCACAATCAAATACAAAAATAATAAATTATTCTAAAATTGCAAGGGATGTTAAATCAGATGTTCCTACGGTACAAAACTATTTTCAGATATTAGAAGACACGTTGGTTGGTTTTATGTTGCCAGCATTTGACACATCAGTCAGGAAGCGTATGCGCAAAGCGCCGAAATTTTATTTCTTTGATTGTGGTGTTCAAAGTGCCCTGTCTAAACTGCTAAACGTAACGCTAGTGCCATCTACATCGCTATACGGTGAGCGATTCGAACAATTTGTGATCAATGAAATTAGATATCACGCAATATATAAGAAATTAGACTGGGAGTTTTCATATTTTGCGACAAAGGATCAATTAGAAATTGATCTCGTAGTTGATCGGCCAGGAATGCCACGGGCGTTTATCGAAATTAAATCGACATCAACCGTCCAAGCAGAACATCTTCGCCATCTACACAGAATAAAAAAAGATATACCCAGTGCTGAATATTATGTTTTTTCACAGGACACCATTATTAGAAATGAAGGTGGTATATCATGCTTTCCTTGGCAACGGGGCCTGCGAGAAATTGGACTTTAATTGCCAGCGTTGCTCTTATTATTAAGGCCTTTGTTAAAATAAGTGATGTTGGTTTTAAATAATCGGGGGTTTCGTATATGCTGTCACAGTATATTCGTAATAACATTATTGGTATATCCGCCACCAAATTAGCAAACAACACAATCTCTGTGTTTGGAATAGTAAACTCAAAAATCAAAAGATTATAATTTGGGCGCACAATTATCATGTTTTAAAAGATTATTCGGAAGTTTCTACAAAATACGACAAAATGAATGTCGGTAATCTAATGGGAGAAATTTTATCTAGACGCTTGTCAAAAAAAATGTACTCAATTGGGCTTTGCTCATACTCTGGTAAATTTATGCCCGAAGCCTGTTTTGGAAATTACAAGAAAGAACAGGCCGTAAAAAAACCAAACCTAAAAAGTATCAAAAACGCAGTCGCCAAACACAACAACTCATTTGCACTGTTACCGTTAAGGGATGTGTTGAACGAGCGTAGATTTATTGCTTCGGCGCTGTTTCATAATCATCCACAGAAAGCAATATGGGGACGAATTTATGACGCTATTTTTTTTATAAAAAAGATGAAAGGCCTTTCACGATGTTCGGCAGTGGAGCGCCTTCATGAAAAAGTCTAACATATTTATCCCTATATTCGGCGTTTTACTTTTAAAGCAAAACGCCGAGGTGCGGGAAATCCCTCAATGGTAAGAGAGCGATCTTGTGGATTTAAAAAATCATCAAGGGATTGAAATGGCGGCGGACACCAGGCCGTTGTTCGCTGCTCTTCATTCGTTAACAACGAATCAGAAATTACCTCGATTTCTTTAAACTTTGCCTTATGCGCCCAATTTATCAAGCAAGAAAGAGTGGGAATAAACCAAACGTTACGCATGTTCGCATAGCGATCGGGAGGAAAAAGGGCGTGAGGCGCTTCTCCGGGAATGCCGATTGATTCAATAATGGCAACACCACCAGGTTGTAGGGCACGATTAATGTCTTCTAGTTGCGCAATGGGATGACGATGATGATAGATGATTCCCATTGAAAAAATTAAATCAAATTTTTCTTTAAAATTTTTAAGATGCTCAATTCCCCAAGCTTCAAAGGAGGTATTGGGAAGCTTGGCATATTTGTTTAGTAGAGTAAATTGTGCTTGGTAGAGCGGGAATGGATCAATCCCTAAAAGTAATCGCGGATGTTGTTGGGCCATCTGAAAAAGATAGTGGCCATTGTTGCATCCTATATCCAAAACTGCCTTGTCACAAATCGTCGGTAAATGGCCAGCAATCCTCTCCCATTTTTTATCTGAGCGCCACTCGGCATCTATAAAAATGTCAAATAAATTAAAGGGCCCCTTTCTCCAGGGAATAAGGTCCTTGCACAAGGAGTGTAGCAATTCATGTTGAGAGGTAGACAAATCAGTACGCTGGCCAATTTCTACTACGCCACTGTTTATTGTCACCGAAACTTGGGCCTCGTGGGCCAACTCCGGAAGTTGCGCCAAAATTTGAGAATACTTATTCATCACTTAATTCCGATAAAGGAAGCGAAATTGTACCAGCGAAAAAGAGTATCGCATTTTAAAAATCCGGCCTTTCGCAAAAGTTTTAACTGCTGCTCGGTAGTCAGCGGAATTAAAATATCTTCCAAGGCCTGGCGTTTTTGAGCTATGGCCAATTCAGAATAACCATTTCTTCTTTTGAAGTCATAGTATAGATCAGTAAAAAGCTCATCTATTTTAGAATTTTTGCATGATATCTTTTCACTCAAAATGAAAATTCCTCCGGGGAGCAGGGCCTTATAAATTTTCTCCAAGATTTGTGCTCTTTTTTGGGGATCAATAAATTGTAACGTATAGTTCATTATAATAAAGTTGGAGGGTTCAAGTTCAATGTTTTCAATAGTGCCACATAGTAGTTTGTAGTTTTTAACTCCCAAGCGTTTAAGTTTTTGACGACACTGCTTAATCATGGGAGCAGAGTTATCGATACCAATAAAGCGAGGGGCCCTTTTTTGTGATTTAAGGTGTGAGTAGATTAACGAAATCGTGGTTCCCGTCGAACAACCCAGGTCGTAAATTAGGCCTTCTTTAAAATTAGTTTTATTCAAAATATCTTTAATTATAAAGTGAATTTCATCATAGAAAGGAACAGAACGGGTGACCATATCGTCGAAAACTTGCGCAACCCCGTTGTTGAATTTAAAATCCCGAACACTCTTAATCTTTTTATCGAAAACTTTATCCACTCTTTTTGCCATTAAAAAGTGATAGGGGAAAATGGGCCAGTTTGCAATAAAAATATTGAATTCTCTTGTTTTGTATACTATGGCTTTTACTCTCAATCTATTAGTAAAGGTGGCCCGCGCTTTAAGGAGAATTAGTCTGTGATATATTTGGATAATGCGGCATCTACCCCCTTGCACCCCGAAGTTCTTTCGATACTGGCCCAGTCACAGTCAACAGACTTTGCCTCCCCCGCCTCCGCCCATCAGCTTGGACAGAGACTTGATAAAAAAATTACCGAGTATCGCGATTATTTTAAAGGCGCAGTCAACGCAGATCCGGCCAAATATCACTTTATATTTACTTCTTCTGCCTCTGAATCAAACACTACCATTATCCGAGGAAATTCTAATTTTTCCAATACACCGGTGGCCCTTTCGCAAGCAGACCATCCTAGTCTCTGGGAATATTTTAATCACACCAACAACCCAAACGTCTGTTGGATAACATGTCTGGCCGATGGCCGTTATGAGGAAGCGGAATTATTCTCACGGATTACCTCCAATACTTCGTTAGTATTACTGTCACAGGTAAATAACTACTGCGGAACTATCCAAGATATTAGTGATCTGGCAACTAAGATTAGAGCGATAAATCCTCTCGTCCACATTCATGTAGATGCCGTACAGGCGTTTGGTAAAATTAAAATATCGTTAGCTGATAATCTTATTGATTCCATGGCCATCTCTTCACATAAAATTGGTGGCCCCAAGGGAGTTGCCGGACTATATTTGGCAAAAAAAGCTAAGATTGCCCCCTTAATTTATGGTGGCGGACAAGAGTTGGGGCTGCGCTCTTCCACACAGCCTTTTCCTTTGATTGCTGCTTTTGCTCTCGCTGCAAAACTGGCCTTAACAGATTTTAAAAAGCATCAAGCAGAGGCAGGGGCACGCATGCAATTTTTACTAGAACAACTATCTAGAGAAATTCCCTCTTTGAAATTTCCCTTTAAAGAATATGCTTCCCCCTACATTTTAACCTTCCTGGTTCCTAAAATATCTAGTGATATAATATTGCGCCACTTGGAACAAGTAGAAATTATTCTATCTAGTTCCTCGGCCTGCTCCTCTAAAATTAAGGGATTCAACCCAACTTACCATGCTCTAAAAATCGCCGCGGCCGAACATAAATCAGTATTACGTCTTTCTATGTCAACAGAAACTACACAAGACGAAGTACAGAAGTTTGTTGTCAGCTTAAGTAAAATATTTAAAGATCTGGCCCACCTTTGGTAGGCAGGAGTTTAATGCGTGTTTAGTACAATTTTAATAAATGTAGATGAATTATGGTTGAAGGGAGACAATCGCGCTTACTATTACTCCATTATGAAGCGAAATATTTCGCAAGTAGTTCGCGCATTACACCCTCATAAGTTTTCTTGCGTTAATCAATACCAGCGTCTTTTTCTAAAATCCTCTCAGGCCTTTTCTTCGGAGGTAATGGACGCACTTTCTAAGGTTTCTGGCATTCATTCGCTTATTCCGGCCATCGCCGTACCACTAAAACTTGATAAAATAATGGAGGGAGTGGATTTTTTTTTAAGCGGCCAGAAACTAGATAATCTCACCTTTAAAATTCGCGCCAGTAGATCTAATAAACAGTTTCCACAAACTAGCATGGAAATTGCGCGCGAAATCGGCCACCAAGTTCTAGTAAAATATCCGGCCCTTTCTGTAGATGTTAAACGGCCGAACATGTACATTGATGTGCGTGTTTTGGATGATAAAATTTATGTCTCTCAAAAAAATATTTTAGGCCCTGGCGGACTACCTGTTGGAACAAGTGGCCACATCATAACTCTTATTTCGGGGGGGTTTGACTCTCCGGTGGCCAGTTATTTAATGAGCAAGAGAGGATGTCGCCAAACTTTTGCCTTCTTTTATGCCTACCCCTTTGTTGGAGAAGAGGTTAAAAATAAAATTTTAAAACTGATGGAAGTAATTTCGCAATACCAGATAGGATGCGACCTATATATTATTCCCTTTGGAGATATTCAAAACACCATCGCTAAAAATTGTTGGGAGGAATATCGAACAATTCTTTTTCGGAAATATATGATTGAAGTAGCGGCCCTTTTGGCCAAACGTATTCGGGCCTCCGCCATTTTGACGGGAGATTCTTTAGGACAAGTCTCTAGTCAAACCATTACGAATATTTCTGTACTAGATCAACTATCTCCGCTACCTATTTTTCGCCCCCTCCTAGGACACAACAAAGCAGAGATTATCGAAATTTCTCGCCAGGTGGGATTTCATGATATCTCTACCATTCCTCATGATGACGCCTGTGCTCTTTTTGCCCCCAAACACCCAACTACCAAGGCAGACTTTCATTATGTTAAATCATTTTATGAAAATAATCCGTGGCCGGAAATTTTAGATGCGGCACTAAATCAGTCAGAAATTTTTCACTTTACTCCACTCGGAATAATTGCTTCCGCCAAACCAAAAATTAAGTAATCCGCTCAACTATCATTTGAAAGTTGCTAAATTTTCTTCCTTTCAGCTTTTATAAGTTACGCTTATCATATAGAAATTAAAGCACGCTACAAAACTACAAACTGGAGAAGTTAATGAGCAAAATCAGATGGGCATCGCTTCCTTTATTACTACTACTTTCTATTACCATTGCTTTACAGGCAGAAGATAAAAATGATCCGGACAATGTGGATACCTTGGCCACACCTTTGGAGCTGAAGTTAGATATAACCAAGACGAAACTTCTTTCTCGCATCTTAAAAGATACTCTGGAAACCTATCACTATCGCCACATAAAAATAAATGACGATATCTCGGAAAAAGGGTTTGAAGAATTTTTTAAGAAAATCGATTACGGTAAACAATTTCTTCTCAAGTCTGATGTTACTGGCCTTTCTAAACATCGCACTAAATTGGATGATGAGATGCAAACTGGGGATTTGGCATTACTAAAAGAATCTGTAAAAATAATCAATCAGCGAGTTTTACAGGCCGATAATTACCGTAAAGAATTTTTTAAAAATGATTTTGATTTTTCTCAAAAAGAAATTTTAGAAATTGATCCAAAGAAACGTGATTTCGCAAAAAGTGAAACTGAATTAAAAGAGCATTGGCGAAAACTTTTTAAACAGGCAACTCTTTCTAGAATTTTTTCTATGATCGAAGAAGAAAGGGAAGCCGAAGAGACCTTGAAAAAAAATACTCCGGCGAAGGACAAGAAAAAAAGCAGTACTCCACCGGAAAAACCACTCTCCATGCCAGAAAAAATTGCTAAGGCAAGAGAGTCTATCTCCAATAAATACCGCAAAGTTTTTCAACGTATTTTAACTGAGCGAGATGACGACAAGCTAGAGCTATTTTTTAATTCTGTAACCTCCGTTATTGATCCACACACCACCTATATGCCTCCTCAGCGCAAAGAAGATTTTGATATCGATATTTCTGGAAGCTTGGAAGGAATAGGGGCCGTTTTGCAAGAAGATGGTGCTTATATTAAAGTTGTCTCTATTGTTCCCGGCGGTGCCGCATGGCGCGAAAAGGAGTTAGAAGTTAACGATATTATTCTTACCGTTTCACAAGGAACAGAGGAGCCCGTTGATTTAGAAGATATGCGTGTTGATGATGCTGTTCGCTATATTCGCGGAAAAAAAGGAACAGAGGTTCGATTAAATATTAAAAAGGCCGATGGAACCCGGAAGATGATCAGTATTATTCGTGATGTAGTACAAATTGCCGCCTCTTTTGCTAAATCATCTGTTCTGCAAATTAAGGGGCAAAATATCAAAGTTGGCCATATCAACGTTCCTAAATTTTATCGTGATTTTGGCCATGCCGATTCTCGCAATTGCACCGATGATGTGCGAAAGGAACTGGAAAAATTAAAAAAACAAAAAGTCAGCGGAGTTATTTTAGACTTACGCAATAATGGAGGTGGGGCCTTAGAAGATGCTAAACAGATGGCCGGATTGTTCATTAAAGAGGGGCCCATTGTTCAAGTGCGAAATTATGCTAACTCTATAGAGACCCTTACCGACACTGATCCCGCCGTTGTTTATGATGGCCCTTTAATTGTGCTAGTTAATCGTTTTAGTGCCTCGGCCTCGGAAATCGTTGCCGCGGCCTTGCAAGACTATGGAAGGGCGATTGTTTTAGGTGGAGAATTTACTCATGGGAAAGGCACTGTTCAAGCGTTGCTAAATCTAGATCAGGGCCCATTGATGTCCATGCTAAACTCATCTCTGGGCTCCCTAAAGGTTACCATTCAAAAATTTTACCGAATAACCGGAGTCTCTACTCAATATAAAGGCGTAACTCCAGATATAATCATTCCCGATCCTTTTGGATACGGGGAAAATCGCGAGCAGGATTTGGATTATTCTCTACCCTGGGATGAGGTGGCCGGACTTCACTATACCCCTTGGATTAAGCAAAAATATAATTTAGGGGAATTGAATAAAAAAAGCCAAGAACGAGTTGCTAAAAATTTTAAATTTCAACAAATCATTAAGAGCATTGATTACTTAAAACAAAAAAGTGAAGACACGACTGTGTCTTTAAATCTAGAGGAATTACAAAAAGAAGATAAAGAAAATAAAGCGATGATTGAAAAGCTAAAGTATGATGATCCTAATAAAAATTTATTAGTAACAAATTATGAAGAATCCGTATCTCCCTCCGAACAAATCAAAAAAGCGGAGGAAAAACAGTGGAAAGAGGATTTAAAAAAACGCAACGAAGAATGGGTTGATGGACTACAAAAAGATCCTATTTTAGAAGAAAGCTTATATATAATACAAGATATGCTAAAACAAAATTCAACAACCCAAAGCAATTCTTTGCCAATGGACACCTTGGCCTTTAATATCCTTTATGGCCGAAGATAAAAACAAAAAAGGGACCGATTGGTCTTTTTCTGTTGATGAATCTAAGATCGAAGATGGGGGCGTTAAAAATAATAAACACGCCCCGGGGGCACCCCCCAAAAATCATAAAACAATTGGCCACTCTTCGGCCAAAAAAAGCTCTCGCGAAATCACACTAGATTTTGAAAAAGTTCCTGTTCGCCGCTTACGTCGTGACTACCTAGACAACATAGAAGATGATCCCAGTTCACCGCCCTCTCCCCCTAAAAAAATCCCTAAAAAAAATAAAGACGGCCACCACGTCTCTTTGGCAGAAAAAGTAGAAACTTTTATCGTTGATAATATTCTTTTAGTGGGGATGGCCATCGCTCTGGCCATGGCATTATTGGCCAGTAAGGTTATTCTATAAGTAGTTTTTGAGAGAAATCCGCCGGTGAAGAAAACTCTTCTGCGGCAACCTCTCGGGAAATTATTTTTCGTTTAAATAGATCCAAAATACTTTGATCAAAAGATTGTCCCCCGCCGTTACTACTACCTCTTTCTATGATTGCGGTAATACTTCGCAACTCTTGCTCTCCTAAAATACACTCTCTAATTCCGGGAGACATCATCATGATCTCTAGAGCGGCCACCATTTTTCCTGCTCCCTTTTCGCTTTTCAAAAGACGTTGCCCAATGGTCGCTTGTAAATTTTCGGCCAATGCCTTTTTAATATCTGCTTGCTGCTCACCTGAAAACATAGAAATTATACGGGTAATTGTCGCAATCGTATTTTTAGTATGTATGGTTGAGAGCACTAGATGGCCCGTTTCAGCAGCACTAAGGGCCGTGGAAATCGTCTCGGCATCTCGCATTTCTCCGATTAATATCACGTCAGGGTCTTGTCGCAATGCTGAGCGAAGTCCTTCTGCAAAAGTCGGCGTGTCAATAGTTACCTCTCTCTGGGAAAGTCGAGATTTAATTTGGGGATGAACAAACTCAATTGGATCTTCGATGGTAATAATGTGTGCTGCTTTTTTTTTATTAATCTCATTTATTATGGCCGCTAAAGTAGAACTTTTACCACATCCCGTAGGGCCGGTAACCAAAACTAGTCCTCGACTTAAATTTGATATGTTTTTTATAATAGGGTTTAAATTGAGGGATTCGATGGTGGGAATCTCTTTAGAAATAATTCGCAAAACTAAACCAGGCCTTCCCGTATATTTAAAGAAATTAAAACGAACACGACATAAGTCGGGAATATTAAATGCACCATCGGCTTCCGTAATCTTATCTACCTGGCCTTGGTATTTATGGCCTGTAAAAATAATTGCACAAATTTCATAGATAGTTATCTCGGAAAGGGATTTGCTCTGTACTGGTACTAGTTCACTTCCAATGCGTAATACCGGGGGTTCATCAGTTCTAAGATGGATATCACTGGCATTATACTTTATGGCCACATTGGCAAGATCTTTTAAGTTTGTTAGGCTAAATGCCATAGTCTTAGCTCCTATTTGAGATACCGCTTATCTAGAAGTTTATAGATTGTTTTTTGGAATGTTAATGAAAAAAATTTTGATTATCAGATTTTCAAGCTTTGGAGATATTGTTCAAGCGCTCTCCATTGTAGGCCCACTCTTAAGTAAATATCCCCTGTCGCAAATTAGTTGGTTAACGAGAAAGGATATGGCCGCTCTTTTATCAATGGAGTCTAGAATAAATCACATTATTGAATTTGATAAAAAAAATGGACTCTGGGGACTACTTAAGCTGGCCTGGCGTTTGCGCCAAGAAAATTTTGACATGATTTATGATGCCCACTCTAATCTTCGTTCGCGAATTATCTCTTTTTTCTTGCATCCTAGCTTTTTTAGCTCCAACATCTTGGTGCGTCGCTCTAAGGAGCGTTGGAAAAGGTTTTTACTTTTTAACTTTAATCGCAATCTTTTTCCCTGGCCCTATCGAGGAATGATTTCCTATCAAGCACCTCTTTCTGCTATTGGCGTAGTTCCATCAGACAATCCCCGACTTGATTGGAATGTTTCTAATCAAGTTTTGAGCACTTTTCTTCCACAAATCAATAATAAATTCGGGCCAAAAAATAAATTTATTACACTTGTTCCTTCTGCGGCCTGGGAAATGAAACGCTGGCCTGTTGACTATTGGGAAAAACTAATTCGTAGTATGCCTAAGGCCAACTTTGTTATTTTGGGTGGGCCGGATGATCATTTCTGTACAAACCTTGAGGCCATCTCTCCCGCTAATGTTTTAAACCTAGCTGGAAAATTATCTCTCCTGGCCAGTTGTGCTGTTATTCGTGAGAGCACTCTTCTTATTTCTGCCGATACAGGCCTCTTGCATGTAGCGGATATTTTTCAAAAAGCGGCAATTGCTATCATTGGCCCAACGGCATTTGGGTTTCCCACGAACTCCTCTGTGAAAACTATGGAAATAGATTTGCCTTGTCGCCCTTGCACTAAAGATGGTCGAGGTAAATGTAAGCAGGTCATTTACCAGCGATGCATGGTGGAAATAGTCCCAGAGAAAATTGTTGAACACATTCGAAATTTTTTTCCCGCATTTTTATAAATATCGTCCCAGTTTTAAGGTTCACCGTTGAATAGTTGAAATAAAGCATTGTATAATACAGTCATAACTAATGAGGATCTAACGATAATATGGGCCAATGGAAAATTCGCGAAATTGATCTGCAACTAAAATATCCCTGGAAAACGGCCGATTACACGGTAACTAATAAAAAAAATTTTATTATTTCCATTAGAAATGGGGAAAATATTGGGGAAGGTGAAGTTGCCCTCAATCATAAATTTGGGGAAACTCCCGATTTAATTTATACTTCTTTTGAAAAATTTACCGCCGCGCGCACTCCACCCGAAGTAACTTCTATTGAGGAATTAATAAACTTTGTCGACGAATTAGAACTACCATCCTCTTTGCGTTTTGGTATTGAGTCCGCATTCGTCCATTATCTAGCATCAATTTCTGAGAAAAAAGTCTCCAAACTTTTAGGAATAAAAGAGATTAACTCTATAAAAACCTCCTACTCGCTCCCGATACTTCCAATCGAAGAGATTACCTCCTTCATTAACGATCATAATTTGCATCGCTTTAAGGCCTTAAAGCTTAAAATAACTCCGGCCTCTGGCCTAGAAACAATCAGAGAAGTTCGCAAAAACTTCTCTGGCAACTTACGCTTAGACGCCAATGAATCTTTTTCTGATTCAAAGCAAGTTTTAGATTTTTTAGAAGCGGCCGGTGATGACTGTCCCATCGAATTTTTTGAGCAACCGCTTTCTCGAACTTCTCATGATGAATACCTCTCTCTTTGCGAAAATTCGCCAGTAGATATTATGGCCGACGAATCCATAACATCTCAAGATGTCTCCACCTACTACAGCGAACGCTTTCATGCTATCAATGTTAAACTCATGAAGGCCGGAGGATATTTGCGCGCTCTTAAGCAATTAAAAAATGCTAGGGAATTAGGAATGAAAGTGATGCTGGGCTGTATGGTTGAAAGTTCCCTGGGAATTTCTTCGGCCATGAAAATTGCTCACAACTTTGACTATTTTGATTTAGATGGATTTATGTTTTTAAAAAATGATCCTTTCAATTTAGTTTCAGAAGAAAATGGCCGCCTCTTTTTCTCTCACCTGCAGTAGTAAGGATAAAATGAAAATAGGCTTTGATGCAAAAAGGGCATTTCATAATTTTCGCGGCCTGGGTAATTATAGTCGAACAACGATAGAAGGCCTCTGTAAATACTACCCTGAGCACCAGTACTACCTATACACTCCTCCAATAAACAGCTCCTCAAAGGTCTCCTGGCGTGAAACAATCCCGGCCACAAAAATTATTGAACCTTCTGGAATTTTTTCTAAAGCACTTCCTTCCCTCTGGCGAAGTTTGGCCATCTCTTCTTTGATTATACGAGACAACCTCGATATTTATCATGGCCTCAGTCATGAATTACCAGTAGGTATTGAAAAGTTCCGTGGAAAAAAAATTGTAACTATTCACGATCTGCTTTTCATGCGTTATCCACAAAATTTTGCCACTATTGATAGAATTGTTTACAAGAAGAAATTTTTACACAGCTGCCACGTTGCCGATCAGGTAGTGGCAATTTGTGGCCAGACGCAAAATGACATTATCGAGTATCTAAATGTTCCCACTCATAAAATCAAAGTAGTTTATCAAGGCTGTAATCCAATTTTTTTTAAACGCGCATCTTCTTATGAAAAAGAATTAATTAAAAAAAAATATAACTTACCTTCACAATTTCTTCTTTATGTCGGGGCCTTGGAACCAAACAAGAATGCCCTCTCTATTATCAAGGCACTTTCTATTGTTAATGATAAAAATATTTCTTTGGCCATTATTGGTAAAGGAGAACGCTATAAGAAAATTTTACAAGCAGAGATATCCAAAAAAGGACTAGGGTCTCGTGTAATATTTTTAGGAAATGGTGTCGAGACGGCCGAACTTCCGGCCATATATCAAAGTGCCACTGCCATGACTTTTCCTTCCTTTTTTGAGGGACTCGGCCTGCCAGTTATTGAGGCGCTGGCGAGTGAACTTCCAGTTATAACCTCACAAGGCTCTTCTTTAACGGAAGCTGGTGGGCCAGATACTATTTATATCGATCCTCACTCGAAAGAAGAATTGGCCGCGGCCATAGATCGGGTATCGGTAAGTGGTGCGCTGCGGGCCACTATGGCACAACGAGGGCGTAGCTATGTCGAACAGTTTTCTATACAAAATTGCTCAGATAATCTCTTTAATTTATATCGCTCATAAGATGCACCACTCCTTTTGACACTGGTGACAACTTCATTTTTACTAAGATACCTTTAATATTATATTTTTACCCCTGCGGTTAGTTGGCATATATGTTGCTTTTATAGAAAACAAAGAGATGTTAGGAAGACATCTCAAAAATCATGGAGGATTCACATGCGTACAGCAACTCTTTTGTTCATAATTTTCTCCCTCCCCCTAATGGTAAATGGAAAAGAAAACTCTTTGGGGTCTGCGCTGTACGCAAGTAAAACAACAGACCCCAAAGAATTTTCTTCTCTAGAGAAACTAGTCTCTACCATCGTAAAAAAAGGAAAAACTCATACTCAACTAGTTAACAAACAACCAATATCAAAAGATTCAGTTCGCATTGACGCTAATTACTCCATTGGTGAATTAACCGGTGCAGGCAATTTACAATTAGCAGAAATTTAATCTTTATCAGTCACAACGACACCATTTTAGTTGGCATATCACTTGCTTTATTGTGAGACAAGAAAAGATGTTAGAACGACATCTTAAACTCACGACGGAGAAATATATGCGAACAACAATCATCTTTATAACTCTTCTAGGCATCAACTTCTTAGCTGCAGGGACAGAAGAAAGCACTCGGGCCACTGCCTCCATCCAAGGCCGTGTAGAAACAAAAGAACTAGTCGATTTACAAAAGATGGTTTCGAAAATTGTAAAGCGCGGGGAGAGCAGACAAGAGACAAACGAGGAAGTTCTTCCTACCAATTCAATCCAGGCTGATTTTGGGTTTAGAATTTTATAGTCAAGATTTACTGAATTCGTTTTTTAACTGGCCACATGCCGCTAAAATATCCTTTCCCTTTGATGCCCGAATTGTTGTAACTAATCCTCTCTTTAAAAGTTCTTCTTGAAACCAAATTATTTTCGCATCTGTCGGGCGCCGAAAAGGAGACTCCGGATAATCATTAAAGGGAATAATGTTTATTTTCGAATCACGTTTAGAAATTAGTTGTGTAAGTCCGTCAATATCTTCCGGCCGATCGTTAACATCTTCGATAAGAAGATACTCATATGTTATGCGCCTATGCGCTTTAAGGTGAACCTCCTTTATGGCATCAAAGAGGGCGTGAATATCATATCGATTATTAATTGGCATTAGTTTTGAGCGCACAACATCATCTACTGCATGCAAAGAAATGGCGATATTAACGGGGGGAAAATCATTCAATTTTTTTATCTGTGGAACCCAGCCGGAAGTAGAAAGTGTTATCTTTCGTTGTCCGAGAGCAATACCACGACTATCCACCAAAATTTCTATGGCCGATTTTACATTATCAAAATTAAGCAAAGGCTCGCCTTGCCCCATAAAAACCATATTAGTTAATTTGAAATCTGAAGCAACATTTGTGCGCATCCAAAAAGTAACCGCCAAATATTGTGCGATTATTTCGCCCGCAAAAAGATTGCGTTTAAATCCCATCTGCCCGGTCAAACAAAAAATACATCCCATCGGACAGCCAACCTGAGAAGAAACACAAATAGTATGCCTCTCTTCATTGAAAGGAATATACACCGTTTCCACCTGTTCTCCATCGGCCAAGGAGAGTAGAAACTTTTTAGTCCCATCACTTGAGTGATCAACCCGTAAAATTTGTGGCAACGCAATTGAAAAATTTTCTTGTAAAAAATTTTTGGCGGCCAAGGAAATATTACTCCACGAAGTAATTTCGAAATTACACTGTCGATAAAGCCATTTAAAAACTTGCTCAGAAACATATTTTTTAAAACCATGGGCCATCAAAATTTCGTTAAGTTGCGAAAGGGTTAGTGAATAAAGCATTTTGTCTATTAACGACATTAGTTTTTCCTGGATACTTAAGTAAGGCAGGATTATCTAGCGGCCGGCAAAAACGCAACAAAAAACTCAACTTACCTAATATTTTCTTACAGCTCCTTTGTAATTTTTACAGAAGATAGGAATTTCATCAATATTTTCTGCATCTTCTGCCTTCTGCTGGCCGCTCCGAATCCATATCAAGGAACGATTGCCGGCCACACCGATTGAAAAAAAGAGTTAGCTCTGCTATCTAAAGGGACAGGAGGAATTTTATGAAATTTAAAACATTAAAGACTGATGCGGAATTGTTGTCCTACAGTAAAACAGTTGCTCCACATATTGATGTTGAACTTCCACTAGAGTACCTCAAACGAAGCAAAGTCGTAGCATGCTTTGATGATGAAAAAAATATTTGTGGTGGCTTTGTAATCGTTAAACAGGGCCCTTTTCGCGTGCTAGAATCAATCCCCACCGCTCACTCCTTGGCAACACGTCTCAATCGTTCTAGCAAGGTTGCTGAAATAACGGGCCTATGGCTCTCTGATAACGTTACTAAAAAAAGGGAGTCTCTAAATTTATGGTTGCGTCTTATTTGGGGAATGATTACTTCTGGAAAAAACAAATTTACTTATGCCTACAGTCTAAAAAAACCCAGCGTTGGTAAACTATATCAGGCCGCCAGACCGAGAGTCTTGTTCAGCGGCCCTACCAAAATCCTTCCTGGAATGCCATGCGCAGACTACGAATCGGTGGAATTTTTCCATTTAAAAAATCTACTTTCTTGTCCATTTCGCCGGCCAGATCTTTTTATAAAACGCTTTTTTGGAGAGCGGAAGTGTGCAGAAAGCAGTGTAATGCTTACGACGATTAGTGGTGAAACCTAATTATCGTCTAAAAGATTTTCTTAAAAAAACTACCTTTTTTACTATAATCCAAATTTTCTATCTTATTGCCGTTGGTAACAATTAATTCGCGAAACTCTTCTGTTGTGCTCGCTTTCTCAATGATTGCGCTATATTCATCAACTGAATAAATACAAATCTGTTTTTTTTCTACTTTTTCGCAAAGTTTCAAGGCATAGCGATTGAGTTCTACTAAATCCGCAAACGGGCCGATCATTCCAGGGATAGCGTTTTCCGCACTGGCCATCGATGAATCTTTATACAACTCACGCAATAGCAACAAGTCCACTTCTCCACTATCATCAAAGATAACTTTAAAGTAATTAAATTGGCCCGCATTTTCGCTGCTTATGGTGTCGTAAACGGCAACTACGATATCGTGATAATTCATTTTACTTCCTCTAATAATTAATCCCCAAAAACGCCAAAATCGATAGAGATAGAACCATTGGGTGAAAAATCAACCTCTATCTCGTTCTGTCGGGAAACCACCTTAGCATTTGTCTCATCCACTATCTTCATCAACGCAAAATTTTTCATAAAACTTAACTTAACTTTTTTTCTATAACTGGTAGGATTATAAAGTCCTACTCTCCGTACTTCACTATAAGATAATTCTGCGGCCAAAGATGGCCGTGTACGCCAAAAGCATTCCACTCCATCCCCGCCAACGATTTGACAATGATATAAGCTAAAAGTGCTAACAATCTTTTCCCAAAAAGATAATATTTTACTGGATGGTAGCGAAGCTAATGCTTCTCCAGAAAAATAGATCAATCGGCCATCTCCCAGAGATATGTTATTAACGATGGCCATAAAATTAACTCGTTCTACCTGTAAATTGTTCTCTAACACAAACAATTCCATTTTTTGTACAAACTCATTATTCATCGCGCTTGTATCAAGAATAACACTACCACCATTCATAAAAATTTCTAATATCCTAGAAAAAATTTTTTCATCCACAAGATCACCAGTGAAAAAATGAATTTGGGTGCTGGACGGATGATCCTGTTCGTTCACCAAAACTCGACGATAGGTGTGGCCATAGTTGGAGGATAAAAATTTATACAAATGTAAAGAAGACCACCCTGAGTGGATAGAAAAAAGATCTTTCTCATAAATAGAAAAAAGCTCCAATTGTCGAAACGCCATCTCCTCCTCACTGGTTTTTCTGCCAGAAAGCAGTAAATTGGGGATGGCAGTCATTTCTACTAACTCACTAAGTATTCGCGCCAACGCACCTCGCTTAACACCAAGAGGAAGTAGAATTGAAGAAGTGATTATACCATCACAAAGTCCACGAAAAACATCATGGCAATATTGCCAAACATCATCAACCTCGAAGGCCCTGGCACCTATATTACTTATCCTTCCTCCTAAAAAAAGCATATTAAAATGGCCGGCCCAATTGGCACTCAAGTGTTCACGAGCAGTCTCTGCGTAGAGCGAGTAGACCGAATCATAATACTCTTTTCGTAAATTTTGCTCTTCCTCCTGACTACTAATTTGAAAACTCTCTCCTTTTTTCTCTGCCTCCTGCATTTTTATGGATAAAAAGCGAGAAAGTCCGGAAGTAAAAGTATTAGAATAATCAGAAAAATAGCTATAAAGTACATCTTGATCGTAATAACAATTTGTAACCGTCCACACATCAACATCCACTCCTGTGGAGGAAAAATGGCCAGAGAGGGCCTCTAAAAATTTTACATAATTTTTAAAAAGTCTCGGATCAAAAAAAGAAAACATCTTATTAATGCGGCCTTCAGAATCAATTGCGGCGGTAGAAATATTGCTTTCTGAAATAGAAATATTTCTGGCCAATAAATGGGGAATTCCGCCATTCGGTAAAAAAGGAGAGGGAGTAATTGCTACTAAAAAAATTATTTCCTTCCCATTATTTTTTGCTGTTTGCACCAATTTCGCTAAATTGGCCTCTGGCCGATGTTCACCGAAATCGTAATTTTCTCCAGTATCAGAATGAAATGCCCAGTTAATTGGAACGATTATAATATTACTTTCCTGATATTCGGCCAGCTTAGAATTCCACAGCGAAGAAGAAGTTTTCCAATAAAGAAAATGGTTTTCTCCTGGAAAAACATAATCTCGATCACCTCTAAATTCAGGCGTTGTCAGTTGCAAAAATCCCTCACAGATAACCAATTATCTCTGTCGGCCTTTCTAAAAATTAAATGCTAAAAAAGGCCCAAAACTTTTTAACATAATGTAATAATGTACCGATATAATGGGTATCGCAACTAGTTTTTACATGTTAGATAGACAGAGGAAAGAGGTGTATATCTATGGCAGATGATGCAACCGTTGTTTTAACCGATATCAAGGCGGCCCTCACGGCCGCCGATTCTGAAGCATCAAAAAAACCCGCGGCACTACTGGTCGTAGGAGGGGAACTTAACGGAACTATTTTTGACCTGATCGAAAAAGAAGTGACGGTTGGCCGTAGTGCTGAAAATATGATCGCGCTCGACTTCCCAGGAATTTCTCGCCTTCATTTCAAACTTTTGCAAAAAGAAAAAGAGTATCTCCTGGAAGATGCCGGCTCTCGCAACGGCACCTACTTGAATAATAAAAAAGTAGACGCTATTACTAAATTAGTTCGCGGCGATATTATAAAAATCGGTAGCATGGCCTTGAAGTATTTACCGCATGGCGACCCCGAACGACTTACCTATGACAAGCTTAATCTCGAGGCCAATACCGATAAATGGACGAAATGTTACAATAAGGCCTATTTCAACCGTGCCTGCGAAATGGAAGTAAAAAAATCTAAAGTTACAGGCATACCGCTTTCGATAATTATGTTTGATCTTGATCACTTTAAAAAATTAAACGACACCTATGGCCATGATGCTGGCGATTATGTACTGCAACATCTCTCTCAGATATTAAGGAAACATGGTGTTCGCGACACTGATGTTCTCTCTAGATATGGCGGAGAAGAGTTTGTACTTCTATTGCCTAAGACTAATTTAAAACAGGCCTTTGAAATTGCCGAACGTCTTCGCAAAGTAATCGAGACAGAGCAGTTTACTTATGACAATAAGGTTTTACCAGTTACCGCCTCCTTGGGTGTTGCTGACTATCGCCAGGGCGTATTGAGCGGTGTTGATCTTTTTAAGCGCGCCGACAAAGCACTATATCTGTCTAAAAGCAATGGCAGAAATCAGGTGCAATTTTATCGTGGTTAAGGTATTTGTTAGCGGTGCAAGCAAACAAAATCAAACTACTTCCTGAACACATCATTGATCAAATTAAGGCCGGGGAGGTTGTGGAGAGGCCATCTTCATTACTTAAGGAGTTAATCGAAAACTCTATTGATGCCAAGGCCGAGCATATTTTTATCGATATAAAAAACGGCGGACTTGACTTAATTGCTATTGAAGATGATGGGCTGGGTATCTCCTATGAAGATTTACCCTGGGCATTCTGCAGACATGCCACCTCTAAAATTTCCCACTTTGAAGATCTATATTCTCTGTACAGCTTTGGTTTTCGCGGAGAAGCACTGGCCAGCATTGCTAGTGTTTCTAAGGTTACTTGCGAAACCATTCCGCAAGATCAAGCTGTATCAGGAGGAATTTTAGTAATTGAGGGCGGCGAGCAAAAACTATTAAAGGAAATCCCTTCCGCAAAAACTGAAGATAATGAAAAAAATCATGGAACTAAAATTTTTGTTAAGGATCTCTTTTTTAACACCCCTGTTCGTTTTAAGTATCTAGCGTCTGAAAAAAATGAACATCGCGCCATCATGCGCACTATCTATAGTTTTATTATCTCCAATCCTCAAATAACCTTTTCTTTGAAGATAGATGAGGAGGAAAAAGAATTATACCCTCGAGTCGATGACGGGGGTGTCGAAAAACGCCTTCGTAAAATTTTTTTTAAAAATAGGCCACTGCCTATTTGGTCAACGAAGCAACAGTATGAAGAGTACTCTCTGTCCATGTATTTATCTGAATCCAACTCTGGAAAGGCCAATCCGCTAATCCAATATATCTTTGTCAATGGCCGATTAATTACCGATATTCGAATTCATAAAACTATCTACAATTCTCTAGAAAAATATTGGGGAAGCAGTAGTGGCGCATACGTTATCTTTCTGGAGGCGGCCCCCTCACACATTGACGTCAATATTCATCCGCAGAAAACACAAATTAAGTTTTTTAAAACTTCTTTGGTTTTATCTTTAATTCATGCCGCAATAAAAAAACTAGTCGAGGAGAAGATTTTTTCCTCTTCATTTGTCGACCGCCCACCACTTCCTAACCATCAACCCGCCTCTAATTTAAGTTCTTGCTCTAATTCCAATTTAAACTCTACAAATGCCCCCCCCCCAACGAATCATTCATCTGTTCAGGTCGGTGAGGGCCTTTGTCTGTCGCTATCTTCCAATTATTCGTTAATTAATTTTATCAAAAATCCATCTTCGTTTTTTCTAATAAACAAGGAAAGATTTATTGATTTTTATTTGAACACTTTGCTTTCTGACAAACTTCCTTTATCAGAAAATTATATTCTTCCAATGATTATCGGAATACCTTTTGATCTTACCTCGGATATAAGCAATGTTGCCCTCGTGACATTACGCGATCATGGATTTGATTTAGATGCTATGGATGATCGAAGTTATATATTGCGCTCTATTCCTATTTTCTTGCGCCACACCGACTATCACTCCATGTTAGAAGAAACAATTCATCATCTTCAGGGAGTAGAGCAAAAAGAAGCATACATGATAATTCACACCGCCATCTCTCATCTTTTGGGAGAGACAGACATGGGGTTGTTGGTAGAATTAATTGATTCAACCGTTTACAATTTACTTCTTCAAAAAAATGTAATGATTGAACTTAATGAGAATGAAATTGATAATTTTTTTTACCGGAAAAAATCCTAAAAACCTTTTGGGGCAAATAATATTTAAATATGAACAATTTTGAACAAAATCCCATTTTCATAATTTCTGGACCTACTGCTTCCGGGAAAACGGCGCTAAGCATCGCCTTAGCTCAGGCCATCGAAGCAAGTAGTAAGCGGAAGGTTGTTGTTGTCAACTTTGATTCACTGCTTTTTTATAAAGAACTTAACATTTGTACTGCCAAGCCATCCGCTCATGAAATGGCCATCGTCCCACACGAATTAATTAGCTTCGCCACCATTGCGGCCCCCATTAATGCTGCTCAATATTGTGAGATGGCAACTTCGTTAATTGAAAAGCTACGAAGAGAAAACAAAATAATTTTACTGGTAGGTGGAAGTGTTTTTTATGTCCGCGCACTAATAAAAGGGATGTATGCCAAAGAAAAATGCCATATTGGCGACTTATCTGATTTAGAAGTGCGCCACCGCTCTAATTTACTTTTTTCCAATGAAGGAATTGCTCCTTTTCTGCAAATACTAAAAGAACAAGATCCACTCTCCTATTCTTCTCTTCATCACAATGACCAATACCGCATAATTCGGGCAGTAGAATATTTTTGGAGTTGTGGAAAAAAAATATCCGATCAGAAGCAGGCCTTCGATCAAAATCGCCCTTATGATTTAACCTCCAGCGATATTCACCCCGATTGGCAGTTGGTACACATCTCTCTTGATATCGATAAGGTGGCTCATCAAAAAATTATTCAGGCCCGCACAGAGGCCATGTTTAGAAATGGAATTATTGAAGAAGTTAGCGAACTGCTAGCGCAGGGTTTTTCTAAAGAAACAAGGCCGCTACAATCTGTCGGCCCAAAAGAAGTATTAGCGTTTCTAAACGGCGAAATACCCACAATTTCGGAATGCGTTGACCGCATCGTTGTTTCTACCAGACAGCTTGCAAAAGCTCAGCGGACCTGGCTAAATAAAAGTAATCCAAAATTCAAGTATGATCCGCGAGACGAGAGAGATCAACTTATTGCCAAAGCACTGTCTTTTTTAGGGCCTTCAAGCTAAGACTTTCACAGATGATATTTTAAGTTAAAAAAAATATTATATTTGACCCAACTTTTACTCACTATGCCGCTTTCAAGGTTTTATCCTCTTTCATATGGTGATTTGAATTTTGGAGGGGTCGGAATATAAACGGCCATGATAACCAGCCAGCTATTGCGCGTCCCACAAACTACATGAATTGGCTTTCCATCATCCGTAAAGCCGACTAAAAGACAACTAACTCCTCTGCCAGTATCTTCATAATTCTCAATAATTAATACTTCTTTTAAGCATACCACTAGACCAACAGGTTTTTCATATTAGGCCAGATATAAAAAACTTCGGTGATTTTCTCGCCATACATATCTTCAACTTTTTCACCATCTTGTTTGCCATCCATCTTTTGGTAAAAACCTTCCGTTGGATTATTTTTTAAAACCCATAGATAGACCGATTTAAAACCCCTCTTATAAAGCTCTTTAAGGCCGGTTAAAAGTAATTTTGCCCCGACTCCCTTGCTTTGATGCTTTTTTAAAAGATACAGTCCTACAATTTCGCCATAACCTGGGTATTGCTTCTCTCACCCCTCACATATCGTGACAAACCCAATAACACCATCAACGCTAGACTCTGCGACCCAACAATTATTCAACTGTCTTTCATCTTCGAAAATTTTCTCCCACATTTTTTCTCTTCCTGTCAGTGATGTCTTTTGAAGAATAATATCTGGCATAATGCCTTTGTACGTTTCTATCCATGAATTATAATGAACACAGGCAACCTTTTTGCGTCGCCCTTATTTGCTTTGCGAATAACAACGTCTGAATTTGTCACCTTTGTCCATCCTTATTAAAGAATAATAGTGTAGGCATTTTTACAAAACTTTCAGATGTTGTCGATATGCCAAAAACAAGTCGTGCGAGCAGTTGCGAGCAAACGTCGAAGTGATTAAAAAAATGTTATGATTATAATTAGTTGAGATTCGAATGGCGGAGGACACAGGATTCGAACCTGCGGTACCCGAAGGGTACAACGGTTTTCAAGACCGCCGCTTTCAACCACTCAGCCAATCCTCCGCATTTGATGTGAAACATAATAGGGCAGAGGGCACTAATTTGACAATCTAATTTTTAGCAGGTGTTCCCTGAATAAATTCCATTCCACCCATAAATGGACGTAGAACCTCTGGAATCGTAATAGAACCATCTGCATTTTGATAGTTCTCTAAAATAGCAACCAGTGTGCGCCCAACGGCCAAGCAAGAGCCGTTTAGGGTATGCGCAAACTCTGGCTTGCCCCCTTCGCCACGATAACGAATTTGTGCCCGACGTGCTTGAAAATCCCAACAATTAGAGATCGAGGAAATTTCTCGATACTTATTTTGGCCAGGGAGCCAGACCTCTAAATCGACGCATTTTCTTGCACTAAATCCAATGTCTCCGCTGCATAAAAGCACGGCCCGATAGGGGAGCTTTAGATCCTCCAAAACAGAGCAGGCCATATCAATCATTGCTTGATGGGCAATCGTAGAGTCTTCTGCCTTTGTTATTTGCACCATTTCGACTTTATTGAACTGATGAAGACGAATAAGGCCTTTGGTATCTTTGCCATAAGAGCCTGCTTCGCTCCTAAAACAAGGAGTATATGAGGCATATTTAAAAGGAAGTTCATTACCAGCAAAAAGTTCATTGCATTTTAAATTAGTAACCGGAACTTCCGCCGTTGGAATCAAATACCACGGCCGGCCTTCAAGACGAAAGAGATCATCTTCAAATTTGGGAAGCTGGCCAGTACCATAAAGAGTGTTGGCGTTGACAATATAGGGCGGAATGATTTCTTCATATCCAGCAGCGATTAGCTTTTCTAACATATAGTTAATAAGCGCTCGTTCAAGCTTGGCAAGATGCTTTTTGTAAACTACAAAGCGCGACCCCGCAATCTCTGCCGCCTTTTCAAAGTCTAACATTTTTAAGTTTTGCCCAAGATCAACATGATCTTTGGGAGTAAAGGAAAATTGACGAGGCGTTCCCCATTTTCTAATCTCCTGATTATGTCCATCATCTTGGCCATTCGGAACTTCGTTATCAATTATATTAGGAATCATAGAGAGTAATTTTTTCTGTTCCTCTAAAATCTCTTCCAATTTTTTTTCATCGTTTTCAACATTGGCCTTTATAGCGGCAACTTTGTTCATTAATTCTGTCGCATCTTGCTTGGCCTTTTTTAAATTGCCAATTTCCATCGATGTGCTTTTAATTTCTGCCCGATAAGACTCAACAATTCGAATAAGTTCTTTGCGGCGATGATTTATTTTCAGCACTTCATCCACTTGCATTGCTAATTCTGGCCTTCTCCGCACCAGATTTTTTTTTGCTTCTTCGGTATGCTCTTCAAAATATCTTATATCATGCATCTGTTTATCTCCTGTTATTTTAAGTTTTTAATTAAAAGTTCAATTTGCGGGCGATCTGGAGCTGAAGGAAAAAGTGTGAGGTAAACCTGAAAATAATTAATAGCAATTTCTCCTTGGCCAATATCCTTGTATACCATTCCCAGCTTACGGCTTAGTTCTGGATTCTCCTGGTTATGTTTGTGTGCTCGAACATAATACTCGCGGGCCTCATCTAGATAATTTTGTCCATATTTCATATCCCCCAACGCGATTAGCACTTCGGGAGAATTTCCATTTCTGGCCACTGCCTCTTCTAGTCTGCGCATGGCCATTGTATAGCGTTCTTCAACTGTGTCTGCTAGATATGCCATGGCCTTGACGTAGTATCCATGTTCCTTACTAGGATTTATTTTTATTTCCATATCTGCCATTTCATGTGCTTTTTTCACATCACCTTTTTGTAGAGCAATTTTGGCCAAATAATAATATATAAGCGGATATTCTGGTAATCGCTTTTTTACTTCGCTAAAGGCCAGTTCTGCATCCTCAGTTCTTCCCTGTGAAAAGCAAAATTCTCCTAATTCAAAACGCATTTCCAAATCACCTGGTGATATTTTCAATAGCATGTCGTAATATTTTATAGCTTCATCCGTTTTTTCTTCTAACTTTGTGGCATAAACCAAAAAGCGATAAAACTCTTCGTCTTTTTTGGGAAGATTTTCAAATTTCTTTTTATACTCCTCGAATTCATTCATTTGGCCGCTCTGATAGTAGTACTTGCCAATTTCTCCAATGAGCTTAGGGTTCTCGGGATTACTTTCTAAAAGATTGCGCAGATAACCAATGGCAACTTCTGGCGCGTCATATTTTTCTTTGTCAAATAAGATGCGAGCATATAGTAAGTGGAAATCAATATTTTGCGGATCTAACTCCAACGCATTTCCCAACATTATTTTTGCCATATCATATGCCCGCTGCTTCAAATAAATCCTGGCCAAGCTGTAATAATCTTGCTCATTCAAAGGATCTCGATAAAGTGCTTCACGATAATTTCTCACCGCGGCCACTATATTTCCAGTGGCCTCTTGATATTTGGCCGAAATTGAAACGTAACGAGCAGTATTAAAGAACTTGCTTTCTCCGGCCTGATTTAAACTTTTTTGCGCATCATCATATTGATGAGCATCAATATAAGTATCAATGAGGGTATAGCGAACGTTGTCGGAGGCAGAATACTCGGAAAAAAGTTTTTGCAAGGTTTCAATTGACTCCACAAAGTATCCTCTTTTTGCCTGCAACTTGGCCATATGAAGTCTGGCGTCTATATCTTTGGGGCAAAGATCCACGGCCTCAATTGCCAACATCATTGCTTTTTCCCACTCCAGCATCTCCATCATCTCTTTGGATTTTCGCACTAAATCGCGGGCCTTGGTTTCCAAAAGAAATTCTTGCACTGCTTTGCTTCCACCAATATCAATTGCGGCCAGCTTAGAAATTAAATCATCGGAGGGATTAATTTTGAGAGATTTTTGTAAATATTGAACAGCTCCTTCATTGTTTCCCTTCATGGCCATTAGAATGCCGGAATACTCCAGATAGCGACTATAGTAGTAGGGACTCCTCTCATAATTTATAATTTTGATTCCTGAAAGTAAGGTTTCTAATTTTTCTTTATTTCCTTCGCGCAAGATGTATTCAGCAAAATCCAGCCACACTATGGCAAAATCCTTGTACTTTTTGCTGGCCTCAACTAAAAGAGCTCGGCCCTCTTCAAATTTTTCATCATAACGATAAAATTTTGCTAGTCCGAGATATACTTCCAGAGGAACGGCATCAACTCCTGCGGCCTGACGGCCTTGATCTAATTTGGCAGCAATTTCTCTTGCCCGATCCAAACGGCCAAGTTCAAGAGCAATTAAAAGGTGATACGCTCCTTTTTTAAAAGTTGCTACCGTATTTTCATTGATTTTTTTTGCGTCTGCCAACTCTATTAACTTTTTAGCTATTTCATCTCTTTTCTGTGAAAGGGCCACTGCTTCTTTTTCATCTAGCCCTTCCTCTTTTAATTGTTGATCTATTGCTGCTAGCTGCGATTCTCCAATCAGTCCATCTTCTGCTTCTTTTTCTAAATCTCGAATTTTCTTTAAAACCCCTATTCTGTGCGTATCAAAATTCTCCATAATATTAAAAGCTGTTTGATATTTTTTCATGTGATAGAAAAAAATTGCAGAGCCCAAAGCAATGTCTCTATCAACTAATGCCTGGCCTTTAACTAATTTAATTATTTTATAAATTGTCGATGCTGCCACGTCGCGATCTTGTGCATCTCTAAACAGCTCTGCATAACAAAGAAGTAGCTTTCCGATGGCCTTGTAGTTGTTCTCGTTATTATATTGCCATGATGATTGAAAATAGTTGATCGCCTCTAATTTATTATAGTATCTGCCCTTTTGGTATTCTACTACTCCCGATTGATATTGCTCTTCACTTTTTATCTTGTTTATTTCCAAAGCAACAGGATAAGAAACTTCGACATATTGTGGTTCTCCTTCCGTTTTGATCCCTGTATCTTCATCCGGAACTAAAAGCACAATAAATATTGCTAAAAAAGCAATTGCCGCAATTGGGCGAATACCTTTTTGCTTTTTCTTATCCCCCTTTGGGGCCCCCTCATTGCTTGGAGGAAGAAGTGCATTCAGCTCTTTTTTTTCTTGTTCTTCTTGTTGTTTTTTTTCTTCTTCAACTTCTTGCTCTGTTAATTCCACTTCTCGATGCAATTCGGGCAGTAGTTCTTTAACGTTGGCAACTTTTGTTTCTTCTCTGGTATTAATTTTTTCTTCTTCTGGCGTTTTCTCTGCCTCTTCTAAAATTTCAATCTTCGCGGGGCCATTTTTTTCCATTGTTTTAGCAAAAAATTCTTTAGGATTATAATTCAAATCTACAATTCTCGTCGCATCGGCTGTCTTTGTGGTGGCCAGTTTTTTGTTTATAATTACTGTCTTGTCGTCCGAAGAATTGGATGGATTTGATTTTGTGGATGAATTGCTTTCCTTTTCTCCAGAAGACTTCTTATAATTAAATTCATTAAATGGCCCTGTCTTATCACCACTTTTTATCTTCGTTTCCAAAACATTTTCCTCTGTCTCATCCTCCTCTTGCACAGATGGTTCATCGCGATAATGCGCCATTTTAGCGGTTAGCTCTTTGTGTGCGGCGGCAATTGATAAATTTATGACCGTTTCCGATTCTTTTACATCTTGTTGGCCAAGATTTATTTCTTGAGAAATTATTTTTACGATGAGCTTACTAAGCTCCGAAACTGTTTCAATTGGCTCCCATTTACCATCAGGAAAAACCTGACATTCTTCTGATCCATCTATGATTTTTTTAAAAAACATTTCGCCAATTTTTTCTATTGGAAAAGGGCCAACAATTCTTTCATTTTTTAATTTAACTCGATATTTTGTACTCATCATCTATTCTACTTGATAAAAATTGATGGAAAAATACCCAAAACAATAAGCGCGATTATCAAGGCCATTTGCATAATAGTGGAAGAGATGGTCACGCGGCCAATCTCTGTTTCATTACTAGAGGCCAATAGCAAATCCATCTCCTGGGGATAAACATTAACTTCTGCAATAAATCGCAACAGCGCCACAACACCTAAAACAGATGAAATAATAAAAACAAAAGAAACCAGGAGATGGCCGTCGCTAATTAGGCCAGAAAATAATAATGCTCTGGAAACGATAACTCCGGAAAGAGGAGCCCCAGTTAAGATTAAAATCGCAAAAATAAATTTCCACTTACCAAAATTACTAGCTACAAAATATCTTTTGACTCCACTAAATGTTATTTTTTCCTTTTGATCTTGTGCCCACAGTTCTAATATTACGCTAAACGCCAAAGACAACGATAGCATCGTAATTACCAAATGATACATTAGACTACGAATATTTCCATGCTTGTCACTCAATAATATTACTGCCGCCAACAAACTGATTTGAGCGATCCCGTTGTATGATAAAGATTTTCGCAGTTCTCTTTGCGCAAGTGACATAATATTTCCATAAATGTTACTAGTTACAAATATAACTGCCATTGCCAACAAGATAGAGGAATGGAAGGCCGGCGAACTCTTGGCCAGAATTGTCTGCATTGTAACAGTAAAAACGTATATGACTGGTGCTAAAAAAGTAAAAAAATAGGAAATAATTTGTCCTCGCGAAATACCTTGGTGAATGGCCAACACCCAAAAATTCAATGGGGCCAAGCCGATTTTAAAAATCATTGTTGTTAACAACAATACAATGGAAATGCGATATGCCATTTCATTTCCAACAACAATGTTTTCTAGGCCCATCCTTCCGGTTGCCATATAGAAAATTCCTACTCCAATAAAAAAAATAGTCGAAACTATGGTGTTACTTAAACCTGATTTAATACTAATCTCAATGGCTTCTTTACGATTAGAAAATTGTGGGAGCACCGACATAATATATGAAAGTGCTTCAATAAAAACAAAAAAGGCAATTAAATTGCTTGTACCCAAAATAAAAATGGAAAAAATTAGCATAAAGCTTGATAGAATCGAACTACCTAGATCAAAATATTTCTGAATTCCATTTATGACTACAGTAAGAATGTTCAGTAAACATAAAAGCATAGCAAAACGGACTTCAATCTTGGAAAGAGTCAAATATTTATATAATACAATTTCTTTAGAAGAAAAAAATAAATTACCTAGAAGCATTGCCGTTGAAAAAATCAATAGCAGGCCAGAAGCTCTACGCCAGTTTTTACCACCAAAGGAAACTATTGCGGCAAAACAGGTGACAACAATAAATATCACTATTGTCGTATCGATTTTTAAAATATCATATGCATCAAATTTCATAAACTCACATCACCAGATCTGCGCGAAAAAACGCAATTATATTTTCCGGCAATATCCCCATAAAAAAAATAATGGCCAACAATAAAATAAGCGGCATAAGCTTTCTCCATTGCAAATGTGCGGGAGCAGGCCACGCTACTTTTGCAGAAGTGAGTGTTGCGACAGCCCCCTTTATGAATATGTAATGGCCGTAAAGTAAAAGTAAAAGCGAGGCCAAAAGAAAAGCTAGGCCATTTTCTAGCATTGTTGATAGAAAAAAATATTCACTCCCAACAACTGCTGAAAATGGAAACATGATCATAAAAACATATAAAGCAATAACCAATCCTGCGGGAAAAAAGAAAAACTCTGAAGCGCGATGATATGTTAGTGCACCAAAAAAAGTATTTAACATAGAAATAATAAATAGAATATAAAAGGCCCCTTCATGTGCCCTGTTTGAGGGCGAAAGAATCATCAGGACAATAACAATTCTCGCAAGACGTAAAAAGAAATTGCCAGTGTTACTCTTATAATCACTGGTCAGCAGACCTATCGCTGAAGAAAGGATAATTCCGCCTATTATCCATGGCATATAGGCTGTCATCCCCGCATAAAAATAGGTAAAGAAATATTTATATAATCCAAATATAAAAAGCGTGTCATATATAACCACCAGAGAAATATTTAATAGAGAGCTAATTTTTTTATCTGTCTTATTACTCCAATGCTTCAGTGGAAAAATTCCCATTTTCATCAAATATGCCAATAAAAGCATTGCTCCAACCAAAAGACGTTCTTTTGCGAATTGCTCATCTCCTAGAAATCGTCTGACCATTTCATCACTTAATTCAATCACTCCGAAACTAATTTTACCCACAACTAATAATATAACCATTGAGGCCAAAACCAATGCTGATGATATGGATGCATACACCAAAATTTCTTTTACACTTTCCTTATTTCCTAACGTGGATATTAAAAGAAGATATGTGTAAACAACTAATTCTGAAACTAGATAATATTGAAAAATATTTGTACTGCTCAGTGCCAAGGTACTTAGTCCCAAAATAACCATCTGCATAAACATAATCGATCTGCTGTCATATATTTCCTCTCTATGCCAGGTGAGCAATAATATAATAGTGACAAAATAATTTAGCAGCACAATTAACGAAGATAATTTTGTAATTCCAAAAACAAACAAATAGTGGCCAGCAACCACCGCAGTATCAACTGACGTAGTAGAGAAATCAGAAGGCCATCCCTCGTTATACCAAAGAAGACGCACAAGATAGGCAAAAACAGAGAACATACCTAAAAAGCTATAAACCCTTACCAGTTTTTTATCTTTAATCTCTAGTAAATATCCTGCCGCCCATAGCATAGGGAGAAAAAGTATTATGGTTTGGCCCCAATAAAAATCCAACATCTACCTTCCTCCCAAAAGCGCGACAAGTAATAATACCAAAATGATCATTAAAACCAACGTAATGTTTTGTAGTAGATCACTCCGTCGACGTGACAGCAAAAATATCCGCAGCATTCTCCAACCATCTGCCAGTAGGACTTGCGGCATTTCCAGCATTTTCTTTAACAAGACGAGGGGCCACACACAAAACTCAATTGCCGCCTTCGTGCTATAGGAAGTAAAAAGGCCAAGTTCATTACTCCGTCTCATTTTAAAGCTATGTGACAAAAGTAATTGTTCGAATTTTATCGCAATAGAAGATCCTTCCTTTAGTTTCTTATGGTATAAAAAGGCAGCAAACGCGGCCAGAAGGGCCACCAAAGAGATGCTGGTTATTGGGATTAATGTTCTCGTGGCAGAACTTTCCTCTTGGTTTATGATAAGAAAGTTTGCAACGACACTGTTTTCAGATAGAGAATGATACGTTATAAAAATTTGTGCAATAGACAAAACAAAGTATAGTGCGGTTAATATCTGTTCTTCTAGCGAAAATGGCCAATTTGTAGATTTAAGTTGCGGATTAAAAGATCGGCCAATCAACAACTCTCCCAAAAATCGCCCCACGATAGCAAATGAAAAGATAAACCAGGAAAATCCAAGTATGATAATGTTACCTTGGCCCAGGCCATCATTTTTTAAAATGGCAGTTATCAATGTTGATAATTCATGTGAAAATGTAAACGGGAAAATTCCAATAATTGTTGCAATCACATAAAAGACAAGGAATGTTTTAATATCCAACTTTGCCAACAATCGATTGTTACTAGCGTAATGAGTATAGGCCAAAAACATCGTAATCAAAAGGCCCGATGCAAATATCTGCGGAGAAAGAGTTGGCAAAACATTAATTGCGGCAACGAATGCAAGTAATGAAAAAACACCGGCAATGCGAACAAATACTGCAAAATAACTACTTAACAGAGAAAGACTAATAACACCTAGTAAGAGGTAGCATCCCAAAATCATTGTAATTAACGGAGAATGGTTTTGAAACAAGTCAAAAAGGGGAGATAGTCTATAAAATATAATGGCCAAGGGAAAAGAAACAAAACTAATCTCTTGATACAACGACATGAGCGGATGATCACCCAACTCCTCTCGATCAGGATAAAACAGTTGATTGCGTAGGCGCAAAATAATTACCATAAACAGAAAAAAATATGCCATGGCCAACTTTTTAGAAACAATTGTTTCCGCACTGACTAGGTCATTAAGTTGATAAAAGCTCTCTATCTGAAATTCTGATTGAATCAAAATCCACATAGCGGCAACAGCGAGATATTGACTCGTTCTAAGCACAATGTTGCCAACTGTAATTTCTGCAAAAGAAGCCTCAAAGAGGGCCATTAGATCTAAAGCAATTAGTGACATCATTAATGTGATACCATTTCCTGACATGGCAACAAACGCCAATATCGTCATCTGTAAAATTAAAGTCATGCCAAATTTTGAACTATTTGTTGGCCTTGTTGCCTGATATATTTTTATTAAAAGAAAAATAGATAACTGTGCTCCCAATGTAAAAATAGTAAAGCGATCAACTTGAAACATTATGGAACTTGCTCCAACTCCGATAATCAAATATTTCCACCAAACAATAACTGTCCCAATGGCCGCTTCCGCAATGCTTTTGTTCATTATGAGAAGCAGCACACCCCACAAAAACCCCGCAATTATTGAAACATATTTAGTGTAGCGTCCATCAAAGAACAGCTTGTCATACAAGCAGAAAAAAACTGCTGAAAACGAAATACCGAAAAATAAAAAGAGTAGCACTCCCACTATTCATCCCTTTCAAAAATATCTGTCTTTAACGACTTCTTTTCTTCATGTAAAAAAACAAACTGGCCCAACAGTAAAATTAACATCAAAATAATAGGAACCATCGAATAGAGGCCAAAAACTACGCCTTCCGGGCCATGATTAGCAATAGAAAGAAAATACATTAAGAAAAATGAACCGTTCCAAAAAAATAAAATAGCAAGCAGTTGATCTACTGCTCCTCTTCTCATGGCCATCCGGATAATGCCAGAACAGATTATTAGTACGGTGATTAGCAAATATAAGTTCACACCGACTCATCCTTCTGTTTTTTTATTAATCCTAGCGTAAAAACAGTTATAAAAATTAATATAAAAATCGCAAAATATATCATACGGTGTTCCACAAAAATTGGATTTAAAACTTCAATAGAAGTTCCTACTACCTCTTGGCCAACTATTTTTTTTCCATCTTCAAAGAAAACAGCGTTTTCCTTTAGAAAAATTATAACTATCCCCAAAAGGGAAGAAAAAACAATTAAGAAAATTACAAACAGTGAGCGCTGGCACTCATCCATAAAATTTTTTCTAATTGGATCGGAGACCTTGTTTTGCACCAAAATAGCAAGAAGTGCTACAATTGTTGTTGCCACGGGAACAAAAATAACGGGGGTCGACCAAAAAACTTCCCCTACAACGAAAGTAAGCGTCATTGAGGTGAAAATCAAAGCACTAGCAGATACAACAATATTTTTGCTCCATAAAAATATCATCCCCGAAAGGAGCATAACTACGGCCACTAATATTTCCCAGATTACCACTTAAAATACCCCTGTTTTATAAAAATGACGGTAGTAATTAGATTTAACAAACCAATAATAAAAAACCTATTCCAAGAAATACTCATTAGAAAAAAGTTTGAATGTTTGGGTATAATTACCTTGGCAAAATTTATAATAAATAAAACTGCCGAAGTTTTTAACAAAAAGATAGAAACTTGAATAATCGGGATATAGTGCTGTGAAGAAACAATGCCAATTTTATCCAAGTGGCCAGTGTAAAAAATTGGGCCATATCCTCCAAGAAAAATAGCTGTTATCAGCATGGCCCCAATAACTATATGTACGTTATTAAAAAAACGTAAAACAAGAATAAAAAAAAGATCTCGGCCCTTATCTATACCACCGATCCATTCCTTCTCCAGCTCTATCACACTATATGCGCTAGAATGATCCTTTGATAATACGACAAAAATCACTGATAAAAAGGCAATTGGTTGTATCAAACAGCCGATGGCCGGCAATCCACCAATTGTATACTCATTTTGCAGTTGTATGATTTTGTGAAGATCAAAGGTGCCAAAGGCCAAAAAAACAGAAAGCAACGACACCAACAGTGGTAACTCCGTCGTCAGTAGCTGTTTATATATGCGATATGATGAAAGCTTTGCTACATTATCTCGCTGGCCAATAGACAAAACAAGATAATATAGGGGATGCATGGCCATAAGTACTATGAAGAGAAGAAGGCCATCTTTCGAATATAGAACTTCTCCATAATTTAGTTGGCCCCAAAAAGAGAAAGGGGCCATGACTGGTAAAACAACAACAGGAGCAATGATAACCACCGTTAGAAAATACAGCAAAAAAAGGTCATTAAAAAAATTATCTGCCGTCGATTTATTAAACATTTTTAAAATATTTCGTATTCCCGTATTAATTATTTTTCCAGCATTAAACCTATCTGTACGCAAGTTTGTAAGCTTACCAACAACCAACTCCCCCCAAAAAGCATTAAATGCAACCAGTCCGGCCAGCAGTACAAGCAAAAATACAATTTTAAAGAATATAATCATTTCGAACATTAAACGCTCACTAATGGTCATTAAAAATTTTAAATCTTTGGAAAAAGCGCACACCGCCCAGTAAAAGATACGCCAAAAATAAAATACCAACAGAAAAAAGAACGATCTCAAATCCCGCCCCGTCTTTTTTGTTTAAGAAAAAAACCAAAGATGGGATTAAAAAAAGTAACGCAATAATAAAAACCGCTAAAATGACAAATTCAATTTCTCTACCTATAGAGTAGTTATTGGACAAAGAACGCATCTTACTCTGCATTATCTCCTGGCCACTTGTTCTTGAAAAATTTTTGACATGACTACTGTTAACAAAACGCAACAACCCATAAATGGCCAAATCCAAAAAAAATAGGAAAATTAAAAAAGTAACTAATGACGACAACGCCCGACTCCCTTCGTTTGCGATTAAATTCCTAAAAAGTGCACATCCATTAAATCATGGTTTATTGAAATTGCTAAGACAAAACCGATGAAAAAATAGATGGCCATGATTATATTTTGCATCCTGCTTGCGGTTATGGCCGAATCTTCTTTTTCGCTTATTAAAAGTGAGGAAATTAGTTCACTATCCCCCTTAATAATATCTCGTAAGAATTGTCGCTTACTTATTATAAAAATAATTAATGCAAAAAAAACAATTCCCCGTTGCCAAGAAAAAACCAGGGCACCTCTTTGACGAAATTGGATTAACAATATTTCAAAAAAAACCAGTATCGCAAGATAAGACACCATCATCCCAACCACTTCATACCGGAAACGCTTAAACATGCCAACTAGTCGCTCGCGATGATCATTGTTAAACACAGAAACGACTCTGAGCTGAATTGCCTTGGCCGTCACTGCCACCAGAGCAACTCCTAGGGAAGAAATGGCCAAATACTTCCCTTGAGAAATAAAATTAATTATCAACAAACCACCAACCAAAAACATGTTGTCAAAATTGCCAAGACGAACCAATGATCGCTCCCAAAGCGACAATACACCACCCATTACAATCGAAATAATTAACAAGTTAACTATGGAAAGTTCTATTCCCATGTACGGTAGGGCCAAATCTAATGTTTTAAAGTTCAACAAAATTCTTAAATAAAAAGTAAAAATAGAAATTTTTATAAGAATATCCTCAAATGGCCATTTCTTAGAATCATTATTTGTATTTTCCATATTAATAAACGGAAAAATATAGATATGACGGCCAAACAGTAATACCAGGGCCAGCATTGTTGGTTTTATGAAAGAAAAACTATTCTCCTTTGCCTGAATTACCTGCGTCAAATTGCCACCATCCAATAAAAAGATAAGGGTAATGCTGGCCATCATGGTTAAAAAAATTTTAATTTTTTCCCCGCGGTGCCATGAAAAAAATTTATCTTCAAATGAAAATAGTGAATCCAAAAGAAAAAACAACTCCAAAAAAACGATCATCCAAAGATTGTTGGCCGATATTGTAAAAAACGAAATTAACAAAAAAATTTGTTTTCTTGCCGTCCACTTTTCTATTTGTGCAACAGAAAATATAGCAAAAAAAATGATCAGCAAAAATTTCATAGCATGGCCGACGCGATCTATGACAAAAAATGATTCAGATAGCGAAATGGCCGGATAGTTAAGTAATAGTCGCTGGCCTAAAACAAGTGCAATTATGGCAATTGCAAAGTAATTGATAAAAGCTGCTATCTTGCTTCCTTTGTTTTTCCTGGTGAAAAAAAAAGTAAGTAAAATAGAGGACAACAGAACAATTTCTGGTAACAAATTATCGAGAATAAAAAACGTCTGCATCAGCATAATGTATATATTATTAATGCCGCTACGGCCAAAGAGGGTAGTAATGATTCTTTTCCGTCACCTGAAGAAGTTGCAATTCTTCCGAACAGATTAAGAAGCAAAAAAGGGGCAATAAATATTCTCTCCAGCGGCAATAGATACTTTTTCATATTATCTTTCGTTTAATCTTGTATTTAGAATAACCTAGGCCTATCGTTATGGAAATATATATTGCGCTTTGTTTTTTTCTCGAGGATTACCATATATGCATGGCCTTAATCTGGTGGCCGAAAAAATTTTGAATTGGCACAAATCCTCTAACGTGCCCATGAAAATTTCTGGAATGGGGCCATCTGAATGGCACTTTTTTTATACCAACTTTTTATTGAAAAGAAAAAAAGAAGAAATACCATCGCATCATTTAATTGTTTGCCCAACAGCAGATGTTTTAGAAGATGTCTATAGCAATTTAAAAAAAGCAATCCCCGATATTTTGATTTTTCCTGGCCATGAAATAAATCCCTTTTCAGAGGTTTTTTCATCTTCCCGAAATCTTTTTCAACGCTTTTTTGCCTTGGCAAAAATTTTACAAGGGCCAAATCCCATAATCCTTCTATGCACTCCAGAAGGACTTGTTTTGAAAAATCCACCACTTTCTTTTTTTTCAGAAAATAGTTTATTGATTTCTACTTCTGATATTATCTCCCCTGTCGATTTGGCGGCGCGACTGATAAGAATTGGATATTTTTCGTCAACTACTGTTGAAGAGCCGGGAACTTTCTCTAGAAAGGGCGAAATTTTTGATATTTTTCCTACGCTCGGTGGGCCTGTTCGTTTGCATTATTTTGATGAAATGATTGAAGATATTTTCTTAATTGACCAACAAACCAACAAATCAATTCGAGAGAAAAAACTTAAAGATATTTTTATTCCCCCGGCACCTGGAATTTTCACTAATGATCCGTTCCGTTCACAGCTTCGCGAAAACTTGCCGATGCCTTCTCCTTTGTTTAAGCGACGACATGAGGCACGAAAAGAGTTGTTACAGTCTTTGGCAAATGGCCGTCTTTTTGACAATTATCCACTTTTTGTCTCTTCCTTTTTTGCTGAACATTCTACTCTTTTAGATTTTTTTACCACCCCAAATGGTTTGATAACTTTTATCTCCGCAGATGAATCTGTTCGTTCACAGACAGAAGAGTTTGAACTAATTCGTGCAGACTATGCGCGCCGTCTTGCCGATTCTGAAGATGAAATGGTTACCCCTTCTCCCGAGAAAATATATGACCTAGATAGATTTGCTAAAATTGATTCAATAAAGGCATTGCAGGTAAACAGTGTTGCGATGGATGCTCTTACTTGCGATCTTGATAATAGCATCGCTGTGCAAATGGAGTCGGCCCGCATTTTCTTAAACAACCATGTCAATCCAGCGCAAGACAAGTTTGAATATTTTAATCAACTTTTTGATTTTTTTAAAACCCACTTCCAATATAACGGAAATATAATTTTTCTATATGAAAACATCAACGCCAAAGAAGAAATTGCCTTTTTAATTGATGGCCACGCTTTTTCTTCGGAACTGCTGTCACGAATTTCATATCAACAGTTTTCTCTTGATCAGGGTTTTTACTATTTTGCAGAAAAGTTATTAGTTCTAACTTCTGCAGATCTTTTTTCAAAAAAGCGCAACAAGGCCAAGGCCACAAGACAAATTAATATTGATCTTTTCGCCGAACAAATGGCATCCCTCGTTCCTGGCGATTATGTAATCCACAGCACACATGGACTTGGCCAGTATTTAGGTCTGGAGGCAATGCAGGTTGGAAGCAGTACCTCAGATTTTTTAGTTTTACTTTATGATGAAAACGATAAGATCTATGTTCCTGTTTATAAGATTAACCTGATCCAAAAAAGTGCACCAGCTACTGCCGGCCTAAAATTAAATAACCTTCGCTCAAAAAAGTTTCAACAAATTAAAGAACGAGCAAAAAACGCGGCCAAAGAACTGGCCTTTGATCTTTTAAAATTACAGGCCGAACGAAAGTCATCACCGGCGTTTGCCTTTTCCCCTCCGGACCACCATTTTAAAGAGTTCGAATTGGCCTTTCCTTTCAATGAGACAAAGGATCAAGTTTCTGCCATTAACAATGTTCTTGACGCCATGCAGGCACCAACACCGATGGATCACTTGGTTTGTGGCGATGTAGGTTTTGGTAAAACAGAAGTAGCAATGCGTGCGGCCTTTAAGGCCGTGCTTGATGGAAAACAGGTGGCCATTTTAGTTCCTACCACTATTTTAGCGCTACAGCACTATAACTCTTTTGTAGAACGTTTCGCCAACTTCCCAGTTAAAATAGATTTTCTTTCTCGCTTCAAGTCCGCCCCGCAGGCAAAAAAATTGAAAGAGGATTTGGCCGAAGGGAAAGTAGATATTGTCATTGGTACTCACATGTTGCTTGCTGATTCTATGAAATTTAAAAGTCTAGGACTTGTTGTCGTTGATGAAGAGCAGCGATTTGGGGTAGGCCATAAAGAAAAACTAAAATTAATGAAAGCAACTTTGGATTTTTTAACGCTAACGGCAACTCCGATTCCTAGAACTTTGCAGTTGGCATTTTTGGGACTACGCGATCTCTCCTTAATCCAGACAGCACCTCCAAAGCGACAATCAATAAAAACTTATTTGATAAAAGAGGACTTCAACACTATCAAGCATGCACTTGAACAAGAACTGGCCCGCGGCGGCCAAGTATTTTATGTACATAATCGCGTCAACGATATTGAGATGGTACGAGAAGAAATTATAAAAATGGTTCCAACTGCCAAAATCGTGGTGGCGCATGGCCAACTTCCTGAGCGACAATTAGAAGAAAAAATTTCTGCTTTTTACTCTGGGAAATATCATATTTTACTATCCACAACTATCATTGAATCTGGAATCGATATTCCAAATGCTAACACCATGATAATTAACCGCGCGGATACCTTCGGCCTGGCCCAACTCCATCAGTTACGTGGCCGCATCGGCCGCTCTGACCGCAAGGCCTACGCCTATTTTGTTATTCCCAAAGAGAAAAAACTAACCACAATTGCGGAACAAAGATTAAAAGCATTACAAACTTACGCCGATATGGGATCTGGATTTTCAATTGCTTCTTCTGATTTGGAAATTCGTGGGGCCGGCGACATCTTAGGAGCGTCACAGTCTGGCCATATTGAAGAAGTGGGCCTAGAGCTTTATATGGAGCTTTTAAAAGAGGCCATCGCCGAGCTGAAGGGAGAGCAAAGACGAGTTTCCCGCGATTTGGAAATATCAACTCCTTTCCCGGCCTATATTCCGCACTCATACATCACAGATTCAGCAGAGCGGTTGCGCATTTATAAAAAATTATCTAACTGCACCGATCTAAGCGTCCTATATCAAATTATTGACGATATTTCTGATATTTTTGGAAGTTTTCCAGAAGAGATTAAAAACTTGTTCACAATTATTGAGGCAAAAATTATTCTCGGCCCCTGCGCTTTAAAATCCATTGCGGTGGCCGGATCTACTTTGACCTTTAAGTTTGACCGCGAGGCCATTGACAAGGATACTGCTCTTCGTGATCGAATTGTTAAGCTTTTTACCTCTCGACCAAAAGTTTACAAAATTAATCCCGACTATAGCGTTATATATGGCCACCGAGAAGTTATCTCTCAAGAAGTTTTATTAAAAATCTCAAAAGATGTTGCGGAGCAACTGGTAAAATGTTAATTTTTTACTAATATTATTTGTTATTTCTAATGGGTAACAATTTATCAAAGGACTTATGATGAATTATCTTTTCTCTTTTTTCATCCTTTTCTCTATTCCTTTTTCAACAATGGCCCGGCCAAGTAATCCCAATGCGGTGGTTGCCTCCATCAATGGTACAAAAATTCTCGCTGGTGAATTAGAGGTTGCCTATCAGCAAAATGCTCTTTTTGTTTCGGACAAAAAGGTAACTCGCGAGTCAGTATTGTTGGATCTTATTAATCGCGAACTAGGCATCCAAAAGGCCAAACAAGCTAAACTAGAAAATGATCCTACGGTCAAATATAAAATGGAAGATATTCTTTTTCATGCACAGGTTTCAAAAGACCTCGAGGGCAAGCTAAAAGAGATTGTTGTAACTGATAAAGATTTAAAGGACTACTACGTTAAATTCCCAGAATATCGCACGGCCCACATTCTTTTTCGCACTACGATCAATCCCAAAGACGATGAAGTAAAGGCCGCCTTAGCACAGTCGCTAAAAGTTTACGAGGAACTGCGTAAATCTCCTGAGAAATTTCCAGAAATGGCCAATCGCTTCTCTCAGAGCAGCACCGCTCCGGCCGGAGGAGATATGGGTTTTCAACCGGCCAAAGCACTTGCTCCAGAATATTTCAAGGCCATAAATGGAAAACCAGTTGGCTATATTGCTCCACCAGTGCATACCGCTTTTGGATTTCATATTGTCAAAATTTTGGCCATTAATTCTTTCGACCAAATTAATGTTGCCTATTATAAAAAAATTATCCACGATATTAAACGCGATGAAATTATGGAGCAGTATTTCGCTGCGCAACGCAAAAGTGCTAAAATTGAAATTGACAAGAAGATGCTAGAATAGGGCCATTATGAACATACTTTTACTTTTTACTTTGTTTTTTTCTTTTCTTGTCTCTCCGCTTCGTGCAGAGTTGCTGGATAAAATCGTTGCTGTTATTGATGATGAGGTAGTTTCTCTTTCGCAAATCAATCAAATCAAAAGCAATCTTGCTTCTCGCAAAACCATCTCCCCAATTGTTTATTCCAATGAAAAGATGACCGACCAACAAATAGTTGACACGATTATAAATGGCCGCTTATCCCGAGACAAGCTTAATGAAGTTGGTATTGTTATTGCTGATGAGATGGTAGAAGAGCAAATAAAGTTAACGGAGCAACGCCTAGGTCTTTCTAGGTCAGATCTTTTACAATACTTAGAAAGCAATCGATTAACCTTTGATGAATATTTTGAACTAACTCGGGAGGCAATGGAAAATCAATATTTTCATCAAAAAGTCATTCGTCCACTGATCTCCATTACTGAACAAGAAGTTAAGAATGAATTTTACAAAAAAAATGTCAACAACCAAACCCTGGCATTTCGTTACAATCTAGTAGATTTTTCACTTCCTAAGGCCAGCGTTACTGGCGATATGTTGAAACATTTCAAGGATGTTTTAACCAATTTTCAAATATCCGGTGATCTTCCTAAAGAGTTTAAAAGTTTGGAGACCAACGTTATCGGCGATATAACAGAAGATGGCCTCGCAAAAAATTTAAAAGATCTTTTAAAAGTCACTGATGAGGGCAAGTTTAGTGATCCTCTTTCCCTCGGAGACGGCAAGCAACATGTTTTTTATGTAAAGAAAAAGGATCTGGTTGAATCTGAACTTTTCATTAAGCAGAAGATGGAAATTCAGGCGGAACTATTTTATAAGCAGTCAAAAATAACGGAAGAAGTTTGGTTTCAGCGAGAACGTAATAAGCATTATATTAAAACTTTTTTTTAATACTTTGTAGATTATGATTATTGTCTCACAGGGACATGAAAGGTCTATAGCATTAGAGGTTTTTTTTAAAAGCTCTCTCTTGCTTTCTCCTCGTGAACTATCACAAATTTTATTAGTGGCCGACGAAAGTTCCATTGCTAAAAATTTAGAAGATTTACGGTTTAAATTTAGCATTAAAAACAAAAGCATTATTATTAATAAGAAAATTATTCCTTTTCATGCCACAACAAGCTCTCTCGTTCCACTTTCTACTAATTCTTTGTCGACGGCACTGTCTCTTATAAATCCAATACGGGATGTTTTGTTGACATTACCGACCTCCAAAGATCAGCTCTCAATCGGGAAAAAGCAACTGGCCGGATATACCGAGTATTTGCGTGAACACTTTGCTAATCAATTTTTGGCCATGAATTTTGTGGCCGACAAGCATCAAATAATGCTTGTTACTGATCACTTGCCTCTTAAGCAAGTATCCTCGACTATTAATTCCAATTTAATTGTGCAAAAGAGTATTCTTTCTCTCGATGGTTACCATAAATTTTTTCAAACTATTAATGAGATTTATTTTGCGGGCATTAATCCTCATGCTGGAGAAGCTGGAATTTTAGGAAATGAAGATCGTGTTGTTTCTGAAGCAATTAAAGTTTTGGCGCAAAAGTATCCCTCTAAAAAATTCCATGGCCCTCTTTCGGGAGATACACTTCATACTATTTCACCTCTAAGCAATCGCTTATTTGTTTATATGTTTCACGACCAGGGATTGGCCCCCTTTAAGGCCCTCCATGGTTTCACTGGACTTAATGTTTCTCTCGGACTACCTTTCTTGCGATTAAGCGTTGACCATGGCACGGCCTTTTCTCTTTACGGAAAAGGAAATGCCGATCATTCCGGCTGCTCTTTTGTTTTAGCGCAGGCACTTTCGGTCAACCAAAAACTTGCAAGAGGTGAGTGATGGCCATAAATGAAATTCAAATCACTGGCGCGCGCGTTCACAACCTAAAAAATATCTCTCTGGCTATTCCCAAAAATAAACTAGTCGTAATCTCTGGCCCTTCTGGTTCGGGAAAATCTTCCCTGGCCTTTGATACTCTCTATGTTGAGGGCCAACGCCGCTACATTGAATCACTTTCCTCTTATGCTCGCCAATTTTTAGAACAGTTTCAGCCTCCGGAAGTAGAATCTATCTCCGGCCTCTCTCCGGCCATAGCCATAAACCAAGGAACCTCCAGTCGAAATCCTCGCTCTACCGTTGGAACCATCACCGAAATATACGACTACCTTCGTATTCTTTATGCACGAATTGGAAAATTATATTGCCCTACTTCCAATATTGAAATTCGCAAATATTCTCCAACTCAAGTGGCCAATGAAATTTTAAATCATGAACTGGGGGCCAAGATAATTATCTTTGCTCCTCTTTATTCTAAGCTGGGAGAAAATATTCCCGAAAAACTACATCGCGCTATTGCCCAAGGATTTACCCGAGCACGTCTTAATAATGAAATCATTTCCCTCGAAGAAGTTAGTACTCCCAAAGAATTATCACAAATTGATATTGTAATTGACCGAGTTATTCTCAAGGCCGATATAAAAAAACGTTTAGTTGATTCCATTGAATTAGCAATGAAGTTTTGTGATGGCAATGTACTAGTCGATATCTCTGGAAAGAATTTTCTCTTTAGTGAGAAGAATGTTTCTCCGGCCACTTTTGAAGTTTTTCCTCCTCTATCTCCTCAACTTTTTTCTTTTAATTCTCCCGTGGGAGCATGCCATACCTGTAAGGGAATTGGCTCTAGTCGCCTTTTTAGCATGGAAAAAATGATTCTAGATAAATCACTCTCCATAGCAGATGGCGCCATTCGTGCCCTTTCAAAGCGCAACTCTTTTTTTTATAAAATGGTGCAGACGGTGGCAGAAATTGAGGGCGTAGATTTGGCCACCAGCTATCGTCATCTTCCTAAAAGCTTTATTAAAATTTTATGGCATGGTACCTCCAAAAAGTATGAATTTGTTTTTACTTCTGAGAATTCACAATTTAATTTTACCAAACCGTTCGAAGGTATTTTATCCTTCTTAGATCGCAAATATCTCGATTCGGCCACCGATAAAAAACGTCTGGAACTTGAGGCATTTATGTCCATTCAAACTTGCCCCGATTGTGCTGGACGAAAGTTAAATCCCATTGCTCTTTCCACTCGCATTGGGGAATGCAATATTTCTGAGCTGGCGGAAATGACTATCGCCGATCTTTATCTTTTTATTACCACCTTAAAGCTTGATAATCATACCAGTGAGATTGCAAAAAATTTATTAAAAGAGATTCGCAATCGTTTACAATTTCTTTTAGATGTTGGCCTTCATTATTTAACACTTAGTAGAAATGCCGCCTCTTTGGCGGGAGGAGAGGCCCAACGCATTCGTCTAGCAACTCAAATTGGCTCATCGCTCACTGGTGTTTTATATATATTAGATGAACCAAGCATTGGATTGCACCCGCGCGATACTCATCGCCTAATTAATACTCTGATTAATTTAAAAAACCTGGGTAATACCGTCATCGTAGTTGAACATGACCTCGAAGTTATAAATAGTGCCGACTACTTAATTGATTTTGGCCCAGAGGCCGGTAGTCGAGGAGGAGAGATAACTGCGGCCGGCACCCTGGATGAGATTCGTAATGCTACTCATTTTCCGCACTCAAAAACTGCCCAGCTTTTGGCCAATACCCTTTCTATCGCCGTTCCGGCCACTCGCAACGTCAGTACTAATTTTTTAAAAATTTTTGGTGTCAACAAAAACAATCTCAAAAACATTGACGTGGAAATTCCACTTAACTCTTTTGTCTGTCTTACCGGCGTTAGTGGCTCTGGGAAATCAACACTCATGCACCAAGTTTTAGTTCCGGCAGTGCGTAACAGTCTAAGTAAAAAATCCTCCCTTGAACAATCCACGAATTATCGCGCTATTTCTGGCATTGGCCAGCTGAAGGGGATTATAGAATTAGACCAAGGGCCCATTGGCCGCACTCCTAATTCAAACCCTGCGACCTACACAGGAATTTTTGATGAAATTCGTAAAATTTTTGCAATGTCTAATGAATCCAAACTCCGAGGTTATTCTGCTGGCCGCTTTAGTTTCAATGTTAAAGGTGGCCGCTGTGAAGAGTGTGAGGGCGATGGTGTAAAAAAAATTGAAATGCACTTTCTTCCCGATGTTTATATCAAGTGTAACGAATGCAACGGTACTCGCTATAACCAAGAAACTCTTTCCATTCTCTATAAGGGAAAAAATATTCACGATGTATTACACATGACAGTGGCCGAAGCAATGGACTTTTTTTCTAATCATCCTAAAATTTATAAAACTCTTTCAACCCTCAATGATGTTGGCCTTTCCTATTTGCAGCTTGGCCAGCCGGCCAACACTCTTTCTGGCGGCGAAGCACAACGCTTAAAACTTTCTCGTGAACTCTCACGCAAAACTTATGGCAATACTCTTTACATTTTAGATGAGCCTTCAACCGGCCTGCATATCTATGATATTAAAATTTTACTCTCTGCTTTGATGAATTTAGTAAAAAATGGTAATTCCGTATTAGTCATTGAGCATAATATCGAAATTATCAAAACCGCAGACTACATAATTGATCTGGGCCCCGAAGGCGGTGCCGGCGGCGGTGAATTGGTGGCCTTTGGAACTCCCGAGCAAATTTGCCAAACGGCCGCAACACAAAACTCACATACTGTTAAATATCTGGCATCTGCGCTTACTCGTTAATAGCTAAGAAATTCATTTCGCGAAAAATTTACACACCACTTTTCTTTTCAAAGACCTATAGATATCTTGGGAAAAAAAATTGGGAGAAATTTATGAATTTATTTAAAAAAGGTATTTATTTATTATCCATTACTATCTTTTTTTCGGCCTTTGCTCAAAATTATGAATCAACACCCTCTTCCCGCGAATATCGAAAAAAGATCGTTTTTATATGCCACCAAATTAGTGCTTCTTCCGAATTAAATTATTCTGAGAATTTCTCTGCAGAATTTGTGGCAAACATAGATAAGTCAACTTTGCTAGAAAATTTTCAAGGAATCTATCGTGCACATGGGCCATGTACCCATATTAAGCTGGCCTCTCTCCCTTTTGATCCAACCAAAACCATTTATTATCATTTCTTTTTATCCGACAACCAATTTGCTGTTTTTAGCATCAAATTACAAGATGACGGCAAAATTTCCGGCCTTCGCTTTCATGGCACCGATGATCCAACGATCAACCTCGACATCCGAGAACAGATGATTCCGATGCGCGACGGAACTCTTCTTCGAACCTTCTCTTATGTTCGCCAAGGCGATAACACTCCTCGCTCAACGATCATAACTCGAACTCCCTACCTGGTGCTAAACGACAATCCGCGCCTGTATGAGAGTTTTTACGCGGTTACTGCCAAATATTTTATTCGGCGCGGCCACAACTTTGTATTACAGGCCATTCGTGGAACCCATGGCTCTGAAGGACAATATAAACTTTTTCATCCACACGAGATTAATGATGGATATGATACAATCGAGTGGGCCGCCACTCAATCTTTTTGCGATGGAAAAATTGGAGTAACCGGAACATCTTATGACGGATTTACCTCTCTTGCTGCCGCCATTTCCAATCATCCTGCATTAAAAGTTGTTTTAGCGGGAGGCTCACCTTCTAATTTGGCAACAGACGCCTTTATGCCCAACGGCATTTTGATATTAAGCGCTCTCGACTATATTCGTTACAACCAAACAGGCCACGGTAACGCTTGGACACCTAACTTTGCGGCACTCGCTGCTCAAAAATTACTTGATGTACCTTTGGTAGAAAATTACGATGAAATTCTTTTTGGCCAAGATTTTTCGGAATGGAATCTAATGGTAAAAAACTATTCCGATCTTAGCGCCCCTTTTTGGAAGGAACGCCAGATTTTTGATCGCTTGCGAGATATTCAAGTTCCCACCTATCACATTGCTGGAATGAGGGTGGACGGAGATATGCCCGATGTCGTACGCAATTTTGAAGAGATCAATAGAAATTCTCCCTATAAAAATAACCATCATCTTATCTTGGGTTATTGGGATCACGGCAACTCAACTCCCGCCTGGGGCGGAAGTAATCTTTCTCCTTTTATGCAAGAGCGATTCGGGGCCTTGCTAAATTATTATTTAAAAAATGTCGACACCCCTTTTGCCCACGCTCCTCGAGTACAAGTGGCCTCTAATTTCTCGGATAAATTTATTGAATCTGATAATTATCCCCTTCCCCTTTCAAGATCCAGCAAACTTTTTTTTAACCATCAGGCCAACACTTTCACCTTGGATGCCACCACTTTTGATAGTTCTCCCGCATCCTATGCCTTTCGTTCATTAGAACTTAATAACTTTGATCCAAGCAGTGGGCAATCGCTTATCTACACCAAAGTTTTCAAAAAAGGCGAAGCCCTCAACATTAATGGTACCATCGACTTTAACCTCTATCTTTCGATTGATACCCCTCAAACAGATTTTCTGGCCATAATTGCCAAGCTGGGAGTGGATGGAAAAGAAGAATTTGTTACCAACTGCTTAAATGGCACTCGCATTAAAAATGATGGCCCACCAAACGAGGTGATCAACGTACACTTTCAGTCATGTCCCATAATGAAGAAATTTCAAGAAGGCGAACAATTGCTAGTTATTTTCGCCAGCAACCTCTTTCCATCCGTTGTTCGCAGCTCAAATAGTCAAACAGGAGAACTATCTTCTTTGAATGATGCCAATATTACACTATATCAGTCATCAGAATACCCCAGCAGCATGGCCATCTCCGAAGAATAGTGCTCCTTCTTTTTAAATAACCATTGACCGCCTTTAATTCTTGGCCATAGAATTGAGGCGCCAAAATTCAATGCTTTTTCACCTAAAACAAGAGAGGAAATATGGACTTTTACACAATCAACCCAACTACTGGCGAAAAAATTAAAGGTTATAACTATGAACCCTTTGCATCTATTTCAAAAAAATTAGATGCAGCACAGGAGGCCTTCAGTTTTTGGAGCAAACTCCCTCTTGCCGAACGATCTAAGCATGTAAAAAACTTGGCGCAATCACTACGCAAAAATATCGAGGCTGGCGCAAAGGCCATTGTGGAAGAGATGGGAAAAACCATCGGTGAGGCCAAGGGCGAAATTGAAAAAAGTGCATGGCTTTGCGAAGTCTATGCGGATAAATCTGCAGAATGGCTATCTGAAGAAACCGTTCAGGCCGATGGCCTAATGCATAAGGTGCGCTACGAACCGCTCGGCGTGGTTCTTTGCATTATGCCTTGGAATTATCCATTCTGGCAGGCCATTCGCTTTGCCATTCCAGGGATTATGGCCGGAAATGTTTCTATTCTTAAGCACTCTAATAATGTTCCCGAAAGTGCATTAATTCTCGAAAAAATTTTTTCTGATGCCGGTTTTCCTAAAAATGTTTTTCAAGCGACTATTACCAACCACGCCAACGTTGGCAAAATGATCGAGTCTCCCATTATCAAAGGAATTTCCCTAACTGGAAGTACGGCCGTGGGAATGAAAGTAGGGGAGATGGCCGGAAAAAATTTAAAGAAAATGGTATTAGAACTTGGGGGGTCTGATCCCTTTATTGTACTAGATGATGCCGACCTTCCTGCTGCGGCCAAGAATGCTGCACAAGCACGCTTACAAAATTGTGGACAAAGCTGCATTGCCGGCAAACGCTTTATTGTTATGGAAAAAGCAGCAAAAGAATTTTCTGAACTTTTAAAAATCGAAATGGAAAAACGCATCACTGGCGACCCAACCAACCCTGCGACACAAATGGGCCCACTTTATGCCTTGTCTGCTGTAAAAGAGGTCGAAGAACAAGTTGCTGATGCAATAAGAAAAGGTGCCAAAGTTTTATGTGGCGGAAAAAAAATGGAAGGCCCCGGTGCTTTTTATCCTCCCACCCTTATCACCAATGTAACGATGGATATGAAGGTTATGACAGAAGAGGTTTTTGGCCCGGTTGCTCCCATCTTTATTGTTAAAAGCGAAGAGGAGGCAATTAAAATTGCAAATTCTACTGAGTATGGATTGGGCGGCTGTGTTTGGAGTAAAAACCTAGACCGTGCTGAGCGCGTTGCTCAAAAGGTAGAGTGTGGAAGCATTTTTATAAATGCTTTTACTAAATCCGATCCTCGTATGCCTTTTGGTGGAATTAAAATGAGTGGATTAGGCCGAGAACTTTCCAAATATGGCGCACGCGAATTTACTAATCTCAAGGCCTACAACATTTACAAAGCATAAATACTTTCGCCAGGCCGGCCATAAATCTGGTGGCCAGCTCTTTTTCTTTTTAAATTATCTCGATCCTAAGGGGATCTTTTAATGAGTATATATTTTTTACAATTATCAAAAAAATTTTCCACTTGATTAAATTTATACAGTAGTGTAATTATCAGAAATATTTATATTGTTTTTATTAACTTTTTCTAATTCAGGAGTTTTTATGAAGCTTTCTTTTCTTTACTTGTTGATAATTTCGGCCCTCTTTCTTGTTATTGGCTGCGGTGGTGGTAATTCTAAAAAAGAAGATAAAAGTTACACTGATTCACAATTTCAAGAAGGTGATTGTGGCAGTAGCGTAATTTATGATTACAATAGCATGGTGCTAACCTGTTCAGATATTTCTTCTCAGTCTGATATTAAAGAATGTGACAATAAAATTGGATCTTTAAAAAAGAAATATCCAGATATCAGCTGTAAAGCAATTATTGAAAATGAATCTGAAAAAGGGCCTGTAACCATCAACGAAGCGCGACTAAATTCAATTTCTGAAAAACTAGAAATACAAAAAGGAATTTGTACAGACGACGTAATCTCCGACTACAATATTATGGTTAATTATTGTAAAAACTTGACTAATTACTCCACTTCTCACTCCGTTTACATGTGCAAAAACAGTATCAATGAATTAAAGATAAATTATCCGAATATTAACTGCATTGCAAAGTCTGATTCGTCTTTCTCCGAAATTGAGATAAGCATAGAAAAGCTGGATGAGTTGCTTGATGTGATTAACGATTCTGTTTAATAATTGAAAATATCGCTGGCACCAAGTTAGTCGATTAGTCCGCCAACTGGTGCCAGATAAATTGTAAATTCTTCTTTCCCGTTAACTTTGATAATTTTATCCACCAGCTCTTGAATGTATGCCGCAATCATACAGGTACCAAGACGTAGAGTCTCACACGATAGGTGCAAATTTTGGCCAACATGGCCGGCATCTAATAAAACTGATTTCATTGCTCGCTCTATTCCATATCGCCACTCAGTGCGGTAAGGAAGTGCTGCCCAGATAAAAAGAATTGGTGCCTTGGCGCAAAAGACTTGGCCGCAACATGCCTCCAAAATTCTTTTTTGCGACACGGCCCGCTTGCTAACAACTACCAGAGAATTTAAGGTAGCAACATAGCGATAAACTCCGGGCGACAGACCTTTTACGTTTTGCACGACAATATATGTTTCAAAAGGATGTCGCGATCCACCAGAAGGAACGGTTCGCTTTATGGCGTGATGTGAAATCTGCTGATCTAAATTTTCACGCATTCGGCGAATTCCCTGGGTGGCCCAAAGCAAAAAAGATAATTCCTGCATAGTAATTGCTCGATCCGCAAAACGTCTCGTGCTTTTGCGATCATGGATGCAGTCTTTAATTTCCGGTTTTATTGTAGCTGTTTGCAATGGATCAGGGAGTTTAACTATTTTCAAGCGGCCAACTTTTTTCTCCGGCGAAGGCAGCGGAAGGCCTTTCTGCTGATCTGATACTTTAAATTTTTCTCCCAGATGAATTCCCTGCATAAGATGAACAATTTTTTTTCGCAACATTTTATATTCCTTTTATTTTCTGCCTTAATATTTCACTTAAAGGTTAAATATTATGAATGTCTGTTTCTAGCGCAAAAACATCCATGGGTATCATGCTAAAAATCCAGGTTACTGGCACAAACTCTTCATGACTAGATAAAAGCGAATCTCTAAAAGCAATCTCTCGATACTTTATTTCCAATTCTTGTATCTCGCGTCCAAAGTCCTCATATGTTCTTTGGGGAAGAGTAAAAAATCCCGGAAAGTCTGTTCTGAAATTTTCATTGTCCAGATTTTCCAATTGAAGTTGCACTATTTTTTTCATAAATTCCGGGTAAAAACGTTTCATCCACGGCCCGTTGTGCAACCATCTCAATTTACCATAAACCAAAAAGCGCAGTCTATTTCCTGGGTGCACTTCTAAAAGGCCAAGCTTTTCTAGCCCCAGGATATACTTTAAAACAGATTTATCACTAAGCTTATATTCTTTTTTAATCTGTTCCAAATCTTTTTTCTCAAAAAAACATTCGCGAAAAAAATAGTAGTAATGAGGATTTTTGGCAAAAAAAGTTTCCTGTAAAATATTAAAAGAAAAGTCATTGGCGTCCTCTTTATTAGCAAGATTAACCAGATCAGGAAAAGAAATATCTGCCAATTGGCAAATTTCTAATAACCTATCAATGGACATATTGTTTGCGTGAAACATATTTTTTAAAGTACTTTCGGAAAAAGAACTTTTCTCGCACAACATACGATAGGTAATTTTTCTACTCTTTAGAACTTGTTTTAAAACAACAAAAAGTTGCTTGCTATTAAACTTGCTCATCTCCCCCTCCGCTTGATATTTTACTCAGAGTAAATTTTACAGTATAAAAATATAAAAAATAACCCCTAAAAGGGCCAAAAAGTATAATATAGTAAACTTTTTTGATATTTATTGCAAAAAGTCCGAAATGTGCTAGTTTGCGGCAACGAAATAACTCACACAAAGGAGAACATATGAAAAAGTTATTATTATCTGCCATTTTTTTACTTTCCTCTTCCCTTTTTGCCTCTAATTACCCTGCTGATTATTGCGCACAAGTTGCACGCTTTCAGTCTGATGCACATGTCCTTTTCGGAACTGTTTCTAGCGGCTGTATGACTACCAAATATTTAATCGGTTATAAGAATGGTGGCATCTTCGGCAGCAAAGATAGCATCGATGCCGTGATAACACTTCACTGTACAAATTTTGGAAACTATTCAATCCAAGACACACAAGTTTATAGAATTGAAAGAGAGTGGAACGGTACCGGATTGCTTAGCATCCCTATTGATTTTCGCTATTCCTCTTGCAGAAACGGCCTAGCAGTTACTTCTGTTGAAATAGCTTTTGCCGTTAAAGGCCAATGGGATTCTCGCTATGGCCAAAACTATAAATTTGATCTGCAAAATCGCGATGACAACGTCCGGCAGTACAAATCATCTAACTACTCTTATCATGATTCAGTTAGTTCCGATATCTGGGATTTTGTTGTCGACTTAATGAGAGAGTAATTTATTTTTTCTTGAGGCGGTGTGAAGTGCACACCCCCTCAAGATTTTTTTATTTTCACACTACATGTTTTTTTCGCAAACGAATATTTAAAGACTCGACAAACAAAGAAAAGCCCATCGCAAAATAGATATACCCTTTTGAAATATGCTGCCCCAGTCCTTCTGCAATTAAAGTAACTCCAATGCTCTAAATTCCTCGTTCTGGCAAAACTATACATCACACTCTGATTCAAATGTCGAATATTCATACAAGGATCTATCTTTAACCCATCTTGTCTGAGGATCTATGTTTTGTGCCCTGAAAAGCTCAATCTCGTTACCAAATGAATGCAAGCGGAAGGCCTTGGTCTTTTTCTCTTTTCCCTTACCAATAGTGATAACCAAGGTTGGTGTGCGTTCTCGTCCGTTGCTTATCTCTCCTTCTGGCACATAACTCCAAGTTCCGGCAGTTTCTTCATATCCAAAATGGCCAGAGTCTTCATCATAAGTTGGCCGCTTGGAAATAAGGGCCCCCTTTTCATTCAAATACAAATACTCAAATGGCCCCATGGCACCGCTGCCTCTTGCAAAAAAAACTGTATTAACTAAAAAATCTGGACTTCCTTTTTCTTTAGGAAATGCGGTTGTCCCAAAAGGTACTATGTTTTTTTCTAGTAACTTAAACCCAGCATTCTTCCACAATAAAATCCGAACATTTGATCCTGTGACAACGGCACTATCTTTTACTTTTGCTTTACGATATAAGTCAAAAACATCGATAACGGAAGCATCTAGCTCACACCCTTTGCCAGCAATATTGGCCTCTGCCAATTCGTCGGCAAGATCCATATACTTTTGGGCAAGCGACTCTCGAGTTGATGCTGGTGATCTAACTTTGATCGTTTTATCCGCAGATGATGAAATCTCGGCGGCAATTAATAATACTGGAAACAGTAAAAATGCAAGTAATAATTTATTCATAATTCCTCCTGTAAAATGGATTTTATATGAAATCTAAATTCGCGTCCAAAAATACAGCGAAGGAATAATGTTCCCACCGGAAAATTATATAAAAATTTTTTATATAATTACTAAATGTGAACGTATTTTGCCGCCGGAACACCACAAATAGGACACTTGTTTGGAGGTTTCCCCAATTCAATATGTCCGCAAACTGGACACAAATACGCCTCCGCTTCGAGATCTTTTCCGGCCATAACCGCCTCTAGGGCCTTAGTGTATAACTCTGCATGAACTTTTTCTGCTTCCAATGCATACTTGAGTATTCTTTTGGCCTTATGGTTTTCTCTTTCTGCTTGCTCATACATGGCCGGATACATTTCTTTATACTCATATGTTTCTCCGGCCACTGCTGTTTTTAAATTTTCCAATGTTGATTTTACACCATCTAGCGCCGCAAAATGGCCGAGGGCATGGATCGTTTCGGCCTCCGCGGCGGCCAAAAAAAGCTTAGCTACATTTTTTAATCCCTCTTTTTCGGCTGCTTTTGCAAAGGCCAAATATTTGCGATTGGCCTGACTTTCTCCCGCAAATGCTGTTTTCAAATTTTCTTCTGTTGTTGCCATGTGATCCTCCCTCGTTTATCCTTTTATTTTATGTTGGAATTAATCTAATCCATTTACAATCAAATGTGAACAATCAAGGATGTGACTTTGGACTACATAATTTTGGACAATTTTGCTCAGACTTGGATAATCGCTTTAGCATCCACCTTCCTCTTATTTATTTTTTTTAAGCTCTCTCGTCGCATAATTAGAAAGCGACTTAAATTTATGGCCCAAAAAACAGAAACTATCATTGATGATCTGGCCTTTGAATTCATCTCTGCTATCGGCCCTTTATTTTCCTGGATTGTGGCCATCTATATCAGCTCCTCCTTTCTAGCTTTATCAGAGGCCATTCGTGAAATCCTTTATAAAGTATTCATCGTCACCGCCTTATTACAGGCGGGAAGTTGTGGAAAAAAAGTTGTAACTTTTTGGGTAGAAAATTATTTGCAGAAACGTTCCTCGCACGATCCGGCGGCAACCTCTAGCGTCTCTTTGGTGGATTTTGCTTTAAAATTTTTACTTTACACTATAATTTTCCTGCTTCTTCTACACAATATCGGAGTCAACATCACCACTCTGATTACCGGACTTGGGGTGGGAGGTATTGCTGTAGCACTTGCAGTGCAAAATATTTTAGGAGATCTTTTTGCTTCTCTAACAATAATTTTAGACAAACCTTTTTCTGTTGGTGATTCCATTACTGTTGATGGCTTCATTGGGACAGTAGAGCGAATTGGACTTAAAACTACTCACTTACGGAGTTTATCTGGTGAGCAATTAATTTTTTCCAACAACAGCATCTTGCAGTCGCGAATCCGAAACTATAAAAGAATGTCTGAGCGAAGAGTGTCTTTTACGCTAGGAGTGGTTTACCAAACAGGCGCTGACCAATTGGAAAAAGTACCCAGCATCATCAAAGAGATTATCACCAGCACCTCAACAGTTCGGTTTGATCGCTGTCATTTTTTAAACTTTGGCCTATCTAGCTTAGATATTGAAGTTGTTTATTGGGTTTTAAACTCTGATTTTAATGTATACGCTGATATTGCGCAGAAGATAAACCTAGAAATTTTTCGTCGCTTTCAAAGCGAAAAAATTGATTTTGCCTATCCTACTCAAACCCTCTTCGTGCAAAAATAATCAATTGTAAATTATTGTGAAAAACTAACGCTCCCCTCTTCTGTCTTTTGAAAAAAGACTAATCGTCCGCGAAGAGCTTCTGCCTCAGCTTTTTTGGCAAAAAGTTTAACATGCGACTCTATTTGATCACTATCTACATTTATCTTATAGTGAACTTGCACGAAAGAGGGAATTTTATCTTTTTCCCAAAGTTGTTTTTTAAAGTCATAGAGAAACATTGAATGATCCGAGTCATTCGGAGAAACAATAGCCGCCGCAATCTCTGCCCATTCATTTTTGATGATAAGATCAAAGTGTTCAACACAAAAAAGCATGCTGTCATGTTCTTTGGTACATGCCTCACAAAAAACCTTTTCACAAATTCTACAGACCGTACTGCCCGAAACATCTGGATGATTTTGACAAAAAAAAGTCTGTTCGCTGCGCCCCCGTTTAAAATCTCGCGTCAACTTATCAAAATATTGTTTTAAATTACTCTCTGGCCGTCTATTAAGTACTAAAATTAAATAGACAATCACTCCAACCAAAAGAGAGATTATTCCCAAAAAAAACAACAGAATATACAGGATAAATTTTTCATCCATCATTCTTTGTTATTTTAAGCGCATTTCTTTGCTTCGGCCAATATATAATCTTTTCATGTTCTCTTGTATAAATTTATGGCCGTGATAATTTGGCAAAATCGCATTTAATTTACAATTGGGAGTACATATTATGGGCCAACAACTTCTTGTGTATTTTTTATCAATTATCATGCTGATCGGCATCAGCACAAAGGACGCTGACGCATATTACGATTATGTTACAAATCTATCTCTTGATCGCTCCGTTTTAAACAATCAAGAGATGGAATTCATTTCACGCGAAAGCAGTGGTGCCATGGCCATGAATATTCGTTATTCACCGGTTGTTGCTCTTCGCAAACAAATAATTTTGGCACGGGGCCATGGACTAAAAATTTTTGATGGCTGGGATGAAAATGGCGAGGCACATGTCACGGTTATAACTCCTCCTGAATTCAACAATATCATACGCAAATATATTCCAATGAAAAGAATCGAGGCCATTGCTCTCAGACACAGCATTCAGTCAAGCGAACTTCAAGTTTTGGGCCTAGGAAAAGGATCTGCCTTAGTAGATGGCCAAAAGCAATTAACATATTTCATAATCGTTGATGCCCCTAATTTGATAAAAATCAGAAGAGAAATATATAAAGAATTTATTCAACAAGGAGGGCCTGCCGCATCCTGGGACCCTGATCACTTTTATCCCCATATAACTATAGGGTTTACTAGTCGAGACCTACATGAATCAGATGGCGTGTTTAAAGATGTTTCGCATTGCCTTGATCCAGCATTTAATCTTCTTGTTGAATAAAAATTAGTTTAGCATTACCGCAAGTATCTCTGAAATCTTCCTACTTCCTGCTCTTCTTGGTTTGGCCTTATCCCACTTTAAAAAATTTCTTCTGCTCTCGCTCATGTTCTTCTGCGTGAGTAATACAAAGACTTGCCCACGGATGTTTTTCAAGACGCTTCGAAGAAATTGGCTCCTCGCACTCTTCGCACAGTCCATAGGTCCCTTTATCTATTCGATGCAAGGCCATATCAATGGCGCGAAGTTTTGCCAATTCCTTATTTTTTATCTCAAAAGTAACATTTTGCGAAACAACATTGGCCGCAATATCTGTCTCATCTGGTAAATCTTCCACCGACAAGGTGAGATCATCACTGGAGCTCAAAACTCCGCTGTTAATTATTTTGGCCTTGTGCTGCAGTAGTTCTTTCTTAAATTTCACAGTATCAATGGTTGCCATAAACTCTCTCCTTGCTTTACTTGGTGCACCCTAATCAATGCACCTTTTAACTATTCTGAGATGAGGCCCATACTAAATTTTACGATAAAAACAAAATTAAAGATAAACGTAAAATTTTGCCTAGTCCCTTGCTTGCTTCACAAGCGACTTCAACTCCTATCGGCAAATTTTAAAAAACTTTAGAGACTTTTATTCTGCCTTTTATTCTGCCTTGTAGTAGTCCGGAACATTTAACAAACAAAGAAATTGCTCTACTTACCTATGGATATCAACAAGTGGCACCCAAACCTTTTTATCAACCACTATCAAAAAGCTCAGCAAAAATAATTGTTTGTGAGCAGATTAATCAATAAAAACTAAAAAAAACGAGAAAATATCCGATAAATTTTTATGACTAGACGACTTATACTCTTCCTTGTCTTCCAACTATTGATTGCCGCCCCACCGGCCAATTATAAGCGTCATTCTCGAGGAACAATCTGCTTGTATCAAGCAATTGCTTCAATGAAAAAAGAATGGAAGCAATTAACTAGTGGACTGGAAAGAACAATTGAATCAGAGATTAAAATTGATCAGATTCTTCCATACATTACTACTGACGATGGAACAATGAAATCGTTGGTTAAATACCATGGCCCGGAGTGGTTTGAAAAACTTTTCCCAAACAGACTTCCACAAAATGTTAGCTGGGCCGGACAAAGACCTGAGGTGAAAAAAAAAATTTTAAACGAGATTACCAAAAATCAAACTTTTTCTTGGAGGCGTGAAATTTCAGGACTTCGACTTAAAGAAGGAAAACATCCCCTTAGTGATTTCCAGGGCTATGTGGAACTAGTCAGCCCTAACGATGCTGGCAATGTTCACATGGTCGAATTACACTTGCGCGGAAAAGAGCGAGCATCTACCCTTGCCCTCAAGGCCAGAGATGCCGCCAAACAAGTAGGAGTAGACAAAATCTCTCTGCATGCTCATATTACTTTTAAGGTTCGTACAAATGAATTAACCACCGCACCATTTTTAGCATCTATTCGCCACGGAGACTACATTCGGCGCAGCGAACTTTATTCGCAGATGCATTCACTTTTTGAAACAGCTGATGACTTATCTCCAGTAAAAGATAGTGGCAGCACTTATTTTCATGCAATGGAATCTCCACGTGTGCTTGTAAACATTATGCGCGATTTTTTTATAGAGGAACGCAAAAACATGATACTCTAATGCTTACGCGGACTAAATCATATGTCGGTACAGCCGGAGAGCCCTTTTATGACACCGCCGGCATTTATGGAATTGAAGCACGGGCAATTAACAAAAAAATGAGCGACACCTCTATTGTAGCACTGCTAGATGGAATAGAGTCTTCTGGCGAGGCCAAATATTTTGGATTCAACGATGATCGAATTAATGATTGGATAATAAATAAATTTCAAACAAATGATACACCGGAAGAGCTAGACTCTGTTGACCGCATCCGCACAGTGGCACGCATGCTCTACCCTAGCTATGATGTGTATCTCTCCGATGAGCTATTTATTAAACATCTAAGTAAACCAGAGCTAGAGCTTTTCCATAGAATGAAAAAAGAGCAGTGTTCTCGTCGATTTGTTTTAATTTTGCACAACTGGGCAGATGATGTGCTTTTTTATGATAACCCAGATGCTATTACTAGAATAAAAATGGCGCGAACAAGTGCAATGAGGAAATTACTGCGCGGAGAAAGCGAAAAAGAAGTTACTCGAGAATTTCTGTTAGACTCTGGAATTTATCAGACCTTGGCAGATTCGCTTGGCATTAACGCTAGTGCTTTAGAACCATAAAACCGGACAACAAACAAACTCGCGATAAAGAGAATTATAATGGGGATTCTTCTAGCGTGAAAAATCTGCATATAAAAATTTATTAACCTCTCGAAACAACCGCGCCTCTGTTTCATCGCTGACATTTAAAAAAATTATACCCAAAATAGCAGCATCGTTGTGGTTTTTTCTAATGTACAGCGGCCGAAATAGCGGTATTTCAAATTTGGCCTCCGCAAAATGCAGCTGGGCAGGGCCATACACTTTACCCAGCTCAAACATCTTCTGCTGTGCTTCCGTCACGAAAATTCCAATTCCTCCAGTTGACAGACTATCGCCATAGAAGCGTTTATTTTCAAAATCCAGAACAAAAGCATCGACCTTGTTAGTGAAAATGCGAAAATTTTTTCGCTTTTCTGTCTTGTATAGCTCTTCGCTCACCTCTAACAAAAAAGTATCATCGCCAATTGAAGAAATAGCACCTGTTCCAAAATAAAAAATTTGATTTAACTCAAAATTAAAAACGATATCTCGCGTCTTTAAAGAAACATCTTTGTCTGCGGGAACTACAAAAAGCTGTGATTTGTTTTCGTTAAAACGATAAGGAGTGAAGGAATCCTTTTGAGCATGTCCTTTTTCCCAAACAAAAATATTAATTCTTCGCTTGGCAATAAACTCTAATGCCTCCACTTTTTGATTCTCTAAAAGTGGGATAAAATGTTTTTTTAATCCATCATCTGACATATTCTTTTACCCCTTCGATCACTGCAGCGGATTCATCGCTTTAATTGCTACTTCGCGCTCTTGTCCAACAAACTCTTTGACCTGTGAAATTGTTCGACTGCCACCACTATAGACGCTTGCGTCGCTACACGAGGTGATGACAATGGTCACGAAAACGAAATATACAGAAAAGGCCTTGGGTTTGATAATTATGACCTCGATTGGATCATGATTATTTTAGCTTTGAGGAAATTCTAGAAACTTTATCATGTTCGAAAAAAACAAATCCTTGAGACAATTCTAGTTTTGGAAACTTCTTCTCCTTTTGAAAACAGATTGCCTGACCAGCAAAGTCTGAGTGAATTTCAAAACCATAAATCGTCTCATCAGAACATTTAAAAATGGTAAATGAATCTCCGCCATTCTGTAAAATCCAGAAAGAATACTGCTTAATAATATATCCATCTAAATTTTGCGACAAATATTTGCTTACACATAAATCAAATGCTTTTATCTTTTCACTAGAATCAGAACTAATCGTTCCCATATCCGGCCGATAACATGAAAGCAATTCTTCAAAATTGCTTTTTATGACCAGATACTCATCATTAGCTATTTTTCGAAAGCTTTTTACTTTTATTGCAAAAACGCTATTGTTGCTTACTGCTAATAAACAGATAATTATCACATATCTAAGGACCTTATTTCCAAAAAATTTCTTGACTGCTTCCATTCGATTTTTCAATATCATTCCTAAATCCTTTGTTATCTCTTTTTGATTCATTTATCATTGGTGAATCGCCCCCCCCTTCAAGACCGCTAGACAACTTCTGCTTTTCAATATCCAATATAATGCCTGCCTCAACTGCATAACATTTTGGATGAAGTATTTTTTCTGCGTATACACCGTATATAGCTTTTAAAACCAGACAAGATTCCTTGTTAATTGGACACGATATTTTGTTTCCACTGTTTATTGAAAGAACGGCAAGTGCATCATCAACAACTTTCGCAAATTTAGCGTCTTGATAACTACTGCAATTGATTGCCTCATCCCAGCCATCCGTCACATAGTCTGAAAAATTAAACTTCCTTGCAATTTCCCATTTTCCATTTTTACACTTTATAATTGGATTCCCCGAATCAATAACATCTCTCCAGAAAACAAATCCACCAAAGTTAGCAGCACGATCACCATAAGAGCTAATGCCGGTTGACCATTTTCCCCACTCTCCCTCCTCTTTCTCTTCACCGACCAACAGTGCCAAGTCTATGGCCTTTTTTTCTGCTTCTATGTCCGTTGTTCCAAGACCCTGTTTTGCTTTGACATATCTATCAAAATACAATTTGCCATGCGTGAAAAAATGAGAAATCTTATCAGTTCCAACAAGCGAATTCCCTATCTTAACGATTGCTGAACAGCAGGAATAACCCCTCGCTGTGAAGAAATTAATTTCACTCGTTATGTTTGCGTAGATTGATTTTTCAAATGGAATTGCCATTACACGCTTCTCTCGAGAAAATATTTGACCAATAAATGTCTTGGAATTATAAATTTCTTTTTCAATAATACTTGCTGGCTCCGTATCCAGCACGTCTTCCATTGTGTTATACAATCGCTCTTTATCACATTTTTCATTTTGACCATTTTCAGAATTTAAAGAGTCCGTTATCGAAAATATTTTATCGTTAACTGAAGAATTAATTTTTTTCGTCACGTCAACAAAATGTTCTCGATCTGTAAACTGATCAACCTCCCCACCATAAACACAATTCAAGCCCATTACAAACGACAATAACATTTTTTTTGGCATGTTACTTCTTCGGAACTTCAGAGAAAAAAATTAGTAGAACGTATGGCATGTAGAGCGTCCGGAACATGTAACAAACAAAGAAATTGCTCTATTTATCTCTGGATATCAACAAGTGGCACCCAAACCTTTTTATCAACCACTATCAGAAAACTCGATAAAAATAGTTGTGTGCGAGCAGATTAATCAGTAAAAACTAAAAAAAACGAAAAAATATCCGATAAGGGTTTATGACCAGACGACTTAAACTATTCCTTATCCCCCTGCTGGATGGAATAGAATCTTCTGGCGAAGCCAAATATTTTGGATTCAACGGTGATCGAATTAATGATTGGATAATAAAAAAATTTCACACAAACGATACGCAGGATGGCCTGGCTTCTGATTTTTAGGCGAGCACTTACATTTGAGTGATTACTTTTTTAATTTAATTCTTTTTCCCGTTCTGCTAAGCGGGATATGCCCTCCCTTAAAAATAACATTGAATTCATCTTCATTTACTTCAAGACCGTGGCACTTATTTTAAAGTCTATTGCGAAAGCTTTCTTGGAGCATTGTTCATCGTTCAAAATCAACGGCCGCCTCACTTTTATGAGCATGCCCATAATTATGGGCACTCTATTTACATCAATAATTATAGTCTAACTGTGGACATTCTAGTTGTTTCCGCAATTTAGCTGATCAATTGTATCTGAAAGGATCTTAAACAAAACAACTGCATATTAAAGCATGTTACAATAGTATGTATAATACATTGAAAGAAATAACTAGAAAGGCATTATGCAATCTAAAATTATAGGAATGTTTTTTTTAATAACAGTATTTTTTTCAGTATTCTACTCTTGTAAAGAAGCGGGGAAGTATCTGAACAGGGATATTGTTCCCGAGCAGACAGATGGCAGCGATAGCAATAGCAACAACGAAAACAAAGCACCTCTTGATCCATCTTCTCCTATAAATGATCCCGAAAATACTGATCTATATGAAAAACCAATCGGGGAGATAAAATTTATCGGCAATTACAGTAAAGAGAGAGTATGCCAGCGCGATGATATTATCTTCTGCGATGATTTTGATACTTACAAAGTTGGTGTTGATTCTAGTGCAGTGGTTATACAAGAGGTTGATCGGCGTTGGAAACATTGGGACAAAAAAAATAAGTACAACTATGTTGATAATCCTAACAGTTCAATTCGACCACCAGTGAGGAAAGATAATGCTACTCAGATAATCCCAGGAGGTGTCACAAAAGCAGCAAGCACAAATATGTTACAATTCAAAATTGCTCAAAATCCATATTATAGGGCCAGTGGATGTACAACGAATGCGAGTATAAATGAAGGGACTGATGATGCAAACGTCTTTTTAACTTTTTGTGGAGGGTTCCTACTTTCATCAAGACAAGAAGGGGTACAGGACACTCCGTGCTATGGTTACGATCGAGTTTTTGTTCGCTACTACATGAAGTTTGAAAAAGGCTATAAACAAGGATGTTGGAATCATGCTTCAAGCATTCAAGGATGCACCGCTGTTGATCAGTGGAGTTGTAAAGATCCTCCAATCTCGGAAGGGTTACGTTTTAGCTCTGGAGTTGAAGGTTATTCGGGTGAACAGTATGGCAGCAGTCGTTTCCCTTATACTGTAGGTTACCCAGGAGCAACTACATTTTATACTTATTGGCATAGTATGGTCGGACAATATGGAACACAAACATATACGGCAACTAACCCCGCTGACCTTCATTATATGGAAGATGATCGCTGGTACTCTGTAGAGGTAATGATTAAGATGAACGACCCTGGAGTAAAAAATGGAGAGCAGGCATTGTGGATTGATGGTATTAAAGTTATTCACTCAACAGATATTGATTGGAGAAAGGCCACTGGAGAATCGGCCAAAATGGGATCAAATCTTTTTAGACTACATCGATTTATACATTATTCACCACAGGAAAACAGAGTCTATCATGACAATATTGTTGTCTCTACAAACTACATTGGTGTTATAGAGAACGATCTTCCCTAATGAGAGAATTATAATGGGGATTCTTCTAGCGTGAAAAATCTGCATATAAAAATTTATTAACTTCTCGAAACAACCGCGCCTCTGTTTCATCGCTGACATTTAAAAAATTTATACCCAAAACAGCAGCATCGTTGTGATTTTTTCGAATATACAACGGCCGAAATAGCGGTATTTCAAATTTGGCCTCCGCAAAATGCAATTGGGCAGGGCCATACACTTTACCCAACTCAAACATCTTCTGCTGTGCTTCCGTCACAAAAATTCCAATACCTCCAGTTGATAGACTATCGCCATAGAAGCGTTTATTTTCAAAATCCAGAACAAAAGCATCGACCTTGTTAGTGAAAATGCGAAAATTCTTTCGCTTTTCTGTCTTGTATAGCTCTTCGCTCACCTCTAACAAAAAAGTATCATCGCCAATTGAAGAAATAGCACCTGTTCCAAAATAAAAAATTTGATTTAACTCAAAATTAAAAACGATATCTC